>Ga0209211_10000012_pt1 | contig 486613 bp, 440 predicted proteins | sample RifGroA2_FD_183992 | JGI IMG/M metagenome (GOLD analysis project Ga0209211, IMG submission 183992) | Groundwater microbial communities from Rifle, Colorado, USA - Groundwater A2 (SPAdes) (version 2) | ecosystem: Environmental > Aquatic > Deep subsurface > Groundwater | place: Rifle, Colorado... | reverse complement strand
GGTGACAACGTGTCGATCACTGTGAAGCTGATCAACCCCATCGCCATGGAAGAAGGTCTGCGCTTCGCTATCCGCGAAGGCGGCCGTACCGTGGGCGCTGGCGTCGTGGCCAAGATCATTGCTTAATCCATAAGCAGAACAAGGAACTTGCCATGTCCAAGCAAAAAATCCGCATCCGCCTGAAGGCGTTTGACTACAAGCTGATCGATCAGTCCGCTGCCGAGATCGTTGACACCGCCAAGCGCACCGGCGCCATCGTCAAGGGCCCCGTGCCCCTGCCGACACGCATGAAGCGTTTCGACATCCTGCGCTCGCCGCACGTCAACAAGACCAGCCGCGACCAGCTCGAAATCCGCACGCACCAGCGTCTGATGGACATCGTGGACCCAACGGACAAGACCGTTGACGCCCTGATGAAGCTCGACCTGCCGGCTGGTGTGGACGTCGAAATCAAGCTGCAGTGATGTAGCGACGGCCGTTGTGAGGTGGGCCCGCCCGCCTTGCAGTGTCTGAAATAACGCGAACTTGCTTGAAAAAGCAGTTCGCGTTATACTTTAGGGCTTCGCTCAATTTGCGCCTGTTAAAAGGTGTGCATTGGCGGAGTTTTATTAACCTTCTTTCATACACGCGGGTGAGAGCTTGCGGAAACGCTGCAGCCAATTGAAGTTGTGGCGGTGAGAGTTTTGGAGAAAACCAATGAGTCTGAGCAACTCCCTCGGGTTGCTGGGTCGCAAAGTGGGCATGATGCGTCTGTTCACCGATGATGGGGACGCAGTGCCTGTCACGGTGGTGGATGTGTCCAACAACCGCGTTACCCAGGTCAAAACCCAAGAGAACGATGGCTACGTGGCCTTGCAGGTCACGTTTGGTTCGCGCAAAGCATCGCGCGTAACCAAGCCAGAAGCCGGCCACCTTGCCAAGGCAGGTGTGGAAGCCGGTGAAATCATCCAGGAATTCCGCGTCACTGCTGATACCGCTGGCAAATATGCCGCAGGTGCAGCTGTGCCCGTAACCGATGTGTTTGCCGTGGGCCAGAAGGTCGATGTGCAAGGCACTTCCATCGGTAAGGGTTACGCCGGTACCATCAAGCGTCACAACATGAGCTCGCAGCGCGCGTCGCACGGTAACAGCCGTTCGCACAACGTGCCTGGCTCGATCGGTATGGCACAAGACCCCGGTCGTGTGTTCCCCGGCAAGCGCATGACGGGCCACCTCGGCGATGTCACCAAGACCACGCAAAACCTCGATGTCATCCGCATCGACGAAGCGCGTCAACTGCTCTTGATCAAGGGCGCTATTCCGGGCTCCAAGGGTGGGTTCGTGACGGTGCGTCCAGCGGTCAAGGCCAAATCTTCCAAAGGAGCGAACTAATGCAGCTCGAACTCCTGAATGACCAAGGCCAAGGCGCGTCCAAGCTGGATGTTCCTGAAACCGTGTTCGGTCGTGAATACAACGAAGATCTGGTGCACCAGATCGTCGTGGCCTACCAGGCCAATGCACGCCAAGGCACTCGCGCCCAGAAGGACCGCGAGCAAGTCCGTCACTCGACCAAGAAGCCTTTCAAGCAAAAGGGTACGGGTAACGCACGTGCAGGTATGACTTCCTCGCCACTGTGGCGTGGGGGCGGTCGGATTTTCCCGAACATGCCTGACGAAAATTTCACGCAGAAGATCAACAAGAAGATGTACCGTGCCGGTATGTCTGCCATCTTGTCGCAGCTGGCCCGCGAAGGCCGTCTGGCTGTGGTCGACTCGCTGAAGCTTGACTCCCCCAAGACCAAGGTCCTGGCCGACAAGTTCAAGGCGATGAACCTGCAATCGGTGATGGTGATTGCCGACGAAGTGGACGAAAACCTGTACCTGGCTTCGCGCAATCTGGTGAACGTGCTCGTCGTTGAGCCCCGTTACGCCGATCCCGTGTCGCTGGTGCGTTTCAAGAAAGTGCTCGTCACCAAGGGTGCAATCGACAAACTCAAGGAGATGTTCGCATGAGCACACTCAAGTTTGACGAAGGTCGTCTGATGCAAGTGCTGGTCGCTCCCATCGTGTCCGAAAAGGCCACCATGGTTGCTGAAAAGTCCAATGCTGTGACGTTCAAGGTGCTGCAGAACGCAACCAAGCCAGAAATCAAGGCCGCTGTGGAATTGATGTTCAAGGTCGAGGTCAAGGGCGTTTCTGTGGTGAACACCAAAGGCAAGACCAAGCGTTTTGGCAAGACCATCGGCCGCCGCGACAACGTTCGCAAGGCATACGTCACGCTGCAACCAGGTCAAGAGCTGAACCTCTCCGGGGAGGCCGCGTAATCATGGCTGTCATCAAGATGAAACCCACTTCGCCCGGCCAACGTGCCGTGGTGAAGGTCACGCGTGACCACCTGTACAAGGGTGAAGCGTACGCCCCCCTGCTGGAGCCACAATTCCAGAAGGCCGGTCGTAACAACAACGGTCACATCACCACCCGCCACAAGGGCGGTGGTCACAAGCACCACTACCGTGTGGTGGACTTCAAGCGCAACAAGGACGGCATTCCGGCCAAGGTTGAGCGCATTGAGTACGACCCCAACCGTACGGCCCACATCGCTCTGGTGTGCTATGCCGACGGCGAGCGCCGCTACATCATCGCTCCCCGCAACCTGGAAGTGGGCGCAACCCTGCTGTCCGGTTCGGAAGCACCGATCCGCGCTGGCAACACGCTGCCTATCCGCAACATCCCCGTGGGTTCGACCATCCACTGCATCGAGCTCAAGCCCGGTGCCGGTGCTCAGATCGCCCGCTCGGCAGGTGCTTCGGCAACGCTGCTGGCCCGCGAAGGCGTGTATGCCCAGGTGCGTATGCGCTCCGGCGAAGTGCGCAAGATCCACATCGAATGCCGCGCCACCATTGGTGAAGTGGCCAACGAAGAGCACAGCCTGCGCCAACTGGGCAAGGCCGGTGTGAAGCGCTGGATGGGTATTCGTCCTACGGTTCGCGGCGTGGCCATGAACCCTGTGGATCACCCTCACGGTGGTGGCGAAGGCCGCACCGGCGAAGGCCGCCATGCAGTCGATCCTTGGGGCAATCTGACCAAGGGTTATCGCACCCGTAACAACAAGCGCACACAGATCATGATCGTGTCGCGTCGCAAGAAGTAAGGGGTAACAGATGACTCGCTCTCTTAAAAAGGGTCCATTTGTTGACCATCACTTGCTGGCCAAGGTCGAAAAGGCCGTTGCCACCAAGGACAAGAAACCAGTCAAGACCTGGTCGCGTCGCTCCATGGTTCTGCCCGAGTTCATCGGTCTGACCATTGCCGTGCACAACGGCAAGCAGCACGTACCTGTCTATGTCACCGACCAGATGGTGGGCCACAAGCTGGGCGAATTCGCCCTGACGCGCACCTTCAAGGGTCACCCCGCTGACAAAAAAGCGAAGAAGTAAGGAACGACCATGTCTGAAACACGTGCAGTCCTCCGGGGCGTCCGTCTGTCGGTCGACAAGGGCCGTCTGGTCGCTGACCTGATCCGCGGCAAGAAGGTGGACCAGGCTCTGAACATCCTGAACTTCACGCAGAAAAAAGCTGCGGGAATCGTCAAGAAAGTTCTGGAGTCGGCCATCGCCAATGCCGAACACAACGATGGCGCTGACATCGACGAACTGAAGGTCAAGACCATCTACGTCGAACAAGGCACCACGCTCAAGCGCTTCACCGCGCGCGCCAAAGGCCGCGGCAACCGCATCAGCAAGCCCACGTGCCATGTGTACGTGACGGTTGGCAACTAAAGGCTCGGGAAGACTATGGGACAAAAAATCCATCCTACCGGCTTCCGCCTTGCGGTCAGCCGCAACTGGTCCAGCCGTTGGTACGCCAGCAACCGCGACTTCGCGGGCATGCTGGCCGAAGACATCAAGGTGCGTGAGTACCTGAAGGCCAAGTTGAAAAACGCGGCTGTGTCGCGCATCCTGATCGAGCGTCCTGCCAAGAACGCCCGTATCACCATTTACTCGGCACGTCCTGGTGTGGTGATCGGCAAGAAGGGCGAAGACATCGAGAACCTGAAGAAGGAACTCGCTCTGCGCCTGGGTGTGCCTGTGGCAGTCAACATCGAAGAAGTGCGCAAGCCCGAAATCGATGCCAAGCTGATCGCCGACAGCATCACGCAACAGCTCGAAAAGCGGATCATGTTCCGCCGCGCCATGAAGCGTGCCATGCAGAACGCCATGCGTCTGGGTGCCCAAGGCATCAAGATCATGTCGTCCGGTCGTCTGAACGGTATCGAAATCGCTCGTTGCGAATGGTACCGTGAAGGCCGCGTGCCACTTCACACGCTGCGCGCCGACATCGACTACGGCACCTCTGAAGCCAAGACCACCTACGGTGTGATCGGCGTCAAGGTCTGGGTCTACAAGGGCGATACGCTGGGTCGTAACGACCTGCCTGCCGTGGAAACCCCACGTCCAGACGAAGAACGCCGCCCACGCGGTCCACGCCGTGACGGCCGCCCAGGTGGCGATCGTCCAGGCGCAGGCCGTGGCCCACGTCGTCCAGTCGGTGGTAACACCGCTCCAGCCGACGGCAGCGACAAGCCAGCGGAAGCTGGTGGCGCTGATAACACCGCCGTTAAGCGCGTACGCAAAGTCGCCGCGCCCGCTACAGCAGCGGACGGAAAAGGAGAATAAGTATGCTGCAACCTGCTCGCCGTAAGTACCGCAAGGAGCAAAAGGGCCGTAATACCGGTGTCGCAACGCGGGGTGCCTCCGTTGCGTTCGGTGATTTCGGTCTGAAGTGCACCGATCGTGGCCGTCTCACGGCCCGCCAGATCGAAGCTGCACGCCGTGCGATTTCCCGTCACGTCAAGCGTGGCGGCCGTATCTGGATCCGCGTGTTCCCGGACAAGCCAATCTCTACCAAGCCCGCAGAAGTGCGTATGGGTAACGGTAAGGGCAACCCCGAGTACTACGTGGCCGAAATCCAGCCCGGCAAGATCGTTTTCGAGATCGTCGGTGTGCCTGAAGAACTGGCCCGCGAAGCGTTCCGCCTGGCTGCAGCCAAGCTGCCGCTGCGCACCACGTTTGTCAGTCGTCACCTTGGCGCTTAATTCAGGAGAACAAGCAATGAAGACTACTGAACTTCGCCAAAAAGACGTCGCCGGTATCGAAGCCGAAATCAAGGCGCTGCAAAAGGCCCACTTCGGCCTGCGCATGCAAAAGGCTACGCAGCAATTGGCTAACACCAACACGCTGCGCACCACCCGCCGCGATATCGCCCGTGCAAAGACCATTCTTGCTGAAAAGCAAGCCGCCAAGTAAGGAGCCCACATGACGGAACCTAAAAAATCCCTCAAGCGCACCTTGGTTGGCAAGGTGGTCAGCGACAAGCGTCAGAAGACTGTGACCGTGCTGGTCGAGCGCCGTGTGAAGCACGAGCTCTACGGCAAGATCGTTGCGAAGTCGAGCAAGTACCACGCCCATGATGAAAATGGCGAGTACAAGCTGGGCGACGTGATCGAAATTACCGAAAGCCGTCCGCTCTCCAAGACCAAGAACTGGGTGGCTACCCGCTTGGTGCAAAAGGCCGGTCTGCTGTAAATCAGCATCCCATTGCCCCGGGGTCAAGACCCCGGACGGCAAAGCCTTTCAAAACGACCCACAATGTGGGTCGTTTTGCTTTGTGGCCCACTTTTTTAGGACTCAGGCAAATCGGGATGCGGCATCAACTCGCTTTGGCGTGAGTCGCTTGTCTGAGCCTTGTTTTGCGCACGTCATGTTGTGTTGGCGGCGCCGGGCACTTCGCGTATCCAATCCCATTCATCCCGCTATCCATTCCACCATCCCAAGGAGATAACAATGATCAAAGTCGGTGACACCCTGCCTGCCAGCACGCTCATGGAATATTCGGAAGTCGAGGGCGAAGGCTGCAGCATCGGCCCGAACCCTGTGCCTGTAGACAAGGCTACGGCTGGCAAGACGATTGCCCTGTTTGCATTGCCCGGAGCGTTTACGCCCACCTGCTCGGCCAAGCATGTGCCAAGCTATGTGGAAAAGGCCGCCGAGTTCAAGGCCGCAGGTGTGGATGAGATCTGGTGCGTGAGCGTGAACGACGCCTTCGTCATGGGCGCATGGGCGCGTGACCAGAAGACCGATGGCAAGGTCCGCATGTTGGGCGATGGCGATGCCACTTTCGCCAAGGCCACCGGTCTGACGCTGGATCTGACGGGCAAGGGCCTGGGTCTGCGCAGCAACCGTTATTCGATGCTGGTGCGCGACGGCAAGGTGGTCACCCTCAACGTGGAAGCCCCGGGCAAATTTGAAGTGAGCGACGCTGACACGCTGCTCCAGCAAGCCCAAAAGGCTTGAGTTCGGCGTTAACCGGCTGCGCCGAGTTGCTCCCTGCGATGTGGGGCGTTCTGGCTTGGGCCGGCTACCGGGGTCGCCATTGCTGTGGCGAGAACTGGCGAAGCCGGCCATAAGCGTGATCCCGGGAAGGCCTTGAGCGGATCTAAAGCTCGTTGGAAAACCGGATGGCATGGAGCAGCCGCTGCAGCTTCGCTCTGCGTGTCGGCGCCAGCCATTGACTGGCCCATTGGACCTCGCCGGTCAGCCGGGCCCGTTCGCTGATGTCCACCTGGGGCTGTTGGCCCAGCCGGTGCAGGCGCGCCTTGAGGATGTCGAACTGTGTGCGGCTGTAGTTGGTACGCTCGTTGACCACCAGTCCCGTCACATACTGCCGCTGGTGCGCTGGCATCACGCGGGTCTTGTCCGCGCGCAGGGTGAATCCTTCGTCCTGGGCAATGGCGGTCACCCAGGCGCGCAAGTCCACCCACTGCTGGTGCAGCGCCTTTGAACCTGAAAACACCAGGTCGTCGGCATAGCGTGTGTAGCGCGCGCCAAAGCGCTCTGCCAGGGCGTTCAGCCGCAGGTCCAGCCCGAAGGCGCACAGATTTGCCAAGGCGGGCGACGTGGGCGCACCCTGCGGCAAATGGGGCTGTTTCAGGCGCGTGCTGATGGCACGGCGCTGCGCGATGGCCTCCCGCGGCAGGGGGGCTGCTTCCAGCAATCGTTCCCGGACGGCCTGAGGGGTTCGCGTGGTGGTCAGCCGCGTGAGCAGCTCGGCGGCCGGGCGACCATGGCCCAGTGCCCGCCACAGCGCGCGCACGCGGGTGGCCGTGATGCACATGAAGAAATCGGCCAGGTCAAACCGTATCACCACAGCCTGCTGGGTGTGGACCTGTGCGTGGGTGCCCACGCCGTGGCCGCGCACAAAGCCATGCGCGGCCTCGTGCACGGGCACGCCAGCCAGCAGGCTGTCCAGAATGCGGCGCTGCGTGCTGGCCAGGCGCGGGCGGGGCGCCTCCAGCAGGCGCAGCCCACCGCTGGGCTTGGGCAGCAAGCGGTAGCGATAGTGCGAAAGGGGCAGGGCATGGCCCCCGTCCTGGCGTTCGCGCCAGTGCGCATGCTCGGGCGCGAGCCACAGGAGGTCATCCAGCGAAACGGCCAGGGCCTCGGTCACGTCGGTGGCGGCCAGCAGCACGGGCGTGGTGCGCCCACGGCCCATCCATGCGGGGTGCGCGCCTGCCGTGGCAGGACGCAGCAGCCAGTGCAACGGCTCCCCGGTGCGTGGGCTGGCGGCCCAGGTGCGGAAAGCCCGGGCGAGTTGGGGGTCGGGCCATTGGTGCAAAGGCAGGGCTGGTTCGGCGTTTTCATCGTCGTCGCCCGCCAGCTCGTCCCAGGCGTCCTGGTCTTTTTCCTCCTGCTGGCTGAAGGTCGTCGTAAGCGACTGCAGGGTGGCGCCATTGCGCAGCCCCGCTTTGCGCCACCAGACACCCCAGCACAGCCAGGTGGCCACGTCCTCTGGCTCCAGCCGGGCCCATTCGGCCCCGGACGCGTGGGACAGGCGGCGCAGCTGTTCGAGCAAGGGCGGGGGCAGTGGAACGGGGCTGTCCGCCAGGGTCGTGTTGTTACCCAGGCACGCACCTGCGCGCGCTGCCAGTGCCTGGAGGGTGCGACGCTCCGGCTCCCGTGCATCGGCCAGCACGGCCATGGCCAGCGCCTTGGCCAGTGCGCGTGTGCGGGCTGGAGTCTTCGTCACGAAGCTGCGAAGTGTAGGAAGTTGGCCCGGTGCCAACCTGCGGGTTGGGTGCGAACTGCACGCCACGGGTGGCGGGAGGTTCGCGCGCCGCGATGGACGCGTTGGAAGACAACACCGTGGGGCTGCCCCACGGCTCGATCCTGATCGACAGGCTCGAAGTGCTTGGCACCGGGCCGGTCTGATTCTATGGCTGCTATAAATTTAATAGCTATTGACGCAATATCAGTGAGCGCCAGGAACCAAAAACTCAAGAAATATCAACCTTGAGGTAGTGCGCCCCCGCAATGGGGTTGTGGTAATAGGGTGGAATCTCTTCAAAGCCCAGGTCGGTGTACAGCGCCCGGGCCGATTCCATGTCGTCGAGCGTGTCGAGCAGCACGCAGGCGTAACCCGCCTGGCGCGCCCGGTCGAGCATGGCCTCCGCGAGTTCGCGGCCCAGGCCGAAGCCCCGGAAGGCTTTGCGCACGTACAGCCGCTTCATTTCGCTCGCGTTGGGGTAGTCGGCCGTATCCAGTGGCCGAAGGGCGCAGCAGCCGGCAATCGCCCCTTCGACCTGGGCCAGCAGCAGTGCGCCGCGCGGCGCGCCGTAGTCGCCGGGCAGGCCCGCGAGTTCGGTCTCGAAGTCCTGGAAACACAGGTCTACGCCGAGGGTGTCGGCGTACTCCCGGAAGATGGTGCGGACCGCTTCCATCTCGGCGGGCGAGGTGGGGGTCAGCAGGGTGACGGAAGGCTTGTCCAAAACGCAGTAGTTCAAAACAGCAGAAGCCGCAGTGTAGCGAGTCTGGCTAGAACCCCGCCGCTGCCCCCAGAGAAGACACCCACCAGGCCAGCGCGGCACTGAGGGCCAGCACCACCAGCGCCACGGCCCGGCTGGTCAAGTCGTCGCGAGACGGCGTGGCCGGGGCGGGCAGCAGCTTGTCGCCCTGCAGCATGGGCCGGACGAGGCGTTGGCGGCGAACCAGCACATAGAAAATGATGGCGATCAGGTGCAACCCCACCAGCCCCAGCACCAGGTACTGGCCAATTTCCTTGTGGTAGCCCGTGGCCTGGCCGACCACTGCATTCGACACAAACCGGGTGAGCGGGCCAGCGAAGGCGATCTCGTCATCACTCAGCAAACCGGTGGCCACCTGGGCCACCAGCACGGCCAGCAGCGCAAAGACCGACAGAGCGCCCAGTGGGCTGTGGCCAATGCTGTCTTCGGCGTGGGCTGAGCCGCGCAGATACCGCAGCACCCGCATCGGGGAGTACAGAAAACTCGTGAAGCGCGACCAGCGCCCGCCCATCAGCCCCCAGACCATGCGGAACACCAGCAGCGCCAACACGCCGTACCCCAGCCGGAAATGCCATTCCATGGCGTTGCCCCCCACCTTGGCGGTGATGAGCAGGCCCACGACGCTCGCGGCCAGCGCCCAGTGGAAGATGCGGGTGGGAAGGTCCCAGATGCGTACGGAGTGTTGCGTCATGGCGGCGGGGCAGGGTGGTTGGACGAAGGGTGGTGGGCCGCATTGTGAAGGAGGCGGGGTCAACCCGAAAGAGCATGCCCGCTGCGAAATGGGCGGTAAAACGGCATACTTGCCCCGGGCTCTCAGAGCCTGTCCACCCCACGAAAAAGGAATCTCCCTATGAAAGCACTTGCCGCGTTCGCCCTTGCCGCCGCTACGCTGACCTTGTCCGCACCGGCCTCTGCCCAGTTCGCCAAGGCGGAAGACGCCATCAAATACCGCCAGAGCGCGCTGTTTGTGATGGGCCAGCACTTTGGCCGCCTCGGGGCCATGGTCAATGGCCGTATCCCGTTCGACGCCAAGGCCGCGCAGGAGAACGCGGACGTGGTGGCGCAGATGGCCAAGCTGCCCTGGGCAGGATTTGGCGCGGGCACCGACAAGGGCGCGCCCACCAAGGCACTGCCTGAAATCTGGACCGAACAGGCCAAGTTCAAGGAGCATTCCGACAAGCTCGAAGCCGAATCCGTCAAGCTGGCCGCTGCGGCAAAGACGGGCAACCTGGACAACCTCAAGACCGCATTCGGCGCGGCCGCAGGCACCTGCAAGGCCTGCCACGACAATTACCGCGCGAAATAGGTACATCCCCCTGAGCGGCTGAGCCGCTTCCCCCTTCTCTCTACGCGCTACGCGCTGCGGGAAGGGGGGCGACGCCAGCGCGGCGGGGCGGCCCTTGCGCGGCGTCCGCTCCTCTGAGCAACGCCAGTTTCAGATGCCATTCGCAAAATTGATAGCTGCTGGCGCTTTATCCATAAGCGCAAGAGGCCGATTTCTTACGAAATCGGCCTCTTGTTTTTGAAGGTGTTGTGGTGGCTCAGGTTTCTGCCAGCAGCTTCTCGATGAGCTGGTGCAGTTCGGGGAAATTCGGGGCACCTACATAGGTCTTCACAATCTCCCCACGCTTGTTCACGATGAAGGTTGAGGGCGTGAGGCGCACATCGCCCCAGGCCTGGGCCACCTTGCCGGTGTTGTCGATCGCCACCTTGAAGGGCAGTTTGCGGGTTTCGGCAAAGTTCACCACGTAGCTGGGCGGGTCGTAGCTCATGGCCACGGCCAGCGTGTCGAAGCCTTTGGCGTGGTACTTGTTGTAGGTGGCCACGATCTCGGGCATTTCGGCCACGCAGGTGGTGCAGCTGGTGGCCCAGAAATTCACCAGCGTGACCTTGCCGCGCAGATCGGCGGTGGATTGGCTCGTGCCGTTTAGCAACACGAAGGTGGATTCCGGTGCCGCAGAGCGGCCTGTATCCAGGTACACATAGGCACCCACGGCCGCAAATGCTGCCACTGCCACCCCTGCCGCCCAATGCTTGATCGCCATGACTTGTCCATTCATCCTGAAACTGTGGCCCCTGTGGGTACCCGGGCCTGCTACCGGCATTGTGCCGGACCTGCCCTAACAACAACGCCCGTCTTCACGGGTGGCCCGCAGGCCGAACTTGGGATGGAGTCGGCTTGGCGGGCAAAAGTTCGCCCGCAGGGGATGCAGCCTGTTGATCTGGGTCACTGTGCCGATAATCGACCGATGAACTGGACACCAACCCGGGCTGCTGCCCTGCCACCGTTGCTGTGGCTGCTCGTGGGCTGCAGCCCTGCGCTGAACTGGCGCAGCGTGCCTTTGCCCGACGCCGGCATCACCATCACCTTGCCTTGCAAGCCTGACCAGGCCACGCGCACGGTCGAACTGGCGGGGGTGCCCGTCGAGCTGTCCATGGCGGGCTGCGATGCCGACGGCGCCACATTTGCCGTGTCGCATGCGGCCCTGGCAGACCCTGCCCAGGCGGGTGCTGCCCTGCGGCACTGGCGGGCCGCTGTGGTCGCCAACCTCGGCGCGGGCGCCGCAGCCACGGCGGCTGATACGCCGTATGCCCCCAAGGGTGCACTGCCCCTGCCGCAGTCGGTGCGCACCGTGGTGCAAGGCCAGCGTGCCGATGGCAGCCCCGTGTTTGCCCAGGGCGTGTGGTTTGCGCGCGCTGCGGGGCCGCAGATGCGTCTGTACCACGCGGTGGTTTACACGGGCAAGCCCCGCCCCGAGTTGGCCGACCAGTTCTTTGCAGGGATGGTGCTCCAATGACCGGGCATGCAGTGCTGCCCAGGCGGGCAGCGGTCATCGTTTTTCTGGCCTTTGCCTTCGCCTACTTCCTGTCGGCGCTGGTGCGGGCGGTTACGGCCACGCTGGCGCCCACACTGGCGCAGGAGTTTTCGCTGCAGGCCAGCGACCTGGGCTTGCTTGCGGGCGGGTACTTTCTGGGCTTTGCGGCCACGCAGCTGCCGCTGGGCACCTGGCTGGACCGGCATGGCCCGCGCAAGGTGGCGCTGGGATTTCTGGGCGTGGCCGTGGTGGGCAGCCTGGTGTTTTCGGTGGCGACGGGGTTTTCGGGCCTGCTGGCCGGGCGTGTGTTGTGTGGCGCAGGGGTCAGCGCCTGCCTGATGGCGCCGCTCACGGGCTATAGGCGCTGGTTTGAGCCCACGGCGCAGATGCGCGCCAACTCCTGGATGCTGATGACGGGCTCGCTGGGCATGGTTGCGTCCACGCTGCCGGTGCAGTGGGCTCTGCCCTTGGTGGGGTGGCGGCCGCTGTTCTGGGGGTTGGCGGCGCTGATCGCGCTGTCGATGGTGGTGACTGCCGTTTGGGTGCCCGGCTGGGCGGCGGGCACACCGGGCGCGGGCGGTGGTGGCGGTGGTGATGCCACAGCGGAGCGCGGCCCCAGCGGTGTCACTGTGCCACCGGGCTATGCGATGGTGTGGCGCCACCCGTATTTCCAGCGCCTGGCGCCCCTGGGCTTCTTTGTGTACGGCGGCATGGTGGCCATGCAGACGCTATGGGCAGGCCCATGGATGCAGCGGGTGGCGGGCTACTCGCCGCTGGAGGCTGCCACGGGGCTGTTCTGGATCAACGTGGCCATGCTCTGCACGTTCTGGACCTGGGGCATGGTCAACCCTTGGCTGCTGCGCAAGGGGCTGGGAGCCGACCGGCTGATGGCTGCGGGCTTGCCGCTGTGCCTGGTGGTGTTGCTGGGCATCATTCTCGCGGGGCCGCAGGCGGGAGGCGGTGCCTGGGCGCTGTTTTGTGTGTCGTGCACGTTTGTGTCGCTGTCGCAGCCTGCGGTGGCCATGGCGTTCCCGCAGGCGCTGGCGGGGCGCGCGCTGTCAGCCTACAACCTGGTGATTTTTGCGGGCGTGTTTGTGGTGCAGTGGGGCATTGGCCTGGGGGTGGACGCCTTTGCCGCGGCCGGCCTGTCCACGGTGCAGTCGTTCCAGGCCGCGATGGCGGTGTACCTGGCGTGCAACGCGGTCGCCTACGCGTGGTTCCTGCTGCAGGGGCGGCGCCATAATGTGTTGCAAACCACCACGCCATGAGCACCACCAGCATCCTCATCATTGCCCACGCCCCGTTGGCCCATGCACTGCGCGAATGTGCGCTGCATGTGTTTCCCGACTGCGGCGACAACGTGGCCGCTCTCGACGTGCAGCCCAACCAGCCGCCCGAAGAGTCGCTGGCGCAGGCCCGCATCATGCTGCAGCAGCTGGGCGCAGATTCCACCCTGGTGCTCACCGACGTGTTTGGTGCCACCCCCTGCAACGTGGCGCAGCGCGTGATCGAGAACGTGCGCTCGCGCCTGGTGACGGGGGTCAACCTGCCCATGCTGCTGCGGGCCGTGAGCTACCGCCACGAACCCCTCGACGCGGTGGTCACCCGCGCCGTGGTGGGGGGCACCCAGGGCGTGATGCAGGTGGCCATCTCCGCGCCGCAGAACCAGAACACCCGTAATCGACATGATCAAGACACGTACGACCATCAGCAATAAATTGGGCCTGCATGCCCGCGCTTCGGCCAAGCTGACCAAGCTGGCTGGCAGCTTCCCCTGTGAGGTTTTCATGAGCCGTGGCGACCGCCGCATCAACGCCAAGAGCATCATGGGCGTGATGATGCTGGCCGCCGGCATGGGCACTGAGGTGGAGATTGAAACCAACGGGGATCGTGAACAGGAGGCCATGGATGCCCTGCTGGCCTTGATTGCCGACAAATTTGGTGAGGGTGAATGACTTTTTCCGTCCACGGTCTCGCAGTCGCTCGCGGCATTGCCATCGGCCGTGCCGTGCTGGTGGCGTCCAGCCGTGTGGACGTGGCGCACTATTTTGTGAAGCCAGAACAGGTCGAGGGCGAGATTGAGCGGGTGCGCAACGGCCGCAATGCCGTGGTCGAGGAACTGCAGCGCCTGCAGACCGAGATGCCCGCCGATGCGCCGCATGAGCTGACCGCGCTGCTCGACGTGCACCTGATGCTGCTGCAGGACGAGGCCCTCACGGGCGGCGTCAAGCACTGGATCACCGAGCGCCTGTACAACGCCGAGTGGGCGTTGACCACACAGCTCGAAGTCATCGCGCGCCAGTTCGACGAGATGGAGGATGAGTACCTGCGCGAGCGCAAGGCTGACCTGGAACAGGTGGTCGAGCGCATCCTGCGCTACATGAAGGGCGTGGCCAGCCCCGTGGCGCCGCCGGTCAGCAGCCCGCGCCGCCACAAGCAACTGGGCCTTCAGCAAGACCTGCTGCTCGACGACACGGTGGACGTGCCCCTGGTGCTGGTAGCGCACGACCTCTCGCCCGCCGACATGCTGCAGTTCAAGCAAAGCGTGTTCGCCGGCTTCGTCACTGACGTGGGCGGCAAGACATCGCACACCGCCATCGTGGCGCGCAGCATGGACATCCCGGCCGTGGTCGGTGCGCGCGCCGCCAGTCAGCTGGTGCGGCAGGACGACTGGGTCATCATCGACGGCGATGCAGGTGTGGTCATTGTCGATCCGTCCCCCATCATCCTGGCCGAATACGGCTTTCGCCAGCGCCAGGTGGAGCTCGAGCGAGAGCGGCTGGCCCGGCTGCGCCACACCCCTGCCATCACCATCGACGGCCACAAGATCGAGCTGCTGGCCAACATCGAACAACCCGGCGACGCGGCCACCGCCGTGCGCGCCGGGGCCGTGGGCGTGGGCCTGTTCCGCAGCGAATTCCTGTTCATGGGCAAAACGGGCAACCTGCCCGGCGAGGACGAGCAGTACCGCGCCTACTGCGAGGCCATTGACGGCATGCAGGGCCTGCCCGTCACCATCCGCACCATCGATGTGGGCGCTGACAAGCCGCTGGACCACAAGAGCCACAAGGACAACTACCTGAACCCCGCGCTGGGCCTGCGCGCCATCCGGTGGAGCCTGGCCGACCCGGCCATGTTCCGCACCCAGCTGCGCGCTGTGCTGCGTGCGGCGGCGCATGGCAAGGTCAACCTGTTGTTCCCCATGCTGGCGCACACGCACGAAATTCAGCAGACGCTCGCCCAGGTGGACCTGGCCCGGGGTGAGCTGGATGCGCGTGGTGAACCCTACGGCCCGGTGCAGCTGGGCGCAATGATCGAGGTGCCCGCCGCCGCGCTCATGGTGCGCACCTTCCTCAAGTACTTCGACTTTCTCTCCATCGGCACCAACGACCTGATCCAGTACACCCTGGCCATCGACCGTGCCGACGAGGCTGTGGCCCACCTGTACGACCCGCTGCACCCCGCCGTGCTGCGCCTGGTGGGCGACGTGATCGCCGAGGGGGAGCGCCAGGGCAAGAGCGTGTGCGTGTGTGGCGAGACGGCGGGCGATGTGACCATGACGCGGCTGCTGTTGGGCCTGGGCCTGCGCAGCTTCTCCATGCACCCCGCGCAGATCCTGGCTGTGAAGCAGGAGGTGCTGCGCGCTGACACGCGCAAGCTTGCGCCCTGGGCGCAGCAGGTGCTGGAGGGCGACGAACCTGCGGCGCTGCTGACCTCTTGAGCGACAGAGTTTTGCTATAAAAATAGTAGTTGCTAGCGCTTTATAGATAAGCGCTAGGGGCCAATTTGATGCGTACTTCTCATGGTCAACGCGCCCGCATCCCCATCACTGCCGCGCTGATGATCATCACCGTGGCCAGTGCGATGCTCCAGCTGAAGGTGCGGCCACTCACCACGATCAGCAGCGCGGTGGACGCCAGCGGCGTGATGTAGCTCAGGATGCCGATGTGCCGTGCGTCTCCGAGCTTGAGGGCCTTGTCCCACATAAAAAACGACGCCCCCAGCGGCCCCAGGCCCAGCACTGCCAGCAGGGCCCAGTCGCGCGGCTGCAGCGCCACGGCGGGCTCCAATACCACATGGCACAACAGGGACAGCACGCCGGACACCAGTCCGAACAGGCCGATGGCCGTGGTCGGAAAAGCCGCCACGCGCTTGGTCATGAGCGAGTACGTGGCCCAGATGAATGCTGCGGCCAGCGCGGGCAGGTAACCCCAGGCCAGCGTGCCACTCAGCTCGCGTCCACCCGCAATCGCAATGGCTGCGCCCCCAAAACCCAGCAGCGCCGCCAGCACATGCGGCAGGCGCAGCGCCACACCGGGCAGCACCACAGGCGAGAGCACCACGATGAACAGCGGCCACAGGTAGTTCACCAGGTTGGCCTCCACGGGCGGCGCGTGGCGCAGCGCAATGAACAGCAGGAAGTGGTACGCAAACAGGCCATACACACCGAGCGCCAGTGTGCGCAGTGGAATGCGCCACTGCGACGGGTCACGCAGCACAAACGGCCAGGCTGGCACGCTGCCGATGATGAGCGCAATGCCCGTGAGCAGGAACGGTGGAATGTGGGTGAGCGAGACACCCAGCGAGGCGAGGGAGGCCCACAGCGCGATGGCGCCCAGGGCGTACAGGTTGGCTTGCATGGCGCCGAGCTTACGCGCGCAGGACATTCGGAATCGTCGCGCAACGATGGTCCGTCGTCGCGTGGTGATCGTCGGCTGGACGCGGCAGCCTTTTGTCAGTGATTCAGTGATCTTCAGCGCGCCGCAGTGCCGCCGTGAGGGCCGAGGGCGAGCGGTAGCCCGTGCGCCGTGCTACTTCGGCCACGGCCATGCCTGTGCCCCGCAGCAGCCGCGCCTGTGCCAGGCGCTGGCCGCGCAGCCAGGCCATGGCACCCATGCCCTGGTCTTCGCGGCACCTGGTAGCGAACTGGCTGGGGCTCAGATGCACCTGCGCCGCCAAGTCGGCAACGCTGAGTTCGCGGTGCCATTGCAGGGCTGCCCAGCGCTGCAGAGCAGGCCAATCGATAGTGCGTTGGCGCGTGGATCGGTGGAGGGATGTATGGGGCGCTGAGCCCGCCAGCCACGCTTCCAGCAGCAATGCCGGGCCGTGGGTCTGCGCCAGCGGGCGGCCTTGTTGCAATGCGCTGGCCAGGTAGTGCGCCAGGGGCAGCGCATCGGTGGGCAGTGCGGTAGTGAGCTGCGCGCTGGCGCACCGCGCCCAGCCAGGGTGGGCGCTGTCGAGCACCAGGCAGACGCTGCCGCGCGACGATTCGAAGTCGTGGCGATCCCCCGGCGCAATCACGCAGCCGCCACCGGGCGCCACGCGCACACCGTGCCCCGCGACTTCCAGGTCCAGTGCGCCGGAGAGACCCAGCAGTATCTGGAAGTGATCGTGGCTATGGCTGCCCGGCGATGCGCCGTAGCGCCGCAGCGAGAGCGATTCCGCTGCGCCCATGATCGTGCTCTGGGTTGCGCGTCCCGCCAGGCTTAAACGCCAGCGGCGTGCGCCTGCTGGTCCGCGTGGTAGCTGCTGCGCACCATGGCGCCAACCGCAGCGTGGCTGAAGCCCATCTTGTAGGCCTCTTCCTCGAACATCTTGAAGGTGTCGGGGTGCACGTAGCGGCGCACGGGCAGGTGGCTGTTGCTGGGCGACAGGTACTGGCCGATGGTCAGCATGTCGATGTTGTGTTCGCGCATGTCGCGCATCACCTGCAGAATCTCTTCGTCCGTCTCGCCCAAGCCAACCATGATGCCGCTCTTGGTGGGGACCTTGGGGTGCAGGGCCTTGAATTTTTTCAGCAGGTTCAGGCTGAACTGGTAGTCGGAGCCTGGGCGCGCTTCCTTGTACAGGCGGGGTGCGGTTTCCAGGTTGTGGTTCATCACGTCGGGTGGCGCGGCTTTCAGGATTTCGAGCGCACGGTCGTCGCGGCCCCGGAAGTCGGGCACCAGGATCTCGATCTGCGTGGCGGGCGACAACTCGCGGATGTTCTGGATGCACTCCACAAAATGGCCGGAGCCGCCGTCGCGCAGATCGTCGCGGTCCACGCTCGTGATCACCACGTACTTGAGCTTGAGCGCGGCGATGGTCTTGGCCAGGTTCAGGGGCTCGTCCCTGTCCAGCGGGTCGGGGCGGCCGTGGCCCACGTCGCAGAACGGGCAGCGGCGCGTGCACTTGTCGCCCATGATCATGAAGGTGGCCGTGCCCTTGCCGAAACACTCGCCGATGTTGGGGCAGGAGGCTTCTTCGCACACCGTGTGCAGCTTGTGCTCGCGCAGGATCTCCTTGATCTCGTAGAAGCGTGTGGTGGGGCTGCCCGCCTTCACGCGAATCCACTCGGGCTTCTTGAGCACTTCGCCTTGCTCGACCTTGATCGGAATGCGCGAGAGCTTGGCGGCCGCTTTTTGCTTGGCCAGCGGGTTGTAGGCTTCGGTGGATTGCGCTTCGCGGACGACTTCAGGGGTGCTCATGGCATGTAGGCAGGTTCAGGGCGCCAACCGGATGCTGAGCTGCTGGCCCAGCACCTGCGCGGCTTCTTCCCAGGTGGTGTGGACCCCGATTGTAGAAAGGTCCACCGTTTGCAAACCTGCGTAACCGCAAGGGTTGATGCGCGCAAAGGGCTCCAGGTCCATTGCCACATTGAGCGCCACGCCGTGGTAGGTGCTGTGTCGACTGACCTTGATACCCAGGGCGGCGATCTTGCCCAGGCCCTCGAAGTCCGGGATTGGCGCCGCCGTGCCGATGCGCTTTTGCGGACGCTGCGGCAGCAGGGCGTGGCTGTGTGGGTCGTCCAGCCGCACATAGATGCCAGGCGCGCCGCCCACGCGGTGGCCCGTGATGCCAAAGTGCGCCAGCGTGCGGATCACGGCTTCTTCCACGCGGTAGACGTACTCTTTGACGAAGTAACCTGCGCGCTGCAGGTCGATCAGCGGATAGGCCACCACCTGGCCGGGGCCGTGGAAAGTGACCTGCCCGCCACGGTTGGTGGCTACCACCGGAATGTTGCCCGGGTTCAGCACGTGATCACTTTTGCCTGCGAGCCCTTGTGTGTACAGCGGTGCGTGCTCGCACACCCAGAGCATGTCGGGTGTATCGGCCGAGCGTGCGGCGGTGTAGTCCTGCATGGCCTGAACGGTGGTGGCGTAGTCCACGCGGCCCAGCATGCGAATGTCGATGGTCATGCGGCAAATATGCTGCAGCCTCGGGGCTACAGCACCACTTTCACCAGGGGGTGTGACGACAGTGCGCGGTACAGGTCGTCGAGCTGCTCCCGGCTGGTCGCGGTGATGGTGATGGTTACTCCGAGGTAATTGCCAGCGCGGCTGTCTCGCAGTTCAATGGTGCTGGCGTCAAAAGTGGGGTCGAACTGGCGGGCCAGTTCAGTGACAGCATGCACAAAGCCGTCCACCTTGGCGCCCATGACCTTGATGGGGAACCTGGAGGGGTATTCGATCAACGAGTCTTTGCGTGGATCGTTAGCCTGTGTGTCGAGGCCATTGGCAGGTGGTGGGCTGGAGGTTGTCATGGTGCGTACTGCTTCGGTTTCAATAGCTGGCGGGGCTTTGCCATTGTGCGCCAGCGGGGTTGTTGTGCTGCCGCTGGGGTGCAGGCAGCTGCCCCAGGCCAGTGCACGGCAGTGCGGGAAGGATGGGAAAAGCCGTTGGCCTGTCACCACAACAGCGCATGCACGCGCACCGGTTTTGGGCCGGGCTTGCAGGTCTTTGTCGTGCGTCACGGGTTTTTACTTATAATTAGAGGCTTTGTGAAAGTTGCAGTCTGTAACGCGGGCGTCATTCAACAATGAAAACAATCCCGCCAGAGACTGAAATTGAGGCTGAAGAATCTGACTTCAAGCCCCTGACGGCCGAGGAGGCCGAGGTGTGGCGCAGTCGCAATCCTTCCATCTCTGTGTGGAAGGTGGTGGCGGGTCAGGCACTGGTCGGGATGCTGGTGGCCCTGGTGGCCTGGGCTCTGACGGGCAGGGCATCGGTGGGCTGGTCTGCGGCTTATGGTGCGCTGGCTGTGGTGGGTCCGGCAGCGTTGTTTGCACGCGGTGTGTTGCGCCATTCGGCGTCTTCCAAGCCGCGTGCTGCCATGGTGGGATTCTTTGGTTGGGAGATTGCCAAGATCGTGCTGACGGTGGCGCTGCTTGCTGCGGCACCTCGGCTGGTGTCGGGCTTGAGCTGGATTGCCTTGCTGGTTGGCATGGTGGTCGCAATGAAAACGTACTGGGTGGCGCTTTTGGTGCGACCCGGTGTCCGAAAAACCGATTGATATAGAGAAGAGTTGTCCGATGGCCGCAGAAGCGCACGCTCCGACTGCAAGTGAATACATCGTTCACCACCTGCAGCATCTTCAAAACGTCAACCAGACCAAGATTGTTGATTTCACCGTCATCAACTACGACTCGATCATCGTCGGTCTGGTTCTGGGTGTGCTCACCCTTTTGATTCTGTGGTCAGCTGCCCGTAAGGCAACCTCCGGTGTGCCCGGTCGCTTCCAGGCGGCGGTGGAAATGCTGGTCGAGATGGTGGACAACCAGGCCAAGGCCAATATCCACAATGCCGAGAGCCGCAAGTTCATTGCTCCTCTGGGTCTCACGGTGTTTGTCTGGATCTTCTTGATGAACTTCATGGACATGTTGCCGGTGGACCTGCTGCCCGCCATCTGGGCCAAGATCTATGGCGCTGCTGGTCATGATCCCCACCACGCCTATCTGCGTGTCGTGCCTACGGCCGACCTGTCCACCACCCTGGGGCTGGCATTTGCTATTCTGATCCTGCGCTTCTGGTATAGCGTCAAGATCAAGGGCGCTGGCGGCTGGGCGCATGAACTCGTGTCGGCTCCGTTCGGCACCAGCAAGAACCCCATCTTCGCCCTGATTCTGGGCGTCGTGAATCTGCTGATGCAGATCATTGAATATGTCGCCAACACCGTATCGCATGGCATGCGGTTGTTCGGCAACATGTACGCCGGTGAACTGGTGTTCATGCTGATCGCCCTGATGGGTGGTGCGGCTGCACTGTCGCTGTCGGGTGTGCTGCTGCCTGTGGGCCACGTCATCGCTGGCACCATCTGGACGCTGTTCCACATTCTGGTGATCTCTCTGCAAGCCTTCATCTTCATGATGCTTGCACTGATCTACCTCGGTCAGGCGCACAACGCGCACTAACGGTTCCCTTTCGTTTCCCTTTTCTTTTTCAACCTTTCTTTTTTTAACTCAGGAGTCATCATGGAAAACATTCTCGGTCTCGTCGCTCTGGCTTGTGGTCTGATCGTTGGTCTGGGCGCTATCGGCGCTTCCATCGGTATCGCACTGATGGGCGGCAAGTTCCTCGAATCGTCGGCACGTCAGCCTGAACTGATCAACGAGCTGCAAACCAAGATGTTCATCTTGGCTGGTCTGATCGACGCCGCCTTCCTGATCGGCGTTGCTATCGCTCTGCTGTTCGCTTTCGCCAACCCCTTCGCTTCGACGTTCTTGGCCAACCTGCCCAAGTAAGTCCCGTTCAACGCCACTCTAGAAAGGTGTTGCCGTGAGTATCAATGCGACCCTGTTCATTCAGGCCATCGTCTTCTTGATCCTGGTGTGGTTCACGATGAAATTCGTGTGGCCCCCGATCGCGAAGGCGTTGGATGAACGAGCCCAGAAAATCGCCGAAGGCCTCGCTGCTGCCGACCGTGCCAAGTCCGAACTGACCGCTGCCAACCAGCGCGTCGAAAAGGAGCTGTCACAGGCGCGCAACGAAACGGCCTCGCGTCTTGCGGACGCCGACCGACGTGCCCAGGCCATCATCGAAGAAGCCAAGGCACGCGCCACGGAAGAAGGCAACAAGATTGTTGCCTCCGCCCGTGCCGAAGCCGAGCAGCAAACGGTGCAAGCCCGCGAAGCTCTGCGTGAGCAGGTGGCAGCGCTGGCCGTCAAGGGTGCTGAGCAGATTCTCCGCAAGGAAGTCAATGCCGGCGTTCACGCCGACCTGCTCAACCGCCTGAAGACCGAGCTGTAAGGGGACACACATGGCTGAACTCGCCACCATTGCCCGCCCTTACGCCGATGCCCTGTTCAAGGCCGCTACTGCGGGTGCGGGCATGGACCTGGCCAGCACCGCTGACTGGGTCGATGAACTGGCGGCCATTGCCGCCAACCCCCAGTTGCGTCAGCTGGCGGACAACCCCAAGGTGACGGCAGACCAGGTGTTTGCCGTCTTCACGGGTGTTGCGCGTTCGGCGCTGTCCGATACGGCCAAGAATTTCCTGCGCACAGTCATCGACAACGGACGCATCAACGCGCTCCCGGAAGTGGCTTCGCAGTTTCGTACCCTCGTGAATCGCCGCAACGGCTCTTCGGATGCCGTGGTGTACAGCGCTTTTCCGATGGACAGTGCCGCACTGTCCGAGGTCAGCGCAGCGCTGGAAAAGCGCTTCGGCCGCAAGCTCAATCTCGCTGTTCAGCAGGACGAGTCCCTGATCGGCGGCATTCGCGTAGTGGTGGGTGACGAGGTGCTGGACACTTCGGTCAAGGCCCGTCTTGAACAAATGAAAGCGGCCCTCACCGCGTAACGCGCGGCGAGGACAGCGAACCAAAGAAAGAAGGAAAGAGTCATGCAACTCAATCCCGCAGAAATTTCTGAACTCATCAAGAGCCGCATCGAAGGTCTGGCTGCCAGCAGCGATATCCGCAATCAGGGCACCGTGGTGTCTGTGTCGGACGGTATCGTTCGCGTTCACGGCCTGTCGGACGTGATGCAAGGTGAAATGCTGGAGTTCCCCGCCACCAAGGACGGCCAGCCTTCCTACGGTCTGGCGTTGAACCTGGAGCGCGACTCCGTCGGCGCCGTGATTCTGGGTGAGTACGAGCACATCTCCGAAGGCGATACCGTCAAGTGCACGGGCCGCATTCTGGAAGTACCCGTCGGTCCCGAGCTGATCGGCCGCGTGGTGAACGCCCTGGGCCAGCCCATTGATGGCAAGGGTCCTATCAACGCCAAGCTCACCGACGTGATCGAAAAGGTCGCTCCGGGCGTGATCGCCCGTAAATCGGTGGACCAGCCTCTGCAAACCGGCCTGAAGTCCATCGACTCCATGGTGCCTGTGGGCCGTGGCCAGCGCGAGCTGATCATTGGTGACCGCCAGACCGGCAAGACGGCAGTGGCCATCGACGCCATCATCGCCCAGAAGGGCCAGGGCGTGACCTGTATTTACGTTGCCATCGGTCAGAAGGCTTCGTCGATCAAGAACGTGGTGCGCGCACTGGAACAAGCCGGTGCCATGGAATACACGATTGTGGTGGCCGCATCGGCTTCCGAATCGGCCGCCATGCAGTACGTGTCGGCCTACTCTGGCTGCACCATGGGCGAATACTTCCGCGACCGTGGCGAAGACGCCCTGATCGTGTATGACGACCTGTCCAAGCAAGCTGTTGCGTACCGCCAAGTGTCGCTGCTGCTGCGTCGCCCACCAGGCCGCGAAGCCTACCCTGGCGACGTGTTCTATCTCCACAGCCGTCTGCTCGAACGTGCAGCCCGCGTGAATGCCGACTACGTCGAAGCCTTCACCAAGGGTGAAGTCAAGGGCAAGACCGGTTCGCTGACCGCACTGCCCATCATCGAAACGCAAGCTGGCGACGTGTCCGCTTTCGTTCCGACCAACGTGATCTCGATCACGGACGGCCAGATCTTCTTGGAAACCAGCCTGTTCAACGCCGGTATCCGCCCCGCCATCAACGCCGGTATCTCGGTGTCGCGCGTCGGTGGTGCTGCCCAGACGAAGCTGGTGAAGAACCTGTCCGGTGGTATCCGTACCGACCTGGCCCAGTACCGTGAACTGGCTGCGTTCGCGCAGTTCGCTTCCGACCTGGATGAAGCCACCCGCAAGCAGCTCGACCGCGGTGCCCGCGTGACTGAATTGCTCAAGCAGGCGCAGTACAGCCCGCTGTCCATCTCGCTGATGGCTTCCACGCTGTTTGCTGTGAACAAGGGCTTCATGGACGACATCGACGTCAAGAAGGTTCTCGACTTCGAACACGGCCTGCACCAGTTCCTGAAGACCAGCCACGCCGCTCTGCTGGCCAAGCTGGAACAGGCCAAGGCCATGGACAAGGACGCAGAAGCCGAATTGACCGCAGCCATCGCCGCGTTCAAGAAGTCGTTCGCTTAAACCGGACGAGGAGCCATCATGGCAGCAGGCAAGGAAATACGCGGCAAGATCAAGTCGGTGGAGAACACCAAAAAGATCACCAAAGCCATGGAAATGGTGGCTGCATCCAAAATGCGCAAGGCGCAAGAGCGGATGCGGGCTGCCCGCCCTTACAGCGAGAAGATCCGCAACATTGCAGCCAATCTCGGCCAGGCCAACCCTGAATACGTGCATCCGTTCATGAAAGTGAACGATGCCAAGACGGCTGGCGTGATCGTGGTGACGACCGACAAGGGCCTGTGCGGTGGCATGAACACCAACGTGCTGCGCGTCGTGACGTCCAAGCTGCGTGAGCTGCAGGGCGCTGGCGTGTCCACCGAGGCGGTTGCAATTGGCAACAAGGGCCTGGGTTTCCTGAACCGTGTCGGTGCCAAGGTGGTTTCGCACGTGACGGGCCTGGGCGACACGCCCCATCTGGACAAGCTGATCGGACCGGTCAAGGTGCTGCTCGATGCGTATGCTGAAGGCAAGATCAACGCGGTGTACCTCTCGTACACCAAGTTCATCAACACCATGAAGCAGGAATCGGTGGTGGAGCAGTTGCTCCCCCTGTCGTCCGCGCAGATGCAGGCCGACAAGACCGAACATGGCTGGGACTACATCTACGAGCCCGATGCACAGACCGTGATCGACGATCTGCTGGTCCGCTATGTCGAGTCCCTGATCTACCAGGCCGTTGCGGAAAACATGGCGTCCGAGCAGTCGGCACGCATGGTGGCCATGAAGGCCGCCACCGACAACGCCGGCAGCGTCATTGGCGAGTTGAAGCTGGTCTACAACAAGACGCGCCAGGCAGCGATCACGAAAGAACTTTCGGAAATCGTAGCTGGCGCCGCTGCTGTGTAAGCAGCTCAACCAACATCTTTATTGGAGCGAAAAATGGCTCAAGTGCAAGGCAAGATTGTTCAATGTATCGGCGCTGTGGTGGACGTTGAGTTCCCGCGCGACCAGATGCCCAAGATTTACGACGCTCTGAAGCTCGACGGCTCGACCCTGACGCTGGAAGTGCAGCAGCAGCTGGGCGACGGCGTGGTGCGTACCATTGCGCTGGGTTCGTCCGACGGCCTGCGCCGCGGCATCATGGTGACCAACACCGGCAACTCCATCACCGTGCCCGTGGGCAAGGCGACGCTGGGCCGCATCATGGACGTGTTGGGTGCTCCCATCGACGAACGTGGTCCCGTGAGCCAGGAACTGACGGCCTCCATCCACCGCAAGGCCCCTGCGTACGACGAACTGTCGCCTTCGCAAGAGCTGCTGGAAACTGGTATCAAGGTGATCGACCTGGTGTGCCCGTTCGCCAAGGGCGGCAAGGTGGGCCTGTTCGGTGGCGCCGGCGTGGGCAAGACCGTGAACATGATGGAACTCATCAACAACATCGCCAAGGCCCACAGCGGTCTGTCGGTGTTCGCTGGTGTGGGCGAGCGTACCCGCGAAGGGAACGACTTCTACCATGAGATGGCCGATTCCGGCGTGGTCAACCTGGAGAAGCTCGAAGAGTCCAAGGTTGCCATGGTGTACGGCCAGATGAACGAGCCCCCAGGCAACCGTCTGCGCGTTGCGCTGACCGGCCTGACCATCGCCGAGTCGTTCCGCGACGAAGGCCGTGACGTGCTGTTCTTCGTGGACAACATCTACCGCTACACGCTGGCCGGTACCGAAGTGTCCGCTCTGCTGGGCCGCATGCCTTCCGCCGTGGGCTACCAACCTACGCTGGCCGAAGAAATGGGCCGTCTGCAAGAGCGTATTACGTCGACCAAGGTCGGCTCGATCACCTCCATCCAGGCCGTGTACGTGCCTGCCGATGACTTGACCGACCCATCGCCTGCCACGACGTTCGCCCACTTGGACTCCACCGTGGTGCTTTCGCGTGACATCGCCTCGCTGGGTATCTACCCTGCCGTGGATCCTCTGGACTCCACCAGCCGCCAGCTGGACCCGAACGTCGTGGGCGAAGACCACTACGCTACGGCCCGTGCGGTGCAAGGCACGCTGCAGCGCTACAAGGAACTGCGCGACATCATCGCCATTCTGGGCATGGACGAACTGGCACCTGAAGACAAGCTGGCCGTGGCCCGCGCGCGCAAGATCCAGCGTTTTCTGTCGCAGCCTTTCCACGTGGCCGAAGTGTTCACGGGCTCGCCAGGCAAGTACGTTCCACTGTCGGAAACCATCCGTGGTTTCAAGATGATCGTGAACGGCGAATGCGATCACCTGCCAGAACAGGCGTTCTACATGGTGGGCACCATTGACGAAGCCTTCGAAAAGGCCAAGAAGGTGGCCTGATTGCCCGGCGGCTGAGCAGCCTACCGCCGCTCGGCCTTCAGCAATCAAGCAACCCACCTTTTCCTAGGAGCAATGATGAACACCATCCACGTTGATGTGGTCAGTGCCGAAGAGTCCATCTTCTCCGGTGAAGCGCGTTTCGTGGCGCTGCCGGGCGAAGCTGGCGAGTTGGGCATCTATCCCCGCCACACCCCGCTGATCACCCGTATCAAGCCGGGCTCGGTGCGCATCGAAATGGCTGACGGTTCCGAAGAGTTTGTCTTCGTGGCCGGTGGCATTCTGGAAGTGCAGCCCAATTGCGTGACTGTGTTGTCCGATACCGCCATCCGTGGCAAGGACCTGGACGACGAGAAGGCCAACGCCGCCAAGGCCTCCGCCGAGGAAGCGCTCAAGAATGCCAAGAGCGAAATCGACCTGGCCAAGGCCCAGTCCGAACTGGCCGTGATGGCGGCGCAGATTGCTGCGCTTCGCAAGTTCCGCCAGAAGAAGTGATTCAGATCTTGGTGGATCTGCCCCAAAACCCGGCTTGGCCGGGTTTTTTTATGCCCGCCTGCTGCAAAACAGCAAGCGGTCATGGAAGTCTGCACTAAGGCAAGGCGGGGGACGTTTCCAGCAGGTGAAGTTGCAGCCCTTCACACGCCACGGAAAGCACATCGCCGCTGTCCGCCTGGAGCAAATGCCGGCTGCTCAGAAAGGCACGCGCTATAGATAGTGAGCGCACGCTCAGCGACAGCGATTCAATCAGCAAGTGGTCTCCTGGAACCAGCTCCAGACAGACATCCGGCATGACTGCAATGGGATGGCCAGGCTGCGAGCCTGTGAGTGCCCACCAACGGTGCTGGTGTGTTTGCACATCCGGGGTGCCCATGCGCAGGGCATGCAGTCCGGTGATTCCCAGGGGGCCGCCCCCGCTGTCCTGCAGGGCCTGCCGATGCTGCGCGCGGCGTTCTACCGGCGTTGCGGTTTCGGGCCAGGGGTAGAGGGCCGCACGCCGATCCCACTCGCAAAAGAACACACAACAGCTTGGAGCGGAAAGCTCAAGCAGCACGGAATTGGTGAAATTGGTGACGCTTTCGCCCCGGCTGTTCTCGGACTGGAAGGCGCGGGGAGGCTTGCAAGTGATGCCTGCCTCCATCGCGTACTCCAGACTTTCGGCCAAGGGCGAAGCAGGCTCCAGAGCAAAACCGTGGATCAAGGGCGGTTGCGCATGGTCGGGAAGATCGCCGTTGGCGGTCGCTGCCCACAATTCGAGGTCAGTGTTGCCCAGATGGACCCAGCCATACGTGGCGAAATCAGTGCGTTGCAAGGGCCAGGCCACGGGCAACCCGAAGGTCTCGCTGAAGAGCTGAAACAAAGGCTCGGCTGCGTGAAGGCGCAGCATGACATGGTCGATGGAGCGGTAGCTGGAAGCCATTGAGGTGTTCTGGGCCGGTGACTGTGCCATTGTCAATCTCTTCACGATTGGCAGGGCAGAAAAAAGGCCGAGGCCCCCCCACGGGGCCTCGGCCTTTTGCTTTAGGCATCGGGCTGCAGCCGTGACAACGACTGCAGCACCTCCCGCGCGAATTACATGGCGCTGAATTCGCCCGAAGGGATCTTGCCAGTGCGCAGGGCTTCAGCAGCCTGGGCGCGCACAGCAGCGCGGTCAGCCGTGGACGTGTAGGTCACTACACGCGAACCAGCGGGCTCGATGCTGCGGGTCTGGGCCACAGTGGCGGCTTCAGCGGCCACTTCGGCACGGGTGCGGTTCGTGTCGAACTTCAGGGCAAATTGCGAACCATCGGCTTCGTCAGCGTGGGCGCCGAAAGCGGTGAAAGCGGCAACAGCGGCGATAGAGAGGAAACGGACAGACTTGTTCATGGTGAAACTCCAGTGAAATTAAAAAAATAGGGACGAGGTACTTGGCAATACGAAAACGTGTGAACCGTGGATTCAACAAGAATCAACCACGTTCACCCGAAGGGATCTGGCCAGCGCGCAGGGCTTCGGCAGCCTGGGCACGCACGGCAGCGCGGTCAGCGGTGGACGTGTAGGTCAACACACGCGAGCCTGCTGGCTCGATGGAGCGGGTCTGGGCAACGCTGGCGGCTTCTGCCTGCACTTCAGCGCGGGTGCGGTTGGTTTCAAATTTGGTAGCGAATTGCGAAGCATCGGCTTCGTCAGCCTGTGCGCCGAAAGAGGCGAAAGCGGCAACGGCAGCGACGGAGAGGAAGCGGGCGGTGTTGTTCATGATGAAAATCCTTGGAAGTTAAAAAGCGTCTCAAAAAAGCCGGGTCAAAAAACCATTCCTGAACCGGGTTCGGTGAGTCGCCTTGCGGGTTCGGCTCATCGATGGGTTGAACTGTACGCGGGTGAAGTCCAAAGAAAAACCACCGAGTCGCAAACTAACTGTTCCAGTATTGGAAACAATAGGCTGGGAACTTCGGTCGCGGATTTCGTAATGAGCGAGAAGATCGCCTTGAAACAAGGTGATCTAGAGGAAAACCCTGCGGCTCATTTGGAACAGTGAGAATGCCCTGAAAGACATGCACGGTGAAGGAAGCGCCAGCCACTCCCCCAGCAAACCGCGCCCCTGCAGGGCTCGCAAATCGCTTGGACGGGCCGTCAAAAGCCCGTAGCGTCAACCCACTTTCTGGAGGCAACTCCGTGCGATCAGCCTCCCGCCGCGGAGGCTGCGCGCGCGATGTCTAGCGCAGCACCGGTGCGTCCGGCAATTCGTTGTGCCCGGGCGTATCGGGCAGGCGTGGAAAGTGCCGGGCAAGGCGCAACGACACGGCGTCGACGGCTTGTGCGAGGCCCTCTTCGTACTGCTCCTGGCGAAAGCGGGGAGCCATCAGCGCAATCACATCGCGCCATTCGTCCGCTGCCACATGCCGGGCAAGGCCCCGGTCGGCCACGATCTCTATCGCGTGTTCGGGCAGCAGCAGGTAGATCAAGACGCCGTTGTTGTGCTCGGTGTCCCACACGCGGTATTTGCTGAACAGCATGAGGGCGCGTTCGCGCGCGCTGGCGTTGCGGCGCAGGTAGCTCCAGGGCAGGCTGGCTTCTGCGACGATGCGGATCTGGCCCGTGTGCTGCTGCTCGCTGGCTGCCACCCGCGCGGCCAGGCGCTCCAGGGTGTCGCCGGGTAGCGCGCGGCGTGCCTGGGGCTCGCCCCAGCGATGGCGGGCCAGGCGCCAGAGGGCGGCCGGTAAGGTCGCTATGGAGGTGGTGGTGGTTGATCCTGGACCCATGTTCACCAGTCCCCCGAGGCGCCGCCGCCTCCAAAATCGCCACCGCCACCCGAGCTGAACCCGCCACTGTCGCTGCTGCTGCCACCGCCGCTCCAGCCTCCGCCGCCGACACCCGCGCCCCAGCCGCCGACCGCCGCACCGCCTCGACCACGCCGTCGGCTGCTGCCACCGCCAGTGCCGCCGAAGATCCAGGTGTAAAGCAGAGCGAGGAGGCCGGCGCCGCCCGCCACGATCAGGCTGGAGGTGACCACAAAGGCCAGCAAGCCCACACCGCCGCCCATGAGCAAGCCCCCCAGGCGGCTGCCAAAAATGCTGCGCGCCAGCGGCCCGGCCACCATCACACCGAAGAACAGGAAGACGGCGAGGTCCGTCCAGTCGAATCCGTCGCGGCTGGTGTCCGGGCTGTGGGCCGCGTTGCCGCTACTGGCAGGCGCTGGCAACGCCTCACCGGCAATGCGTGCGGAGAGCTGGATGACGGCGTCGCGCAGGCCGCCTGCATAGTCGCTTTGCTGGAACCGGGGCTTCATGGCGCCGTCGATGATGCGCGCCGCTGCAATGTCGGGGATGGCGCCTTCCAAGGCCTTGGCGACCTCGATGCGCATCTTGCGGTCGTTCTTGGCCACGATCACGAGCACGCCGTCACCCACGTCGCGGCGCCCGATCTTCCAGGTGTTGCCCACGCGATTGGCGAACGATGCAATGTCTTCGGGAGCGGTGGTGGGCACCATCAGCACCACCACCTGCGCGCCCCGGGTCTGCTCCAGCGTTTGCAGCTGCGTCTCCAACGCGGCCTTGTCGGAGGCGCTCAGGGTGCCGGTCTGGTCGATGACGGGGCCGGTGAGCGCGGGCACGGGCAACAGGCCATCGTCAGCATGCGCCCATGGGGTTGCAAGCGCTATCAATAATATAGCTATCAGCGCTTTGTAGATAAGCGCTAGGTGCATATTTCGCTCAAATTTTCAGCGGTGGAGAGGGCCGTGTTCAAGGCTTTGGCTTGGACGCGGAGAAATCCACGGTGGGCGGCGCGGAGATCTGGGCTTCGTTGGCCACGGTGAAGCTGGGCTTGGGCGCGTAGCTGAACGCGATGGCGGTCAGGTTTGTGGGAAAGCTGCGCGCGAGCACGTTGTATTCCTGCACCGTCTGGATGTAGCGGTTGCGCGCCACGGTGATGCGGTTCTCGGTGCCTTCCAGCGTCACGCGCAGGTCGCGAAAGCCTTGGTTGGCCTGCAGCGTGGGATAGCGCTCGGACACCACCATCAGCCGCGACAGCGCGCCCGACAACTCGCCCTGCGCCTGCTGGAACTTGTTGAACGCCTCGGGGTTGTTCAGGGTTTCGGGCGTGACCTGGATCGAGGTGGCCTTGGCGCGCGCCTCGACCACGCGGGTCAGGGTTTCCTGCTCGAAGTTCGCCTCGCCCTTGACGGTGGCGACGATGTTGGGCACAAGGTCTGCGCGGCGCTGGTACTGGTTGAGGACCTCGCTCCACGCGGCCTTGGACTGCTCGTCCAGCCGCTGGAAGTCGTTGTAGCCGCAGCCGGTCAATGCGCTCAGCGCCAGCAGGGCGGTCAGCAGGGCAAAAATGCGTTGGATCATGGTGGCTTCGCCAGGTGGAGTTCAGGGACAGTTTGGGGCACAGAGACAAGATGCCAAGGTGCCATCAACCGGCAGCTTGGCTGATTCTGCAACAAGTGCCGTCCCTGGTGCCACTTTCCGGGCGGGCCACAAGGCTTTGGGAGATGGCCGCACAATAGCAACCCGCACATGGCGGGCCGCATGGCCGCCGCGCCACCTTCCATCCCAGACGCCCCACCAACCACCATGCCCCGTTCTCGCGCCAGCGCCGCCACCCTCGGAGGTTCCTCGGACGAAACCGAAGCCGCGTTCTATGAGGCTTTGCAGCGGGGCGACATCGAGCTTTTGATGTCCTGCTGGGCAGAAGACGACGACATCATCTGCGTGCATCCCGGCGGGCCGCGGCTGCTGGGTGCTGGGGCGATTCGCACGGCGTTCGAGGCGATGTTTTCGCATGGCACGGTGCGGGCGCGGCCGTTGCAGGTGCACCGTGTGGTGGCGCTGACAAGCGCTGTGCACAGCGTGGTCGAGCAGGTCGAGGTGATGCTGCCCGACGGCCTGCACCAGGCCGTGGTGCTGGCCACCAATGTCTATCACAAGACCCCGGAAGGCTGGCGCCTGGTGGCCCACCATGCGAGCCCCGGCGTCGCGCCCGATGCGCAGGTGGTGGACGCCCAGCGGCCCGTGCTGCACTGAGTGGTGGGGCCTTGAATCCAAGCCTTTTTAGGGTCTGGCGCTTGATAGGAAAGCGCAAATAGCTATGAAATATGTAGCGCCTCGATGGTTGCCCGGTGGACAGCTCCAGACCATCTGGCCAGCCCTGTATTCGCGCCGCGTGTTCGGCCCCCGCCCCGTGTACCGCCGAGAGCGCTGGGACACGCCGGACGGTGACTTTGTAGACGTGGATTTTCTGCAGGAGGAGGGGGCCACGGCGCCTGCGGCACTCCGGCCGCTGTTGGTGGTCTTCCATGGCCTGGAAGGCTCGTCGCGCAGCCATTACTGTGAGGCCTTTGCCGACTGGGCGCGCGAGCGCGGTTGGGCCTGCGCCTTGCCCCATTTCCGGGGTTGCAGTGGCGAGATCAACCGGGCGCCCCGCGCCTACCACTCCGGCGACCATGCCGAGATTGGCTGGATGCTGCAGCGCCTGCGTTCGTCGCACCAGGGGCCCTTGGTGGCCGTGGGGGTCTCGTTGGGCGGCAATGCGCTCTTGCGCTGGGCGGCCGAGGTGGGCGAAGACGCCGCGCGCAGCGCCTATGCCGTGGCGGCCGTGTGCTCGCCCGTCGATCTGGCAGCCGGTGGGCACGCCATCGGGCGTGGCTTCAACCGACAGGTCTACACACGCATGTTCATGCGCACCCTGGTGCCCAAGGCGCTGCGCAAACTCGCGCAGCACCCCGGGTTGTTCGATCGTCAGGCACTGATGGCGGCGCGCGACCTGTATGCGTTTGACAACGTGTTCACCGCGCCACTGCATGGCTTTCGCAATACCGAGGACTACTGGCAGCGGGCGTCGGCCAAGCCGCTGCTGCACCACATCCGCATTCCGGCCCTGGTGGTGAATGCGCGCAACGACCCGTTTGTCCCGGCCGCCAGCCTTCCGCTGCCGCACGAGGTGCGCAATGGGTTCGTCACGCTCTGGCAGCCGCCACACGGCGGCCACGTCGGGTTTGCCCATGGCCGCCTGCCGGGGCACGTGCGTGCCATGCCCGACGCGGTGGGCGGGTGGTTGGCGGAACACGTAGGGGCTGGGACGCGGGCGGGCGCACAATCGCCGCATGGATGACATCGTCAAACAGGCGCTGGCCAAGTGGCCCAACGTGCCCGACTGCTATGGCTGGCTGGGCCTGGACGCGCGTGGCCACTGGTACCTGCGCGATGACCAGGCCCAGGCAGGAGGGCCGTTTCCACACAGCAAGGGGTCCTTGCTGCAGCATGAAAAGCTCATCGAATTCATCGCGCGCAATTACGAAGCCGATGGGCAGGGGCGATGGTTCTTTCAGAACGGGCCCCAGCGGGTGTATGTAGAGTTGGAGGCTACGCCCTGGATCTGGCGCATACAGTCCGATTTTTCGGTGGTGTCCCACACGGGCCGTGGCGCGGCGGTGCAGGACTGCCTGGTGGACGCGCAGGGCTACGTCTACCTGACGTCGGCGCTGGGCGTGGGCCTGGTGCATACGCTGGACGTGCCTCTGGTGGCCGAAGCCGTGGAAGCAGGGCGCTGGCTGCCGCAGGAAGTGCTGGCGGAAGAGTTGCCTGATCGCTACGGCTTTGTCATGAGCCCGCAGGGCCAGTGGGGTGCCCGCGAAACCCCTGGGTCACCGCGCATGGTGGATACAAAGCAATCCTGAAAAGCATAAAAAAAGCCGGTCCACTGAACCGGTTTTTTTTATGCCTGCATGCAATGCCCCAAAGGGTGCACCGCACATGCCTCAAGGGGAAGGCTTACTTGGCGGCGGCAGCCATGAACTCGACCGCTGCGCGCAGGTCGGCGTCTGACGCCTGGGCTGCACCGCCACGGGGAGGCATTGCGCCCTTGCCCTTGGCCACGCTGTTGTACAGCGCATCGATGCCGGCAGGCAGGCGGGCCGACCAGGCGGCCTTGTCACCAAACTTGGGAGCACCGGCTACGCCTGCAGCATGGCACACCTGGCAGGCCTGCTTGTACAGGGCTTCGCCTGCGCCCGCGGCGGCGGCCGCTGCCACCGGCGCGGCAGCGGCTGGCGCGGCTTCTGCGGCGGGGGCTGCTGCTGCCACCGGCGGGGCGGGGGCGGCGGGAGCGGCTTCTGAGGCTGCCGGAGCAGCACCAGCCGCAGCGGGTGCTGCAGGCTCGGCAAACTTGGCGCCGGCAGCATTGGCCATGTAGGCCACGGCCCGTGCGATTTCGGTGTCGTTGAAGTCGCCACCACCTTGCGGTGCCATCGCACCCTTGCCCTTCAGGGCGGATTGCACCAGCGTTTCAAAGTCGGTGGCGATGCGGGCCGTCCAGGCGCCAGCGTCGGCAAATTTGGGAGCACCAGCGGCGCCGGTTGCATGGCAGGCGGCGCACTGGCCCTTGTACACCTCTTCGCCAGCACGGAGAGGGCGGTTGGCGTCACGGATCTCGACCATGCCCACCTTCTGGATGCGCTCGGCAATGGCTTTCTCAGGATTGACGGCACCAGCGGCAGGCTTGTCTGCCGACGTGACGTACAGGACCAAGCCGATGATGGCAAAGATCGGAATCACAAACGAGAAAAGTACCGCGACCAGCAACTGCTTGGGGTTCTTGATCGGGCCGGTATGGGCTTCTTCGTGGTGGTTGTCGCTCATGACGTCCTCTGGTGTATCGGGGGCTTTGATGAAATCAACCTTAAATTATATCTGCGGGGCTGTTGCCTTCGGCTCAGGCCCGCGCGCGCCCTGTATCTCACCCCACACAGCCTGAGCCTGGCACGCGCCCGAAAACCATGGGGGCCGCGCCAAGCTTGCCGCCGCCTGCGTCAGGAAGGGTTGCCTGCTGCCGCTTCGGGTGCACCGCCGCCCAGGGCCTTGTACAGCGCCACCTGGTTTTGCAATTGTGCAAGTTTCACCTGCACCACAGCCTGTTGCGCCGTGAACAGCGAGCGCTGGGCGTCCAGCAGGTCCAGGTAGCTCGACACGCCATTGCGGTAGCGCAGATCAGACAGTTGCAGCCGGGCGGCCTCGGCCTGCGCCTGCAGCTGTTGCGCCTGCGCCTGCTCGCCCAGCGTGGCCTGGCCGGCCAGCGCGTCCGACACTTCGCGAAAGGCCGTCTGAATGGCTTTTTCGTATTGCGCGACGGCGATGCTGCGGCCCGCTTGGGCGCTTTCCAGGTTGGCCTGGTTGCGCCCTGCATCAAAGATGGGCAGCAGCAGGGAGGGTGCAATCGTGAACCCCCACGAGCCGCTCTTGAACAGGCCCGACAGCTCGCCGCTGGCGGTGCCTGCCTGCGCTGTGAGCGAGATGCGCGGGAAGAACGCGGCCCTGGCGGCGCCAATGTTGGCATTGGCAGCAATCAGCTGCTGCTCCGCCTGGCGGATGTCGGGGCGGCGGGTCAGTAGTTCGGATGGGAGCCCCGCCGGCAGCTGTGCCATGGCGGGGGCGGCTGCCAGTCTGCTGCCTGTGAGGCTGGCACGAATGTCATCGGGCAGGGCTTGTCCCAACAGCAACGCCAGGGCGTTTTCGTCGAGCGCGCGCTGGCGCTGCTGCTGGGCCAGCGTGGCCCGCGCCGCCTGGGTCAGTGACTCGGCCTGGCGAAAGTCCAGCTCCGAGGCCACGCCTGCATCGAGGCGCATCTTGGTCAATCGGATGGACTCCTCGCGCGAGGCGAGGGTCTGGCGCGACAGGTCCAGCAGTTCTTCATCGGCCAGTAGGTTCAACCAGCCGTTGGCTACGGCAGCCACCAGGCTGACCTGTGCGGCGTTGCGGCCTTCTTCGGTGGAGAGGTACTGGGCAAGGGCCTGTTCCTTGAGACTTGCAATGCGGCCAAAGAAGTCGATCTCCCAGGCCGAGACGGCCAGGCCCACGCTGAACGAGTTGGTCAGATCGCCGGACCCTGCGGCGGGCGCGCGGCTCGCGTTGGCGGCCAGGCCCACGCCGGGGTACAGGTCGGCCCTGCGCACCTGGAAGGTGGCGCGGGCCTGCTCGATGTTGAGCACGGCCACGCGCAGGTCGCGGTTGTTGGCCAGGGCCACCTCGATGAGCTGGCGCAGCCGGGGCTCGGCAAAATAATCTTGCCAGGGCGCGGCAGTTGCAGTGCCTGGGGCTGCCGCGTCCGTGGTGGCATAGGTGGCCGGCACTGGCGCTGCAGGGCGCTCGTACGTGGGTATGAACGAACAGCCGGCCAGAAGCAGGGCCGTTGCCAGGGCGATGGCGGTAGTGCGTGGGTGATTAGTCATGGGTTCCAACTCCTGCTTCTTCTGCGTGGCGGCGGTTCATCTCCTGCTGGCGCGCGCTGCCCTTGAACAGACTGCGCACCACTACGAAGAACACGGGCACGAAGAACACGGCCAGCACTGTGCCGGTGATCATCCCGCCCAGCACGCCGGTGCCGATGGCGCGCTGGCTGGCCGAGCCGGCCCCCGACGCAATGGCCAGTGGCAACACCCCGAGGCCAAAGGCCATCGACGTCATAACGATGGGGCGGAACCGCAGGTGGGCCGCCGCCAGTGCCGACTCGATCACGCTCTTGCCCTGGGCTTGCAGGTCCTTCGCAAATTCGATGATCAAAATCGCGTTCTTGGCTGACAGCCCGATGATGGTGATCAGCCCCACCTGGAAGTACACGTCATTGGCATAGCCGCGCAGCAGGGTGGCCAGCAGCACACCCAGCACCCCCAGCGGCACCACGAGAATCACGGCCAGCGGAATCGACCAGCTCTCATACAACGCGGCCAGGCACAAGAACACGGCCAGGATGGCAAAGCTGTAGAGGATCAGCGACTGGGAGCCCGCCAGCTTTTCCTCGCGCGACTGGCCGGTCCATTCGAAGCCGAAGCCTGCAGGCAACTGGCCGGCGAGTTTTTCCATCTCTGCCATCGCTGCGCCCGTGCTGAAACCAGGGGCCGGTGCGCCCGAGATGCGCATGGCGGGATAACCGTTGTAGCGCACCGTCTGCTGTGCGCCGTTGACCCAGCGCGTTGTGGCAAATGCGGAAAGTGGCACAGGTTTGCCCTGGCTGTTGGCGGCGTTGATCTTCAGCAGATCGTCCGGCTGCATGCGTGCAGGCGCATCGGCTTGCACCACCACACGCTGCAGGCGGCCCTGGTTCGGGAAGTCGTTCACATAGCTCGAACCCAGTGCCGTGGACAGTGCCGAGTTGATCGCATCAAACGGCACACCCAGCGCATTGGCCTTGTCGCGGTCGATATCGATCTGCAGCTGGGGTGCGTCTTCCAGTCCATCCGGGCGCACCTGGGTCAGCACCTTGCTTTGCGAGGCCATGCCCAGCAGCTGATTGCGTGCCTTCACCAATGCCTCGTGCCCGGCGCCTCCTCGGTCCTGCAGGCGGAATGTGAAGCCGCTGGCGTTGCCCAGTTCAGGAATGGGGGGAGGGCTCAGCGGGAAGATGAACGCGTCGCGGATGCCCATCAGCCCGCCAAAAGCGCGGTTGGCCACGTCTTGTGCAGACTGACCCGGGCCGTGGCGCTCGCTCCAGTCCTTCAGGGTCACAAAGGCGAGGGCCGCATTCTGGCCCTGGCCGGAAAAGCTGAAACCCAGCACGCCCACCATGCTTTGAACTTCGGGCTGCTTGAGGATGAATTCCTCAACCTGTTGCATCACGGCCAGCGTGCGTTCCTGTGTCGCACCGGGGGGCAGTTGCACATTGACGATGATGTTGCCCTGGTCTTCGCTGGGCAGGAACGAAGTGGGCAAGCGCATGTACACCACGGTCACGGCGCCGATGATGGCGGCGTAAATGACGAGGTAGCGCGCGGCCCGCTTGAGCATGCGCGCAACAAAGCCTTCGTACCCCTTGGCCGTGCGTGAGAAACTGCGGTTGAACCAGCCGAAAAAGCCGCGTTTTTCATGGTGGTGGCCGGCTTCTACGGGCTTGAGCAGCGTCGCGCACAGTGCCGGTGTGAGCGACAGCGCCATGAAGGCCGAGAAAGCGATGGATGCCACCATCACCGCCGAGAACTGGCGGTAGATGTTGCCGGTGGACCCGGCAAAGAAGGCCAAAGGTACGAACACCGAGATCAGCACCACGGTCACGCCGATGATGGCGCCCGAGATCTGGCGCATGGCCTTGCGGGTGGCCTCCAGTGGCGAAAGACCCTCCTCGCTCATGATGCGCTCGACGTTCTCCACCACCACGATGGCATCGTCCACCACGATGCCGATGACCAGCACCATGCCGAACATGGTCAGCACATTGATCGAGAAACCGAGCGCCAGCAGTGTGGCGAACGTACCCAGCAGTGCGATGGGCACCACGATGGTCGGGATGATGGTGTAGCGCCAGTTCTGCAAGAACAGGAACATCACAAGGAACACCAGCGCCACGGCTTCCAGCAGTGTCTTGGCCACCTGGGTGATGGAGATGTCCACGAAGCGCGAGCTGTCGTAGGGGATGCTCCAGCTCATGCCTTCGGGGAAGTAGCGCGAGAGTTCATCCATCTTGGTGCGCACGGCCTTGGCGGCTTCGAGGGCATTGCCGCTGGGAGACAGTTGCACGCCGATGCCTACGGCGGGCTTGCCGTTCAGGCGTGCGGCGGTGGCATAGGCCTGTCCGCCCAGCTCGACACGCGCCACATCCTTGATGCGGACCGTGGAGCCATCGGTGTTGGCGCGCAGCACGATGTTGCCGAACTGCTCCACGCTGGAGAGCTGTCCGTTGACCACCACGGTGGCCGCGATGCCCTGGCCCGCCACATTGGGCAGGTCGCCGATGGTGCCGCTGGCTACCTGCGCGTTCTGCGCACGGATGGCGGCTGTGATCTCGGCCGCCGAGAGGTTGAAGCTCACCATCTTGGCCGGGTCGATCCAGATGCGCATGGCACGCTCGGTACCGAACAGCTGGGCTTGGCCAATGCCTTTCAGGCGCTGCAGTTCGGGCACCACGTTGCGCGATGCGTAGTCGCCCAGGGCCACCGTGTCCGTGGCCGGATTGGTGGACGAGAGCATGGTGAACAGCAGGAAGTTGGAGCGCGACTTGTCCACGCGCACGCCTTGCTGGGTCACTGCGGACGGCAGGCGTGGCGTGGCTCGCGAGAGCCGGTTCTGCACATCGACCTGCGCCAGGTCGGCGTTGGTGCCGGGCTGGAAGCTCAGGGTGATGCTGCCGGAGCCATCAGCCTGCGCGACGGACTCCATGTAGATCAGCCCGGGTGAGCCGTTCATCTCGCGTTCAATCACCGACAGCACGCTGTCTTCGAGGGTTTGCGCAGAGGCGCCAGGGTAGGCCGCGTTGATGACGATGGACGGCGGCGCGACAGGGGGATACTGGGCGATCGGCAACTGTGTGATCGCCACCCCGCCCATCACCATGATGAACAAGGCAATCACCCATGCAAAGATGGGGCGGTCGATAAAGAACTTGGCCATGCTGGAATGCCCCTTATGGCTTCGATGCCGAAGCGGCCGATGCAGCAGGTGTAGCGGCCTGTGCCGAAGGCGCCCCCGGAGCTTGCCATGGGACGGGTTTTACGGGCGTGCCGGGAGGCAGCATCTGCAGCTTCTGGAAACCGTCCACCATGATCTTTTCTCCGGCCTTCAGCCCCTCAAGAACCACCCACCGGTTGTTTTGTGCGGCGCTGACCTTGATGGTGCGCTGGGACACCTTGCCGTCTTCGCCCACCACGCTCACGGTGTCGCCCTGCTGGGTGCGCGTGACAGCCTGCTGAGGCAGAGTGATGGCATTGCTGGCCTGGGCTTGCTCAATGCGCACGCGCAGGTAAAGGCCGGGCAACAGCTCGCCCTTGGGGTTGGGCACCTCGGCGCGCAGCGTGACCTGGCCCGTGGTGGCATCCACCGACAGGTCGGTGAACAGCAGCTTTCCTGTCTGGGCGTACTCCGAACCATCGCCCATCACGAGTTTGACACTGGCGGCCTCTGCGCTGCCTGCACGCTTGAACTGTCCACTTTCCATGGCCCGTCGCAACTGAAAGACGTCGCCGGCCGACTGGGTGAAGTTCACGTACACGGGGTCGATCTGCTGCACCACCGCCAGGGGGGTTGCTTCGCCTTGTCCCACGAGCGCACCTTCGGTAACCAGAGCCCGGCCGATGCGGCCCGAGATGGGCGAGGTCACACTGGCATAACCCAGGTTGATATCTGCCGTACGTACGGCAGCCCGGGCGGTGGCCACATCTGCCTGTGCCTGCTTTTCGGCAGCTTCGGCGTTCACAAAATCCTGTTTGCTGATGGCGTTGGCACTCACCAGCGGGCGGTAGCGTTCCACTTGAGCACTGGCCTGTGCGAGGTTGGCCTGGGCCTTGGCCAGGCCAGCGCGCGCGCTTTCCGATGCGGCGGCGTAGGGGGCGGGGTCAATGCGGAACAGCGACTGCCCTGCCTTCACATCACTGCCTTCCTTGAAAAGGCGCTGCTGCAGGATGCCTGCGGCGCGAGCACGTACTTGTGCAACCCGCGAGGCCTCCACACGCCCCGGCAATTCGGTGATCAAGCCGACATCGCCAGGCGTTGCCGTCACCACACCCACCTCAACAGGTGGCATTTGCGGCCCTCCAGCGGGTGCTTGGCCATCCGTCTTGCCACAAGAGGCGAGAAACAGTGTTGTTGCTGTCAGGGCAACCAGAGAGACAGCCCTGCGGGTGGGAAAGGCGCTAAAGGAGGGGGTTGCAGATGCATCACGCAGCATGGGAGTCCTTTTTGATGGGCGTCAAGGAATCGGGTTGTAGGGGATGGGCCGCTTGCCGAGGGCCCGACCAGGCCAGAGCCCGACAAAATAAGTGCGCGATTATACATACAGACATGAATGTATAATTGTGACGGCCGATGCCTTTGTGGATCGTATGGGTACGTAGTGTGTAGAACGAGGAGACAAATACCAATGGCGCGTCGAACCAAGGAAGATGCGGTTGCCACGCGCAACGGCTTGATTGATGCGGCGGAGCAGGTTTTTCGGGAGAAGGGGGTCTCACGCGCTTCGCTGAGTGATATTGCGCAGGCTGCGGGGGCTACGCGGGGAGCGATCTACTGGCACTTCAAGGACAAAGTGGATCTTTTCAATGCCATGATGGATCGGGTGACACTTCCGCTGGAGCAAGGCTACGGGGAGTTTGAGAGCAGTACCTGCCCAGACCCTGTGCAGCGATTACGCGCGGTGATGGCGCTCGTGCTGCGCGGCGTTGCCTCAGATGAGCGAACGCGCAGGGTTTTTGAGATTGCGCTCTACAAAGTAGAGTATGTGAGTGAGCTTGTGGGGGTGCGTGACCGCCATGTGGCTGCGTCGGAGGGTTTTACGCAGCAGCTGGCGCGTGATTTCGCGTTGGGGGCGCAGCACCAGGGGGTTGTCTTGCCGATGGCTCCGATCGAGGCGGCGATTGGTTTGCATGCCCTGTTCGATGGCTTGATTCGAAACTGGATCCTTAGCGAGGGTGGTTTTGATCTTGTGGGTGTTGGTGGTGCCTGCACCGATGCCTTTTTGTTGGGGCTGGGGCTCTCGCTGTCGGTGTCCTCGGGTGCCGAGGTTTGTAGTCTTCCTTCCTGATGTGCCATCCATTTCGTCGTCGTACGGGAGTCGGTTGTGATTGATTCCTTCGACGTGTGGTGGCGTGCGATAATGCGAAGCTGTGCCATTTCGGTCGTGCGGCTGTAGCTCAGTGGATAGAGTATTGGCCTCCGAAGCCAAGGGTCGTGGGTTCGATCCCCGCCAGCCGCACCATGGATTTGTATAGCTTTGCCTCCTGTCATGAACTTGGCGTGGTGGCTTGGCCCTATGAATTTCTCTGGACTGCAAAAAACTGGTGCTATAATTCGAAATTCTCCGGAGGGGTGCCCGAGTGGCTAAAGGGGGCAGACTGTAAATCTGTTGGCTTACGCCTACACTGGTTCGAATCCAGTCCCCTCCACCAGTGAATAGAAGTGATGAGGTTGGTGCTTGGTCTCGTTGTTTGCGGGGCTGGGCGCGCAGAGACTGTTGGTCGATGCGGGAGTAGTTCAATGGTAGAACCCTAGCCTTCCAAGCTAATGACGCGGGTTCGATTCCCGTCTCCCGCTCCATTGCTTGTTGTGCTGGTTTGTTGAGTTAGAGATTTTGATGTCGCGCGAGCGGTGTCAAGTTGCCCATGTGGCTCAGTGGTAGAGCACTCCCTTGGTAAGGGAGAGGTCGCGGGTCCGATTCCCGCCATGGGCACCACTTTCAGGTGCGTCCGATTCTGGTTGCGCCGAGATCCAGTTGTATTGGTATAGATTTTTTTCGGAGTCGGAAAAATGGCAAAAGGTAAGTTCGAGCGCACCAAGCCTCACGTCAACGTGGGCACAATCGGCCACGTGGACCATGGCAAGACGACGCTGACGGCAGCCATCGCTACCGTGCTGTCTGCCAAGTTCGGCGGCGAAGCCAAGGCATACGACCAGATCGATGCAGCGCCCGAAGAAAAGGCCCGCGGTATCACGATCAACACCGCCCACGTGGAATACGAAACGGCCAACCGCCACTACGCCCACGTGGACTGCCCTGGCCACGCCGACTATGTGAAGAACATGATCACCGGCGCAGCCCAGATGGACGGCGCTATCCTGGTGTGCTCGGCTGCTGACGGCCCCATGCCCCAGACCCGCGAGCACATCCTGCTGGCTCGCCAAGTGGGCGTGCCTTACATCATCGTGTTCCTGAACAAGTGCGACATGGTGGACGACGAAGAACTGCTCGAACTCGTCGAAATGGAAGTGCGCGAACTCCTGGACAAGTACGACTTCCCAGGCGACGACACCCCCATCATCCGTGGTTCCGCCAAGCTCGCCCTGGAAGGCGACAAGGGCAAGCTGGGTGAAGAAGCCATCATGAAGCTGGCTGAAGCGCTGGACACCTACATCCCCACGCCAGAGCGCGCTGTGGACGGTGCCTTCCTGATGCCCGTGGAAGACGTGTTCTCCATCTCCGGCCGTGGCACCGTGGTGACCGGTCGCGTTGAGCGCGGCATCATCAAGGTCGGCGAAGAAATCGAAATCGTCGGTATCCGCGACACGCAAAAGACCATCTGCACCGGCGTGGAAATGTTCCGCAAGCTGCTGGACCAAGGTCAAGCTGGCGACAACGTCGGCCTGCTGCTGCGCGGCACCAAGCGCGAAGATGTGGAGCGCGGCCAAGTGCTGTGCAAGCCCGGCTCGATCAAGCCCCACACTCACTTCACCGCTGAAGTGTATGTTCTGAGCAAGGACGAAGGCGGCCGTCACACGCCCTTCTTCAACAACTACCGCCCTCAGTTCTACTTCCGCACGACCGACGTGACCGGCGCCATCGAGCTGCCAGCCGACAAGGAAATGGTCATGCCTGGTGACAACGTGTCGATCACTGTGAAGCTGATCAACCCCATCGCCATGGAAGAAGGTCTGCGCTTCGCTATCCGCGAAGGCGGCCGTACCGTGGGCGCTGGCGTCGTGGCCAAGATCATTGCTTAATTAGCAAGATATACAGGGGTATAGCTCAATTGGCAGAGCGTCGGTCTCCAAAACCGAAGGTTGTAGGTTCGATTCCTACTGCCCCTGCCACTTGAATGTGGCCCAAAACAAGCCCGCCAGACCCTGGCGGGCTTCGGTGTCTTAAGTGATGCCGTGCATCGGAAGCAGGAAATACTCAAAGATGGCCACTTCACAGGTTGAAACAGTCAATACAGGCGCAGACAAGGCCAAGCTCGCTGCGGTGGTGGCTCTGGTCATCGCTTCGGTTGCAGGCTTCTATTTGTTGGGAAAACAAGGCGCTGTGGTGCAGTGGGCTGCGCTAATTGTTGGGTTGGCTGCTGCTGCTGGCGTGTTCTTGGTGTCGGAGTCCGGTCGCCAGTTCGTTGCCTTTGCCAAAGACGCTTGGCGCGAGGTGAAGAAGGTCGTTTGGCCCACCCGCAAGGAAACCCTGCAGATGACGGCCTACGTATTCGCCTTTGTGGTGATCATGGCCCTTTTCCTGTGGTTCACTGACAAGACGCTGGAATGGGTCTTGTACGACTTGATTTTGGGCTGGAGAAAGTCATGACAACCGCTGCGGAAATCACTGGAGCAGAAGCTCCTGCAGGCGCTTCTGCTTCGGCAAATCCCGATCTGCGTTGGTACATTGTCCATGCCTACTCGGGCATGGAAAAGGCTGTGGAGCGCAATATTCAGGAGCGGATTGGTCGCTCGGGTATGCAGGACAAGTTTGGTCGCATTCTGGTGCCGACCGAGGAAGTGGTCGAAATGAAGAACGGCCAGCGCAAGACGACAGAGCGTCGCTTGTTTCCTGGCTATGTGTTCGTCGAGATGGTGATGGACGATGACACTTGGCATCTGGTGAAGCACACCAACAAGGTGACGGGGTTTGTAGGGGGGGCGAAAAATCGCCCTGCGCCGATTTCTGAAGAGGAAGTCCAGAAAATCGTCAGTCAGATGCAGGAAGGTACAGACAAGCCTCGCCACAAGATCGAATTCATGGTCGGCGAACTTGTACGTGTCAAAGAAGGTCCCTTCACCGACTTCAATGGTTCGGTTGAAGAGGTCAATTACGAAAAGAGCCGCGTGCGGGTCTCCGTGATGATTTTTGGTCGCTCCACGCCCGTCGAGCTGGAGTTTGGGCAGGTCGAAAAGACATAGGTCTTTCGGATAACACCTAAGTTCTTCCTGGCAAGGCCAGGGTAAGCAGTTGGATGCCGCACTTTTCGACTCGGTGCGAACATCGTGATAGCGAGTCGTTAACCCCGGGGAGCCAGTTGTTGCGTGGTGCGACAACAGCGTTATGACCCGTAAGGAGTAAAACATGGCGAAAAAAATCGTCGGTTTTATCAAGCTGCAAGTTCCAGCTGGTAAGGCCAATCCATCCCCACCCATCGGCCCAGCACTGGGTCAACGTGGTCTCAACATCATGGAGTTCTGCAAGGCATTCAATGCGCAGACCCAAGGTGTGGAGCCAGGTCTGCCACTGCCCGTGGTCATCACGGCGTTCGCGGACAAGAGCTTTACCTTCATCATCAAGACGCCGCCTGCGACGACTCTGATCAAGAAGGCTATCAAGCTCGAAAAGGGTTCTTCCAATCCGCTGAAGACCAAGGTTGGCAAGATCACGCGCGAACAGCTCGAAGAAATCGCCAAGACCAAGATGAAGGACATGAATGCTGCGAATGTTGACGCTGCTGTCCGTACGCTGGCTGGTTCCGCTCGCTCGATGGGCGTGACGGTGGAGGGTTTGTAAATGGCCAAGTTGACAAAAAAGCAAAAGGCCCTGCAGGGCAAGGTTGACAGCACCAAGCTGTACGCCTTTGCAGATGCCGTGGTTCTGGTGAAGGAAGCTGCTACTGCTAAGTTCGATGAATCCATCGACGTGGCTGTTCAACTGGGCATTGATGCCAAGAAGTCCGACCAGGTGGTGCGTGGCGCTGTAGTGTTGCCCAACGGTACTGGCAAGACGACCCGTGTGGCCGTCTTCGCGCAAGGTGCCAAGGCGGAAGAAGCCAAGGCTGCTGGCGCTGACATCGTTGGCATGGATGACCTGGCTGCCATGGTGAAGGCTGGTGACATGCCCTTCGACGTGGTGATCGCTGCTCCTGACGCCATGCGCGTTGTGGGTACCCTGGGTCAGATCCTTGGCCCACGTGGCCTGATGCCAAACCCCAAGGTGGGCACGGTTACTCCCGACGTGGCTACGGCTGTGAAGAACGCCAAGGCTGGTCAGGTGCAGTTCCGTGTGGACAAGGCCGGTATCGTGCACAGCACTATTGGCCGCCGCTCGTTCGACAATGAAAAGCTGCAAGGTAACCTGGCTGCACTGATCGACGCTCTGAACAAGGCCAAGCCTGCTTCGAGCAAGGGTCTGTACCTGCGCAAGGTCGCTGTGTCCTCCACGATGGGCGTTGGCGTCCGCGTGGACACACAATCCATCGCAGCGTAATTGCGGTAAAAAATCTTCGGGCCTGCAAGGGCCTGATGTGGTGGGCTGGGGTGGTGCAACAACCATCTCCAGGCCATCCAAGACCGTTGGTGTGCAGCCTTGCACTTAATCCCTCCGGGGCCAACGCAGATGGCGATCCCGCTGCAGATGGAATTCATTCCGAAACAGTTGGTCGCTGCAACAAGAGCGTGTACGAGGGCGCAAGCCTGAATGCACAATTTAAGGAGTAGACCTTGAGTCTTAATCGCAGTGAGAAAGAAGCGGTCATCAGTGAAGTGACCAGCCTCGCCGCTAAAGCTCAAACGCTTGTGATCGCGGAATACCGTGGCATCACGGTCGCCGACATGACCAAACTGCGTGTGGAAGCTCGCAGCAAGGGCGTGAACCTGAGTGTTCTGAAGAACACTTTGGCCCGCCGTGCTGTGGCTGGCAGCGCGTTTGACGTGGTGGCTGACCAGATGACCGGTCCTCTGATCTATGGCTTCTCCGAAGACGCCGTGGCTGCCGCGAAAGTGGTGGCTGACTTTGCGAAAACCAACGACAAGCTGGTGATTCGCGGTGGCGCTTTCGGTGGTAAGGCCCTGGACGTGAACGGCGTTAAGCAACTGGCCAACATTCCTTCGAAGGAAGTTCTGCTGGCTCAGATTTGTGGCTTGCTTATGTCCCCCATGTCGCGTACGGCCGTTGTGCTGGGCGCACTGGCGGCGAAAAAAGGCGAAGGCGCAGCCGCACCGGCCGCCGAACCTGTTGCGGCTTGATAGCCCGGCAGACAACCAACACAATTGTTAGGAAATCAAAATGGCATTCGATAAAGACGCATTTTTGACCGCGCTGGACAGCATGACGGTTCTGGAACTCAATGACCTGGTGAAGGCCATTGAAGAGAAGTTTGGCGTGAGCGCTGCAGCCATGGCTGCTCCTGCTGCCGCTGGTGGTGGCGCTGGCGCTGCTGCTGCTGAAGAAAAGACGGAATTCAACGTGGTGCTGACCGAAGCTGGCGCCAACAAGGTGTCCGTCATCAAGGCAGTGCGCGAAATCACCGGCCTGGGCCTCAAGGAAGCCAAGGACCTGGTGGACGGCGCTCCCAAGAACGTCAAGGAAGGCATTGCCAAGGCCGACGCCGAAGCAGCCGTCAAGAAGCTGGTGGAAGCCGGCGCCAAGGCCGAACTCAAGTAATTCGGTCTTGCTCAAGGGCTGGAGTGCTCCTCAAAGGGCCTCCAGCCTTTGGTGCTTTCAGAGCGCACCCGAAAGCCGCCGTGCAAACGCTGGTTTTCGAGTGTCTTCTGACAACCCCGACAGCAGAAGACGCCTTGGTTCGGGTGATGTGCAACGCATCACCGTCCGCCATGGTTGGTAGTGGCCAACCGCCAAGCCCGTAAGGACAGCGCTCCTTGCGGGTCAGTCGTCGAAGACCCAGGACTCATGTCTTTGCCCGGAGATCTCATGGCCTATTCCTACACCGAACGCAAGCGAATTCGCAAAAGTTTCGGCACCCGCGATAGCGTGCTCGAAGTTCCTTATCTGCTGCAGATGCAGAAGGACGCCTACACCGCTTTCTTGCAGGCTGATAAAGCACCCCAGAAAAGAACCATCGAAGGCCTTCAGGCTGCATTCGACGCTGCCTTTCCTATCGTCTCCCACAACGGTTTTGTGGAGATGAAGTTCATTGAATACAACCTGGCCAAGCCGGCTTTTGATGTGCGCGAGTGCCAGACCCGTGGTCTGACTTTCGCCTCGGCTGTGCGCGCCAAGGTGCAACTGATCATCTATGACCGCGAGTCCTCGACGTCGCAGTCCAAGGTGGTCAAGGAAGTGAAGGAGCAAGAGGTCTACATGGGTGAAGTGCCCCTGATGACCGACAAGGGCTCGTTCATCATCAACGGCACCGAGCGTGTGATCGTGTCGCAGCTGCACCGTTCGCCGGGTGTGTTTTTCGAGCATGACAAGGGCAAGACCCACAGCTCGGGCAAGCTGCTGTTCTCGGCGCGCATCATTCCTTACCGTGGCTCTTGGCTCGACTTCGAGTTCGACCCCAAGGACATCCTGTACTTCCGCGTGGACCGTCGCCGCAAGATGCCGGTCACGATCCTGCTCAAGGCCATCGGCCTGAATCCAGAATCTATCCTGGCGAACTTCTTCGTCAACGATAACTTCCGTCTGATGGACAGCGGTGCACAAATGGAATTTGTGTCCGAGCGTCTGCGTGGTGAAGTGGCCCGTTTTGACATCACCGACAAGTCCGGCAAGGTTGTTGTGGCCAAGGACAAGCGCGTGACGGCTCGCCACACCCGTGAACTGGAACAGTCTGGCACTACGCACATCAGCGTGCCCGAAGACTTCCTGATCGGTCGCGTCGTGGCCCGCAACATTGTGGATGCGGACACTGGTGAGATCATCGCCAAGGCCAATGACGAGCTGACCGAAGCGCTGCTCAAGAAGCTGCGCAGCGCTGGTGTGCAAGACGTACAGTGCATCTACACCAATGAACTCGACCAGGGGGCGTACATGTCGCAGACCCTGCGCATCGACGAAACGGTGGACGAATTTGCTGCACGCGTGGCCATCTACCGCATGATGCGCCCCGGCGAGCCGCCAACGGAAGACGCCGTGCAGGCCCTGTTCCAGCGCCTGTTCTACAACCCCGACACGTACGACCTGTCGCGTGTGGGCCGCATGAAGTTCAACGCCAAGATTGGCCGCGACGAATCCACTGGCCCCATGGTGCTGTCCAACGAAGACATCCTTGCTGTGGTCAAGATTCTGGTGGACCTACGCAACGGCAACGGCGAAGTCGATGACATCGATCACCTGGGCAACCGCCGCGTGCGTTGCGTGGGCGAACTGGCCGAAAACCAGTACCGCACGGGCCTGGCACGTATCGAAAAGGCGGTGAAAGAACGTCTGGGCCAGGCCGAGCAAGAGCCGCTGATGCCCCATGACCTGATCAACAGCAAGCCTATTTCGGCCGCCCTGAAGGAATTCTTCGGTGCGTCGCAGCTGTCGCAGTTCATGGACCAGACCAACCCGCTGGCCGAAATCACGCACAAGCGCCGTGTTTCCGCCCTGGGCCCGGGTGGTCTGACCCGCGAACGCGCAGGCTTCGAAGTGCGCGACGTGCACGTAACCCATTACGGCCGCGTCTGCCCTATCGAAACGCCTGAAGGCCCTAACATCGGCCTGATCAACTCGCTGGCTCTGTACGCTCGGCTGAACGAGTACGGTTTCATCGAAACCCCTTACCGTCGCGTGGTGGATGGCAAGGTCACGAACGAGATCGACTACCTCTCCGCCATCGAAGAAGGCAAGTACGTGATCGCGCAGGCGAATGCCGTGCTCGACAAGGATGGCCGTTTGACGGGTGATCTGGTGTCTGCCCGTGAGAAGGGTGAATCCATTCTGTGTGGTGCAGACCGCGTGCAGTACATGGACGTGTCGCCCGCGCAGATCGTGTCGGTCGCGGCTTCGCTGGTGCCCTTCCTGGAACACGATGATGCGAACCGCGCGCTGATGGGCGCCAACATGTCGCGCCAGGCCGTGCCAGTGCTGCGTCCTGAAAAGCCGCTGGTGGGCACGGGCATCGAGCGCGTGGCTGCCGTGGACTCGGGCACCGTCGTGACGGCGACCCGTGGCGGTGTGGTGGACTATGTGGATGCGACCCGTATCGTGATCCGCGTCAACGATGCCGAAGCCGTGGCCGGTGAAGTGGGTGTGGACATCTACAACCTCATCAAGTACCAGCGTTCCAACCAGAACACCAATATCCACCAGCGCCCCATCGTCAAGAAGGGCGACATGCTGGTCAAGGGTGACGTGATCGCCGACGGCGCATCGACGGACTTCGGCGAAATCGCCATCGGCCAGAACATGCTGATCGCGTTCATGCCTTGGAACGGCTACAACTTCGAAGATTCGATCCTGATCTCCGAACGCGTGGTGGCCGAAGACCGCTATACCTCGATCCACATCGAGGAACTTGTGGTCATGGCGCGCGACACGAAGCTGGGCGCTGAAGAAATCACGCGCGACATTCCGAACCTGTCTGAGCAGCAACTGAACCGCCTGGACGAGTCCGGCATCATCTACGTGGGCGCCGAAGTGCAGCCCGGCGATACGCTGGTGGGCAAGGTCACGCCCAAGGGCGAAACGACGCTCACGCCTGAAGAGAAGCTGCTGCGCGCCATCTTCGGCGAGAAGGCTTCCGACGTGAAGGACACCTCGCTGCGGGTGGACCAGGGCTCGTCGGGCACCGTGATCGACGTGCAGGTGTTCACCCGTGAAGGCATCCAGCGTGACAAGCGCGCCCAGCAGATCATCGACGATGAACTCAAGCGCTTCCGCCTGGACCTGAACGACCAGCTGCGCATCGTGGAGGCTGACGCCTTCGACCGTATCGAGAAGCTGCTCAACGGCCGTGTGGCCAACGGCGGCCCGCAGAAGTTGGCCAAGGGCACGAAGATCGACAAGGCCTACCTGTCGTCCGTCGAGAAGTTCCACTGGTTCGACATCCGCCCCGCTGAAGACGAAGTAGCTACGCAACTCGAGTCCATCAAGAACGCGCTGGAGCAGACGCGCCACAGCTTCGACCTGGCTTTTGAAGAAAAGCGCAAGAAGCTCACGCAAGGCGACGAGTTGCCAGCTGGCGTGCTGAAGATGGTCAAGGTGTACTTGGCCGTGAAGCGCCGTCTGCAGCCAGGTGACAAGATGGCCGGCCGCCACGGTAACAAGGGCGTGGTCTCCAAGATCGTTCCGGTCGAAGACATGCCTTACATGGCCGACGGCACGCCTGCCGACATCGTTCTGAACCCGCTGGGCGTGCCTTCGCGGATGAACATTGGTCAGGTGCTGGAAGTCCACCTGGGCTGGGCCGGCAAGGGCATTGGCCAACGCATCGGCAACATGCTGCAGGAGCAGGCCAAGGCCGCCGACATGCGCAAGTTCCTCGAAGAGGTGTACAACTCGCGCGGCCGCACGGAAGACCTGTCGCTGCTCAGCGATGACGACGTGATGGCCATGGCTGCCAACCTGACCAACGGTGTGCCTTATGCGACGCCCGTGTTCGATGGTGCTTCGGAAGAAGAAATCAAGGACATGCTCAAGATCGCCTACCCAGACGACATTGCAGAGCGCAAGGGCCTCACGCCCACCCGCACGCAGGCGTACCTGTTCGATGGCCGTACGGGCGAGCGCTTCGAGCGTCCGACCACCATTGGTTACATGCACTACCTGAAGCTGCACCATTTGGTGGACGACAAGATGCATGCCCGCTCGACCGGTCCTTACTCGCTCGTCACGCAGCAGCCGCTGGGTGGTAAGGCGCAGTTTGGTGGCCAGCGTTTCGGGGAAATGGAAGTGTGGGCGCTGGAAGCTTACGGCGCCGCCTACGTCCTGCAGGAAATGCTGACCGTGAAGTCCGACGACGTGGTGGGCCGTACCAAGGTGTACGAATCCATTGTCAAGGGCGAACACGCCATCGAAGCCGGCATGCCGGAATCGTTCAACGTGCTGGTCAAGGAAATCCGTTCGCTGGGCCTGGACATCGAGCTGGAACGCTCCTAAGCAGAAAAGGAAAGAGTCACTATGAAATCGCTACTCGACCTGTTCAAGCAATTCACGCCGGACGAGCATTTCGATGCCATCCGCATCGGCATGGCTTCGCCCGAAAAGATCCGCTCGTGGTCTTTCGGCGAAGTGAAGAAGCCAGAAACCATCAACTACCGCACGTTCAAGCCCGAGCGCGACGGCCTGTTTTGCGCCAAGATTTTTGGTCCCATCAAGGACTACGAATGCCTGTGCGGCAAGTACAAGCGCCTCAAGCACCGTGGTGTGATCTGCGAGAAGTGCGGCGTTGAAGTCACGCAGACCAAGGTGCGCCGCGAGCGCATGGGTCACATCGACCTGGCCGCGCCCTGCGCCCACATCTGGTTCCTGAAGTCGCTGCCATCGCGTCTGGGCCTGGTGCTGGACATGACGCTGCGCGACATTGAGCGCGTGCTGTACTTTGAAGCCTATGTGGTGACCGACCCTGGCATGACGCCGCTGAAGAAGTTCAGCATCATGTCCGAGGACGACTACGACGCCAAGCGCAAGGAATACGGCGACGAATTCATCGCCAAGATGGGCGCTGAGGGTATCAAGGACTTGCTGGAATCCATCGACATCGACATGTCGATTGAGCGCCTGCGTGGCGACCTGACCGGCTCTGAAGTCAAGGTCAAGAAGAACGCCAAGCGCCTGAAGGTGCTGGAAGCGTTCAAGAAGTCGGGCATCAAGCCCGAGTGGATGGTGCTCGAAGTGCTGCCCGTGCTGCCACCGGACCTGCGTCCGCTGGTGCCGCTGGACGGCGGCCGCTTTGCGACCTCTGACCTGAACGACCTGTATCGCCGCGTCATCAACCGCAACTCGCGTCTGCGCCGCCTGCTGGAGCTGAAGGCCCCTGAAATCATCGCCCGCAACGAAAAGCGGATGCTGCAGGAAGCGGTTGATTCGCTGCTGGACAACGGCCGCCGTGGCAAGGCCATGACGGGCGCCAACAAGCGCGCGCTGAAGTCGCTGGCCGACATGATCAAGGGCAAGTCCGGCCGTTTCCGCCAGAACTTGCTGGGCAAGCGCGTGGACTACTCCGGTCGTTCCGTGATTACCGTGGGCCCAACGCTCAAGCTGCACCAGTGCGGCCTGCCCAAGCTGATGGCGCTGGAGCTGTTCAAGCCTTTCATCTTCTCGCGCCTCGAAGCCATGGGCATTGCCACGACGATCAAGGCCGCCAAGAAGGAAGTCGAATCCGGCACCCCCGTGGTGTGGGACATCCTGGAAGAGGTGATCAAAGAGCACCCCGTGATGCTGAACCGTGCGCCTACGCTGCACCGTTTGGGTATCCAGGCCTTTGAGCCCATCCTGATCGAAGGCAAGGCCATCCAGCTGCACCCCCTCGTTTGCGCGGCCTTCAACGCCGACTTCGACGGTGACCAGATGGCTGTCCACGTCCCGCTGTCGGTGGAAGCGCAGATGGAAGCCCGCACGCTGATGCTGGCCTCCAACAACGTGCTGTTCCCTGCGTCGGGCGAACCCTCCATCGTTCCTTCGCAGGACGTGGTGCTGGGCTTGTACTACGCCACCCGCGATCGCATCAACGGCAAGGGTGAAGGCCTGGTGTTTGCCGATACCGGTGAAGTGCAGCGTGCTCTGGACGCTGGCGAGGTCGAACTGGCCGCCAAGATCACGGTGCGCATGACCGAGTGGACCAAGAACAAGGAAACGGGCGAATTCGTTCCGTCCACCTCGCTCGTGGAAACCACGGCCGGCCGTGCGCTGCTGTCAGAGATTCTTCCCAAGGGCCTGCCGTTCTCCAACATGAACAAGGCGCTCAAGAAGAAGGAAATCTCGCGCCTGATCAACGTCTCGTTCCGCAAGTGCGGTCTGAAGGAAACGGTCGTGTTCGCCGACAAGCTGCTGCAAAACGGCTTCCGTCTGGCCACGCGCGCCGGCATCTCGATCGCCATTGATGACATGCTGGTGCCGCCACAAAAGGCCGGCATCATCGAGCGTTCCGAGAAGGAAGTGAAGGAGATCGAACAGCAGTATGTGTCCGGTCTGGTCACCTCTGGCGAGCGCTACAACAAGGTGGTGGACATCTGGGGCAAGGCCGGCGACGAAGTGTCCAAGGTGATGATGGCCCAGCTGTCCAAGCAGAAGGTCATGGACCGCCACGGAAATGAAGTGGACCAGGAGTCCTTCAACTCCATCTACATGATGGCCGACTCTGGCGCTCGCGGTTCCGCAGCACAGATTCGTCAGGTGGCCGGTATGCGGGGTCTGATGGCCAAGCCGGATGGCTCGATCATCGAAACGCCTATCACCGCGAACTTCCGCGAAGGTCTGAACGTGCTGGAGTACTTCATCTCCACCCACGGTGCCCGTAAGGGTCTGGCCGACACGGCGCTGAAGACCGCCAACTCGGGTTACCTGACCCGCCGTCTGGTGGACGTGACGCAGGATCTGGTGGTGACCGAAGAAGATTGCGGCACTTCCAATGGTTCGCTGATGCGCGCCATCGTCGAAGGCGGTGAAGTGATCGAATCGCTGCGCGACCGTATCCTGGGCCGCACGGCGGCTGAAGACGTGCTGCACCCCGAGAACCGCTCGGTGCTGGTCTCAGCGGGTGTCATGCTCGACGAAGACCTCATCGAAGAACTCGAAGCGGCTGGCGTGGACGAAGTGAAGGTTCGCACGGCACTGACCTGCGAAACCCGCTACGGCCTGTGCGCCAAGTGCTACGGCCGCGACTTGGGCCGTGGCGGCCTGATCAACCTCGGCGAAGCCGTGGGTGTGATTGCTGCCCAGTCCATCGGTGAACCCGGCACGCAGCTGACCATGCGCACGTTCCACATCGGTGGTGCCGCATCGCGCGCTGCCATCGCATCGAGCGTGGAAGCCAAGTCCAACGGCGTGATCGGCTTCAACGCCACGATGCGCTACGTGAGCAACACCAAGGGTGAGCTGGTCGTCATTGCACGTTCGGGTGAAATCATCATCCATGACGAGCATGGCCGCGAGCGCGAACGCCACAAGGTTCCTTACGGTGCAACGCTGACGGTCAAGGCCGACCAGACCATCAAGGCTGGCACCATCCTCGCCAACTGGGATCCGCTGACGCGCCCCATCATCACCGAGTTCGCCGGTCAGACCAAGTTCGAGAACGTCGAAGAAGGTCTCACGGTGGCCAAGCAGGTCGACGAAGTGACCGGCCTGTCCACGCTGGTGGTGATCGATCCGAAGCGCCGTGGTGCTGCCAAGGTTGTGCGTCCGCAGGTGAAGCTGATCGACGCCCAGGGCAACGAAGTGAAGATCCCTGGCACCGACCACTCGGTGACCATCGGCTTCCAGGTGGGCGCTCTGATTCAGGTGCGCGACGGCCAGGATGTGGGCCCCGGCGAAGTGCTGGCGCGTATTCCGGTCGAAGGTCAGAAAACCCGCGACATTACCGGCGGTCTGCCCCGTGTGGCCGAGCTGTTCGAAGCCCGTACGCCGAAGGACAAGGGCACGCTGGCCGAGATGACCGGTACCGTGTCGTTCGGCAAGGAAACCAAGGGCAAGGTCCGCTTGCAGATCACTGATCCTGAAGGCCATGTGTTCGAAGAACTCGTGCCCAAGGAAAAGAACATCCTGGTGCACGAAGGCCAGGTGGTGAACAAGGGCGAATCAATTGTGGACGGCCCGGCCGACCCACAAGACATCCTGCGTTTGCTGGGTATCGAAGAGCTGTCGCGCTACATCGTTGATGAAGTGCAGGATGTGTACCGCTTGCAGGGTGTGAAGATCAACGACAAGCACATCGAGGTGATCGTTCGCCAGATGCTGCGCCGCGTCGTGGTCGAGAACGTTGGCGAGTCCAACTACATCGCCGGTGAACAGATCGAGCGTTCCGAGATCCTCAACACCAACGATGCGTTGCAGGCCGAAGGCAAGATCCCCGCGACCTACAGCAACCTGCTGCTGGGTATCACCAAGGCTTCGCTGTCGACCGACTCGTTCATCTCGGCCGCTTCCTTCCAGGAAACGACCCGCGTGCTCACCGAGGCTGCCATCATGGGCAAGCGCGACGAGCTGCGTGGCCTGAAGGAAAACGTGATCGTGGGTCGCCTGATCCCGGCCGGTACCGGCATGGCCTACCACCAGGCACGCAAGGCCAAGGACGCCATGGACGACGCCGAGCGCCGCGCCATTGCTGAAGCCGAAGCCGCCGAGATGGAAGCCCAGGGTGAAGCAACGGAAGTCGAGGGCAGCACCTCCACCGCGACCGACGCAGCCGCTGACTAAGCCTTCGGGCCGCCTCTGAAAAGCTCCCGTCCTGTCCCTGGCAGGCCGGGAGCTTTTTTCTGGAACCCGCACTTCGATCTCTTGTAGTCTTCGCCTTTCTCCCTCATTTCCTTATCGGGCCTTAACGCGTGGTGCACGCGAGAACGGCAACTGTGCATGTGGTCATCGCCCCTTTTCTGGATTGTTTTTGCCATTGCCGCTTTTTGGGCGCTGGGCGCCTACAACCGCCTGATGCGGCTGCGCTCGGCCGTTGTGCAGGCGTTTGGCAGCTTTGATGCTCACATGGTGCGCCAGCTGTCTTTGATGGGTGAGTATGGTGCGGCGCAAGCCGTACAGCAGGCCCCCTCGGCAGGTGGTGCGGAGCCAGAGATGGCGGCACTGCAAGGCGCCACCACCCAGCTGAGCGCATCCTTGGCCATGGCGCGGGCGCGTCCCTTGCAGCCGGACGCGGTGGCCGCCTTGGCGGCAGCGCGCGAGGTGCTCCATGCGTCCTGGCAGAAGGCCACACACATCAGTGGGCAAGCGACCCGCGCGCAGACGTCTGTGGCTATCGCTGATGCGGACGCGCCGCCCGTGTCTCCGTCGCTGTGGCAGGTTCGGTGGGACGAGCATGTTCTGCAGAACGACCAGGCGATGCGTGTTTTCAACGAAGCGGTGTTGCACTACAACGCTGCCATTGCCCAGTTTCCAGCCAACCTGCTGGCCTGGGTGTTCGGATTCAAGGCCGCCCGCGGGCTGTAGAAAGGTTGCCAGGACCACGATGAACCCACCCGCACCACGACAACAACCCCCACGCCCTGCGTCCCGCCCCGGGCCTAACAAGCGAGCCGACAGAGCCAACAACGCGCCAGCCCGTGACCGGACGCTTTCCGGCCCGGGCGGCGCCAGTCGCCCGGGGGCGGGCGGTCAGCCCGTAGCGCTATGGCAACAGTTGGAGGCTGTGGCCAGTGCCTTGCAGGCCATTCGCGCCGGGCAGTCGGGCACCGCAGCACTGGCGGCGGTAGACACAGCTCTGCGCCCTGGGGTGCAGTCTCTCCTGTTCCAGGTGCTGCGCCAGGCCGGACGGGCCGAGGCGTTGCGCCGCCAGATGGTTGCACGCACGCCTCCACCGGCTGCGGATGCGCTGTTGTGTACGGCGCTGGCGCTGTGCTGGAACCCTGAGGAGTCGCCGTACGAGCCGTTCACCTTGGTGAACCAGGTGGTGGAAGCGGCCAAACGCAGCGCGTCCACGCGTGCGCAGGCGTCATTCCTCAACGGTTGCTTGCGCCGCTTTCTGCGCGAACGCGAAGTGCTGGTTGCGCGCACCGATGGCGATCCGCTGGCCCGTTGGAACCATCCGGTGTGGTGGGTCGAGCGCCTGCGCAAGGACCATCCCCAGCACTGGGAGCAGATTCTGCAGGCCAACAATGCCCACGCACCGATGACGCTGCGGGTCAATGCACAAAAAAGCACTCTAGCGCTTTACCAGAAAGCGCTGGAAGCTATCAATTTGGAAGCAATTCCGTCTGGGAGTGTAGGGCTGGTATTGCAGCACCCCGTGCCCGTGCAATCGCTGCCGGGGTTTGAAGAGGGTTGGGTCTCGGTGCAGGATGCCGCAGCCCAGATGGCTGCGCCCCTGTTGCTTGAAGGTCTGGACCTCACCCGGCCTGTGCGGGTGCTTGACGCCTGTGCGGCGCCCGGGGGTAAAACCGCCCACCTTCTGGAGTGGGCAGGCGTTGGTGCGCCGATACAGGTCACTGCGCTGGAGATCGATGCCACCCGCAGCGCGCGCATTGGTGAGACCTTGCAGCGCCTGGGGCTGCGCGCCCAAGTGGTGGTGGCTGATGCGGCGCGTCCGCAAGACTGGTGGCAGCAGCATTGCGATGGTGCGCAGTTCGATGCCATCTTGCTGGATGCGCCCTGCACGGCCTCGGGCATCGTGCGCCGCCATCCGGATGTGCGCTGGCTGCGCCGCGAGAGCGATATTGCGCAGCTTGCAGGCCTGCAGGCCCGGTTGCTCAAGACCCTGTGGCCGCTGTTGCGCCCTGGCGGACGGCTGCTGTATTGCACGTGTTCCGTGTTCCGTGCCGAAGGCGACGACCAGGTGCAAACGTTTCTTGCACACAACACCGATGCGCAATTGCTGCCGTCGCCGGGTCATTTAATTCCCGCCAACGGGGACAAGCCCGGAGCTGTCCCGGACAATCAGTCGGGTGACCACGACGGATTTTTTTACGCACTGTTGCAAAAATCGCCGCAATGAGTTCCGTGGGGCTCGTTGGGTGGCGATCTGTGCGCTCTTTCTCTTGGTGGCATGGGCCGCAATGGTGCAGTCGGCCATCGCTGGCCAGCCGGTGGACCCCGAGGTGGGCGAACTTCGGCTGGACCGTGCCGAGGATGGCCTCTACCTCAGCGCCACACTGCAATTTGTGCTGCCGGAGCTTGCCGAGGATGCGCTGTACAAGGGCATTCCCATGTTCTTCGTGGCCGAGGCCCAGGTTTTGCGAGACCGCTGGTACTGGTCTGACCGCCAAGTGGCTGAAACCACCCGCTATCTGCGGCTAAGTTACCAGCCGTTGACGCGACGTTGGCGTCTGAACATCTCCCCGGTACCTTTCACCAACAGTGGCCTGGGTGTGGTTTTGGGGCAGAATTTTGACAGTTATGCCGATGCGTTGTCGGCCATTCAGCGCATTTCGCGATGGAAGATCGCAGAACGCGATGTCATTGAGTCAGACGCCGTCCATACGGTCAATTTCCGGTTCCGGCTTGATATGTCGCAGTTGCCCCGACCCTTCCAGATCGGTGCCGTGGGGCGCTCCGGCTGGAATCTCCTGGTATCCCGCAGCCAACGCCTGGCTGCAGAGACCGTCGCCAAGTGAGCCCTCCAGAGTCTTCTCAGACGGGAGCTTCCGCGTCGGCCCATGCCGCCGCACGCCAGTCGCGCGCCGTGCGCTGGGCTGTGGGGGTTGGGGCCGCCATCATGTCGGCGATCGGCATGGTGCTGTTGTTCCTGCTCACCCTGGCCACCAACAACCGCGCGCTGTACGAGCGCAACTACGCCTGGCTTTTTGGCGTGAACGTTTTGGTGGCCGTGCTGCTGCTGGCCGTGCTTGTGTGGGTGGCGGTGCGCCTGGGCATGCGCTTGCGCAAAGGGCGCTTTGGCAGTCGACTGCTGGTCAAGCTTGCGGCCATCTTTGCGCTGGTGGGGCTGATGCCGGGGCTGCTGATCTATGTGGTGTCCTACCAGTTTGTAACGCGGTCCATTGAGAGCTGGTTCGATGTGAAAGTGGAGGGCGCTCTTTCAGCGGGGGTGAACCTGGCCCGTGTGTCGCTGGATTCGCTGGCCGCCGACATGGCCTCAAAAGCGCGCAATGCCAGTGCCCAAGTGGCGCAGGTGCCTGATGCCGCGGCTGGTCTGGTGCTGGAGCGCATCCGCGACCAGCTGGGAGCCACCGATGTCGTGCTCTGGAATGCTGCGGGCCAGGCGGTAGCCAGTGCAGGCCAATCGCGCTTTAGCCTGAACCCCGACCGGCCCGGCGTGGCGTTGCTGCGCACCGTGCGGCAGCAGCGCGCCACCGCGCAGATCGAGGGCCTGGACGATATTTCGGACCCTGCCGCGGCACAGAATGCGCGCGTGAAAGTGCTGGCGCTGGTCAGCAGCCCCAGCGTCGGCTTGCTCGTGGAGCCCCGATACCTGCAGGCCACGTTGCCCCTGCCGCCTGCCCTGGTGGCCAACGCCATTGCCGTGCAGGAGGCCAACCGCGAATACCAGGAGCGAGCCCTGGCCCGTGGGGGGTTGCGGCGCATGTATGTGGGCACGCTTACGCTGAGCCTGTTCCTGGCTGTCTTTGGCGCCGTGTTGCTGGCGGTGTTGCTGGGCAACCAGCTGGCCCGCCCGCTGCTGGTGCTGGCCGAGGGGGTGCGCGAGGTGGCGGCTGGCAATCTCAGCCCCAAGGCTGCATTGCAGGGCAAGGACGAGCTGGGTGGACTCACACGCTCTTTTGCACTGATGACCCAACAGTTGTCCGACGCCCGCCATGCCGTGGAGCAGAGCATGGGTGAAGTCGATGCCGCACGCGCCAACCTGCAGACCATCCTGGACAACCTCACGGCGGGGGTGATCGTGCTGGATGCCCAAGGTTTGATCCGATCGTCCAATCCGGGGGCCACCCGCATCCTGCGGGCACCGATGGCGGCCTATGAGGGGCGACCCCTGTCGGAAGTGCCCGGGCTCGCCGAGTTTGCGGCGTCGGTGCAAGGGCACTTCGACGCTTTCCTGGGCGACCACGAACGCCATGGACTGGACCACTGGCAGCAGCCTTTTGAGCTGCATGCGTCTTCTGGCGGCGTCGGGCAACACGCTACCAGCCTCGTCGCGCGGGGGGCGGAACTGCCGGATTCGGCCAGACTGTTGGTTTTTGACGACATTTCGGAAATTGTTTCCGCCCAGCGCGCGCAGGCTTGGGGTGAGGTGGCGCGGCGCCTGGCGCACGAAATCAAGAACCCGCTCACGCCCATCCAGCTGTCTGCGGAGCGGCTGGAAATGAAGCTCTCTGGCAAGCTGCCCGGCACTGAACAGGCCATCCTCGCCAAGTCCGTCAAGACCATCGTGGACCAGGTCGATGCGATGAAGCGGCTGGTCAACGAATTCCGCGATTACGCACGCTTGCCTGCTGCAGAACTCCATGCACTGGACCTCAATGCCCTGGTGGCCGACGTGCTCCATCTTTACGGCGAAGAGAACGCCGCCGTGCGCGTAGAAGCCGAGCTGGACCCGCGCTGCCCCTCTATCGCAGGCGATGCGCAGCAGCTGCGGCAGGTTGTGCACAACCTGCTGCAAAACGCGCAAGACGCCACCGAGCAGGCGCGCGCTGGAACCTCGGAGCCCGTGCCCCCGGTACGCATCAGCACGCGCTGGAGTGAGTCCTCGCGCCGCGTGCGGCTCACGGTATCCGACAGTGGTGGGGGCTTTCCTGCGCACATCCTGCAGCGTGCCTTCGAGCCCTACGTCACCACCAAGCCCCGGGGCACCGGCCTGGGTCTGGCCGTGGTCAAAAAGATTGCCGATGAGCACGGTGCGCGCATTGACTTGTCGAATCGGACCGAAGATGGCGTAGTGCGGGGGGCCCAAGTGTCGTTATCATTCGCCCCTGAACCAGCGGTGGCGTCATAACAACACCGCCCCGCAGTACCCCAAGGCGCTTCAACACACATGGCAAACATTCTGGTGGTCGACGATGAGCTCGGCATTCGTGATCTGCTGTCGGAAATCCTGAACGACGAAGGTCACAGCGTAGACCTCGCAGAAAACGCCACCCAGGCGCGCACGGCCCGGGCAGGCAACACCTACGACCTCGTGCTGCTCGACATCTGGATGCCGGACACCGACGGGGTTTCGTTGCTCAAGGAATGGGCCACAGCGGGCGTGCTGACGATGCCCGTGATCATGATGAGTGGCCACGCCACCATCGACACCGCCGTGGAGGCCACCCGGATCGGCGCCTTCTCGTTTCTTGAAAAACCCATCACCCTGCAAAAGCTGCTCAAGGCGGTGGAGCAGGGCCTGGCGCGCAACGCTGCCCACCAGTCCGCCACGGTGGCTGCGGCCCCAGCGCCCGTCCATGCTCCGGCCGACCCCACGTTTTCGCAACTGCCTGCTGTGTCGGCCATCATGGCTGGTGTCGAGGCTGGCCCGCACGCGCACCAGGGGTTTGACCTGGACCGCCCCCTGCGCGAAGCGCGCGATGGTTTTGAAAAAGCCTATTTCGAATTCCACCTGGCCCGCGAAGGCGGTTCCATGACGCGCGTGGCCGAAAAGACGGGCCTGGAGCGTACGCACCTTTATCGCAAGCTGCGCCAGCTGGGGGTCGATCTCGGCCGGGGCAAACGCGGGTAGGCTTGCAAGAAATTATTGGCAGCTTCGCCAAACGGCCTTTTTTTCTGGTTATAATTTGAGGCTCAGGCCCGGTAGCTCAGTCGGTAGAGCAGAGGATTGAAAATCCTTGTGTCGGTGGTTCGATTCCGCCCCAGGCCACCAAATAAAAGCCCTTGATTTTTGCTAATCAAGGGCTTTTTCCATTCTGCATGCGGTGTCCACGGCGCTGGGTCGTGCCTCGGAGGGGCTTTGGACGGGTCTCCTGTCGCGCCACCAAGCTGCCCAGAGCATTCTTCTCGCCGCAGCACCGCATCCGATGTTTGCGTTCACCGACGCTGTGGCCGGTGTGCGTTGAACACTTCCTCATCGCTTCGACACTTCACCCATGCCCCTCCTGAAGGACACCACCCTCGGTATCGACTTTGGCACTTCCAACTCCGCGATGGCCGTGCGCCAGGGGTCGGGTTTGGCGCGGATGATTGCGCTGGAAGGGAGTGCGCACACACTGCCCACTGCACTGTTCTTCAACGCAGAGGATCATCGCACGCACTTTGGTCGCGATGCCGTGGGCCAGTATCTGGCGGGCACCGAGGGGCGCCTGATGCGGTCGCTCAAGAGCCTGCTGGGCAGTGCGCTGCTGCAGGACAAGACAGCGGTGCACAACAAGATGGTGAGCTACCAGGACATCATCAGCCTCTTCTTGCGCATGCTGGTGCAAAAGGCGCGCGATGAGCTGGGCGGCATGCCTGCCCGGGTGGTGATGGGGCGGCCGGTGCATTTTGTGGATGGGGATGCCGACCGCGATCAGCAGGCGGAAGATGCGTTGCGCCAGGCTGCGCTGGATGCGGGGTTTGCCGAGGTGTCGTTCCAGCTGGAGCCGATTGCCGCAGCGCTGGACTACGAGCAGCGTATCGCGCACGAGTCGCTGGTGCTGGTGGTGGACATTGGGGGAGGTACCTCGGACTTCACAGTGGTGCGGTTGGGGCCGGAGCGCATGGCGCGTGCCGAGCGCGGCAGCGATGTGCTGGCCACCACCGGCGTGCACGTGGGTGGCACCGACTTTGACCGGCGGCTGAGCCTGGACCTGTTGATGCCCTTGCTCGGGTTTCGGCACACCGGGCCCACGGGGCGCGAGGTGCCCAGCCGGGTGTTTTTTGACCTGTCCACCTGGCACCTGATCCAGTGGCTGTACTCGCCGCGTGCACTGCGCGATGCGCAGAACCTGCGCACCGACTATTCCGATGCGCGGCTGCACGCGCGGCTCATGCGGGTGCTGCACGAGCGCCTGGGGCACCGCATGGCCAACACGGTGGAGCAGGCCAAGATCGCCGCGTCGCTGGCCGATGCCGACGCGCCCATGCCGCTGGACTGGATCGAGGCAGGACTGGGCGCCGCCGTCACGCCCGAGGGGCTGGCGCAGTTCCTGTTGCAGCCCCTCGAACAGGTGGTGGCCTGCGCGCAGGAATGTGTGCAGCTGGCGGGCCTGGGTGTGCAAGGGCTGAATGCGATCTATCTCACCGGGGGCTCGTCGGCCCTGCGGCCGCTGCGCCAGGCGCTCAAAGCGGCGTTTCCCGACACTCCCCAGGTGGAAGGCGATTTGTTTGGCGGGGTGGCGGCCGGGTTGGCGGTGTCAGGGCGATAGATCTGGAGGGGGGGGCGGCGGCACCAGGGCCGGTGGTGGATTCGCTGTGGCGGATGAAATGCTATTAAAAATATAGCTATCAGCGCTTTTCCATCAAGCGCCAGGTGCCAATTTGGCCTGAAATCCGAGGTGTTATCAGCTCCCGGCGTCGCCTGCTCCGTCCTCATCTTCCCCGCTCGCGCCGCTGCGCTTCCACGCCAGGGCCGTGTCGTACAGCACATTGCGTGATGCACCCGTGATCTCGGCAGCCAGGCGCACGGCGGTTTTCAGCGGCAGCTCCTGCACCAGCAGGCGCAACACCCGCAGGCTCGCGCCATCGTCGCTGGCCACCGCCACCGGGTGCAGCAGCACCACAAACTCGCCGCGCGAGCGCTGGGGTGCGCCGTCCAGCCAGGCTGTCAGCTCCCGGGCGGGCCGCGTGGTCACTTCCTCGAACTGCTTGGTCAGCTCCCGTGCCAGCGTTACCGGGCGATCACCCAGCGCCGCCAGGGCCTGGGCCAGCTCGTTGATGCGGTGGGGGGCTTCAAGCAGCACCACGCAGCGCGGCTCCAGGGCCAGCTGCTGCGCAATCACCGTGGCGCGTTCGGCGTTCTTCACGGGTAGAAACCCTGCGAACACAAAACCGCCATGTTCAGTGCTGTGGGCCACTGCGCCTGCCACGCTCAGCGCTGTGGTGATGCTGCTGGCGCCGGGTAGGGGCACGGCCCGCAGGCCCGCCGCCTGCACGGCGGCCACGAGCCGGGCGCCAGGGTCACTCACGCCGGGCGTGCCGGCGTCACTCACGTAGACCACGCGCTGGCCCAGCTGCAGCCGCTGCACCACGTTCTGCGCGGCCTCCGCCTCGTTGTGCTGGTGCACCGCCAGCAGCTGTGCGGCGCCCTTGTCGATGCCGTAGGCGCGCAGCATGGACTGCGTGTGGCGCGTGTCTTCGCAGGCCACGGTGTCGGCCATTTGCAGCACGTGCAGCGCGCGCAGGGTGATGTCGGCCAGGTTGCCGATGGGCGTGGCCACCACATACAAGGCGCCCTCGGGATAATGCTGCGCAGCCGCCGCTTCGCGCGCGGCGCCCTGGGCTGAAGCGAAAGATGCGCTCAATGAAATTCCTTGGAAAGAGAAAACCGGCGGGGGGCTCTGGCCCGGCTGCCCCCGCCGCCACCACGCGCGAACGCGGCAATGTGGCGGAGGACCAGGCCTTGGCCCATCTGCAGGCGGCTGGCCTGCAACTGGTGGTGCGCAATTATCGGACGCCCGGACGCGGCGGTGGCGAGATTGATCTGGTCATGCGCGAGCGCGACGGCACGCTGGTGTTTGTCGAAGTGCGCAGCCGGGCGGGCAGTGCGTTTGGCGGCGCGGGGGCCAGCATCGGTGCCACCAAGCAGCAGCGCATCATTTTTGCGGCCCGGCACTACCTGCTGCGCCTGCCGTCGCCGCCGCCCTGCCGGTTTGATGTGGTGCTGGTCGAGGCTTCGGTGCAGTGGCTCAAGGCGGCCTTTGATGCGCAGTGACCCCATCCGTTCCCTGTCCCCCATTCGGGCTCCAACGCAATGCCAGTGACTACGGTTTGCTACAAAAGCTGTAACACGCGGCGGGTATCATCGAGCCCTCATGCTTGAGCAACGCATCCAACAGCATTTCATCGACAGCGCCGACCTGAAGTACCAGGCCGCGCAGGTTTTGAGCCATCCCATCGCCGCCGCCGTGCAGGCCGTCCTGGCCTGTGTGACCAGCGGCGGCAAGGTGCTGGCCTGTGGCAACGGCCCCTCGGCCGCCGAGGCGCAGCAGTTCGCTGCGTTTTGCGTGGCGGGTTTCGAGCGCGAACGCCCCGAGCTGGCAGCGCTGGCCCTGACCTCCGACAGCACGCTGCTGACGGCCGCCACAGGAGGCAGTCACGACGCCGCCCAGCAGTTTGCCCGCCAGGTGCGTGCGCTGGGCCAGGCCGGTGACGTGCTGCTGGCCCTGTCGGTGTCCGGCAACGACGCCAATCTGCTGGCCGCTGCCGAAGCCGCCCACGAGCGCGACATGACCGTGGTGGTGCTGACCGGCCGCACCGGCGGCAAGCTTGCCGCCATGCTGCGCGAAACCGACGTGTTGATCAGCGTGCCCCACGACCGCGCAGCGCGCGTGCGCGAAGTCCATGCCCTGGTGCTGCATTGCCTGAGCGATGGTGTGGACGCCCAGTTACTTGGTGAACAGGAGAATCCGCTATGAAGCAAACAACCATGAACCGTACCCAGCGCACGGTGTGCACCGTGCTGGCCGCTGCCGCCCTCGCTGCAGGCCTGTCGGCCTGCGCGCCGCTGATCGTCGGGGGCGCCGTGGTGGGTGGCGTGATGGCCGTGGACCGCCGCACGGCGGGCACCCAGATCGAGGATGAAGGCATCGAACTGCGCGCGGCCAACCGTATCCGCGAGACGTTTGGCGACCGCGTGCACGTGAACGTGACGAGCTACAACCGCCAGGCGCTGCTGACGGGCGAAGTCCCCAATGCGCAGGAGCGCCAGGCCGTCGAGCAATTGGTGTCGCAGGTGGAGAACGTGCGCTCGGTGGTGAACGACCTGACCATCACCACCTTCTCCAGCACCCTGAGCCAGCGTTCCAACGACACCTTCATCACCGGCAAGGTCCGCGCCAGCCTGGTGGACGCGCAGGACATCTCGGCCAATTCCTTCAAGGTGGTGACCGAGCGCAACGTTGTCTATCTGATGGGCCGCGTGTCGCAGCGCGAAGCCAACCGCGCCACCGAGATTGCGCGCGGGGTGAGCGGCGTGAGCAAGGTGGTGCGTGTGTTCGAGATTGTCTCGGAAGAAGAACTGCGCCGCATCGCTCCGCAACCTGCACCCGTCACCACGGATGACACCAAGCCCTCTGGGGGCTGAAGGCCGTTTAGCAGGCTTGGCGGCCAGCACAGCCAACCACCCGTGCAGCAAAAATCCCGGCCCGCATCCTGCGGCCCGGGATTTTTTCTTGGGGATTTTGCCCCGCGCGCTGCGGCGTGAAACCAGCGCTGCACAAGCCAGCGCGCCCGTGGAACCGGCTTTGCCGGGCCACCGGGTGCGTCCCCCCTCAGGGGGGAAGGCGCGAAGCGACTCAGGGGGGAGCCTATTTCAACCGCTGGATGAGGGACGATGTATCCCAGCGGTTGCCCCCCATTTTCTGCACATCGGCATAAAACTGGTCCACCAGGGCTGTCACCGGCACGCGTGAACCGTTGCGCTTGGCCTCATCGAGCACCAGGCCCAGGTCCTTGCGCATCCAGTCCACGGCAAAGCCAAAGTCGAACTTGCCGTCCACCATGGTCTTGCCACGGTTGTCCATCTGCCAGCTTTGGGCGGCGCCTTTGCCGATCACGTCGAGGACCTGTTTCATGTCCAGCCCCGCGTTCTGGCCAAAGGCCACGGCCTCGGACAGGGCCTGCACCAGCCCGGCAATACAGATCTGGTTGACCATCTTGGCCAGCTGGCCCGAGCCACTGGCACCCAGCAGCGTGAAGGCACGCGAGAACGCCATGGCTACGGGTTGGGCTGCCTCGAAGGCTGCGGCATCGCCGCCGCACATCACGGTGAGCAGGCCGTTCTGCGCGCCAGCCTGGCCGCCCGACACGGGGGCATCCACAAACTGCAGGCCCAACGCCTGGGCGGCTGCGTACAGCTCGCGCGCCACCTCGGCCGATGCCGTGGTGTGGTCCACAAAAATCGCACCCGGCTTCATGCCCGCAAAGGCGCCGTCCGCACCCAGCGTCACAGAGCGCAGGTCATCGTCGTTGCCCACGCAGCAGAACACGATGTCCGCGCCCGCAGCGGCTTCGCGCGGCGTTGCAGCGTGTTTTGGCGCCTTGGCGCTTGCATACTCTGCGCACCAAGCTATTGATTTAGTAGCGGTCCGGTTGTAAACCGTCACCTCATGCCCGGCCAGTGCAAGGTGTCCGGCCATCGGGTAGCCCATCACACCCAAGCCCAGAAAGGCGACCTTGCGGGAAGGGGTGGCGTCGTAGTTGCGGGGGTTGGTGCTTGGCATGGAAATGGTTCTTGTGAGAAAAGGACGCCATGTCGACGGCGTTTGAAACTGGCGCGGCCTGGGCCAGCGGACGCCGTGGGACTGGCTTTGCCAGGCCACTGGCGTCGTCCCCCTTCCCGCGCGCTGCGCGAGAGAAGGGGGAAGCGGCGCAGCCGCTCAGGGGGTTGTCACACGATCGCGAAATGCTCGGTACCCGAGGCCAGGTCTGGCGACTTGGCGCGCTGGCTGTTGAGCTTGATCTGCAGGCGCAGGTCGTTGAGCGAGTCGGCGTTGCGCAGCGCGTCTTCGTAGCTGATCACGTTGGCCTCGTACAGGTCGAACAGCGCCTGGTCAAAGGTCTGCATGCCCAGGTTGCGGCTCTTTTTCATGATCTCCTTGATCTCGGAGACATCGCCCTTGAAGATCAGGTCGGAGATCAGTGGCGTGTTCAGCATGATCTCCACCGCAGCCGCACGGCCCTTGCCGTCCTGCTTGGGGATCAGGCGCTGCGAGACCATGGCGCGCAGGTTCAGTGACAAATCCATCAGCAGCTGCGCGCGGCGCTCTTCAGGGAAGAAGTTGATGATGCGGTCCAGCGCCTGGTTGGCGCTGTTGGCGTGCAGCGTGGCCAGGCACAGGTGGCCGGTTTCGGCAAAGGCCACGGCATGTTCCATGGTCTCGCGGTCGCGGATTTCGCCCATCAGGATCACGTCGGGCGCCTGGCGCAGCGTGTTCTTGAGGGCCGCTTCCCAGCTGTCGGTGTCCAGCCCCACTTCGCGCTGCGTGACCACGCAGTTCTTGTGCGGGTGCACGAATTCCACCGGGTCTTCCACCGTAATGATGTGGCCGAACGAGTTCTCGTTGCGCCAGTCCACCATGGCGGCCAGCGTGGTCGACTTGCCCGAGCCCGTGGCACCCACCAGGATGCACAGGCCGCGCTTGGTCATCGTCACTTCCTTGAGCACCTGCGGCACGCCCAGGCCGTCGATGGTGGGCAGCGTGAGCGGAATCGTCCGCATCACCATGCCCACGTGTCCTTGCTGGATGAAGGCGTTGACGCGAAAGCGGCCGATGCCGGAGGGCGAGATCGCGAAGTTGCACTCCTTGGTGCGTTCAAAGTCGGCCACCTGCTTGTCGCTCATGATGGCGCGCGCCAGCGTGAGCGTATGGTTGGGGGAGAGCGGCTGGGGCGACACCTTGGTAACCTTGCCATCCACCTTGATGGCGGGTGGAAAGTCTGCGGTGATGAACAAGTCGCTGCCGTTGCGGCCCACCATCAACTTGAGCAGGTCATTGATGAATTTACTGGCCTGATCGCGTTCCATCAGAAGTTCTCCCGGGGCTGTTCGTCGGCTGGACGATCATTGATCTTGTCTTGACGCATCATTACTTGTGGTTGTCGCTCAGGCGCGCACTCACCACACGCAGGCGCAGCGACAGCTTGCGGGCCAGCAGTGCAATCAGGCTGGCTGCAAGCTGCGGGTCCTTGGTCATCATGTCGTCCATGGCTTCGGCGCTCAGCACGGCGATCTCGCAGTCGGTGAGCGTGGTGCAGGCCGAAAAGCGGATGCCGCTGTCGAGCAGCGACATCTCGCCCAGGATGTCACCGGGCCGCGTCTCGGCCAGGCGCAATTGCTCGCCCCAGGGTTGCACACGGTCCACGGCAATGGTGCCCGTGAGCAGCACCACCATGAAATTGCCGTACTCGTCCTGGCGGATCACATCGCGGTTGGACGGGATGGCCGCAAATTCGAAGAAACGCTCCATGCGCTCCACGGCGTCCTTGTCCAGGTGCGCCATGTACTTGTCCTTGGCCCACAGCCCTTGCAGCAGCTTGCCGCCTCGGCTGGTGGGCAGGCGTTTGGCGCCTACTTCCACGGCACGTGCCTCCCAGGGCACTAGCATCGAATCGTCTACGCCCTGGCCTGCAAAGGCCGTGGAGAACAGCACGGAATCCGTGTGGTCCTCCGCAGGCTTGCCGCCCCGGGTTTTCATTTTCAGAAGGCTCAGAATGCCTTTCATATCGGGCTCCGGTATGCGGCGCCCGCGGGGGCCGCAAAGTCGTTCATGGGTGTGTGCTGCGGGGGGCTCAGCCAGGGAAGTTCTCGGGGATCTTGGCCTTGCTGCGGGCCTCGGCCGGGCTGATGATGTTGCGGCGCACGAGGTCGGTGAGGTTCTGGTCCAGCGTCTGCATACCCACGCTGTTGCTGGTCTGGATGGTGGAGTACATCTGCGCCACCTTGGCCTCGCGAATCAGGTTGCGGATGGCGCTGGTGCCCAGCATGATCTCGTGCGCGGCCACACGGCCGGAGCCATCCTTGGTTTTGCACAACGTCTGCGAGATCACGGCCTGCAGCGATTCGGACAACATCGCACGCACCATTTCCTTTTCTTCAGCCGGGAACACGTCGATGATCCGGTCAATCGTCTTGGCGGCGCTGGACGTGTGCAGCGTGCCAAACACCAAGTGGCCCGTTTCCGCCGCCGTCATGGCCAGGCGGATGGTTTCCAGGTCGCGCATTTCACCCACCAGAATGGCGTCCGGGTCTTCGCGCAGTGCGGACTTCAGCGCGGCCGCGAACGACAGCGTCATCGGCCCCACTTCGCGCTGGTTGATCAGGCATTTCTTGGACTCGTGCACGAACTCGATCGGGTCTTCCACCGTGAGGATGTGGCCGTATTCGGTTTCGTTGAGGTAGTTCACCATGGCGGCCAGCGTGGTGGACTTGCCCGAGCCCGTGGGGCCGGTCACCAGCACCAAGCCGCGCGGCTTGAGGGCCAGGTCGCCGAAGATCTTGGGCGCGTTGAGTTGCTCCAGCGTCAGGATCTTGCTCGGAATGGTCCGGAACACGGCGGCGGCGCCCCGGTTCTGGTTGAAGGCGTTGACGCGAAAACGTGCCAGGCCTTCGATTTCAAACGAGAAGTCGACTTCCAGAAACTCTTCATACGTCTTGCGCTGCGCGTCGCTCATGATGTCGTACACCATGGCATGCACCGTCTTGTGGTCCAGCGCATCGACGTTGATGCGCCGCACATCGCCGTGAACCCGGATCATGGGCGGCAGGCCTGCGGAGAGGTGCAGGTCGGAGGCCTTGTTCTTGACGCTGAACGCGAGCAGTTGGGTAATGTCCACGGAATCCCTCTATCGTTTGGTACGCTTGCCAAACATTATGACCACGATTGCTAACAACCTCCAACAGGTTCTGGGCAGGATGGCGCAGGCGTGCAAAGCCGCCGGGCGCGATCCGGCCAGCGTTTCCTTGCTGGCCGTTTCCAAGACCTTTGGCGCCGATGCGGTGCTGGAGGCGGTGGCCGCCGGCCAGCGCGACTTCGGCGAAAACTACATCCAGGAGGGCGTGGACAAGATTGCGGCTGTGCGCGCTGCCTTGCCCGATGTGGCGCTGCAGTGGCACTGCATAGGCCCTATCCAGAGCAACAAGACCCGCCTGGTGGCCGAGCACTTTGACTGGGTGCATACGGTGGACCGGCTCAAGATCGCCGAGCGCCTGTCGGCCCAGCGGCCCGATCACCTGCCGCCGCTGCAGATATGTATCCAGGTCAATATCGATGGAGGCCCCACCAAGTCAGGTGTGGCTCCTGCTGAAACGCTGGAGTTGGTGCGGGCTGTCGCAAAACTGCCACGGCTGGTGGTGCGGGGGCTCATGAGCATTCCGGACCATGCTCCTGAATTGGAAGCGCAACTGGCAATCCACACCAGCGCCAAGAGGCTTTTTGACCAAATATCTGCCTTGGGCGAACCGGGCCTGGGGAAGTTCGACACCCTGTCCCTGGGCATGACGGCCGATCTGGAGGCCGCCATCCAGGCGGGCAGCACGCTGGTGCGTGTGGGCACCGGTGTGTTTGGTGGACGGGCCTACCCCGCCGCTTGAACGGGTTCAGCCCGGCAGCGTGAAGCGCGCCACGCAGTCCAGCGCCGCTGTCACATCCGCCTCGCTCACATCCAGGTGCGTCACCCAGCGCAGCCGGGTCGCGCCGCCATAGAGGCTGCTGGTCACGCGCACGCCGTGCTGCGCCAGCCAGGCGGTTAAGGCCGGGGCCACCTCTGCGTGCAGGTCGGTGAAGAGGATGTTGGTCTGCCAGGGCAGCACGGTGAGCTTGCCCTGCAGCACGGGGTGGCTGCGGTTGGCTTCAGCCAGCCCTTGCGCCAGCCGGTCCAGGCGGGCGTGGTCCTCCGCCAGTCGCCGCACATGGTGCTGCAGCGCATAGTGGCCCGCTGCGGCCAGCACTCCGGCCTGGCGCATGCCACCGCCCAGGATCTTGCGGGTGCGGCGCGCCTGGCGGATGAAGTCGCGCGAGCCCAGCACCAGCGAGCCCACGGGCGCGCCCAGGCCCTTGCTCAGGCACAGCGATGCGGAATCAAAGTGGCTGCACAGCGCGCGCGCTTCCGCATACACGTCGGTGCCGTTGCGCGCGGCATTGGCCGTGGCGGCGTTGAACATGCGTGCGCCGTCCAGGTGCGTCGCCAGCCCCCGGCTGCGCGCCAGTTGGGCCACCTCGGCGATGTAGGCGGGCGGCAGCACCTGGCCGCCGGTCGTGTTCTCCAGCACCACGAGGCGGGTGCGCGCGAAGTGCGGGTCGTCCGGTTTGATGGCTGCCGCGATGTCGGCCACGCGCAGGGTGCCGTCGGACTGGGTCTCGACCGGCTGCGGCTGGATGGAGCCCAGCACGGCCATGCCGCCGGCCTCCCAGCGGTAGGTGTGCCAGCTCTGGCCCACAATGGCTTCGTCGCCGCGCTGGCAGTGGCCCCACAGCGCGATCAGGTTGGTCTGCGTGCCCGAGGGGGCGAACAGCGCGGCCTCAAAACCCAGCAGCTCGGCGGCATGGTCCTGCAGTGCGTTCACCGAGGGGTCGTCGGCAAACACATCGTCGCCCAGCGGGGCCTTGAACATGGCCTCGCGCATGGCGGGCGTGGGCTGGGTGACGGTGTCGCTGCGAAAGTCGGGCATGGGCGCGGTCCTTGTGGGTCGGGTCAATGAATGCAATGACCGGCCATGGTAGCGGCGGCCTGTGGCGGTTGCCGCTGTGGGGATTTCGGCGCCCTTCGGCGCCGTGGCATCAAGGCCGCGTCATCTTGCACTCGGTGCCTTGGGCTATTTCATTGCCGGTGTAGGCCGCATCGGTGCGAAAGCCATAGTTGGTGCCTTCCCAGCCCACCTTCACGGCCTTGCCGTCCACCGGCGCGATGGTGTTGACCACCTGGGGTAGCAGCAGCTGGTGGTCTTCGCCGCGCATGCGCACGGGGCCCACCACCGAATCAATCGTCAGGTCTTCCAGCGCGCGAGCCACCTTCACCGGGTCGGTGGACTGGGCCTTGTTGATGGCGGCGGCGAGGAAGCGCGGCGTCATCTCGATGCGCGGCGCGAGGAAGTCCTTGCCCGTCTTGGCTTTGTAGGTTTTGGCCAGCGCGTCCACCTTGGGGGTGTCGGCCTGGCCGGGGTGCCATTCGGCCACCCAGGTCAACTGGCCCTGCTTGGCCTGCGATACCGCCAGCACCGTGCCGGGGATGGACCCTGCGCTGTGGTTGAAGTAGCGCAGGTTGTAGCCCGCATCGCCCGCTGCCTTGAGCAGCAGCGTCATGTCCTGCCCCCAGTTGCCGGTGATGACCGAATCGGCCTCGGTGCTCTTGACCTTGGCAAGGTAGGGCGCAAAGTCCTTCACGCGGCCGATGGGGTGCAGCGCCTCGCCCACAAACTGGATGTCGGGCCGCGCCAGGCCCACCATCTCGCGGCCATAGTGCGCCCACTGCTTGCCGTGCGCGTAGTCCTGGTTCAGCAGGTACACCTTCTTGATGTCCGGCTGCTTCTTGATGTAGTTGGCAATCGCCTTCATCTTCATGGCCGTGTTGGCCTCGAACTGGAAGTGCCAGAAGTTGCAGGCCTTGCCCGTCAGCTCGGGGTCGATGGAAGAGTGGTTCAGCACCAAGATCTCCTTGCCTGGGTTGCGCTGGTTGTGGCGCGCTGCCGCCTGCACCAGTGCTGTGACCACGGAGGAGCCCGAGCCGCCCGTCACGATGGCCTTGGCTCCCTGGTCAATGGCGGCCTGCAGCGCGCTCTGGCTCTCTTGCGCCGAGAGCTTGCTGTCGAACTGCAGCAGCTGCAGCTTGGTGCCCTTGAGCACGCCGCCCTTGGCGTTGATGTCCTCGATGGCGTACTGCGTGTGGGTGAGCATCAGCTCACCCACGTTGGCGAACGGGCCCGACAGCGGGTCGATGTAGGCAACCTTGAAGGTCTCCTGCGCGCTGGCGGCCGTGCCGATGAGTAGTGCCGCCGCAGCAGCCAGGGGGGTGAGGAACACGGTTTTCATGGGTTTTGTCTCCGGTGGTTGTTGTGCTGGGTGTAGGGGTGCTGCGGTGCGCGTCAGGCTGGGTTGCGCTTGCGGGTTCGCCGCAACCCCAGCACACGCCAGGCCAGCTGCGCCAGCTCCTGCGCCACCTCGTCTTGCGACAGGCGGCCGTCAGGGCGGTACCAGTTGTAGAGAAAGCCGGGCAGGCTGCAGGCGGCCAGGGCGGTGATCTTGGTGTCGTTGAACTCGAACATGCCGTCCTGGCGGCCCTGTTCGAGCAGCGCGCAGAGCCGGTCGTAGAAGTGGTTCGCCAGGTCCTTTTGCGCCGCCAGGTACTCGGGCCGGTACACCTGCGGCTCGCGGTACGGGAAGAAGGCCGAGGGGTGGTGCTCCAGCGTGGCGCGGATCAGCCGCTCGATGCCTTCCGTCACCTTCACATGGGCAGGCCGGTCATCGTCCGCCGCAAAGTCCATCGCAGTGAAACACGCCACGGCAGGCGCCCACGACAGGGTCTCGAAGATCTCCTGCTTGTTGCGAAAGTAGTAGTACACAAAGGGCTTGGTCACGCCCAGCTGCTGCACGATCTGCTCAATGGTGGTGTTGGCGTACCCCTGCGCATCAAACAGCGCCTCGGCCGCACGCAGGATGCGCTCGCGCTTCTCATCCGACCCGGCCGTGGCGGCCTTCTGGCGGCCGCTGGCCTGCACGGGGGGCTGCTGGTTCATCGGTGTCCTTTGCGCGACGTTGAAGTTATACCCATGGGTAGCATTGTTCTACCGAGCGGTATATATTGGCAAGACGCTGGCGGGTGAGGGCGCTCAGAGAAAACCCTGAGTGGCCGCCAAGAACCAGCGATTCCAGACACCTCGGAGACAACGCCATGCCTTCTGCCGCACCGCAGCTGCCGCTGCACGAACACCTGCGCCGCCACGCGCGCGAAACGCCCGACCACATCGCCTACCTCTGGTACGGCCAGCCCCTCACGTGGGCGCAGCTTGATGCGGCCAGTGATGCATTTGCCGCGCGCCTGCAGGCGCTGGGTGTGGCCAAGGGCGAGCCCGTGGCGCTGTTCATGAACAACTGCCCGCAGTACGTGATGGCGCACTACGGCATCCAGAAGATCGGTGCCATCGTCTGCCCCTGCGGTCCGCTGAACAAGGAGCACGAGCTCGAATACCAGCTCACCGACCTGCAGGCCCGCGTGATCGTCGCGGCCGACGTGCTGCTGCCCGTGGTGGACAAGGTGCGCGCCAAGACCGCGCTGCAGCAGGTGTTTGTGGTGCGCTATGCCGAGCTGCTGCCCGAGGGCTCGCCCAGCATCGACGTACCCGCCGAGCTGCTGGCCATGCGCGCCGCCATGGCGCCGGTGCCTGCGGGCTGCGAAGACTTCCTGGCCGCCACCCGCACCGGTGCGCGGCCTGCGCCCGTGGCGCTGTCGATGGATGACATCTCGCTCATGACCTATACCTCGGGCACCACCGGGTTGCCGAAGGGCGCGATGCTGAGCTACGGCAATGCCACCTTCAAGACCGCTGCCTCGGCCGACTGCAATGGCATGACGCCGCACGAAACGCTGCTGGCAGTGGCGCCGCTGTACCACATCGCCGGCATGGTGATGGGTGTGAACCTGCCCATCTACACCGGCGCCACGGCCGTGCTGCTGTACCGCTTTGACCCGCTGGGCGTGGCCCAGGCGCTGGAGCGCCACCTCGTGACCTGGTGGTACAGCATCGCGCCCATGAACGGCGCGCTCATGCAGGTGCCCGGCGCACGCGACATGGACTGGAGCGCGCTGCGCCGCAACCCGGTCACCAGCTTCGGCATCACCTTCACCGAGGACCTGGCCCTGCAGTGGCAGCAGTTCGCGCCGAATTGCATCTCGCACGAGGCGGCCTACGGGCTGTCCGAAACGCACACCGTGGACACCGCCATGCCGGTGGACGCGATCCGCTGGGGCACCCAGGGCAAGCCCGTGCCGGGCAACACCCTGCGCATCGTCGACCCCGACACCGGCGCGCCGCTGGCTGCTGGCGAGGTGGGCGAGATCACCATCCACGGCCCCGGCAACTTCAAGGGCTACTGGAACAAGCCCGAGGCCACGGCCAAGACACTGCGGGATGGGTGGGTCTACACCGGCGACATGGGCAAGATCGATGCGGACGGCTATGTCACCTTCATCGGCCGTTTCAAGGAAATGATCAAGGTGTCGGGCTACAGCGTGTTCCCCGAAGAGGTCGAGACCCTGCTCATCAAGCACCCCGCTGTGGCCCAGGCTGCCGTGATTGGCGTGCCCGATGCGGAAAAGGGTGAGGTGGTGCGCGCCTTCATCGTCAAGAAGCCCGGCCAGGAGGTGGACACCGCCTCCCTGGTGGCCTGGTGCCGCGACAACATGGCGCCCTACAAGGCCCCGCGCGAAGTGCGCTTCATCGATGCGCTGCCCGCCACGGGCGCGGGCAAGGTGCTGCGCCGCCTGCTAAGGGATATTGCGTGATTTGACGAGAAATTGGCTGCTGGCGCTGGATGAATATGCGCTGGTAGCTATACAAAATATAGCGACTTCCCCATGCCATCTTCTGTTCTGTTCACCAAAGTGCTGGTTGCCAACCGGGGCGAAATCGCACTGCGCACTGTGCGCGCCCTGCACGACCTGGGCATTGCCAGCGTGGCCGTGTATGCCGACGATGACGCCACCAGCCCCCATGTCCACGCAGCCAATGCGGCCGTGGCGCTGGGCGCCACCGGCCCGGCGGCGTACCTGGACGGGGCGCGCCTCATCGCGATTGCGAAGGCGCAGGGCTGCGATGCCGTGCACCCGGGCTATGGCTTCTTGAGCGAGCGCGCCGACTTTGCCCGCGCCTGTGCCGATGCGGGGCTGCGTTTCATCGGCCCCGCGCCTGCGCAGCTCGCGCTGTTCGGCGACAAGGCGCAGGCCCGCGCGCTGGCGCAGCAGCAGGGCGTGCCGCTCATGCCCGGCACGCAGGCGGCGGTGTCGCTGGAGGAGGCCCAGGCCTTCTTTGCGCAGCACGCCCATGCTGGCATCGTCATCAAGGCCATCGGTGGCGGCGGCGGGCGCGGCATGCGCGCGGTGGCGTCGGCCGATGACTTGCCCGCTGCCTACGCGCGCTGCCGCAGCGAGGCGCAGGCCGCCTTCGGTGTGGACGGCGTGTACGTGGAGCGCCTGATGGGCAACGCCCGCCACATCGAGGTGCAGGTGCTGGGCGATGGGCGCGAGGTGATCGCGCTGGGCGAGCGCGAATGCACACTGCAGCGGCGCTTTCAGAAGGTGGTGGAGATCGCGCCCAGCCCTTCGTTGCCCGCGCCGCTGCGCGAGCGCATCACCACCGCCGCACTGTTCATGGCGCGCGCCGTGGCCTACGAAGGCCTGGGCACGTTCGAGTTTCTGGTGGACCTGGCCTCGAACGACCTGCCGTTTGTGTTCATCGAATGCAACCCACGCCTGCAGGTAGAGCACACCATCACCGAAGAAGTGACCGGCGTGGACCTGGTGCAGGCGCAGATCGCGCTGGCCGCAGGCCGCACGCTGCAGGACATCGGCCTCGACCCTGCGGTACCGCCCGCCGTGTTGGGCTTTGCCGTGCAGTGGCGCATCAACGCCGAGACGCTGGACGCACAGGGCAACGCCACCCCCGGCAGCGGCACGCTCAGCCGCTTTGACCTGCCCGCAGGCCCCGGCGTGCGCGTGGACACGCACGGCGCAGCAGGCGCCACGCCGTCGCCGCACTACGACACGCTGCTGGCCAAGCTCATCGTGCACACGCGCGGCCCGCGCTTTGCGGACGCGCTGCGCCGCTCGCAGCGCGCGCTGGCCGAGTGCCGCATCGACGGGGTAGCCACCAACCTCGCGCTGCTGCAGGCGCTGGCAACACGGCCCGAAATGGAGAGCCAGCAGGTGCACACGCGCTGGCTGGAGTCGGTGCTGCCAGAGCTTCTGGTTGCTACTAAAAATATAGCCATCAAGGCAGATTCGACTTGCGCTACAGGTCAAAATGACCCACATATTGCCTCTGACACCCCTGACGGCGCAGTGCTGGCCCCCGTGCCCGCCCGCCTGGTGCAGCTGAGCGTGGCCGAGGGCGACGTGGTCGCCGCCGGCGCCGAGCTGGCCGTGCTTGAAGCCATGAAGATGGAGCATGTGCTGCTGGCCCCACACGCGGGCCGCGTCGGCGCGCTGCTGGCCGTGGCCGGTGGCTACGTCGCGCAGGGGCAGCCGCTGCTGGTGCTGGACGCGGTAGATGAGGGGGCCGATGTCGAAGTGCAGGGCGGTACGGTACATGACCCGGACCACATCCGCGCCGACCTGCAACGCGTGATCGACCGCCACGCCTTCACGCTCGACGCCGCGCGCCCCGACGCCATGGCCAAGCGCCATGCCCAAGGTGGCCGCTCCGCGCGCGAGAACATTGCCGACCTGTGCGACGACGGCAGCTTCATCGAATATGGTGCCCTCGCCATCGCCGCGCAGGCGCGCCGCCGCAGCAAGGAGGACCTCATTGCCAACACGCCCGCCGATGGCATGGTCACGGGCATTGGCGGCATCAACGGCGCACTGTTTGGCGAGGAGAAATCCCGCGCCGTGGTCATGTCCTACGACGCCACCGTGCTCGCAGGCACCCAGGGCGCGCGCAACCACGCCAAGACCGACCGCATGCTGGGCATCGCGCTGGCGCAGAAGCTGCCCGTGGTGCTGTTTGCCGAGGGTGGCGGCGGGCGCCCGGGCGACACCGACATGCCCGTGGTGGCGGGGCTGCATGTGCACACCTTCGCCAGCTACGCGGCGCTGTCGGGCCAGGTGCCGGTCATCGGCATCGCCGCCGGGCGCTGCTTTGCGGGCAACGCGGCGCTGCTGGGTTGCAGCGACGTGATCATTGCAACGCGCGGCAGCAACATCGGCATGGGCGGCCCGGCCATGATTGAAGGTGGTGGTCTGGGCGTCTTCAAGCCCGAGCAGATTGGCCCGAGCCGCGTGCAGCATGCCAACGGCGTGATCGACGTGCTGGTCGATGACGAGGCCGGGGCGGTGCAGGCCGCGCGCCATTACCTGTCGTTCTTCCAGGGCCGTACATCGCAGTGGTCTGCACCCGACCAGCGCCTGCTGCGCGCCGTGGTGCCCGAAAACCGCCTGCGCGTGTACGACACCCGCACGGCGATGGCCGGCCTAGTGGACGAGGGCAGCCTGTTGCTGCTGCGCACCGGCTTCGGTGCGGGCATCCACACCGCACTCGCGCGCATCGAAGGCCGCCCCGTGGGCCTGCTGGCCAACAACCCGCAACACCTGGGTGGCGCCATCGACGCCGATGCGGCCGACAAGGGCGCGCGCTTTATGCAGCTGTGCAACGCGCATGGTCTGCCCATCGTGAGCCTGGTGGACACGCCCGGCTTCATGGTCGGCCCCGAGGTCGAAGCCACGGCCCAGGTGCGCCACGTGAGCCGCCTGTTCGTCACCGCCGCCAGCCTGCGCGTGCCGACCTTCAGCGTGGTGCTGCGCAAAGGCTACGGCCTGGGCGCCATGGGCATGACGGCCGGGGGCTTCCATGCGCCCGTGTTCACTGTCGCCTGGCCCACGGGCGAGTTCGGCGCCATGGGGCTCGAAGGCGCCGTGCGCCTGGGCTTTCGCAAGGAGCTGGAGGCGCTGCCCGAGGGCGCTGAGCGCGACGCGCTGTTTGCCACGCTGCTGGCCAAGTCCTACGCAAACGGCGAGGCGATGCACATGGCGGCCACCCTGGAGATTGATGCGGTGATCGACCCGGAGGATACGCGGGCGTGGCTGGTGCGGGGTTTGGTGTCGGCGCAGGTGGGACCGTTGCGCGCTCGCTTTACAGATACCTGGTAGTCAGTGATGATGCTGTTTCAAATTTTGACAAATGTAAGTAAAGGCGATACATTTGAAATTAGCACACCCGTTCGAAAGGCGGGGTCGCAAAGCTTCCGGTCTTCCCCTTTGTTCTAAACGAAGTAACGAGATAGCGGGGTTGCCATTGACGTTTCACTCTCAAACGCCAATGCAGGGTTCAAGTCGCAACATGGGCGCTCGCCTTTTATCGTCGACTACCCTCCCCCTCATACATCGTTTGTGCTAACCCGTCCGCGAGTGTCATTTGCTTGCGTAATCATTCGAATTTTTCCGGCATCCTATTTTGAGCTGGATCCAACTTTGGCGAAAGTTACCATGAAAAAAATCATTATTACTGCGCTCGCTCTTGTCACTTTATCAGTCAGTAGTCGCGCGTTGACATTGGATGGCTATGAGAAATTGTCTAGCCAAATTCAATCGAATTCAAAGGACGTGGAAGTGCAAAAGGCGATGCTTAACACGTATTTGACAGCAGTGGCGGAGACGCTTACATCATTGCGGGGGGCTGATGGAAAAATATCACTCAACAAAAATGAGTCCATGTGCATTTCAAAGGAAATAAATATCAACGCTGATTTTGTGAAAAAATTTGCTGAAGAACCCTTGAAGAAGCCGGCTCAATTCAGAGGTGTTTTCGGGGAAGGGTGGAAGGATATCGTTCTTACAGATTACATTACTGGGATCATGATGATGGCGTTTAAGTGTAATTGATTTATTGCCTGATCACTTGAATGGCTTGAATGGCTTCTTGGGAGTGGTATATCGCTCAATAAGTGACTTCTCGGCGTGATGTCATCATTGGTGAGCGATTTTGTCCTGGCGGTAATTGGGTGAGGTGTATATTGGTAATTAATCTTAGAAAGAGAGGCTCCTTTTTTGTAGCTCGATGTGATGAGCAAAGAGTAATGAAATATGGCCTTTTGCATTGAATATTTTGTCTGATTGCGTTGAGCGTAGCGATTCGAGGTGGTGTAAAAAATACGCACTTGTGACTTGTTTAAGGCGGAGTGCGCTGACTTTGCAAGCGACTACAGTCTTGCATCCGTGTGCGGTAAGTGTTATTGAAATTCCATATGATTTTATTTTGAATCGATTTATGAAATCATTATTTCGATGGAATACCTGCGCCATGGTTTTTGCCATCGGACTTGGCTGTGGCGTGGCGGTTGCGCAGTCCCCTGAAACTATTCCATCTGGCTATAAAGACTTGCCGCCAAGCGCGCTGCACGCCGATATGGGCTTGATTCGAACAAATCGTGGTAAAAGCCCCGTTTTTTCTTGGGACGACGATAATCGTGGCATCAGGGGGCGTGTTAAGTATGTTGAACAATTCATTAAGTATGAAAAATCAGCCTCGTTTGCAGGAGAGTACACATTAACTCTTGCTGGGCAAAATAAGGTCGCTTCGGCGGTTATGCATCAATCGGGACGCCCTTTGTTGATAAAATTTGCCTATGAAAATGATCGAGTGTCGCGCCACTGGTCAGATGGCGGGGTTGATGTTAAGTACATTTATTCTTCCTTTGAAGGTTGTCTTTCCAGTATTGTGACGAAATATGCAGAGGCGTTGAGTGATGGGATGATCGGTTCCGTAGAGAGATATACTTGCGAGCCTCGTGGGGCCTCTGTTCGCAGGTCTGCTATTTTGATGCCAGCCCGATGGATGGAATATTCTGCCAATACCGGAGAGCTGCTTCGTTATGCGAAGGAGTTGATTTCCCTTGACCCCCAAAAGCCAGGGAATTTTTTTCACACCGTTAGTGTTCATCGATACTATGAAAAAAATTTTGAAGCCGATGCTGTAGTTGAGAAAATGGAGGACGGCAAGTCAATTAATGCAAAATATTATGATACAAAGCGCAAATTTCTAGTGGGGGAGATGGATTTGCAGGAGTCCAAATCTTATGTTTATCACAAGTTAGATAGCATGGGAGATTGGATTGAGCGGGCTATGGGCAATGGGAAAAAGGTATTAATACATCAAAATCGTAAATTGACCTACTATGCGCCGGGGGAAAAGGATCGTGTAGAAATGGAGGAGGGTGCAGAAATTAATGCACTGATATTGAAAGCCTCGGCGGGTGATGTCAATGCTCAGCGCCAAGTTGGGAAGGCTTATGCTGAAGGTTTAGGTGTAAGTCCCAAACCTAAGGAGGCGGCGCGCTGGTACCTACTTGCAGCATCGCAAGGCGAATCTATGTCTCAGGTGGCATTGGCCAATGCATACGCAGATGGCACATTCGTGCCAAAAAATGAAATTGAAGCAGAGAAGTGGTATCGAACTGCCGCCATCAAGGGGCAGTGTTGAGGCTCAGTATCTACTAGGCATTTTCTATAATTATACAAAAAATCCCAAAGACCCAGCCAAATATGTTATGTGGTTATCAATAGCAGCAGCAAATGGCAATGCTGATGCTAAAAGTAGCTTGGAAACAAGCAGGGGATATATTCCTTCTGAGATTTTTGAACAGGGTAAGGCGATGGCGTACGATTGGCTTCAAAAACCCAATAAATAGCATTATTGGTTAAGGCAAACTTCCTGCCAGCTTCCAAATTAATCGTAGTTTGAGGATTTTTTCGCATTGGCTGGATGTATTTGGCCTTCTTGCATGATACCGCAGGCCAATCTTTCTGAAAGCAGAGGGCTGGTCCTAATTGATAGCCGTTGGGAAATTGCGGCGTAAAACCGAATGCGTGTGTTACGCACTACGGGTCGGTATGCGGTAAGCTGGCCTTGTATTAACCTATTACGGAGAAAATCATGCCCGGCCTTTTGCCTGATATCGACCCTGACGGCCTGCTCGAATTTTCGGTGGTCTACACCGACCGCGCGCTCAACCACATGTCCAAGCGCTTCACCGGCGTGGTGCAGGACATCCTGGGCACGCTGAAAGAGGTCTACCATGCCCACACCGCCGTGCTGGTGCCCGGCAGCGGCACCTTCGGCATGGAGGCCGTGGCCCGCCAGTTCGCCAACCGCGAGAAGGTGCTCATCGTGCGCAACGGCTGGTTCAGCTACCGCTGGACGCAGATCTTTGATGCCGACAAGGGCTTGGGCGGTGGTTCCGTGGTGTGCAAGGCGCGCCAGCAGGGCAGTGGCCCGCAGGCGCCCTGGGCACCATGCCCCGCAGAAGAGGTCGCCGCCACCATCCGCGCCGAAAAGCCCAAGGTGGTGTTCGCGCCCCATGTGGAAACGGCCAGCGGCATCATCCTTTCTGACGACTACATCCGCACGCTGACGGCAGCTGCGCATGAGGTGGGCGCGCTGTTTGTGCTGGACTGCGTGGCGTCGGGCGCGATGTGGGTGGACATGCAGGCCACGGGCGTGGATGTGCTCATCAGCGCGCCGCAAAAGGGCTGGAGCGGATCGCCTTGCTGCGCCATGGTGATGCTGTCCGAGCGTGCGCGTGAAGCCATCGAGGGCACCACGAGCAGCAGCTTCTCGTGCGACCTCAAGAAGTGGATGCAGATTGCCGAGGGCTACGAAAAGGGCCAGCACGCGTACCACACCACCATGCCCACGGATGCGCTGGTGCGCCTGCGCGAGGTGATGGCCGAGACGCGTGAATATGGATTTGCCAAGGTGCGTGACGAGCAGATCGAATTGGGCGCCAAGGTGCGGGCGCTGCTCGAATCGCGCGGCTTCCCCAGCGTGGCGGCCGACGGCTTCAAGGCGCCCGGCGTGGTGGTGAGCTACACCACCGACCCCGGCATCCAGAACGGCAAGAAGTTCATGGAAGTGGGGCTGCAGACTGCTGCCGGTGTGCCGCTGCAGTGCGATGAAGGGCCGGACTTCAAGACCTTCCGCATTGGCCTTTTTGGCCTGGAGAAGTGGCACAACGTGGACCGCACGGTGGGGCACTTGTCGAAGGCGCTGGACCAGATTGCGGCGGCTGCCTGACGCATTGGGGTCTTGGTCGGCGGGCTGGCCCGGATGACGCCAGAGACTGACGGCGCAACCGTCGCCCTGCGGCGTGCCAAACGGCAGGCGCTGGGACTGTTGCTGCTGGTGACGGCGGTATTCATCGCCACCAGCGTGGTCGAACGCGGCCTGCTGCTCAACTGCGTGAAAGCCATGGCCGAGGCCGCCATGGTGGGTGCGCTGGCGGACTGGTTTGCGGTGGTGGCGCTGTTCCGGCGCCCGCTGGGCCTGCCCATTCCGCACACGGCGGTCATTGCGCGCAACCAGGCGCGCATCGGCCGCAACCTCGCCACCTTTGTGCGAGACAAGTTCCTGGATGTGCCCTCGCTGGTGTCTCTGATCCGCCGGCACGACCCCGCCGAGCGGCTGGCGCAGTGGCTCACTGCGCCGGGCAACGCCGCGCTGCTGGGCCACCAGGCCACGCGCCTGGCATCGGCTGCGCTGGAGACGGTGCAAGACGCGCAGGTGGAGCGCTTCATCCACAAGGCCGCGCGTGCCTTGATCGGGCAGGTGGATATGTCGCGTGCCCTGGCGGCAGTGCTCGACACCCTCACGCACAACGGCCGCCACCAGGCACTGCTGGACGACGTGCTGGCCAAGCTCATCGAACTGCTGCAGAACGAGCAAACCCGCACCTGGGTCGCGCAGTCCATCGTGGCCTGGCTCAAGAAGGACCACCCGCGCACCGAGAAGTTGTTGCCCAGCGACTGGCTGGGCGACAAGGGCTCGGCCCTGCTGGCCCGCGCGCTGGAGAGCCTGATGGCCGATGTGGCAGCCAACCCGCAGCACGCACTGCGTGCGCAGTTTGATGTGGCGGTGCAGCGCTTTATCGAGCGCCTGCGCTGCGACCCGGAATGGGAGCGCAAGGGCGAGGAGATCCGCACCTGGCTGCAGACGGACGCTACCGTGGGCGGCTATGTGCAGGCGTTGTGGCTGGACCTGCGCGGTGCGCTGCAGCGTGATTTGGCCGATGCCGATTCGGTGGTGGCGCGGCAGGTGGGCAAGCTGGGGCTATGGCTGGGCGAGTCGCTGGCGGGGGATGCGGCGCTGCGGCAGTCGTTCAATGACCGGCTGGAGCGGTGGGTGGAGGGGCTGGCGCCGGATGTGTCGGCGTTCATTGCGCAGCACATTGAGGACACCGTGCGGCGATGGGATACCGAAGAGATGACGCAGCTGGTCGAGCTGAACATTGGGAAGGATTTGCAGTACATCCGTATCAACGGCACGGTGGTGGGTGGGTTGATTGGGCTGGTGCTGTTTGTGGTGTCGCACGCGGGGGAGGTTTGGTGGGCGGTGGTGGGTGGCTGAGTTGGTAACTCCCCCGTTCGGACTGAGCCTGTCGAAGCCGAGGCGCCACCCCAACCCGTTTGGGCTGAGCTTGTTGAAGCCGTGGCACCCCGCTTCACCCGTTCGGGCTGAGCTTGTCGAAGCCAGGGCGTGCAGGCTGGAAAGGCATGCTTGTGTTGAGGGCGGAGGCCGGGAGTCGCCCGGCATGCGAGTAACTTTCTTTTGCTTCGCCAAAAGAAAGTCACCAAAGAAAAGGCGACCCCCAGTCTGCGACCCCTGCGCTGCGCTACGGGGCAACCTGCGGCGGGGCGGTTGCGGGGTGCGCCGTGGAACTCGCTTTGCGCTGCGCGCGCCGCTCGGACAACCACGGCGAGTCAGTTAACGAGGCATGCGCGCTTCGACGCGCATGCTCACCCCGCAACCGCCCCGCCGCAGGCGCAGCCAGCAGGGGTTGGACAGCCGAACAGCCAAACATCCGAACAGCCACACGGGCCATCGCGTTGCTCGGCCGCGCCCGAGCAGCGTCGGCTAGCGTGCTGCCTGATCCGCCGCCATGTTGGACGCGTGTTCTTCCTGCAGATGCTGCGCAATCTGCGCCCAGGCCTGCTTGGCCTCCGCATCTTGCGCCCAGGCATAGCAACTGGCGATGTGCATGGCCGTCACCGCGTGGTGCGGGTCGAGCGCAAAGGCCACCTCGCACTGCAGCGCCGCCTGGCGCCACATGGCGGTCGCATCCTCTGATCCTTCCTTCTGCAGTGCATGGGCCTCGGCCACCCACGCCTGTCCCAGTCGAAACGCTGCTGCGTGTTGCGTGGGGTCGGCGTCATGCGCCCGTTGAAACAAGACCCCCGCCTGCCGCCACAACGCCCGCGCTGCGGCAAAGTCCTGCGTGGCCACGGTCTGTGCCTGGGCGACGAGGGCGTTGCCGGATTGGAGGAGGGTGGTGGGTGTGTCGCTGGGCATGGGGTCGGAAAGCGGGACGATAGGGTTGAAGATTGTTGGAGTTTTTCTGCTGCGTCGGCCAGAAACAGTTACTCCTCATTGGCAGAAGTCGATGCTAAATGTTCAACTTCTAGCAGCACCCGCTATAAGTCATGGGTCCTGCTTCATTGACGACGGTGCAATGGGAGGGGATACAAGTTCAAAAGTAGATAACTTCGTCGGTAGTTCTTGGTTCCCGAAGAGGATCATCTTCTTGGGAGAAAGATTCCACACGTTTTCGAAGTGCACGATTCCCGCAAAGATCTCGTCCGGCCGTGGTGCTGGAAGCGTGCTGAGATCGATGTGTATGAAGCACTGTTCCTTTGATTTGATAATCTCTAACGTCATAGCGTCTGAAGTTTCGACAACGGCGTGGGCAGGCTTATTTGAATCTGGCTCGCTGTAGGTGGAGACAGTAGGCACAAGGTGGCGAATTCGGATTTCGTTTGCCTCGTATCGCACCTTAAATGCGACTACACGAGCACCATCCACAAGAACAGGTACCGATGGCTGCAGTTCAGTTTGAATGCAAAGTGGGAATGACTTGTTATCAATGCCGTTGATTACGTACTTAGTGCCGTTCAAAACTGACGAAACGATATCGGGCTGCGCTATCAGGTAGTTAGCCACCCTGTCGGGTGACGGGGGCGATCCTTCGAAATCTAATTGAAACTGAACGCGGGAAAGTCTGTAGTAGCAGAGCTCAAGTTCGGTTCTCTTTCCCCATGTTGCCACTTCGGCATGCGTGACCATCTGAAGGTCGCGAAGAAGGATTCCGTAGCGATGAGCCTTGCGTTTGGCCCCTTCGGTAAAGCCCGAATCCGAAGCTGCAATTACTTGGTCCGCCTCAAGACTCAGGCGCCTGCCGATGAGCTCCTCGATCCATTTCACATCCTGCGGACTCCTGTGTGACCGACATTCCACATGGACAGTCTGGTCACCGCGCTTGATCGAGATGTCGACTTGACGCGGCTGGTCTGGGTTGTCTGGATCGGGTATCCGATCGTTCCAAGTTACAACGCATCCATCGACCTCCAACAGTCGATGAATGCGGCTAACTAATTGTTCGAACTGCTGGGAACGCGACATACATTGGTTGGATTCGGGGGGGCGCAATCTTCCTTCAAAACCTCGGCAAATCCGGATGCTTGACCGCCCCTCCGCGCACCAGCATCTTCCCGTACTCCGCACACCGGTTCAGGGTAGGAATCACCTTCCCCGGGTTCAACAACCCCGCCGGGTCGAACGCATGCTTGAGCCCGAACATCTGTGCGTTCTCCTCCGCAGAAAACTGCACGCACATGCTGTTGAGTTTCTCCACACCCACACCATGCTCACCCGTCACGGTGCCGCCCATGGCCACGCTGGTTTCCAGAATCTCCGCGCCAAACAGTTCGCAGCGGTGCAGCTGGTCGGCGTCGTTCGCGTCGAACAGGATGAGGGGATGCAGGTTGCCGTCGCCCGCGTGGAACACGTTGGCGCAGCGCAGCTGGTATTTCTTTTCCATCTCCTGGATGGCGAGCAGGATGTCGGCCAGGCGCTTGCGCGGGATGGTCGAGTCCATGCACATGTAGTCGGGGCTGATCCGGCCGCTGGCGGGGAAGGCGTTCTTTCGGCCGCTCCAGAAGCGCAGGCGTTCGGCCTCGTCGCGGCTCACGCTGATGGCGGTGGCGCCCGCAGCGCGCAGCACCTCGCTCATGCGGCCGATTTCTTCTTCCACCTCTTCGGGCGTGCCGTCGCTTTCGCACAGCAGGATGGCTTCGGCCGTGAGGTCGTAGCCTGCGTGCACAAAGTCTTCGACGGCGGCGGTCATGGGCTTGTCCATCATCTCCAGCCCGGCGGGGATGATGCCGGCCGCGATGACCGCGGCCACCGCGTCGCCCGCTTTGCGCACGTCGTCGAAGCTGGCCATGATGCAGCGCGCCAGCTGGGGCTTGGGGATGAGCTTGACCGTCACTTCGGTGGTCACGGCCAGCATGCCCTCGCTGCCGATCACGGCGGCCAGCAGGTCGTAGCCGGGGGCGTCGAGTGCCTCGCTGCCGAACTCCACCGGTTCGCCTTCCACCGTGAAGCCCTTCACCTTGAGCACGTTGTGCACCGTCAGGCCGTATTTCAGGCAGTGCACGCCGCCCGAGTTCTCGGCCACGTTGCCGCCGATGGTGCAGGCGATCTGGCTGCTGGGGTCGGGGGCGTAGTAGAGGTTGTAGGGTGCCGCCGCCTCGCTAATCGCCAGGTTGCGCACGCCACACTGCACCACGGCCGTGCGGCTTTCGGGGTTGATGTCGAGGATGCGGTTGAACTTGGCCAGCGACATCGTCACGCCCAGGGCGTGCGGCATGGCGCCGCCCGACAGGCCCGTGCCCGCACCGCGCGCCACCACCGGCACCTGCAGCCGGTGGCAGACCTGCAGCACGGCCTGCACCTCGTCATACGTTTCGGGCAGGCACACCACCAGCGGGCGCTGGCGGTAGGCGGTGAGGCCGTCGCATTCGTAGGGCGTGGTGTCCTCGTTGTGCCAGAGCAGTGCGTGGGCGGGCAGCACGCGGCCCAGGGCCTGGACAACCTCGGCCTGGCGCGCGGCGCGTTCGGCGGGTGTTGGGAGCGGGGCGGAAGAAGTGGCGGTGATCATGGCAGCCACTGTAGGGGATGGGGACGGGCGGGGTGTGAGGTTTTCTGCAGGTGTTTGTGAAAAACACCGAGTCGCTCACTAATTGATAGCTTCTAGCGCTTGATGGACAAGCGCTGGGGCTGATTTTTTCCTGAATTTGGTGGAGGAGGGCGCGGCTCGGGTGAGGGCAGCCGAGCAAGGGCCGCCCTGCAGCGAGGGCTGCGTCCCCCTTCCGGCGCAGCCGAGAGAACGGGGAAGGCGCCAAAGGCGACTCAGGGGAATGCCTCGACTACGCCATGGTTTTGCGCAGCCACTCGGCAAACGCCGCGCATTCCCACCGGTCCATGGTGCCGGTGCGCCAGCACAGGTAGTGGGCGTGGGGGCTGGCAGTGTCGGTGTCAAACAGGCGCACCAGCGTGCCGTTCTCCAGCCACGGTGCGCCGAGTTTGAGGCGCACCAGTGCCACGCCCATGCCGGCGGCAGCGCCGTCACACATCAGGCCGATGTCGTTGAACTGCGAGCCCTCGCTGGGCTCGGCCCAGTCGAGGCCCGTGGCGGCAAACCAGGTGCGCCAGGGCTCCAGCGGGCTGCGCAGCAGGGGCACGCCCTCCAGGTCTTCGGGGCGGTCAAAGGGCCCGTGCTCGCGCACGAACGCGGGCGAGGCCAGGGGCGTGACCACGTCGCGGGCCAATTCCACATGCTCCACGTCGGCATAGTGGCCGGGGCCAAAGCGCACCATCAGGTCTGCATCCTCGGCCACCACGTCCAGCAGCGGGATGGACACCTGCAGGGCCAGGTCGATCTCGGGGTAGGCCTCGGTGAACTGGCGCAGGCGGGGGATGAGGATGGTGCGCGCAAACGTGGGGGTGACTGCCAGCTTGAGCCGCCGGCGCCCGGGCGCGGCCGCCTGGCCCGGAAAGCGCTGCAGCGCGCCCAGCCCCTCGCGCACATGGGCCAGGTAGGCGCTGCCCTCGGTGGTCAGCGAAAAATCGGCCCGGCCAAACAGCCGCACGCCCAGGATCTGCTCCAGTTGCTTGACCCGGTGGCTCACGGCGCTGGGCGTCACACACAGCTCGTCGGCCGTCTGCGTCACGCTGCGCAGGCGGGCCAGGGCCTCAAAGGTCAGCAGGCACTGGATGGGCGGAATGCGCCGGGCTGCGCTGCTGAGGAAGGAAGAAGGTAATGCTGTGGCCACTCAGCCCCCCCCTGAACTGCGAACTGTCTGCGGCGCATGAAACTGGCGTGACCCAAGCCAGGGCCGCCGTGCAAGGGCCGCCCCGCCGCACTGGCGGCGTTCCCCTGCCCGCAGCGCGCAGCGATGCGAGAGCGGGGGGAAGGCGCGAAGCGCCTCAGGGGGGTGTTCCATATCTCTAGCGGAAGACGACGGTCTTGTGGCCGTTGAGCAGCACGCGGTGCTCGCTGTGCCACTTCACGGCGCGGGCCAGCACCTGGCTTTCGGTATCGCGGCCCCGGGCCGTGAGGTCTTCGACCGTGTCGGTGTGGTCGGCGCGGGCCACGTCCTGCTCGATGATCGGGCCTTCGTCCAGGTCGGCCGTCACATAGTGGGCCGTGGCGCCGATCAGCTTCACGCCCCGGTCATGCGCCTGGTAGTAGGGCTTGGCGCCCTTGAAGCTGGGCAGGAAGCTGTGGTGGATGTTGATCGCCCGTCCGGCCAACTTTTGACATAGGTCAAGAGAAAGTATCTGCATGTAACGTGCCAATACCACCAACTCGGCCCCTTCGCCCTCGATAATCTCAAGCTGCTTGGCTTCGGCCTGGGCTTTGGTGCTGCCCGTCAGCGGGATATGGTGGAACGGCACGTTGTAGCTGGCCGCCAGCTGGTAGAAGTCGCGGTGGTTGCTGATGATGGCGCGGATGTCGATGGGCAGCAGGCCACTCTTCCAGCGGAACAGCAGGTCGTTGAGGCAGTGGCCTTCCTTGCTGACCATGAGCACGGTTTTCATGGGCGCAGCTGTTGCGTGCAGGCGCCAATGCATGTTGTAGGGTTCTGCAAACGTGGCCAGACGGGCCTTGAGCGTTGCGTGATCGTGCTGGTCGCAGGCAAACTGAACGCGCATGAAGAACAGGCCGGTGGCGTGGTCGTTGTACTGCGCGGCTTCTTCGATGTTGCCGCTGTGCTCCAGCAAAAAGCCCGAAACGGCATGCACCAGCCCCAGGCGGTCGGGGCAGGACAGGGTAAGGATGTAGGCGTTGGTCATAGCGGTGCGATTGTCGCAGCATGGCCTGAGCGCTTGTCGAACAGGGAAATCAATGACCAATCCGGGCGATGCGTCGCGTATTGTCCCCTGGCGGGGAATGCTGCTGTACCTGGTGCTGGGGGTGGCCTGGGTGTTCGTGGGCGACGCGCTGCTGGCCCGGTGGGTGAGCGACCCGGTGCTGCTCACGCGCTTTCAGACCTGGAAGGGCTGGGGCTATGTGCTGCTGACCAGTGGCCTGGCCTGGTGCCTGCTGCGCAGCATGCGCCGCGCCGAAAAGGTGCGCGTGGCCATGGCCAGGGAGTTGTCGCAGATCGTGCGCCACGTGCCCGCTGGCATTGCGCGTGTGGCGCCAGACGGGCGGTTCCTGTGGGCCAACAACCGCCTGTGTGATCTGCTCGGTGCGCCGCTGGCGCGGGTGTGTACCCTGAACTTTCGCGACGTGATGCTGGCGGCCGACCGTGACTGGGCGGCGGCCCAGTTGTCGCGCCTGCTGGCGGGCGAGATCGACCACTACGTGGGCGAACGCGAATGCCTGCGACCGGGCGATGGGCGCAAGGTGGCCGTGCTGTGCACGGTAACGCTGGTGCCCGAGGCCGATGCCGAGCCCGCCCACCTGGTCTGCGTGGTGCAGGACCTGGACGAGATCAAGGCCGCACGCGCCGCACTCAAGAACAGCGAGGCCCGCCAGCGGCTGGCCGCCACGGTGGTGGACAACACCATCGAGGGCGTGGTGGTGACCGATGCGCAAAGCCGCATCCTGTCGGCCAACGCCGCCGTCACCCGCCTGCTGGGCTATACCGAGGAGGAACTGCTGGGCCAGACGCCGCGCGTCTTCAAGTCGGGCCGGCACGACAAGGCGTTTTACGACGCCATGTGGGGCACATTGCGCCAGACGGGCCATTGGCAGGGCGAGATCTGGAACCGCCGCAAGAACGGTGAGGTGTTTCCGGAGCACATGTCCCTGTCGGCCGTGCGCGACCCTGCCGGGCAGATCACGCACTACGTATGCATGTTCACCGACATTTCTGAAGAAAAGGTGCAGCAGCAGCGGCTGGAGTTCCTGGCGCACAACGATGCGCTCACGGGGCTTTCCAACCGCGCGTGGTTCGGCCACCAGCTGGAGCAGGCCGTGTTGGAGGCGCGAGCCAGTGGCGAGCACATTGCTGTGTTGCTGCTTAACCTCGACCGTTTCAAGGACGTGAACGACAGCTACGGCCATGCCACCGGTGACGAGGTGCTCAAGCACATCGCGCGGCAGGTGCAGTCAGCCTTGCGGCCGGGCGACGTGATGGGGCGGCTGGCGGGCGACGAGCTGGCCGTGGTGGCGCGCCACCTGCGCCATGCCGACGGCGCCGCTGCCGTGGCGCGGCACCTGATCACGGCCGTGGCCGAGCCCTGGCGTTCGCCCGATGGCTTTGAAGTGGTGGCGGGTGTGAGCGTGGGCATCTGCATGTTCCCCGAGCACGCGAACACCACCGAGCTGCTGCTGCAGGGCGCCCATGCGGCGGTGTACGGCGCCAAGGCACGGGGCCGGGGCGCATGGTGTTTCTTCCATGAGGCGATGACCCAGGCTGCGCGCGAGCGGCTGGCGCTGGAGTCGCGCCTGCGCCTGGCGCTGGCGCAGGGCCACCTGCAGATGTACTACCAGCCGCAGGTGGACATTGCCACCGGCCGCATCCAGGGCGCCGAGGCGCTGGTGCGCTGGAACGACCCGGTGGAGGGCCTGATCTCGCCCGCGCGCTTTATCCCTGTGGCCGAAACCTCGGGCGTCATCGGCCCGCTGGGCGAATGGGTACTGCGCGAGGTTTGCCGCCAGGGCCAGGCCTGGCGCCAGGCAGGCCTGCCCGACCTCACGCTCGCCGTGAACGTGTCGCCGCGCCAGTTCCACCTGACGGACCTGGCCGGTTGCGCGTCGGGCGCGCTGGCCGATTCGGGCTTTCCGCCCGAGCTGCTGGAGCTGGAGATCACCGAAACCGCCCTGGCCGAGCGCACCGAAGAGGCGCGCCAGGTGCTGATGCGTCTGCGCGCGCTGGGCCTGCGCATTGCGGTGGATGACTTTGGCACAGGGTATTCGTCGCTCGCGCAGCTCAAGCGCTTTCCGATTGACGTGCTCAAGATCGACCAGGGTTTCATCCGCGACATTCCGCAAAGCGAGGACGACATGGCCATCAGCGCCGCCATCATCGCCATGGGGCACAGCATGGGGCTGTCGGTGCTGGCCGAGGGGGTGGAGACCGACGGCCAGTTGGCCTTCTTGCGAGAGCGGGGCTGTGATGCGTACCAGGGCTACCTGTGCAGTCGGCCCGTGCCCGCCGATGACTTCGCAGCGCTGCTGCGGGCACAGCCCGTGACTGTGGCACCGTAGGTCACGGTGCTGGGCGCGCCGGGCGCCACTTCTCGCGCAGTTCTGCACAGGCATCGCGGGGTGGCAGGGCAGGGGTTTCAATCACCGCTTCCGTGTCGCCTGGTTTGTTTGCTCCATTTTTGATAGCTGTTTGTGATTGCCCAGATTGCGCCAGGGCCACTTTTGACACCAAACCGGCTGGCCAGTGGGTGGGCACTCCCAGGCTGCGCAGCACATGGCCGCCCCCGGCCACCAGCAGCACCGTCTGCCCGGGGCGCAGGGCCTGCTGGGCGGTGCGCGCCATGCTCGCGTCGCGGGCGATCTGGATGCGGGCCATGGGGGCAATTTGCGATTCCGGCAGCAGGCCGCAGTGGCCCTCGCGCAGCGCCTGGTGTTGCTGTGCCAGTGCGGGGGCGGGCAGGTGCTGGTCCCAGCGGGCCTCGCCCATCGCGGCGCGCATTTGGGCGCGCGGCAGGTTGCCACCCAGCACCGGCACGCCAGCGGCCACGGCGGCCATCACCACGGGGCCATAGGCCTTCCACGGCCAGGCGGCGTCGTTCCATTGCAGGGCGGCCTGGGCCTGGGCGTCGGTGGCGTCGCGCGGCAGGGCCTGCGTGCTGTGGCCGCTCTCGGCCATCTCCATCACCACGGCTGCCAACTGGCCTTTTGCGGCCAGCCACAACACGGTCTCGCGCTGCAGGCGCTGGTGGTCGGGCGCATCGTGCTGTTCGCCGAGCAACAGCACATCGGTGGGGAGCAGAGCCTGCAGGCGGTCAGGCCACGCAGCGAGTGGGGTGCTGGGGGGCGTGGTGCCCGTGCTGGCACAGCCTGCCAGTGCTCCCGTGGCTATCAGGGCTCCGGCCAGCAGCAGGCGGGCACAGAGGTGGGTGTCGGGTGGTCGTTGCATGGCGCCATGCTACGCGGGTGAGACTTGACCCAGGTCAAGAGTCGGCGCAAGCTCGGTGCCTACACTGACCTGCATGCGCACCAAGCCCACCCTGTCCACCAAGCTCCTGGCCATGGGCGCGGGTTTTTTGCTGGTGGCGCTGGCCTCCATCAGCCTCACGCTGTGGGTAACCTGGAAGCTCGAAGGCGGCGCCGCCGCAGTCAACGAGGCCGGCCGCCTGCGCATGAACATGCTGCGCATGGTGCTGGTGCTGCAGACCGAGCCCGCCGAGGCGGTGCAAGAGCGTGCCCGCCTGTTCGATGCCAGCCTGGAGCTGCTGCGCACGGGCGACCCTTCACGCCCGCTGTTCGTACCCTGGAGCGATGAGACCCGCGACCGCTTTGAATCCATCCGCACCCAGTGGGCCCAGGCGCGCAGCGGCTGGGTGACCCCATTGCCCCCCGATCGCGCGCAGATCTTGGCGCAAGCCGATGCGTTTGTGCAGCAGGTCGATGGTTTTGTGGATGCCATCGAGATCCAGATTGCAGGCTGGACGGCGGCGCTGCACCTGTTCCAGCTGTTCATGATGGCGCTGGCCATTGTTGCCGCCGTGACCTTCATGGCCGCAAGCTATCTGCTGGTCATCAACCCCGTGGCGCGCCTGCAGCAGGCCCAGGCCCGGCTGCGCCAGGGCGAGCTCGGCACCCGCCTGCCGGTGGAAACGGATGACGAATTTGGCCAGCTGTCGGCGGGCTTCAACCTCATGGCGCACGCCTTGCAGGCATCACACGACGAACTGGAGCACAAGGTGCGCCAGAAGACCGCCAGCATCGCCGTGCAGAACCAGCGCCTGGCCGCGCTCTACGAAGTCAGCGCGCTGGCCTCCACGGCTGGCAGCCTGGAGCTGCTGGCTCAAGGCTTTGTGCAGCAGATCCGCCGCGTGGCCGGGGCCGATGCTGCGGCGGTGCGCTGGTCCAACGAGGCCAACGAGCGGTATGTGCTGCTGGCGGGTGACGGCCTGCCCCGCACCATGGCCGAGGGCGAGCACTGCCTGCACACCGGCAGTTGCCTGTGCGGGCAGCCGCAGGCCCAGGCGCGCACGCGGGTGATCCCCATCACGCCATCAACCACCGTCGCCTTGCCACATTGCCGCGAGGCGGGTTTTGAAACCATGGTGACCATCCCGGTGCAGATGCAGCAGCGGCTGCTGGGTGAGGTAGACCTGTTCTTCCGTTCGCCCATTGAGCTGACCGACGAACTTCGCGACCTGCTCGAAGCCATGACGCGCCACCTGGCCAGCGCCATGGAAGGCCTGCGCGCCACCGCCCTGGAGCGCGAAGCCGCCGTGGCCGAAGAGCGCAGCATGCTGGCGCGCGAGCTGCACGACTCCATCGCCCAGTCGCTGGCCTTCCTCAAGATCCAGACGCAGCTGCTGCGCGACGCCGTGAACCGTGGCGACGAGGCCAAACGCGACCGCAGCATCAGCGAGCTGGATGTCGGCGTGCGCGAGTGTTATTCCGACGTGCGCGAGCTGCTCGTGCACTTTCGCACCCGCACCAACGACGAGGATATTGAATCGGCCCTGCGCGCCACGTTGTCCAAGTTCGAGCACCAGACCGGCATGGCCACCACGCTGGGCATGGTGGGCCATGGCCTGCCGCTGGCGCCCGATTTGCAGATCCAGGTGCTGCACATGGTGCAGGAAGCGTTGTCGAACGTGCGCAAGCATTCGGGCGCCACGCGGGTGGACCTGCTTGTGCACCGGCATCCGCGCTGGCGCTTTGAGGTGCAGGACAACGGCAAGGGCTTCGACGTGGCCACCGTGCCGCCCGATTCGCTGCATGTGGGCCTGGGCATCATGCGCGAGCGTGCCCACCGCGTGGGTGCCGTGCTGCAGGTTGAATCCACCCCGGGCCAGGGCACCCGCGTGTGCATCGAGCTGCCCACGGTGACCGCTGCCACCACCATGCCCTCCCAGTCTGCACCTCCGTCCGCAGCGGCCATAGCCCCCCAAGGCGCGGCTTCTGGCGAAGAACTCACACCCGCCGTGGCCGCAGGCCGGGTGGCCACCACCGCATGACCATCACCACCGCCATCCCCTTGGTCCCCCCCGCCGGTGTGGGCCACCAACCCCCCGCAGAGCCGCCTGTGACGCTGCTGGTGGTGGACGACCACACGCTCTTCCGCCGGGGGCTGATTGCACTGTTGGGGCAGGACGCGGGCCTGCTGGTGGTGGGCGAGGCGGGCGATGCCGCCGAGGCCCTGCGCCTGGCGCCGCAGCTGTTGCCCCAGGTGATCCTGCTGGACAACCACCTGCCCGGCGTGATGGGCGTGGACGCCATCCGGGGCCTGCGCGAAGTCTCGCCCTCCTCGCGCGTGCTCATGCTCACCGTCAGCGAAGACGGGCAGGACCTGGCCGCCGCACTGCGCAACGGCGCGCAAGGCTACCTGCTCAAGACCATCGACGGCGATCTTTTGGCCCAGGCCATCCGCCGCGCGGCCCGGGGCGAGCCCGTGGTGAGCCCCGAACTCATGGGCAAACTGGTGGCCGCGTTCCAGTCGCAAGGGGTGGCCGAAGCGGCAGCGCTCATCGCCCCAGCCGGGCCTGCCGGGGCGGGTGCGTCCACGCAGCCGCCCGAGGCTGCCAACAACGGCGCCGCGCCCCTGTCCCCGCGTGAGGAAGACGTGCTGCGCGAGATCGCGCGCGGTGCCAGCAACAAGGAAATCGCGCGCACACTCGACATCGCCGAGACCACGGTCAAGATCCATGTGCAGCACATCCTGCGCAAGCTGGGCCTGAGTTCGCGCGTGCAGGCGGCGGTCTACGCCTCAGACCGGCAGCGCGCGGAGTAGCGGGCTCGCTGCGCGCACGGCCGTGCGGTCGCTTGCGCGTGGTGTTTGCTATAATTTTAATAGCTATTGGCGCTTTCCTATCAAGCGCTACCAGCGGTTTGTACTGAAATTTTGCTGTGCACAGCCCGTCGCCGCTGCAGCATTGCTCCCATGGCCCTTGGTGCGCCGACCTTATCCTGCATTTCCTCTCACGAACCGGCCCGCAGCTGCACGCGCCTGCCTGGTCATCCATCCATAGTTCTTTCGGACGATGAGTCGGTGCGGTGGCGTAGGCCCGGACTAGTCCTTCTGCCGCGCCCCGGGTGTCCTTGCGAAGGATAGGCAGTGCGTGCCCAAAGCGGGACGATACCGCCAACCACAGAGAGAAGAAGAGGAACCGCGCAATGGCACATACCCCTTTGCCCCCGGGCGACAGCCCACAGCGCACCCGCCAGGCTTGGTCGGTGCTGATCGTCAGCACCTTCGCCTTCACGGTCTGTTTCATGGTGTGGATGATGTTCGGCGTCATCGGCATCCCTATCAAGAAGATGCTCAACCTGAACTCCACGCAGTTCGGGTTGCTCATGTCCATGCCTGTGCTCACGGGCTCGCTGGTGCGGGTGCCGTTGGGCATCTGGACCGACAAGTTCGGCGGCCGCATCGTGATGGCCGCCGTGATGGCCACCACCGTGCCCGCCATCTGGCTGATGGGCTACGCCACGGAATACTGGCACTTCCTGACCATCGGCCTGTTTGTGGGCCTGGCGGGGGGCTCGTTCTCGGTGGGCACGCCCTATGTGGCGCGCTGGTTCCCCAAGCACCGCCAGGGCACGGCCATGGGGGTGTATGGCGCTGGCAACTCGGGCGCGGCGGTGAACAAGTTCGTCGCACCGGTGCTGCTGGTGGCATTTGGCTGGACCATGGTGCCGCAGGTGTATGCGGCCATCATGCTCGGCACGCTGGTGCTGTTCTGGTTGTTCAGCTACAGCGACCCGGCCCACCTGGTGCCCAGCAACGTCAAGTTCACCGACCAGCTCAAGGCGCTCAAGGACCCCAAGGTGCTCAAGTACTGCCAGTACTACAGCATTGTGTTTGGCGGCTATGTGGCACTGTCGCTGTGGATGGTGCAGTACTACGTGGGCGAGTTTGGCCTCGATATTCGCGTGGCGGCACTGCTGGCCGCGTGCTTCTCGCTGCCCGGTGGTGTGCTGCGCGCCATCGGCGGCATGCTGTCTGACAAGTACGGCGCCCACAGCGTGACCTGGTGGGTGATGTGGGTGAGCTGGATCTGCCTGTTTTTGCTGAGCTACCCGCAGACCGACTTCACCATCGTCACCGTCAACGGCCCCAAGACCTTTCACATCGGCCTGAATGTGTACCTGTTCACGGGCCTCATGTTTCTGCTGGGCATTGCCTGGGCCTTTGGCAAGGCCAGTGTCTTCAAGTACATCAGCGACGACTACCCCCAGAACATCGGTGCCATCAGCGGCATCGTGGGCCTGGCCGGTGGCATGGGCGGCTTCATCCTGCCCATCCTGTTCGGCGCGCTGATGGACCTCACCGGCATCCGCTCCAGCGCTTTCATGCTGATGTACGGCGTGGTGTGGGTCTCGCTCATCTGGATGTACTTCACCGAAGTGCGCCGCACCGATCTGATGGCCACGCAGGCAGCACCGGCTGCTGCGGCTGGCCGCTGAACTTTCACTTTCCAAGGAAACACCATGTCTGCCACACCCGCCAGTAGGCGCCAGGGGCGTCTGCTCACCCTCTGGGCTCCTGAGGACAAATCGTTCTGGGAGCGCGAAGGCGAAGCCATCGCCAAGCTCAACCTGTGGATCTCAGTGCCCGCGCTGTTCCTGGCCTTTGCCATCTGGCAGGTCTGGAGCGTGGTTGCCGTGAGCCTGCCGGGCCTGGGCTTCAAGTATTCGACCAACCAGCTGTTCTGGCTGGCCGCAGCGCCCGCGCTCAGCGGCGCCACGCTGCGTATCTTCTATTCGTTCATGGTGCCGCTGGTGGGTGGGCGCCGCTGGACGGCGATCTCCACCGCCAGCTTGCTGATCCCTGCGATTGGCATCGGCTTTGCGGTGCAAGACAACACCACGACCTATCCCACCATGCTCATCCTGGCGCTGCTGTGCGGCCTGGGCGGCGGCAACTTCAGCTCCAGCATGGCCAACATCAGCTTCTTCTTTCCGAAGGAGCGCAAGGGCTCGGCCCTGGGTGTGAACGCGGGCCTGGGCAACCTGGGGGTGTCGGTGGTGCAATTTCTGAGCCCGCTGGTCGTCACGGCCGGCATCTTCGGCATCTTTGGTGGCGAAGGCCAGACCATCGTCAAGAACGGCCAGACCGTGCAGGTGTGGACGCAGAACGCCGCTTTCATCTGGGTGCCATGGATTGCGCTGACGGCGCTGGCCGCGTGGTTCGGCATGAACGACATCGCCGATGCCAAGGCTTCCTTTGCCGCGCAGGCCGCCATCTTCAAGCGCAAGCACAACTGGCTGATGTGCGTGTTGTACCTCGGCACCTTCGGCTCGTTCATCGGCTATGCAGCGGGCTTTCCGCTGCTCATCAAGAGCCAGTTCCCTGGCGTGAATCCGCTGGCCTACGCCTGGCTGGGCCCGCTGGTGGGCGCCGTGATCCGCCCCTTTGGTGGTTGGCTGGCCGACAAGCTCGGTGGTGCGCGTGTCACGCTGTGGAATTTCATCGTCATGGCCGTGGCCGTGATGGGTGTGACGTTCTTCCTGCCCTCCGGTGGCCCTGGCGGCAACGAAGGCCAGTTTGCAGGTTTCTTCGTGTGCTTCCTGGTGCTGTTCCTCACCACCGGCATCGGCAACGGCTCGACCTTCCGCATGATCCCCGTGATCTTCCTGACCGAAGCCATGCGCGGCGTGGACAAGCACAACGCCGCCGCTGTGGCCAGCGCCAACAAGGAGGGCAATACCCTGGGCGCGGCGACGCTGGGCTTCACCGCCGCCATGGCCGCCTACGGCGGGTTCTTTATCCCCAAGAGCTATGGCAGCTCCATCGCGCTGACCGGCAGCCCCCACGCTGCACTGTGGACGTTCTTCGCCTTCTATCTCGTTTGCATCGTGATCACCTGGTGGACCTACGCACGCAAGCACGCCGAGATGCCTTGCTAGTCAACCCCAGAACAGAAATCAGAAAAGGAGCCCTTCGATGAGCCATTTCCTCGATCGCCTTTCGTACTTCTCGCAGCCCCGCGAGACCTTTGCCCAAGGCCATGGCGAAACCAACGGTGAAGACCGCACCTGGGAAGACGCCTACCGCGACCGCTGGGCGCACGACAAGATCGTGCGCAGCACCCACGGCGTGAACTGCACGGGCTCCTGTTCGTGGAAGATCTACGTCAAGGGCGGCATCGTGACCTGGGAAACCCAGCAAACCGACTACCCCCGCACCCGCCCTGATCTGCCCAACCATGAGCCCCGTGGCTGCGCACGCGGCGCCAGCTACAGCTGGTACCTGTACAGCGCCAACCGCGTGAAGTACCCCATGGTGCGTGGCCGCCTGCTCAAGCACTGGCGCGCCGCCATCGCCCTGGCCAAGAGCCCTGTGGACGCCTGGGCCAGCATCGTCGAGAACGACGCCTCCAAGCGCGAATGGCAAAAGCAGCGCGGCCTGGGCGGCTTTGTGCGCAGCACCTGGGAAGAAGTCAACCAGATGATTGCCGCCGCCAACGTGTACACCATCAAGAAACACGGCCCTGACCGCATCATCGGCTTCTCGCCCATCCCGGCGATGTCGATGATTTCGTACGCAGCGGGTTCGCGCTACCTGAGCCTGATCGGCGGCGTGTGCATGAGCTTCTACGACTGGTACTGCGATCTGCCCCCCAGCAGCCCGCAGGTGTGGGGCGAGCAGACCGACGTGCCCGAGTCGGCCGACTGGTACAACAGCTCGTTCATCATTGCCTGGGGCTCCAACGTGCCCCAGACGCGCACGCCCGACGCCCACTTTCTGACCGAGGTGCGCTACAAGGGCACCAAGGTCGTGTCCATCACGCCCGACTACTCCGAAGTCGCCAAGCTGGGCGATCTGTGGATGCACCCCAAGCAGGGCACCGACGCCGCCGTGGCCATGGCCATGGGTCATGTGATCCTCAACGAGTTCTACTTCAAGGACGGTGGCAAGGGCCGCAGTGCGTACTTTGACGACTACGCGCGCCGCTACACCGACCTGCCGCTGCTGGTGGTGCTCAAGGAAAAAACGCTGCCCGATGGCCGCACGGTGATGGTGCCCGACCGTTATGTGCGCGCCAGCGATTTCCCGGGCCAGCTTGACCAGTCCAACAACCCCGACTGGAAGACAGTGGGCTACGACGAGCTGGGCCAGGTCACGCTGCCCAATGGTTCCATCGGCTTTCGCTGGGGGGCGGACGGCCGCCCCGACCAGGGCCGGTGGAACCTGGAGAACAAGGAAGCACGCACCGGCAACACCGTCAAGCTCAAGCTGTCGGTGATCGAAGATGGCGAGCAGGCCCACGACATTGCCGATGTCGCCTTCCCGTACTTTGGCGGCGTGGCAACGCCCAACTTCACGGCCAACGAACAAGGTGGCGACGTGATGGTGCGCCGCGTGCCGGTGTCCCACCTGGAGTTGGCCGGGCATGAAGCCCAGGGCCGCGTGATGGTGGCTACCGTGTTCGACCTGCTGGCGGGCAACTACGGCATTGACCGAGGCCTACCGGGCGAAGAGGCAGGTGGCGGTTACGACGCCGACCGCCCCTACACCCCCGCCTGGCAAGAGGCCATCACCGGCGTGCCGCGCGAGCAGATCATCACCGTGGCGCGCCAGTTTGCCGACAACGCCGACAAGACGCATGGCAAGTCCATGGTGATCATCGGCGCGGCCATGAACCACTGGTACCACAGTGACATGAACTACCGGGGCATCATCAACATGCTGATGCTGTGCGGCTGTATTGGCCAAAGCGGTGGCGGCTGGGCGCACTATGTGGGCCAGGAAAAGCTGCGCCCACAGACAGGCTGGACGGCGCTGGCCTTTGCGCTGGACTGGATCCGCCCACCGCGCCAGATGAACAGCACCAGCTTCTTCTACGCCCACACCGACCAGTGGCGCTACGAGAAACTGGGCATGGAGGAAATCCTCTCGCCCCTGGCTGACAAGAAGGCCTACCACGGCGCGCAGATCGACTACAACGTGCGCGCCGAGCGCATGGGCTGGCTGCCATCAGCGCCCCAGCTCAAGACCAACCCCATGCAGGTGGCCAAGGATGCCGCTGCAGCGGGTATGGACGCGAAGGATTACGTCGTCAAGTCTCTGAAGGACGGTACGCTCACGATGAGCTGCGAGGACCCGGACCATCCGTCCAACTGGCCGCGCAACATGTTCGTGTGGCGCTCCAACATCCTGGGCTCGTCGGGCAAGGGGCATGAATACTTCCTCAAGCACCTGCTGGGCACCACCCACGGCGTGCAGGGCAAGGATCTGGGCAAGGACGAAGCCAAGCCCGAGGAAGTGCAGTGGCACACCAACGCACCCGAAGGCAAGCTGGACCTGCTGGTCACGCTCGACTTCCGCATGAGCACGACCTGCCTGTATTCGGACATCGTGCTGCCCACGGCCACCTGGTATGAGAAGAACGACCTCAACACCAGCGACATGCACCCCTTCATCCACCCGCTGTCCACCGCAGTGGACCCTGCCTGGCAGGCCAAGAGCGACTGGGAGATCTACAAGGGCTTCGCCAAGGCCGTGAGCGAGGTCAGCGTGGGCCATCTGGGTGTCGAAAAGGACGTGGTACTCACGCCCATCATGCACGACACGGCAGGCGAAATGGCCCAGCCCTACGGCGTGCGCGACTGGAAGCGGGGCGAGTGCGAACTCATCCCCGGCAAGACGGCGCCGCAGGTCACCGTGGTCGAGCGCGACTACCCCAACCTCTACAAGCGCTTCACCGCCCTGGGCCCCTTGATGGACAAGGCAGGCAACGGCGGCAAGGGCATCGGCTGGAACACGCAGACCGAAGTCGGCCAGTTGGGCGATTTGAACGGCCGCGTGAAGGAAGAGGGCGTGACGCAGGGCATGCCCCGCATCGTGAGCGACATCGACGCCACCGAAGTGGTGATGATGCTCGCGCCCGAGACCAACGGCCATGTGGCCTGCAAGGCCTGGGAAGCTCTGGGCAAGCAGACGGGCCGCGACCACGTGCACCTGGCGCTGCACCGCGAAGACGAGAAGATCCGCTTCCGCGATATCCAGGCGCAGCCGCGCAAGATCATCAGCTCGCCCACCTGGTCCGGTCTGGAAAGCGAAAAGGTCAGCTACAACGCCGGCTACACCAACGTGCACGAGTACATCCCATGGCGCACCCTCACGGGCCGCCAGCAGTTCTACCAAGATCACCCGTGGATGCGTGACTTTGGCGAAGGCTTTGTGAGCTACCGCCCACCCGTGCACCTCAAGACGCTGGAAGAAGTCGAAGGCAAGAAGCCCAACGGCAACCGCGAGATCGCGCTCAATTTCATCACGCCGCACCAGAAGTGGGGCATCCACAGCACGTACAGCGACAACCTGATGATGCTGACGCTGAACCGGGGCGGCTCCGTGGTGTGGCTGAGCGAGGACGACGCCAAGGTCGCTGGCATCGTGGACAACGACTGGGTCGAACTCTTCAACGCCAACGGCGCGATTGCAGCCCGTGCGGTGGTGAGCCAGCGTGTGAACCCCGGCATGGTGATGATGTACCACTCGCAAGAGAAGATCATCAACACCCCCGGTTCCGAGATCACCGGCACGCGCGGCGGCATCCACAACTCGGTCACGCGCATTGTGCTCAAGCCCACCCACATGATTGGCGGCTATGCGCAGTTGAGCTACGGCTTCAACTACTACGGAACCATTGGTACCAATCGCGACGAGTTCGTGCTGGTGCGCAAGATGGACCGCGTGGACTGGCTCGACGACGAGCCCGTTTCCAGCACGGCAGCCCACGCCTGAAGCCGAAGACAAGGAGAAACACGATGAAAATTCGCGCACAAATCGGCATGGTGCTGAACCTGGACAAGTGCATTGGTTGCCACACCTGTTCCGTCACCTGCAAGAACGTCTGGACCAGCCGCCCCGGGGTGGAATACGCCTGGTTCAACAACGTCGAAACCAAGCCCGGCATCGGCTATCCCAAGGAGTGGGAAAACCAGGACAAGTGGAACGGCGGCTGGGTGCGCAACCCTGACGGCTCCATCGCCCCCCGTCAGGGCGGCAAGTGGAAGCTGCTCATGCGCATCTTCGCCAACCCCAACCTGCCCCAGATCGACGACTACTACGAGCCCTTCACGTTCGACTACGACCACCTGCAGTCGGCGCCTGAAACGAAGGCCGCACCCACGGCCCGCCCGCGCAGCCTGATCACCGGCAAACGCATGGAGAAGATCGAGTGGGGCCCGAACTGGGAAGAAATCCTGGGCGGCGAGTTCAGCAAGCGCAGCAAGGACAAGAACTTCGACGATGTGCAAAAGGACATCTACGGCCAGTTCGAAAACACCTTCATGATGTACCTGCCGCGCCTGTGCGAGCACTGCCTGAACCCGGCGTGCGTGGCATCGTGCCCCTCGGGCTCGATCTACAAGCGCGAGGAAGACGGCATCGTGCTGATCGACCAGGACAAATGCCGTGGCTGGCGCATGTGCGTCAGCGGTTGCCCTTACAAGAAAATCTATTACAACTGGCAGTCGGGCAAGGCCGAGAAGTGCATCTTCTGCTACCCACGCATCGAAGCGGGCCAGCCCACCGTGTGCTCGGAAACCTGCGTGGGCCGCATCCGCTACCTGGGTGTGCTGCTGTATGACGCAGACCGCATCCAGGAAGCTGCCAGCGTGGAGCGCGACCGCGACCTGTACCAGGCGCAGCTCGACATCTTCCTGGACCCGAACGACCCGGACGTGATCAAGCAAGCCCGCATCGACGGCATCCCGGACAGCTGGATGGACGCCGCGCGCAACAGCCCCGTCTACAAGATGGCCGTGCAGTGGAAGGTGGCCCTGCCGCTGCACCCTGAGTACCGCACGCTGCCCATGGTCTGGTATGTGCCACCGCTCTCGCCCATCACGGCCGCTGCCAACGCGGGCCATGTGGGCGTGAATGGCGATATCCCCGATGTGTCGCAGCTGCGCATCCCCGTGCAGTACCTGGCCAACCTGCTCACCGCTGGCGATACCGGCCCTGTGGTGCGGGCGCTGGAGCGCATGCTGGCCATGCGCACCTACCAGCGCGACAAGCACGTGGAGCAGCGCCAGAACCTGGCCGTGCTCAAGCAGGCCGGCCTGTCGATGGCCGAGGTCGAGGAGATGTACCACGTGATGGCGATTGCCAATTACGAGGACCGTTTCGTCATCCCATCGGCCCACCGCGAGTACGCCGAAAACGCGTTCGACATCCGGGGCGGCTGCGGCTTCTCGTTTGGCAACGGGTGCTCGGATGGCGCCACCGAGACCAGCATGTTCGGTGGCAAGAAGCCCCGCACGATCCCGATCAAGGCCACGGTCTGATTGCACACAGGAAGGAATCACCATGTTCAAGAAGAACCCGACCTCTTTGCGCCTGACCCTGCGCGCCCTGGGCTACCTGCTGAGCTACCCCGATGCGCAGTTGCGCAGCGTGATGCCGCAGCTCATCGACGCGCTGCAGGCCGAGCAAGCCCTTACGGCTGATCGCATGGATGAGCTGAAGGCAGTGTGCGAGCACCTGGCTGCACTCGATCCGCTGGAAGCCGAGGCCCGCTACGTGGACAACTTCGACCGGGGCCGCCAGACCTCGCTGCACCTGTTCGAGCATGTGCATGGCGACTCGCGCGACCGGGGGCCTGCGCTCATCGATCTGCTGCAGACCTACGACAAAGCAGGTCTGAAGTTTGAAGCCGAAGAGCTGCCTGACCACCTGCCGGTGGTGCTGGAGTTCGCCTCCACCCAGCCGCCCGAAGTGGCCAAGGAGTTCCTGGGCGAAATGGCCCACATCCTGAACGCGCTGTTCAGTGCGCTGGTGGCAAGAAGCAGCCCCTATGCCAGCGTGATTGCTGCGGTGCTCGAAGTGTCGGGCCAGCGCGTGCAGTCGGTGGCGCTCACGCCCGAGCCGCCCATGGACGAGGTCTGGGCCGAGCCCGAAGCGTTTGGCGGTTGCAGCACCCAGGGCCAGGCCAAGCCTGACCAGCCGCAGCCCATGCATTTTGTTCGTACTCCCCGCGCAGAGCGGGCACCAGAAGGAGTCTCCGTATGACCGCCTGGCTTGACACCCTCTTGTTTGGCATCTATCCCTACATTTGCCTGGCCGTCTTTTTCATTGGCAGCTGGGCGCGGTTCGACCGCGACCAGTACACCTGGAAAAGCGATTCGTCGCAGCTGCTGCGCACCGGCAGCCTGCGCTGGGGCAGCAACCTGTTCCATATCGGTGTGCTGTTCCTGTTCTTTGGCCACACCGTGGGCATGCTCACGCCGCACTTCCTGTACGAAGGCTTTATCACTGCAGGTGCCAAGCAGATCATGGCGATGGTGACCGGCGGTATCGCGGGCGTGCTGGGCTTCATTGGCCTGTCCATCCTGCTGCACCGGCGCCTGTCGGATGACCGCATCCGCGCCACGTCCAAGACCAGCGACATTCTGATCCTGGTGCTGCTGTGGCTGCAACTGGCGCTGGGCTTGGCCACCATTCCGCTGTCGGCGCAGCATCTGGACGGCTCCATGATGATGAAGCTGGCCGAGTGGGGTCAGCGCGTGGTGACCTTCCGCAGCGGCGGCGTCGAGCTGCTGGCCGAAGCGGGTTGGATCTTTAAGGCCCACATGTTCCTGGGCATGACGATCTTCCTGGTCTTCCCGTTCACCCGCCTGGTGCATGTGTGGAGCGGCTTTGGCACGCTGGCCTATGTGCTGCGCCCCTACCAGGTGGTGCGTGCGCGCCGCCTGAACCTGCCACCCGGTCACACGCAGTCGCAAGACCGCCGTGGTGTTTGAGTTCGTATCGCATAAGGAGCACACCATGAGCGGATGTGGAACCGGTAGCTGCGGTTGCAGCACCAGTGCAACCAGTCAGAGCGCCCCCCAAAGCGTGCTTTCCCCCGAGCAAACGGCCGCTTACGAGGCGCTGTCTGCCACGGTAGGGGCGACTGTCATGGCAGACACGCCCGCCATGGCGGCCCCTCAGCCCACGGGGCTGGCCCCGGTGGCGCGCATTAACGGCGTGGCGTTGAACTCAACGGCCGACTGGCTGGATGACGAAGCCTTGCGCCAGCGTGCCTGCACTGAACTGTTGCGCCAAGCGGCCCAGCAGGCGGGTTTGCTTTCAGCAGACGATGTGCCCGGCGTCGAGGGAGCTATCAGCACCGAGGCCTCCAACGCCATCGAGCAGCTGCTGGAGCGAGAGCTACCCATCCCCGACCCATCGGAAGAAGCCTGCCGCCGCTACCACGACGCCCACCCAGCGGCACACGCCCAGGGCGAGCGGGCCCAGCTGCGCCACGTGCTTTTTGCCGTGACGCCGGGCGTGGATGTGAAGCAACTGCGTCTGCGTGCCGAGGCCATGTTGATTGACTTGCGCTGTGCAGACGATGGTGGCGCCAAGTTTGCCGAGGCGGCTGCGCAGTGGTCCAACTGCCCCAGCGGCCAGCAAGGCGGCGACCTGGGCTGGCTGACCCGCGCCGACTGTGCCCCCGAGTTCGCCCGCGAGGTGTTTGGCAGCGCCGAGATCGGTGTGCTGGCACGCCTGGTGCACAGCCGGTTTGGCCTGCATGTGGTGGAGGTGGTGGCGCGCGATCCGGGGCAGCAGCCTTCGTTCGAAGAGGTGCGCCAGGCCATCGCCCTCACGCTGCGCCAGCAGGCCTGGGTGAACGCATTGAGGAAGTACCTGCAATTGCTGGCGGGCGCTGCCGTGGTGGAGGGCGTGGCACTGGACGCGGCCGATTCTCCGCTTGTACAGTAGTCGCATTGCACGCCATCTGATCGCACCATGCCCGACGAGCTGCTTGATCGCCTGCGTCGTTTTCACGACGACGCCTTTCCCCAGTACCGCGAACAGTTCCAGACGCTGGTGGACGAGGGGCAGCACCCCACCACGTTGTTCATCGGCTGTTCCGACTCGCGCCTGGTGCCCTACCTGTTGACCGGCGCGGGCCCGGGGGAGCTTTTCCTGGTGCGCAACGTGGGTGCGTTCATCCCGCCGTATGACGGATCTCACGGCCACCATGGCACCACGGCAGCCATTGAGTTTGCAGTGCTCAACCTGCAGGTGCGCCGCATCGTGGTGTGCGGCCACAGTCACTGTGGGGCTATCAAGGCGATGTATGGTGAGGTTTCGCCCGAAGCGCCCAACCTGAACCGCTGGCTGGACCTGGGGCGCGAGGCCCTGCTGCCCATGCAGGCGGGCCCCGAGGTGCTGCGCCGCACTGAGCAGCGCGCCGTGGTGCTGCAGCTCGAACGCCTCATGGAGTACCCGATGGTGCGCAGCCGTGTGCAGTCAGGGCAGATCAGCCTGCACGGCTGGCACTACGTGATCGAGGAAGGAGAAGTCCATGTGTTTGATGTCAAGACGGGCGGTTTTGTGCCGGCCTCGCTGGCGGACAACAGCGGCACCGGCCCCTACCACCCTTACGTGGAGCATGATGGGCAAGTTCTTCTGGACGAGCTTTGACCTTGTCCGGCATTCTCGCGGCAGATCCGTGAGGAATGAGGCCCTCTTGATGGAACGCAAGACCTCACAGGCGTGAAACCCAAATCATCGGCCCCCATGAAACGCGAACCTCAGCCCCCCCTCAAGCCCACCTCGTCCCTGCAGCCCATCAGCCTGGATGTATTGCGCGAGAAATACCTCAAACCTGGCGAAACCTCCGCCGACGAGCTGTACCAGCGTGTGGCGCGGGCTCTGGCCTCGGTCGAAAAGCCGGAGCTGCGCGACAAGTACGAAGCCTTGTTCCTCGCCAACCTGAAGGCAGGCGCCATCGGCGCGGGCCGCATCATGAGCGCGGCAGGCACCGACATACAGGCCACCCTCATCAACTGCTTTGTGCAGCCCGTGGGTGACTGTATTCAGGGCGTGGATGACGAAGGCTTTCCGGGCATCTACGAAGCGTTGCGTGAGGCGGCCGAGACCATGCGCCGTGGCGGGGGCGTGGGCTACGATTTCTCTCGCATACGTCCCAAGGGCGCACAGGTGAAGGCCACCGCCTCCATGGCATCGGGGCCCTGCAGCTACATGAACGTGTTCGATCAGTCCTGCTCCACCGTGGAGAGCGCGGGCGCGCGGCGGGGGGCGCAGATGGGCGTGCTGCGCATCGACCATCCCGATGTGCACGAGTTCATCACGGCCAAGCGCACGCCAGGGCGCTGGAATAACTTCAATGTGTCGGTGGGCGTGTCGGACGAGTTCATTGCAGCCGTGCAGAACAACGCACAGTGGGAGCTGGTGCACAAGGCTCGCCCCGGCGCTGCGTTGCTCGCCCAGGGCGCCCACCAGCGTGCGGACGGCCAGTGGGTGTATTCCACCGTGCCCGCACGCGAGCTGTGGGACACCATCATGAAGTCGGCCTACGACTTTGCCGAGCCCGGTATCCTGTTCCTGGGGCGCATCAACGAAGACAACAACCTGCACTATTGCGAAGACATCGCGGCGACCAATCCCTGTGGTGAGCAACCGCTGCCGTCGTACGGTTGTTGTGACCTGGGCCCCATCATCCTCACCCGCTTTGTGCGCCACCCCTTTGGTTTTGGCGGCGTGGCGGTGTTTGACTTTGATGCGTTCACCAAGGCCGTGGCGCTGCAGGTGCGCGCGCTCGACAACGTGCTCGATGTGACCTACTGGCCGCTGCCGCAGCAGCGCGACGAGGCCATGGCCAAGCGCCGCATTGGTGTGGGCTTTACCGGCATGGGCAACACACTGGCCATGCTGTGCCTGCGCTACGACCTGCCCGAGGGCCGCACCATGGCTGCGCGGATTGCCGAGTACATGCGCGACGCAGCGTATGCCGCATCGGTGGACCTGGCGCGTGAGAAAGGAGTGTTTCCGAAGTTCGATGCCAACGGCTATCTGGCCGAAGGCACGTTTGCCAGCCGCCTGCCGGAGTCGCTTCAGGCTGCCATCCGCCAGCATGGCATCCGCAATAGCCATCTGCTCTCCATCGCACCCACGGGCACCGTGAGCCTGGCCTTTGCCGACAACGCTTCCAACGGCATCGAGCCGCCGTTTTCGTGGATGTACAAGCGCAAGAAGCGCGAGTCCGACGGCAGCACGACCGAATACGCGGTGGAAGACCATGCCTGGCGCCTGTACCGCGAGCTGGGCGGGGATGTGGAGGCGTTGCCGGACTATTTCGTCTCGGCCCTCGCCATGCCCGCCGAAGGCCACATCGCCATGATGGAGGCCGTGCAGCCCTTTGTGGACACGGCCATCTCCAAGACTGTCAACATCCCTGCCGACTACCCCTACGAAGGGTTCAAGGTCCTGTACCTCCAGGCCTGGCGCGCCAAGCTCAAAGGCCTGGCCACCTACCGGCCCAACGCCATCCTGGGGTCGGTGCTGGAGACCCACGCTGCACCTGCGCCCACGCTTGCTGCTGCGCCCATGGTGCCACCCGCACCCCCGGTGGACCCCATGCGCACCGTCATCGAAAGCCGCCCCCAAGGCGGTCTCTCTGCCGTGGCGGAGAAGCTCGAATACTGGACGCAAGAGGGGCACAAGACCCTGTACCTCATCGTGTCCTTCCTGCCCGTGCCCACGGGCGTGGGCAACGGTACGGTGGACCGCGCCATCGAGTTCTTCATGCCCGTGGGCCAGAGCGGCGAGTCGCAGCAGTGGATCACGTCCAGCATGCGCATGTTGTCGCTTGCAGCGCGTGGCGGCTTTTTGGAGCGGGCGTTGTCGGATATGCGCAAGGTCGCCTGGGACCGCGGCCCTGTGCGCCTGGGCACCCATCGCAAGGACGATGGGACGCTGGTGCCCATGTGGCACGACTCCGAGGTGGCGGCCATGGCCTATGCCATCCAGAACATCCTGGCGCGCCGCGTGGCCGACCCGGTGCAGCAGCAACTGCCGCTGGATGAGCCTGCACCGCCCCCGGTGGCTGTGCCCCAGGCCATGGCGGGCAAGAAATGCACCGAATGTGGCGCCCATGCCGTGATCCGCAAGGATGGTTGTGACTACTGCACGCAGTGCGGGCATCTGGGGACCTGCGGGTGACCTCTCGCCCCGTCATCCCCCTGCGCACCGCGTCGGGAAAACCGTCGCCGGAGATGCTGGCGTCGCTGGACAGGCAATGGCGCTGGCGCTATCTGATGCTGGCACCGCACCGGTTGGGGTTTTTCCTGGCCATGGTGGTGCTGGTGGTGTCAGGGGGGTGGTGGGCGTTGGTGCAGGTGGCGCGGTCCAGCGGTGGGTGGGGGCTTTATTACGCGGTATCTCCCACACTGGTGCACTCGGCCGTGATGGCGTTCGGATTCATTCCCCTGTTCTTTTCCGGCTTCCTGTTCACAGCAGGCCCTAAATGGCTCGGGGTGGAGCCTTTGCCAGTGGAGGCGATTCGCGCACCGCTGGTGGCGCAGGCGGTGGGGTGGCTGTTGTGGCTGGCGGGCGCGCACCTGTGGGTGGGCGTGGCGCTGGTCGGGTTGGCGGTGGCGACGGCGGGCCTCGTCTGGATGACCGCGCAGTTCTGGGGGCGTGTGCGGCGCAGCCAGGCCGAGGACCAGTTGCATGCTCGCACCATCGCCTGGGCTTGTACGCTGGGATGCATCAGCCTTGTTGGGCTGTGGCTGGGGCTGGCCGTGGGCACCCATGCGCTCGCACGTGCCTGGGTCTTCACCGGCCTGTGGGGGTTTGTAGTGGTGGTGTATGTCACGGTGGCGCACCGCATGATTCCATTTTTCACCTCCAGTGCCATGCCCATGGTGCAGGCCTGGCGGCCTTTCTGGGTGCTGTGGCTGATGCTGGCGGCCGCCGTGCTGCAGGTGCTGGCGGTGTGGCTGGATTGGCTCGGGTTGCCTGCCAGCGCTGCGGGGCCGGCCTGGGGGGTGGTACACGGCACGCTGCAGTTGGTGATCGGGGGCGTGCTGGCCTGGCTGGCCTGTGTCTGGGGGCTGGTACAAAGCCTCAAGAACAGGTTGCTGGCCATGCTGCATATCGGTTTCCTGTGGCTCGGCCTTGCCTTTCTGCTCGGAGGGCTTTCGCGGTGGCTGGCGTGGGGCTATGGCATGGGAACCCTGGGCCTGGGAGCGCTGCATGCCCTGACCATGGGCTGCCTGGCATCGCTGATGCTGGCCATGGTGACGCGGGTGTCGTGTGGGCACAGTGGCCGTGCGCTGGTTGCTGACCACACGGCTTGGACATTGTTCTGGCTGCTGCAGGTGGCTACCGTGTTGCGCATTGCGTCAGAAGTGCCGGGCGTTTTTGGCATAGCGTGGGTGTGGGTGCTGCCGGTGGCGGCTTTCCTGTGGGCCGCCACCATGGGCGTATGGGGTGTGCGGCTGGGCCGGTGGTACGGTTGCCTGCGGGCCGACGGCCGGCCGGGCTGAAGAAGCTTCTTTCAAGGACCTGTGATGGCTGTCATTCCCTGGCCTTTGCACCATGCCCCCCGGCAGGTGCCAACTGCCGCGCTCCCGCCAGACGATACCGCCGCCATGGCCGCCGCGCTGATCCACTCGCGCCAGACCATCCTGCCTAAACGCCTGGCTGCTCCCGGACCCAGCGCGGGGGAACTGGCCCAGATTCTCAGCGCTGCGGCCCACGCGCCGGACCACGGCCAATTGACGCCCTGGCGTTTTGTGCTGGTGCCCGCCGCCGCGCGGCCGGCGTTGGCCGACGTGTTTGCGCAGGCTCTGTGCGAACGAGATCCTGCCGCCACGCCCGAGCAGGCCGAGCAGGCCCGCGAAAAGGCCTACCGTGCCCCGGTACTCATGCTGGTGGTGGTAGATAGCCAGTGCGGCGACCCCGCCATCGACCTGTCAGAGCGCTTGGTGTCCGCTGGCTGCGCAGTGCAGAACATGTTGCTCATGGCCACTGCACAGGGCTTCGGATCGGCCCTCACCAGCGGCAAGGCCCTCAAGTCCCCCGGATTGCGCGGCCTGTTCCAGCTGGACGCCTGGGAGCAGGCGCTGTGTTTTGTCAGCATTGGCACCGTGCAATCGCGCAAGGCGGCGCGTGCTCGACCTGTAGTAGACAGCTATGTGAGCACGCTAGACCCGCAAAAGGGCGTGGTGCCAGGCTTCTGAGAAGACCAAGCCTCCCTCGCAGCATTTTTAATTCATCGAAATTTTTTATGAACATTTCCAGCTTCGACGATCTACTTGAGGCGGCACGCATGCAGCCTGAACCCCAGCGGCTCCTGTTCGTGTTTGCTGCCGTTGAATTGCCCGACGATGCCACCCCCGCGCAGCGGGCCCGGTTTGAAGCCGGGCAGGGCGGCGCGCTGGTGCCACTGATGTGCGTGGACAAGACGCCACAGGAGCTGCCTTCGTTCGACGCGCTGGTCGGTGAGGCCAGCCAGTTCACGGCCCCTGGCCACGACTGGGCCATGGTGTTCGCAGCCGCCATGTCGGGCACCCTGAACAAGGCGCCCACCAGCGCCGATGCCGAGGCGCCTTTGCAGCGCATGGTGGATGCGATCAAGGGCGGTGCGCATGGTGCCTACATCCCCTTCGACCGCCAGGGCCAGCCCGTGCGCTTTGGGTGAGGCGAGGATGGCGTCCACTTCTGCACCTGCTCGCCACGTTCCTGGCTTCAGCGCACCTGCAGTCGGGTTCGAAGAGCCCTTCGCCATGCTGGAGGCCTGCCACGAGCGCGTGCAGCGCACGCTGACACTGCTGGACCGCCTGCGTGAACATGTCCGCCAGCAAGGTGCCGATGAGAGCGCGCGCCAGGCCGCGCGCGATGTGTTGCGCTACTTTGATGTCGCTGCGCCATTGCACCATGAGGATGAGGAGCTCCATGTCTTCCCGCTGTTGCTGGCCCAGGCTGCACCGGAGATGAGGACTCTGGTGCAGCGGCTGCAACAGGACCATGTCGACATGGTGGCTGACTGGGCGGCGGCGCGAGTTCCGCTACAAGCGCTGGCGCAGGGGGAAATCGAAGGCTTCTCGGAATCGGCAGAGGCGCTTTTTGATCGATTTGTGGCGCGCTATGCGAGCCATATCCACCACGAGGAGCGCCAGGCCTACCCGGCGGCGCTGCATCTTTTGGAGCCCGCTGTGCTGGGCAGGATGGGACAAGAAATGGCACACCGGCGGGGCGCGCCTGAGCGCTGAAAAGCTCCGTCAGTGCGCTCTGCGCGCCCAGAAAGAGGAGGCCACAGTACCCGCTTTCCATGGCGGTTTGCTTTGCGGTGGACTTGGCTGTTGTCCCTGGAGCCGCCCGGCTGGCGCTGGATGGCGGTTCGGTGCCGCGCAGGTGTTTACCATGGCGGGATGTCAATCTCTCATCTGTATCGGGAAGCACCTTGACCGACACAAAGAAACCCCATTTCGGGCAGTCCTTCAAGCCTGGTGCCATACCAGCCAGCCAGCCCAGTTTTAAATTCGGAATCAACTATGGAACGGGCTTGGTTGCGGGCGTTAGATCTGTGGAGTCGCCCCTCCCCGATGATGCGACGGCGTGCAACACCCGGGGCAATGAATGGCTGATGGCCAACCGGCCCGCAGACGCTATTCGCGCCTACGACCGGGCCATCGCTCTCAAGCCCGACTACGTTGACCCCTACTTCAATCGTGGCAACGCGCTGCTACGCCTGCAGCGCAATCAGGACGCGCTGGCTTCGTTCGATCAGGCCATTGCACTCTCGCCTGGGTTGGGGCTCGCACATTACAACCGGGGAACGGTCCTGCAAACCTTGGACCGGTTGCCGGAGGCCATGGAAAGCTACCGCAAGGTGCTGGCGATAGATCCTGCGAATGTGCAGGCGCGTTTCAATCTGGGCTGCATTCACCTGCAGATGAAGCAGTTTGATGAAACCCTGGAGTGCATGGACCAGGTGATCGAACGCGCACCCGAGATACCGGAGCCGCACAACAACCGGGGCACGGCTTTGCTGAGGCTGGGCCGGTATGCAGAAGCGGTTGCTGCCTTCAGCCGGGCGCTGGAGATCAACCCGCAGTCCGCCGAGGCGTACAACAACCGTGGCGAGGCGCAACTGCAACTGAGAAATCTGGAAAGCGCACTGGCGGACGTTAGCCGCGCGATCGAGCTTCGGCCCCAGCAGGGGGAGTCCAGATTCCTCATGGGTCGGCTCTTGCGGGAGATGAAGCGGTACGACGAGGCTTTGCAGCAGTTCTATCTGGCCCAGCGCCTGCCCGCTCCTTTGGCGATGCTGCAAAGCGAGATCGTGACCGCCAAGGTCCATGGCTGTATTTGGCAAAACCTGGAGGAAGAACTGCTTCAGCTCCAGCAGGACATCCGGGCTAGGAAGCCTGTCCTTGAGCCATTCTCTGCCCTGTCCGTGTTCGACCAGCCTGCCCTCCACAAAGAGATTGCAAGCCGTCTTGTAGAACGCGATATGCCTGGCTCTGCAGCGTTGGGCGCGATTCCTGTTCGTGCGAGGGGTGAGAAGATTCGCATCGGTTACTACTCTGCAGATTTTCGCAATCACCCCTCGGCGTACTTGATTGCAGAGCTGATTGAAGTGCATGACCGCGAGCGATTTGAATTGTTTGCGTTTTCGGTCAGTCCCCAGGTGCACGACAGCATGCGCGAGCGACTGGTGGTGGCCTTTGACCATTTTCTGGATGTGCGTGAGCGTACCGATCTTGATATTGCGCAGCTTTCGCGAGAGCTTGGTATCGACATTGCTGTGGATCTGATGGGCTTTACGCAAGCGACGCGTTTGAGATGTTTTTCCTACCGGTGTGCACCCGTTCAGGTCAGCTACCTAGCGTACCCTGGCACCATCGGCGCCAGTTACATGGACTATGTGATCGCCGACAAGGTGGTGATTCCTCCCCATGCCCAGGCCGACTTCACTGAAAAAGTGGTCTATCTGCCGCACAGCTACCAGGTCAACGACTCCCAGCGGAAAGTAGCTGACCGGATATTTTCCCGCGACGAACTCGGTTTGCCCGCCACTGGTTTTGTGTTTTGCTGCTTCAACAACAACTTCAAGATCCTCCCGCCCACGTTTGACGGCTGGATGCGCATCCTCCATGCCGTTGAAGGCAGCGTTTTGTGGCTGCTGGAAGACAACCCGATTGCGGCGCGGAATCTGCGCCGAGAGGCGCAGGCCCGGGGGATTTCTGCAGACCGCCTCGTGTTTGCCAGCCGCGTGCCCATGGACCAGCATCTCGCCCGCCAGCGGATGGCCGACCTCTTCCTTGATACGCTGCCCTACAACGCGCACACCACCGCGAGCGATGCCTTGTGGGTAGGGCTGCCGGTTCTGACGTGTTCAGGACAATCGTTTGCGAGCCGAGTGGCGGCGAGCCTGTTGCATGCCGTGGGGTTGCCCGAGCTTGTCACCCAGACGCAGTCTGCATTTGAGGCCCGAGCCATAGAGCTTGCCCGCGATGTGGTGCAACTCAGGAGCATTCGGGACAAGCTGGAGGAACAGGGGCCCCAGTCGCCCTTGTTCAATGCCCGGCTCTTTGCGCGGCATATCGAGTCGGCATACACCACAATGGTCGAACGCGCGCACCAGGGGCTGCCTCCCGATGTGATTGAGGTGTGAAACTTCACGGCGCCCTTCGCGTGGGCGCGAGCCCCATGCCTTGGATTTTTCAGTTTTTTTGCCCCCTTCCATGAATCTCACCTTGTTCGGAACCGGTTATGTGGGGCTCGTTACCGGCGTATGCCTTGCGGAGCTGGGCAATGATGTCCTGTGCATCGACACGGATGCCGAAAAAATTGCCACACTGCAGCGCGCAGAGATTCCAATCTACGAGCCAGGGCTGCAGGAGTTGATCGTCGGCAATGTCCGCGCCGGCAGGCTGGCGTTTTCCACCGACATGGCGCGCGGTGTTGCCCACGGTGACGTGCAGTTCATCGCGGTGGGCACGCCCTCTGCGGACGATGGCAGTGCGGACCTGAGTCATGTGTTCGAGGTGGCGGGTGCCATCGCGACCCACATGACCACCTTCAAGGTGATCGTCAACAAATCTACCGTGCCTGTGGGCGCGGGCGAAGCGGTGCACAAGGCCGTCGCTACTGTGCTTGCCCAGCGCTGGCCCGGTGCCCATCCAGCACCTGGCTTTGCGGTGGTCTCGAACCCGGAGTTCCTCAAAGAGGGCAGTGCGATCAACGACTTCATGCGGCCTGACCGGATCATCGTTGGATTGGGTGAGTCGCCTGAAGAGCAGCGCGCTGGTGATCTCATGCGTGCGTTGTACCGCCCGTTCGGGCATGGCCATGATCGCGTTATCTGCATGGACCGCCGCAGCGCAGAGTTCACAAAGTACGCCGCCAACGCCATGCTCGCCACGCGCATCAGTTTCATGAATGAAATGGCCAATCTGGCAGATCGTCTGGGGGTGGATATCGAACCTGTGCGGGTGGGTATTGGCGCTGATCCGCGCATTGGTGACAGCTTTCTTTATCCCGGCGTTGGTTACGGTGGCAGTTGCTTTCCCAAGGACGTGACAGCGTTGCAGCGCATGGGCGATGACGTCGGGCTCCCGCTGCGGTTGTTGGCGGCGGTGGCGCAGGTCAATGAAGGACAGAAGCGGCAGCTGGTGGATAGGCTGGTGCAGCGGCTCGGCCCGGATTTTTCGGGCCAACGGTTTGCGTTGTGGGGGCTGGCCTTCAAACCCAATACCGACGACATGCGCGAGGCTCCCAGCAGGGTGCTGGTGCGCGAACTGCTGGAGCGTGGTGCGGTGCTGCAGGTGTTTGACCCGGTGGCCATGCAGGAGGCTCGCCGATGCCTGCAAGACGATTTGCAGGATCGGCCCGACCTGCTGGAGCGTATCCGTTATGCCCAAAGTCCTATGGATGCGGCGCGCGATGCCGACGCATTGTTGATCGTGACCGAATGGCAGGTGTTTCGCAGTCCCGACTTCGATGCCCTGCGGGCGGTCCTGCGGCAGCCGCTGGTCGTGGATGGGCGCAACCTCTACGAGCCTCGGTCCATGCGTGCTTTGGGGTTCGACTATCTGACGGTGGGGCGGAATGCGGTGGATGCACCTGGGGCCACCACACCATGAAGAAGGCTAAGTCAATCCTGGTGACCGGGGGCGCGGGCTTCCTCGGCTCTCATTTGTGCGAGCGTTTGTTGCAAGATGGTCATGGGGTGCTGTGCGTGGATGACTTTTCCACGGGCTCCGAAAAGAACATTGCCCACCTCCAGGCTTCGCCGCGTTTTCGTTGGCTTCGGCACGATGTCACCCAGCCGCTGGCCGCTGAGGTGGACGAAATCTACAGCCTCGCCTGCCCCGCATCGCCCGTGCACTACCAGGCCGACCCCGTGCGGACCCTGCGTACCAGCGTGATGGGGGCGCTGAACCTGCTGGAGCTGGCCCGCCAGTGCAGGGCCGTCATTCTTCAGGCTTCCACCAGCGAGGTGTATGGCGACCCCAGCGTGCACCCACAGCCGGAGTCCTACTGGGGCAACGTCAATCCCATTGGCGTGCGGGCCTGCTATGACGAGGGAAAGCGCTGTGCGGAGACCCTGTTTTTCGATTACCGGCGCCAGCATGGCGTGCGCACGAAGGTGGTGCGGCTGTTCAATACCTATGGCCCCCGCATGCGCCCGGACGATGGCAGGGTGGTCTCCAACTTCATCGTGCAGGCGTTGCGCGGCGCTGACCTGACCGTATACGGCTCAGGTGACCAGACCCGCAGCTTCTGCTACGTGGACGACATGGTGGAAGCACTGGTGCGCATGATGGCAACGCCTGATGAAGTGGCGGGGCCTGTCAACTTGGGGAATCCTGGGGAATTCACTATCCTGGAACTCGCCCAGAAGGTCGTTGCTCACACGGGGGCCGCCGCCCGGATCACCCACCACCCCCTGCCGGGAGATGACCCCCGGCAGCGGCAGCCCGACATTACGCTGGCGCACCAACTGCTGGGCGGCTGGGAGCCCCGTATGGATCTTGATGCTGGATTGCGCCAGACCATTGCTTACTTCAGGGGCGCTGGTGCCCCCTGAACCTGAAAGGCAAAGGGATGCGGCTTTTCACGTTGTCTCCCTTTCCCATTTGGACTGGTCGCCAGGTCGAAAGTGTCGGTATGGTGGCTGCAGGGTGTACTGGTCATCGACTGATGCCGTCTCACTTTCACCATGCCTGTGAATTCTTTCTTTCGCGTTCTTGCAACGCTGGTTCTGGCCCTTGCCGCCGCAGTCGGCTGCGTGGCTCTGCACACGCCCTTGCCCTGGATGATCGGGCCGTTGCTGGCGACTTCCGTCGTGTCGATCGCTGGCGGCCCTACGCAGAGCTGGGGGCCACTGCGCAATGCCGGGCAGTGGACCATTGGCGCAGCGCTGGGCCTTTATTTCACACCCCAGGTGGCGGCGCTGATCAGCGGGCTGTGGTGGGCCATCGTGCTGGGCATCGTGTGGGCGCTTTTTCTCGGCTGGCTGTTTGGTGCCTGGCTGTACAGGCTGCATGCACCGCGCATGCACGGTGTGCCTGCACCCATGCTGCGCGCCACCAGTTACTTCGCCGGTGCAATTGGTGCTGCGTCCGAGATGACCTTGCTGTCCGAGCGCGAGAACGCACGCACCGACTTGGTTGCAGCGAGCCACAGCCTGCGCTTGCTGATCGTCACCGTGACGATTCCCTTTGCCTTGCAGTGGAGCGGTCTGCATGGCCTGGACATTCTGCCGCCCACCGTGCGGGCGGTGGACTGGCCCGGCTTGGCGCTGATGGCGCTGCTGACGGGTGCTGGTGCCCTGGTGATGGACCGGCTGGGCCGTGCCAACCCCTGGTTTATGGGCGCCATGCTCGTGTCCATGGTGCTCACGATGGCGGGCATCAGCCTGTCCGCCGTGCCGGCGGCCATGGTGAACGCAGCGCAACTGGTGATCGGTGTGAGTCTCGGAGTGCGCTTTCGGGCTGATTTCCTGCGCACGGCTCCCCGCTGGCTCGTATCCGTAGCTGCCGGTACGCTGGTGTTGATGGGGGCGTGCACGTTGTTCGCGGGCCTGCTGGCCTGGGCCACGGGGTTGCCCTGGGTCACCTTGCTGCTGGGTACTTCGCCGGGCGGGATCACGGAGATGGCGATTACCGCCAAGGTGCTGCAATTGGGCGTGCCCGTGGTCACAGCGTTTCAGGTATGCCGGTTGATGGCGGTACTGATGCTGGTAGGCCCGCTGTACCGGCGCATCTATCCGGCAGCGGCGATCTGACCGAGGGGGCGCTCGCGTCACAATCTCCCTTTTATTGGCGCTGGAGGGTTGTCCTGGTGACGGCCGTTCCGCGTTTCTATCCGCTGCACACCCTGGATCATGAGCATTCACTACAACTTCGGAATACGCCCTCCCCAAGTGACAAAAGCCCAACTGGCTGCGTGGTTGGACCAGGCCATGCGAGCACACCGGGAGGGCGCCATTGCGCAGGCCAACCAGCTCTACAACACCATTTTGAAGAATGACCCCAAAAACGTTGGCGCCCTGCACATGCAAGGCGTTTTGGCGTACCAGGCGGGTCACTTGCAAATTGCGGTGGACCTGATCGGCCAGGCCATCAAGCTGGCTCCGGACGATGCTGCGCCCCACATCAATCGTGGGCTGGCTTTGAGCGCATTGAAGCGCCATGACGAAGCACTGGCGCATTTTGAGCGAGCCACCAGCCTGCGCCCAGATTTCGCAGAAGCCTACGTCAACCGGGGGATCACGCTCAAGGAGTTGTCGCGGCCCGAAGACGCCATCGCAAGCTACGACCGGGCCATCGCCCTTCAGCCCAGACTGGCTGCCGCCCATAACAACAAGGGTAATGCCCTGCGCCAGATGGAGCGGCTGGACGAGGCGCTGAAATGTTATGAACAGGCCTTTGCCCTGGACGGCCAGGACGTGGACGCGTGCCAGAACATGGGCATGCTGCACGCCGATGCCAGCCGTTCGGACGAGGCCCTGAAATGTTTCGATCACGTTATTGCACTGAGGCCTCAGCACGCCGAAGCCCATAACGGCAAGGGGGCGATCCTGGCGCAAAAGGAGCAGTGGACGCAGGCCATTGCGCACTTCGAGGCCGCCATTCAGGGCAATGACAAACTGGTCCAAGCCCACAAGAACCTGGGGATCGCGCAGCGCAGCCTTTTCCAACTGTCCAACGCGGTACAGGCTTTTCAGAAGGCTGCCCAACTGAGCCCACTCGACGTGGAGATCCTGGCGTTTCTAGCCCTTTCGTTGCTGGAGGCGGGGCGGTATGCAGAAGCACTTGCCGTCTACGACCAAGCGATTCGGCTGGCGCCTGAAAGGCCAGACCTGTACTACAACCGCGCCAATTTGCACATCCGGTTCAACCGGCATCAGGACGCCGTGGCCGACTACACGCAGGTGTATCGCCTCAAGCCAGATGCGAAGTATCTGCTCGGGTATCTTGCGAGCTGCAGGCTCAAGACCGGCGATTGGGGGCACTTGGCAGACGACATGGCGCAATGTGAGCGGAGCATCCGGGCCGGTGAGCTGGGTGTGAAACCCTTCATCGCGCTTTCGTTGTTCGACTCGCCCGAGTTGCACAAGCAGGCGGCACAAGCTTCCGTACAGCAGGATTTTCCTGAATCCACCGTCCTGGGGCCCATCCTTGCGCGTGCTGGCGGAGGCAAGATCCGGGTCGGTTACTACTCTGCGGATTTCCACGGCCACGCCACTTCGTATCTGATAGCGCAGCTTTTCGAAGTCCATGACCGTGAACGCTTCGAGTGGTTTGCGTTTTCGTTCGGACCTCCCGCGACGGATGCCATGCGCGCGCGTCTGGTTGCAGGTTTCGACCATTTCATTGACGTGCGCGAGCGCAGCGAGATCGATATTGCCCGCTTGTCGCGGGAGCTGGGCATCGACATCGCCATTGACCTGATGGGTTTCACCACGGGCTGCCGCTTTGGCATTTTTGCCCACCGCTGCGCCCCCATCCAGGCCGGTTATCTGGGCTACCCGGGGACGACCGGGGCAGACTATATGGACTACGTGATTGCCGACAAGGTGGTTGTGCCCCCCGACGCTCGGTGCCATTTCACCGAAAAACTCGTCTACCTGCCGCATAGCTACCAGGTCAACGACTCGCAGCGCGCGATCAGTGACCGGATGTTTACCAGGGAAGAGGCGCGGCTGCCTGCCACGGGGAGCGTGTTCTGCTGTTTCAACAACAACCAGAAGATCCTCCCGCAGGTATTCGACAGCTGGATGCGCATTCTGCAAGGGGTGCCTGACAGCGTTCTGTGGCTTCTGGCAGACAACCCTGCTGTGGAGGACAGCCTGCGGCGCGAGGCGCAGGCGCGCGGCGTGGCGGCCGAGAGGCTGGTGTTTGCACAGCGACTGCCTCTGAGCGAACATCTGGCGCGCCACCGGCTGGCCGACCTGTTCCTGGATACCTTGCCCTACAACGCTCACACCACGGCCAGCGATGCCTTGTGGGCGGGTCTGCCGGTGCTCACGCGGCTGGGAGAATCGTTTGCGGCGCGAGTGGCGGCCAGCCTGCTACATGCTGTGGGCCTGCCGGAGCTTGTGACCCACAGCGCCGCCGAATATGAAGCCCTGGCGATCTCGCTCGCCCAGGACCCTGCGCGCCTTAAGGCGCTGCGCGACAAACTCCAAGCGGAAAAAGCCCAGTCCCCCTTGTTCAACACCCACCAGTTTGCGCGTGATATCGAGGCTGCCTATCTGGCGATGCATGAACGGCACCTGCAGGGGCTGCCGCCCGAGGTGATTGAGGTGTGACAACTGGGAGCGCTGTCCCAGTCTGCCGATAATGGAGGAAACCGATCTGGGCCTCCCGGGCCATCCAGGGATGGCTGCTGTGGAGGATGCGGTCAGTGCACCACGACCGGGTTCTGTGCCAGGCCCGCATAGCGGTCCAGCGCGTCTTCCACTTCTTCCTGTGTGGGGGTGTCGCGCTGCCAGGCCAGGATCTGCTCCTGGAACATCTCGGCCCAGGAGCCGTCCAGGTACACCTCTTTGCCGGAGCGCTTGTCCACGATTTCAAAGCCGTGGCGCGCGAGCTGGGGAACGGCGGGGGCGGTGTCGTTGAGCACCTGGGCGCTCTTTTTCTCCACGGCGTCGGGCAGCATGTGGACCACCACGAAGGATTCTGAGTCGTAGAGCATGTGCATCGTGTTCCCCTTGTCGATATAGATGTCAGATGACAGCGGGTGCGCAGAGTTCAAGTGGCACAGGCAAAGCCCGTGGCTTTTGTTCCCTTGCCGATGCAGTATTTCATGAAAACCCGGTGCTTCCGGTTTCGCGGGTCTATTTTGGTGGGATGGCGCTCCTGCGCAACACTTTTTAACAAGACCCCTCCAGACCATCAAGGCGGGCCGCTGCGGCTCAATTGCAGGTCGGCGAAGTCGCCGTTGGCTTGGGTCAGCTTGATGCGTACTGGCAGATAACCCAGTGCGGGGGCCACCCACAGTTCGGCCTTCTGGTCGTAGTCCTTGCGGGGCAGGCGCTGCAACTTGAGGGTGGGCGTGGCGCCTGCGGGCAGGTCCAGTGTTTCTGCTCCCTCGATGGTGAAGGTCCAGCGGTCGGCGCTGCGCGCGCTCACCGTGGTGAGCGTGATCTGGGTGCCGGTCACAAACCGGGCGGGATCGGCGGAGAGCAGGGCACCGAGTTGGATGAACACACTCAGCCGGTCCTGCACCCCCGGGCCCACGGTGGCGTCCGGCGTGTTGGCGCTGAAGGTGACCCGGCTCTTGGTGTAGTCGAAGTGCGCTGCCTGCTCGCTGCGCGACCGGTCCGAGAACCGCTCCGGCAGCAGCCCCTGGGCCGTGATCGCACCCACACTGCGCTGCGCCCGGGTGCCAACCAAAAACGCGCTGATCTCCTGCCGCGCCTCGTAGCGGCTGCCATCGTGCTGCCACAGCAGCTCGGCGCGGGCGCTGTAGGCAAATTTCTTGGCCTGCCCACTCACGTCAAACGCCAGCCGTGTAGGCGGGGGCAGGCGCACAGGCGGTGGTGCCGTGTTGGGCGTGTGGTCCGTGCCAGCCCCGGGCGGGGCGATGTCCACGCCTGTTGTGGCTTCAGAGGGGAGAGGCGCTGATGATGCCTGGGCTGGTGCCGATGCAGGGGAGGCTGCCGTTGTGGGGAGCGTTTCCTCCACAACGGTCGAGACAGCTTCGGCGGGGGCGGCCAGCGCGACGTCTGCACCCGCCTCGGTGCTGGGGGCCGTGGCCTCGGTGGAGGGGGATGCAGGGGGTGGCGCCTGGGCGGCCGGGGGCTGGGGTGTTGCCCGTGCCTGTGGTTTGGGGCGCGCGGGCGGCTTGGGCGCGACCGCAGGTTTCGCCGCAATGGGGGCAACGGCTGCCACAGCTGCCACAGCTGCCACAGCTGCCACAGCTGCCACAGCTGCCACAGCGGCAGCGGGTGGCGGGGGGGCCGCAATGCTGCGCGTGCTGAACACTTTGCCGACAGGCGACCGGGGGCTGTCCCAAGCCAGCGGCACGCCGCTCAGCACCAGCCAGTGCAGGGCCAGCACCAGGACTGTGATGAGAAACAGCGCGCGCCGTGGCATCTACCTGCGTGCCGGGGCCGTCAGGCGCTGCCCGCGCCCAGATCACTGGAGAGCTGGGCCGCAGCCGCGCGCAGCGGCGCGTCGATGGCGCCGCCCCACTCGGGGTCGAAGGTGGCAATGGAGCCCAGCGTGGTGATGCCCAACTCCAGGTGGCCGTCCGCGTCAAACACGGGTGCGCAGAACGCCACGATGCCGGGCAGCAAGGTATCGACCACCCGCGCGGCACCGCGTTCGCGTACCTCGGCCAGCAGGGTGTTGACCTCGGTCATGGTCGAGGGCAGGTCGGTGCGGCGCATCTTCACGGCGCGGGCCAGCTCCTCCTTGAGCAGCGGCGCCACCACATCAGGCGCCATGTGCGCCGCAAAGCAGCGGCCGGTGGCCGACGACAACAGCGGCATCACGTCACCCAGGCGCAGGTTGGCAGTGACAGCCTGGGGCGACTCCTCCCAGTGCACGATGGTGGGGCCGTGGTTGCCCCACACGGCCAGCGCCAGCGTGTGACCGATGGCTTCCATGAGTTCCGGCATGCGCTCGCGCGCCAGGCGCACGGCATCGAGCCGGGCCAGCGACGCCAGCCCCAGCTTGAGGGCGGCGGGGCCCAGGTCGTAGCGGGCGTTGCGCGGGTCTTGTGTGACCAGGCCCAGGCGCTGAAAGCTCACCAGATACCGGTGCGCCTTGGCCGCGCTCATGCCCGCCGAGGCCGCCACATCCTTGAGCATGAGCGGCCCGCGCGAGCGGGTCAGCCCCTCCAGCAGGGCAAAACCCACCTCGACCGATTGAATTCCTGCACGTTCTTTGTCCATGTGCACTAAAATTTGCGAGTTTTGTTTAGTTAAATCAATTTACCCAAGCGTAATTCGTGTTGGGTGAAGACTTTCAACCCCTTGAGACAAAGGTCCTGCCACCATGAAACTCGCTACCTACAAAGACGGCTCGCGCGACGGCCAACTGGTTGTCGTCTCCCGCGACCTGGGCACAGCCCATTATGCGACCGGCATCGCCAGCAAGCTCCAGCAGGCGCTGGACGACTGGGGCTTCATCTCGCCCCAGCTGCAGGACCTGTACGACCAGCTCAACAGCGGCCGCGCGCGCCACGCGTTCCCGTTTGACCCCAAGCAATGCATGGCCCCGCTACCCCGCGCCTACCAGTGGGCGGATGGCTCGGCCTACATCAACCACGTCGAACTGGTGCGAAAAGCGCGCAACTCCGAAGTGCCCGAGAGCTTCTATACCGACCCCCTGATGTACCAGGGCGGCAGCGACGACTTCATCGGCCCTTGCGACGATGTGGTGGTGCCCAGCGAAGCCATGGGCATCGACTTTGAGGCCGAGATCGCCGTCATCACCGGCGACGTGAAGATGGGCACCACCGCCGACCAGGCGCTGGACGGCATCCGCCTGGTGATGATTGCCAACGACGTGAGCCTGCGCAACCTGATCCCTGCCGAGCTGGCCAAGGGTTTCGGTTTCTTCCAGAGCAAGCCCGCCACCGCCTTCGGCCCTGTGGCCGTCACGCTGGACGAGCTGGGCGACGCCTGGGACCATGGGCGCGTGAATCTCACCGTGCAGTCCACCTGGAACGGCCGCAAGGTCGGCATGTGCGACGCCGGCCCCGAGATGACCTTCCACTTCGGGCAGCTCATCGCCCATGTGGCCAAGACGCGCAACCTGCGCGCGGGCTCCATCATCGGCAGCGGCACCGTGAGCAACAAGGGCGTGACCGGCGCCAACGGCCGCACCGAATGGCCCAAGGGCTACAGCTGCATCGCCGAAAAGCGCTGCATCGAGACCATCCAGGACGGCAAGCCCAGCACCGAATTCATGAAGTTCGGCGACACCATCCGCATCGAGGTCAAAGGCAAGGACGGTGCCAGTATCTTTGGTGCCATCGACCAAGCTATTGCAGCCCCCTGAGCGGCCTTCGGCGTCTTCCCCCTCAGGGGGACGCCACCAGTGGCCTAGCTGAGCCAGTTCCACGGTGGCACTGGCCTTGGCGTGCGCCGGTTTCAAACGCCGTGCGCACAGCCAAAAATATGAGAAAAAATGGTGCTACCGCCTGATAGGAAAGCGCTTGTAGCTATCAAATTAATAGTATCAACAAGGAGACAGCCCCATGCAACGCAGAACCCTCTTGTCCGCCCTGGCCGCCGCTGGCGCCACCACCGCCGCCCCTTGGGCCCTGGCCCAGCAAGCAGCTTGGCCCGACCAGCCCCTGCGCTGGGTGGTGCCCTACCCCGCAGGCGGCGGCACCGACGTGCTGGCCCGCACCGTGGCCGAAGCCATGCGCCAGACGCTGGGACAGCAGATCATCGTGGACAACCGCCCAGGCGCCTCCACCAACATCGGCGGCCAGGCCGTGGCCACGGCCAAACCCGACGGCTACACCTTCATGTCGGCCGACAACGCCATCCTGGCCTACAACGAACACCTGTTCACCAAGCTGCCGTTCAACCCCGAAAAGGACTTCACCTACGTGGGCGGCATCAGCCGCTTTCCGCTGGCGCTGGTGGTGCATCCGGCGTTCGAAGCCAAGACGGTGAAGGAATTCCTCGCCTACGCGCGCGCCAACCCCGGCAAACTCAACTACGCATCGCCCGGCAACGGCTCGCCACACCACCTGGCGATGGAGATGTTCAAGAACCGCACCAAGACCTTCCTCACCCACATCCCCTACCGCGGCGCCGCGCCCGCGCTGCAGGACGTGATGGGTGGGCAGGTGCCGTGCATGTTCCTGGACCTGGCTGCCGGCCTGCCGGTGATCACTTCGGGCAAGGTGCGTGCCTTGGCCATCGGCTCGGCCAAGCGCGTGGCCGCGCTGCCGGACGTGCCCACCCTGGCCGAAGCCGGTGTGCCCAACACCGAGGTGTTTGCGTTCCAGGGCATCCTGGCGCCCGCCGGTCTGCCCGCTGCGATCACGGCGCGCCTGAACGGCGACCTGAACAAGGCCCTGCTCAACCCCGCCGTGGTCAAGCGCATGAACGACTTCGGCATGGAAGCCCTGCCTGGCACGCCCGAGCAGTTCCGCGCCATGGCACGGGCCGAGTCCAAGCGCTGGGGCGAGATCATCAAGGCGGCAGGCGTGAAACTCGACTGACCCCCCTGAGCGGCTGCGCCGCTTCCCCCCAGGGGGACGCACCCGGTGGCCTGGCAAAGCCAGTTCCACGGGTGCACTCGCTTGGCGAAGCGCCCTCTGCGGGGGGGGGGCTGCGGTGTTTCTTACTCCGGCAGGTGGCACACCGCTTCGATGTTGTTGCCTTCCGGGTCGATGACAAACGCGCCGTAGTAGTTCTCGTGGTAGTCGGGCCGCAGGCCCGGGGCTCCGTTGTCTTTGCCCCCGGCTTCGATGGCGGCGCGGTAGAAGGCATCGACCTGGGCCCGGGTGGCGGCCCGCCATGCCAGGTGGCAGCCCGTAGTCGCGGGCGGGCCGCCGTAGGGCGAGGGGCCGTCGATGAACCACACGTCGGCCTTCTTTCCATCAGGTTCGGCCGGCTCCGGGTAGGCAAAGCCCAGCATGTTCGAGCCGTAGTTGCCTTCAAAACACAGGCTGTAGCCCAAAGGCGCGAGGGCAGCGGTGTAGAACGCCTTGGTGCGGGCGATGTCAGTGACGCGGAAAGTCATGTGGTCCAGCATGGGAGGGGCTCCTGGGGTGGTTGTGTCCGGTTTTATACTTGAAATACTGATATTAAACACAGTTTTTTCAGCCGGATACAGAATCCCTCGCGCCTTCTGAGCGGTTCCGCCCCGACGGCCCCGGTGCTCTTCAGTTCCACCCCTCCAGCACCAGCTTGCCCCGCGCCTTGCCGCTCTCGATGAGCGCATGGGCGCGCTTCAGATTCGCCGCGTTGATGCTGCCCAACCGCTGGTCCAGCGTGGTGCGGATCAGCCCGGCGTCCACCAGCTGCGCTACCTCGGTCAGCAGGCGGTGCTGGTCGATCATGTCGTCCGTGCCAAACAGCGCACGCGTGAACATCAGCTCCCAGTGCAGCGACACCGACTTGCGCTTGAACTTCGTCACATCGAGTGATACTGGGTCGTCGATCAGCGCGAACTGGCCTTGCGGCGCGATGGCCTCGACGATCTGGTCGAAGTGCGCATCGGTCTGCGTGAGGCTCACGATGATGTCCACCGTGGGGTGGCCGATGCGGGCCAGCTCTTGCGTGAGCGGCTGGCTGTGGTCGATGACGTGGTGGGCGCCCAGGTCGCGCACCCACTGCTGGGTTTCGGGGCGCGATGCGGTGCCGATGATCGTGAGGCTGGTGAGCCGCGCCGCCAGCTGCGTGAGGATGGAGCCCACACCACCGCTCGCGCCGATGATGAGCAGGGTCTTGTTGGTGGGCTGCTTGCCTGGCGCCACGCCCAGGCGGTCAAACAGCAGTTCCCACGCGGTGATGGTGGTCAGCGGCAGTGCGGCAGCTTCCGCAAAGTCCAGCGACTTCGGCGCGTGGCCCACGATGCGCTCGTCCACCAGATGCAGCTCGCTGTTGGTGCCGGCGCGCGCGATGGAGCCTGCGTACCAGACGCGGTCGCCGGGCTGGAACAGCGTCACCTCTGGCCCCACGGCGCGCACGATGCCGCTGGCGTCCCAGCCCAGCACCTTGTAGTCGGGGCCGTCGCCGCTGCGCGAGCTGCTTTTGCGCACCTTGGTGTCCACGGGGTTCACCGAGACGGCATGCACCTCCACCAGCAGGTCGTGGCCGGTGGCCACGGGGTCGGGTTGGGTGATGTCGAGCAGCGATTCGGGGTGGTCGATCGGGTGGGCGGTTTGGTAGCCGATGGCTTTCATGGGGTGGTCCTGGCTCTAAAAATGAGATGCCTCGATGATTGGTCTTGCGGGTTTGTTTTTAAATGGGTGGATAGTTGAATGAATATTCAATCAATATTTGAAAATAAAGCCGACAACACCTGAAGTCGCCATGAAAAGCCTTCAAGACCTGGACATCTTTGTGCGTACCGTGGACAGCGGCAGCCTGTCTGCTACGGCCAGGGCGCTGGACCTGACCCCGGCAGCGGCCAGCGCGGCGCTCAAGCGGCTGGAGGCCGAGCTGGGCGTGCTGCTGTTCGTGCGCTCCACGCGCAGCCTGCGGCTCACGCCCGAGGGCACGCTGTTTCTGGAGCACTGCCGCCCCGCGCTGGCCGCGCTGCAGCAGGTGCAGGGGCAGCTGGCCAACGGCCGGGCGGGTGCGCTGAGCGGCACGCTGCAGCTGGCGGCGCCGTCGGATCTGGGGCGCAATGTGTTGTTGCCCTGGCTCGACGAGTTCCAAGTCGAGCACCCGGGCATCGCCGTCCGATTGCAGCTGTCAGATCGCATGGCGAATGTGTACAGCGAGCCGGTGGACGCCGCCTTTCGCTATGGCAAGCCCCAGGATTCGGGCCTGGTGGCGCTGCCGCTGGCGGCCGAGCACCGGCGCGTGCTGTGTGCGGCGCCGGCCTACCTGGCGGCCCACGGCGCGCCCCCCACCCCACATGCGCTGGTGGACCATGACTGCCTGTGCTTCATGCTGGGCGAGGACGTGCACGACCGTTGGCGGTTCTGGGATGCGGCGGGCCAGGAGGCGCAGGTGCGCGTGCGCAGCCACAACGTGGCCAATGACGGCGATGCCGTGCGCCGCTGGGCCGTGCTGGGGCGCGGCATTGCCTACAAGTCGTACTTTGACGTAGCGCACGATCTGGCTGCCGGTCGTCTGGTGCCACTGTGCACCGACTGGACCACGGAGGCGGTCCCGCTGTTTCTTGTGGCCCCCAGCCGCAGGCAGCTCACGCCGCTGGTGCGCGCGCTGCGTGACTTCATGGCCACGCGGCTGCAGGCGCTGCAGCAGCAGCAAGAGGTCGCCTTCTGATGTTGGTGTGTCGCGGGCGAGGGAGGAGAGGGAGGGGGGCGTTCCGCCGGCCGCCAATCGGTGGTCCGGATTCAGCGAGTGCCTGGGGCAGGGCGGTTTTACGCTCCGGTCGGAGTGGGGCGCCAAGCCATCGCTCGCCCGGCTGGCGGCGCAACTGGCGCCCGGCATTTCTCCCCAAGACCCAAAGGCATCTTCATGAATATCGTTCTTTTGCACGGCAGCTGGCATGGCGCCTGGTGCTGGCACAAAGTGGTCCCGCTGCTGCAGGCCCGGGGGCACCAGGTGCATGTGCCTGACCTGCCCGCCCATGGCCGCCACTGGCGGGTGGCGCGGGGGCGCACCACGCTCTCGGCCATGGCGGCGCATGTGTGCCGGGTGCTCGATGCGCTGGACGGCCCGGCGCTCATCGTGGCGCACAGCCGGGGCGGCATTGTGGCGTCCACGGTGGCCGAGTTGCGGCACCACAAGCTGGCGGGTGTGACCTACCTGGCCGCTTACATGCTGCGCCATGGCGAGCGGGTGACCGACTTTTTCCGCCAGGACAAGGCCTCGCTGGTGGCGCGCCACATCCATGTCAGCCGCAGCACCTTGACCGACCACCTGGCGCCCGAGGCCTACCGCCCCGCGCTGTACGCCGATTGCTCGGACGCCGACGTGGCGCTGGCCCAGGCGCTGCTCACGCCCGAGCCTTCGCTGCCCGCACTCACCCGGCTTGCGCTGACGGCGCCGCGCTACGGCAGCGTGCCCCGGCACTACATCGAGCTGACGCAGGACCGGGCCGTGACCATCGAGCTGCAGCGCAAGATGATCGCGGCCTCGCCCTGCGCCACGGTGTCGTCCATCGAGGCGAGCCACTCGGCGTATTTCTCGCAACCCCAGCGGCTGGCGGACACCGTGCACCAGATCGCCGGTTTCCGCTGAAGGGCCCGGGATGAGCGCGGCGGTGGCAGGGCTATCGCCCACGCGACGCCGCCGGGGCGCGGGTGCGCCGCACAATGCGACCCCCAACGGCGCATGCGCCTGCCTCGCCCAGAAAGACCCCCATGCTGAATTTCGACTTCCACAACCCCACCCACATCGCCTTCGGCCAGGGCCGCATTGCCGACCTGGCCAAGCTCGTGCCCGCTGCCGCCAAGGTGCTGATCCTCGTGGGTGGCGCCAGCGCCGAAAAGACCGGTACGCTGGCCGAGGTGCGCGCCGCGCTGGGCGAGCGCCAGCACGCCACCTTCAGCGGTATCGAGCCCAACCCGAGCTACGAGACCTCGATGAAGGCCGTGGCGCAGATCCGCGAAGGCGGGTTTGACTTCCTGCTGGCCGTGGGGGGCGGTTCGGTGATCGACGCCACCAAGTTCATCGCGGCCGCTGTCCGCTTCGAGGGCGACGACCCCTGGGCCATCCTCGAAAAACATGGCCGCAACGTGAAGGGCGCCATGCCATTCGGCGCTGTGCTCACGCTGCCCGCCACCGGCTCAGAGATGAACAACGGCGGCGTCATCACCCACCGCGCCAAGGGCGCCAAGCTGGCGTTTGGCAGCGTGCACACCTACCCGGTGTTTTCGGTGCTCGACCCCACCAAGACCTACACCCTGCCACCCCAGCAACTGGCCAACGGTGTGGTCGATGCGTTTGTGCACACGGTGGAGCAGTACCTCACCTACCCGGTCAACGCGCCCGTGCAGGACCGTTTTGCCGAAGGCATCCTGCAGACGCTGATCGAGATCGGCCCGCGCCTGCTGACCGCCCCCGAGCCGGTGTACGACGACCGCGCCAACCTGATGTGGGCCGCCACCATGGCGCTCAATGGCCTGATCGGCGCGGGCGTGCCGCAGGACTGGGCCACGCACATGATCGGCCACGAGCTGACTGCCCTGCACGGCATCGACCACGCGCGCACCCTGGCCATCGTGCTGCCCGCGCTGCTGCACGAGCGGCGTGGCGCCAAACGCGCCAAGCTGCTGCAGTACGGCGAGCGCGTGTGGGGCATCACCACCGGCACGGATGACGAGCGCATCACCGCCGCCATCGAGCGCACGCGCGACTTCTTTGAACGCATGGGCATCGCCACCCGCCTGTCGGGCTACGGCCTGGGCGCCGACACCGTGGGCGCCGTGGTGGCGCAGCTGGAAGCGCATGGCATGGTGACCCTGGGCGAGCAGCGCGAGATCACGCCGGCCGTGAGCCGCCGGATTCTGGAGGCGGCGCTGTAAGCGCATTCGCTCAAGATTTAAGTAAAAATAGCTGCTAGCGCTTGATACGCAAGCGCTAGCAGCTATTGTTTTTGTAGTTGATTCGTTGGCGTGAAATGCTCGCAGAAAGACCACGCTGTGATGGGCTTTGAGGCGCATTTCACGACGTTCGATAATTCAGCACGGCACGAGGAAGCGCCGGGGTGTCTGAGATAACTCTTCGCACTCAAGGCCCGGTATGAGTTCCCTTCAATGCAGCCCTGTGACGACCGTTCCCAGTCATTGGTTGTCAACCTGAGATTTTGATGATGGCGAAGCAAGTCACCAACTCCAACCAGCTCTCTCGGCTGGTATTGAAAGGCTACAAGTCGATCGCCGAGTGCGATCTGCCCTTGGGGTCTATCAATGTGCTAATCGGGGCCAATGGCGCGGGTAAATCCAACTTCATCGGATTCTTCAAGCTCATCAAGCGGTTGCTTGATCGCCAACTGCAAGTAGCTGTGGGGCTGGCTGGAGGCCCAGATGCGCTGCTTCATTTCGGTCGTAAGAAGACTGCCTCGCTTTGGGCGGAGGTTCATTTTGGCGGCGCTTCTTACAGCTTTGAGCTCACGCCAACCAGCGATAACCGAATGATGTTCACCCATGAAAAAGTATTCAGCCAGTCGGGCATGCAGGTGGGCAGCTCTGGTTACTTCGAGTCCCAAGCCCATCTCTTCACCAGTTGGGGTGAGGGCAATGATCAGGATGGCGTCATGCAAGGCATGCGCAGTTGGCGGGTTTACCACCTGCACGACACCAGCGACAGTGCGTTGGTAAAGCAGGTGCATGGCATTGCCGACAACGAGTACCTGCGTGAAGATGCTCGCAACTTGGCGGCCTTTCTTTTCCGGCTCAAAAACCACTACGTGGCTCACTACCAGCGCATCGTCAAAAGCATAAAGATGGTGGCACCGTTCTTTGGCGACTTTCATTTGCGGCCGAGCGTCGATAACCCCGAAAAAATCCAGCTCGAATGGACCGAAGCCGGGCAGGACGTGCCCTTTACCGCCAGCGCTTTGTCCGACGGCACGCTGCGCTTTATTTGCCTGGCCACCGTTCTGCTACAGCCCGAAGCGTTCATGCCTGCCACCATCCTGATTGACGAGCCGGAGTTGGGCCTGCACCCCTTTGCCATCACCATGCTCGGGGCGATGATGAAATCCACCGCGCAGCAGCATCAGATCATTGTCTCCACCCAGTCGGTGGAGCTGGTCAACGAGTTCGATGCCGAAGACCTGATCGTGGTGGACAAGAAAGGTGGCGCGTCCACCTTCTCCCGGCCCAGTGCTGAATCGCTGGGCGAATGGCTGCAGGACTACACCCTGGGCGAGCTGTGGAAGAAGAACATCCTGGGCGGAAGGCCGCAGCGATGAGTCGCTTATATGTGGTTGTGGAAGGCCAGACCGAAGAGGCCTTCGTGCGTGAATTGCTGGTGCCGCATTACGCCCGCCTGGGCCGGTATCTCACCCCCATCATCGTCAGTACCAGCCCCGGCTACAAAGGCGGTGTGGTGAGTTACGCCAAGGTCAAGCCGCAAATCGTGCGGCTGTGCAGGCAAGACGCAGAAGCCTGGGTTACGACCCTGTTCGACCTGTATGCGCTGCCGACCGACTTTCCGGGCAAGGCGGCACCCGCATACCCCGCCCAGGCCAGCGGCAGCACCAAGGCGCAATACCTGGAGGCGCAGCTTCTGCAAGACATCGCCGAGCCCAACTTTCTGCCCAACCTGCTGGTGCACGAGTACGAGGCGCTGCTATTGACCCAGCCTACACAATTTGAGCAATGGACGAGCAATGCCAAAGTGCCCGCCACCCTGGCCCAGGCCGTGGCACAAGCAGGCTCGCCCGAAGATGTGAACGACAGCCCGCATACCGCCCCTTCCAAACGCATCCTGGCGGTGATGCCCGAATACCAGAAAACCTTTCACGGCCCGCTGATCGCCTGCGACATTGGGCTGGACGCCCTGCGCCAGGCCTGCCCGCATTTCCATGCCTGGCTGCTGGCCGTGGAAGCCCTTCCCTGACACCCCCTTTATGGCACACCAAAAACCAGAAGTCACCTGGATCGGCAAAGACCAACGCCCCCGGCTGGAGCCGCGCATTTTGCTGGAGGACCCGGTCCGCAGCCACCCGCAGCTTCTGGCAAAACAACACACGATGCGTGTTGTTTTGGATGCGCAGCAGATTCAACACGCAGTGCGTGGCGAATCTCCTCTGGGCCATGATGGCCGTGATGTGCAGCCGGGCGTGCTCAACCCCAGCTTGTCATGGACGCATTGCCGCACTCTGTTGAAAGAGGCGAGCCAAGCCCTGGAAGTACCTGCTGGTGGCCCATGAGCAGGTCACAGAAGACAATACACTGAACGATTTTTTGCGTTTTGAGGGGGTGTGCGGCTGAGCCCGTCGGGATGGTGGACGGCGTGGTTCTGAGGAAAATGGCTGCTATCGCTTGTGGGTAAAGCGCAGGTAGCTACTATTTTGGTAGCGGTATCTGCCGGTTTAACGGTGATGGATATCAGGTTGTGACTTCTGCAGCCGCAGCCTCAGGTGTGTTGCACGCCGCCACCTCCACCAAACAGTCATAAAACGTCGGGGCCCGCCCCAGGTCGGTCAGCGCCTGGCTGGTCACTTCATTCACGTTGGTACCGCCCAGCCCCAGCTTTCTCCACCAGATGCCCAGGCCATTCACAACCCCGGGCCGTGCGCGGCGCGACACGGTGGCGTGGCACAGGTAGCTGCCCCGGTCGTTGAACACGCGCACCACGGCGTCGTTGGCAATGCCGCGTGCTTCGGCATCGTCGGGGTGGATCTCCAGCACGGGGCGGCCCTCGATGTTGCGCAGGCTCTGCACGTTCACGAAGGTGGAGTTCAAGAAGTTGCGCGCGGGCGGCGAGATCATGGCCAGCGGGTAGCGGGCGTCCGTGCCCTGCAGTTCGTAGTTGGGCAGGTGGTCGGGCAGGCCGTCCAGGCCCTGTGCGGCCAGGCGGGCGCTGTAGAACTCGCACTTTCCAGAGGGTGATGGGAAGTTGCCTTCGGCGAACGGGGCATCGGGGATGGCGAGCGTGGCAAAACCTTGGGTCTCGAGCAGCGCGTAGTCCACCGCGTCGCCAAAGGCCTGGCGGCACAGGGCCTCGTCGCTCTCGGCAAAACAGGGCTCGGCAAAGCCCATGCGCGCCGCCAGGTCGCGGAAGATCTGTGCGTTGCTGCGCGCCTGGCCCTGCGGCGCGATGGCGGGGCGGTTGAGCAGCACGTCGGTGTGGCCGTAGCTCAGGTGCACGTCCCAGTGCTCCAGCTGCGTGGTGGCGGGCAGGATGTAGTCGGCGTAGTCGGCCGTGTCGGTGCGGAAGTGCTCCAGCACCACCGTGAACAGGTCTTCGCGCGCAAAGCCTTGCACCACCTTGCCCGAATCGGGCGCCACGGCCACGGGATTGCTGTTGTAGACCACGATGGCCTCCACCTTCGGTCCGAACGCAGGCGAGGCCCCGCGCAGCAGGTCGTCGCCAATGGTGGACATGTTGATGGTGCGCGGTGTCTGGGCGGGCATCAGGTCGGGCCGCTGCAGCACGGCGCGCTGCGCGGGGAACTGGCCCGAGCTGGACAGCAGCACGCCGCCCGCGCGGTGGCGCCAGGCGCCCGTGAGCGCAGGCAGGCAGGCCACGGCGCGCACCGCATTGCCGCCGCCACGCACACGCTGCATGCCGTAGTTCAGGCGGATGGCGGCGGGCTTCGTCGTGCCGTAGTCCTTGGCCAGCTGGCGGATCTGCTCCACCGGAATGCCGCACACCTCGGCCGCGCGTTCGGGCGGCCACTGCAGTGCGCGCTCGCGCAGCTGGTCCCAGCCCAGCGTGTGGCGGGCGATGTAGTCGTGGTCCAGCCAGTCGTTCGCGATCAGCTCGTGCATCAGCGCCAGTGCCAGCGCCGCGTCGGTGCCGGGGCGCAGGGCAATGTGCTCGTGGCATTTGTCGGCCGTCTCGCTCTTGCGGGGGTCAATGCACACCAGCTTGGCGCCATTGCGCTTGGCCTGCTGGGCGTAGCGCCAGAAGTGCAGGTTGCTGCCGATGGAGTTGCTGCCCCAGATCAGGATGAGCTGCGATTCGGCAAAGAACTCCACCTTCATGCCCACCTTGCCGCCCAGGGTCTGCACCAAGGCCTCGGCGCCGGCCGATGCGCAGATGGTGCGGTCCAGCTGCGAGGCACCCAGCTTGTGGAAGAAGCGGCGGTCCATGCTCTCGCCCTGCACCATGCCCATGGTGCCCGCGTAGCTGTAGGGCAGGATGGCTTCGGGCGCGCGCGCGGCGATGGCCTGCAGGCGCTGGGCGATGTCGCTCAGCGCCTCGTCCCAGGTCACGGGCGCGAACTGGCCGGCCCCCTTGGCGCCCGTGCGCTTGAGCGGCGTGAGCACGCGCTCGGGGTGGTAGCTGCGCTCGGTGTACTTGCTCACCTTGGCGCACAGCACGCCGTCGGTGTGTGGGTGAGCGGGGTTGCCCTGTACGCGGGTGGCCACGCCGTTCTCTATGGTCGTCAACAGGGCGCAGGTGTCCGGGCAGTCGTGGGGGCAAGCGCCGCGCACCTGAGTCGGTACAGATAGAGGGGAATTTGCAGCAGAAGACGTGGGCATTTGGTAGGTTGATCGTTAAACTGGCAATCAGGGTTGGAACGGTTGTGCATATCTAGCCACCCTTCCAAGGAGGCTGCCTACCGGCAGCGCAGAGGGATCGCCCTCGATTCACAAGAGCAGAGATTTCACCATGAACCAACCGGTATTGGGTCGTAGACAGTTTTCCGTGGGCCTGGGCGCTGCAGCGCTGGGGGGCTTCCAGCTGGCACACGCGCAAAGTGAAGGCCGGATTGTGCTGGGCCAGTCTGCTGCCTTCACGGGCCCCGCCGCGCAGCTGGGCGTGCAGTTCAATCTGGGTGCCAAGCTCTTTTTCGACCAGCTCAATGCGCAGGGTGGCGTGGGCAAACGCACGGTGGAAATCCGCACGATGGACGATGGCTACGAGCCCGACCGCTGCGCCGAGAACACCCGCAAGCTCATTGCCGAAGACGTGTTCGCCCTGTTTGGTTACATCGGTACGCCCACCAGCCTGGCGGCGATGCCTATCTTCACCAAGGAAAAAGTGCCATTCTTTGGCCCCTTTACGGGGGCCGAGGCGCTGCGCCAGCCGTTCAACCGGCTGATCTTCCATGTGCGCGCCTCGTACTACGACGAAACCGCACTCATCGTGCGCCAGCTTACCAACCTGGGCCTCAAGAAGATTGCGGTGTTCTACCAGAACGACGCCTACGGTAAGGCCGGGCTCGATGGCGTGACGAAGGCGCTGACCGAACTCAAGCTCTCGCCTGTGGCCACTGCCACGGTGGAGCGCAATTCGACCGACGTGAAAGCGGCTGTGGACAAGCTGGTGCCGGCCAAGCCGGATGCCGTGGTGCAGATCACTGCCTATGCCTCGGCCGCATCCTTTGTGCGCGCAGCGCGCAAGGCGGGCTTTGGCGGCACGTTCTACAACGTGTCTTTCGTGGGCACGCAGGCGCTGGCCGACGAGCTGGGCAAGGATGGCGCCGGTGTGGTGGTGTCGCAGGTCGTACCTTCGCCCTATCAGCCGTCGCGCCAGATTACCCGCGAGTTTCTGGAAGCCATCAAGAAGGGCGGCGACAAGGTGCAGGCCAACTACTCCAGCATGGAGGGTTTTCTGGCCGCCCGCATCTTCACTGAAGGCCTGCGCCAGGCCCAGGGCAGCGGAAGGCCCACCCGCGAGAGCCTGATCACCGGCATTGAGTCGCTGGGCAGCCAGGTGATTTCGGGCTTTCCGGTCACCTACAGCGCTACGAGCCATGCGGCATCGAAGTTTGCCGAGATGTCCATGCTGACGGGCGACGGCCGTGTGAGGACCTGACTGCAGCGCCGCAGGCCCCGGCGGAGGGCTCTGCGGCATCTATCTGCAAGGCGATCAGCCCAGTGTGCGTGTGCGCACCAGTCCTTGCATGAAGGCCTCGCAGCGCGCCAGCTGCTCCAGGCTCACGTATTCGTCGGGCTGGTGGGCCTGCTGGATGCTGCCGGGGCCACACACCACGGTGGAGATGCCCGCGTTCTTGAACAGGCCCGCCTCGGTGCCAAAGGCCACCAGCGTGGTGTTCTTTTCGCCGCTCAGCTCCTGCGCCAGGCGTGTCACCGGGTCATCCTTGCTGCCCAGAAAACTCGGAATCTCGCAGATGGTCTCGAATTCAAAGCCTGCTGCGGGCGCCACCTTCTTCATCGCAGGCTCCAGCGACTTGGCATAGGCCACCACCTCGGACTGCATCTGCGCCGCATTGGCCGTGGGCAGGTCGCGGAACTCGTAGCGGAACTCGGCGTCGCGCGGCACCACGTTGTCGGCAATGCCGCCGTGGAACTGGCCCACGCTGGTGGTCGAAAACGGCACGTCGAAGCCCTCAAAGCGGGGCTCATTCTTTTCAAAGTCTTCCGCCATGTCGCGCACCCGGCCCACCACGCGGGCGGCCATCTCGATGGCGTTGACCGAATGCGGCGTGAGGGAGGAATGCGCCTCCTTGCCGCGCACGCAGCACTTGTAGCGGTACACGCCCTTGTGCGCGATGGCGGGGATCATGCTGGTGGGCTCGCCCACGATGCAGGCCAGGGGCTTGATGTTGGCATCGCGCAGGTCGGCGATGAGCTCTTTTACGCCAAAGCAGCCGATCTCTTCCTCATAACTGAAGGCCAGGTGGATGGCGAAGGGCGCGTCGCTGTTCAGGAATTGCTCGGCGTGCGAGACCGCAATGCCAATGAAGGCCTTCATGTCTGCACTGCCACGCCCGTACAGATTGCCGTCCTTGACCAGAGCGCTCAGTGGGTCCATGGTCCAGTCCTGCCCGTCCCACGGCACCGTGTCGGTGTGGCCCGAGAGGATCACGCCAGCGGGTTTGCCCTCGCCCAGCGTGGCGAACAGGTTGGCCTTGGTCTTGTCGTCGTTGAAGGTCAGTCGGCTTTTCACACCCAGCCGAGCCAGGTGGTCGCGGATGAAGTGGATCAGCTCCAGGTTGGAGTGGTGGCTGACGGTGTTCATGCGCACCAGGGTTTGCGCAAGTTCGAGGGCGTGGGGGGAGAGTGTCATGTTGCAGTGCAAATAAACCCGGGGTGGCGCAAGGGACGGCCAGCGGGCTAGACTGTGAGATCGTAAGGACACATATCATGAACGTTATTGACTCCATCGTCACCCAGGCGGCCAGTATTGCAGCGGTGCGCCGGGACATTCACGCCCACCCCGAGCTGTGCTTTGAAGAGGTGCGCACCGCCGATGTGGTGGCCCAAAAGCTCACCGAATGGGGCATTCCCATCCACCGGGGGCTGGGCAAGACGGGCGTGGTGGGCATCGTCAAGGGGCGCGACGGTGGCGCCAGTGGCCGGGCGATTGGCCTGCGCGCCGACATGGACGCCCTGCCCATGCAGGAGTTCAACACCTTCGCCCACGCCAGCAAACACCAGGGCAAGATGCACGCCTGCGGCCACGACGGCCACGTGGCCATGCTGCTGGCGGCGGCCCAGCACTTTGCCAAGCACCGCAACTTTGACGGCACTGTGTACCTGATCTTCCAGCCCGCCGAAGAAGGCGGCGGCGGCGCCCGCGTGATGATCGAAGACGGCCTGTTCGAGCAGTTCCCCATGGAGGCCGTGTACGGCATGCACAACTGGCCCGGCATGCCCGTGGGTACCTTTGCCGTCAGCCCCGGCCCGGTCATGGCATCGACCAGCGAATTCAAGATCACCCTGCGCGGCAAAGGCGGCCATGCGGCCCTGCCGCACACAGGCATCGACCCGGTGCCGATCGCCTGCGGCATGGTGCAGACCTTCCAGACCATCATCAGCCGCAACAAGAAGCCGGTGGACGCGGGCGTGATCTCGGTCACCATGATCCATGCGGGCGAGGCCACCAATGTGGTGCCCGACAGCGTCGAACTGCAGGGCACGGTGCGCACCTTCACAGTGGAAGTGCTGGACCTGATCGAAAAGCGCATGCGCCAGATTGCCGAGCACACCTGCGCCGCACACGACGCCACCTGCGAGTTCGAGTTTGTGCGCAACTACCCGCCCACCATCAACTCGCCCGCCGAGGCCGAATTTGCCCGCAAGGTGATGGCGGGCATCGTGGGGGAGGAGCGTGTGCTGCCCCAGGAGCCCACCATGGGCGCCGAAGACTTCGCCTACATGCTGCAGGCCAAGCCCGGTGCGTACTGCTTCATCGCCAACGGCGACGGCGCGCACCGCGAGATGGGCCACGGCGGCGGGCCTTGCATGCTGCACAACCCGAGCTATGACTTCAACGACGACCTGATCCCGCTGGGCGCCACCTACTGGGTCAAGCTGGCCGAGGAATGGCTGGCCCAGCCCGCTGACGCCGCCTGACGCACAGATCCGAGTCATGCCCGCCCTGGCGCCCATCGCGCGCGCCGGGGTGTTTTGTTTCCACCCCCGTCTGAAAGTCCCTGTCCATGATCGGTCTCGTTGACGCGTTTTCGCCCAGTTACGCAAAGGCGCGCACAAAGTTTCTGGAGGCGGCCGCCACCGCAGGCCTGCCCATCGAGTCACATGCCCACCCCCTGAAGGGCCGAGATGGTGAAGACCTGGCCATGGACGTGGTGCGCGACGGCCCGGCCGATGCCAAGAAGCTGCTCATCGTGAGCAGTGCCTGCCATGGCGTCGAAGGCTATTGCGGCAGCGGCGTGCAGGTGTTTGCACTGCGCGACTCCGAGTGGCGTGCGAAGGCGCGCGACGCCGGTGTGGCCACGCTCTATATCCATGCGCTCAACCCGTATGGCTTTTCGCACGTGCGCCGCTTCACCCACGAAAACGTGGACCTGAACCGCAACTTCCAGAACTTTTCAAGGCCCCTGCCCGTGAACACTGCCTACCGAGAGGTGCAGCCCCTGCTGCTGCCCGAGCAGTGGCCACCTGGCCCCGACAACGTGGCCGCCGTGGAGCAGTACATCGCCACCAAGGGCGAAGCGGCATGGCAGGCCGCCATCTCGCAAGGCCAGCATGAGTTTCCGCAAGGGGTCTTCTTTGGCGGCACCGAGCCCACCTGGAGCAACCGCACGCTGCGCCAGGTGCTGCGCCAGCACGGTGCAGGTGCGTCGCACATTGCCTGGATCGACCTGCACACCGGCCTGGGCCCCAGCGGCCATGGCGAACGCATCTATGCGGGCAATGACGACGACGTGGCCGTGGCCCGCGCGCGCGCCTGGTGGGACGGCGGCGGCGCCACGCCGGTCACGTCGATCTACGATGGCTCGTCCACCTCGGCCTTCCTCACCGGCCTGATGTGGACCTCGATCTACGACGAATGCCCGCATGCCGAGTACACCGGCATCGCCATGGAGTACGGCACGGTGCCCGTGCTCGACGTGATGAACGCCATCCGTGCCGAGCAGTGGCTCAACCTGCACCCCGACACGCCCGCCGACAAGGCCGCCCAGATCAAGGCGCAAATGCTGGCTGCCTTCTACACCGACACCGATGCCTGGAAGGGGCAGATCATCAGCCAGGCGCGGCAGTCGATGTTCCAGGCGGTGGAGGGGCTGGTTTCTTGAATACTTGGTGAAAATGCACCTGGCGCTTATCCAGCAAGCGCAAGTAGCTATAAAAAATATAGTATTTCAGGTCCATGGGGCCTGGTTTTTACGAGGGAGCCGCTGGCGCATGGCGGCTACCATCGTTCCCAAAAACCAGGAGACCCCATGGCGCCACGCCCCCGCACACTCCCCATCCCGCACGCAGCAGAACACGCTGGCCCATGAGGCCGCCCAGCGTGGCACACGTTGCAGCGCAAGCGCAGCAAGCCGATCCACTGCGCGCGCTCAGCCGCAGCCTGCTCCAGCTGGCTGAACAGGCCCAGCACGCGCCGCCGCAGGACCTGCTGCACCAGGCGCTGCAGACGCTGCGCGGGCTGGTGCCTTTTGATTCGGCGTGGTGGGGCGAGGTGTCGGCAGGCGAGTCTGGCGCAGGGGGCGGCGCGCAGGAGGTGCAGGCCGCGCCGCGCAACTGGCTGCACGGCAGCATCGGCCTGGCCCGGGGTTTTGCCGACGAGTGGAACGCCTTGTCCGCTGCGGACGATTTTGCGAAGCATTCCATGCGCCACCTGGGCGAGGTGATCCGCGAGCGCGACCTGGTCGGCGCGCCACCTGAAGACCCGCAGGTGATGGCCTTCGCAGAGCGGCACGGCCTGTACCACTGCATGGCCCTCACGGCCGAGCTGCCGCACAGCGGACTGCTGTTTTTTGTCTCGGTCTACCGGACGCCCACACGCAGCGAATTCACCGATGCCGAAACCGTGCTGTTTGGCGAGTTTGTGCTGCACCTGCTGCAGCACTGGCACCACCGGCTGCAGCGATTGCAAAGCGATTCGCCACGTCGCCCGTGGGACAGCTTTGCGCTGGCCCAGCCCACGGGCGAGCTGCTGTTTGCGGGCTTACGCATCAGCCAGGCCTTGCGCGCGGCCTACCCGGAATGGGCGGGCACCCGCCTGCCACCGGCCGTGGTGCAGGCGCTGCCCGGCGCGCCCTGCAACCTGGCGCTGGGCAAGGCCTGCCGCCTGCGGCTGGAGCGGTGCGGCCCGCTGGTGGCGCTCAGCATCGCATCGCGCCAGCACAAGCAGGCGCTGGCCCCGCGTGAGCTGAGCGTGGCCATGCTCTACGCCCAGGGGCAGTCGCACAAAGACATTGCCGCCACGCTGGGCCTCACGCCCGCCACGGTGCGAACTTACCTGCGCACTGCCTACGCAGCGCTGGGTGTGCGCAACAAGCTGGAACTGGTGGCGGCGCTGCGCAACGCGTAGGGCTTGACGCGCAGAACACCTTCCAGCCCGCCAGCGTTGAGGGTGCCTGTCGCGCCGTGCGGGCTCGGTAGTTTCCCGCTCCCTCTGCATTTGCAGAGGCCGCAGCGGCAGCTTCTTTTTCTATCGTCCGCACCGGAGTCCCAGAGCTTGCGGTGGCGCTGCCGCCGCAAGCTGGGCTCCTGAGAAAAACACACCACAGGAGACTTTCCGCATGTTCCCGAACCCCACCCGCGCCGCCGTGGCGCAACCCCGTCGCACCGCACTCGCGGCACCCTTGGGCCGATGGCCCGCGCGTGCGCTGAGCGGCCTGGGCGCCGCAGCCACCCTGGCGCTGACGGCCTGCGGCGGTGGCAGCGATGCCCCTGCGCCCCTGGCCAGCAAGCCCCTGGCAGAAGCTTGCGCTGCCTACACGTCAACCACCTTGCCCCATGGCGCCAAGCTCACGCGCACCGAGCTGCGCAAGGCCGAGGGCACGTTGCCCGACGTGTGCATCGTGCGCGGGCAGATCGTGTCCTCGCCCGACTCCACCATCAACTGGGCGGTGGAACTGCCCACGCTGGCGCAATGGAACAGCAAGACGCTGACCATCGGCGGTGGCGGCTTCGACGGGTTTATCCCCACAGACGACCCGTGGTACCAGCAGCTGGTGGGCCCATCGGCCAATCCGTATGTGAAGATCAGCTCCGACTCCGGCCACCAGATCCAGGGTTTTGCCTGGGGCAAGAGCGATGTGGCGCTGCGCAACCATGCGTTCGACGCCAACCATTTTGTGCTGGAGGTGGGCACCGCCATCGCCACCGAGTTCTACGGCAAGCGTCCCGTGCGGCGCTACCACATGGGCCATTCCAACGGCGGGCGCTCAGGTCTGATCTCCACGCAGAAGTACCCCAAGGACTACGACGGCGTGGTGGCCATGGAGCCCGCCATCGCCCAGCAGGCGCACCAGGTCAACCTCGGCCCCACGGTGCTGCGCCACATCTTCAAGAGCCGCGAGAACTGGATGAGCCCCGCCAAGATCGCGCTCTACGCCAAGGCCGAGACGGCCGCGTGCGACGGGCTGGACGGTCTGAAGGACGGCATCATCGGCAACGTCGAGGCCTGCAACTACGTGCCCACCGAGCTGCTGTGCCAGGGCGCGGACAGCGACAGCTGCCTCACGGCCGGTCAGATCGAATCCATCCGCCTCATCTACAGCGACCACAAGACGCCCGTGACCCTGTCGCGCGGCGCGGTGGGCTATCCGCGCTTTGGCCGGGGCGGCGCGTCCACGTCCGATTGGCAGTCGTACATGTTCGGCACCAGCTTCGATGCCCCCGATTCGTTCAACCACATGGCCGTGACGGCGGCTGCGCGCCTGGTGGAGGGCAACCCCAACGCCAACATCCTGAGCCACGACCCCACGCAGTACCAGGCGCAGTACAGCCGCCTGGCCGAGATGATCGACGGCACCGACCCGGACATTGCTGCCTTTGCCGACAACGGCGGCAAGCTGCTGATCTGGTACGGCGCGGGCGACACCTGCGTGTCGATGTACCGCACGGTGGAGTACCTCGACACGGTGAAGCAGCGCCTGGGCGCCAGCAAGGTGCAGAGCTTTGCGCGCATGGTCACCTCGCCCTCCAACGGGCATGACCTGGACGGCGCGGGCACCGAGCCCCGCTCCATCGACCTGCTGGCCGCCATGGACGCCTGGGTGGAAAAAGGCACGGCGCCCGACAAACTGGTGGCCACCAAGTTCGCACCCGGCACCACCACGCCAGTGGCCCAGCGCCCGGTGTGCGAGTACCCCAAGTTCCCGCGCTACAACGGCACGGGTGACGTGAGCAAGGCGGAGAGCTTTACCTGCTCGGTGACCTGATGGTGCAGGGGGCGGATGGCGGGCTGCGCTGCGGGTGTCCTGCGCGCAGCCCACGGTCTGGGGCTCACAGTCCCAGATCGCTCAGCCCCGCATGGTCGTCCGGCCGACGCCCGAGCGGCCAGAAGAACAGCCGGTCTGCGGCCTGGATGGGCCGGTCGTTGATGCTCGCGTGGCGCACAGCCATCAGGCCCGCATCGTTGAACTCCCAGTTCTCGTTGCCATAGCTGCGGTACCACTGGCCCGCGTCGTCATGCCATTCATAGGCGAACCGCACGGCGATGCGGTGGCCGCTGAACGCCCAGAGCTCTTTGATGAGGCGGTAGTCCAGCTCGCGCGCCCACTTGCGCTCCAGCAGCTGCCGGGCGGCCTCGCGGCCCACGGGAAATTCAGCCCGGTTGCGCCAGCGGGTGTCCTCGGTGTAAGCCAGGGCCACGCGCGCCGGGTCGCGCGAGTTCCAGCCGTCTTCGGCCAGGCGCACTTTCTGGATGGCGGTTTGCAGGGAGAAGGGGGGAAGAGGTGGTCGGGTTTCCATGGGCAGCACCTTGGGGTAGTGGGTCAAGAGGGTTGAGGATGTAGACAAGTCTGTCTACATCGCATCATAACGAAATGTAGACAGACTTGTCTACAATGCCCACATGATTCCCCTGCCGCCTTCTGACTGGAAAGACCTGCCTGCCCGCGACCGCCTGCTGCAGACTGCGCACGCGCTGTTTTACCGCGACGGTATCCGTGCCACGGGCATCGACCGAGTGATTGCCGAGTCGGGGGTCACCAAGGTCACGTTCTACCGGCATTTCCCCAGCAAGAACGATCTCATCTGCGCCTATCTTGAATACCGCCATGTGGGCTGGATCGCATGGTTTGCTGCGGCCCTGGAGCGCCATGGGGGTGCAAAGCGTGGTGGTGCATCCGGCCTGAATGCGCTGGTGGCCACACTGGCCGAATGGTTTGGCCGCGATGACTTTCGGGGCTGCGCCTTCATCAACAGCGTGGGCGAGCTGGGCAGCACGGTGCCGGAGGTGATGGAGATTGCACAGCGCCACAAGCATGAGATGACGGACCTTCTGGCCACCCTGCTGCCGCCTGGCGCACAGCGGGCGCGCGACGCGCAGGCCGTGACGCTGGTGGTGGAGGGCGCCATCGTGCGTGTGCAGGTGGGCGAGCCGGTGAAGGCGGTGCTGGGCAGCGTGGAGCGCCTGCTGGCGGGCCTGGCCGCATAGCCTGCCTGCCCGGAGCTGCGCATCACCTCATGCGTACTGCGCCAGGCCGTGGCCGAAGGACCAGTTCTCCTTGTCCACCTCGACGATGCTGATGAACACGTCCTCGGGCCGCAGGCCTGGGCTCTCGCCCAGCAGCTGCGCGATGCGCGAAAACAGCGCCTTTTTCTGCTCCAGGCCGCGCGTGTTGTTGGCGGTGATCTGGATGAACACCACGTCGTCGCTGCGGGCCACGCCGAGGTACGTGGGGCTGTAGCGGAAGTTGGCGGCGTCGTGTTCGGTGATGGTCATGAACTGGTCGTCCTCGGGCACGTTGAAGGTCTCGCGCAAGGCGCGGTACAGCGTGTCAAAGATCGCCTGCCGGTAGGCCGCAGGCTTGCCGGCGCGCATGGCAATGTGGATGAGGGGCATCGCAAGATCCTTTCTGAACAAGATGCTGGCGAAATCCTATCCATATGAATATGCTATGGATATCTATTTCAGAAATATCAAATTCAAATGGTTGAGCGATCCCTGGATCTGGATGCCGTCGAAGCCTTTGTGCGCATTGCCGAGCTGGGCAGCTTCACGCGCGCGGCCGAAGCCATGGGCACGGCGCAGGCCGCGATGAGCATGAAGCTCAAGCGGCTGGAGGACCGGCTGGGCTGCCGCCTCATCGAGCGCACGCCGCGCCACGTGCAGCTGTCGGCCCGGGGCGCGGCCTTTCTGGAGCATGCGCGTGAACTGCTGGCCGCGCACGACCGGGCGCTGGCCACGTTCGCCCAGGCGCGCCAGCGCCTGACCATCGGCATCAGCGACCATGTGGCCGGGCCGGAGCTGCCCGCGCTGATCGCCCGCATGAACCAGCAAGACCCACAGCTGCTCATCGAGATCCGCATTGGCTCGTCGGGTGACCTGCTGCAAAGCTACGACCGGCGTGAGCTGGATGCCGTACTGGCCCGCATGCACGTGGGCCGCAGCGATGGCGAGCTGATCGCCGAAGAGCCCTTCGGCTGGTTCGCCGCCCCCGGCTGGCAGCACCGTGCGGGCGAGTCCTTGCCCTTGGCCACGCTGGCCGAACCCTGCGGTGTGCGGGCGATGGCGGGGCGGTCGCTGGACGCTGCGGGCATCGCCTGGGCCGAAGTGTTTGTGGGTGGAGGCGTTTCTGCCGTGGCGGCTGCCGTGATGGCCGGGTTGGGTGTGGCGGCGCTGGCACCGCGCATGCTGCCGCTGGGGGCGGTGGAAGTGGGTGCCCGCCTGGGGCTGCCTGCCTTGCCGCGCCTGCCGGTGCTGCTGCACACGCGCATTCAGGATGGTCGCCCGCGCGATGCGCTGGCAGCGTTGTCGGCGGCCTTTCGCAGTGCGGTAAGGGGATAGCGCACAAGCCTGTACGCTTGTTGATGGACCCGGCCTTTCACTCCAGCCTGGCGCCTTGCGATGCGCCGTGCCGCGTGTCGCGGTCGTACTGTTTTTCGCGCTCCGCGTGTTCGCGCAGCAGGCGGTGGCCCAGCGTGTTGGCCCGGCGCTCCAGCGCCGCGCAGTCGGGGGCAGCAGGCAGTGCGGCAATGCCCTCGTCAATGGCCTGCGCCGCATCGCGCCCGAACTGGACATGGCCCTGTTCGTGGCGGGACAAGGCGCTCAGGTACCGGTCGAACACCGCGTGCTGGGCGGGTGTGGCGCTGTGCAGTTCGGGCAATTGCACCTGGGTGCGCAGCCGGGTGGTCACCTCGGTGATGGCGCAGCGGCCAGAAGCTTCGCGCCACCAGCGGAAGGTCCAGCGCACGTTCCAGCGGGTGTAGCCATGAAAGCGCTGGCCGTCCGCGGTGATGGGCGTGGCGGCGTTCAGCGCTTGCCGCAGGGTCTCGCCGGGCAGGGCGCGCACGGGGTAGGGCTGCTGGATATGTTCTTCCGTGACGGCGGCTTGGGCGGCGCCCGCACAGACCAGGGCCACCAGCACCCCGGCAAGGTCCACCCAGCGCGCCCTCAGCACCACCGAGGCTCCCCGGTTCACTCGCCCCAGGGCAGCATCAGCGTGAGCAGCGACAGCTGGTCAAACTCGGGCGCAAACGCGTCGATGATCTGCTGCGGCTCGGGGCAGAGCGTGGTGTCGGTGATCACGCCAAACTGCACACCGCCACCGTAGCTGAGGATGGAGACACCGAGGCCGATGTCGCCCGACTGCGGCACCCAGAACATGCACTGGGTGACGCGTGAGCCGCACAGTGTCAGCTGCTCCTTGGGCCCGGGCACATTGGTCATCACGGCCGTGGTCTTGCGGCCGAACAGGTTGAGCAGCGCATCCTGCGCGGGCTTGATCATCAGCCCCGCCACGGCCAGCATCGCAAACGCCAGGATGGGCTGGGTGCTGCCCTTGAGCGCGTTCATGCGCTTGCGCACCTCGTACACGCGCTCGACGGGGTTGGCCACGCCAATCGGCAGCACCAGCGGCACCAGCCCAAAGCGGTTGCCCAGCTTCCACGCCTCTTCCATGGGGCGCAGGTTGACCGGGATCATGGCGCGGATCTCCTGGCCTGTGGGGTCGTCGCCCTGGCTGCGCAGGTAGCCGCCGATGGCGCCCGCCACGCACGACAGCAGCACATCGTTGATGGAGCAGTTGAGCGCCTTGCCGATGGCCTTGACTTCTTCCAGCGGGATGGGCGGGCACCAGGCCACGCGCTTGGCGCTGCCGGGCTGGCCCTTCAGGCGCGTGGGTGAGTCGTCGGGCATCAGCGCCAGGGCAGCGGCATCGCTCACCAACTGGTAGGCCACGCGTGCCATGTCCATGGTGCCAGCCAGCCCATGGTGCATGGTCTTCTCGGGGTCGCTCAACATCTTGAACGACTTGGCTGCGCCGTCACCGGCCAGATCCAGCGCCTTCACCGTCATGTCGGTAAAGGGCTTGATGAGCGCGTCCGCAATCCAGTCCTCGGCCGTGGCGGCCTGCTCGCGCTCTTTGCGGGTGCGCTTGGGCGGTTCGGCGCCGCCGTCCACGATGGACATGGTCACCGAGATCAGCGCAATGCCGTCCGCAATGCAGTGGTGGATGCGCACGATGAGCGCGCTGCCGGGCTGTCCGTCGTCACCCACAAAATCTTCGATCAGGTGCATTTGCCACAGCGGCCGCCGGGTATCGAGCGGCTGCATGGCGAGTTCGCCCACACGGTCCTGTAGCGCGCGCTGCATGCTGTGGCCTTTTTGGTGGGGCAGCTTCTCGCGCAGCACATGCGCGGCGATGTCGAAGTTGCGGTCCTCCACCCAGGTGGCGCCCGCCGCGTCTTCCACCACACGCTGGCGAAAGCGCGGGTACTGCAGCAGGCGCTGCTGAACGCGGTCGCACAGGGCGTCCCAGGTGATGCCGGGCGACAGGGTCCATACCCCGTTGATCATCATCAGGTTGCTGTGCGAATCCATGCGCAGCCAGGCGGTGTCGACCTTGGTCATGCGTTCGCCCGACAGGCCCAGCATGCCAGTGGCTGCGCGGCGCACGTTCTTCTGTACCACGGTGGCAGCTTTTCGGGCGGCTGGGGGCAGTGCCTGTGCTGCCTTGCGCGCCACCTCGGGGGCCTGGTTGCGCATCGTGCGCAGGGGGCTGGAGCCTTTGCCCGGAGTGGCTTTGCTGGGGGCTGGAATGCGGGTCACCATCGGATGTACACCTGTTGTTTGATTTTTGGGGACTTGCCTCTATGGATTGAGCGGTCCCAGACTGTGCTCAGCCCGTAAGATACAACGCAGCAAACCCTTGCCGACACCGTTCTTTCCCTCCCCCCAAAGATCTCAAGGAGCACACCGACATGGCCGACCTCAACGCCACCTTCGAAGCCGCCGTGGCCAATTCCAAGAACCTGAGTGAGCGTCCCGACAACGCCACGCTGCTCAAGATCTACGCCCTCTACAAGCAGGCCACGGTGGGCGACAACACCGAGAAGAAGCCGAGCTTCTCCGACATGGTCGGCCGCGCCAAGTGGGACGCGTGGGACAAGCTCAAGGGCACGGAGGCCGATGCCGCCAAGCAGCAGTACATCGACCTGATCACTTCGCTGAGCTGACGGGCGCACCGTGGCACCGGGTGCCACATGCAAAAAGAAAACGAAAGGCGGCCTCGGTCGCCTTTTTCGTTGCCCCGGCGGGCTTCCCTCAGCCGCTCGCCATGCCTGCAGCAGCCCACCCCTTGGGCAGCCCGGCCTCGGGCGTCATCCCGTAGAGGGGTTCACCGGGCAGGCCCGCTTGCAGGGGCGCTCGCGCGGCCACCAGGCGGGAAAGGTTCACGCCCGTGTCCACGCCCATCGCCTCGAACATGAACACCAGGTCTTCGGTGACCACGTTGCCCGAGGCGCCGGGGGCGTAAGGGCAGCCGCCCAGGCCGCCGAGCGAGGCGTCGAACGTGCGCACGCCCACATCGTAGGCGGCCAGGCAGTTGGCCAGGCCCAGGCCCCGGGTGTTGTGCATGTGCGCCGCACCGGCGCGGTCGCCCAGTTCGGCACGCAGGCGCGTGAAGAGCCGGCGCACCTGTGCCGGGTTGGCCATGCCGGTGGTGTCGGAGAGCCCGACCTCGTCGGCCCCGGCCTCGGCGCACAGGCCGGCCAGCCAGATCACGTCGTCCTCGGGCACCGCACCCTGCAGGGTGCAGCCAAAGGCGGTGGACAGCCCCACCTCCACCAGCACGCCGGGGGCCTGCGCGTCGCGCAGCCGGGCCACGGCGCGCACCTCTTCGACCATGGCCTCGCGCGTCTTGCGCACATTGGCCAGCGAATGGGCGGCGCTGGCCGACACCGGCAGCGTGACCTTGTGCACACCTGCCGCGAGGGCCGCCTCGGCGCCGCGCAGGTTGGGGGCCAGCGCCATCACAGTGATGCCAGGGTGGGTCAGCGCGTGGCGCACCACCTCGGCCACATCGGCCATCTGGGGCAGCAGGCGGGCAGGCACGAACGAGCCCACTTCAATCTCGCGCAGCCCGGCGGCCACCAGGGCGTCGATCCAGCGCAGCTTGTCGGCCGTGGGCATGGTGGCTTTGACGGACTGCAGGCCATCGCGCGGGCCGACTTCGCTGATAAGGACTTGGGGTTGCGTCATGGTGCGGAATGTTGTCGGACGTGCGTGGAATGTGCCGGATGCGGGAGGATAGCGCCCCATGCCCCCATGGCGCGGGGCCGACGATTGTGCAAAGTGGCAATTTGTTCTGCCATACCGGCAAACCACTCCACAACATGCGGCAGTTTGGGCAATTCCCATTGCTGCGTTGCTCCGGGACACTGCTTGTATCCCACCCGGAGACAAGCACCATGCCTTCCAAGAACCACTTTTCCACCCTCTACCTCAGTGCGCCCGATGTCATCGAGTTGGTGCAGCGCAAAGGCGTCGAGGCCTGCCTGCGCGGCATTGCCGACTACATCCAGTCCGACTTTCTGCGCTGGGGCGCGTTCGACAAATCCGCACGTGTGGCCAGCCATTCGCGCGACGGCGTGATCGAACTCATGCCGATTGCCGACGACCAGACCTATGCGTTCAAGTACGTCAACGGCCATCCCAAGAACACGCGCTGGGGCTTGCCGACGGTGATGGCGTTTGGCGTGCTGGCCGATGTAGCCACCGGCGTGCCGCTGCTGCTGAGCGAACTCACCCTCACCACCGCCCTGCGCACCGCCGCCATGTCGGCCGTGGCCGCCCGCGCCCTCGCACGCCCCGGTGCGCGCACCATGGCGCTGATCGGTAACGGCGCCCAAAGCGAGTTCCAGGCGCTGGCCTTCCACCACCTGCTGGGCGTCACCACGCTGCGGCTGTTTGATACGGACCCCGCCGCCACCGCCAAGCTGCAGGCCAACCTGCAAGGCACGGGCCTGCGTACCGTGGCCTGCAGCAGCACGGCCGAGGCCGTGCGTGGTGCCGACGTTGTGACCACGGTCACGGCCGACAAGTCCAATGCCACCATTCTCACGCCCGACCTGCTGGTGCCCGGCATGCACATCAACGCTGTGGGCGGCGACTGCCCCGGCAAGACCGAGCTGCACGCCGACGTGCTGCGTCAGGCCCAGGTGTTTGTGGAATACACCCCGCAGACACGCATCGAAGGCGACATCCAGCAGTTGCCTGCCGACTTTGTGGTGACCGAGCTGTGGGAAGTGCTGGCAGGTCAGCACACCGGCCGGGCCAGCGATGCGGCGGTGACGGTGTTCGACTCCGTGGGTTTTGCGCTGGAGGACTTTTCGGCACTGCGATTCTTGCGCGATGCGGCCACCGAGCTGGGCATGGGCCAACCCATCGAACTCATCCCCCAGCTGTCAGACCCCAAGAACCTGTTTGGGCTGCTGCGCACGCACAACCCCCTGCTGCGCGCTGCCGCCTGACGCCCGTCCGGTCACGCCCTCTCAGTCTCGCCACACCACACTGCTGGCCGGATCGGCGCGTGTGGTGCGGAAATGGTTGGCCGCGTGAGCAGGGTCTGCCATGCCCAACGAGATGCCGCAGACGATGCTGCGGTCCTCGCCAATGCCCAGTACCTCGCGCAGCACGCCGGGGTAGGACGCGAGCGCCGCCTGCGCGATGGAGCCCACGCCCAGGCTGTGCGCGGCCAGCATGAAGTTGCTCACGTACGCACCGCAGTCCACCGCGCCATACACGCCCAGTGCCTCGTCGCTGCTGATGATGGCCACATGCGGCGCGCCGAACATCGTGAAGTTCTGCGCCGCCTGGCGGGCCGAGGCTTCGCGGTCACCCTTGGCAATGCCCAGGGCTTCGTACAGGCCCCAGCCGCATTCGCGCCGCCGCTCCTGGTACACGCCCTGGTATTCGCGGGGCCAGGGCAGGTCGGGGTTGGGAGCTGCGGTGGTCATGTGCGACTGCAGTGCGCTGCGCAGGCGCTCCAGCGTGGCACCACTGGCAATGGTGAGCTGCCAGGGCTGCGCGTTGCACCACGATGCCGTGCGCTGCGCGGTGGCCAGGATGGCTTCGATGGTGGCGCGCGGTAGGGGTTCGGGCAGAAACGCGCGGCAGCTGTAGCGGGTGTGGAGCAGCGTGGAGAGGGTGTCGAATGCCGTGCTGTGGGTGGCAGAGTCCGTGGCGGTGGATGTCATGGTGACGGCCCTGGTGGCTATGCCTTCTTGGTTTTGGCGGCAGGTTTGGCCGCCGCCTTGGTGCCCGGCTTGTCTGCACCTACCTCGGCTGCGTGTTTCTTCTTGTCGGCAGCGGGCTTCTTGGCGCCGGGGTGGGGTGCGTTGAGCAGGGCATCGAGCTGTTCACCAATTTCGGCCTCGATGCGGTCCTTGAACGCGCCGAACAAAAAGCCCAGCTGCGCCTTCATCTCGAACTGGTGGGCATCCACCAGCAGCGTGCCCTTGACGCCCGAGCGGGTGAATGTAAGCAGGTCTTCCGTCTCGCCCTCTTCGTAGGTGCACTCCATGTCGAATTTTTCTTCGGCCTTTTCGGCCCAGGAGAAGGCGACCTTGCGGGCCTCCTTGAAGCCCAGGTGGTGGTCGCGGTGGATATGGATGTCAGGCACCGGGTGTCTCCTTGAGGTGTTGGGTATCAGATAGAAGGGCGCGCAGTGCCTCGTGCCGTTGTGGCTGGGGCTGCTGCGTCAGTTGCCGTACGGCATCATAAAACCGGGGCCAGTCGCGGCCCTCGCGTTCGAACAGGGCTTCGAACGCGGGCACCAGTTCATCGTAGGCAGCCTGGGCGGCAAAGCTGGCGTTGTTGGCCTTGGCCACCCAGCGGTCGTAGCCCGCCACCTGGGCGGTGGTGGCCTGGGGTGCCCCCCCGCTGGATGTGTTCAGCCATTGCGTGCGCAGGGCCGCGTAACCGGTGCGGAAAGCCTCCATTGCTTCACTTTTCATAGCTGCTAGCGCTTGATCATCCAGCGCTAGAGCCTCTTTTTGTCCATAAATGGCTGCCAGCCGAGCGCGGGTGGCGCGGGTCAGCGCGCGGAAGGCGCTGCGCCGTGCCTCGCTGGTGGCAAAGGCCTTGCGGGCCTCCGGGGTGGACTGGGTTGCCAGCCACTGCGCAACGCCGATGCGCTCCACCGCCGTGGCAAAGGACTCGTTGAACAAGGTGTCGTTCTTGGCATAGACCACCTGGTGCGCCAGCTCGTGGAACAGCAGGCGAACAAAGTCGCCCTCGGGCCAGGCGACAAAGGTGGAGAGCAACGGGTCGCCGCCCGCCCAGTTCATATAGCCCAACGTGGAATACGCGGGCACGCCATACACCTCCACTTCCAGCCCCTGGGCGGCCAGCTCCGCTGCCTCGGCTTGCGCGGCAGCCTCGGTGAAGTAGCCCCGGTAGCCAATGCAACCCGTCACAGGGAAGCACCAGGTGTGCAGCGTGAGGGAGTACGGCGGCGCGGCCACCACGTTCCAGACGGCGGCGGGGCGTTTGAGGTCCGCATAGCGGCGGTAGCTGGCGTTGTCAGGCAGGCCCAGCTCGGCCACGGCAAAGGCGCGGGCGCGCTGCGCCAGTTGCAGCCGCTCGCGCAGGGCGGGGGGGATGTCGGTGCGGGCGATCCAGCGGTCGATGGGCTCGGCCGCCTGCATGATCTGCATGTGCCCCTGCACCGATTGCCAGTAGTAGCCCAGCATGCTGCTGGGGCCGGTGGTGCTGGCGCAGCCCGCCAAGGCAAGGCTGATCATGAGGGGAGATACGGCTCGCAGATGGGGGAGAAGCTGGCGCATGCGGGCAGTTTATGGGCAGATCGCGCGGGGCGTTTGAAGGGGTGTCAGCAGTGTGGCCGGTGCAGTTTCTAGAATGCAGCGCATGACCGCTGAATCCGCCCCTGACCTGCCTGCCGGCCTGTTTGCCGACGAGGCCGATTGCCCACGCTGCATCTGGTGCCAGGCCACGCCTTTCTATCGCCATTACCACGACCACGAGTGGGGGTTCCCCGTGGCGGACGACCGGCGGCTGTTCGAGAAGATCTGCCTGGAAGGCTTTCAGTCAGGCCTGAGCTGGCTCACCATCCTGAACAAGCGCGAGGGTTTTCGCGCCGCGTTCGCGAACTTCGACGCCGAGCAGGTCGCGGCCTTCGGCCCCGCCGAAGTCGAGCGCCTGGTGCAGGATGCGGCCATCGTGCGCCACCGGGGCAAGATCGAGTCCACCATCAACAACGCGCGCCGCGTGCTGGAGCTTAAGCGCGAATTCGGATCGCTGGCGCACTACGCCTGGCGCTACGAGCCGGCCGCTGCCGACCGGCTCGAGCGGCTCACGCGCGAAGTGGCGCGCACGCTGTCCACTTCGCCCGCATCCATTGCCATGTCCAAGGACCTGAAAAAGCGCGGCTGGAGCTTTGTGGGACCCACCACGGTGTACGCCTTCATGCAGGCGATGGGTCTGGTCAACGACCACCTGGAAGGCTGCCACTCGCGCCCCGCAGCGCTCGCGGCGCGGAAGGCGTTTGTGGTGCCGCGCGGTTGATCGTTCAGACCCGCGCCACGGGACGCAGCAGCCACAGCGCTCCCAACGCGGCCAGGCCCAGCAGTGTGGTGAGCCACAGGGCAGCTGCCCCGGCGCTGTCCAGCAGCATGCCAAACAGCACCGGCGCAAATGCCTGCGCCACGCGGGCGGGCACCATCATCAGGCCCTGGCGCGCGCCGTAGCCTGCTGGCCCAAACAGCACCAGTGGCAGCGTGCCCTTGGCAATGGTCAGTATCCCGTTGCCTGCTCCGTGCAGCACGGTAAATACTGCGGCAGCAGGTCCGCCCAGCACCATCAGCAGGCCCGCGCCCACGGGGTGTGCGGCGGCAGCCAGCTGGGCCGACAGCAGCGGGTGCAGGCGGCGCAGAAAACCAAACTCCAGCAGGCGCGCCGCCACCTGTGCCGGGCCCACCAGCGCCGCCAGGGCCACTGCCGCCTGCAGCGATGTGCCACTGGCCTGCAGCAGGCGAGGCAGGTGGGCTGCCATGGCGGTGCTCGTGAACCAGGTGACCGCAAACACGAAGGACAGCAGCACGGTGGTGCGCAGCGGGTGGGCTGGAGTGGGCGGGGCGGATACGGCCGGTTCCGTGGTGGGCGCTGCGGGGTCATCCGCCGAGGGTTGGTATGCTTTTTCGGCAGCGCCAGCGCGCGGCAGCCAGCCGTTGAGCGGCACCCCCACCAGCAGATGCAGTGCTGCCCAGCCTGCACATGCGCCACGCCAGCCCCATTGCACCTCCATCCAGGCCGACAGCGGCCAGCCCACGGTGCTGGCAAACCCCGCGATCAGCGTGATGCCGGTGATGGCGCTGCGCGCGCCCTGGCCGTACAGCCGCACCAGCGTGGCAAAAGCGGCCTCGTACAGGCCCGACCCCATGGCCACGCCCATCAGCACCCAGGCGGCAAATAGCCCCACCGGGCCTTGCGCCAGCGCCATGCCGACCAGACTGGCGGCAAACAACAGATTGGTGCCCACCAGCACCGGGCGGCCGCCATGGCGGTCGATGCCCCGGCCCGCGAAAGGCCCGAGCAGCGCCGACACGATGAGCGCCACCGAAAACGCTGCGAACACGGTGGGTGTGGCCACGCCCAGGTCGCGCGCCATGGGCGCGGCCAGCATTGCAGGCAGGTAGTAGGATGAGGCCCAGGCCAGCGTCTGGGCCGTGCCCAGGCGCGCCACGGTCCAGCGTTGTGACGCGGCACTCATGCCGCACGGTGGGCCATGGTGGGGGCGCGCGAGGTTGCCTCAGCCACGCTGGCCCTGCGCGTTGATGACCACTTCGCCATCCTCCTTGGTGAAGGCGCCTTGTTGGGGCGCGGGCAGGATGTCCAGCACTTTCTCGGACGGGCGGCACAGCCGCGTGCCCAGGGGCGTGACCACGATGGGGCGGTTGATGAGGATGGGGTGCTGCAGCATCGCGTCGATGAGCTGTGCGTCGGTGACGCGCGGTGCATCCAGTTGCAGCTCGCTGAAGATCGCTTCCTTGGTGCGCACGGCGTTGATCACCGGCTCGCCCGTGGCAGCAATCAGCGCGACCAGCGTGGCGCGGTCGGGCGGGGTTTGGAGGTATTCAATGACCTCGGGCTCCACGCCGCTGTTTCGGATCATGGCCAGCGTGTTGCGGGACGTGCCGCATTGGGGGTTGTGATAGATGGTGATGGCAGTCATGGTGGGTGCTGTGGATGGCTGACGGGACGGCGAGGGTTATGAATAGGCAGGTTGTTGGCGTGAAAGTTTGCCACTGTGCAGGGGCCAGCCCGGCAACTGCTCCAGCGCGTTCAGCAGTTGCTGGCCCGCATCGCTCAGCGCGCCGTCGTTGTGCACTTCCAGGCTGACAGTGCCTGGGGGCGATGTGTACGCCAGCGCGCGCCGCACCCGGGCCTCCACTTCATCACGGGTCTCGCGGCCCCGCGACAGCAGCCGCTCGCGCAGCACCAGCGGGCTGGCGGTGATGTGCACCGCCACGAGGTCCGGGAAGCGCGCCAGGGCCTGGGGCAGGTAGGCGCGCGAGCCATTGAGCAGCACCCAGTGGCCTTGGGCCAGCGGCGCCAGTTGTGCATGCCGCACGCCGTAGCCCAGGCCGTTGGCTTCCCAGTGCAGGGCAAAGGCCAGTTCGTGGCGCAAAGCAACAAACGTTTCGGGCGACACACTTTCATGGGCTTCGCCGCCCGGTATGGCGGGGCGGTTGATGGTGCGCTGCGCCCAGTGCACGGGGCACGGGGTGGGCAGGTGTGCCCGCAACCAGTCCAGCAGGCTGTCCTTGCCCGCGCCCGAGGGGCCCATGCAGTAAATCAGTCTGCCGGTGGTCATGCGCCCATCTCCAGGTGGTCCAGCAGCACAAAGTCCGCGCCGGGCGTGGGCTCTGCGAACAAGGCGAGGCTGTTGAACTTGAGGATGGGCAGGTCCGAGAAGAACTCCTGTGCGGCCTCGAACACCAGCGCCTGCGTTGGCGGGTCCACCTGCGCCAGACTCCCGGTGAGCGACATGTGGAATCGGAACTCGTCCAGCACAAACGGGTAGCCCCATTGCTCCAGCAGTGCGTCCTGCCGGTCAGTGAGACCCGCCGCGCGGCGCCGGGCGAGGTCGGCGTCGGACAGGGGTGCGGCCAAGGGCTGCAGCGCCGTCACGCAGGTGGCGGCGGTCTCCTGGATCTGCGCATTGGCGGGGTGCAACGCCGGGGGCACCAGCGCCAGAAAGTCGTCGATGCGCTGCACCTGCATGGGCGGCAGCACAAAGGGTTGCAGCCCGCGCGCCACGGACTGCACGGCCTGGTGCAGCGTGATCCAGTCGGTGCCGGGTGCCAGTGCAAACGGCGCCTTGAGTGTGGCGTGCCAGCCGTAGCGGCGGGGCGCTGTGGTCAGGCGGTGCAGGTCGTCCGCCGCCACGCCATCGATGGCGAGCTGCTGCAGCGGCTGCAGCAGCGCGGCGCAGCGCCCCAGCCAGTGGCTGCCGGCCAGCCAGCCCAGGCTGCCCGGGTTGGGTGCGAAATAGACCGCATAGCGGTGGTGGGCGGTGGTGGCTTCAGGGTTGTTCATCGTGGTCAATGGTCAGTTTCACGCGGTCGCCCGCAAACCAGGCGCGGGCCCATTCGATGGGCGTGCCTTCCAGGTCTACGTTCAGGCTCTCTACCTGCAGCACGGGGCGTGAGGTGGGCTGGCGCAGCTGGGCGGCCACTTCGGCGCTGGGCAGCTCGGCGGTGATGCGGCTTTCGCGGCGTGTGTAGTCGGCCACGCCATGGGCGGTGAAGCCTGCGGTGATGGAGCCCGTCTCGCGCACCATGGCCGCCAGGTTCTCGAATCGGGGCAGGGGAAAGTAGCGCTCGCTGATGTGCAGGGGCTGGCCCTCGGCGTCGCCCCGAACGCGCAGTGCCAGCAGCGGGCTGCGCGCGGGCACCTGCAGCGCCTTGGCCAGCGCTGCTGTGGCGCGTGTGGTCTGGGCCTGCAGCACCACGAGGCTGCCGCGCAGCCCCGCCTGCGCCAGGCCCTGCTGGTGGCGCGTGCGCTTGCCCAGCACCAGGTCCACCGCAAAGTCTTCGACATAGGTGCCGCTGCCCTGCGTGATGCGCACCAGCCCCTGGCTGCACAGGCTGGCGAGCGAGCGGCGGATGGTGTGGCGGTTCACGCCGAACTGCTCGGCCAGCGCGTGCTCCGAGGGCAGTCGCTGGCCCGGCGGATAAACGCCGCTGCCGATGGCCTCGGCCAGCTCGGCGGCTATGCGCGTCCAGAAGCTGTCGCGCGCAGGGCGCAGTGGTGGTGCTTGCGGGACCTGTAGCGGGGTCGTGAGAGAGGTGGTGCTGGCTGTCATGAAACCTACATGCGCGCTCTTTAAGCTGGCGCCAGTTGTTCAATTTGTCTATACAACTTTCAGGGTACCACTTCCATGTTTCAAGCCTTTGACAACCCGGGACCGGGCCGCCCCCTGGGCCGCGCGCAGTGGATGGCGCTGCTGGCCCGGGCGCCGCTGGGGCTGCTCGAATCTGCCTTGCACGAGCATGCCACGCGCCCCGCGCGCTGGCTGCGTGCGCCCGAGACCGGCCTGATGATGGTGCAGGGCCGCGCCGGTGGCACGGGCGAGCGCTTCAACCTCGGCGAGGTCACCGTCACCCGTTGCGCGCTGCGGGTGGCCGACGCATCGGACGCCGCCGAGGCCGCTGTGGGCGTGGCCTACGTGCTGGGTCGCTCGCACCGCCAGGTGCAGCTGGCGGCGTTGGCCGATGCGCTGCTGCAGGACCCTGTTCAGCAACCGGTCCTGGACGCACAACTGCTCGAACCCATCCGCAACCACCTGCGCAATACCCAGGCCGAGCGTCAGGCGCGGGCCGCCAGCACCAAGGTGGACTTTTTCACCGTGGCGCGCGAGAGCGGCTCCGACAACGACGAGGACACCGAATGAGCACGACCCCCTTGGCATCGCTGGGTGCCGGATTCTCGAACGAAGCCTTTGGCAGCCAGGCGGTGTTCCGCGCCGTGCTGCAGGCGCTATCGCACCCCGGCCGCACGGTGGCGGTAGACCACGACGCGCAGACGCCCGCTGTGGGGCATGCCGCATCGGCTGCCGTGCTGCTGGCACTGCTAGACAGTGACTGCACGCTGTGGCTCTCGCCCAGGCTGGCAGCCAGTGATGCCGGTGCCTGGTTGCGCTTTCACACGGGCTGCACTGTGGTGGCCGACGCTGCTCAAGCCCGTTTTGTGTGGGTGGCGCAGGGCGACGCACTGCCCGCGCTGGGCAGCTTGGCCCAGGGAACCGACATCTACCCCGATCAATCGGCGACTTGCGTGGTCGATGTATCGCGTGCCGCCGCCACCACGGCGGACGCGAGTGATGCATGGCACTTGCGCGGCCCCGGCATCCAGGAGGTGGCGGCCTTGCAGGTGGATGGCCTGCCTGACGAATTCGAGGCCCAGTGGGCGGCCAACCATGGGGTGTTTCCATGCGGTGTGGATCTGCTGCTGGCCACTGCGGACCACATCGTGGGTCTGCCACGCACCACGCGGGCAACGCGCGGTGCCACTGCCCTTCAGGAGGCCTGAGCATGTACGTAGCCGTCAAAGGCGGAGAAGCCGCCATTCTCAACAGCTACCAGTTGTTGGCCCGCCAGCGCCGGGGCGATGTCTCGCAGCCTGAACTCTCGGTAGCGCAGATCCGCCAGCAGCTCAAGCTGGCGGTGGACCGCGTCATGACCGAGGGATCGGTGTACGACCCCGAGCTTGCGGCCCTTGCCATTAAGCAGGCGGCGGGCGACCTGGTGGAAGCCATCTTTTTGCTGCGCGCCTACCGTGCCACGCTGCCGCGCCTGGGCACCACCTGCCCGCTGGACACCAGCCGCATGGCACTGGACCGGCGCATCTCCGCCACCTTCAAGGATCTGCCCGGCGGCCAGGTGCTAGGCACCACCTACGACTACACGCAGCGCCTGCTCGACTTCAAGCTGCTGGCCGAAGGCACGGTGACGCCACTTGCCGCTGCGGCAGCTGCGGTGCCACCCGGCCCCACGCCGCGCGTAGTGGACCTGCTCAACCAGGAAGGCTTGATCGAGACCCGCCCCGTGCCCCCTGGCGACCCTGCGCCCACGGACTTGACCCGCGAGCCACTGCGCTTCCCCGCCAACCGCGCTACACGCCTGCAAAACCTGGCACGTGGCGACGAGGGCTTCCTGCTTGCCATGGCGTATTCCACGCAGCGCGGTTACTCGCACTCGCACCCGTTTGTGGGTGAGGTGCGCCTGGGCACGGTGGCAGTGGAGATCGAACCCGAAGAGCTGGGCTTTGCCATCGACATCGGTGATATCGAGATCACCGAATGCGAAATGGTGAACCAGTTTGCGGGCAGCAAGAGCCAGCCCCCGCAGTTCACGCGCGGCTACGGCCTGGCGTTTGGCCACAGCGAGCGCAAGGCCATGGCGATGAGCCTGGTGGACCGAGCCCTGCGTGCCGATGAGCTGGGTGAACCGGTGGAGTCGCCCGCGCAGATGCAGGAGTTTGTGCTGGGCCACAGCGACAGCCTGGAGGCGTCTGGCTTCGTGCAGCACCTGAAGTTGCCGCACTACGTGGACTTTCAGTCCGAGTTGGAGCTGGTGCGCAAGATGCGCGCCGCTGCCGCCCACCCCACCCCCCCCGCCGAGAAGGATGCCGCATGAACGCGCCCATGGAACCCGCCGTGATGGGCTTGCCCGCCGACGCCGCACCGGTGGACGGCCACTTCAACTTTGCCTACCTGGACGAGCGCACCAAGCGCATGATCCGCCGCGCCATCCTCAAGGCCGTGGCCATCCCCGGCTACCAGGTGCCGTTTGGCTCCCGCGAAATGCCGCTGCCCTATGGCTGGGGCACGGGCGGCATCCAGGTCACCGCTTCCATCATCGGCCCGCAGGACTGCCTCAAGGTCATCGACCAGGGATCGGACGACACGGTCAACGCGGTCAACATCCGCCGCTTCTTCGAGCGCACCACGGCCGTGGCGACCACCACCCGCACGCGCGAGGCCACGCTGATCCAGACGCGCCACCGCATCCCCGAGACACCGCTGGCCGAAGGCCAGGTCATCGTCTACCAAGTGCCAGTGCCCGAGCCCATGCAGCGCCTGGAGCCGCGGGAGACCGAAACGCGCACTCTGCATGGCCTGGCCGAGTACGGGCTCATGCACGTCAAGCTCTACGAAGACATCGCGCGCTACGGCCACATTGCCACCACCTACGACTACCCCGTGCTGGTCAACGGCCGCTATGTGATGGCGCCGTCGCCCATCCCCAAGTTCGACAACCCCAAGATGCACATGAACCCCGCGCTGCAGCTGTTTGGCGCGGGCCGCGAAAAGCGCATCTATGCCGTGCCGCCCTATACGCCGGTGGAGAGCCTGGGTTTTGAGGACCACCCGTTCGAGGTGCAGCGCTGGGATGCTGCTTGCGCGCTGTGTGGCGCCACCGACAGCTTTCTGGACGAGGTCATCACCGACGACCAGGGCGGGCGCATGCATGTGTGTTCGGACTCGGATTACTGCCAGGAGCGCCAGGCGCGGCAGGCCGAAACTGCGCAGGTGGAAGGCGGCGCCGCATGAGCGCCGTGCACATCCGCGAAGCCCGGCAGGCCGACCTGGAGAGCGTGCTGGCGCTTTATGCCGCCATTGAAGACAGCCCGGCCGACGTGCTGACCCTGGAAGAAGCCCAGGCCGTGTGGGCCCAGTTCGCCCGCTACCCCTGCTACCGCCTGTGGGTGGCCGACGACCCCGCGCAGCACGGCGCCGTGGTGGGCACCTATGCGCTGCTCGTCATGCACAACCTGGCGCACCGGGGCACGCCCTCGGCCATCGTGGAAGACGTGGTGGTGGCGCAGGACCAGCAGGGCCGTGGCATTGGCCGCCAGATGATGGCCCACGCCATGCAGCAGGCGCGCGACGCGGGCTGCTACAAGCTCGCGCTCTCGTCCAACGCCCGCCGCAAGGGCGCGCATGCCTTCTATGAATCCCTGGGCTTTGCGCAGCATGGCCTGAGCTTTGTTGTCGAGACCCTCACATGAATCACCCCGAACCTTCTTCGCCGCTGCTGAGCGTGCGCAATGTCAGCAAGCGCTATGGCGACCGTGTGGCGCTGCAAGGCGCGTCCTTTGACCTGTGGCCCGGCGAGGTGCTCGCCGTGGTGGGCGAGTCGGGCTCCGGCAAGTCCACGCTGCTCAATGCCATCGCGGCGCGCAGCGCCCCTGACGAAGGCTTGGTGCAGTTCCGCCAGCGCAGCGGCGAGCTGCAGGACATCTATGCCATGACCGAAGCGCAGCAGCGCCTGCTGGCCCGTACCGACTGGGGCTTTGTGCACCAGAACGCGGCGGACGGCCTGCGCATGGATGTGTCCGCCGGTGCCAACGTGGGCGAGCGCCTGATGGGGCTGGGCGAGCGCCACTACGGCCGCCTGCGCGCCACGGCCACGGAATGGCTGCAGCGTGTGGAGATCGACGCGGCGCGCATCGACGATGCACCGCGCACGTTTTCGGGCGGCATGCGTCAGCGCCTGCAGATTGCGCGCAACCTCGTCACCCAGCCCCGCCTGGTGTTCATGGACGAACCCACCTCGGGCCTCGATGTATCGGTGCAGGCGCGCCTGCTGGACCTGCTGCGGCAGCTCACGCGGCAAATGCAGTTGGCGGCCATTGTCGTCACGCACGACCTGGCCGTGGCGCGCCTGCTGGCGCACCGCATGGTGGTCATGCAGCGCGGCCGCGTGGTCGAAGCGGGCCTGACCGACCAGGTGCTCGACGACCCGCAACACCCCTACACCCAGCTCCTCGTTTCTTCGGTACTGCAGCCATGAACCAGCCTTCCATTGCGCCCATTCTCCAGATGCAAGGGGTGGCCAAGCGCTTCACCCTGCACCACCAGAATGGCATCGAGCTGCCCGTGCTGGCCCAGGTGAACCTGGATGTACGGCCCGGTGAATGTGTGGTGCTCGACGGCCCTTCGGGCATGGGCAAAAGCACGCTGCTCAAGATGATCTACGCCAACTACCGCGCCAACGCAGGCAGCATCACGGTGCGCTTGGTCGATGGCACGCTGGTCGATGTGACCCAGTCCACGCCGCGTGCGCTGGTGCAGCTGCGGCGCGACACCGTGGGCTATGTGAGCCAGTTCCTTCGGGTCATCCCGCGCGTGTCGGCGCTGGACGTGGTGGCCGAGCCACTGGCCGAAGACGCCGGGGACGACCCTGCGGGCATCGAGGCCGCGCGAGAGGCCGCCCGCCAGTGGCTGACCCGGCTGCGCATCCCCGAGCGGCTGTGGCACCTTCCGCCCGCCACCTTCTCGGGCGGGGAGCAGCAGCGCATCAACATTGCCCGCAACATGATCAAGCCCAAGCCGTTGCTGTTGCTGGACGAGCCCACCGCATCGCTCGATGCAGCCAACACCGAGACCGTGATCGCCATGATCCGCGAGGCGGTGGCGCGCGGGGCGGCCCTGGTGGGCATTTTTCACGACGCGCAGGTGGGCGCCGCCGTGGCCACGCGCCGCGTGAATGTGGGCGACTTTCGGGGAGCATCGGCATGACCGCGACCGTGTTCAAGAACGCCCGCATGGTGCTGCCGGGCGAAGTGGTGTTGGGCAGCCTGCAGGTGGATGGCGGGCGCATTGCGTCGCTGGATAGTGGGGGCACTGCGGCCTTGCAAGGCATCGACCTGGGGGGCGACTACCTGCTGCCCGGGCTGGTGGAGATTCACACCGACAATTTCGAGCGCCACCTGATGCCGCGACCCAAGGTGCAATGGGCCGAGATGCCCGCACTGCTGGCGCACGACGCCGAGATTGCGGCCGCAGGCATCACCACGGTGCTGGATGCGCTGGGCGTGGGCGAGGCCGATGTGGACAGCCTGCGCGGCAGCGCCTGGAACCGCGTGCTCGACACCATCGACACCTGCACCGAGCGCAACCTGCTGCGGGCCGACCACTACCTGCATGTGCGCTGCGAGCTGCCTGCGCCCAACACCCTCGACCTGTTCGAGCCCTTCCACGGGCACCCGCGCCTGTCGTTGATCTCGCTGATGGACCACACCCCGGGCCAGCGCCAGTGGGAGAACATCGAGCAGGCACGCACCTACTACACCGGCAAGAAGGGCTGGAGCGCCGAGAAGTTCGAGCGCCAGGTGGCGCACGCGGCCACGCTGCAGGCGCAGTACGCCGAGCCGCACCGTGCGTACTTTGTGGATTACTGCCGCACGCACGGCATCTCGCTGGCCAGCCACGACGACACCACGGTGGCCCATGTGGAGCAGGCCCATGCCGAAGGGGCCGCAATGTCGGAGTTCCCGACCACGCTGGCTGCGGCCCAGGCGGCGCACGAGCGCGGCCTGCTCACGGTGATGGGCGGGCCCAACGTGGTGCGCGGTGGTTCGCACTCGGGCAATGTAGCGGCGGCCGACTTGGCGCGCCGGGGGCTCTTGGACATCCTCTCGTCCGACTACGTGCCCGGCAGCCTGCTGAGCGCGGTGATGCGGCTGGTGCAGGACGACATCCTGCCCCTGCCACAGGCCGTGGCCACCGTTACCCACAACCCGGCCAAGGCGGCGGGCATGCTGGACCGGGGCGCGCTGGCGCCCGGCCTGCGCGCCGACCTGGTGCAGGTGCACATGGCCGAGCTGCCCGATGGCGGCCGCCAGGCCGTGGTGCGTGGGGTGTGGCGTGAAGGGCAGCGGGTGCTGTAGAGCGCGTGCAAGTCTTTCCTGACATCCAAACTTCTCTCAACTGTCAAAGCACTGTCACGCCCGACCACCACACTCCGGTTGTCTAGACGACTTATTCCGTTTCCAAATCATCCGTGTCGTTGTTGCTTCGCCTTGCCGTGCTACAGCACTGTCTGCGGCTTCGCGCCTAGACACGAATGATTTGAAAACGGAATTAACCCCCCCAAGGAGGCTGCCATGACCGCCGCACTGCACATCCACCAACTGAACAAGCATTTCGCCAACGGCAAACACGCCCTGCGCGACATCAACCTCACCGTGCAGCGCGGCGAGATGGTGGCGCTGATTGGTGCCTCGGGCTCGGGCAAGTCCACCCTGCTGCGTCATGTGGCGGGCCTGGTGGTGGCCGATGCGGCCAGCGATTCACTGATCGAAGTCGATGGCCGCTGCGTGCAGCAGGGCGGGCGCATCCACAGCGACATCCGCAAGGTGCGTTCGCAGGTGGGCTTTGTGTTCCAGCAGTTCAACCTGGTGGACCGCTTGCCGGTGTTGATGAACGTGCTGGTGGGCCTGCTGCACCGCACGCCCTGGTGGCGCGGCTGGCTGCGCATGTTCAAGCCGCAGGAGCGCGCACTGGCGCTGGAAGCGCTCCACCGCGTGGGCATTGCCGAATGCCATGCACAACGTGCTTCCACCCTGTCCGGCGGGCAGCAGCAGCGCGCGGCCATTGCCCGCACGCTGGTGCAGGGCGCCAAGGTGGTGCTGGCCGACGAACCCATCGCGTCGCTCGACCCGGAGTCCTCGCGCAAGGTCATGGACATCCTGGCGCGCATCAACCGCGAGGACCGCTGCACTGTCATCGTGTCGCTGCACCAGGTGGATGTGGCCATCAAATACTGCCCCCGCGTGGTGGCCTTGCACCACGGCCAGGTGGTGTACGACGGCCCTTCGGCGGCCCTCACGCCTGCCTTGCTGCGCAGCCTCTATGGCGTGCACGCCGACGAAATTCTGTCGGATGCAGCTGCCGCCCCGACGACACCCGTGACGGCGCCTATGCCCGCGCCCCAGTGGTCCCCCGCGATGGTTCAGGCCGCCTGACCGGGCAGCCCTTCTTTTGTTCCTCTTTTCGGAGTCTTCCCATGTTCAAGAAACTGTGTGCAGCGTTTGCGCTGGGTCTGGGTCTTTCTGGCGCCCACGCCCAGGAGATTAACTTCGGCATCATCTCCACGGAAGCCACGCAAAATCTCAAGGCCGACTGGCAGCCCTTGCTGGATGACATGGCCAAGCAGACGGGCTTCAAGATCCGCGCTTTCTTTGCGCCGGATTACGCCGGCATTATCGAAGGCATGCGCTTCAACAAGGTGCAGGTAGCCTGGCTGGGCAACAAGTCGGCCATGGAAGCCGTGGACCGCGCCAATGGTGAAGTGTTCGCGCAGATGGTGAACGCCGACGGCACGCAGGGCTACTACTCGCACCTGATCGTGCACAAGGACAGCCCTTACAACACGCTGGACGATGTGCTCAAGAACGGCAAGTCGCTGAGCTTTGGCAATGGCGACCCCAACTCCACCTCGGGCTTTCTGGTGCCGGGCTATTACGCCTTTGCGCAGAACAAGATCGATGTGAAGACGCATTTCAAAATTGTGCGCAGTGCCAACCACGAAACCAATGCACTCGCCGTAGCCAACAAGCAGGTGGATGTGGCCACGAACAACAGCGAGAACCTCGACAAAATCAAGGAACGCCAGCCCGAGAAGTTCAAGGACATCAAGATCGTGTGGACCTCGCCGCTGATCGCGCTGGACCCGCTGGTGATGCACAAAGAGCTGCCTGAAGCCGCCAAAGCCAAGATCAAGGACTTCTTCTACAACTACGCCAAGGCCGATGCGCGCGAAAAAGAGATCGTGATGAAGATCTCCAAGCTGTCTGGCTTCAAGCCGTCGAGCAATGCGCAGCTCACGCCCATCCGCCAGCTGGACCTGTTCGGCAAGCGCAACAAGATCGAGGCCGACGCGACGCTGGCCGATGCCGATAAGAAGACCCGCCTGGCCGAGATCGACCAGCAGCTGGCGTCGTTGAAGTAATTCGTAGGTTTCTTGTTGCGGCCCGGGTGTCTCCATGTCCTCTGCTTTGAATCCATCGCTGGCCACACTGGCCAGCACCTCGTCGCCCAAGCGCAGCCTGGCCTGGTACCTGTCGTGGGGCATCCTGCTGGTGTTGCTGGCGGCGTCCTGGAAGGGCGCCGACATGCGCCCGCTCGATCTGTGGAACGACTCGGGCAACATGGTCAGCTATGCGGCGGAGTTCTTTCCGCCCAATTTTGCGCAGTGGCAGATCTATGTGCAGGAGATGCTGGTCACGCTGCAGATCGCGCTGTGGGGCACGGCGCTGGCGGTGGTCACCGCCGTGCCGCTGGCACTTCTGGCCTCGTCCAACATCGTGCCCTGGTGGGTGTACCAGCCGGTGCGCCGCGTACTGGACGCGTGCCGCGCCATCAACGAAATGGTGTTTGCCATGCTGTTCGTGGTGGCCGTGGGCCTGGGGCCTTTTGCGGGCGTGCTGGCGCTGTGGATCCACACCTCGGGCACGCTGGCAAAGCTGTTCTCTGAAGCCGTGGAAGCCATCGACCCGCAGCCCGTGGAGGGCATCCGCTCCACTGGCGCGAGTGCGTTGCACGAGATCATCTACGGCGTGATACCGCAGGTGATGCCGCTGTGGATCTCGTACACGCTGTACCGCTTCGAGGCCAACGTGCGCTCGGCCTCGGTGGTGGGGATGGTGGGCGCCGGAGGCATTGGGGTGGTGCTGTGGGAAATCATCCGGGGCTTCCAGTACGCCGAGACCTGCGCGGTCATGCTCATCATCGTGGTCACGGTGAGCGTGATCGACCTGGTGTCGGCCCGCATCCGCAAGGCATTGGTCTAGTAAGGAAAGACGATGGCATTGAGCCTTGAAGACATTGCCCACCTGCTCTCCACTCGGGGAGTGAACCAGTACGGCCGCGAGGCGGTCAGCCAGCTCGAGCACGCACTGCAGTGTGCGCAGTGGGCCGAAAAATCGGGTGAAACCCCGGCCACTGTCGTCGCTGCCCTGCTGCACGACCTGGGCCACCTGCTGGCGCCCGGGGGCGACACGGCCGAGCAGGACGACCTGCACCAGTACATGGCCATCCCGTTCTTGCGGGGCCTGTTGCCCGACGCGGTGCTGGAGCCCATCCGCCTGCATGTGGATGCCAAGCGCTACCTGTGCACGATGGAGCCGGGGTACTGGGAGACGCTGTCGCCCGCATCGCAGCACAGCCTGGTGCTGCAGGGGGGGGCCTTCACGCCCAAAGAGGCGATGCAGTTTGCGGCCCAGCCCTTTGCGCAGGAGGCCATCCGCCTGCGCCGCTATGACGACCATGCCAAGGTGCCGGGGTTGGTCACGCCCCCGCTGGGCTACTACATGGCGCTGGTGCAGCGGCTGGCGCCAGTTCCAGCGGCGGTTGCCGCTGCGGCTGAACTCGCCCCGGTGGCTGCGTAAAAAGCCGCGCGACCAAGCCGAGGCCGCCCCTACGCATCAACCTCCCTTGTCGCCATTCACCCAGCCCAGGTCCAGCGGGCGGTCCTCGAACTCGGTGTTCAGGACCACCGTGCTGGTGGTGCGGGCCACGCCCGCGATGGCCTTGATCTCGTAGATCACGTCTTCCAGCGCGCGGGCATGCGTGGTGCGGATCTTGGCCAGAAAGTCGTATTCACCCGCCACGCTGTGCAGCTCTTCGACCTGCGGCATGGCGCGCAGGCGGGGTGCCACATCGCGACAGTGGATGCCGCCATCGTTGCGGATGGCCACGAACGCTGTGAAGTTGAGCCCCACACGTTCCGGGTCCACGCTGATCGAAAACCGGCGGATCACGCCTTTGTCCAGCAGCTTTTTCACGCGCTCGTGCACGGCGGCAGTGGACAGTCCCACTTCGGCCCCCACATCGGCATAGGAACGTCGGCCATCGGCGCCCAGTGCCGAAATAATTCTGGCGTCCATGTCATCTGTCTGAATATTTGCTTGCATAACCGCTTGATTTTGGTAAAAATTCCGAAAACCTCGCGGTTTCCATAAATTATTCGGTAAGGTGAAGAATATGCCGGCAATTTTCAACGCGCAAGCCCGATCACGGCGTAGCTGGGCTGTCGCCCTGGCGCTGCTGCTGGTCTATGTGGTGTGGGGCACCACGTATTTCGCCATCGGCATTGCGCTGCAGACCATGCCGCCCCTGCTCATGAATGCCATCCGTTTTCTGTGTGCGGGTGGCGTGATGCTGGTGATTGCGCTGTGGCAGGGCCATGCGCTGCCCACGCGCGAGCAGTGGCGCAATTCGGCCGTGGTGGGCGGGCTCATGGTGTTTTTGGCGATGAACCTTGTGGGCCTTGCTCAAAAACTGGGCATCGGCTCGGGCCTCATGGCCACGGTGGTCACCACCATGCCGATGTGGCTGGCGCTGTGGTCGCGCTGGGGTGGCGAGCGTGTTCCCGTCACCAGTTGGATCGGGCTGGCACTGGGCGTGGTGGGTGCGCTGCTGCTGGCGCTGGAGGGTGACTTTTCGGCCACCTGGCTGGGCGCGCTGCTGGCCTTTGGCGCACCGCTGGCCTGGAGCGTTGGTTCGTATGCATCGCGCAAGCTCTCGTTGCCCGCACCGGCCATGGCATCGGCGGCGCAGTGGTTTGTGGGCGGTGCCATGGGGCTTGTGGTGGCGTTGTGGTTCGAGCCTTTGAGCGCCCTGGGCCAAGTCAGCGCCAGGTCGTGGGCGGCGTGGGTGTATCTGCTGGTGTTTGGCACGCTGGTGGCGCTCAATGCGTACCTGTGGCTGTTGCAGAACACGTCGGCGGCGCTGGCGGGGAGCTATTCGTTTGTGAACCCGGCGGTGGCTTTGCTGGTGGGTGTGGCGCTGGGGGGTGAGTTGCTGACCGGTTGGGTGTTTGCTGCGTTGCCGTTGATTGGGGCGGCGCTGGTGTTCATCTTGTATGGGAGGCCGTTGCAGGGGTGGTGGGCGGGGCGGCGGGCATCGTTGACGGGGTATCGCGAGGGGTAGTTGGGTTGTGCCGGGTTGGGTTGCGCTGAGCGCGTTGGAGCCTGTGCGCGTAGCGGCAGCCAGCAGTCAGCAGTCCGTTCGGGCTGAGCTTGTCGAAGCCGGGGCGTGCTGGTTTGAAAAGCATGCCTGGTGTGAGGGCGGAGGCCGGGAGTCGCCCGGCGTGCGAGTAACTTTCTTTTGCGTCGCCAAAAGAAAGTCACCAAAGAAAAGGCGACCCCCGCGCTGCGCTACGGGGTAAACCTGCGTCGGGGCGGTTGCGGGGTGCGCCGTGGAACTCGCTTTGCGCTGCGCGCGCCGCTCTGACAACCACGGCGAGTCAGTTGACGAAGCACGCGCGCTCCGACGCGCGTGCCACCCCGCAACCGCCCCGACGCAGGCGCAGCCAGCAGGGGGTTGGACAGCCGAACAGCCACACGGGCCATTGCTTCGCTCGGCCCCATCTCGCGGGCGCAAGCGCCACGCGCTGCGCAACCTGGGCCGAGCGCAGCGATGGCCCGAATGGATGTCCGATTCGCGGGTTCCCTTCTGGATGCGCCTGGGGCGCGCAGGGCGCGGGGTGGCATGTGTGCCGAAGGACACACATGCTTCGTGAACTGACTCACCGCAGTTGTTCGAGCGGAGCTCCGCAGGCGCGCAGCGAGTTTTGCGGTGCACCCCGCGCGCGAGCACCCCAGGTTGCCCCGCAGCGCAGCGAAGGGGTCGCTGACAGTAGGGTCGCTTTCTCTTTGGTGACTTTCTCTTGGCGAGACAAGAGAAAGTTACTGCGCCGCCGGGCGCACACCCCGGCCTCTGCCCTCAGCGCAAGCACGCTGCTCAAACCAGCACGCCCAGGCTTCGACAAGCTCAGCCCGAACGGGTGGGGCACTACCTCCTTGACAACACAGGCTCCGTTTCAAGCCACATCCGGCACCACCGCCGTAGCCTCAATCTCCACCTTCGCCCGCTCTTCCATCAACCCCACCACCTGCACACACGCCATCGCCGGAAAGTTCTTGCCCAGCACCTCGCGATAAACCGCACCCAACTCCTTCAAACGTGCGTTGTATTCCTTGCGATCCACCACGTACCAGGTCAGCCGCACCAGATGTTCCGGCCCCGCGCCGCCGGCCTCCAGCACGGCGCGCACGTTCAACAGCGTCTGCTTGGTCTGGTCGATGAAGTCATCGCTCTCGAACTGCTGCTGCGCGTTCCAGCCGATCTGGCCACCGGTGAAGACCATCGTGCCGCGTGCCGCCATGCCGTTGGCATAGCCCTTGGGTGTGACCCAGCCCTCGGGTTGCAAAAGGGTGTTTTTCATCATCATCATGTTGTTTTTGTCGAAGAGGGTGGAGTGGCCGGACCCTGGCGCAGCTTGAAGCGCTGCAGCTTGCCGGTCTCGGTGCGCGGCAGCGCGGTGACGAACTCCACCACGCGCGGGTACTTGAACGGGGCGATGGTCGCTTTAACGTGGTCCTGCAAGGTCTTGACCATGGCGGCATCGCCTGTGTGGCCGGGCTTCAAGACGCAGATGGCTTTGACCACCATGCCGCGCTCCTCGTCGGGCACGCCGATCACGCCGCACTCGGCCACGGCCGGGTGGCGCAGCAGGGCGTCTTCCACCTCGGGGCCGCCCACGTTGTAGCCGGCGGTGATGATCATGTCGTCGTCGCGCGCCTGGTAGAAAAAGTAGCCGTCGGCGTCTTGCGTGAACGCATCGCCCGGGTAGTTCCAGCCGTCTTTCACGTACTTGGCCTGGCGCGGATCGTCCAGGTACTTGCAGCCCGTGGGGCCGATCACCGCGAGCTTGCCCACGGTGCCGCGTGGCAGCTCATTGCCATCGTCGTCCACCACCTTGGCGGTGTAGCCGGGCACCACCTTGCCGATGGCGCCGCGCCGGCTCTCACCGCCGGGCGAGGAAATGAAGATGTGGAACATTTCGGTGGCGCCAATGCCGTCCGTCATGTCCAGGCCGGTCGCCTCCTTCCACAGCTGGCGCGTGGCGTCCGGCAGGCCCTCGCCCGCGCTCACGCTGGTGCGCAGCTGGGGCAGGCCGATCTGCTTGGCAAAGGGTGCCATCTGGCGGTAGAAAGTGGGCGCGGTGTAGCAGATGGTCACGCCCGCATCGCGCATCAGCCGCACCATGGTTTCGGGTGTATAGGGCTGGTCGGGGAAGTACACGCTGGCCCCGGCCCACATCGGAAACACCAGCAAGCCGCCCAGGCCAAACGTGAACGCCAGGGGCGGCGAGCCCGCCACGATGTCATCGGGCGTGGCCTTGAGTACATGGCGCGGCCAGGCCTCGCAGCCTGCCAGCACATCGCGGTGCGTGTGCACGGCCGCCTTGGGGGAGCCTGTGGTGCCCGAGGTGAACGCCATCAACGCGATGTCGTCCGCCGACGTGGGGCAGGGCGGTGTGGTGCCAGGCTTGCCCTGCGCGCGCTGCAGCAGGTCGGCCGCATCCGGCGCCGTGTGGAAGGGCACGATGGTGGCGAGCACGGGGTGCTGCGTCTGCGCGGCCTGCAGCTCGGCCAACAGGCGGCCGTCGCACAGCGCCAGCGTGGGCTGGGCGCGGTCGATGATGCTGCCCAGCTCGCCCGCGCGCAGCAGCGGCATGGTCGCCACCGCCACCAGCCCCGCATAGACGGTACCCAGCCAGGCCAGCGCCATCTCCACCGTGTTGCCACCACGCAGCAGCACGCGGTTGCCGGGCACCAGGCCGTGGTCCTGCGTCAGCACCTCGGCAATGCGCGCGGCCTCGGTGCGGGCGTCGCGGTAGGTGTACGTGCGGTGCGGGCCGCGCAACAGGGGGCGGTCGATGTGGCCCGCACGTTCGGCCTTGTCGAACAGCGCCTGCACCAGGTTGGCCTGGTTGGCGATCTGCAGCTCGGGCAGGTCGTAGCGCAGTGTGGGCCAGGCCTCGGGCGGCGGCAAGCGGTCGTGCACGAAGTGGTCGGGCTGGGCGGAGGGGGCTTTCATGCGATTACTCCTGCAGAACGGCCTTGCCGATGATGAGCTGCTGCACTTCGGTCGCGCCTTCGTAAATGCGCAGCGAGCGGATGTCGCGGTACAGCGACTCGACCTTGCTGCCCACTTCCACACCGCGCCCGCCGTGCAGCTGCAGCGCCATGTCGATCACGCGCTGGGCATTTTCGGTGGCGGTCATTTTGGCCATCGCGGCTTCGGCCGTCACGCGCGCCTGGCCGGTGTCGCGCAGCCAGGCCGCGCGGTAGGTGAGCAGTGCGGCGCTGTCCACCAGCGCAGCCATCTCGCCCAGCTTGGCCTGCGTGAGCTGGAAGTCGGCGAGCGTCTGGCCGAACATGCGGCGCTGACGGGCGTGGTGCACGGCCTCGGCCAGTGCGCGGCGGGCCATGCCCAGGGCGGCAGCGGCGACCGATGCGCGGAAGATGTCGAGCGTGCGCATGGCCAGCTTGAAGCCGCCGTTCTCCTCGCCCAGCAGCGCAGTGGCAGGCACTTTGCAGTTGGAGAACTCCAGCGTGGCCAGCGGGTGCGGCGCCATCACATGGATGTGGCGTGAGGTGTCGAGCCCCGGCGTGTTCGCATCGACGATGAACGCGCTGATGCCGCGCGTGCCCCCGGCCGGGTCGGTCTTGGCGAACACGCAGTAGAAGTCGGCAATGCCGCCGTTGCTGATCCAGGTCTTGGTTCCGGTCAAGGAATATGAGTCTTTTAGGCCGTTGCCGCCTGATGGGTAAGTGCTTTCGGCTACTGTTTTCATAGCGCCTACGTCCGAGCCAGCCTCAGGTTCGGAGAGCGCAAACGCGGCGATCAGCTCACCGCGTGCCACGCCCTGCAGGTAGTGCGCCTGCTGCGCGGGGCTGCCCGCCAGCGTGATCGCGCCGCTGCCCAGCCCCTGCATCGCAAACGCAAAGTCGGCCAGCGGCGAGTGGTAAGCCAGCGTCTCACGCAGCAGCACCAGCGCGCGCGAGTCGAGTGCGGGCAGCGCGCCACCATGGGCGGCGGGCACGCAGTAGCGCAGCCAGCCGCCCGTGCCCAGGCGCTGCACCCAGTCGCGACAAGCAACGCGGTCGTCGGTTTCATCCACCTCTTGCGTGGCCGCCCACGGAACCAGGCCCTCGGCCAGCGCGCGGTGGGCGTCATCAAAAAACGGCAGGGCCAGGTGTGCCGTCGAAGGTGGGCAAGGGGCGGGCGGCGTGGCTACGTGCATTTTGTTAGTCCCCTTGGAAAACGGGCTTCTGCTTGGCGGCGAACGCTTCGTAGGCGCGGCGGAAGTCTTCGGTCTGCATGCAGATAGCCTGGGCCTGCGCTTCGGCTTCGATGGCCTGCTCGATGGTCATGCTCCACTCCTGGCTCAGCATGGTCTTGGTCATACCGTGGGCGAAGGTGGGGCCATCGGCCAGCGCGCGCGCGGTGGCCTGCACGTTGGCCAGCAGGTCGGCACTTTCGTACAAATCGTTGAAGAACCCCCAGGCCAGGCCTTCGTGCGCCGTCATCGCGCGGCCGGTGAACAGCAGTTCGCTCGCGCGGCCCTGGCCGATCATGCGCGGCAGCAGTGCGCAAGCGCCCATGTCGGCACCGGCCAGGCCCACGCGGGTGAACAAGAAGGCGGTCTTGGTGGCCTCGGTGCCGTAGCGCATGTCGCAGGCCAGCGCCATCATCGCGCCCGCACCGGCGCAGATGCCGTCGATCGCGCCCAGCACGGGCTGCGGGCAGGCGCGCATGGCCTTCACCAGGTCGCCCGTCATGCGCGTGAACTCCAGCAGCTCGGGCATGGTCATGGTGGTCAGCGGGCCGATGATCTCGTGCACATCGCCGCCCGAGCAGAAGTTGCCGCCCGCACCCGTGACCACGATGGCTTTCACATCGGTGGCGAAGCGCAGCGCGTAAAAGAAGTCGCGCAGCTCGGCATAGCTCTGGAAGGTGAGCGGGTTCTTGCGGTCGGGCCGGTTGAGCGTGACGGTACCCACGCCAGCATCAAAGCTCCAGGCAAAGTGTTCAGCGACGTAGCTGGCCTGGGGGTTGAACTGCTCGCGCATGGGGTTGCTCGCCCCGATGAAGTGTTTCATTCGGCTGTCTCCAAAGAATTGTTTTGTGTGTGCTCTTTCACCTTGCCCAGCAGGCGGTACAAGGTGGCGATGTCGCGCTCGCCCAGCGAGGCGAAGGCTTCGACGATCCATTGCTCGTGCTGGCGCGCCATGGTGTTGAACTGCTCGCGGCCTTGCGGCGTGAGGCGCACGAGGTACGCGCGGCGGTCACCTTCCACGTCCATGCGCTCGACCAGCCCCTCGGCCACGAGCTGGTCGGTGATGCCGGTGATGTTGCCGCTCGTCACCATCATGCGGCGCGAGAGCTCCTTCATCTTCATGCCGTCCGGTGCGCGCTCCAGCTGTGCCATCAGGTCGAAGCGTGGCAGCGTGGTGTCGAACTGCGCGCGCAGGTGGCTGCGCACCTGCTTTTCGATGAGCTGGGTGCAGGTGAGCAGGCGCAGCCACAGGCGCAGGGCCTCGGGATGTTCGCTGGGGGCGGCGCCGTGCAGGCGGGCTTCGAGGTCCATGGTGGCTTACTCGATGGCTGCGGGTTTGCTGGATTCCTGCGCCGGTGCGGTCAGCGCGGCCATCTGCTTTTGCTTGGCAATCTCGCGCAGCATCTGGTCGCGGCCGCTGTGGTATTGCACAGGCCAGTCGGTGTGCGTTGCGGCCTGGGGGCTCAACTGCGCGGCGGCATGCAATGTCCAGGCCGGGTCGGCCAGGTGGGGGCGCGCAATGGCACACAGGTCGGCGCGGCCGGCCGCGACGATGCTGTTGGCATGGTCGGCTTCGGTGATCGCGCCCACGGCCATGGCGGCAATGCCCACCTCGTTGCGGATGCGGTCGGCAAACGGCGTTTGGTACATGCGGCCATACACCGGACGCGAGTCGCGTGTGGTCTGGCCGGAGGACACGTCGATCAGGTCTGCGCCTGCCGCCTTGAACAAGCGCGCAATGGCGATGGCGTCGTCGGCAGTATTTCCGTCGGGGAGCCAGTCGTGGGCCGAGATACGCACGGAGAGCGGCTTGTCGGCCGGCCACACGGCGCGCAGCGCGGTCAGCACCTCCAGCGGGTAGCGGCAGCGGTTCTCCAGGCTGCCGCCGTATGCATCGGTACGCTGGTTGGTGGCGGGGCTCAAAAAGCTGGCCAGCAGGTAGCCGTGTGCGCAGTGCAGCTCCAGCCAGTCAAAGCCGCAGGCCACGGCGCGGCGGGCGCTGTCCACAAACGCGGCGGTCACGCGGTCCATGTCGGCGCGGGTCATGGCGGCAGGGGTCTGGTTCTGCGCGCCGTAGGCGATGGGGCTGGCGGCCAGCAGGGGCCAGTTGTCCGTTTCCAGCGGCTCGTCTGTGCCCTCCCATCCCACGCGCGTGGAGCCCTTGGGGCCGCTGTGGCCCAGTTGCAGGCCGATCTTGGCGGTGCTGCTGCCGTGCACAAAGTTCACGATGCGCGTGAAGGCCGTTTGTTGTTCGTCGTTCCACAGGCCCGTGCAGGCGGGGGTGATGCGGCCCTCGGGCGTGGGGCTGGTCATCTCCACCATCACCAGCGCCGCGCCGCCGAGGGCGCGGGCGCCCAGGTGCACGAGGTGAAAGTCCTGCGGTACGCCCTCGACCGCGCTGTAGGTGGCCATGGGCGAGACGACGATGCGGTTCTTGAGCGTGAGGCCTTTCAGGGTGAACGGTGTGAGCATGGGCGGAATCGCGGCCTTGCCACCCGCGAGCCAGGCCTCATAGCCCTCCAGCCACCCGGCATCGCGCAGCCGCAGGTTCTCGTGACTGATGCGCTGGCTGCGTGTGAGCAGCGAGTACGTGAACTGCTCGATGGGCATGCCGGTGTAGCGCGCCACGTTTTCAAACCATTCCGTAGAGTTGCGCGCCGCGTTCTGGATCTTGAGCACCTCCACGCTGCGGCGCGCTTCATAGTGCTGCAGCACTTCGTCGATGGGCAGGCCGGTGGCGAACTCGTTGGCCAGGTCGATGGCATCTTCCAGCGCGAGCTTGGTGCCGCTGCCGATGGAGAAATGCGCCGTGTGCGCAGCGTCGCCCATCAGCACGATGGGCACCTGCTTGCCGCCTACAGTTTCGCGGTGCACCCAGGTGTTGCAGATCACGCGCGGAAAGCGGATCCAGTTGGCCGAGCCGCGCAGGTGCGTGGCGTTGCTGATGAGCGCGTTGCCGTCCAGGTACTTCGCGAACAGCTTTTCGCAGAATGCAATGGCCTCGGGCTGCTCCATCTGGTCCAGGCCGTGCGCCTTCCACACCGCTTCGGGTGTCTCGATGATGAAGGTGGAGGTATCGGCATCGAACTGGTAGGCATGCGCCTGGAACCAGCCATGCTCAGTCTGCTCGAAAGCAAACGTAAAAGCATCCAGCTTTTTGTGTGTACCCAGCCAGACAAAACGGCACTCGCGCAGGTCGATATCGGGTTGGTAGGTGGTGGCGTAGCGGGTGCGGATGCGGCTGTTGAGGCCGTCGCTGGCGATCACCAGGTCGGCGTTGTACTGCGCAGCCAGCGCCTGGTCGTCGGTCACGTCGGTCTCGAACACCAGCTCCACGCCCACCGCCAGGCACCGGTCCTGCAGGATGTTGAGCAGCCGCTTGCGGCCAATGCCGCAGAAGCCGTGGCCTGTGGAGCGCACGCTGCGCCCCTTGAAGAACACCTCGATATCGTCCCAGTGGTTGAACGCGTCGCCGATCAGGGCTGCCGTGGGCGCGTCGGCCGCCTGCAGGTTGGCCAGCGTCTGGTCCGACAGCACCACCCCCCATCCGAAGGTGTCGAACGGCCGGTTGCGTTCAACCACCGTGACGCGGTGCGCGGGGTTTTGCTGCTTCATGAGCAGGGCGAAGTAGAGACCGGCGGGCCCACCGCCAATGCAGAGGATGTTCATGCCAAAATAGTTTAGGCTTAAACAAAATGCTGTCAATGGGGCCTTCCCGGCGAAACCCCTGATGCCATCGCGGGGTGTTGACGCAGTGCAGCAAATTTCTCAAGATGCGCCGCATGAAGCACTTGCTGCACACCTTGGAGGGGCGGCTCGCGGCCCTGCCGGTGCCGATGGCCGTCCAGTTGCCTGCGGGCCAGCAACTGGGCGCGCCCGAGCCTGCTGTAACGCTGCGCTTTCGTGACCGCATGGCACTGGTGGCGCTGGCCACGGGCGAGATCGGCAATGTGGGGGCTGCCATCGTCGAGGGACGCGTGGCGCTGGAAGGGGGCATGCGCGACCTGATGGCCGCCGCTGCGGGCCTGTTGACCCGCGACCCGGCCCGCGACCAGCACCACGGCTGGTGGCAGCGGGTGCTGGCACGCGCGCGGTCGATGGCGGTGCACACGCTGGCGCATGACGCGCGCCATGTGCAGTTCCATTACGACCTGTCGGACGACTTCTACGCGCTGTGGCTGGACCCGCGCCGCGTGTATTCGTGTGCGTACTACCGGTCCCCAGACCTGACGCTGGCCCAGGCGCAGGAGGCCAAGCTCGACCACATTTGCCGCAAGCTGCAGCTGCAACCGGGGGACCGGTTTCTGGACATTGGCGCGGGCTGGGGTGGCCTGCTGCTGTGGGCGGCCGAGCACTACGGTGTGGATGCCACAGGCATCACGCTGTCGCGCAACCAGCACGCCCATGTGCAGCGGCGCATTGAAGAGCGTGGGCTGCAGGGGCGCGTGCGCATGCAACTGGTGGATTACCGCGAGCTGCAGGTGGAGCAGCCCTTCGACAAGATCGCCTCGGTGGGCATGTTCGAGCATGTAGGCCGCGCGCAGATGCAGCGCTACTTTGAGACGGTGGCGGGCCTGCTGCGGCCCGGAGGGCTGGTGCTGAACCACGGCATCACAACGGGGGGCGCAGACAACGCGCAACTGGGCGCGGGCATGGGCGACTTTATCGAGCAGTACATCTTCCCGGGCGGCGAGCTGTTGCATGTGAGCACGGTGCTGCACGACATGGCCCGCGCAGGCCTGGAGATGGTGGACACCGAGAACCTGCGCCCACACTACGCGCGTACGCTGTGGGCGTGGTCCGACGGGCTCGAAGCCCAATTGCCTGCGGCCCGTGAGGTGCTGGCCGCACAGGGTGGGGCGCAGCAGGGTGATAAGGTCTTGCGTGCATACCGCCTGTATCTTGCGGGCAGTGCCCTGGGGTTTGAGCGCGGCTGGATGGCACTGCACCAGATGCTGGCCATCAAGCCTGACGGAGATGTGGCCACCGGGGCCATGCCCGGCGCACAATCAGGCTATCCGTTCATTCGCGATTACATCTACCGCAGCTGAGTCTGCTTCTTCCACGAAAACGCTTCTCCATGCTCTACAAATTCAAATCCCGCGCCGCAGCCGATCTGATCATGCTGGAGCCGCAGGGCCGCCAGGTGGTGACCATCATGGGCAAGACACCCGGTGCCAGCGGTATCGTGACGGCCGCCCAGATCCCTGCCGCCATCGCTGCGCTGGAGTCCGCCGTGGCGTCCGAAGAGGCTCAGCAGGCGTCCGCAGACGCGGGTGGAGAGGACGAGGCCAGTGCGGAAGACCGCGCTGAGGCCGTGCGCCTGCGGCAGCGGGTGGCACCGCTGATCGACATGCTCAAGCGCAGTGCGGCGGCGGATGTGGACGTGGTCTGGGGGGTATAGCGCCTCGTCTTTTGAGCCAGTGGGCTGCGGGCAGCTTCGTTCGCGGCGCATCTTCACGGCCGCCCCTGCAGGTTTCTTCTTTCTCGTGCAACCCTCCAATGACTTGCGACCTTTCTCCGCTGGCCGTCGTCCAGGCTCAGCTGGACGCCTACAACGCCAAGAACATCGACGCTCTGCTCGCGACCTACGCCGAAGACGCGCAGCAGTTTGTCCTCCACGGAGAACGGCTTGCGCAAGGGCATGCCGAGATGCGCCCGCGCTTTCTGGCGCGCTTTGCCGAGCCCGACCTGCATGCCCGGCTGCTGTCGCGCACGGTGGTGGCGAATGTGGTGGTGGACTGCGAATTGATCACGCGCAATTTCCCCGAGGGCCTGGGGACGCTGGAGATGCTGTGCGTGTATGAAGTCTTGAACGGGCGCATCCAGCGCGCCTCGTTTGCCACGGGTGAAAAGCGCCTGCAGCCCGCGCAGGCAGCCATCACGGGCTGACCCGCAGGCCCGCCACCACGGCAAGAGGTCAGTCCACCTTCGCCCCCGACGCCTTCACCACCTGCGCCCACTTCTTGTGTTCGTTGTCGATGTGTTTGGCAAACTCGGCGGGTGTGTTGCCACCCGGAATAGCGCCTTGCGCCACCAGCCGTTCTTTCATCGCCGGGGTGGCCAGTGACTTGGCCACTTCCTGCTGGATGCGGTTCACGACCTCGGTCGGTGTACCGGCTGGTGCCAGCAGGCCGAACCAGGAGCTGGCCTCGTAGCCCTTGAGGGCCGGGCCTCCGGCCTGCTCCACTGTGGGAACGTCGGGCAGGGCGCTGGAGCGTTCTGAACTGGTCACGGCCAGGGCCGTGAGCTTGCCCGCTTTGATCTGCGCCATCGACGAAGGCAGGTTGTCAAACATCACGTCGGCGTTGCCCGCCACCATGTCCATGAGCGCGGGGCCGGAACCCCGATAAGGCAAGTGCAGCATGAAGGTGCCAGTCATGCTCTTGAACAGCTCGCCTGCCAGATGGATCGATGTGCCGTTGCCGCTGGAGGCCATGTTCATCTTGCCGGGGTTGGCCTTGGCGACGCGGATGAAATCCTGCACGTTGGCGATGCCCTGGGCCTTGGCCTTGTCGGCATTCATCACCATCACATTGGGCACCGCAGCCACCAGCGTGACGGGGACAAAGTCCTTGATGGGGTCGTAGGGCAGCTTGGCGTACAGCGCGCGGTTGATGCCGTGCGTGCCCACGGTGCCCATCAGCAGCGTGTAGCCGTCCCCCGGTGACTTGGCGACGATGTCGGCGCCCACATTCCCGCCAGCACCGGCGCGGTTGTCCACAATGAACTGCTGACCAAACGCGCGCGAGAGTTCGGGTGCCATGGCGCGCGCCAGGATGTCGGTGGTGCCACCGGGGGCAAAGGGCACCACGATGCGCACGGGCTTGGTGGGCCAGGTGCTGGCTTGTTGTTGGCCGTGCGCAAGGGGCAGCAGGGCAGCGCAACCCAGGGCGGCGCAGGCCAGTGCCGCAACGGTGCGGCGGCGTGGATGGGGGCGTGTTGTCATGGCGGGGGCGTCCTTTCGCAGGTGTTTCGTATGCATGCAAAGCTTTTTACGCGGCGCGGCGCGATCCGTGCAGATGGATTACCCCAAGGTGGTGGCGCCGAGCTCGATGGCAGGCACAAAAAAGCCGCCTCGGCCAAGGCCGAGGCGGCTTTTCCATCAATGGCTGGAAGGGAAAAACTGATCAGTCTGCGTAGGTGCCTGCAGCCTTGATCACAGCGCCCCACTTGTCGATTTCGGCCTGTACAAACTTCTTGTGCTCGGCGGGCTCCATGCGCTTGTCGGTGACGACCACCGCGCCCAGGCCTTCTTGCTTCTTAATGAACTCGGGGTCCTTCAGTGCAAGCTTGAGGGCTTCGTTGATCTTGGTCACGACGGGAGCTGGCGTGCCCTTGGGCGCGTACAGGCCGTGCCAGATGCTGACGTTGAAGTCCTTCAGGCCCGACTCCGCCAGGGTGGGCAGGTCCTTCAGAGCCGGGGTGGTCAGGCGCTTGGGCGTGGTCACGGCGTAGGCCTTGACCTTCTTGCCTTCGATCTGTGGCGTGGTGTTCGTGGTCTGGTCGCACAGCAGGTCGATCTGGCCGCCAATCAGGTCGGTGATGGCGGGGGCCGTGCCCTTGTACGGCACGGGGGTCATGTCCACCTGCATGGCGCTCTGGAACATCAGGCCACACAGGTGCGACGCTGCGCCCAGGCCGGCATTGCCCAGGTTGATCTTGCCCTTGTTCTGCTGGATCCAGGCGGTGAGTTCCTTGAAGTTGTTCGCAGGCATGGTGGGCCGAGCGATCAGCGTCATAGGCACATCGTTGACCATGCCCAGGTATTCAAAGTCGTTGGGCACGCTGAACGACAGCTTGCGGTACAGCGCGGGCATGGTGGACATGCCAATGTGGTTGAGCAGCAGCGTGTAGCCGTCCGGCGCGGCGCGGGCTACGCGGGCTGCACCGATGGAGCTGCCGGCGCCGGCCGTGTTGTCCACCACCACAGTAGCACCCAGGGGCTTGCGCAGTGCTTCGGCCAGGTCGCGCGCCACGCGGTCGGTAGGGCCGCCCGCAGCAAAGGGAACCACGATGGTGACGGTCTTGTCCTTGGCGGGATAGTCTTGGGCGCTGGCGCCAAAAGCGGTGGCTGCGGCCGCAGCGATCAATGCAAGTTTCAGCGTTGTTTTCATGGGTCTCTCCTGTGAATGACGGGCCATGATAGCGAGGGGGGTTTGCGGGAACATTGCGGATATTACGTAGCACACAGGGGGCATGGTCTTTAACAAAAAGACGCCTGTAGCGCTTTTCTATAAAGCGCTGAATGCTACAAAATAAGGAGCAATGCTAGGGTAAACACTGCGGCATGCCTCCGCCCAAAGCGGGCACTTTTTGCGCTGACGCAAACCTTTGGGCGGAGCGGGAAGGGCTCACGTTTGCGCATTGACAGCACGCCCATGCCGCTCATCACCGAGACAGGCACGACCCGATGCCAGCGTCACCGTGGAGCGGGCTTTGCCAGGCCGCGGGCGGCATTTCCTTTGGGGATAGAGGAGCGGCAGCTCCGAGCCTGCCTGCGCAGGCTTGGAGTGCATCGAAGAGGAGCTGCCGCCCCAGGCAGCTGCGGCTAGGCGCCGCAGGGCGCCATGGCGGAGGCTACTTATAGCTCCGCGCGTCTTCAATCACCTTGCCATCGTTGGGCAGCGTGCCAGGGGCCACCATCTGCACGTCGCCCCGCAGCTTGGTCACTTCGCGGATAGCGTCCGAGAGCTGGTGTGCCAGGCCCTCGGCGGTCTCCACGGTTTCCACCTGCAGCACCATCTGGTCGTTGGCCATCTCGCCGCTGACCACCAGGCGTGCGCGCAGCACCTGCGGAAAACGCTGTGCAATCGTGGCCACCTGGCCGGGGTGCACGAACATGCCGCGGACCTTGGTGGTCTGGTCGGCCCGGCCCATCCAGCCCTTGATGCGGGTGTTGGTGCGGCCCGTGGGGCACTGCCCTGGCAGCACGGCCGACAGATCGCCCGTGCCAAAGCGGATCAGCGGGTAGTCGGGGTTGAGCGTGGTCACCACCAGCTCGCCCACCTCGCCCTCGGGCACCGGGTCGCCGGTGCCGGGGCGCACGATCTCGACGATCACGCCTTCATCGAGCACCAGGCCTTCGCGGGCCGAGGTTTCGTAGGCAATCAGCCCCAGGTCGGCCGTGGCGTAGCACTGGTAGCCCGCGATGCCGCGCTCGGCAAACCACTCGCGCAGTGAGGGCGGAAAGGCCTCGCCCGACACCAGCGCCTTGGTCACCGTGGGCAGCGTTACACCCATCTCGGCGGCTTTTTCGACAATGATCTTGAGAAAGCTGGGCGTGCCGATGTAGCCCGCAGGTTGCAGTTCGGCCATGGCCTGCACCTGCTGCTCGGTCTGCCCCGTGCCGCCTGCAAACACCGTGCAGCCCAGAGCGTGTGCGCCGGTTTCCATCATCGAGCCCGCGGGCACGAAGTGGTAGCTGAAGCTGTTGTGGATCAGCTCACCGGGCCGAAAGCCTGCAGAGTGGATGGCGCGCGCCATGCGCCAGTAGTCGCGCCGCGTGCCTTCGGGTTCGTAGATGGTGCCGGGGCTGGCAAACACACGCGGCATGGCCGCGCCAAAACCCAGCGCGCTGAAGCCGCCAAACACGTTGGTGGCGCGGCCTGCCTGCTGGCGCTCCAGCAACTCGTACTTGCGCGTGACGGGCAGCTTTGCCAGGGCCGTGCGGCCGGTGATGGTGGTTGCATCCACGCCAGCCAGGATGCCAGCAAATGCGGGCGATGCCTTCTGGGCATGGGCGATCTGCTGCGGCAGCGCAGCCATCAGCGCCGCTTCGCGCTCTGCGGGGCTGCGCGTTTCCAGGGCGTCATAAAACGTGCTCATGCCTGGGGTTCCTTGTGAGGTGGTTTGAAGTGAAATTGGCCTCTGGCGCTTATCCATAAAGCGCAAGCAGCTATGAAAATAGGAGTTATCCGTTCAGCGTTTGAAAAGGTGCGGAGCCTGGAATACCGGCGCTGACGAAAGCCAGCGCCACCGCGCAAGGGCCGCCCCGCCGCGCTGGTGGCGTCCCCCTGAGGGGGAAGGCGCGCAGCGCCACAGGGGGCTCCTCAAGCCAACCAGCGCTTGCGCCGCTTGTAGCTTTTGACATCCTTGAAACTCTTGCGCTCGCCGCCGCCCACGCCCAGGTAGAACTCCTTGACGTCCTCGTTGTTGGCCAGGTCGCTCGCTGCGCCGTCCATCACCACGCGGCCGCTTTCCATGATGTAGCCGTAGTCGGAATACTTGAGCGCCATGTTGGTGTTCTGCTCGGCCAGCAGGAAGGTGACCTTTTCTTTGGTGTTCAGGTCCTTCACGATGTTGAACACCTCCTCCACGATCTGCGGCGCCAGGCCCATCGAGGGCTCGTCCAGCAGCACCATGCTGGGGTTGGCCATGAGCGCGCGGCCGATGGCGCACATCTGCTGCTCGCCGCCCGAGGTGTAGGCGGCCTGCGAGGTGCGGCGCGTCTTGAGGCGCGGAAAATAGTTGTAGACCTTCTCCAGGTTGGCTGCGATCTCGGCCTTGCTGGTGCGGGTGTAGCTGCCCGTCATCAGGTTCTCTTCAATGGTCAGGTGGGCAAAACAGTGGCGCCCCTCCATCACCTGCACCACGCCACGCTGCACCAGGTCCGCGGGCGAGAGGTTTTCGATGCGCTCGCCGCGCAGCTCGATGGAACCCTTGGTGACCTCGCCCCGCTCGCCCTGCAGCAGGTTGGAGATGGCGCGCAGCGTGGTCGTCTTGCCCGCCCCGTTCCCCCCCAGGATGGCCACGATGGAGCCCTGCGGCACCTGCAGTGACACGCCCTTGAGCACCAGGATCACGTGGTTGTAGATGACCTCGATGCCGTTGACGTTGAGAACGATATTGCTGTTGGAGTCCATGGTGTTGCCTTCCTGTACCAATCCAAAGAGCTGTTGCACAACCCTTTGGATTGGCGGCTGCCAAAGAGGCAACCGCTGTTCACTGGCCCTTGAACCGGTCGCTGCCCAGGCCAGGGCCACCGCGCAAGTGCCGCCCCGCCGCGCTGGTGGCGTCCCCCTTCCCGCAGCGCGAAGCGCTAAGAGAGAAGGGGGAAGCGGCAAAGCCGCTCAGGGGGATGTGCTTAGCTCTGGCAGTCCGCAGCGTCGCGTCGCGTCATCTTCTTGTCGGCCAGGTACTTGTCCGCACCGGCCTTGACCATGGGCTTCAAGATCTGCTCATCGGCCTGGTACCAGTCGGACGAGAAGTTGAACTTCTTGCCGTCCCAGGTGTGCACGCGCGCCCAGGTGGAGCCCATGTGGTCGGCGCAGCTGGTGGACAGGGGACGCATCACGTCCTTGAAGCCCAGCGCATCGAGCTTCTTCTGGTCCAGGGCCAGGTTTTCCATGCCCCAGCGCACTTGTTCGCCGGTCATGACCTTGCCCTTGCCAAAACGCTCCTGTGCGCGGCGCACCGATTCGACGGCCAGCATCTGGATGATCACGCCGCGCGTGTACAGCACCGAGCCCACTTCGTCCTTGGGCCCTGTGCCCTGGCCCTTGTCGTGAACGTTCTTCAGGATGTCCTGGATCACCTTGGGCTGCTGGCCCGAGGTGTTCAGTGCCAGCGCGTTGTAGCCCTTCGCGCCTTCGCCCACGTCACGCACATCGGGCTCGGCACCCGCCCACCACACGCCATACATCTTTTCGCGGGGGTAGCCTGTGGCTTGGGCTTCCTTGAGGGCGGTGGAGTTCATCACACCCCAGCCCCACAGCAGCACGTAGTCAGGGCGGCTCTGGCGCACTTGCAGCCAGGTGGCTTTTTGTTCCACGCCGGGCGCGGTCACGGGCAGCATCTGCAGCTCAAAGCCGTGCATCTTGGCGCGCTCTTGCAGCAGCGGGATGGGTTCCTTGCCAAACGGGCTGTCGTGGTACACCAGCGCAATCTTCTTGCCCTTGAGCTTATCCAGGCCGCCATTGGCCTTGCCGATGTGTTGGATCAGGATGTCGGCGCCGGTCCAGTAGCTGCCCATGAACGGAAAATTCCACTTGAACGCCTGGCCGTCCTGCGCCACCGACAGGCCGTAGCCCAGCGTCATCAGCGGGATCTTGTCCACGGGCGCTTTTTCGGTCAGCGCAAAGGTGATGCCGGTGGCCTGGGGGTCGAACAGAGACACGCCAGGGCGGCTCTTGAGGCGTTCGTAGCATTCCACGCCACGGTCGGTGGCATAGCCGGTTTCGCATTCTTCAAAGGTCAGCTTCACACCGTTGATGCCGCCGTCGCGGGCGTTGATCATCTTGATGTAGTCCTGCTTTCCGTTGGCCCATGGCACACCGTTGGGTGCGTAGGGGCCTGTGCGGTAGGACAGCAGCGGGAAGAACTGCTCCTTGGCTTGTGCGAGGGCGCTCGTCGCAATGGACGAGGCACCGGCAGCAACCACCGCAGCGGCGATCACGATTTTCGAAAGCTTCATGGATGTCTCCTTTGGATGAATGTGTTGAAGCACGGGAAAAACTGGCAGGGGATCAGTGGGGGAAAGGCCAGAGGCGGAGTTTTTGTTTGGCGGTGGACCACAGCTTGGCCAGACCATGGGGCTCCACGATGAGGAACCACACGATCAGTGCGCCGAAGATCATCAGCTCGGCATGCGAGACACCGGCGGTGGACACCTCGATGCCAAAGATCCCCATGAAGGCCGGCAGGAACTGGTTGAGCACGATGGGCAGCACCACGATGAAGGCCGCACCAAAGAAGCCACCCATGATCGAGCCGAGCCCGCCGATGATCACCATGAACAGCAGGCGGAACGAAATTTCCACCGAGAAGGCCGCAGGCTCCCAAGCGCCCAGGTGCACAAAGGCCCACAGTGCGCCGGCCATGCCCACAATGAACGAGCTGACCGCAAACGCGCTGAGCTTGGCGTACATGGGGCGGATGCCGATCACCGCCGCAGCCACGTCCATGTCACGGATGGCCATCCACTCACGCCCGATGGCGCCGCGCACCAGGTTCTTGGCCAGCAGGGCCACCACCACCAGGATGGCCAGGCAGAAGATGTACTTGCTGGTGGCGCTTTCGATCGGCATGCCCAGCACCTGCAGGTTGGTGACCGACACCGAGCCCGAGTCGGAGTTGTTGGTAAACCACTTGATGCGCAGGAACATCCAGTCGCTGAAGAACTGCGCGGCCAGCGTCGCCACGGCCAGGTACAGCCCCTTGACGCGCAGGCTGGGCAGCCCGAACAGGATGCCGAAGAACGTGGCGCACAGCCCGCCCAGGATGAGCGCGGGAATGAGCGGCATGCCGGGGAAACGCACGAAGAAGTTGTAGGCCCCGTAGGCGCCCACCGCCATGAAGGCGCCCGAGCCCAGCGAGATCTGTCCGCAGTAGCCCACCAGGATGTTCACCCCCAGGGCCGCCAGCGCCATGATGACGAAGGGGATCAGGATGGCACGGAAGATGTAGTCGCTGGCCAGCATGGGCACGGCGATGAAGGCGATGGCCAGGATGATGCCGATGGCAATGCGGTCCTGCGCGATCGGAAAGATCTGCTGGTCAGCGCGGTAGCTCGTCTTGAACTGGCCGTTTTCGCGGTAGAGCATGGAAGTCTCCTGTTCTTGTTGTTATGGGTTACACGCGGTCGATGATCTTTTCTCCGAACAAACCTTGCGGTCTGAACAGGAGGAACACCAGCGCCAGCACATACGCAAACCAGATCTCGATGCCCCCGCCCACGAACGGGCCCAGGTACACCTCGGAGAGCTTTTCGCCCACGCCGATGATCAGGCCGCCGATGATGGCGCCGGGTACCGAAGTCAGGCCGCCCAGGATCACCACCGGCAGCGCACGCAGGGCCACCGTGGTGAGCGAGAACTGCACCCCGAGCTTGCTGCCCCAGATCATCCCGGCCACCAGGGCCACCACACCTGCCACGCACCACACGATCACCCAGATGCGGTTCAAAGGGATGCCGATGGATTGGGCCGCCTGGTGGTCGTCGGCCACGGCGCGCAGTGCGCGGCCGGTAGAGGTTTTCTGAAAGAACACCGACAGCAGGGCCACCAGCGCAGCGGCAATGGCGGCAGCAATCACGTCTTCCTTGTTGATCAGGATGCCGCCCTGGAACACCGTGTCAAAAGCAAAAATGGGCTCCTTGGGCATGCCCACGTCGATCTTGTAGATGTCGCTACCAAACAGCGTCTGGCCCAGGCCTTCAAGAAAGTACGTGATGCCCAATGTGGCCATCAGCAGCGTGGCACCTTCCTGGTTGACCAGGTGGCGCAGCACCAGCTTTTCAATCAGCCAGGCCACCACGAACATGATGGCGCCCGCAATCACGAAGGCGGCCAGGTTGGCCACGATGGGGTTGTCGATGCCGGTCCACTTGGGGATCCATTCGGCAAAGCGGGCCATGGCCAGCGCTGCAAACAGCACCATCGCGCCCTGCGCGAAGTTGAACACGCCCGAAGCCTTGTAGATCAGCACAAAGCCCAGCGCCACCAGCGAATACAGCATGCCGGCCATGAGGCCGCCGATGAGGGTTTCCAAAAAGAATGCCATGAGTTGTTCTCCCGATCAGTGGCTTGTGCCCAGATAGGCACTGATCACGTCTTCGTTGTTGCGCACTTCGTCGGGGCTGCCGTCGCCGATCTTCTTGCCGTAGTCGAGCACCACCACGCGGTCGCTGATGTCCATCACCACGCCCATGTCGTGCTCGATGAGCACGATGGTGGTACCGAATTCGTCGTTCACATCGAGGATGAAGCGGCACATGTCCTGCTTTTCTTCCACGTTCATGCCTGCCATGGGCTCGTCGAGCAGCAGCACCTGCGGCTCCATGGCCAGGGCGCGGCCCAGGTCCACGCGCTTTTGCAGGCCATAGGGGAGCTGGCCCACGGGCGTCTTGCGAAACGCCTGGATTTCCAGGAAGTCGATGATGTGCTCGACGTACTCGCGGTGGCGGATCTCCTCGCGCTCGGCCGGGCCGATACGCAGCGCCTGCATCAGCAGGTTGCTTTTGATCTTGAGGTTGCGGCCGGTCATGATGTTGTCGATCACGCTCATGCCCTTGAACAGTGCCAGGTTCTGGAAGGTGCGCGCCACGCCCATCTCGGCCACTTGGCGCGAGTTCATGTGCGAGAACGTCTTGCCCCGGAAGGTGATCGAGCCGTCCTGCGGCGTGTACACGCCGTTGATGCAGTTGAGCATGGAGCTTTTGCCCGCGCCGTTGGGGCCGATGATGGCGCGGATCTCGTGCTCTTTCACGTTGAACGAGATGTCGGTCAGCGCCTTCACGCCGCCAAACCGCAGGCTGATGTTCTTGACGTCCAGGATGACGTCGCCGATCTTCTTTTTGGTCATGGTGGGGTGTTGCTGCTCAGGCGGGTAGAGAGCGGGTTTCATGCTGCAGCCTTGACGGGCGCGAAGGTCTTTGTGTCCGACAGCTTCAGGGTGGCGCTCACGCTGCCTGTGCGGCCGTCCTCGAACTTGACCTGGGTCTCGATGTACTGCTCGGTGCGGCCTGCGTACAGCGCATCCACCAGCACCGCGTACTTTTCGGCAATGAATCCCCGGCGGACCTTGTTGGTGCGCGTGAGTTCGCCGTCGTCAGCGTCCAGCTCCTTGTGCAGCACCAGGAAGCGGCTGACCTGGCTGCCCGCCAGCATGGTGTCGGTGGCGAGGTCGGCGTTGACCTTCTCGATGCACTCGCGGATCAGCTCGTACACCTCGGGCTTTTGCGCCAGGTCGGTGTAGCCCGCGTAGGGCAGGTTGCGGCGTTCGGCCCAGTTGCCCACGGCGTCGAAATCGATGTTGACCATCACACACACCTTCTCGCGGCCGTCGCCCAGCGCGACCACTTCCTTGATGTGCGGGAAGAACTTGAGCTTGTTCTCCACATACTTGGGCGCAAACATGGCGCCATCGTTGGCGCCGCCCTTGATGCGGCCCACGTCCTTTACCCGGTCAATGATCTTGAGGTGGCCGTGCGCGTCGAGGAATCCTGCATCGCTGGTGTGGTACCAGCCATCGGCGGTGAGCACCTCGGCTGTGGCCTTGGGGTTCTTGTAGTACTCCTTGAGCAGGCCGGCGGACTTGACGAGGATCTCGCCGTTGTCGGCCACCTTGATCTCCACACCGCGAATCGGCACGCCCACCGTGTCGGCGCGCGCCTGGTTGTCGGGCTGCAGGCACACGAACACGGCGGTCTCAGTGGAGCCATACAGCTGCTTGAGGTTGATGCCGATGGAGCGGTAGAACGTGAACAGATCCGGGCCAATGGCCTCGCCTGCCGTGTACGCCACGCGCACGCGGCTAAAGCCCAGGTTGTTGCGCAGCGGGCCGTACACCAACAGGTTGCCCAGCGCGTACTTGATGCGGTCCAGGGTGCCCACGGGTTCGCCGTCCATGAGGGCGGGGCCCACCCGCTTGGCCACGCTCATGCAGGCGTGGAACATGGCGCGCTTGATGGTGCCTGCGTCTTCCATGCGGATCATCACGCTGGTCAGCAGGCCTTCAAAAATGCGCGGCGGCGCAAAGTAGTAGGTGGGGCCGACTTCCTTCAGGTCGATGGTCACCGTGCTTGCCGACTCGGGGCAGTTGACCACGTAGCCGCAGGCCAGCCACTGGGCGTAGCTGAAGATGTTCTGGCCGATCCAGGCCGGGGGCAGGTAGGCCAGCACTTCTTCGCTGCTGGTGAGCTTGTCGAACTCGGCACCTGCGCTGGCGCGGTCCAGCAGGGTGCTGTGGGTGTGCACCACGCCCTTGGGGTTGCCCGTGGTGCCCGAGGTGAAGAACATCGCCGCCACATCGTCGGGCTGGGCCTTGGCGACCTCGCTCTGGAACCACTGGGGGTTCTTGGCGACGTGCGCCTTGCCTGCTTCGATCAGCGAGTCCAGCGACGCCAGGCCCTGTTCCTCGTAGTTGCGCAGGCCGCGCGGGTCGTCAAAGTAGATGTTCGAAATCTGGGGGCATTGCTCGCGGATCTCCAGCAGCTTGTCCACCTGCTCCTGGTCTTCCACCAGGCAAAAGCGCACTTCGGCATTGTTGAGCGGGAACACGCATTCGGCCCCCACGGCGTCCTGGTACAGCGGAACAGGAATCGCGCCCAGCGACTGCGCGGCCAGCATGGTGGCATACAGGCGGGGGCGGTTGGCGCCGATCACCACCATGTGTTCATGGCGCTGCAGCCCGGCCAGGTGCAGGCCGGCGGCCACCTGCTCCACCAGCCGCACCAGGTCAGCCCAGCTGTGGGTTTGCCAGATGCCATATTCTTTTTCGCGCAGGGCCGGGGCCGTGGGGCGCTCGGCGGCATGCTTGAGCAGCAATTGCGGGAACGTGGTCAACATTGCAGGTTCCTGAAAGTAAGAGGTGTCCGTCCGGTGACTGCCGGGAGCGCGGCCTTGTGGCTGCGTATCTGTGTATGGGATGGATGCTAGGGCTGACTTTGACGCCATCTTGTCTTGCCGACGACAATTTACGGGAAACTACTCCTCGGGTAAAACCCTGACGCACTGCGAATGGCCGATTGGCGAGGGTGGCGGACGGGGTATCGCGGAACGCTTCACAGGGGGGCGGTATCCTCACGGGCTATGTACGCCCCGTTCTTCGGCCTTCAGCACCCGCCGTTCTCCATCGCCCCCGACCCCCGCTACCTGTTCATGAGCGAGCGGCACCGCGAGGCGCTGGCCCACCTGCTCTATGGACTGGATGCAGGGGGGGGCTTCGTGCTGCTCACGGGCGAGGTGGGGGCGGGCAAGACCACCGTGTGCCGCTGCTTTCTGGAGCAGATCCCGTCGCACTGCAACGTGGCCTACATCTTCAATCCCAAGCTCACGGTGCGTGAGCTGCTGCGTTCCATCTGCGACGAGTTCGGGGTGCCGCACAAGCCCACCGTGCCGGGTGGTGTGGAAACGGTCAAGGATTACATTGACCCGCTCAACGCCTCGCTGCTGGCGGCGCACGCCGCCGGGCGCAACACCGTGCTCATCATCGACGAGGCACAGAACCTCTCGGCCGACGTGCTGGAGCAGCTGCGGCTGTTGACCAACCTGGAGACCAGCGAGCGCAAGCTGCTGCAGATCATCCTCATCGGCCAGCCCGAGCTGCGCGCCATGGTGGCCAAGCCGTCGATGGAGCAATTGGCCCAGCGCGTGATTGCACGTTTTCACTTGGGCGCACTGAGCCCGCAGGAGACACAGCAGTACATCGCACACCGCCTGGCCGTGGCCGGGCTCACCGGGCCGCTGCCGTTTGACCGGGGTGCCCTGCGGCGTGTGCATGCGCTCTCGCACGGCGTGCCCCGGCGCATCAACCTGCTGTGCGACCGGGCGCTGCTCGGTGCCTATGCGGCTGGCGCGCGGCAGGTGAACCGGGCCATCGTCAACCGCGCTGCGCGCGAGGTCTTCGATGCGCCGGCCTCGGCCGCTGCAGCGCGCAGCGCCCGGCAGGCGGGACTGCCACGCTGGGCTCTGGCGGGCCTGGGTGCCGTGGCGGGTGCTGCAGCGGTGGCGGCTGCGGGCTGGGGCATGGGGGTGTGGCCTGCGCACCGTGGCGGCCCGCAGGTGGCCACCACAGGCCCTGGTGCCGCCGTGGCGCAGGGTGCGGCGTCCAGCTTGGGCGCGAAACCCCCGGCGGCTGCGGCGCCTGCGGCAGTGCTGCCCGCATCCGCTGCGGCTGCCTCCGCCCCGGTAGCTGCCGCGCCCGCTGTACCGGCGTCATCGGCGGCACCGTCTTCTGCGCTGGACCAATTTATGCAGGCCCAGCCTGCCACCGATGCGCCGGCCTGGCAGGCGCTGGCCTCGGCCTGGGGGGCGGCTTTGCCTGCGGGCGCCGATGCCTGCACTACCCTGCCGCGGGAGGGCTTGCGCTGCTACCGCAACCGCCGTGCGGGCCTGAACCTGGTGCGCCAGATCGACCGGCCCGTCCTGCTTGCGCTGTACCCGTCGGAAGAGGCCGAGGCCCCTGTCTCGGTCTTGCTGCGTGGACTGGATGGCGACAACGCCACGCTCGAAGGCGGCGGCCGCAGCTTGCGCGTGCCCGTGGCCGAACTGGCCCAGGTCTGGCGCGGCGAGATTGCCACGCTGTGGCGCGCCCCGGTGGGCATGCCCGACCGGGGCGAGATCACCGATTCACCGGCGGGCGCGGCCTGGCTGGACCAACGGCTGGCGAGCAAGGCCGCCGGTGGCTCGGGCCCCGGCAGCAAGCCGGTGACACCCGCTCAGCGCCAGTCGCGCATCCACCGGTTCCAGCTGGCCCAGGGCGTGACGCCCGACGGCCGCGCCGGCCCCCTGACCCTCATGCTGCTCAACCGCGCCACCGGCGTGAACGAGCCACGTCTGCGGAACACGCCTTAACCATGTCCTACATCCTTGATGCCCTGCGGCGTGCCGATGCCGAACGCGGCCGGGGCGCCGTGCCGGGCCTGCACACGCAGGCTGCGCCCACTTCTGGCGCTTCCTCCATGCCGGGTCAGGCCGGGCCGATCAACCTGTGGTTTGTCGCAGCGGGCGTGGTCGGAGCCGCTGCGCTGGCGGCCGGCGGCACCTGGTGGGCCCTGCGGCCCCAGGCCCCGGCTGTGGTGGTGGCAGCGGCCCCGGCTGTGCCAACGCCCGCTGCCGTGGCGCCCCCCGTGGCAGCGCCAACCCCGCCGCCGCCCCCTGTGCCCGCGCCGGAGCCTGCCCCGGCACCCGCACCCGCACCGATGGCACCGCTTGAGCCCCGCAGCGCCGACAAGCGCCCGGCAGACAAACGCAGCGCAGCACCTCAGCCACCCCCGCGTGAACGTGAGCGGCCCGTGGCCTCCGTGGTGGTGGCGGCTCCTGCGGCGGCCCGCGCCCCCGCAGCCGAGCAGCCCGCGCGCCCGCGCAGCCCGGCAGCTGCGCCCGCCCCCCAGGCCCCCGCAGCGCCTGCGCCACGGCCGTCACCAGACGCCGGGGTGGCCCCGCCGCCCGCCAGCCCCGTGTTTGCGCAGGGAGATCTGCCCGAGGCCTTGCGCACGCAGTTGCCTGCGCTCAAAGTGACGGGCGCCACCCATTCGAACAATCCGGCCTACCGCATGGCCATCGTCAACGGACAGGTGCTGCACGAAGGCGACCAGGCGGCACCCGGCCTGGTGCTGGAGAAGATCGAGCCTGGGCGTACTGTCTGGTCGTTCAAGGGCTACCGGTATGGGGTGGCGGCGCAGTAGTAAAAAAATCAGTTAGAACAGCCTCTAGCGCTTATCCTGTAAGCGCTAATAGCTATCTATTTGATAGTTGTTTTGTGAGGCGCTGTGCTTTCAACACCTAGCTCCACGCAAAGCGAGAGCTACGGTGGAGTCGGCGTCACCGGCCCACCAGAGTCCGGGGGACGGCGCAGCAACCCCGGGAATCACCGGATAAACCTGCCGTCGCGCCCCACCAGCGTCAGCTCCACAAACCGCGATGCATTGCGGTCGGGGGTGCTGGCGTTGATCTCGAAGCCACCCAGGTCCCACTTCTTGAGGTTCCAGGTGGCGTCGATGAAGGCGGCTCGTGTGGGGTTGCGGCCCGCGCGCTGCAGGGCCTCGGCAAAGACGCGGGCGTTGATGTAGCCCTCCAGCGCCAGGTGCGAGGGCTCGGCCGCGGCGCCCGAGGCCTTCCAGGCGGCCTGGAAGTCGCGCACTACCGGCATGACCACGTTGGAGGGCAGGGGCACGACCTGCGAGATGGCCATGCCCGTGGCATCTGCGCCCAGGGCCTTCACGGTAGCGGGGGTGCCCATCACCGACAGTGCATACAGCGTCACGCCGCGCTTGATGGCGCGAAACGCCTTCACGAATTCCAGTGTGGGCTTGCCTGCCAGGCCGATCACGATGGCTTCGAGGTTGCCGCTTGCCAGTTTGGTGGCTGCGGCGCCAGCATCCGACGCGTTGTTTTCGACCGTCACCGTCAGCGCCTCGGGCAGCTTGAGGCGGTCCATCGACTGTTTGGCGGCGGTAAAGATCTCTTTGCCGAACGCATTGTTCTGGTACACGATGCCAATGCGCTGGATGCCGATGGTAGACAGGTGTTGCACCAGCTTTTCGGCCTCGTCGGCGTAGCTGGCGCGGATGTTGAAAACACTGCGAGCCTTGGTGCGGCTCAGCTGCGCGCCGGTGAAGGGTGCAAAAAAGGGAATGCCGCTCTCGATCACCTTGGGCAGCATGGCGTCGATCATGGGGGTGCCCATGCAGTTGAACAGCGCAAAGTACCCAGGGTCTGCCAGGAACTGCTCCACATTGGCCAGCGCCTTGGGCACATCGTAGGTGTCGTCCTGTGTGACCAGTTCAATGGTCTTGCCGTGGATGCCACCCCGTGCATTGATGCCCGCAAACGCCGCCTTGGCACCCTGGTGCATGGCCGAACCGAGATCGCCCAGCGGGCCGGTGAGGGCGGTGGACTGTGCAATCCGGATGGTCCCTTCCTGTGCGCGGGCGCTGCCCAGCCCCAGCCAGGGCAGGCTGATGGTGGCGGTCGCGGCAGCCATCAATTGGCGCCGGGCGATGTGGGACGGTGGGCGGGCGGTGGTCGGGGGAAGGTCGGCGGGCATGTGTGTCTCCTCAAAAGGCCCGGGCCTGCGCAGCGGCGGCCGGGGGAGGCGACATCATCCAATCACGATTGGCATTTTTTTGTCGGTCTGGCGACAATTGGGGTCGTGGTATTCCCGCACTTCCCCATCGCGGCAGATTGCCCTTTTTCATGAGAACCTTCGCGCCATGGACTCACGCATGAACCAGGATCTGTCTTTGCACCAGCGTCGTCGGCCGCCCACGGCGGATGAGCTGGACGGCATTCCCTGGCTGCGACTGCTGCTGCCCGCCGAGCGCGAGCGCGCTGTGGCCTCGTTGCTGGTGGGGGATGCCAAGGCGGGCGACTATGTGTGCCGCGTGGGGCGCCCGGTGACCTACTGGTTTGGTGTGGTCGAGGGCCTGCTCAAGATGAGCACGGACAACGCCCAGGGCCAGACCATGACGTACGCGGGCCTGCCGCCGGGCGGCTGGTTTGGCGAGGGCACCACCATCAAGCGCGAGCCCTACCGCTACAACATCCAGGCGCTGCGCAAGAGTGTGGTGGCGGGGTTGCCGATTGACAGCTTTCACTGGCTGCTGGACCACTCCATCGGCTTCAACCGCTTTGTGATGAACCAGCTCAACGAGCGCCTGGGCCAGTTCATCGCCGCGCGCGAGATCGACCGCCTGAACAACCCCGATGTGCGTGTGGCCCGCAGCCTGGCATCGCTGTTCAACCCGGTGCTGTATCCGGGCGTGGGCGAGGTGCTGCGCATCACGCAACAAGAGCTGGCTTATCTGGTGGGCCTGTCGCGCCAGCGCGTGAACGAGGCGCTGGCTGCGTTGGAAGCGCAGGGCGCCATCCGTGTGGAGTATGGCGGCCTGCGTGTGCTGGACCTTGCTGCGCTGCGGTCGAGCGTGTTTCCCCCCTGAGGCGATCGGCGCCTCGGTGCCACCGCCAGAGGCGGCGGCCCTTCGGAGCAGTCCAAGCCTGCGCAGGCAGGCTTGGAGCCGCTGCACCTCAGCCCCCAAGGGGGCGCGCCCTTGCTGCGGGGCGGCCCTTGCTGGGCGTCCCTGGCGTGGGGAGCGCCAGTTTCAAAGTCCGGTTAGCTGCGTGGCAGGGCGCGGGGGCGGGAAGGTGGCGAGGACAGGGGGCGGCTGCCGGTGGTGCGGGCAGGGGCGGGCACAGCCATTGGCGATGCAGAGGGGCTGCCTGCCCCCCAGCTGTTGTCATCACCGCCGTCGCGCGTGAGGCGGAAAGTGCCCACCATTTGTGTGAGGCGCCCGGCCTGGTCCTTGAGGCTGTCGGCGGCGGCGCCGCCTTCTTCCACCAGAGCCGCGTTCTGCTGGGTCATTTCTTCCAGCGCACCCACCGAGTGGCTCACGTGGCCAATACGCTGGCTTTGCTCCTGTGTGGCGGCGGTGATCTCGCCCATGATGTCCGACACGCGGCGCACCGAAAGCACCAGTTCTTCAATGGTCTTGCCGGCGTGGTTTACCAGGGTGCTGCCTTCCTGCACCTGGTCGACGCTGGTACCGATCAGCGCCTTGATCTCGCGCGCGGCATTGGCCGAGCGGCCTGCCAGGTTGCGCACCTCGCCGGCCACGACGGCAAAGCCCCGGCCTTGTTCGCCTGCACGGGCTGCTTCTACTGCCGCATTCAGCGCGAGGATGTTGGTCTGGAACGCAATGCCGTCGATCACGCTGATGATGTCGGCGATCTTGCGCGAACTGGCGCTGATGGTGTCCATGGTGCGCACCACCTGCGACACCACCTCGCCGCCGCGCGTGGCGGCATCCGATGCGGTGGAGGCCAGCTGGTTGGCCTGGCGGGCCGAGTCGGCGCTCTGCGACACCGTACCGGTCAGGTCCACCAGCGAGCTGGCCGCGCTTTGCAGGTTGTGCGAGGTTTGTTCGGTGCGCTGGCTCAGGTCCAGGTTGCCCGAGGCCACTTCCGAGCTGGCGACCAGGATGGAATCTGCCGTCTGACCAATCTCACCCACCAGGGTGCGCAGGCGTTCCTGCATGGCGGCGATGGCTTCGAGCAGGCGGCCGGTTTCGTCGTGGATGCGCACTTCGACCTGCGAGGTGAGGTCGCCGCGCGCAATGCGTTCGGCCACCACCACTGCGCGGCCAATGGGGGCCGTGATGCTGGTGGTGATGCGCCAGGCAATCAGCGCGCCCAACCCAATGGCCAGCAGCACCAGCAGCCCGCCCACCACGCGGGCCTGGCTCTGCGTGTGCTCGGCCGATGCCGTGGCCTCGGCATTCAGCGTGTTTTGCAGGTCGATGAGTTCGCCCAGTTTGGTGCGCCAGGCGGTTTCGGCGGGCGCCACGCGGGTCATCAGCGCCAGGGTGGCGCTCACGGTATCGCCGTCATCGGCGGCCTTGATGGCTGTGTCCAGTTCGGGGCGGGTCTTCTTGCCCAGGGCCTGCACTTCGCCCAGCAGTTTGATCTCGGTGGGTGTGGCGTTGGCGGGGGTCAGCAACTCGGCCAGCGCGGCTTCCTGGGTCGCATACAGCTTGAGCGTCTTGGCGACAGCATCAATCTGTTCGCGGGCCTGTTTGGGGTCGATGTCGTTGAGCATGGCCGCCGACCGGCTCTGGATGCCCATGGCGCTCACGCTCTCCAGCATGCCATTGACCAGCTTGGCCTTGTTGGCGCCGATGCCCGTGATCTGGCGCATCTGCTCGTGAACCTTGCCCACCGAGAGCTGGCCCACGGCGGCCACCGCCACCAACAGCACCAGCATGCAGCCAAAGCCCAGGCTCAGCCGGCTGGAAATCGACAGGGATTTGAGTGACGTTGCGGCCTGCATGGTGTTCCTTGGAGTCTCTGGGGACAATGAATCGTGTGGGGAGAACGAAGCAATAACGGTGCCCGCGTCAGCCACCTGCTGAATGGCCTTGGTCTGCGTCCGGGTTCAAGGCAGTGTAGGCAAAAATTACAAAATGTGTCATGACGCTTGCGGATAGTGGTATGCCCAATGTGCATGGGCTCGTTGTTACAAATTGGCGGGCAATTTTTTGCCGGTTGTGAAAGCGTATTGCGGCATTGTTGCTTCGCAAGATTACAGATAGAACTGGTGTTTACGCTTGTATTTAAAGCATCAAATGCTATACAAAATATAGCAATCCACTTTCCCTGGATTGCTCTGTGGCCACGCGGGAGTGGCCCATCAGGTATAAATCCGTTACAGATGCGAGGCCCCACGATGAAAGCTCTTTCCTTCCCCTTGGTGCGCCACATGGCTGCTGCAGCGCTGGTAGGCGCCGCGCTGGCGGGTTGCGCCACCGCACCCGCGCCAGAATCCAGCCAGCGCGAACTGGTCGTTGCGATCACGGCCTCGCACGAACTCATCACCTTCCACGCCGGCCAGCCAGACCGCATCCTGGAGCGGCGCCCCGTCACGGGCCTGCCCGCAGGTGAGCGGCTGGTGGGTATCGACTTTCGGGTGGCGCGTGGCGTGCTCTATGCACTCTCTCAGGCGGGCCGCCTGTACACGCTCGACATTCCCACTGGCGCGCTGCGCCCCGTGGGGCCAGCACCAGCGGTCCTGGGCCTGCGGGGCACGGCCTTCGGCTTCGATTTCAACCCTGCGGCCGACCGGATCCGTGTGGTGTCGAACACGGGCCAGAACCTGCGCCTGCACCCCGACACCGGGGCTGCCGTGGATGGCGACCCGGCCGTCGAGGGTGTGCAACCCGACCCGGCCCTGCGCTATGCGTGGAGCGACACCCACGCCGGCCGCAATCCCGACATCGCAGGCGCCGCCTATACCTACAACGCCCAGGACAGCAAGATCACCACCAACTACGCCATCGACCGCACCCTCGGCGTGCTGGTGATGCAGGGCTCACGCGAAGGCACCACGCCTGTGGTGTCGCCCAACACCGGTCAGTTGCGCACCGTGGGGTCGCTGGGGCTGCCACGGCTCACCGACGTGGCGTTCGATATTTCGGACGTCGGCAATACCGCGCTGATTGCGGTGCGCACTTCGGTAGACGGCCACACGCGGCTGCACCTCGTGGACTTGCGCACAGGGGCCACCCGGCCGCTGGGCACCGTGGGTGAAGGCGCCCCCCTGCTGGGCATGGCCATCGAACCATGACCACCAGCTGCCACGCCCAGCGCGCCAGGGCTTTGTCTGCGCTGACCGGCGTGGTTGTGGTGTTTGTGGCGTGTCTGGCAGGCCTGCCCACCGCTGCCCAGGCTGCCACAGTGCAGGTGGAGGTGCTGGATGCGGCGGGCAGGCCGCTGCCAGACGCCGTGGTGTTTCTCGAATCCGCCGATGCCCGCAAGGCGGTCAGGCCGCTGTCCGGTGCGGAGATGGCGCAGGAAAAGCGGCAGTTTGTGCCCGGCGTGCTCGTGGTGCCCGTAGGCACCGAGGTGCGGTTCCCCAACCATGATTCGGTGCGCCACCACGTCTATTCGTTCTCGCCGGCCAAGAAGTTCGAACTCAAGCTCTATACAGGCACGCCTTCCAACCCTGTGCTGTTCGACCGCCCTGGTGTGGCCGTGCTGGGCTGCAATATCCACGACCAGATGGTTGGCTGGATTGTGGTGGTGGACACCCCGTACTACGCCCGCACACCTGCCGCACCGGGCCGGGCGCAGATCGACAACGTGCCGCCCGGCACCTACACCTTGCGCACCTGGCACACGCGGTTGCCCGTGGGCGCGCCCGCGCAGGAGCAGGCGCTCACGGTGCCCGCCACGGGTGCTGCGGCGGCATCGGTGCGTTTGGCAGGGTTGCAGCCTTGAACCGGAAGAAGCTGTGCGAACTGGGGCGCAGCCTGATCTTGCGGCTGATTGGGCTCACGTTGCTGCTGCTGCTCATCGTGCAGGCTGCAGGTTTTGCCGTGGTGCGTGCCACCATCGAGCGCAATGCCCGTGCGCAGATTGCCCAGGCCCTGGACCTGGATGAAAACGTCTGGCGCCGTCTGTTGGAGCAGAACGCCGACAAGCTGCGCCAGGGTTCGGCCTTGCTGGCCGCCGACTACGGTTTTCGCTCGGCCGTGAATTCGGGCGACGAGGAGACCATCCAGTCGGTGCTCGAAAACCACGGCAACCGCATTGGGGCGGCGGTCACCGCGCTGCTGGGCACCGACCTGGAACTGCGCGCGGTCAGCCTGGCGGGCAACATGGAGGCGTTTCCGGCCACCTTGCGCGCGCTGGTGCCACCGCTGGCCGCCCAGCCGCAGGGCAGCCAGATCGCGGTGATGGGCGGCGTGCCCTACCAGTTCGTGATGGTGCCGCTGCGCGCACCGGTGGTCATTGGCTGGGTACTGATGGGGTTCCCGGTCAACCAGCCGCTGGCCGATGAGATGCGGCAGCTGCTGGCGGTGCACGTGGCGCTGGTCGTGAAGAGCGAGGACGGCAGGGCCAAGGTGCCCGTCAGCACGCTGCCGCCAGGCTCGCTGGCGCTGCTGCAGCGCGAGGGTGTGCCCTCGGGCGAGCTGCAGACGCCCGAGGGCATCCTGCTGGCGAGGGCCATTCGCCTGGACAGCGTGGGGGGCGAGGTGCAGGCGCTGCTGCTGCGGTCGGTGGAGGAAGTGCTCGCCCCCTACCGGCAGCTGCAGGTGCTGCTGGCCATCATCACCGTGGCGGGGGTGATGCTGTTTGCGGTGGGCACGGGGCTGGTCGCACAACGCCTGACCACGCCGCTGCGCTCGCTGCTGGCCGCCACGCAGCGGCTGTCGCGCGGTGAATACGATGTGCCGCTGGAACACACCGACCGCAGCGACGAGATTGGCAACCTCGCACGTTCGTTCGATCACATGCGCAGGGACATTGCTGCGCAGCAAACCGAGGTCCGCCGCCTGGCCTATTGGGATCGCCTCACGGGCCTGCCCAACCGGGAGCGCTTTCGCGAGGCGGTGGTGTTGGCCATTGCACGCAGCACCGGCGGTGCGGAGCCTCCGCACCCGCTGGCCGTGCTCACGCTCGACCTGGACCGCTTCAAACACGTGAACGACGTGCTCGGCTATTCCTTTGGTGACCGCCTGCTGCAGGCGGTGGCCGAGCGGCTGCGCCAGCAGGTGCCATCGCCCGACAACATGGTCGCCCGCCTGGGCGGCAACGAATTCGCCGTGCTGCTGCGGGGCGCCGATGCGGCCACCGCCCATGCCACGGCGCTGCGCATCACCCAATCGTTCGAAGAGCCGCTGGCCTTCGAGGACCAGACGGTGGACCTGAGTGCGGGCATTGGCATTGCCTGCTGGCCTGGTGATGCCGACGATGCCGACACGCTGCTGAGCCGTTCCGAGATCGCCATGTATGCCGCCAAGCGCAGGCTCAGCGGGGCGCAGCAGTACGACGCATCATTTGATTCGGCCAGCGCGCAGACCCTGTCGCTGCTGACCGAGCTGCGCCACGCGGTGGAGCACCACGAGCTGCGCCTGTACCTGCAGCCCAAGGTGCCGCTGCACGGGCAGCCCGGCCGGGCTGCCGAGGCCCTGGTGCGCTGGCAGCACCCGCAGCGCGGCCTGGTGCCGCCCATGCAGTTCATTCCGTTTGCCGAGCAGACGGGGTTCGTGCGGCAGCTCACGCTGTGGATGTTCGAAGAGGTGGCGCGCCTGCTGGCCGACCCGCGCACCCAGGGCCTGGCGCTGCGGGTGTCGGTCAACCTGTCCACGCGCGATCTGCTCGACCCGGAACTCAGCACCCGCCTTGCCGACATTCTGGTGCGCCATGGCGTGCCTGCCAGTGCCTTCTGCCTGGAGATCACCGAAAGCGCCATCATGGACGACCCCCAGCGCGCCGAGGCCATGCTCAACCGGCTGTCGGAGCAAGGCTTCAAGCTGTCGATTGACGACTTCGGCACCGGCTATTCCTCGCTGGCCTACCTCAAGCGCCTGCCGGTCCATGAGCTCAAGATCGACAAGTCGTTTGTGATGGGCATGGAGACGGGTGAGGACGACGCGATGATCGTGCGCTCGACCATCGACCTGGCGCACAACCTGGGGCTCACCGTAGTGGCCGAGGGGGTGGAAACCGCCGCCATTCTGGAGCGCTTGCGCACCTTGGCGTGCGATGAGGCGCAGGGCTATCACATTGCACGACCACTGCCGGTCGATGATTTCCTGGCCTGGCAAGAGGGGCAGGCGCATCAGGTGCGCCAGGGGTAAGTTTCTTTAGTTCTTGGTCTGCCAGGCCCCGCAGGCGAAAATACGCGCAATGTCTTCTCCTTCCAGTTCTCGCCCGCCTGCCGGCCCCGCTGCTGCCCCTGCGCCTGCTGCAAGCGCCAGCGCACCAGCGGCACCCGCAACCCGTCCTGTTCTCCGCCGTCCCGCCGTGGCCGCCAAAGCCGCTCCCGTCCGGCCCGCGCCGCCGCCGCGCGCTGCCAGGGCGCCCGCGCCCCCCAACTACCGCACGGCGTCGGGCTCGTTTGTTGCGCCCATCAAGCAAGCGCCCGAACGGGCGTCCGCGACGATCACCGTGAACGGCATGGTCAGCTCCCGCCTGAACAAGCGCATGGCCGAGCTGGGCCTGTGCTCGCGGCGCGAGGCGGACGACTGGATCGCCCAGGGCTGGGTGAAGGTCAATGGCCAGGTGGCCGAAATGGGCGTGCAGGTGTTGCCTACCGACCGCATCGACGTGGACAAGGTTGCCCAGGGTTTCCAGGAGCAGCGCGTCACCATCCTGCTGAACAAGCCCATCGGCTATGTGAGCGGCCAGGCCGAGGATGGCCACACGCCCGCGGTGGCATTGATCAACCCCCGCACGCACTGGCGTGACGACCCCAGCCGCAACCGATTTTCTCCGCCGCAGTTGCGTGGCCTGGCGCCTGCGGGGCGGCTCGATATCGACTCGGTGGGCCTCTTGGTGCTGACCCAGGATGGTCGGGTGGCCCGGCAGATCATTGGTGAGGACTCCGAGATGGAAAAGGAGTACCTGGTGCGCGTCGTTTACCAGGCACCGGGTCAGGTGGTGCCACGCCATCCCAGTGAGCGCTCCGCGCCGCTGCAGGAGATTGACGAGCGCGATCCTGTCAGCACCAATGTGCAGGCGGTGTTTCCCCCCGCGTTGCTGGCCCGGCTGCGCCATGGCCTGAGCCTGGACGGCGAGCCGCTCAAGCCCGCCAAGGTCGATTGGCAGAACCCCGAGCAACTGCGGTTTGTGCTGACGGAGGGCAAGAAGCGCCAGATCCGCCGCATGTGCGAGCTGGTGGGTCTCAAGGTGGTGGGGCTCAAGCGCATTCGCATCGGCCGCGTCACCCTGGGCAATCTGCCGGTGGGGCAGTGGCGCTACCTGTCTCCCAGCGAGCGGTTCTGAGTACCACCAGGCTCCCCGCGTCACCGCACTGCATCCCTTGAACGGAGCCTTCTCCATGCCTACCCCACCGCGACCTCGCGCTGATGTTGCCAACGCCGCCAAACCCCATCCGCTGCGCCAGTTGCGTGCGTCCGACTTGCGGGGAGTGGCGCGGTTGGCCACACAGGCCACCACGGGCATCAGCCGCGTGGCCGAGGGGGTGCACCAGTCGGTGCTGGGCACGCTGGGCCTGCCTGGAGGGGCGCAGCCGGGCCAGGCGCGCGGCCTGACCGGGCTGGTCTACCAGAGCATTCGGGGCGTGACACGCTTGGTGGACGCGGGCCTGCAGGCAGGCCTGGCGCGGCTGGAGCCGTTTTTTGAACCCGATGCGCCGCCCACCGCAGTGCAGTGGGAGCGCGAGGCCGTGCTCGCCGCCCTCAACGGCGTGATGGGCGACCGCCTGCAGCGCGACGACAACCCACTGTGCACCCGCATGGGGTTCTACCGGGATGGGCTGCCTTTGGACCTGCCCGCCCTGGCCGCCAGCGGCGGGGCCACTGGCAAGCTCTTGGTGCTGGTCCATGGCCTGTGCATGAACGATCTGCAGTGGCTGCACCAGGGTCATGACCATGGTGCCCACCTCGCGCAGGCGTTGGGCTATACGCCGGTTTACCTGCGCTACAACACGGGCCTGCACACGTCCGCCAACGGTGCCGAGCTGGCCGCCCAGTTGGAATCCTTGGTGGCGGCCTGGCCCGTGCCCGTGAAGGAGGTAGCGGTGCTGGCCCACAGCATGGGCGGCCTGGTGGCCCGCAGTGCCTGCCACCAGGCGGCGGCTGCGGGGCAGGGCTGGCTGGCGCTGCTGCGCCACCTCGTATTTTTGGGAACGCCCCACCATGGCGCACCGCTGGAGCGCGCAGGGCACTGGGTGGACACCCTGCTGGGCAGCACGCCGTATTCTCGGCCGTTTGCCCGGCTGGCGCAGCTGCGCAGCGCGGGCATTACCGACTTGCGCCATGGCCATGTGCTGGAGGCCGACTGGCAGGGGCGTGACCGCTTCGTGCGGCACCCTGACCGGCGCACCCCCGTGCCCCTGCCCGAAGGGGTGGCCTGCCATGCCGTGGCCGCCACGCTGGCGGCGCGGCGCAGTCCGGCGGCCGAGCGGCTGGTGGGGGACGGGTTGGTGCCATTGCACAGTGCCCTGGGCATCCATGATGATGCGAAACGAACCCTGGGTTTTGCCAAGAGTCGGCAGGCCGTGTTCCACCGGATGGGCCACCTGGCGTTGCTGGGAGATGCGGGTGTGGCGCAGCAGCTGGAGCAATGGCTGCAGCCTGTGTGAAGACAAGCAAAAAACAGGCAACACGGCGGAACCGGAAAAGCGGTTCGGATGGCCTGTTTTTCCCCGCCAGCGGTCTTGCCGGGTGTGAGTCCACCGCTACCATGTGGCCACGAGATATGTAACAAGGAGAAGCTAGTGAGTGACGTGAAATACCGCCTGGTAACCCGCAGCGACTTTGACGGCCTGGTGTGCGCCGTGCTGCTCAATGAGCTCAACCTCATCGACGAGATCACCTTCGTCCACCCCAAGGACATGCAGGACGGCAAGATTGCCATCACCAGCCGTGACATCACCACCAACCTGCCCTATGTGCCCGGGGCCCATTTGGTGTTCGACCACCACGAGTCCGAAACGGTGCGCAATTCGGGGCGGCGCTCCGAAAACCACATCATCGAAGCCCATGCCCCCTCGGCAGCCCGTGTGGTCTACAACCACTACGGCGGCAAGGCGGCCTTTCCGCGCATCACCGACGAGATGATGGCGGCGGTAGACCAGGCCGACTCGGCCCAGTATTCGCGCGAAGACATCCTCGACCCCCAGGGCTGGGTGCTGCTGAACTACATGATGGATTCGCGCACGGGCCTGGGGCGCTTTCGCGAATTCCGCATCAGCAACTACGCACTGATGATGGATCTCATCCAGTACTGCCGCGACCACACCATTGAAGAGATCCTGGCCCTGCCCGATGTGCAGGAGCGCGTGCAGCTTTACCGCGAACACGCCCCCAAGGCCCAGGAGCAGTTGCAGCGCTGCGCCATCCGCATCGGCAAGCTGGTCGTGCTCGATCTGCGCGAGGAGGACACCATCTGGGCCACCAACCGTTTCATGATCTACGCGCTGTTCCCTGACTGCAACATCTCCATCCACGTGATGTGGGGGTTGCAAAAACAGAACACGGTGCTGGCCACCGGCAAGTCCATCCTGGACCGCAGCAGCCAGGTTCACATCGGCAACCTCATGCTGGAGTTTGGGGGCGGTGGGCATGCGGCAGCGGGCACCTGCCAGGTTGCCAATGACAAGGCCGACCAGATCCTGCAGTCGCTGGTGCAGCGCATCACGCTGGAAGGCTGACGGGGCAGGCCGCCACAAGGCCCGCATGGTTTGCATTCAACCGGAATGCCAGGCTGGAAGCTGCCGACAGTGCTGTAGCGCGGCAAGGCACGTCGCACCAGTGATCCCTTGCGCTTCGCGCCACCCACGGCGCACGAAGCTGGCGCGGCCCAGGCCAGTGCTCCCGCGCAAGGGCCGCCCCGCCGCGCTGGGAGCGTCCCCCTCCCGGCTCGCGCAGCGAGGCGAGAGAGGGGGAAGGTGCGAAGCGACTCAGGGGGTGTTTCACTTCAGTCGTCGCTCAGCAGCGCGCGGTAGATGGCGGCGCCCAGCAGTGCGCCTGCAATGGGCGCGGCCCAGAAGACCCACAGTTCCGACAGCGCATAGGCTGGGCCAAACAGCGCCGGACCGGTGCTGCGGGCCGGGTTGACCGAGGTGTTGGTCACCGGGATGGAGATCAGGTGGATGAGCGTGAGGCACATGCCGATGGCCAGCCCGCCAAAGCCGCTCGCCGCACGTTTGGCCGTGGCGCCCAGGATCACGATGAGGAAGATGGCTGTCAGCACGACCTCCGTCACCACGGCGGCCATCAGCCCATAGCCGCCGGGGGAGTGTTCGCCGTAACCATTGGTGGCAAAGCCCCCGATGTCTGCGCCCGGCTTGCCCGTGGCAATGAGGTACAGCACGGCCGCTGCAGCAATGGCGCCCAGCACCTGGGCCACCACGTAGCCCGGCAGCTCGGACGCCTTGAACCGGCCCCCCAGCGCCAGCCCTACCGACACGGCAGGGTTGAAATGCCCGCCCGAGATCGGCCCCAGCGCATAGGCCCCGGTCAGCACGGTGAGGCCAAAGGCCAGGGACACGCCGACAAAACCGATACCCAGCTGCGGGAAGGCGGCAGCCAGTACGGCGCTGCCGCAACCGCCAAATGTCAGCCAGAACGTGCCGAGGAACTCGGCGGACCATTTTTTCAGGGATGTGGGCATGGCAAGAGGGCTCCGGAGGAAAGGGGCAGAGGATGGGAAGGCGGCCTCGCACCGAGCGCCTTCGGTGGCGTGCATCTTATGGGGTCTAAATGACAGAAATTGCTGCCAAATGCCTGCAAATTGTCAACAATCTTCAGCGCCGAAATGGCTGTGCGGGATGGCTTCGGTGCGGGCCGCGGGTGGTGAGGGGTGTGCGCCGCACAGTGCAACCCTTGAAATCACCGAGTCCGCCCCGAGGTGAACACGCGCGAATGCCTTTCCTGGCCTCCTGGGCGTGAAACGCGTTCTTTTTGCACCTTACACAGCAACCTCCAAGACACCATGAGCACAAAACAAACCCTGTCTTTCCAGGCCGAAGTAGCGCAACTGCTGCACCTGGTCACCCATTCGCTGTATTCCAACCAGGAGATCTTCCTGCGCGAGCTGATCTCCAACGCGTCGGACGCCTGCGACAAGCTGCGTTTTGAAGGCCTGAACAACTCCGCGCTGTTTGAAGACGCCCCCAACCTCGAAGTGCGCGTGACCTTCGACAAGGCCGCCAAGACGCTGACCATCACCGACAACGGCATCGGCATGAGCCAGCAAGAAGCCATCGACCACCTGGGCACCATCGCCAAGAGCGGCACCAAGGACTTCATGGGCCGTCTCTCAGGCGACCAGAAGCAAGACGCCCAGCTCATCGGCCAGTTCGGCGTGGGCTTTTACTCCGGCTTCATCGTGGCCGACAAGATCACCGTGGAATCGCGCCGTGCGGGCCTTTCGGCCGAAGAAGGCGTGCGCTGGATCAGCGGCGGCACGGGCGACTTCGAGGTGGAAACCATCACCCGCGCCCAGCGCGGCACCAGCATCATCCTGCACCTGCGCGACGACGCTGAGGAATACCTCAACGCCTGGAAGCTCAAGCAGGTCATCGCCAAATACTCCGACCACATCAGCCTGCCCATCCTGATGGAAAAGGAAGAGTGGAAAGACGGCGAGCTGATCAACCCCAATGACGAAAACGGCGGCCGCCAGCCCGGCGGCATGGTCAAGACCGGCGAGTGGGAAACCATCAACAAGGCCAGCGCCCTGTGGACGCGCCCCAAGAAGGACATCACCGAAGAGCAGTACGCCGAGTTCTACAAGACCATCAGCCACGACCACGAGGCCCCGCTGACCTGGGCGCACAACCGCGTCGAGGGCAACACCGAGTACACGCAGCTGCTGTACATCCCAGCCAAGGCGCCGTTTGACCTGTGGAACCGCGACAAGAAGGCCGGCGTGAAGCTGTACGTGAAGCGTGTGTTCATCATGGACGACGCCGAGGCGTTGATGCCCACCTACCTGCGTTTTGTGAAGGGCGTGATCGACTCCGCCGACCTACCGCTGAACGTGAGCCGCGAGCTGCTGCAGGAAAGCCGCGACGTGCGTGCCATCCGCGAAGGCTCGACCAAGCGCGTGCTCTCGATGCTGGAAGACCTGGCCAAACACGACAAGCACGACACCGCCGCCAATGCCGACGGCGTGACCGATGTGGTGGATGCCGACGACAAGGCCAAGGAAGGCAAGTACACGCAGTTCTACAGCGAGTTTGGCGCCGTGCTCAAGGAAGGCCTGGGCGAGGACTTTGGCAACCGCGAGCGCCTGGCCAAGCTGCTGCGCTTTGCCAGCACCACCAGCGACGCCGTGACGGTGGGCTTTGCCGACTACAAGGCCCGTATGAAGGAAGGCCAGGAGGCGATCTACTACATCACCGCCGACACCCTGGCCGCTGCCAAGAACAGCCCACAGCTCGAAGTCTTCAAGAAGAAGGGCATCGAAGTGCTGCTGATGACCGACCGCGTGGACGAGTGGGCGCTGAACTACCTGCACGAGTTTGACGGCACCCCGCTGCAAAGCGTGGCCAAGGGCGCGGTCGACCTGGGCACGCTGCAGGACGAAGCCGAGAAGAAGGCGGCCGAGGAAGCTGCCGAAGCCTTCAAGCCTGTGCTGGCCAAGCTGAAAGAAGCGCTCAAGGACAAGGCCGAAGACGTGCGCGTGACCACCCGCCTCGTCGATTCACCCGCCTGCCTGGTGGTGCAGGACGATGGCATGAGCACCCAGCTGGCGCGCATGCTCAAGCAGGCTGGCCAGCAGGCGCCCGAGACCAAACCTGTGCTGGAGGTGAATGCCGAGCACGCGCTGGTCAAGAAGCTCGATGGCAGTGTGCACTTCCACGACCTGGCGCACATCCTGTTTGACCAGGCCCTGCTCGCCGAGGGAGGCTTGCCTGAGGACCCCGCCGCGTATGTGAAGCGCGTGAACGCCTTGCTGGTGTAAAAATTTAGGCCGAATCGGCCTCTGGCGCTTGTCCATCAAGCGCTAAATGCTATAAAAATTGCAGCTAAACCGGTGGGCCTGGCACCACCGGTTTTTTTATGGGCATTCCAAAGCCGCTCAATCTTCGGGCTGGGCCTGCTCCAGGATGCGGCTGTGTGCCTGGTTGCGTTCCTGCGAGGGGGTGTCGATCAGCTCCTTGAGCGCGCCCTCTGGCAAACGCAGTCCCTTGCGCCGGTCGTTCTTGACCGGCAGGTTGCGCCAGCCCGACAGCACCAGCCAGTCCCACAGCTCCCTGGGCAGCGGATGGGTGACGGCCATCTTGACCTGCCCCCGCAGGATCACGGTGCCCACGGCGGGCAAAGGCCCCACGGGAGCGGGCTTGCGCTTCTGGCGAATGGAGAGGAGCGTGCGAAACATGTCCTTCATGGGTGGGCCAACTCGCGGTAGATCGAAGATGGCGCAGCATAGCCCAGGGGCCCCCAGCCGGTCCACCACCCGTGCTGCCCACCGGGGTGGCGTGCACCCGTGGTGCAAACAATACGCAATACCGTTCGCAACCGTTAACGATTGTTGCCGGGCGGATTGCGCCCCCGTCCGTCGATAAATTCCAACCCAGCCTTGGTCCGTGGCGGCCACGGTACATCCACGCACTCCCTGCATTTTTTGCCAGCCCCTCGGGGCCTGGTGAGGTTGCGGCGTGGCCGGAAGTCGGAGCCATTCACCTCAGGAGTATTTTTGATGCTTTATCGATTGACGCGATCTTGGGAGGGCGCATGCGCCTTCTGGCGCGCGCGCACATCCAGTGGGCCCGCGCAGCCTGCTACAAGCCCTGCGCACAGCGCGGTACGCCGCTTTCGCTGGCTCTTGCTGGCGGGTGGCCTGTTTGCGGGTGCAGCCATGGCGCAGTCTGCCGACCTGGTGGTCAACCATGCGGATTCGCCGGACCCCGGGCCCGCAGGCGGCATCTTCACGTACACGCTGCGCATCGACAACAACGGCCCCAACGGCGCCACCGGCGTCACGCTGACGGACACACTCCCGGTGGGCTCCACGTTCGTGGATGTGGCCACCACAGCAGGCACCTGCAGCCAGGCGGCGGGTGTCGTCGATTGCACGTTGGGCAATATCCCGTTCAACAGCAACCAGACCGTGACCATCCGGGTGCGGCTGCCTTCCGCCGGGGTCTGGACCAACACCGCCACGGCTGGCAGCGCCACGTCCGACCCGAACACCAGCAACAACGTCAACAGCGTGCAGGACACCACTGCCACGCAGGCGGCCGACCTTGCGCTGGTGGCTACGCCCTCCACGGCCAACGTGGTGGCCGGCCAGGCCTACAGCTACGCGCTGCAGGCTGCCAACAACGGCCCGAACGCGGCCGATGGCAGCCAGCGCATTACCTTCACAGTGCCAGCCGGCGCGTCGATTACCTCTGTTCCGACAGGCACGGGCTGGTCCTGCACGCCATCGGGCGGCTATCCGCTGAGCAGCGGCAATGTGACCTGCACGCGCACGGGCACCCTGGCCAGTGGCGCGTCCGCCTCGGTGCTGACGGTTCCCGCCGTGTCCAACGTCAATGGCACGGTGACGGCGGCTTTTGCCATCGATGGCATCAAGCCCGACAACTCCGCCATGCCCGATGGCAACACCTCCAACAACACCACCTCGGCGGACGTGACGTCCACCTCGGGTGCCGACGTGTCCATCACCAAGACAGCCGCCAGCTCCAACGTGGCCCAGGGTGCCAACGTGGTGTACACGCTCACGCCGCGCCTCAACGGTGGGGTGTCGCTGGCGGGTCAGCCGGTCACCGTGACCGATACGCTGGGCGCCGGACTCAGCTTCGTATCTGCCGTCGGCACGGGCTGGGTCTGTGACGCCACGATCACCTGCACGCGCACCGAATACACCGGTGCCAACTTCAGCAACATGCCCACGATCACCGTGACCGCCACGGCCAACAGCGCAGGCACGCTGGGCAACACGGCCGGTATCAGCACGGCGCTGCCAGACCCGGTGCCCGCCAACAATTCGGCTTCGGTCAACGTGACGGCCAGCAACGACGCCGACATGCAGCTGACCAAGACGGCCAGCATCAACCCCGTGGTGCCGAACCAGGCGTTCAATTACACGCTGACCGCGCGCAACACCGGGCCGCTGGCCGTGCCCAATGGCCAGACCATCACCATCACCGACCAGGTGCCGGCGGGCGTGAGGCTCGACAGCCTGGTCAGCGCGACGGGCTGGACTTGCGACGCTTTGCCGTTCACCGGCCCCGGCAACTGGGCCTGCTCGCGCTCTACCGGCCTGAACGCCAATACCAATGCCCCTGCCGTCACGGTGTCGGCCGTGCTGACGGGCACTGGCACCGCCACCAACAACGCCTGCGTGGCGCTGGGGGCGGGTGTGCGCGTGGACAGCAACGGTGCGAACAACTGCGTGGGTGTGGGCGTGACCTCCACGGCCACCGAGGCCGACCTGCGTGTCGTGTCCAAGACCGCTGCGCCCGACCCTGTGGTCGCGGGCCAGAACCTGACCTATGTCATCACCGTGGACAACGTCGGCCCGGCCGCTGCCACGAACGTGGTGGTGTCGGATACGCTGGGCAGTCTTGTGAACACCGGGGGGTTTCAATCTGCCGTGGCCTCGCAAGGTAGCTGCACGCCCAACGCTGTCACCAACGGCACCTCGCAGAACCTGAGCTGTAACCTGGGCACGCTGAATTCCGGCGCGCAGGCCACCGTGACCGTGGTGGTGCGCCCCAGCATTGCCGTCAGTGGCCCTCGCACCAACACCGCGACCGTGCGCTCTACCGACGTGGGCGACCCCAACCAGGCCAACAACAGTGGCAGCGTGACCAGCCAAGTCACGGCCATCGTGGATGTGACGGCTGCCAAGACGGCCACTCCGTCCACCGTTGCGGCCGGGGCTCCCATCACCTTCGTGGCGACGATTGGCAACACTGGGCCTTCCACGGCACAGACCGTGCAGATGGTGGACACCCTGCCGTCCAACGCCGCCTTTATCGACGTGGTGAGCGTGAGCGGCGGCGGCAGCTGCGCGCCTATCACCGCAGGCACGGTGGGCGGAACGCTCACCTGTAATTGGGCCAGCATCAATTCCGGATCGCAGCAGACGGTGAACTACCGCATGCGCCCCCTGGGCAATGCCACGGGCAGCACGGTGGTCAACAGCGTGGCTGCAACCACGGCCACCACCGAGTCGAACACCGCCAACAACAGTGCCACGACTTCGACCCCCGTGACGGCGGCGCAGCTCGATATTCTGGTGAACAAGGTGGACAGCGCTGATCCGGTCGATCTTGGACAAAACACGACCTACACGATCACGGTGAACAACAGCGGCCCGTCGTTCGGCACCAATGTGGTGATGACCGACATCTTCCCCGCACCGGGCTCCTCGCCCACGGCCACCTTCAGCTACCAGGGCGCGCTCACGGTGAATGCAGGCGGCGCGTGTACCGAACCCACGATGGGGGCGACCAGCGGCACGCTGACCTGTAGCTTTCCGGGGCTGAGCAGCGGCCAGAGCGCCACCATCACCTACGTCATGCGCGCGGAGACCCTCACCGTGGCAGGCGCGACGAGTGGCACGGCCTTCAACCAGGCCAGTGTGGTGGTGGAAGAGACCGAGACCACGATGGCCAATAACGTGGTGACCCACGACACCACCGCACGCCGTTTTACCGTGGCGACCGATCTGGCGCTGAGCAAGACTGCAGCCGCAGGGCCCCTGGCCCCGGGTGCCGCGATTGACTACACGCTGGTGGTCACCAACAACGGCCCGTTGGCCAGCGATGGCGCCCAGGTGGTGGATGTGTTGCCACCGGGAGTCACCTTCGTGTCCGGCACGGGCTGCGTCAATGCTGCCGGTACCGTGCGCTGCGCAGTGGGCGCACTGGCGGTGGGGGCGTCGCGGACCTTCACGATCAGCACCACGCTGGCGTCGCCCTACAGCGGGGCGCGCCCCCTGGTCAATACGGCCACGCTGGACGCACCGGGCGACACGAACCCCGGCAACAACACCGCCAGCGCGCCAACGGCGGTGTCGAACCTGCCTGCCAGCAGCATTCCCACGCTGTCGGAATGGGGCATGATTTTGCTGGCCGCATTGCTGGGCCTGATGGCCTGGCAGCACCCTGCCATGGGCCGCCGCCGGTAGCCCGACCGCCACCGCCGTCGCGATCCCTTCGCGGCGGCGGGCTGTACGCCAAAAGGCCAGCACGCTGCAAAGCGTGCTGGCCTTATTTTGTTGTTCAGGGAAGGATCAGGTGGCGGCTTGTGCGCCGTCCTGTGCGCGGCGTTTCAGCCGCGTGGGTCGGCCAGGGCCACCGTGTCTACCGTGTCCAGCCGGTACCCCATGCCATAGATGGCCGTGATCGCATAGCCGTGGGCCTGCTGCGTCAACTGCAGCTTGGTGCGCAGGCGCGAAACGTGGGTGTCGAGCGAGCGTGAAGGGGCCTCGCTGCGTTCGCCCCACACCGCTTCGCGCAAGTGCGCGCGCGACAACAGGCGGCCCGCGTTGCGGAACATGAAAAGGGCGAGTTCGTATTCCAGGTTCTTCAGCGCCAGTGTCTCGCCGTGCAGGGACAACAGCCGCTTCTCCGGATCGAACCGGTAGGGGCCGAAGACCAGCTGCTGGCCCATGGCCTGCGGGTACGCCCGCCGCAGCAAGGCCGCAACGCGGGCGACCAGCTCCCCCACACGCAGGGGTTTGACCATGTAGTCGTCCGCGCCCCGGTTGAGCGCTTCGATCACGTCACGTTCTTCATTGCGGCGTGTGACCAGAAGGATGGGCAGCTGCTGGCCGACCATCTCGCGCAGGCGCTGGATGACCTCGATGCCGTCCATGTCCGGCAGGTGCCAGCCAGAGATCAGCAGGTCAAAGGTTTCGTGCCGTGTGTCCTTGAGCAGGCTCGCACCGCTGGTATAGAAATGGCAGATATGGTGGTGGCGCTCAAGGGCGCCCCGGATCATGTCGGGCAAGAGGGGGTCGTCGTGCAGGACGGCAATGCGCATGGTGTCGGTCTTCGGGCGCAAGCGCCCTTCGCAAGTCAGAAAACGCCTTTCCAGGAAGGCGTCTCTGGATGTTGCGCGACATCGCGCCCCTGTGCACACGGGTTGACAATCGTTTGCAATGCCCGGGCGCCTCTGGCGCCTCTCCGGGGCGCCGCAGCGGCCTGCACCACAACACACCGCAGCGCAGGCGACTCAGTGCGCGTTCATCTCACGCCACCAGGGGCTCTTCCTGCATGGCCTCAATCTGCTCGATCAGCATGTCCACCTGCCCGCGCCAGTAGTCGCTGGTGCCAAACCACGGGAAGTTGACGGGAAAGATCGGGTCCTGCCAGCGGCGCGCGAGCCAGGCGCTGTAGTGGATCAGGCGCAAGGTGCGCAGCGGCTCGATGAGCGCCAGCTCGCGGCGGTCGAAGCTGCGGAACTGCTCGTAGCCGTCGATCAGTGCGCCGAGCTGGTGGGTGCGTTGGCGCCGGTCTCCCGACAGCAGCATCCACAGGTCCTGCACGGCCGGGCCCATGCGCGCGTCGTCCAGGTCCACAAAGTGCGGGCCGCCCCGGCCCCACTCGTCCAGCGGAGTCCAGAGGATGTTGCCGGGGTGGCAGTCGCCATGCAGGCGGATTGCTGTTGCATTTTCTAAGCCAAATGAGGCTCCAGCGCTTGACGGATAAGCGCTAGCAGCTATCAATTCAAGAGCTTTGTCGCATTGGGCCTTCCAGGTGGCCTGCATGTCGAGCGGAATGATCTCGTTCGTGAGCAGCCAGTCGCGCGAGGCCGTGCCAAAGGTCTCCAGGTCCAGCAGCGGCCGGTGAGCAAACGGTTGGGCCGCACCCACGGTGTGGATGCGCGCCAGAAAGCGGCCGATCCATTCCAGCACCTCGAAGTCGTCCAGCTCGGGCTGGCGCCCGCCGCGCCAGGGGCTGACGGAAAACGCAAAGCCATCGTGCTGGTGCAGGGTGGTGCCGTTCAGCACCAGCGGGCCCACGGCGGGCACCTCGGCGGCCATCAGCTCGGCGGCAAAGGCGTGTTCTTCGAGGATCTGCGCCTCGCTCCAGCGGCCTGGGCGGTAGAACTTGGCCACCACGCGCTCGCCGTCTTCCAGCGTGACCTGGTACACCCGGTTTTCGTACGACGACAGGGCCATGAGGCGGCCGTCGCCATACAGGCCCACGCTGGCCAGCGCGTCCAGCACCTGGTCGGGCGTGAGGCGGGCGTAGGGGTGTTGGTCGTTCGAGGCGTTGGCAGCGGTATCGGGGGGCAATGGGGTCATGCCCCATTGTCGCCGCCGCGCCCTTGACGGCCGGGCATAGTGTTTCAGCCAGGCAGCATCGTCGCGATATGCCCGGCGCGCGGGTCGCCGCTGCCCGCCAGCACGCTCGCAAACAGCGCCTGCGTGGCCTGGGGCCCTGTGTGGTGCTGCACCACCAACCAGGGCTGCGGCCCGGCCGACACGGCGGTGCTGAACTGGTTCCACGCCGCCACCAGGCGCTCGTTCAGGCCCTGAGCGCCCCAGTCGGTGTTGCGCTTCTTGACCTGGGCGGGGGCGAAGAACATCACTGGGCGCGGGCCGGGCAACTGGCCTGCGCCGCCCAGGTCCTGCACGTGGCTGGCGCCCACCGAGCAGCTGTAGGCCAGGCCCGTGAAGTGGGCGTGGATGCGCTGGCGCAGGCCCACGCTGCCCGCAAAGTCGATGTACACGCTGGGCGTCGCGCCGTCGATCTGGTCCAGTGCGTCGTAGGTAACCACGCGGTGGTAGCAGCCCAGGCTTTCGCAAAACGCCACATTGCCCGGCGAGGTGAGGCCAATGACCTCGACGCCCTCCCGCTGCGCGAGCTGGAACGCGGTGCCATAGGCCGTTTTGCTCGACGCGCTGGACAGCAGCATGCGCTTGGCGCCAAAGAACTGCTGGTCTTCCAGAAAGTCGTCGATGAGCCACGAGGTGATGAACAGCGGCCGCAGCAGCGCCTGCACGTCTTCGTTGTCGGCGCGGTACAGCCCGTCGGTGCCGGTGCGCAGGTAGTGGTTGTAGACCGCATGCAGGCCCGCGCGGTGCGCGGCGCCGTCGCTGAAGCCTGTGGGGTTGACGCGCTGGGGCGACAGCACGGCCTGACTGGCCATGGGCCAGTAGCCATAGAGGCGCTCGCCCACGGCCACCTCGGGGTGCTGTGACTCTGTCACCGTGCCAAAGCCCCACACGGGCACGATGCCCCAGCCTGCCTCGCCCGTGGGGAAGAACTGCCAGTAGTTCAGCATGTCGCCCAGCGCGGCGTAGGTGATGTTGTTGGCCGTGAGGGCAAACGACTCGACCCGCACGCGGACCTGGCCGCCTTCCAGCGGGGTGTCGTCGGCGGTCAACAGGCGGGTGCTGGCCAGGTTGTGCTGGCGCACGAGGAGGGTGGTGGTGCTCATGCCGCCACGCTAAACGAAAGCCCGGCGCGGCTCAAGCGGGCCGCGCCACCTCGGCGACAGCGGGGCCCACTCTTTGAACAGGCGCTTAGCCTGGGAACGTCTGGCCCAGTTGCTCGAACGGCAGCGCCTGCTTGACCAGGATGACGGTGCAGGGCGCCTCACGCGCCACGCGGATGGGCACGGTGTCGATGAAGCGCTGCATCTGCAGCCCGTGGGTGGCGGCGCCCAGGATCATCATGCTCACGTGGTTGCTGGCTGCATAGCGCACCAGCGCCTGGGCCACGTCGCCCGCTTCGAGCACGTGGTAGCTCACGGAATGTCCGGTCAGGTCCAGACCCTGGGCCCACTGGCGCAGGCGTGCCATGTGCTGGCGGTGCAGCGTGGTTTCGCTGCGGTTGCTGTCGCTGGTGCTGCTGGCGCCGGGCGAGATCACCGTCACGCAGGCCAGCCGCGCGCCGGGGCGGATGCCCAGCGAGCGGGCCACGGCCTGGCGCAGCGAGTACAGCGTGGCATCGCTCACATCGGCATGGGGCACGGCCACCATGAGGATGGGCGTGTCTTCGATCTGCTGCGAGGGCAGGGGGCTGGGCGTGTAGTGCATGCCCGCAGCACGCAGCCAGCGGCGCACATGCGTGCGCAGTGGAGTGCGCTCGGTGCGTTCGCCGCGTTCGGTAACCAGCACCTGTTCGGGGTTCGACAGGTCGAAGGCCAGGTGCGCGGCCGACGGGTAGCGGCTCCCTGCCTCAGGCTCCAGGCAGCGCAGGATGACTTCCTGCAGCCAGGGCGGGATGTCGGCGCGGTGCTTGCGCGGTGGCGCGGGTGTCATCCACAGGCGCTGGCGCATGCCGCCGCTGGTGGTCGGGGCGCCAAAGGGCAGCTCGCCCGTGGCCAGCTCGTACAGCATCACGCCGATGGCAAAGATGTCGCTGCGCGGGTCGCCGCGCACGCCCACCACCTGCTCGGGCGCAATCCAGGCGGGCGAGCCCACGGCCTGGCGCATTTCCTCGGCCAGCAGGTCGGGGTAGTGCGCGTGGCACGAGAGGCCAAAGTCCAGCAGCACGGCCGTGCCATCTTCTTTGATGAGCACGTTGGCCGGTTTGAGGTCGAGGTGGCACACGTTCTGCTGGTGCAGGCTGTGCGCCGCGCGCGCGGTGGCCGCGCCCAGGCGTGCGATGGTTGCTGTGTCGCAGCGGCCAGGCCCTTCGTCCAGCCAGTGCTGCAGCGTCTGGCCGGGGACGTATTCCATGACCAGGTAGGGCAGACGCACCAGGTCGCCCGCCGCCACAAAACGCGGCACATGCTGGCCGCTGAGCACGGGTAGGATCTGCAGCTCGACCTCGAAGCTCACGATGTTCTCGGCCCCGTCGCCTGCCGTCATGCGCGGGATCTTCATCGCCATGGGAAAGCCGGGGCTGCGGTCGGCCTGCGCGTATTCCACGGCGTAGATGTGGGCCATGCCACCCGCGTGGATGCAGTCCACCACGCGAAAGCCGTCGATCTCGGTGCCGGGTTCGAGCAGTTTCATTGACCATGCTCCAGCCTGTCGGCATAAAACGCGGGCAGGCCTGCCGCGCGGATGGCGGCGGCGGCGGCCAGGTGGTCATACGGCACGCGGTAGAAGGTGATCTGCCTGGCGGTGTCGTCGAACAGTGCGTACATGGCGCGCGCATCGCCGTCGCGCGGCTGGCCCACCGAGCCCACGATGCCCAGCCACTGGCGGTGCGGCGGCACGGGCACAGGCACGCCGGGTTCGGGCGCAAAACGCATGAGCTTGGCGGTGGGCGTGAGGAAGTACAGCACCTGTTCGTGCACATGGCCGCTGAACACGTAGCGGATGGCGGGGTCGAGGGCCTGGGCCGCAGTCATGCTGCGCTCGGCGGCGTTGGAGTCCTCCACATAGCGCCATTGCTCCGGCATGTCGGCGCTGGCGTGCACCAGCAGTGCGCTGGTGCCCAGCCGGGCGGTGAGCGGCAGCGATTGCAGAAACGCGATGTGGCTGTTGCCGAGCTGGTCGTGTGTCCACTGTGCGCCCAGTTCGCTGCGGTTGCGGGGGTTGGCGGGCGGCGCCAGGGCCATGGCGTCGTGGTTGCCCAGCACACACAGGGCGCCCTGCTGGGCCAGGTCGCGCACCTGCTCCACCACCGCGACGGGCTCGCCACCGTAGCCCACCAGGTCGCCCAGCAGCGCAAATTGTTCGGCGCCCTGTGCGCGGGCGTGTTGCAGGCAGGCGTCCAGGGCCTGGCGGTTGGCGTGGATGTCGGACAGCAGGGCGATTTTCATGGTGTTGTCTCCAACCCCATCATCGCGCGCATGGCTGAATGGCAGCTTGCAGGCGGCAGTACCTGCGTGGATTCAAAGAAAAAATAGCTGCCAGCGCTGTTGATCAAGCGCTGGCAGCTATGGTTTTGGTAGCTCAGAGGCTGCGCTGGGCGGCGGGTTTTTTGTCCAGCGCCAGCACCAGGCCCAGCGCAATGATCGCGGGCAGCGCCTGGCTGAAGAAGATCTTGGGCGCTGCGGTGGCGGCGCCAAACACCCCGGCCACGATCACGCAGGCCAGGAAGAAGATCTTGAACACCCGGTTGCCGGTGAACAGCCCCCAGAACAGGCCTGCCGCCAGAAAACCGTTGTACAGCCCCTGGTTGGCCGCCAGCGTAGTGGTGGCGTCGGCGAACTCCTGGGTCAGGTTGAAGGTCTTCATGCCCAGCGGCTTGTTCCAGAAGAACATTTCGAGCACGAGGATGTACACATGCTCGATGGCCACCAGGGCCACCGCGATGCGGGGAAGCAACTGGCGGCCCATGGCTTACACCAGCGTGATGGTCACGTCGATGTTGCCGCGCGTGGCGTTGGAGTAGGGGCAGACCTGGTGGGCTGCGTCCACCAGCTTCTGGGCGGTTTCCTTGTCCAGGCCGGGCAGGCTGATGGCCAGGCGGGCGGCGATGCCGTAGGCGTTCGGGATGGGGCCCAGGTCCACTTCGGCGTCGATGGACACGTCTTGGGGCACAGGAATGCCGATCTTGCCGCCGACGGCCTTCATCGCGCCGATGAAGCAGGCTGCGTAGCCGGAGGCAAACAGCTGCTCGGGGTTGGTGCCGGTGCCGGACGTGCCGGGCGAGGACAGCTTGACTTCCAGGCGGCCGTCATCGGTCTTGGCGGCGCCATCGCGGCCACCGGTCACGTGCGACTTGGCGGTGTACAGGACTTTTTCGAGCTTGGTCATGGTGTCTTCCTTGCGGTTGTTGCCCACTGGCGGGCGGTGGAGGGAATCGGTTCTTGCGCTGTCTGCAGACCGTCAGCGTTGCTCGCTGAGCCGGTCTCGCAGCTGCTTGAGTTCGGTGGTCAGGGCCGTCAGCTCGGCAATCGAGCACTGGCTGCTTTGCAGCACACAGGGCGGGATGGCCTCGGCCTGGTCGCGCAGTGCGCGGCCTTGCGACGTGAGGGTGATGCGCACGCGGCGCTCGTCCTGCACATCGCGCAGCCGGGCAATGTGGCCCTGCGCCTCCAGGCGCTTGAGCAGCGGCGTGAGCGTGCCGGAGTCGAGAAACAGACGCTCGCCCAGCTCGGACACCGTCACGCCGTCCTGTTCCCAAAGCACCAGCATCACGAGGTACTGCGGGTAGGTCAGGCCGATGTGGTCGAGCAGGGGCTTGTAGAGCTTGGTCATCGCCAGCGAGGCGGAATACAGCGCAAAGCAGACCTGGTTGTCCAGCCGCAGGATGGCGGGGCTGGGGGTGGAGGGGGTGCTGGGGCTGGGCATGGGGTGAATTGTGAGCGCGAATTCAATTGTGCGCAATTGAATTGTGAAAAACTTTGTTAATGAATGGGATTGTGCCGATGGGGGAGCGGCGCCGCGCCATCGGTGCTATTCGCGCGTCCCGCTTGCGCAGGCGGGGGCGCCGTGCCCTCTTCACCCTTGGGAAATTGCTATCAATAGCAGAGCTGCTAGCGCATGATTCATGTGCGCTAACGGCCGATTGGGCTTGCAATTTGGCATGTAGTGGTTCGGGCGACGACGAACCACCAGGCCCTCAGCGCCCGCTGAACTGCGCGGGCCGGCGCTCGACAAACGCGCGCACGCCTTCGGCCGCATCCTCGCTGTTGGCCAGTTCCTTCTGCACCGGGATGAAGTCCGCCACCGCAGCCGCCTGGCCTTGCTCGATGGCCTTGAGCACATTCAGGCGCGTGGCGACCACCGCGCGCGGCGCCTGTGCGGCAATGCGCTGGGCGATCGCCAATGCCTCGTCCAGCTCCTGGCCAGCCGGCACCACTTTCTGCACAAAGTTCAGGCGGTACGCCTCAGCGCTGCCAAACTCGTCGGCCGTCAGCAGGTGCAGCAGCGCATTGCCCGTGCCCGCGCGCTCGGCCATGCGCAGCGTGGCGCCGCCTGTGGCCATGATGCCGCGCTGCACCTCCATCTGCGAGAAGCGGCAGTTGTCGGCCGCCACCACGATGTCGGCGCCCAGCATGAGCTCGATGCCAACGGTGAAGCAGATGCCCTTGACCGCCACCACCATGGGCTTGGTGCGGCGCCGGTAGCCGGGCAGGCCGTAGTCATGGGGCTCCACCAGGCCTTCGGGGATGGCTTTTTCGCCGCGCTGCATGTAGGCGCTCACGGCGGGCAAGTCCAGTCCGGCCGTGAAGTGGTCGCCCATGGCATGCAGCACACCGACGCGCAGGTCGGGGTCGTCATCCAGGCGGGTGTAGGCCTCGGCCAGCTGGCGGAACATGGGCGGCGTCCAGCCGTTGCGCTTGGCCGGGCGGTTGATGCCGATCAGCAGGACGTGGCCGAGCACCAGGGTGTCAATGCAGCCCTCGGGCGGGGGCATGGTGCTGGATGGTGTGGTGGTGTTGGCTTCTGACATGGCCGGGTCTCCTTTTCGTTTCCACGATTGAAAACCCGGCGCGCCGACTGCGCCGTCCCCTGGGGGACAACGCATGTGCGCAGCGCTCCCATGCGGCCGCGGCTTCAAAAACCGGCGCGGCGCCTTACCAGTGCCCCCGCGCAAGGGCCGCCCCGCCGCGCTGGGGGCGTCCCCCTGCTAGGGGGAAGGCGCGAAGCGACTCAGGGGGTTAGTAGGTATACACGCCCTGCCCAGTCTTGCGGCCCAGGCGGCCCGCAGCCACCATTTCCTTGAGCAGCGGGCAGGGGCGGTACTTGCTGTCGCCAAACTCGGTCAGGTACACGTCCATCACGGCCAGGCACACATCCAGGCCGATCATGTCGGCCAGCGCCAGCGGGCCGATGGGCTGGTTGCAGCCCAGCTTCATGCCCGCATCGATGTCCTCGGGTGTGGCCAGGCCTTCGGCCAGCACGAAGAAGGCCTCGTTGATCATGGGCACCAGGATGCGGTTGACCACAAAGCCGGGCGCGTTCTTCACGGTGATGGGGCTCTTGCCCAGGGCCTCGGCCAGGGCCTTCACGGCGTCGTGCGTGGCATCGCTGGTCTGCAGGCCACGGATGATCTCCACCAGCGCCATCATGGGCACGGGGTTGAAGAAGTGCATGCCGATGAACTTGTCGGCGCGGCTGGTGGCGGCGGCCAGCTTGGTGATGGAGATCGAAGACGTGTTCGATGCAATCAGCACTTCGGGGCCCACCAGGGCATCCACCTGCTTGAGGATCTTGAGCTTGAGCTCGTAGTTTTCGGTGGCGGCCTCGATCACCAATTGCGCGGCCTTGAGGTCGTCGTAGCTGTTGGAGGTTTGGATGCGCGCCAGGGCCGCAGCCTTGTCGGCTTCGGTGATTTTTTCCTTCTTGATCAGGCGGTCCAGGCTGCCGGCCACGGTGGCCAGGCCTTTTTGCACTGCAGCATCCGAGATATCAACCATCACCACGTTGATGCCCGACACCGCACAGGCCTGTGCAATGCCGTTGCCCATGGTGCCTGCGCCGATGATGCCTACGGTCTGAATCGTCATATAGAGAGCCCTCTTCAAAGTGAAACGGATGGACGGAATGGTAAGGCGAATCGCACGACCGTTCGGTTATCGTGCGTCAAACCTGAACCAACAAGCCGCTGCGCAGCATGGCGGAGGAGACACAAAACATGTTTGACTACATCGTGATCGGTGGCGGATCGGCGGGCTCCGTGCTGGCCGGCCGTCTGACTGAGAACCCCTCCGTGCGCGTCTGCCTGCTGGAGGCCGGGCCTGCCGACAAGAGCGTGCTCATCCACTGCCCGGCTGGGCTGGCCGTGATGGCCAAGTTCGAGCTGAACGGCTGGGGCTTCAACACCACGCCGCAGGCCGCGCTGAATAACCGGCGCGGCTACCAGCCACGCGGCAAGGTGCTGGGTGGCTCCAGCTCGATCAACGCCATGGTCTACATCCGGGGCCAGCATGCCGACTACGACCACTGGGCCGCGCAGGGCAACCCGGGCTGGGGCTGGGAGTATGTGAAGCCTTACTTTGTGCGTGCCGAGAACAACGAACGCGGTGCCAACGATTGGCACGGCCGGGGCGGGCCCTTCAACGTGGCAGACCTGCGTGCACCCAACCGGTTCAGCCAATATTTCACCGACGCAGGTGTGCAGGCCGGGCACCCGCACAACACCGACTTCAACGGCGCCACGCAGGAAGGCGTGGGCCTGTACCAGGTCACGCACAAGAACGGCGAGCGCCACAGCGCAGCCAAGGGCTACCTCACGCCGCACCTGGCGCGGCCCAACCTGCAGGTCATCACCGGTGCGCATGCCACGCGCATCCTGTTCGAGGGCACACGTGCCGTGGGTGTGGAATACCGCCAGGGCGGTACGCTGCAACAGGTGCGTGCCGGACGCGAGGTGCTGCTGAGTGCAGGCGCGCTGTTGTCCCCGCAGCTGCTGATGCTGTCGGGGGTGGGGCCCGCGGCACACTTGCAGCAACACGGCATCCCGGTGCTGCACGACCTGCCGGGCGTGGGCCAGCACCTGCACGACCACCCCGACGTGGTACAGGTGCTGGACGCACCCGAGCTCAAGGACCTGTTCGGCCTGTCACTGTCGGGCATGGCGCAGACGCTGCGCGGCATAGCCGAATGGCGCAAGCACCGCACGGGCATGTTGACCACCAACTTTGCCGAGGCGGGGGGCTTCATCAAAAGCGACCCGTCCGAGCCCGCGCCCGACCTGCAGCTGCACTTTGTGATCGGCAAGCTGGTGGACCACGGGCGCAAGACCGTGTTCGGCCACGGCTACTCGGCCCACGTGTGCCTGCTGCAGCCCAAGAGCCGGGGCGCGGTCACGCTGGCCAGCCGCGACCCCATGGCCTTGCCTTTGGTGGACCCGAACTTCCTGGCCGATCCCGATGACATGGCGCGCATGGTGCGTGGCTTCAAACGCACGCGGGAGATCCTCATGCAACCGGCGCTCGCGAAGTTCGGCGCCAAGGAGCTGGCGGCCTCGGCCAGTGCGCGCAGCGACGCCGAGATCGAGCAGTTCATCCGCCAGTACGCCGACACCATCTACCACCCCGTGGGCACCTGCCGCATGGGGCCCGGACCGCTGGATGTGGTGGATGCCGAACTGCGTGTGCATGGCCTCGCGGGCCTGCGTGTGGTGGACGCGTCCATCATGCCGCGCATCGTGAGCGGCAACACCAATGCGCCCACAGTGATGATTGCGGAGAAGGCTGTGGACCTGCTGCGTGTGCGGGTGTGAAGGAATTCACATTTGCGGCACAGAACGCGATTTTTAAGGTTTGTAGAGGGTCTGTTTAAGGAGTTTTTAACAGGCAAAACGGCCGCGCGTTCCTAGACTTCTTTTCATGGAAGCGGGTGCATGGTGCACCCGGCCCGGCACCCCTCAAAGCAGGGTGTTGAGAGGCCCCACGAGGCCATGAAAGAAGCACATGAAGATTGATGCCCGCGAAATTGCCGCACTGACCCAAGCCCAACCCGCTGCGCCCCGCATGGACATGTACGCCAGCATCCACAAGGCGCTGCGCGCCTTCATGGCCGACACGCTGCTGGGCCTGGGCCGCATGGATGTGGACGACGACCTGGAGTTCGCCCAGACCTGCGACCGCGTGATGCAGCTGCTGGACCTGTGCCGCGCGCACCTGCACCACGAGAACCAGTTTGTGCACGCAGCCATGGAGGCGCGCCAGCCCGGCTCCAGCCAGAGCATTGCCGGTGAACATCTGGAGCACGAACAGGCCATCGTCGCTTTGGCGGACGGTGTAAACCACCTGATGGCCTGTGCCAAGCCCGCACGAGCTGCAGCCACCCTAGCCCTGTACCGCCAGCTGGCGCTGTTTGTGGCGCACAACTTCGAGCACATGCACGAGGAAGAGACTGCGCACAACCGCGTGCTCTGGCAGTGCTACACCGACGCGGAACTGGCGGGCGTGCACGATGCGCTGGTGGCGTCGATCCCGCCGCAGGAAATGATGGTGGTGGCCCGCTGGATGGTGCCCTACATGTCACCCGCCGAGCGCACGGCCATGCTGTCGGACATGAAGCAGCATGCGCCTGCCCCTGTGCTGGCAGCGGTGCTGGCGCAAGTGCAGCCGCACCTCACGCAGCCTGAGTGGACCAAGCTGATGCGCAGCCTGGGCCTGCCGGTGGTGCCAGGTCTGGTGCACTGACTTTGAGAAATCAGTGGCGTGAAGGCGTCAAGCGTCTTCCAGCACCACGGGGCGCAGTACGCACAGCCGAAAGCGCCCGCGCCCTGTTTTTTCGATGTGGATGTGCGGGCAGTTCTCCTGCAGGCGGCGCTGCAGCAATAGCAGGCGGGCCTCCAGGTTGTCGGCCACATCGGGCAGGCGCAGGGCGGGGTCCAGCCGCAGTTCGCGGTTGGTGAAGTCCACGCGCCCGGTGTGCTGGTGGTCGCGCAGCAGCTTCCAGACAATGGCGCCCGCCACGCCCTTGATCAAATAGTCGTCGTTGATGAACACGCTGTCGTTGGCCGCAAAGTGGCGTACCCGCAGCGCGCTGCCGCTCACGGGCGGTGCCGCCGTCGGAGTAGGCAGCGGCTCGGGCGCATCGGGCGCGGCCTGCAGCAGGTCGATGGCGGCGGCCAGCTGGCCCGCAATGGCCACCAGCAGGTCTTCATCCTCGAAACCAAAACGCATGTCCTCGGGGCTCTCGGCAAACAGCACACCCAGCAGGCGCCCGGCCGACAGCAGCGGCACCGCCACCTGGCTGTGCGGCTCTGGCAGGCCGGGGTAGGGGATATCCATGCCACGCAGCGGGGGCGCATCGGGCGCGGCATGCGCGTCCATGCTTTCGCGGATGGCATGGCTGTACAGGGCGGCGTGTGTCATGTGGCTGATGCGCACCGGCGTGCGCTCGCGCGCGGCCATGCCGATCACGCCCTGGCCCAGCCGGATTTCTGAGCCCACGCCCGACGTGGCGTAGCCGCAGCTGGCCACCGTGTAGAGCTGCTGGGCGCTGGCGTCCAGCATCAACACCATCGCGTGTTCGATACCCAGCTTGTCCTGCAGGCCCTGCAGAGCGCCTTGCAGCAATTCGTCCAGCCCCGTGCAGCGCGCGATGCCTTCGCTACACAGGCGCAGCGTGTGCAGCAACCCGGAACGCGGCGCCGGTGCCGGCAGGCCTTCACCCGCCACCGATTCGATGTGCTCCACGGCATAGATGTCGGCCCCCTTGAGCTCAAACACCTCGGCCATGCCCGCATGCGACGCAATGCCCGCCAGCTGCGCGCGCATGCTCTCGAACACCGGGCCGCTGTCCTCGGTGCGTTCGTACAGCAGGTGCAGGCGGTAGAAATGGGCGGTGAGCGGGTCCAGCACCAGCACGGACGCGCGCGGGTTGCGCAGGATGTTCTGGCGGGTCTTGTTGAAGAACTGGAACGACAGCGCCACATGCGCCGCATCCACATAGACCACCTGCGAGATGTAGGCCACGTTGGGTGTGCCGTCGGGGTCACAGGTGGCCATGATGGCGGGAATCGCACCCTCCAGGCAGGGGCGGATGCTGTGCAGGGACGGCGCTGCGGTGCTCATGGCTGCGGCGTAGGTGGTGAGGGTGATGTGGGTGGCGAACACAACTCCGCGCCGGCGCGCGGGCCCGGTGTCTGGTCGAACGCGCTGGTGGGCGTGAAGCTCACGGCCACCACATCCTGCAGCGGCGCTGCCAGCATGGCGCCCACATACTGCGGCCCGTAACCGACCTGGCCCACCTCCTGCACCATGGACTGCAGGTAGGCCTGCAACACCGGCAGGTCACCGTCATGGGCCGGGCGCTGCGTGGCCCGGCGGGCCTTGAGCTGCAGCGTCTGGTGGGTGGACGGCACGCTGAACACCACGGCAATCTCGCCGGTGTGCGCAATGTCCTGCAGCAACTGTTCGGACTGGCTGCGCCGCAGGTACACCGTGACCTCCAGCCCATCGCCGCAGATGCGACTGCCCACGGCCCGCATGATGCTCGGCCGCAGGGCCGCATCGCGTGACGCCACGATGGCCGACACGCCCTTGGCCACCATGGCGATATGGCTGGGGCCGAGCAGGGCGGTCATGCCTTGAAGCGCTTGCGGGTCAGGGCCAGGGCTACCCAGAAGGCCACCACGGTGGTCACCACCAGCACCAGGCCGTGGCGCAGGGGGTGGGCAGGCCACTGGTCCATGAACAGCGGGCGTACCAGCTCCACGGCATTGGTCAGCGGCAGCCAGTCGGAGATGGCGCGCACGATGGGGGGCAACTGCTCGCGCGGGAAGAACACACCCGAGAGAAACATCATGGGCGTGAGCACCAGTGTGAAGTAGTAAGTGAAGAAGTCATACCCCTTGGCCAGCGCATTGAAGATGAGTGCGATGCTGGAGAACATCACCCCCACGAACAGCAGCACCGGCCAGGCCACCAGCAGCTTGGGGCTGTGGCTGATGGAGAGGGCCAGCATCACGCCCAGGATGGCGGTGACGGTGAATAGCGCCTTGAACGCGGCCCACAGCATCTCGGCCAGCACCACATCGTCGAGGCTCACCGGCGCGTTCATGATGCCGTCCCAGGTCTTTTGCACATGCATGCGCGAGAAGGCCGAGTACAGCGCCTCAAAGCTGGCCGCGTTCATGGCGCTCATGCAGATGGAGCCGCTGGCCAGGAACAGGATGTAGGGCACCTTGGTGTCGCCCGCCGCGCCGCCCACATTCACCTGACCCACCAAGGCCCCCATGCCGTAGCCAAACGCCACCAGCCACATCAGCGGCTCGGCAATGTTGCCCACCAGGCTGGGGATGGCCAGCTTGCGCCAGACCAGCAGGTTGCGCAGGAACACGGGCCACCAGCGCACGGACAGGCTGGGCGGTCGCCATACCGACGGCGGGGGCGGGGCCACAGGGGCCACGGAGGACGGGGTAACGGTTTGCATCCGCTTATTGTGCGATGTTGGCGGACGGGCGCACAGTCCCCGATGTGTTCCTGGTCGCCACCTGGGCACGGCCATTGCTTGGGTGCCCCTATGCCCACCCATGTCCTGAACCTGCCTGCCGGTGCCAGTGCCCTCTGGCAAAACCGCCTGGGGCTGCTGCTGGAGTCCACGGGCGAGGGCGTGTTTGGCATCGACCTGGCGGGCAACTGCGTGTTCATCAACCGGGCGGGCGCGCAGATGCTGGGTTTTCCGGCCGAAGAGGTGATGGGCCGCAACATGCATGCGCTCACCCACCACAGCCACCCGGATGGCAGCCCCTACGCCGATAGTGACTGCCCCATCTTCAACGCGTTCCGCCAGGGCCTGCCCTGCCGGGTGGACACCGAGGTGTTCTGGCGCCGCGATGGCTCGGCGTTTGCCGTGGAGTATTCGAGCCACCCCATCCTGGAGGGCGAGCAGGTGCACGGCGCCGTCATTGCGTTTGTGGACATCACCAGCCGCAAGCGTGCCGCCGACGAGCTGCAGCGCGCGCACGATGAGTTGGCCCGCGCCAACGACGAGCTGGAGCGCCGCGTGGCCGCGCGCACACAAGAGCTGTCGCAGGCGCTGGCGCAGCTGCGCGAGCTGTCGGCCTACTCAGAGCAGGTGCGCGAGGACGAGCGCACCCGCATCGCCCGCGAGGTGCACGACGAGTTGGGCAGCCTGCTGGTGGCGCTGAAGATGGATGTGAACTGGCTGCACAAGCGCCTGGGCGAGCAGGGCGAGCGCACGCCCGAGGCCGCGGGCGACATGCGCACCCAGATGCGCTGCAAGTGCCAGAACATGAGCCGCCTGATCGAAAACGCCGTGGCCAACGTGGGCCGCATCATCACCGACCTGCGCCCCAGCATCCTGGACCACCAGGGCCTGTGGGCAGCGCTGGAGTGGCAGGCGCAGGAGTTCGTGCAGTCGGCCGAGCTGGAGCTGGCGTGGCACATGGACGTGCCTGGTTCCCTGCACCTGCCCGAGCCTGCCGCCATCGCTGTGTTCCGCATCTTTCAGGAGATGCTGAGCAACGTGGGCCGCCACGCGCAGGCCAGCGCCATCGACATTGCCATCGAGGTGCAGGACGAAATGCTGCAGCTGCGCGTGCGCGACAACGGCGTGGGCGCCACCCGCCAGGCCCTGGAGGCGCCCACTGCCTATGGCGTGATGGGCATGCGCGAGCGGGCGCGGCAGCTCGGGGGGCGGTTGAGCATCACCAGCGAGCCGGGGCAGGGCTCGTGCCTGCAATTGCTGATTCCTCTGGAGCTGTCATGAATTCCGTGGTTCGAGTGTTGATCGGTGATGATCACCGCATCGTGCGGGAGGGGCTCAAGCAGGTGCTGGGCGACCCGGCCAATGGCGTGCCCGAGATCACTGTGGTCGCCGAGGCAACCCAGGGCAGCGAGGTGCTGGAGCTGGTCGCCGCCCTGCAAGGGCCCACGGGAACACCGGGTCTGGACTTGGTGCTGCTGGACATCGCCATGCCAGGCATGGACGGCCTCGAAGTGCTGCAGGCGCTGCGCAAGGCCTGGCCTGCATTGCCGGTGCTGATGCTGAGCACCTATCCCGAGCGGCAATACGCGGTGCGCTGCATCCAGATGGGCGCGGCGGGCTACCTGCACAAAAGCGCTGACCCCGACGACATGGTGGCCGCCGTGCGCAAGGTGGCTTCGGGCGGGCGGTATCTGACCGAGGCCACGGCCTTGGCGCTGGCGGGCGCGGTGGAGCGCACCGGCGTGGTGCGTGCCACCCAGCAGGGCGCGCCCGCTGGAGTAGACGCGCTCTCCTATCGTGAGCATCAGGTGTTCCGTCTGCTCACGGCCGGGCAGAGCGTGAGCGAAATTGGTGCGCAGCTCAAGCTCGCGCCCAACACGGTGAGCACCTACCGCGCCCGCATCCTCGAAAAGACCGGCGCGCGCAATGACGTGGAGCTGGCGCTGCTAGCGCGCGGCGCGCCTGCCGAGTGATTTGCGGGCGCTGCATCCCCGATTTGTAGTGCTAGCCCTACACGCTGTAGACACCACACCCACGAATTCATGACAGCAGGCTGGTACCGACAAAAACTGGCCCGCGCTTTGCGTAACGCCTGGCACCAACTTCTTCGAGGTGTGCCATGTCCGAATTCTTCTCGCCCTACGATGCCGACCGCCCGTTGATGCTGAAATGCAGCTGTGGCCGTGACCACACGGTGGCCGACCACCATGCTGAGGTGTCAGCCGATGCCGCCGCAGCCACCCTGCGCCAGCGCAGCGAGACCCGCGAGTTCGAGCTCTACAGCAACGAGTTCATCGAGGCCACGCTGGTCAAGGCGCTGTTTCCGCAAGACGCAGTGCGCCGCCGCTTCATCAAGGCGGTTGGCAAGGGCACAGCCATGGCGGCCATTGCCAGCGTGTTGCCCGTGGCCAGCCTGCAAGCCATGGCGCAAGAAAAACAAGGCGCGCTGGAGAAGACCAACCTCAAGATCGGCTTCATCCCGATCACCTGCGCCACCCCGCTGATCATGGCCCACCCGCTGGGCTTCTACAGCAAGCAGGGCCTGAATGTGGAGGTGACCAAGACAGCAGGTTGGGCGCTGATCCGCGACAAGATGATCAACAAGGAGTACGACGCCACGCACTTCCTGAGCCCCATGCCACTCGCGATCTCCATGGGCCTGGGCTCCAACGCCACGCCCATGAACGTGGCCACCATCCAGAACGTGAACGGCCAGGCCATCACGCTCAGCCTCAAGCACAAGGACAACCGCGACCCGAAGAACTGGAAGGGCTTCAAATTCGCGATCCCGTTCGAGTACAGCATGCACAACTTCCTGCTGCGCTACTACCTGGCCGAGGCGGGGCTGAATCCCGACACCGATGTGCAGCTGCGTGTGGTACCACCGGCCGAGATGGTGGCCAACCTGCGCGCGGGCAACATCGATGGCTTCCTGGGCCCCGATCCGTTCAACCAGCGCGCCGTGTTCGAGGAAGTCGGGTTCATCCACCTGCTCACCAAGGACCTGTGGAACGGCCACCCCTGCTGCGCCTTCGGCACCAGCACCGAGTTCATCCAGAAGAACCCCAACACTTTTGCTGCGCTGTACCGCGCAGTACTCACCTCGGCTGCCATGGCGCGCGACCCCAAGAACCGCGAACTAATCGCCAAGGTCATTGCGCCACAGGCCTACCTGAACCAGCCCGAGGCCGTGATCAACCAGGTGCTCACCGGCAAGTTCGCCGACGGGCTGGGCAAGATCCAGAACGTGCCCGATCGCGCAGACTTCGACCCCATGCCCTGGCAGAGCATGGCCGTGTGGATGCTCACGCAGATGCAGCGCTGGGGCTACATCAAGGGCGATGTGGACTACAAGCAGATCGCCGAAAAGGTGTTCCTCATCACCGATGCGAAAAAGCAGATGAAGGCGCTGGACCAGAAGGTGCCAGAGGGCGCGTACCCCAAGTTCAAGATCATGGGGCGCGAGTTCGATGCCGCCAAGGCGAGCGAGTACGCAAAGAGCTTCCCCATCCGCAAGGCGGCATGACATGACTCCCGCCAAGAACCTCAACCTGCGCGCGGGCCTGTTGTCCGTGCTCATCTTCCTGGCCCTGCTGGGGATCTGGTACATCGCCACCGCTTCTTCGGGCGCGGGCAACAGCACGGCTGGCATGACCGCCGAGCAGATCGAGTACGCCAAGATGATGGGCAAGGACCCAGGCGCCAGCGCCAAGGGCAGCGGCTTTCCCACACTGGCAGAGATGGGCCGTACCGTGTGGGGGCACGTGTCCAACCCGGTCTATGACAACGGCCCCAACGACAAGGGCATCGCCATACAGCTCGCGCATTCGCTGGGCCGGGTCGCGCTAGGGTTCGGCCTGGCCTGCTTGGTGGCGATACCGCTCGGTTTCGTCATCGGCATGTCGCCGCTGCTGCGCCGTGCGTTCGACCCGTTCATCCAGGTGCTCAAGCCCATCAGCCCGCTGGCGTGGATGCCGCTCGCGCTCTACACCATCAAGGACTCGTCCATCTCCGGCATCTTCGTGATCTTCATCTGCTCGGTGTGGCCCATGCTGGTGAACACGGCGTTTGGCGTGGCTTCGGTCAAGCGTGACTGGCTCAACGTGTCGGCCACGCTGGAAGTGAACCCGCTGCGCAAGGCTTTCCTGGTGATCCTGCCCGCTGCCGCGCCCACCATCCTCACGGGCATGCGCATCAGCATGGGCATAGCGTGGCTGGTGATCGTGGCCGCCGAAATGCTGGTGGGCGGCACGGGCATCGGCTACTTCGTGTGGAACGAGTGGAACAACCTGTCGCTCACCAACGTGATCTTCGCCATCCTGGTGATTGGCGTGGTGGGCATGTTGCTCGACCTGGCGTTTGGCCAGCTGCAGAAGGTGGTGACCTATGTGGAGTGATGTCGCTCAGCGCCCGGCTGTTTCAGCCCCTCTTGCCACTGACGCCACTGACACACCGTACCGAAAGGCCTCTGCCGTGACCCAAGGCTTCCTCCAGATCGACCGGCTGAGCAAAGCCTTTGTGCCCCCCAAACCCGTGTTTGCCGATGTGTCGTTCACGCTCGACAAGGGCGAGTTCGTCTGCATCATCGGCCACTCGGGCTGCGGCAAGACCACCATCCTGAACGTGCTGGCGGGGCTCGACACCGCCACCTCGGGCACCGTCATCATGGATGGGCGCGAAGTGGCCGGCCCCAGTCTGGACCGGGGCGTGGTGTTCCAGAGCCACGCGCTCATGCCCTGGCTCACGGTGCGCCAGAACATCGCGTTCGCCGTGAAGTCGCGCTGGCCTGACTGGAAGAAGAGCCAGGTGGATGCGCATGTGGAGAAGTTCGTGGCGCTGGTGGGCCTGAGCCCTGCCATTGACAAGAAGCCGTCGCAACTCTCTGGCGGCATGAAGCAGCGCGTGGGGATTGCGCGCGCGTTCTCCATCCAGCCCAAGATGTTGCTGCTGGATGAACCCTTTGGCGCACTTGATGCGCTCACGCGCGGCACCATCCAGGACGAGCTGATGGCCATCGTGCGCCAGACGCAGCAGACGGTTTTCATGATCACGCACGATGTGGACGAAGCCATCTTGCTGGCCGACCGCATCCTGCTCATGAGCAACGGCAACGAGACGCCCGAGGGCTACCGCCCCGGCGGCATCGCCGAGGTGGTGGTGAACCCGCTGCCACGCGAACGCACGCGCACCAGCCTGCACCACCTGGACGGCTACTACGCGCTGCGCAACCACATCGTGGACTTTTTGGTGACGCGCGCCAAAGCCCACTGATTTCCTGGATAACCAAGCACTTTCGTGTTGCCCTTAGGGGGCGGCAGGGAGTGCTGCACCCTGAAGTTCCTGTCCCCTGTTCCAAAACCCATCCCACCGAAGGAGCCATCACCATGAACCGCAACGACGTTACCGAAAAGATCATCAGCACCAAGGTCGCCAAGGGCCTGCAATGGGAGGCCATTGCCAAGAAGGTCGGCCAGTCCAAGGAATGGACCACGGCCCTGTGCCTGGGCCAGATGACGGCCACGCCCGAGCAGGCCAAGATCGTCGGCAAGATCTTCGGCCTGACTGCCGAGGAGCAGAAGTGGCTGCAGGTGGTGCCCTACAAGGGCTCGCTGCCCACGCCCGTGCCCACCGACCCACTGATCTACCGCTGGTACGAGGTTGTGAGTGTGTACGGCACCACCATCAAGGAGCTGATCCACGAAGAGTTTGGCGACGGCATCATGAGCGCCATCGACTTCAGCATGGATATCCAGCGCGAGGCCAATCCCAATGGCGACCGCGTGAATGTGGTCCTGTCCGGCAAATTCCTGCCGTATAAACAGTACTAACCCCCTGAGTCGCTTCGCGCCTTCCCCCCTTTCTCTCGAATTGCTGCGCAATTCGGGAAGGGGGACACCACCAGCGCCCGTCAGCGAAGCGCCGCCTGTGCGGCTTGGCGGCCCTTGCGCGGCGGTCGCTGGTATAGGCCGTGCTCGTTACACCGGCGTGGGCCTATGCATTGCGCCGAGTGGGGTAACGAAGACAGTCAGAGCACCTTGACCGCCCGGCCGATGAACTGGATGGGCCCCGTGGGCTTGCCAATCGGCGAGCCCGTGGGCGGTTCCAGCGTCAGCTCGAACAACTGGTTGGGCTGCAGCGGCGGCAGCTTGTCCAGCGGGATCTGCAGGGGCTGACCGGGCTGCACCAGGCCCAGCGATACGGGGCCGCTCCAGCCGTCGGCCTTGGTCCAGAACTCCAGGGCCTTGTCGGCCGGTACTTCGGCCATACCCAGCGGAATCAGGCTGATCTGCCGGGGCGAGCTGGCCTGCACCACCCAGCCCGGGGCCTTGTCATGCGGTGCGACCAGCACCACCATGAACTGCGGCGGCGCGGCCACTGGGGCGGTGCGGGTGACGAGCACTGCCGCGAGCACCGCCGCCATGGCAAAGCCCGAGCCGGCGAGGGCCCGCCACAGGCCCAGGTGGTCCCACCAGCGCACGGACGGTTTGCGTTTTGTTTCTGCGCGGGGCGGTGCAACGGGTGTCGCAGTCTGTTGAGGGCTCGCCGCTCGCAGCGACTGGTCGATGCGCGCCCACAAGACAGCTGGCGGCGAGATGGGCTCTGCCAGCTGGGTCAGCGGCAGCAGGCGGGCTTCCCATTCGGCAACCGCCTGTTGCAATGCCTTGTCACCAGGCAGGCGTTGCTGCACACCCTGGCGTTCGGCAGCGGGCAGGGTGCCCAGCACGTACTCGCCGGCCAGCACGCTCAGGTCTTCCGGCGAGGGGGTGGACGGTGTGTTGCGCTGGTCGGTCATGCCATGCACTCCCGCAGCGATACCAGGCTGCGCCGAATCCACGCCTTGACGGTGCCCAGCGGGGCGCCGAGGCGCTCCGCAATTTCGCCATGCGAGCAGCCGTCCACATAGGCGTGCAGCACGCAGTTGCGGCGTGCGGGGTCCAGGGCCTCCAGGCAATGCTGCAGGCGGCCCAGGCTGGCGTTCAGCGCAAAGGTTTCCTCGACCTCATGGTGGGCCTGCACAGACATGTCGGCCTCCAGGGCTTGTTTGGTGGTGTCGTCCACATCAACGTGACGGCCCGCGTCGCGAACGGCGTTCAGGGCCAGATTGCGCACCACGCTGTAGATCCAGCCGCGTGCGCTGCCCCGGCGCGGGTCGTAGCTGGCGGCGCGGGTCCAGATGTTCACGCAGGCATCGTGCACGATGTCCTCGGCCAGGGCCCGCTGGCGCACGATGCGCAGCGCAACGCCCAGTAGCCGCGCGCCCTCCTGTTGGTACAGGCGGTGCATGGCCTGCCGGTCGCCCGCTGCGCAGGCGGCCAGAGCGGCTTCGTAGTCAAAATCGCCAGGGGTGTCGGGCACGGTGTGCAGGCAGCGGGGCCGCGGCTAAAGAGTGGGCGCATCGTAGCCGCAAACCCGCCACCGCCTGGCGGTAGCCCCCGCTGGGCAGGGGATTGCGTGTGCGTGGTTTACGCGGCCTTCCAGAAGATGTAGTCGGCCTGGTACTTCACGATCTGACGCTCGCCCTTGTTGGCGGTGGTGCAGGCGGCTGCAGGTGCCACACCACCCTTCAAGGCCACGCGCTGGATGAAGGTCACGCCGGTCATGGCGCCGGAGCCCATGGCGGGGTTGGCCTTGACGAGCTGGTAGGGCAGGTTACCCGTGCCCGAGGGGGCCACGGCCAGCTGGGTGGCTGTCAGCTTGGACCCATCGCTCGACTCCCAGGTGGCGGGTGGGCCGTAGTAGGTGCCCACTTGTTTGCCGCTGCGGTCATTCAGCATGGCCTTGGGGCCTACGAACACCCATTCGGTCTGGCCGGGCATGTTGGCCTTGTCGCGGCATTCGTAGGTGATCTCGCCCACGCCCACCGTTTCCATCGCCACCTTGTTGCCAGCCGGCACCTTGATGCTGTCGGGCAGGCTGTCCTGCGAATACATGGATTTGGAGGACGACGACATCATCGAACCGCAGGCGCTCAGCAGCACGGCGGCGGCAATGGCGCCCGTCAGGGGGAGCAGGCGGGAGATGGGGGACGTGTGGATGGTCATGGCGTTTCTCTCTGGTCTGTGGGTTGATAGGACAGCAGCAACAAGATGCGCTGCTGTAGGTACTACCCACGAAAACGCCGTTTGGATGCAGTGGATGCCAAAAATTTTTTGCCGGTGCCAGCCCGGGCAAGATTGCCGCCCGGGCCCGAGGCTGCCTCAATGCAGGGTCAGTGGCCGGGTGGTGGTCTTGACCCGCACCACGGCCGCCCGGTGCTCATAGGGGGCCACCGGTTGACCCAGGATGGCGGCCGCCAGCGTGCGCGCCTGCCGGGCAATCGGTTCGATGTAGCGGCTGCACTGCCCGTCGATGCTGATGCAATCGCCCAGTGCATGGATGCGGGATACGCTGGTTTGCAGCGTGCCTGCGTCCACCGCAATGCCATGGGTCCAGTCAAGCCCTGCACTCTGCGCCAGGCGGTGGGGGGGCAGCAGGCCTGCAGCCACCACCACTTCGTCCGCCGCAAAACGCCGCCCGCTGGTGGTGGAGACGCGGTAGCGCGAGCCCACGCGTTCCACCTGCTCCACCTGCAGACCGCCTTCAAAGCGGATGGACAGGTCTTTCCAGGCGTCCAGCAGCTGCGGGCCCGCCTGCTGGTCGTGCCAGCGCGCCAGTGGTTCGGTGGCCGTGTCCAGCAGCGTGATGTGGTGGCCGCCCAGTGCCAGGTCGTTGGCCAGCTCACTGCCGACCAGGCCCGCGCCGATGATGAGCACGTCCTTGGGCTGGTCGCCCAGGTGCTGGCGCAGGCGCTGGTAGGCGTCCAGGTGGTTGATGCGCCAGCACAGGCTGGCGGGCAAGCCCGGAGGCAAGGCGGCCTGCGCACCGTGGGCCAGCACCAGGTGACCGTAGCGCAGCACGCCCCGCGTGGTGCGCAGTTGGTGGGTGGCGGCGCAGATGCGCACGGCATGGGTGTGGGCCAGCAGGGTGACGCCCAGGCGGTGCGCCGCATCGCGGCCGGTTTCGGACACCAGGGCCAGCGGGTCCAGCTGGCGCGCCATGGCCACCGACAGCAAAGGCTTGTCGTACCGGTCGCCCGCGCAGGCCGTCACCAGGGTGATGGGCAGCGTGGCGCTGTGCTGTCGCAGGGTTTCGGCCAATTGCCAGCCTGCACGGCCCGCGCCGACGATGACCACGCCCGGCTCGCCACGCACGCGAAGGGAGGCGGCTGGCGCTGCGCTGGCCTGCGCCCGCAGCGCCTCCAGCGTGGGGGCTTCGTACGGCGAAAAATCGGCCTTGGTCACGCCGCACAAGGGGCAGGCCCAGTCGTCGGGTATGTCCGCCAGCCGCGTGCCGGGCGGCAGGCCGCCATCGGGGTCGCCGTCGGCCTCGTGGTAGACGTAGCCGCAGGCGTTACAGATGTAGCTTTGCCAGGGCGCCTGGGTGGCCGCGTCGGCAAACGCATCGCACAGCGCCTGCGATGCCGCGCTCAACACGAACTCGGAGGTAACCGACGGCGTGGTGGCGGTGGGGAGGGCGGGCGTCATGCAGGCATCTCCTCGGTGCTGAGCCGGGCGATCTCCTTGCGCAGGTGCTTGATGGCGGGCGTGACGATGGCCACAAAGTGCGACTCGCGCACGCGCCGCTGCACGTCTGAGCTCATGAGGTAGCCGCGCGCACCCTGGTGCATCAGGGCGGACTGGGCGGCGCGCAGGCACAGCTCCGCGCCATGGGCTCGGGTGTCCAGCACGTCGATGAAGAAATCAGTGCTTGTGTCGAACGGCGTCTGGGCCAGTTGCATGACGCGTGCAGTCAGTGCATCCAGCTCGGCCTGCAGCGCGTCGGGCCGGTCTTCCAGGAACTGGTTGACATGGCCCAATTGGGCCTCCACCGCCCACATCGAGTCGATGGCGCCCTGGGTGATGCCCACGGCCATGCCACATTGCAGCATCACAAACGCAGCGCGGATGCGGGCGATGAAAGGCCGGGTGGGGTCGGCCATGGTGTCGGCCGTGCCGATGAAATGGTCCTTGAGCCGCAGCGCATAGGTGCCCGTGCCCTCCATGGCGGAGAAGCTGGGGCATTCGCGCATCTCCACGCCGGGGGCATCGCAGCGCAGCAGGAACATCACCTCGCGCTGGCTGGCCGCACCGTCGGCCTCCACCACCGCCGCAATCGCGCCGCAGTAGTGGTCGGGCCCCAGGTTGCTTACCCAGGGCAGAGTGCCGTTGATGAGGTAGCCCCCCTCCACTGGCGTGGCCTTGAGCAGCAGGCTTTCGATCTGCGCATAGCTCTTCATGGGGTTGGACAGCGCCGTGCCGCCCATGCCTGCGCCGCTGGCGTGGCGCTGCAGCACATCGCCCATCAGCGTGGGGTTGCCCGACTGCTGCAGGTACAGCCCACACACCGCCTGGCACCACATCATGAAGCCGGTAGCGCCGCACACGCGCGAGGCCTCGGCCATGGCGCGGATGGCCAGGCCGTAGTCGGCCGGGCCCGCCGTGCTGTCCAGGTGCGCGCTCATCGCGCCCACGGCGGCCAGCTGCCGCAGCTCGGCGCACGGGTAGTAGCCGGTGCGGTCAATCGCCTCCACCTGCGTGGCCAGCGGGCCCTGCGCAATCTGGCGCACGGCGGCCAGCAGCGCATCGCCCCGCAGGGCGCCGTCCAGGTGGAGTTGGGGAGGGAGGTCGGCGGGGTTCATGGGGCTCCTTGGGTGCGCAGGGCGGGCTTGGTGGCGGGGCTATTTAGTCCGCGAGGCTGATTTCGAACGGAATGGGGTTGCGCATGCTGTTGGCCACGGGCGAGTAGAAGTTGGCGTGCTGCACGATCTCGTCCAGCACCTCGCGCGGCGCATCGCCTTCCACCAGCACCTTCACGCGGATCGCCTGAAAGCCCATCTCCGGCGGCGTCTTCTGCAATGCGCCACCCGCACCCCAGGCGGCGGGGTTGCCGATGTCGCCTTCCATGAACACCTCGATCTTGCTGAGCTTGACCTGCTTCCAGGTGGCCACGGCAGTGATGCCCACGGCCAGGCAGCCGCCCAGGCCCGACAGCACGATCTCGCCGGGCGCAGGCGCCGTGTCCTGGCCGAACAGGTGCAGGGGCTCGTCCACCACCACCGGCGCGTGGTTGCCCACATAGCTCAGCGAGCGGTACTGCCCCTCCATCACCGTATGGACCTTGTTGGTACCCCGGCTGGCAGGGTTGTTGCGGCCCTTGTCGGCAAAGGCCATCAGCCCGTCGCGGTCGATGGGGCGCAGGTGTGTGTGCACGGTGGTGACGGGGGCAGAGGGTTCCAGCAGATCGGTGGACATGGTGTTCCTTGGAGAAAGAGAAGGGAATGCAAAAAAGAAGGACAGGGTTCGCAGCGGGCCATGCCCGCTGCAACAACGCACGGTGCTCAGGCCGCCAGTGCCAGCGCAGGCTTTTTGGGGAACTTGACCAGCGGCAGCCCGCTTTCGATCGGCAGCTTGTCGTCGCGCGACCATTCGTTCCACGAGCCGAAGTACATGCGCACATCGGCAAAGCCCGCCTGCTTGAGCGCCAGGAAGGTGTTGGACGCGCGTGCGCCCTTGAAGCAATACAGGTACACCGTGTCCGCCGGGCTGATGCCCGCCGTGGCGCATTCGGCGCGCACTTCGTCGGGCGACTTGAACACCGGACCCTGGGGCGAGGGCTTCATGAAGCGGTACCACTCCAGCCACTTGGCGCCCGGCAGGCGGCCTTTGCGCGGCGCAAAGTCCTTGCCATAAGGGCTGGAGCTGTCGCCAATCCACTCGTCCACATCGCGCACGTCCAGCAGCACGGTGTCGGTGCCCAGGGCCTCGATCACATCTTCCTTGGTCAGCATCACATCGGTGGTGGCCAGCTGGGTGGGGAAGATGGCGGGCGTGGGCACCACGGCCTCGGTGGAGACGGGCAGCTCTGCCGCCTTCCAGGCCGAGTAGCCGCCATTCAATACCTTGACCTTGGGGTAGCCCAGCCAGGTCAGCAGGTAGTAGCCCCGGCACGACTGGCCGTAGCCGCTGTTGAGCGCATCTTCATAGAACACGGCCGTCTCGGCGCCCGACAGGCCGATGGCGCCCAGGTGCGCGGCAAAGGTGTCTTTCAGCTCCTGCAGGCCTTGGGGCGTGGAGGTGGCCAGGTACGTGAATGTCTCGCGCAGGTTCACCGCGCCGGGGATGTGCCCCAGGGCATAGGTGTCGGCGTCGCGGGTGTCGATCAGCACCACAGGTTCTGCGGCTTGCAGGGCCAACAACTGGGTGGGTGAGATGAGGACGGCGTCGGAGGCGGTGGCGGTCACGGTGCTCATGGAAAACCTTTCGGTGCGGTGGTGGGCGGGATGCCTGCCTTCCTTATCGCAACAGGTGTGCCAGAGCTTTGGAATGCAAAGAAATTTGAATGAAATAGGCCGCTAGCGCTTATTGGTAAAGCGCTGACAGCTATTGATTTGATAGTATTTTTTGCCGACTATCACCAGAGCGCAGCCTGTCCAACGCGGACGCTGAACACTGTGTCTACAAATTGTTGACACAGTGTTGGGCGTCACTTCAAGCCTGCTTTGCGCAGCCGGTAAGCGAACTGCCGGAGCGTCAACCCCAGGCTCTGCGCCGCGCGCGATTGGTTGCCGTGGTGTTCGACCAGCGCGGCCTGCAGCACCTGAACGCTGTGGGACTGGGCCGAGGCGTAGTCGCGCACTAGCGGTGCTGCGGCGATAGGGGTAGACGGCATCTCGGCCTGAATCTGCTGAATGGGCGCCGGTGCGGGTGGCAAAACCACAGCCGCAGCGGGCAGAAACCGGTCCAGCTCGCCACGCGTTACCAGCGTGTCATTGGTCAGCAGCACCAGGCGTTCGATCACATTGCCCAGCTCGCGGATGTTGCCGGGCCAGGGGTGTTCTTCCAGCCGCGCCAGCGCGTCGGGCGAGAGGTTCACGTTGCGCTGGTGCGCCTGGTTGGCGCGGCTCACAAAGTGCAGCGCCAGCGCGCGGATGTCTTCACGCCGCTCGGCCAGCGAGGGCAGATGGATCGGAATCACGTGCAGGCGGTAGTACAGGTCCTGCCGAAAGCGCCCGGCCTCCACATCGGCCGCCAGGTCGCGGTGGGTGGCCGCCACCAGGCGCACGTTGACCTTGACCTCGCGCTGCCCGCCCAGGCGCACCAGCGTGCCCTCCTGCAGCGTGCGCAGCAGCTTGGACTGCAGGGCCAGCGGCAGCTCGCCAATCTCGTCGAGAAAGATGGTGCCGCTGTCGGCCTGCTCGAACCAGCCCGCGCGGGCTGTGCTGGCGCCGGTGAACGCGCCTTTTTCGTAGCCAAACAGTTCGGATTCGAACAGCGCGTCCGGAATGGCCGAGCAGTTGACCTTGATGAAGGGCCGGTCGCGCCGCCCGCTGGCCAGGTGCACGGCGCGTGCGAACAGCTCCTTGCCCGTGCCCGACTGGCCCAGCAGCAGCACGGTGGCCTGGGTTTGCGACACGCGCTCCAGCTCGCTCAAGGCCTGCAGCAGCGGTGGCGAGCTGCCAATGAGCCCGTAGCGCGCGCTTTTGGTGTTGAGCGCGTTGGCCAGCACGGCATTGCGCGCCTCCAGCTGCCGCGTCTGGTCGGCCACCAGGGCTTCGAGCTGCAGCAGCTGCCCCACCAGCGTGGCCAGCACGCGCAGCACGGCCAGGTCGTCGTTCAGGTGGCGCTGGCGGCTGCGGATGCGGTGGCAGGCCAGCACGCCAATGGGCGCGTTGTTGACCTCGATCGGCAGGGCGATGAAGGCCACTGTCTCGGGCGGCAGCTGGTGGCGCGCCACCACGCGGCCCAGGAACAGCGGCTCGGCATCGATGTCCTGCACGATGGCCGGCTGCCCCGTGGCCAGCACGCGGCCTGTGATGCCCTCGCCCCAGGCGTACCGCCCGCGCTGCACCTCGGCCTGGGTGAGGCCGTAGGCGTGCTGGATGGAGGCGGTGCGCGGCGCGCCGGCTGGGGAGGACGGGGCGTTGTCCACCAGCACGATGCGCCCCCGGTTCAGGCCCAGCAGTTCGCTCATCAGGTGCAGCATCTCGCGCAGCACCAGGCCGGGCGCCAGGCTGCGGCCGATGAGGCGCATCACTTCGCGCATCAGCAGCAGCTCCTGGGCGTGCCAGTCGGTGGGGCTGTGCGAGCGGGCCGTGCTGGAAGGGGAGGGCATGGGCGGTGGGGGCATGTCAGGGCGATTGCAAGTTCTGCGCCCGGGTGCATTAAAGTCGCCTGCGTTCAGCCATTTCCCGACTTTTTCACCTTCTCGAAAGCCCCCACCATGACCACCCTCGGAACCCCTCTGTCCCCCCATGCCACCAAAGTCATGCTGCTGGGCTCGGGCGAGCTGGGCAAGGAGGTGCTGATCGCGCTGCAGCGCCTGGGGGTGGAAACCATTGCCGTGGACCGCTACGACAACGCCCCCGGCCAGCAGGTGGCCCACCACGCGCGCACCATCACCATGAGCGACCCGGCCCAGCTCAAGGCCCTGATCGAGGCCGAGCGCCCGCACCTGGTGATGCCCGAGATCGAAGCCATCGCCACCCCCATGCTCGAAGAGCTGGAAGCCGCGGGCACCGTGCGCGTGATCCCTACGGCCCGCGCAGCGCGCCTGACCATGGACCGTGAAGGCATCCGCGTGCTGGCCGCCGAAACGCTGGGCCTGCCCACCAGCCCTTACAAATTCTGCAATTCGCTGGAAGAACTGCAGGCCGCGATTGATGCAGGCATCGGCTACCCCTGCATCGTCAAGCCCGTGATGAGCAGCTCCGGCAAGGGCCAGAGCAAGATCGACGGCCCCGCCGACGTGCAAAAGGCCTGGGACTACGCCATGGCCGGTGGCCGGGTGAGCCACGGCCGCGTGATCGTCGAGGGCTTCATCGACTTTGACTACGAAATCACCCAGCTCACCGTGCGTTCGGTGGGCACAGATGGCCAAATCACCACCAGTTTCTGCGACCCCATCGGCCATGTGCAGGTGAGTGGCGACTATGTGGAAAGCTGGCAGCCCCACCCCATGCACCCGGCCGCACTCGAAAAGTCGCGCCAGATCGCCAAGGCCGTCACCGACAACCTGGGCGGCCAGGGATTGTTTGGCGTGGAGCTGTTCGTCAAGGGCGAGCAGGTCTGGTTCAGCGAAGTCAGCCCCCGCCCGCACGACACCGGCCTGGTCACGCTGTGCACCCAGCACCAGAGTGAGTTCGAGCTGCACGCCCGCGCCATCCTGGGCCTGCCGGTAGACACCAGTCTGCGCAACCCCGGCGCCAGTGCCGTCATCTACGGTGGCGTGGAAGCCCAGGGCATCGTGTTCGACGGTGTGGAAGAAGCCCTGCGCGTGCCGGGCTCCGACCTGCGCCTGTTCGGCAAGCCCGAGAGTTTTGTGAAGCGCCGTATGGGCGTGGCGCTGGCGCGGGCTGAGAATGTGGACACGGCGCGTGCGAACGCCAAGCTGGCGGCGAGCAAGGTCAGGCCCCGCGTGGCCTGATAGCCTGCGGCCGCAGTTGCGGCGGGCCGGTGCGACGACGGCGCTTCTGTGAAGGAGAACCCCTGTGAGCCTGAGTGCGCGGATCCTGTGGCTGGTGCTGGCAGCCTCTTTGTTGCCTGTGCCGGCCCTGGTGTGGTTGCTGCTGGAGTTCCGGGTGGCCACCACCGGACAGGCGCGCGACCGGCTGGTGGCCCGGGCGGGCATCATTGCCAGCGACCTGGACGACAAGATCGCTGGTACCGGGCAACTCTTGTTTGGCCTTGGGCGCGTACCCCTGCTGGCAGCGGGCGACAAGGGCGCCTGCTCTGATTTCCTGGCAGATGTCCTCAAGGAACATCCTCAGTACACCGGCATCCTCACCATCCAGCCCGATGGCTCCCTGTTCTGTGATTCGCTGCGCAGTGGCCGTACCCTGGACCTCCGGGACCGCAGTTACTTTCAGCGTGCGCTGACGGCCTCCGGGCCGGTGCTGGAAGCGGTCATAGGCCGCCTGACGGGCAAAGGGGTGCTGCAGGTGGCCTACCCGGTGCGCGATGCGGGAGGCGCGTTGCGCTTCATCCTTCTGGCCTCGCTCGACATGCAGGACTACGGGCAGGCCACGGTGCATGCACAGCGCTATGAGCGCATGCATCTGCAGGTATGGAATGCCGACGGTTCGGTGGTCATGGACTTCCGGCGGCCGGAGGTGGCGCCGCTGACCCTGGGGGACGCCGAACGCACTTTCATGTTGCAAGCGGTCGAAGGGCATGCCGTGATGGAGGGGGCCGATGGCGTGCGTCGCGTCTGGGTGCGCGCCCAGTTGCCGCGCGCACAGGGCTCGGATCTGCGTCTGGCCTTGGCCGTGCCCGAGGACGACCTGCGTGGCCCGGTGGAGCGCCAGTTCCGGCGCGCACTGCTGGGGGTGCTGGCACTGGCGGTCATCGTGTTCGTTGCTGCTTTTCTGTTGGTGGAATTTGCGGTGCGCCGCCATGCCATGCGCGCCATACGTGCCATTGGCCGCATGGATGCTGGCAACTACGCCGAACCCATTGGTACACCCTATCCCCCGGGAGAGCTGGGGCAGGTGGCTCGGGCACTGGACCGGATGGCGGAGTCCCTGCTGCGCCAGCAGCAGTCCATCGCGCAACACACGGAGACGCTGGAGCGCCAGGCGCGGCGAGACCCCCTGACCGACTTGGCCAACCGCTACAGCCTCACGGAGCGGCTGGACGCGGCGTTGGACCGGGCGCGGGAGCAGGGCCACTGCGTGGCCGTTCTGGCCATGGACCTGGACCGGTTCAAAGGGGTGAACGACAGCCTGGGCCATGCCCGGGGCGATGCCTTGCTCAAGGAGGTGGCGGTCCGGTTGCAGGGTTGTGTACGCCCTGGCGATGTGGTGGCCCGCCCGGGAGGGGATGAGTTTGTGGTGGTGCTGCCCGACCTGCCGGACCCGGCGGTGGTGGAGCCCATGGCGCGGCGCATTGTGCGGGCGCTGACCCTGCCTGTGGAGACCGGCACGTCCAGCTGGTTGCTGGGCACCAGCCTGGGGATTGCGGTCTTCCCGCAGGATGGGGACTCCGGGGATCTCCTGCTGCGCAATGCAGATGTGGCCATGTACGACGCCAAGGACCTGGGTGGGAACCGGCTGGCCTTCTTCAGCCCGCACATGACGGAGGTGTTGACGGAGCGCCTGCGGGTGGAGGCGGGCCTGCGCCATGCCATCGAGCACGACGGGCTGCGCCTGCACTATCAGCCCATCATGGATGCGCGGACGGGGCGCGTGTCGTCGGTGGAGGCGCTGGTGCGGTGGGCGGACCCGGAGCGTGGGCTGGTGTCTCCGCTGCAGTTCATCGGTATTGCGGAAGAAACGGGGCTGATCGTGCCCCTGGGCGAATGGGTGCTGAACGAGGCCTGCGCGCAGGCACGCCGGTGGCTGGATGCCGGTTGGGGGGAGATCCCGGTGGCGGTGAATCTCTCGGCTCGTCAGTTCCAGGAGCCCGAGCTGGACCAGGTGGTGGCCCGCGCCTTGCAAAGCACCGGGTGCCCACCCCGGTTGCTGCAATTGGAGATCACTGAAAGCTCGATCATGGAGCCCGTGGAGGAGGCCCTGCAGACCATGCAGCGCCTCACCGCGCTGGGCGTGCAGCTGGCCATCGACGACTTCGGCACCGGCTATTCGTCACTGAGCCAGCTCAAGCGGTTTCCGGTGCGCAAGCTCAAGATCGACCGCTCTTTCGTCAACGACCTGGGGAGCAATGACCGGGGCGAAGCACTGGTGGACGCCATCGTGGCCCTGGCGCAAAAGTTGGGCCTGCGCACGGTGGCCGAGGGCGTGGAAACCGAGCACCAGGCACAGTGGCTGGCCCGGCTGGGCTGCGACGAACTGCAGGGTTACCTCTTTTCCCAGCCTTGCGCGCCACAAGACCTTGAAAACTGGTGGCAGGGCCGGATGGCGGGCCCTCCCGCCGGCCTCACTCCCGGATCTGCCGCCCCGTGAGCTTGAGGAACAGGTCTTCCAGATTGGCCGGCCGGTGTAGCGTGCGCAGGTGGCCATGTTGCCCCAGCGCCTGCAGCAGCGGCTGCGCGTTCTGTGTGTAGAAAAACACCGTCTCGCCGCTGATCTCCACGCGCGCGGCCAAGGCGCGCAGCGCGGCGTCTTCGGCCATCTGGACGGCCCCCACGCCGAACACCTCCACCACATCCGGCTCCAGGTGCTGGGCGATTAGCTCGCGCGGGCGGCCTTCCGCAATCTTGCGGCCGTGGTCCAGCACCAGCAGGCGCGAGCACAGGCGCTCGGCCTCGTCCATGAAGTGGGTGGTCAGCAGGATCGACTTGCCTTGCTGCAGCAGCAGTTGCAGGCGCTCCCACATCAGGTGGCGGGCTTGCGGGTCCAGGCCGGTGGTGGGCTCGTCCAGCAGCAGCAGGCGCGGGTTGTTGACCAGGGCGCGCGCTAGCGACAGGCGCCGCTTCATGCCGCCCGACAGCTCGCCCGGCTTGGCGTCGGCCTTGTGGGTGAGGGCTGCGAACTCCAGCAACTGGGGTACACGCTCGTCCATCACCGGGCCCTTCAGGCCGAAGTAGCGCCCGAACACGCGCAGGTTTTCGGCGCAGGTGAAGTCTGGGTCGAGGGTGTCGAACTGCGTGACCACACCCAGCTGTGCCTTGATGGCCAGCGCATCGCGTGGCATGTGCAGCGGTGCGGTGCCGGGCTTGGAGGTGAAATGCACTTCGCCGCCGTCCGGTGACGCCAGGCCCAGGCACATGCGAATGGTGGTGGTCTTTCCAGCACCGTTGGGGCCGATGACGCCCAGGCATTCGCCGGGAGCAATCGCGAAGGACACGTCGTCCACCACCGTGGTCTCGCCAAAACGTTTGCGCAGGTGCAGGGCTTCAAAAAGTGCGGTCATGGGGAGATTGTGTGCGACGTGGGCATACCCGGAGTTGCGCGCAGTCGTTGTGGCAAAAATCAACACTTAGCGCAGGTGGGTAGTGCACTGATTGCTATCAAAAGAGGATCAATTGGCTCAGTCCGCTGCGACCAGCCGCCCACGGCCCGCCGTCTTGGCTGCATAGAGGGCGCCGTCGGCACGGGCCATCAGTTCCGCCAGTGCGGCCTCACCGGGCTGCAGGACGGCCATCCCGGCGCTGTAGTCCAGCGCAAAGCCCAGCTCGGCCACACTGGCTGCATGCAGGCGCCTGCGCAGTCGCCGGTCCAGGGCCAGTCCGGCGGGCTCGCTGTTGTGCAACAGCAGCACACCAAACTCCTCGCCACCCAGGCGGCCCACCAGGTCGCCGCTGCGGCAGGTGTCGCCCAGCAGGCGGGCAAAGAGTTGCAGGGCACGGTCCCCGGCCTCGTGGCCATGGGTGTCGTTGACCTGCTTGAAGTGGTCCAGGTCCAGCATCATTGCCGTCATGGGCAACTGGTGGCGCGCGGCGTGGGCCAGCAGGCTGCTGCCTTGGGTGGTGAAGCCGCGCCGGTTGAGCACGCCGGTGAGGCCGTCGGTCATCGCCAGCGTGCGCAGCTTGTGTTCAGCCTCCGAGCGCCAGGCCACCAGCAGGGCGACCGTGCCGAGCACCAGGCTCACGTTGGTGGCCACGGCGGCAGCGAGGTTGACAGGGTGGGGAGTGCGAAAGCTGGGGTACTGTTCGGTGAAGGCGCCCAGCATGCCCCGCGCCAACGTGAACGCGGCCGACGTCAGCAGGCAGCCCATCAGCAGGCTGCGCCAGCGCAGGTTGGCCTCGACCACAGGCGCCAGGGTGGCGCGCGCAACGATGCACAGGATGGTGGCCAATACAAAGTTGGCCCAGCCCACGCGCCAGGCATAGTGCCCAAAACCCAGGGTGTAGCCCAGTGGGGCGGCAATCACCAGCACCAGCAGCACGCGGCGCAAGGGGCGGGGGCCCAGCCATTCCTCCAGCGCCCGGTACAGCATCCACTGCGCGGCTGCGTTGCAGGCAATCGACAGGGTGGATAGGGCCTGGTCCCACAGGGTGGCCGAGGCGATGATGGTCGACCAGGCCACCGCCTGCAGCAGCATGCTGGCCTGCATGTTGCGGGCCGCGCGGCTCACGTCCCGGCCCATGATCAGCGGCAGCGCGGCCGAGATCATGAACAGGTTGGCCGCCATGACCGTCATGAGGGTGAGGAAATCCAGTGGCATGCGCAGCGGCCTCGGGCCTGTCGTTTACTGAAATGCGACCTCGGCAAAGCTGCGCAGCTTGCGGCTGTGCAGGCGGTCCACGCCGCCGTTGCGCAGGATCTCGATGGCGCGCATGCCGATGCGCAGGTGCTGGTCCACCCGCTCGCGGTAGAAGTGGTTGGCCATGCCGGGCAGCTTGATCTCGCCATGCAGGGGTTTGTCGCTCACACACAGCAAGGTGCCATAGGGCACGCGGAAGCGGAAGCCGTTGGCGGCGATGGTGGCGCTTTCCATGTCCAGCGCCACGGCGCGGCTCTGGCTGAAACGGCGCTGGGGCGTGTTGTCGGGCAGCAGCTCCCAGTTGCGGTTGTCGGTGCTGGCCACGGTGCCGGTGCGCATCACGCGCTTCAGGTCGGCGCCGCTGATCTGCGTGACATCGGCCACGGCCTGCTGCAGCGCGAGCTGGATCTCGGCCAGCGCCGGGATGGGCACCCACAGCGGCAGGTCTTCGTCCAGCACATGGTCCTCACGCACATAGGCGTGGGCCAGCACGTAGTCGCCCAGCTGTTGGCTGTTGCGCAGGCCCGCGCAGTGGCCCAGCATCATCCAGGCGTGGGGGCGCAACACGGCGATGTGGTCGGTGATGGTCTTGGCGTTGGCGGGGCCCACGCCGATGTTGACCATGGTGATGCCGCTCGCGTCCTTGCGCACCAAGTGGTAGGCGGGCATCTGCGGCAGGCGGGGCGGGGCGGCACCCAGGTCATCGCCCGCCTCGGCGCTCAGACCCACGCGGCGGGTGACCACGTTGCCCGGCTCGATGAAGGCGATGTATTCACTGTCGGGCTTGGCCATCTCGGCGTGGCCCAGGCGCACAAATTCGTCGATGTAGAACTGGTAATTCGTGAACAGCACGAAGTTCTGGAACCACTCGGGCGCCGTTCCCGTGTAGTGGCGCAGGCGGTGCAGCGAGTAGTCCACGCGCGGCGCGGTGAACAGCGACAGCGGCTGCGCCTCGCCTGGGCGGGCCTGCCAGGTGCCGTTGGCGATTCCGTCGTCCATGGCAGCCAGGTCGGGCAGGTCGAACACGTCGCGCATCAGCATGCGGCGCTCGGGCGTCAGCGTGCCCTCGATGTGGTCGTGCTCGGCAAACGAAAAATGGATCGGAATGGGGTGGGCGCTGGTGCCCACTTCCAGCTCCACGTTGTGGCTGGCGCGCAGCAGGCGAAACTGCTCGGCGTAGTAGTGAGCGAACAGGTCGGGCCGGGTGAGGGTGGTTTCGTAGCGCCCAGGGCCTTCCACAAAACCATAGGCCAGCTTGGTGTCGGCCCGCGCCACGGTGGTGGTGTGCACCCGTACAAAGGGGTAGAACGCGCGCACGGCGCCTTCGGGCGTTTCGCCTGCCACAAAACGCTGCATGGCGTCGCGCAGGTGGCCAATCTGTTGCTGGTAAATGCGCTGCACCTGGGCCAGTGCGTCGGCCGGGTCGGTGTGGCGGGTGGGGGCGATGAAGTCGGGGATGAGGGGCATGCCCCTATTGTCCACAAGCCGGGAACGTGTCTGTGTGACGGCACCGGGAAGGGATCGGAAACAGGTTCTTAAACCGGCAAATCGCGCATCCAGCGCTGGAGCGCCACGGCATCCAGCGGCACCGACACCACATGCCCCTGGATCAGGTCACACCCCAGGCCCTTGAGCAATTGCACCTGCGCCGGGGTTTCCACCCCTTCGGCCACGGTTTTGAGCTGCAGGCTGCGGGCCATCTGAATGACGGCCGTGACGATGGCCACGTCGTCGGGGTTGCCGGGCGTGTCCACCACAAAAGACCGGTCGATCTTGAGGCTGTCGATGGGGTAGCGCTTGAGGTAGGCCAGCGACGAATACCCTGTGCCAAAGTCGTCGATCGAGATGCCCACGCCCAGCGCTTTGAGGGCATTGAGGGTGTCCAGCACCTGGCCGGTCTGGTGCATGAGCACGGATTCGGTCAGCTCGATCCCCAGGTACTGCGGCGCCAGGCCGGTATCGCGCAGCGCCGCAGCGATTTCGCCAGCGACATCGCGCTGGCGAAATTCGAGGGCCGACAGGTTCACCGCCACGGGCACCAGGGCCAGGCCCTCGTCCTGCCATTCCTTGAGCTGGCGGCAGGCCTCGCGCATCACCCAGCGGCCGATGGGGGTGATGAGGCCGCGCGATTCCGAAAAGGTGATGAACTCGTCGGGCCCCACCAGGCCGCGCTGCGGGTGGCGCCAGCGTACCAGAGCCTCCAGCCCCTGCAGGGAGCCGTCTTCCAGGCTGATCTGGGGCTGGTAGTGCAGCACAAAGGCGTTGTCCACAATGGCCTCGCGCAGAAGGCGCTCGTGCTGCAGCACGTCGATGGCGCTGGCTTCCATGCTCGGGGTGTAGAACTGGCGGTTGCCGCGGCCACTTTCCTTGGCGTGGTGCATGGCTGCATCGGCGCAGCGCAGCAGTGCATCGCCGGTGGTGGCGTGTTGGGGGAACAGGCTGATACCGATGGAGGGGGACACCGTCAGCGGCACCTGGCCCAGGGTGAAAACGCCGTGCATGGACGCCAGCAGCTTGTCGGCCACCCGGGCGGCATCGTCAGGGCCCTGCACATCGGTCAGCACCACCACAAACTCATCGCCGCCCAGCCGCGCCACCACGTCAGCGTCGCGCACGCCCTGGCGCAGGCGTTCGGCCACGTTGCACAGCAGCTGGTCGCCTGCATGGTGGCCCAGCGAGTCGTTCACCGTCTTGAAATGGTCAAGGTTCACAAAAAGCACGGCCGCACGGCCGTGGCGCCTGCGGGCCAGCGACAGCACCTGCGACAGCTGCTCCATCAGGAAGTGGCGGTTGGGCAACTGCGTAAGCGTGTCGTGCAGCGCAATGAAGGCCTCGCGTTCCTGGGCCTGCTTGCGGGCCGTGATGTCACGCACCACCACGATGCGGTAGTCGGCATGGTGCAGTGGCATGGTCTTTCCCACCACCTCCACGGGAATGGCGTGGCCGTCCTTGTGGCGGATGGTCACTTCGTAGGGGTCTTCGCGCCCGGTGCGCGTGTAGTCCAGCGCCACGGCCCTCCATTCCGGACTGATGAAGTGGAAGATGGAAAACCCCACCACCTCCTGCAGCGCATAACCCGTCAGGCGGGTGAGTGCCTCATTGCCGTCGGTGATGATGCCGTCGCGGTGGAACACGATGGCCTCGTCCGTGGCCTCGGTGAACTTGCGCATGCGCTCTTCGCTCTGGCGCACTTGGCGCTCCGCGCGCCAGCGCTCAGTGATGTCGGTGATCAGAACGAACGAGCCCAGCTGCTGCGCGCTGGCGTCAAAGTGCGGGATCAGGTTGACCTCGATCATGCGGGCCTCGCCATTGGGCAAGGTCTGCTCACGTGTGTACTTCACATGTTCGCCGCATGCGGACCGTTCCACATGCGGCTGGATGGCCAGCCAGGCCTTGTCGCCGATGGCCTCCTGCACCGTAAGGCCCAGGATGGATTCGGTCGTGTGGCCGTTGTAGGCGGCATAGCCTTGGTTGGCGAACTGGCAGCACAGGCCGGGCAGGTTGTAGTAGGCCATCAGCGCGGGCACGGAGTCTGCAATCAGCCGCAGCAAAGCATCGCTGGAGCCACGGGGGCCAGGGGTGGGGGCTGCGTTGGTAAGGTCTTGCATGGGCAGGCGCTGATGGGTTTTGTTATAGCCGATAGACCTGACAGCAAGGCTTGGGGCAACTCCCCATGCAAGTTTGCTGCGCGGGTGGGTGGGTTGCGGTGGGTCTTTCTGTCACCATGGGGCATTGCCACAAGAACAAAAGACAGGAAAGGTGCGGGAGTTCCATGCAGGAGTTCGGAGGTTTTTCCTCAGCGCTGGCCGTGCTGGCGAGCGCAGCGGGGTGCGGTTTGCTGATGGGTATTGAGCGCGAGCGTCGCAAAGGGGCGGGGCCCGACCGGGCGCTGGCCGGGGTGCGGTCGTTCACCCTGGCTTCCCTGGGGGGCGCGGCAGCTGCGCTCACGGCGGTTCCTGTGCTGGTGGTGGTGGGGGCCGTGTTGGTAGCGGCCCTCACGGTGGTGGCCTATGCGCGCGACCGCTCTGGCGACCCTGGCGTCACCACCGAGATCGCCTTGTTTCTGGCCTATCTGATCGGGGTGACCTGCGCGCGCGACCAGTTGCTGGCCGCCGCCCTGGCGGTGGTGGTGACGGGGCTGCTGGCGTTGCGGGACGTGTTGCACCAGTTTTCCAACCAGTGGCTGCAGCCCGGCGAGGTGCGCAGCGGGCTCATTCTGGCCGCCTTGGCTTTGCTGGTGTATCCACTGGCCCCCAACACCCCCCTGTGGCAAGGCGTGCTGAACCCGCAGGTGGTGGTGCGCCTGGTCATCGTGCTGCTGGTGATCCAGTCGCTCGCGCACCTGGCCAAGCGACTGATGCAGGCGCGCCATGCCGTGGCGCTGTCGGCGCTGGCCTCCGGGTTTGTGTCGAGCACCGCCACCATCGGCAGCCTGGGTATGGAGGTGCGAGCGGGCCGCGCCACGGCGCGCACCAACGCAGGCGCAGCGGTGCTGTCGTGTGTGGCCACCATGGCCCAGATCGTGGTGGTGGCCGCCACCGTGCAGCCGCAGTGGCTGGCGCGGCTGTGGCTGCCCGCGCTGGTGGGCGCGTGTGTGGCGGCCGCCGTGGGATGGTGGGGCGGGCGCGGCGCGGCGCACCTGTCTGCGAAGGCTACGGACGCCGGTGCGGAGGTGGCGGTTGCTGTACCCCCTGACACCCCCATGTTCAAGCTGCGCGATGCCTTGCTGATTGCAGCTCTGCTCACTGGCATTCAGGCCGGTGTGCAGGGGCTCACGGCGTGGCAAGGCGACGCGGGCATGCTGGCGGGCGCACTGCTGGCGGCCCTGGCCGACGTGCATGCCGCCACGGCGGCCGTGCTGGTGCGCGGCGGCCCGCACAGCGCGGCCGCACCCGCCATCGCGCAGGCCCTGATGGCCGCGCTGCTGGTGCATGCAGGCAGCAAGTGCGCGGTGGCCCTGGCCAGTGGTGGCTGGCGCTACGCGCTGGCTGTGGCACCGGGCGTGCTGGCGCACACCCTGGCTTTTGTGGGGGTGTTGGCCCTGCAGGCATAGCGGCTGGTGAAGGCGGGGCCGGATAATCGGCCCATGACCTCCAAAGAAAACCAAGCCCGCACTGATTTCAGCACGCTGGCCCTGAGCCCCGCCACGCTGGCCAACCTGCAGCAGCTGGGCTATACCACCATGACCCCCATCCAGGCGGCCAGCCTGCCGCCCGCGCTGCTGGGTAAGGACCTGATCGCCCAGGCCAGCACCGGCAGCGGCAAGACCGCCGCGTTTGCCCTGGCCCTGCTGGCCAACCTCAACCCCCGCCGTTTTGCGGTGCAGGCGCTGGTGCTGTGCCCCACGCGCGAGCTGGCCGACCAGGTGACCACCGAGATCCGCCGCCTGGCGCGGGCCGAAGAAAACATCAAGGTCGTGACCCTGTGTGGCGGCGTGCCGCTGCGCGCCCAGACACTGAGCCTGGAGCATGGCGCGCACATCGTGGTGGGCACGCCCGGCCGCGTGATGGACCACCTGGAGCGCCAGCACCTGTCGCTGGAAGCGCTCAACACCCTGGTGCTCGATGAGGCCGACCGCATGCTCGACATGGGCTTCTTCGACGACATCGTCGTGGTGGCCAAGCAGTGCCCCAAGGAGCGCCAGACGCTGCTGTTTTCGGCCACGTACCCCGAGGGCATCGCCAAGCTCAGCGCCCAGTTCATGAAGTCGCCCGAGCAGATCACGGTGCAGGCCCAGCATGCCGAAGGCAAGATCGAGCAGCGCTGGTACGAGGTGAAAAACAGCGAGCGCCTGCACACGGTGTCGCAGCTGCTCAACCACTTCCGCCCAGAATCGTCCATCGCCTTTTGCAACACCAAGCAGCAGTGCCGCGACCTGGTGGGGGTGCTGCAGGCCCAGGGCTTCAGCGCGCTGGCGCTGTTTGGCGAGCTGGAACAACGTGAGCGTGATCAGGTGCTGGTGCAGTTTGCCAACCGCAGTTGCTCGGTGCTGGTGGCCACCGACGTGGCCGCGCGGGGCCTCGACATTGCCAACCTGGCCGCCGTGATCAACGTGGATGTGACGCCCGACCCCGAGGTGCACATCCACCGCATTGGCCGCACCGGCCGGGGCGATGCCGACGGCCTGGCGCTGAACCTGGCCAGCCTGGACGAGATGGGCTATGTGGGCAAGATTGAGCAACTGCAGGGCCGCGAGTCGCGCTGGTTCCCGGTGGCGGACCTCACGCCCACGGGCAGCGGCCCGCTGGTGCCGCCCATGGTCACCATCCAGATCATCGGTGGCCGCAAGGAAAAGATCCGTGCGGGCGACGTGCTGGGTGCGCTGACCGGCGAGATGGGCTACACCCGCGAGCAGATCGGCAAGATCAATGTGAACGACTTCTCGACCTACGTGGCGGTGGACCGCACCATCGGCGCGCAGGCCGCCCAGCGCCTGAACCAGGGCCGCGTGAAGGGCAAGACCGTGAAGGCGCGGCTCGTCACGGACTGAGAGGCTGTGAGTCTTTTATCCATGCCCGCCTTGCACGCGAAAACGCCCCGGCTCGTCGTTGCAAATGCTCGCCATAGCCCGAGCTGTGGCTGTGCTTTGCGCCTAGATCCGAGGCGTTTTCGCGCGCTTTTCGGGCTCGGCTAAAAAACCCTCAGCTCTGAGGCGCTCACGTGGGGCCAGCGCCGCTGCGCGGAGGCTGGCTGTGCTGGTGGCAGGTGAAAGTTTGGGTGAAAAATGCCGTCAGCGCTTGATGGGTGTCATTTGTTGCTATCTATTTGATAGCTGCCAGGTTCTGCCCGGCGGCGGATCATTTCCGCAGCTGTTTTTTTCACGCCGCCTGTGGCATCTGCGCATTGCACCAAGACCTATAGAGGACTATAGTTCTTGGCATGACCACATCCCACAAAGTTGTTGCCTTTGACAGTGCCCCGGGACTGAGCCGCTACGCCGCCCTGGCCGCCGCCCTGCGTGCCCGCGTGGTGGCAGGGGAGTGGCCACCCGGCTCGGCCCTGCCGGCAGAAAGCCTGCTGGCCACCGAGCACCAGGTGGCGCTGGGCACCATGCGCCGTGCGCTGGAACTCCTGGTGGCGCAAGGCTTGGTGGAACGCATACACGGCCGGGGCACCTTTGTGCGCCAGGGGATTGCCGGTGCGTCGATGCTGCGTTTTTTTAGGTTTGACAGTGGCAGTGGCGAAATGCCACGCTCGCGCATCCTGTCACGCCAGCGCGTGGCGGCCCCGGCCGCCGTGGCCCGCAGGCTGGGCTTAGCCACGGGCGAGATGGTGCTGCGGCTGCAGCGTTTGCGCCTGCTGGCCGACCAGCCCTGTCTGCTGGAAGAGCTGTGGTTGCCGCTGGATGTGTTTGCTCCCCTGGCCGAAGGCAGCACCGCCGAATGGGACGACCTGCTGTACCCCATGTTCGCGCGACGCTGCGGCGTGCATGTGCACCGTGCCGTGGACGACATTGGCTTTGCCGTGCTGACGGCCGCTCAGGCCATCCCCCTGGGGCTGGCCGCAGGCCATCCGGGCGTGGTGGTGCAACGGGCCGCCTACGACCTGGGCGGGCGCTGCGTCGAATGGCGCACCACGCGCGGCGATGCCCATGCCTTTCACTACACTGTGACCATTACATGAACGACAACCGCAGGGGAGGGGGCCGTGGCCTGGCAAGCCAGTTCCACACCCCCCTGCAGGACTTGGGGTGCCAGCTTCCTGCGTGTCCCCCTGAACGCCTGAAAACTCAACCAAGGAGACCTGTATGCACCATCTGTCCGATCCTCTGAACCCTCCTGGTCTGTCGCGCCGCGCGGCGCTGGCTGCCGTGGGCGCCACCTTGGCCGCCCCCTGGGTGCACACCCGCGCAGCGGGCGTGGGCGGTGGACGCACCGTGACCCTGGTTGTCTCTTACCCGGCAGGCGGCGGTGCCGACCTGATGGCCCGCATCATCGCGCCCCGCATGGCCGAGGCGCTGGGGCAAGGCGTGGTGGTGGACAACAAGCCCGGCGCCAGCGGCCAGCTGGCCGCATCGGCGGTGGCCCGCGCCGCGCCGGATGGCACCACACTGCTGCTCGATGCATCGTCGTTCGCTGTCAATCCATCGCTCTACCCCAAGCTGCCCTACGACAGCAACACGGCCTTTGTGCCACTGGCCGTGCTGGCGACCTTTCCGAACGTGCTGGTGTGCCACCCGGGCTTCGGTGTCAATTCCGTCAAGGAGGTCATCGCACGCGCCAAGGCCAAGCCCGAGGACGTGGCCTATGCGTCGTCCGGCAATGGTTCGGCCCAGCATCTGGCGGGGGCGTTGTTTGAAGAGCGCACAGGCGTGCGGCTGTCCCACATTCCCTACCGTGGGGGCGGCCCTGCCATGAACGACGTGATGGGAGGCCAGGTGCCGCTGTTCTTTGCCAATGTGGCCTCGTCACTTGGCCACATTCAGGCGGGCAAGCTGCGGCCGCTGGCAGTGACCAGCGCCGTGCGCGCCCGTTCGCTGCCCGATGTACCCACCATGGCGCAGGCCGGCGTGGCCGACTACGAAGTGCTGGAGTGGAACCCCGTGCTGGCTCCGGCGGGCATTGCGCCCGAGGTGCGCACGCAGCTGGTCAACGCCATCCGCAAGGCGCTGGCAGACCCTGAGGTGCTGGGCCGCATCCGCGCGCTGGGCGGCGATGCCTTTCCCGATGCCACCCAGGCCAGTGCGGGCAAGTTCATCCAGGCCCAGCAAGCGCAGTGGGGCAAGGTCATCCGTGAGCGCAAGATCGTGGTGGGCTGACCCATGGGTGCGCTGGCCACATCCACACCGTTGCGGGATGCCCTGGAGGGATGGGACACGCACATCCATGTGTTTGATGCCGCCGCCCCGGTTCAGGCCGGGCACTACCAGCCTGCGCACCAGCCTCTCGAACGCATTGAGGCAGAAGCCGCGAAGCTGGGCGTGGGCCACCTCGTGTTGGTGCAGCCCAGCGTGTATGGCACCGACAACCGGCTGGTGCTCGACGCCCTGGCCCGCGAACCGGGTCGGCACCGCGCGGTGGTGGTGGTGGATACCGACATTGCGGATGCTGTGCTGCAGACCATGCACGCCCTGGGCGTGCGCGGCGTGCGTTTCAATCTGGTGTCCCCCGTGGGCAACGGGGCGCAGGCCATGCAGGCGCTGGCGCCCCGCCTGAAGGCGCTGGGCTGGCATGTGCAGTGGTATGCAGCACCCGCCCAACTGGCGCAGATTGCCCAGCTGCATCTGCAAACGGGGTTGCCTTGTGTGCTGGACCATCTGGCGGGAATGCACGCCGCCTTGGCGCAGGACGATGCGGCCTGGCAGGCGCTGGCAAGGCTGGCCGACCTGGGGGCATGGGTCAAGCTGTCGGGCTGGTACCGCCTTCAGGCCGGGGCCCCCTACGCCGAACTGCACGGCGCGATCCGCCGCGTGGCCGGGCTGATGGGTGAGCGGCTGGTGTGGGGCTCGGACTGGCCCCATACGGCGTTTGCTCCGGACGCCATGCCCGCCTACGCGAGTGTGTGGGAGCCGGTGGTGGATGCCCTGGGCTCGGCGCGCGCCGACAAGGTGCGCATGGCGGGCGCCGAGCTGTACCGCTGAAGCGTAGTGCGTATGGGGGCATTGGCATGGGTGCTTCCCGCACCCGCCGTGTCTTTACCTGGCGCCTGCCGTTTCCAGCATCCGCACCATTTCGCTGAAGCCGCGCTGCCGTGCAAGTTGGAGCGGCGTGTTGCCCTGTCGGTCGGTCAGCGTTTGGCTCGCACCCGCCCGCAACAGGGCTTGCAGGGTCGCTTGGTGGCGCGGGCCGCCGTTGCCCAGCACGATGGACTCGATGAGCGCCGTCCAGTGCAGGTTGTTCACATGGTCGAGCGGCGCGCCAGCGGCGATCAGCTGCCGTACCACGCCGTCGTGCCCCAGGTGCGCAGCGGCGATGAGTGCCGTGCCGTCGTAGCGGCTGGTGATCTGTTTTGCGCTGGCGCCCAGTTGCAGCAGCAGGCGCAGCGTGGCCTCGTCGTCGGCCACGGCGGCAATGGTCACGGCGTCGTAGCGGTCGTTTTCCAGCGCATTCAGGTCGGCCCCGGCCTGAGTGAGGGCTCGGATGGCGTTGGCTTGCCGCGCGTATGTGGCCACATGCAGGGGCGTGCGGCCATATGCGTCGCGGGCGTTCAGATCGGCCCGTGCCGCGATCAGCTTGGTGAGCGCAGACACGTCGCCTCGCGCCGCCGCGGCGTGCAGGCCCTGGTAGGCCGCAGTTTCGGCCGCCGTGGGAGGCACCTGGGCTGGTGCTGGGCGTGGGTGTGTGAGCAGCAGCGCACACGTGAGCCCTAAAGGCAAGGCAAAAAAACGAACCATGGTGTTTTCCTCTCGGGGTCTCCAATCCGTCGCTCTGCAGCACTTGCTGCGTCGGCTATGTGCGCGGCCCATGCCAGCGGCCACCGCGCAAGGGCCGCCCCGCCGCGCTGGTGGCGTCCCCCTTGGGGGAAGGCGCGTAGCGCCACAGGGGGTTACTTGATCTGATCCTGCACCTTGGCGATGCCTGCGACTGCACATTGCTCGTCCAGGTGGCCGCCTGGTGCGCCGCCCACGCCCACGGCGCCGATGACTTCGTTACCCACCTTCACCGGCACGCCGCCGCCCAGCAGCAGGTAGCCAGGGATGTTCACCAGGTTGGCAGCAGCAGGGTTTTTCTGCGCGCCTTCCATCATGGCCAGCGTGGTGTTCTTGGCCGATGCCGAGGTGTAGGCCTTCAGGCGGCTGGCTTCCAGCGTGTGGGGGCCTGCGTTGTCGGCGCGGTGCACGGCGCGCACGGTGCCTGCGCGGTCCACCACGGTGGCGGTCACGTTGTAGCCGTTGGCGCTGCAGGTGGCGACGGTTTGCGCGGCGATCTGCGTGGCCAGGTCCAGCGAGATGTTCTTTTCGGTGCGTACGCCTTCGGCGCTGGCCGCTGTGGCGACCAGGGACAGGGTGAGGGCGGCGATGGTGGCGAGGCGGTTTTGCATGGTGTTCTCCGGTGTTTTTGACGTCGGCACCACCCGTTGTGGCGCCGTGGGAGAACTGTAGAAAACGCTGCGGTTTTCAGCCATTCGGGCGGCTACGCGCGGGCCTCCGTAAAACTACGGAAGGCCTTGGCAAAGCAGCTCAGGATGCCGCATCCACCAGCGCCGCATACCGCCGTATCAGCTGCGCCAGCGACTCCGCCCCCAGCTTGCCAAACAGGTTGGCGCGGTGCGTTTCCACCGTGCGGGGCGACAGTGCCAGCGCGCGCCCGATCTCCTTGTTGGTCAGGCCCTCCACGATCAAGCCCAGCACCTCGCGCTCGCGGGCCGACAGTTGCGCGAAGCGCTCGCGCGCCTGCTGGTCGGCCTGGTGGCGCTCGCGGGATCGCACATGCTGGCGCACGGCGTTCTGCAGGGCTTCGATCAGCACTTCGTCGTCCACCGGTTTTTCCAGAAACTCCGCCGCCCCGGCCTTGAACGCGCGGCGGCACATCTCCACCGTGCCGTGGCCGGTCAGCAGGATCATGGGCTGGTCCACGCCCTGCGCGAGCAGCTGCTCCAGCACCGTGAGGCCGCTGATGCCGGGCATGCGCACATCGAGCACGATGGCGCCGATGCTGGCGCGGTCAAACCCCGCCGTGAAGGACTGCGGGTCGGCCCAGGCCTGTACGCGCAGGCCCACGGTGCTGATGAGCAGGGAGAGGCTGTCGCGCACGGCGGCATCGTCGTCCACCAGGTGGATCAGGGGCGAGAGGGATTGCGCGTTATCGGTCATGGGCGGGCGGTGCAGTGGGCAGGGTCAGCACAAACTCCGCGCCCCGTAGGCCTTGGGCTGGCGCAGTGGCCTCAGGCGCCAGGGCCAGCTGCGCGCCCATGGCCTGCGCCAGGCTGTCGCACAGTGTCAGGCCCAGTCCCAGCCCGCCCGTGCGTGTGGTGTAGAACGGCTCGAACAGCCGCTGGCGTGCCTCGGGTGGTATGCCCGGGCCGTGGTCGCGCACCGACAGGGCCACGTGCCCGGTATCAGTGCGCGCCAGGGCAATGTGCAGCTGGCGTTCGGTGGCTGGCACCTGTTCCAGCGCCTGCAATGCATTCATCAGCAGGTTGTGGATGATCTGCTGCAGGGCCACAGGCTCGGCCAGCACGGTGGGCAGGTCGGGGGCGGTGGTCACGCTGGGCACCACACCCCGCTGGGCCAGCTCGGGCTCCAGCAGGTGCAGCGCGTCGTGCACGGCCGTGGGCAGCGCCAGCGGCTGGGCCTGGCCCGCCAGGTCGGGGCGCTCCACCAGGCGGCGCAGGCGACCCACCACAGTGGAGGCGCGGCGTGCCTGCTCCACCGCACGGGCCATGGCCGTCTGGGCGGTGTCGAGGTCGGGGGGTTCATCGGCCAGCAGGCGCTGGGCGGCCTGGGTGCTCGACAGCAGGGCCGTCAGTGGCTGGTTCAGCTCGTGCGCCATGCCGGCGGCCAGCTCGCCCAGTGTGTTCAGGCGTGCCACCTGGCCCAGGCGCAGCAGCTCTTCGGCCCGCTGGCGGGCCACGCGCTGGCGCCACAGTGCGCGGCCTGCAGCCCACAGCGCAGCGGTCAGCACGCACCAGCCCAGCATGCCCCACCACGGCAGCTCGTGCAGGCCCACGCTGCGGCGGGCCACCACGTCCAGCGGCTGGCTTTGTGCCGCCAACAGCTTTTGAAACTCGTAGGTGCGGCTCCAGGCGCCCACCTCGGATCGGCCCGGCTGTACGACGAAAGCCTCGCCATCGCGCTCCAGCGTCACGCGCACGGGGCTGGTGGACCTGTCCATGGGCCACTCGTCCATGGGAATGGTGCTGCGCAGGTCGATGTGCAGTGCGTAGCTGGCGGGCGTGCCTGCCAGCACCAGGTGATAGCGGCCTGCGGGCAGGTTCAGCCCTGCCATGGCCGCATGGCCGGTGCGGCGTGAGGAGGCTTCAGCGGCCGCCAGTTCTGCCTGCAGTGCGGGGGGCCAATCACTCTGCGCTGTGCGCTGCAGCACCGCCAGAATTTGCGGGTAGACCGAAGGCAGGCGGGGCAGGGGGGATGCGGCGTCGGTGCTGTTGCTCGTTGCAGCGGTGGGCTGCAGCAACGCCAGCGTGGCCATGATGGCATCGTGCTGCACCACACGCTGGCTCAGTAGCCGGTGCACGATGCGCGCGTCGGTCTCGAACGCTGCGTGCAGCTGCTGCAAACGCGCGACGGCCAGCCAGCTGGCGCCCGCGCATGCGACCACGGCCCAGAGCAGCAGGCTGGGGAGATGCAGGGTGCGGTACGAAGGAAGGCGGCGGCGCCATGCCGGGGTCATGCGCGGATTCTGGCATGGGGGCTTGCGCGGGACGCGCTTCGCCGAAGGTAGCGCTGCCTGAGCAAACGGCGTAAAGCGGGTCTTAAGGCCGCTCTGGTGTAATTCCGGCTCGGTTCTTCAGCGCTGCTCCTCCAATACCTCCATCCATGTCCAACCCTGCTCCAAAGCCTCACCAATGGCTCACACCCCGCAACCTGCTGTGGGCGTCTATCGCGGTGGCGGGGGTCACCATCGCGCTCAAGACGCTGGCCTGGGTGGTCACCGGCTCGGTGGGCCTGCTGTCGGATGCGATGGAGTCGTTTGTCAACCTGGCCAGCGCCATGTTTGCGCTGGCCATGGTGACCGTGGCGGCGCGGCCTGCGGATGACGACCACCCCTACGGCCACCACAAGGCTGAGTATTTTTCGTCAGGGTTCGAAGGCATCCTCATCGTGGGGGTGTCGGCGGGCATCCTGTGGGCGGCCGGGCACCGGCTGATGGACCCGCAGCCCATCGAACAGCTGGGCTGGGGCCTGGGCCTGTCGGTGCTCAGTTCGGCGCTCAATGGCTTTCTCGCGTGGCTCATGTTCCGCTCGGCCCGCGAGTACCGCTCCATCGCGCTGGAGGCCGATGCGCGCCATCTCGTCACCGACGTGTGGACCTCGGCCGGTGTGCTGGTGGGCATTGCGGGCGCGGCCCTCACGGGCTGGCTGTGGCTGGATGCGCTGGCGGCGATTGCAGTGGCGCTGAATATTCTGAAAGAGGGCGTGGAGCTGGTGTGGCGATCCTCCCAGGGCCTGATGGATTCAGCGGTAGAGCCCGAGGTGCAGGCCACCATCGACGCCACGTTGCACCAGTTTGTGCAATCGCAGGCGCACGGTGCCGTGCGGTTTGACCATGTCTCCACCCGCCGTGCGGGCCAGCGCCAGTTTGTGGACATGCACCTGCACATGCCCGCCGACTGGACCCTGCGCCACGCCGCCGAGCTGCGCGGCCAGGTCGAGCGTGCGCTGATGACCGCCGTACCCGGCCTGCGCGCCACCATCGAGCTGCTGCCCACCGATGTGGAAGCGCATTTCGACGACCCCCGTGACGATTTGAAGGATGCCGTGAAGTGATCAGCGTATTGCAGCGTGTGCGCGAAGCGCGCGTGGAGGTGAACGGGCAGACCGTGGGCGCCATCGGCGCAGGCCTGCTGGTGCTGGTGTGTGCCGAACGCGGTGACACGGAGATGGAGGCCGACAAACTGCTGGCCAAGATCCTCAAGCTGCGCATTTTTTCGGACGCCGCAGGCAAGATGAACCAGAGCGTGCAGGACACCGGTGGCGGCCTGCTGCTGGTCAGCCAGTTCACGCTGGCGGCAGACACCACCGGCGGCAACCGCCCCAGCTTCACCCAGGCGGCTGCACCCGATGAGGGGCGGCGGCTGTACGACTATGTGGTTGCCCAGGCGCGCAAGGTGCACCCCAAGGTGGCCACGGGCCAGTTTGCCGCCGATATGCAGGTGCACCTCGTCAATGACGGCCCGGTGACCATCCCGCTGCGGATACCTCCTACAGCGGCTTAGTGGTCAAAAAAGATAGCATTCAGCGCTTGATGGATAAGCGCTATGGCCTTGTTTTCCTTTTATTTTCGAGAGAAACCAAGGGCGACACCGGCAGCACCCGGAACCCTGCCGACGCCAGCGCCAGCCAGGTGGCAATGGCCAGCATGACGGCCGTGTAGGCATCCCACCCCTGGCGCTGCGCCCAGGTGGCGACGATGCCAGTGAACCACTGCATCAGCGCCACACCCAGGAACATCGCCATGGTGTAGGCCGACAGTGCCCGGCCTGTGAGCGTAGGCGGATAGGAGGCCCGCACATCGGCGTACTGCAGCACGCCATAGCCCGACAGCAGGCCCATCAGCAAAATCAGCACCACGCTGGCCGCAGCGCTCCCGTGCAGGAACGCCAGCACCATGAACAGGCTCGCCATGAGCAGCGATGCATTGCCGATCCAGCGCCTGCGGCGGGCGATGCCCGGGTCCAGCCGACCGCCCAGACCCGGCGCGAAGAGGGCAATCAGCGAGAGCCCCAGCGCAACGTTGCCACTGTCCACCAGCGAGAGGTGGTAGCGGTCCATCAGCAGCGGTGCCAGCCACAGGCCGCGCAGCGACAAAAATGCGGCGTAGCCCGACATGCCCAGCAGCAGAATGCCCCAGGTGTGCGGCACGGTGAGCAGCTGGCCAAAGCCCAGCAGCGCCTGGCCCCAGGTTTCGCGCTGCGCCGGGGGCGGCACCAGAGGGGTGGGCTCGTGCACGCGCAGCCAGATCAGCAGCCACGACAGCGCGCTGAGCACCGCCAACACGGCATAACCCGTGCGCCAGCCACCGCCGTGTTGCACCAGCCAGGCCAGCGGCGTGCCGGTGAACAGCAGGCCCAGGCCACCCACACCCATCGCCACGCCCGACAGGTAGGCAAACCGGTCCGCTGGAAAATGCCGTGCAATGAACAGCGTGCAGGCCAGAAACGCGGGCGAGCAGCCCACGCCGATCAGCAGTTGCCCTGCCATCAGCCAGGGGTAGGTCGGCGCGGTGGCCGAGAGCGCCGACCCCGCAACCGCCAGCGGAAACGCCGTGAGTACCGTGCGCCGCAGGCCGTACAGGTCCAGCCCCACGCCCATCAGCAACTGGGCCACGCCGAAGGAAAGGCCAAACAGCCCCGCAAACGCGCCCAGCGACCCTGGCGAGAGCCCGAAGTCCGCCGTCAGTCCTTGGGCCACCATGGCCGTGGTGGTGCGAAAGGCCTGGCTCAGTGCAAACCCGCTGAGCAGCGCAAGCAGCATGGCCCACAGCGCACGCGGTGATGGCCGGCCGCTGTCCGCAGGAAAGGATGGAGATGCCGACGAGGACGGCAGGGGGCTGCCGCTCACTGCCGCCAGAAGAACAGAGCGGCCATTACCAGCCCGGTAGCCACAATGCCCCAGCGCAGCACGTTAGCAGGCAGCTTGCGCGCTACGCGTGCACCACCATACCCGCCTGCGGTGGCGGCCACCATCATCATCAGCGCCTGCTGCCACAGCACCACGCCACCTGCCGCATAGATGAGCACGGCAATGGCGGTAAGCAGGGCCGACACCCAGTTCTTGAGGCCATTCATGGCGTTCAGGTTGGTTTGCCCCAGCAGGCCAAACAGGGCCAGCAGCAAAATGCCCAGCCCGCCGTTGAAATAGCCGCCATAGGCAGCCACCGCCAGCACGCCCACGGTGGCCTTGGCGGTGGACGGCTTTCCGCCCGCCAACATCCGGCGCAGCTGCGGCCCGAATGCAAACAGCGCCGTGGCCGCCAGCAGCAGCCAGGGGACCACGCGGCGGAAGGTGGCGTCGGGCGTGACCAGCAGCAGCGCGGCCCCGGCTGCGCCCCCGATGAGCGAGAGCACCACCAACAGGCGCATTGACAGCCCCGGCGGCGGGGCCGTGTCTTCGCGGAAACCCCATGCGCCGGCCATGTACCCCGGCAGCAGGGCTACCGTGCCCGTGGCATTGGCCACCACAGGCGGCACGCCAGTGAAGACGAGGGCGGGCAGGGTCAGAAAACTGCCGCCTCCGGCGACGGCGTTGAGGGCGCCGGCAACGAAGGCGGCGGTGAGCAGCAGGGGGGTATCCAACAGCATGTCTCCTCCACAGCGGGCCTTGGCAGGCCTGTTTTGATCATTGGATTGATCTTAGGTGGGGAAATTACGATTTTTGGTGAATATTGATTGGATAAAAGGTGGAGGTGCTTTGCGCTGCGCTCCGTTATGGTGCGTACGGGTCTGCAAACCCCAGTTCGCGCAGGATGTCCGTTTCGTAGGACTCCATGGCCTGTGCATCTTCTTCACTGGTCTCGTGGTCCCAGCCCTGGGCATGCAGCGTGCCATGCACCAGCATGTGGGCGTAGTGTTCTTCCAGGCTTTTGTTCTGCTCTTTGGCCTCGCGCTCGATCACGGGGGCGCACAGCACCAGGTCGGCCGTTACCAAGGGCTCCTGGGTGTAGTCGAAGGTGAGCACGTTGGTGGCGTAGTCCTTCTTGCGGTACTCGCGGTTGAGCTGCTGGCCTTCTTCGGCCCCTACGATGCGTACGGTGATCTCGGCATCGGTGGCCAGCGCGTGGCGAATCCAGCGGGTGACCTTGTGGCGTGGCAGCACGGCGCGGTGCGCGGCCGCGCCTTCAAACTTGCCGAACTGCAGCGACAGGGAGAGTTGGTGTAAAGACATTTTTGCTGTTTTTGGCCGCCAGCGCTTGATAGATAAGCGCTGGAAGCTATCAAAATGATAGTTTTAGTCCCGGCTGCGAGAAGCCGGGGCGCGGCGCGGTGCGTCGTAGGCATCCACGATGCGCGCGACCAGCGGGTGGCGCACCACGTCGGCCGTCGTGAAGCGGGTGACGGAGATGCCCTTGACCCGCTTGAGCACCCGCTCGGCATCGATCAGGCCGCTCATGGCTCCCTTGGGCAGGTCGATCTGGCTCACGTCGCCCGTGACCACGGCCTTGGCGCCAAAGCCGATGCGGGTGAGGAACATCTTCATCTGTTCGGGCGTGGTGTTCTGCGCTTCGTCCAGGATCACGAAGGCGTTGTTCAGCGTGCGCCCGCGCATGAAGGCCAGCGGCGCAATTTCCAGCGCATTGCGCTCGAAGGCCTTCATCACCTTGTCGTAGCCCATCAGTTCGTACAGCGCGTCGTACAGCGGGCGCAGGTAGGGGTCCACCTTTTGCGCCAGATCGCCGGGCAGAAAACCCAGGCGCTCGCCCGCCTCGACCGCCGGGCGGGTCAGCACGATGCGCTGCACGGCGCTGCGCTCCAGCGCATCCACGGCGCAGGCCACGGCGAGATAGGTCTTGCCGGTGCCGGCAGGACCGATGCCAAAGGTGATGTCGTGGCTGGCGATGTTTTCCAGGTACAGGTTTTGTGTGGGCGTGCGGCCGCGCAGGTCGGCCCGGCGGGTGTTGAGCACGATGGCTCCCTCGGGCGCCTCCACCAGGGCGCTGTCACCAGCCAGCATGAGCTGCAGGTGGTCCTCGGTGATCGGGCGTTCGGCCATCTCATACAGCGCCTGCAAAAGCTCCATCGCCTGCGTGGCCTTCGCTTTGGGGCCGTCCACCTTGAACTGCTCATGCCGGTGCGCAATGCTCACCGAGAGGGCCACTTCGATGGTGCGCAGGTGCGCGTCGGCCGGGCCACACAGGTGCGTGAGTCGGGTGTTGTTGTGGGGGGTGAAGGTGTGGCGCAGGATCACGCGGATAATTCCCGTTGGATCGCCGCAGTGCGCGGCAAAGGACATCAATGATAGGCAAATTGACCGGCACCCTGCTGGAGAAGAATCCCCCCGAGGTGCTGTTGGACTGCCATGGCGTGGGCTATGAGGTGAATGTGCCCATGAGCACGTTCTACAACCTGCCCGCTGTGGGCGAAAAGGTGAGCCTGCTGACCCAGTTCATTGTGCGCGAAGACGCGCAGCTGCTGTATGGCTTTGCCACGGCGCCCGAGCGCCAGGCGTTCCGTGAGCTGATCAAGATATCGGGCGTGGGGCCGCGCACCGCGTTGTCCATCCTGAGCGGCATGGGCGTGGCGGATCTCGCCCAGGCCATCACGCTGCAGGAGGCAGGCCGCTTGGTCAAGGTGCCGGGCATTGGCAAGAAGACGGCCGAGCGGCTGCTGCTGGAGCTCAAGGGCAAGCTGGGGGCTGACATGGGCGCTGCCCACGGGCCCGCAGCCAGCGACGCACAGGCCGACATTCTTCAGGCACTGTTGGCTTTGGGCTACAACGACAAAGAGGCTGCGGCGGCCCTCAAGGCCCTGCCACCAGAGGTGGGTGTGAGCGATGGCATCAAGCTGGCACTGAAGGCGTTGGCCAGGTAGTGCACTTGCGGGTTTGTTGCGGCAGTTGTTTTCGTGTTCAATGGCGGTTTTGACCGGAGCGAGGGAAAGAAATGAAAAATGGAATGATGTGGCGGATGGGCGTTGCCTGGGGTGCGGCGCTTGCCTTGTTGGCCGGATGCGGCGGAAGCGGTACCGAGGCCAGCGCGCAAAAGGCGGCCTCTGTGCTGATGGTGGATGGCTGGGTGCAGCCCGCCAGCGTGGACCAGGGTGTCTCGAACATCAAATCCCGCAGCGCGCTTGTCACAGCGCCCACGCCTTCCCGGGTGAGCCTGGGAGCCTTGGAGGCATCCAAGACGGCTTCGCTGGGTGGCGGTATCGGCCCACGCCAGGTGGGTACAGCGCGTGATGTGGTGGCCACCCGCGCCGCAGCCCAGACACAGCAGCAGTTGCAGTGGAAGCCCACCGCCACCGGCGGTAAGGTGGCTGCTATCAGTTTTTCGGCCGAAGGTGCGTACGGATTGCGCCTGGGCGTAGTGGTCAAGGCGCTGCCACAAGGCACAGTGCTGCGTGTGTACAGCCAGGCCAACGCCTCCAAGGTGTTCCAGATTTCCGGCCAGGAAGTGCTGCAGCGCATTGAGCGCAATGCGCAGGCGGGCGACACCACCCTGGACGGTCAGACCTGGTGGACGCCCGATACCGGATCGGACGAGGCCACGCTGGAGCTGGAGCTGCCCGTAGGTGCGGATGCCAGCACGGTGGACATCTCGGTGCCGCGCGTGTCGCACATCTTCGAGAACCTGTCGATCCCTACGGAGGCAGAACTCTCCACCAAGATCAACGAATCGGCTTCGTGCCACCTGGATGCCACCTGCTACGACACCTATGCGACGGAGCGCAATGCCGTGGCGCGCATGTTGTTCACGTCCGGTGCCAACACCTATCTGTGCACGGGCACATTGCTCAATGACAGCCGGTCTTCGGGCACGCCGTATTTCTTGACGGCCAACCACTGCATCTCCAAGCAGTCCGAAGCCGCCTCGCTGCAGACCGACTGGTTCTTCCGTTCGCCAACGTGTAACAGCCGCACCCTGTCGAGTGCCACCATCCAGCGCGTCAACGGCGCATCGCTGCTCTACGCCTCGGGTGCCATGGACATGGCCCTGCTGCAGCTGAACGACACACCTCCTGCAGGGGCCGTCTTTGCCGGTTGGGATGCGGGCACCCAGGCTTTGAGTACACCTGTGGTGGGTCTGCACCATCCCCGGGGCGACCTGCTCAAGGTCAGCCTGGGTACGTTGAACAGCCTGATTTCCTGTGCTCCCACCAGCGAAACCCAGTTCCAGTGCAGTGGCACAACGGGCAACTACTATCGCGTGAACTGGACCCAGGGCACCACCGAAGGTGGCAGCAGTGGCTCGGCCTTGTTCAAGGGTGGCACACACGTGATCGGTACGCTCTACGGCGGCGGTTCTAGCTGCACGGCCACCACGGTCCCCGATTACTATGGCCGTTTTGACGTGGCGTTCAACGCAGCGCTCAAGAACTGGCTGTCGTCTGCCACGCCACCCACTGGCCCCACAGGGCGGGTGCCTGTCTATCGCTTCTACAACAGCGCTGGCCTGGAGCATTTCTACACCAGCAATGTTGGCGAGCGGGATCTCCTGATCAACCAGTTTGGATCGAGCTTCATCTACGAAGGCCCGATCTTCTATGCGTATCCTATTGAGGGCTCCAACCTGTTCCCCGTATACCGTCTGGTTGACCTAGCGCGCAAGATGCACCTCTACACGGCCAACCCAGCAGAGCGCGACGGGCTGGTCCGTGCATTCCCCACTGTGGCCCTGGAAGGCACGGCATGGTGGGGTCAGGCTGCGCCGGGCAATGGTGCTATGCCTGTCTACCGCTACTTCAACCGCAGCACGAACACCTACTTCTACACAACCAGTGCAGCGGAGCGCAACTACATCAACGCCAACCTGAGCCAGCAGTACCTTGAAGAGGGTATTGGCTTTTATGTCTGGGCGGACAAGTAACCACGCTGCATGACCATCCAGACCGACGACTTCGCCCCCGCCCCCGCAAAACGCGTCATCTCGGCCGTGCCCGCATCGCCTCAAGAAGAGGCGATCGAGCGCGCGCTGCGCCCCAAGCTCCTGCAGGAGTACGTGGGCCAGGCGAAGGCGCGCGAACAGCTGGAGATCTTCATCGGCGCGGCGAGGAAGCGGGGCGAGGCGCTGGACCATGTGCTGCTGTTTGGCCCGCCTGGTCTGGGAAAGACCACGCTCAGTCACATCATTGCGGCTGAGCTGGGGGTCAACCTGCGCCAGACCAGTGGCCCTGTGCTCGAAAAGCCCAAGGACCTGGCGGCGCTGCTGACCAACCTCGAAAAGAACGACGTTCTTTTCATTGACGAGATCCACCGCCTGTCGCCTGTGGTGGAGGAAATTCTCTACCCCGCGCTGGAGGACTACCAGATCGACATCATGATCGGCGAGGGGCCTGCGGCGCGCAGCATCAAGCTCGACCTGCAGCCCTTCACGCTGGTGGGTGCCACCACACGTGCGGGCATGTTGACCAACCCGCTGCGCGACCGCTTTGGCATCGTGGCGCGGCTGGAGTTCTACACAGCCGAAGAGCTGGCGCGCATTGTCAAGCGCAGCGCGGGGCTGCTCAATGCGCCCATGGATGAAGAAGGCGGCTTCGAGATCGCCCGCCGCTCGCGCGGTACGCCGCGCATTGCCAACCGGCTGCTGCGCCGCGTGCGCGACTACGCCGAGGTCAAGGGCGACGGGCGCATCACCAAACCCATTGCCGACAAGGCGCTGGCCATGCTGGATGTGGACCCGCAGGGTTTTGACGTGATGGACCGCAAGCTGCTGGAGGCGGTCATCCACCGCTTTGATGGCGGCCCTGTGGGGCTGGACAACATTGCCGCCAGCATCGGGGAAGAGGCGGGCACCATCGAAGACGTGATCGAGCCCTACCTCATCCAGCAAGGCTTTTTGCAGCGTACGCCGCGTGGGCGCATTGCCACGCTGGCGGCGTTCCGACATCTGGGGGTGGCGCCGCCCAAGGCGGCTGGCGGGCTGTTTTCTGAATGACGCAAGGCACAGCGCATGGCAACCAGGGCAGATCTGTGAATAGGCGCTGGTTTGCTGTTGTGTTGGGCGCTATCGTGCTGGTGCTGGCTGCCTTCACCGGGGTGATGGCGCTGCGTGGTCCGCAGGTCGATGCCCTGTTGGTGCAGTCGGCGCCGCTGGTGCGCACGCTGCAGTTTTCGGCGCGCGTGGCCACGTTGTCGCGGGTGGATGTGGGCAGCACCATCACCGGCCGCGTGGCCGAGGTGCGGGTGGCAGAAGGCGCGCAGGTGCGCCAGGGCGACGTGCTGGTGCAGCTGGAGTCCGACGAGCTCGCGGCGGCGCTGGCGCAGGCCGTGGCGGCCGAGCGCCAGGCGCAGTCCCGCTTGGTGGGCCTGCGCAGTAGCGGCCGCAGCGCTGCACAGGCAGCGCGCGCGCAGGCCAATGCCACCCTGCAAGCGGCCAGCGCCAGTCTGGCGCGGGTGCAGCAGCTGGTGGCCCAGGGGTTCTATAGCGCCGCGCAGCTCGATGAGGCGCGGCGCGCCGTCGATGTGGCCCAGGCGCAGCAGTTGAGCGCGCAGGCGCAGGTCCAGGCCAACGCCGATGCGGGCACCGATGTGGTCCAGGCGCAGGCGCAGCTGGCGCTGGCCCAAGCGGCCACCGTGGCGGCCCAGGCCCGCCTGGCGCAGACCACGCTGGTAGCCCCGGCCGATGCCCGCGTGCTGGTGCGCGACGTCGAGCCCGGGCAGATCGTGCAGCCTGGCAAGGCCTTGCTCAGCCTGGCGCTGGCCGGGCCCACCCAGCTGGTGGCCCAGGTGGACGAACGTTTTCTGGACCAGTTGCTGCCGGGTCAAAAGGCCTCGGTGGTGGCCGATGCCTTTGCGGGCCAGCGCTTTGCAGCGCGTGTGCTCACCATCGCACCCTCGGTGGATGCCCAGCGCGGTGCCATCGAGGTGAAGTTTGCGCTGGAGCAGCAGGCCCCCGCCTTTCTGCGCGAGGACATGACCTTATCGGTCGAGGTAGAGACTGCGCGGCGCGAGCGTACCCTGGTACTGCCCCAGGCGGCCCTGCGCGCCCCGGTGGAGGGCGACCAGGCGACGGTGCTGGTGTTGCAGGAGGGGCGCGCCCAGGCCCGCCCCGTGCGGCTGGGGCTGCGCACACTGGACGCGGTCGAGGTACTGGACGGCCTTGCCGAGGGCGACACCGTGCTGCGGGGCGGCGCCGTGCAGGCGGGCGACCGCGTACGTGCCCGCACGGTGGCCTGGTCCGCAGGTGCGGCCACCGCCGTTTCCCCCACCCCGGGGGGCGATGCAGGCTCCGCACTGACCAACGCCATGGGCCGCTGAGCTCTCCGCCATGTGGATCTGGCCTGGCTTCGAGTTGCGTGTGGCGCTGCGCTTTCTGCGAGAGGGGCGCATGCAGACCGTGCTCATCATCGTGGGCGTGGCGGCGGGCGTGGCTGTCATTGCCTACATCTCGGCGCTGATCAGTGGCCTGCAGTCGAACACCCTGGCCAAAACACTGGGCGCCCAGGCGCACATCACCCTGCGGGCGCCGGACGACCTGGTCATACCGGCAGCCCCTGCCTTGTATGGCACCGCTGCGCTGACCGAAACCCAACCGCGCGCCCAGCGCCTGCGGTCCGTCGCCAACTGGCAGGCGCTGGTGCCGCTGCTGGAGCGCTTGCCCGAAGTCGCCGGGGTGTCGCCCATGGTGTCCGGCTCAGGCCTGGCGCTGCGCGGTGAGGCATCGCAGGCCATTGCCCTGATGGGCGTGGACCTGGACCGCTATGACCGCGTGGTGGGGCTGCGCTCCAAGGTGGTCAGTGGTACCGCCCGTTTGTCACCGGGCGAGGCCATCGTGGGGCGCGAGCTGGCCTCCGACCTGGGCGTGCGAGTGGGAGACCGCCTCACGTTGCAGACGAGCGGCGCGGGCGGCACGGTGAGTGATTCGGTGCGTGTCACCGCGCTGGTGGACCTGGGGGTGAAAGACCTGAACCGGCGCACCGTGATCGTGCCGCTGCGCGCGGCGCAAAGCCTGCTGGCGCTGCCGGGGGGCGCCAGCCAGCTCGACCTGACCTTGAAAGACGTGTGGGTGGCCCAGACGCTGGCGCACGAACTGCAGGCCCAGTTCCCCTACAAGATCGAGAGCTGGCAAGAGAGCAATGCCCAGCTGGTGTCAGCACTCAATGCGCAGTCCATCAGCACCTCCATCATCCGGGGCGTGGTGCTGGCGGTGGTGGTGCTGGGCATTGCCAGCGTGCTGGTGGTCTCGGTGGTGCAAAAGGGCCGGGAGATCGGCATCCTGCGCGCCATGGGCGCCACGCGGGGCCAGGTGCTGCGCGTGTTTCTGGTGCAGGGCGCCGTTGTGGGGGCGCTGGGCTCGGGGCTGGGCCTGCTGCTGGCGGTGGCGCTGATCTGGGTGTTCACCCATTTTGTGCGGGGCTCGGATGGCCTGCCGTTGTTTTCGATCGCGCTGCCGCTGGGCATGGCATTGCAGATTGCACTCATTGCCTCGGTGTGTGGTGTGCTGGCGGCCGTGGCGCCTGCGCGGCGGGCAGCGGCGCTGGACCCAGCACAAGCCATCAGGATGTGATGACCCAACCTGCCGCCCCCGAACTGATCACGCTCGAAGCCGTGCGCAAAAGCTACAACCTGGGCCGCCCCAGCGAGGCCGAGGTGCTGCACGGCATCCAACTGCAGGTGCGCCGGGGCGAGTTCATCGCGCTGATGGGGCCTTCGGGCTCGGGCAAGAGCACGCTGCTCAACATCCTGGGCCTGCTCGAACGCATGACGACAGGCAGCTATCTGCTGGACGGCGAGGCGGTGCAGGGTCTGGACGATGCGGCACTCACCCTGCGCCGGCGCAGCACCCTGGGTTTTGTCTTTCAGTTCCACCACCTGCTGCCTGCTTTCTCCGCGCTGGAGAACGTGACGCTGCCGGCCCTCATGGCCGAAGGCCGCGTCAGCCCCGCCCACCGCGATCACGCGCGCAGCCTGCTCGACGCCGTGGGCCTGGCCCAGGCCATGGACAAGCGCCCCGCAGAGCTGTCAGGCGGCATGCAGCAGCGCGTGGCTATTGCGCGCGCGCTGGTCATGAACCCGCCGCTGGTGCTGGCCGATGAGCCCACGGGCAACCTGGACACCGCGTCCTCTGCCGAAGTGTTTGCCCTGCTGCGCCGTATCCATGCCGAGCGGGGCACGAGTTTTGTCGTGGTCACGCACGACCCCCGGCTGGCCGCGCGCTGCGACCGGCTGGTGGAGCTGATCGACGGCCGGATTGCCCGCGACGAGGCCATCACTGTGGGCGTGGAGCCTGCGCCCAGTGGGTGAGCTGCAGGCAGGTGATTTGCTATCAAATAAATAGCTATTTGAGCTTGATGCTGAAGCGCTGGCGGCAATTTTGGCTAAAAAACCATCGCTCAGAACACACAGGTGCTCAGGAGGAGCGTGAAGCCGTCCCTGGGGCGATGTTCGGAGCCCTGTCCCTAGCCATGTGCGTGCGGCCCTCTTCTCCGGTCACGCCCGTTCGCTGCACTGCAGTGGCAGGCACCGAGGCCTTGCTGGCCAGCCATCCACTGACGATCAGCGCCTGCGCCGCATAGTACGTGGCCAGCACCCAGACCTGCGCCATCGGCAGCGGCATCACAAACCGGTTGGTGGCCAGCAGCGAGTCGCTGAGCATGAAAAACCCGGCGCCGACCGCTACGAGCAGCGACGGCGCATCGCGCAACACCGTCGCCCGGCCGATGGCCTGGGCCGCCATCAGCGCGATCACCAGCACATAGGCCGCCACCGGCGCGCGCAGTGCAGGTGGCAGGCCACCCGCCCACAGAAAGGCGTACATGGCCACGCCAATGCCCAGTGTGGCGGCCAGCGCACCCCGGTGCGGAAACCACGCTTGCCCGCTTTTGAACAGCGCCACATAGAACAGATGCGCCACCAGAAAACTCACCAGGCCCGGGATGAAGAAGCCCTGGAACATGAGGAACACATCCCCGGCCAGCGATCCGGCCAGCGCGGCCGCGAGGAGAAGCAGGGTCTTTGGGTTAAATTGGCCTCTAGCGCTTGTCGAATAAGCACTGGCAGCTACCAAAACAAGAGCAAAAACCATCGTCAGCGGCTTGAACAGCCAATGCCATTCCATGAACCCCATCGCGCTGGTGGCGGTGGCCAGCGCGCCGCTTTGCAGCATCAGCGCCATCAGCGCGGTGATACGTCCCTGCATCACTGCGCCCAGCGACCATTGCACCGTCAGCAGCACCGCAAACCAGATGGCGTTGCGCGCCAGCGGCGCCGCATCTGCCTGCCAGAGAAAAGCCGCCACGCCCGCCAGCAGCAGCGCGAACTGCACCAGCGCAAACCACTGCGCGGCGCGCGACATCGGCGGGTGGTACAGCTGCATCTGCGCCATGCGGAAGGCGGGCTTGGGAAAGCGCTCTGCCACATCGGCAGGCCGCCAGCCCGGCGGCTTGACCCAGACCTTGAGCTTGTCGAGCCAGCTGCGCGCGTGCCAGCTGTCATGTGCCAGCCCGGCGTACACCTGCGCGTTGGCCCAGAGCGGGTCCCAGCTGTTCAGCAGGCCGCGCGTGCCGTACACACACTTCTCCTGGTCGTCTTCGTCCTTGAAGGTGCCAAAGAGCCGGTCCCACAGGATCAGGATGCCGCCATAGTTCTTGTCCAGATAAGCGTCGTTCACCGCGTGGTGCACCCGGTGGTTGCTGGGGCTGCAAAACCAGCGGTCAAACCAGCCGAGCTTGCCCACCTGCTCGGTGTGCACCCAGAACTGGTAAAGCAGATCGATGAGCGCCACTACGCCAAACACCAGCGGCGGCACGCCCGCCAGTGCCATGGGCACATAAAAGATCCAGCCCAGCAGCGCGCCCGAGCTGGTCTGGCGCAGCGCGGTGCTGAGGTTGTAGTCCTGACTCTGGTGGTGCACCGCGTGCGCGGCCCACAGCACGGCCGATTCATGCCCCATGCGGTGCAGCCAGTAGTAGCACAGGTCGTAGAACACCAGCGCCAGCAGCCAGCCGGGCAGGCTGGTCCAGAACGCATCGTTGCGCCACAGCGCCACGTGCTCGAACAGGGCCGTGTAGATGCCGATGCGCAGCAGCCGCGTGAACACCGCGCTGGTCTGGCTGAGCATGCCCAGGCTGATGCTGCTGACTGCATCGGCCATCCGGTAGGTGTTGCGCTGGCGCCGCCAGCCCACCGCCAGCTCGATGGCGATGAGCAGAAAAAAGACAGGGGTGGCAAGAACAATGATCTGGCTGGGGCTCATGCCGCATTGTCGGTATGCCGGGTCGGGGAGGGATTAGGGAAAGAACGGGTCGAAAGATCGGAGTTTCCACGCCTTGCAGGCGTGGCTGGGTTGGTGCCCATGCGCCCATGCGCCAGTTGCAAGGTGGCACGGCCGTTAAGCTGGGTGAAAGCTGCGCGTGTCATGATCCGCCCCCGAGCGCAAAAGGCGAGCAAGTTTGATCCTTACCATTCCGTAAAATAGCAGTCTCCGCTGGCCCCTCTTGGGTGGCCCTTTCGTTCTTTCGTCAGTGCAAGCTGACCCGCCCTTCTGTCCGCAGACTTTCGCCGCAGACAGGCGCAACCCCCCAACAAGACACATGAACAGCAGCGCGCATTGCCTGAAGGCAGCGGGCTTTGGCGCAGCTTTTGGCGCCAAGGTGGTCCTGGTAGATATTGACCTGACGCTGCCGCGCGGCAGCATCACTGCACTGCTGGGCCCGTCTGGCGCTGGCAAGTCCACCTTGCTGCACGCCCTGGCCGGGCGGTACGCCGACCATCCGCGCTTCACCGAATGGGGCAGCGTGGAGTACGAAGGACGGCCGCTGGGTGAGGGCAACCGTCCGCGCCTGGTGCAGCAAAACGCCAAGCTCATGGCGGCGACCGTGTTCCATGCCTTGGCCGACCCGGTGCGTGAACGCCTGGGCCGCTCGCCCGCAGAGGTGCGAGCCTGGTGCACTGAGTTGGTCCAGCGCATGGGCGTGCCTGAGCTGGCAGCCCTGTTTGACCAGCCCACGCTGGAGTTGCCCCCCGTGCTGCAAAGGGCCGTGGCCATCTTGCGCGAAGCCGTGGCCGAGCCAGCGCTCCTGATGGTGGACGAGCCCACGGCTGATCTCTCGGACTATGACGCCTATGTGCTGCTGGAACTGCTGCGTGAAGTGGCCCGCACCAGCACGCTGCTGGTGGTGCTGCACAACCAGCGCCATGCCGCCAGCCTGGCCGACCGCATGGCGCTGCTGGCAGGCGGGCGGGTGCAAGAGGCGCGTGGCATGGAGGAATTTCTCTCTTCGCCCGTGTCCGCAGCGGGCCAGCAATTTGTGCGTACCGGCAGCTGCGCCGTGCCAGCGCCCGACGCCGACCCGGCCATGTTGGCCGAGGGCGTAACTCCGCCCCCGGACCTGGGCCATCTGCCCGCCCGCGTGCTCGCCACGCTGCCTGTCCCATCCACTGGTGCGCAGCAGCCCACGAACGGTAAAGCGGCTCCTGCCCGCAGCGCGGCTGCGGCTTCAACGGCTGGGGCGCCCCATGGCTTTGCGTGGTTGGAGCCTGGTCGGCTTGCGGGTACCCCGCTGCCCGGGGTGGTGAACGACATGGACCATGACCTGGCAGCGCTCAAGCGCATGGGCATCAGCCGCCTGATCACCCTCACCGAACGCGATCTGCCGCAGGATGCGCTCAAGCGCCATGGCCTGGCCAACCTGCACCTGCCCATCCGTGACCACGAGGCTCCCAGCCTCGGGCAAATCCAGATGCTGCTCAAGCGCATGGAGACGCTCATGGCGCAGGGTGAGGTGCTGGCCGTCCATTGCCTGGCTGGGCGCGGGCGCACTGGCACGGTGTTGACTGCCTGGTGGATTCGCGAAGGGCTGACCGCCCAAGAAGCCCTGCGCCGCGTGCGCCTGCTGGACGCGCACTACGTACAAAGCGCCGAGCAGGAGGAATTTCTGCAGCGCTATGAGGACGTCATCCTCCAAAAAATTGTGTAAACGACAACAAAAGAAGGAAAACTGCGATGAGTTTTGAAGTAGCACTGAGCAATGCAGCCGCCTCTGTTCCGGAGTGCGTGGCGGCCGGTTACGTGGACGTGGCATCGGGCATGCTGTTGTCCCTGAAAACGGTGGACTCTCACCCACAGCAGGTCATCGACCTGCTCGCCGCCGCCACGGCCGACATGTTCAATGGCCCCAATGTGAGCATGATTGAGCGCATGTTCAAAAAGGCGCGTGGGCTGGAGGACGACGGCTTCCACTATTTTCAGGAAATCATCGTCAACAGCGAGAACCTGATTCACGTCTTCCTGCGTGGCAAGACCAACCCTGAATACGTGGCCGTCTTCGTTTGCCGCAAGACTGCCAACCTGGGCATGGCCTTGACCAAGGCGCGCCTGACGATGCCGACGCTAGAGGCTGCGTTTTAAGCCCATCCAGCGCGCGTGCTTTAGCTCAGGGCTCCGCGTGCATCCACCCGGATGACGCGCTCCACCGTACCCGTCGCCAGCCCGCCGCGCACGCCGATCAAAAAGTCGTGCAGGTTCACCGTCGGGTCGCAATGGCCCGGGATGAGCCAGAGCATGTGGCCCAGGCTGGGCAGGCGGGCGTCGGGCGCGTCGGCATACAGCAGGCCGTGTTCGTCGCCGCCGTTGGCGTAGCGCAGGGTGCGGTCGGCGGGCAGCAGGGCCACGGTGGGCAGGCCTGAGTCGATGGCGTGGCTTTTGTGGCCCGCGTCGCACACGGCGTGGGTGTCGCGCACCGACACCACCTGGGTCTTGACGTACAGCGCGTGTTCAAACGCGGGTTGTGCCGGTTCACGCTCGTTGCGGGCGTAGTCGGCATCCATGAACAAGAAAGAGCCCGCCTGCAGCTCGCCAAACACGCCGCTGGCAGCCTCGTGCACCAGTGTGCCGGTGCCTGATCCGGTGACCAGCGGCACGGGCAGCCCGGCGGCTTCGATGAGCTGGCGCGTGTGATCCGCCGCGCGCACCACGGCGGCGATGGTCTCGCGCCGGCCCACGCTGCTGGCCAGGTGCTGCGCGCGGCCATGGTAGGCCTGCAGGCCCGCGAAACGCAGGCGGGGGCTGCGCGACACGGCCAGTGCCAGCGGTACAGCGGCCTCGCCCGGCGGCACGCCGCAGCGGCCCTGGCCCACGTCGATCTCGACCAGCACGTCGATGCCCGCATCGCTGCCGGATTGCGCCATGGCTTCGGCCAGGCGCTCAATGCCGTCGATGTGGTCCACGGCCAGTCCCAGGCGCCCGCCGCGTGCCGCCAGCTGGGCGGCCAGCCGCGCCACGCGGTGCAGCTTGGGCATGGCGATGACCTGGTTGGTGATGGTGATGTCATCCACCCCACCGGCCGCCAGCGCCTCGGCCTCGGCCACCTTCTGCACGCACACACCCTGTGCGCCCGCGCGTTGTTGCAGCAGCGCGATTTCGGCACTCTTGTGCAGCTTGGCGTGGGGGCGCCAGCGCACCTGGTGCTTGCGCGCAAAGTCGGCCATGCGCTGGATGTTGCGGTCCATGGCGTCCAGGTCCACCACCAGGGCGGGGGTGTCGATAGCGTCCACCCGCTGGCCGATGGTGGATTGCAATTCAGGCGTGGTTTTCATCGCGCAGGACGATCTGGTCAAGGTGTTGGGTGTCTGCCCAGCCGACGAGGGTGAGGCCGTCGGGCGTCCACAGCAGGCGGTTGATGGCGGCGTTGGACAGTTGCCAGGTGCGCGGCGCCTGGATGTCCTGGCGCGTGGCCAGACGGTACAACACATCGAGCACGCCGCCGTGCGCCACCATCACCACCTGCTCGCCCACATGCAGCTGCGCCAGGACGGTCACGGTGTGTTCGATGCGCTCGCGCAGCGCGACGAGCGACTCGCCACCTTCGGGTGTGTAGTGCGGATCGCGCTTGCGCCAGCGCAGCGCGTCTTCGGGCAGCTCGGCCTCGATCTCGGCAAACGTGCGGCCCTGAAAGTGGCCAAAACTACGTTCGCGCAGGCCGGGATCGGTCACCAAAGGCGCTCCCGTGGTGCGGGCCACGGCCTGGGCCGTGGCGTGCGCGCGCTGCAGGTCGCTGGTGTATATGGCGGCAATCGGTTCGCCCAACAGTGCCTGGGCGACCTGATCGGCCTGCCACAGCCCGGTGTTGTTGAGCGGAATATCCAGGTGGCCCTGGATGCGGGTGTCCACGTTCCAGGCGGTTTCGCCGTGGCGGATGGCAATGATGCGGGTGGCGTGCATGTCAGTTTTCGATGGCGTTGGAGGTAGCTCGCAGCCGCTCAGGGGAATGTTTCATTTTTGCGCCAGGGGCAGGCGCACCTGTCGAGGGCCCTGGGGTGGCTTTGGAAAGCCATCGAGTGCGGCGTCAAACAGCACACCATAGACGGCCGGGTCACTCACCCACACATCTTCGTGCACTGCCGAGGTTTCGTACACCACCGCCTGGGTGTTGGCATCGCGCATCACGATGCTGACAGCGCGGCGGTGCAGGGGCGTGGGCTCGCCAAAGCGCCACATGCCATGCACGCCCCAGCCTCGGCCATACCAGCCACCCACGCCCCAAGGGCCGGGGCCATACGCACCGTAGGGCCCGTAGGGGCTGAAGGGATCGTTGCGCGGCACCGTGTCAGCCTGCACGCCCAGTTGCACCCGCAGGCGGGGCGCGGCATCGTCGCGTTGCAGGCCGGCGCGTGCCAGGGACTGTTCTGCCAGTGCGGCGATGGCGTCAAACGATGGGGTTTGCTGCGAAGGCAGGCGTTCGATGCGGTAGGTGGCAGGCGCGGCCGCCAGGGTTGAGAAGCTCTGTACTTGCCCCTCGACCACGCGGGTGGTGCTGCAGCCCGCGAGCAAGGCGGTTGCCAAGCCCAGTACAAGAAGGGGAATCCATCGGCGTTGCGTTGTCATGGTCAGACGCTCCAGAAAAAGAAGTCTCCATGAGAGTGCCCCAGCTTGCCAGGGTTCACGACAGTTGCACCACCTGCACGCCGGGCAGCGTGGGCGAGGGCGCCACAAACTCTTCCTTGTCAAACGCCTTGTCGCCGTCTTCACTGGCGATGCCCGTGGCCTTCGCGTTCTTGAAGTCGTACAGGCTGCCGTCCAGCAGGTGCGATGGCACCACGTTCTGCAGCGCATTGAACATGTTCTCCACCCGGCCCGGGAAGCGCTTTTCCCATTCGCGCAGCATCTCGCCCACCTGCTTGCGCTGCAGGTTCTCCTGGCTGCCGCACAGGTTGCACGGGATGATGGGGAAGTTGCGGTGCGCAGCCCAGCGGGTGGTGTCCTTCTCGGCCACGTAGGCCAGCGGGCGGATCACCACATGCCTGCCGTCGTCGCTGACCAGCTTGGGGGGCATGCTCTTCATCTTGCCGCCAAAGAACATGTTGAGCAGCAGCGTCTGCAGGATGTCGTCGCGGTGGTGGCCCAGCGCGATCTTGGTGCAGCCCAGCTCATCGGCCACGCGGTACAGAATGCCCCGGCGCAGGCGGCTGCACAGGCTGCAGGTGGTCTTGCCCTCGGGGATCAGCTTCTTGACGATGCTGTAGGTGTCTTCGTTCTCGATATGGAAGGGCACGCCGGTGCTGGCCAGGTATTCGGGCAGCACATGCTCGGGGAAGCCCGGCTGCTTCTGGTCCAGGTTCACCGCCACCAGGTCAAAGTGGATGGGCGCGCGGGCCTTGAGCTTGAGCAGGATGTCGAGCAGCGCATAGCTGTCCTTGCCGCCGGACATGCACACCATCACCTTGTCGCCTTCTTCGATCATGTTGAAGTCGACGATGGCCTTGCCGACCTCGCGGCACAGGCGCTTTTCCAGCTTGTGGCTTTCGCGCTCGATCTTCATGCGGGCGGCGCCGCTGGTGGCTTCGGTGCTTTCCTCCGTCCATCCAGTGGATTGGGCGGAGGTTGGGGCTTCATTCAATACTGCGCTCATGGGGTCACCACTGTCCTGTCTCGATGCGAATGGCCACTTCGCAGTCGTCAAAAATTTCGAGTTTGGCAATCTTCACCCGCACCCCCAGCACGCCGGGCAGCTGCATGAGGCGGTTGGCCAGCTTGCCGATCAGGCTCTCCAGCAGGTTCACATGCTCTGCGGTGCACTCGTCGATGATGATCTGGCGCACACGGCGGTAGTCCAGCACATGGCCGATGTCGTCGTCGCGCGGGGCCAGCGGCTGCACGCCCAGGCTCAGTTCGGCATCGACCTGGATGGGCTGGGGGTCGGTCTTTTCGTGGTCGAGGATGCCCAGGTTGGCGTCAAAGCGCAAACCGGTGAGTGTGAGGATCTGGGTGCCTGCAGCGGTGGTCATGAATAGGTCCTGGAGTGAGCGGGCGCTCACATCAAAGAGAAATCGCGGTCAAACTTCATCAGATGCTGGCCACCGTCGACCAGCAGCGTGGTGCCGGTCATCGACCGGTTCTCCAGCGCAAACTTCACCGCACTCGCCACGTCTTCGGCGGTGGACGAGCGGCCCAGGGGGCTGAGGGAGTGCAGCTGGGCAAACTTTTCGTCGCTGAGCATGTGGCTGGTCAGCGTGAGGCCCGGCGCCACGCCCACCACGCGCACGCGCGGCGCCAGGGCGATGGCCAGCATGGTGCCCGCAGCTTCGAGTGCAGCCTTGGAGAGCGTGTAGCTCACAAAATCGGGGTTCTGGTTCCAGAGCTTCTGGTCCAGCAGGTTGACCACGGCGCCCTGCGCGTCGGCCTCGCCCTGGGCCGCGCGGTCGGCCACGTGCTGGTGCAGCGCCTGGGCCAGCAGCACGGGGGCGGCGGTGTTGCTGCGCAGGTGCTTTTCGAGCGCGGCAAAACCAAAGGTGGCGGCATTGTCATGCTCGAACAACGAGGCGCTGTTGACCACCGCATCCACACGGCCAAAGTGCGCCACCACGCGGGGCAACAAGCCGCGCACGGCGGCCTCATCCTCAAAATCAGCATCAAAATGGGCGCTAGCGCTTGTCAGTTGTGCGCAAGCAGCTACCGTATCGATAGCATCCTGCTCGGACGATCGGTAGTGCACCGCCACCTGCCAGCCACCCGCCGCCAGAGCCAGCGCAATGCTGCGGCCTAGGCGCTTGGCGGCGCCTGTGACCAGAACGGTGCGTGGGTGGGAGGGAGTAGGCATGTGGGCTGGGAGACAATGCGGGCCGTGACCCAAAGACCCGACAGTTTAACGACCGCCCTGCACCAGCACATCACCCAGGCCATTGCCGCCGAGGGCGGATGGCTGGGTTTTGACCGCTTCATGGCCTTGGCCTTGTACACGCCCGGCCTGGGCTACTACGCCAACGATTCCACCAAGTTCGGCGCCATGCCCGAGTCCGGCAGCGACTTTGTAACCGCGCCCGAGATGACCCCACTGTTCGGCCAGACGCTGGCCGTGCAGGTGGGCGAAGCCCTGGCGCACACCGCCACCGACGAGGTGTGGGAGTTTGGCGCGGGCTCGGGCGCGCTGGCGCTGCAGTTGCTGGATGCGCTGGGCGATCAGGTGCAGCGCTACACCATCGTTGATCTGTCGGGCAGCCTGCGCGCACGCCAGCAGGCCAAGCTGGTAGCCCACGCCCACAAGCTGCGCTGGGTGGATGCACTGCCTGAGAAGTTCAGCGGCGTGGTGGTGGGCAACGAGGTGCTGGACGCCATGCCCGTGCAGCTGCTCGCACGCCATGGCGGCCAGCAAGGCGGGGTGTGGCACGAGCGCGGCGTAGTCGTCCAGGATGACGGCAGCTTTGCCTGGGCCGACCGTCCCACCGGTCTGCGCCCCCCTATCGACATCGAAGGCCCCCAGGACTACCTGACCGAGATCCACGCCCAGGGCGAGGGGTTCATGCGCATGCTGGCCGACCGGCTCACCCGGGGGGCCGCGTTCTTGCTCGACTACGGCTTTGGCGAAAGCGAGTACTACCACCCCCAGCGCCACATGGGCACCGTGATGTGCCACCAGGGCCACCTGGCCGATGGCGACCCGCTGGTGGCGGTGGGGCTCAAGGACATCACCGCCCACGTCAACTTCACCGCCATGGCGCTGGCCGCGCAAGAGGCGGGCCTCAATGTGCTGGGTTACACCACGCAGGCGCATTTCCTCATCAACTGTGGTTTGCTCCCAAAAATGGAGCTGCTACCACAAGCGGGACGGGCGACAGCGGCCAAATTGATCATGGAACACGAGATGGGCGAGCTGTTCAAGGTGCTGGCCGTGGGCGCGGGGGAGCCGTGGGAGCCCGTGGGGTTTGCGCACGGGGACCGGTCGCACCGGTTGTGATCCAGGTATTTGTGTGCTTCGAGAAAGATAGCTGCAGGCACTTGGTGGGCAAGCGCTAGAGCCGAATTTGGCTTGAAGTTTCCTTGGCTTCGACCGGTTCAGCCTGAACGGTCGGAGATCTGGTGGGAGCTCCCCGCCACCAGCGTCACCGCATCGCTGCGGTCCTTCAACCCCACGCCCGTCAGCCCCAGTTGCCGCGCCTCCTGGCACAGCCACCACAGGCGCGCAGCGGCAGCGGCGGGGGGCAGGCCTTCCGGCCGCACGTTGGAGATGCAGTTGCGCTGCGCATCGTGGCGCCCCACCTGCGGGTGCCAGGTGAGGTAGATGCCCAGGCTGTCGGGCGAGCTGAGGCCCGGCCGCTCGCCGATCAGCACCGCCACCAGGCGGGCGCCCAGCAGCGCGCCCACCTCGTCACCCAGCGCCACGCGGGCCTGCTGGGCAATCACCACGGGGCCCAGCTGCCAGCCTGCGGGCGCCTGTTGGCAAATCGCGTCGATGAGCGGTGGCGCCTGCCGCGCCACGGCCAGGGACGAGAGGCCGTCGGCCACCACCAGCAGCAGGTCCACGGGGCGGCTGCCGCTGTGCTGATCGCCCAGGACGCGCAGCGCCTGCGCATCGGCATCGCACAAGCGGCGGCCCAGGTCGGGGCGCAACAGGTAGGTGGCGCGGTCGGGGGCGGCGCTGTGCACGGGGAGCGTCGCGCAGCCCTGGGCCTGCAGCTGGGCGGCCAGCGCTTCGGCGTCCAGCGGGATGTGCACGGCATCGCGCGCCTGCGCATGGGCCAGGCCAAAACGCAGCAGCTCGGCCGTGGGCAGGGCTGCGCCCGCACGCCCCAGGGCCAGGCGCGCCTGGGTGTGGGCGCGCAGGTCCTCCCAGGGGTCGGGAGGGATGCCGTGTGGCGCTGGTTCGTGTGTCATGCGCCCAGCCTCCATTGCCGGATCTGTGCCAGCGCCGGGTGTTGATCGTGGGCAGGCAGCAGGCGTCCGCCTGCATCGGTGATGTGCATGCGCTGCAGCCAGGCGCCAAACTCGGGTGCGCACTGCAGGCCCAGCACCTCGCGCAGGTAGAGCGCGTCGTGGAACGAGGTGCTCTGGTAGTTGAGCATGATGTCGTCGGCCCCGGGCACGCCCATGATGAAAGTCAGGCCCGCCGTGCCCAGCAGCGTCATCAGCGTGTCCATGTCGTCCGAGTCGGCCTCGGCGTGGTTGGTGTAGCAGACATCGCAGCCCAGCGGCACGCCCAGCAGCTTGCCGCAGAAGTGGTCTTCCAGGCCCGCGCGGATGATCTGCTTGCCGTCGTACAGGTATTCCGGGCCGATGAAGCCGACCACCGTATTCGTCAGCAGCGGCGCAAACGCGCGGGCCACGCCATACGCCCGCGCCTCGCAGGTCTGCTGGTCCACGCCATGGTGCGCGTTGGCCGACAGGGCACTGCCCTGGCCGGTTTCAAAGTACATCACGTTGTCGCCCACTCCATCGCCAAAATTTTTCCCGCGCCGCAGGGACAGTGCAGCCTCGCGCGCTTCTTGGAGCAGCGCCAGCGAAATGCCAAAGCTCGCGTTGGCCGCCTCGGTGCCCGCAATCGACTGGAAGACCAGGTCCACCGGCGCGCCTTGCTCCACCATCTGGATGGTGTTGGTCACATGCGTGAGCACACACGACTGGGTGGGGATCTGCAGCCGCTCGATCACATCGCCCAGCATGTGCACCAGCCCGGTGAGCGCTGCGATGCTGTCGGTGGCGGGGTTCACGCCAATCACCGCGTCGCCCGCGCCATACAGCAGGCCGTCGATCATCGACGCCGCAATGCCGCGCAGGTCGTCCGTGGGATGGTTGGGCTGCAGCCGCACGGCCAGGTGGCCCGGCAGGCCGATGGTGTTGCGGAACCGTGTGACCACGCGGCATTTGCGCGCCACGGCGATCAAGTCCTGGTTGCGCATGAGCTTGCTCACGGCCGCCGCCATCTCGGGCGTGATGCCGGGTGCCACGGCGGCGAGCATGGCGCTGTCGGTGCCGTGGGCCAGCAGCCAGTTGCGGAAGTCGCCCACCGTGAGGTGGGCAATGGGCGCGAATGCGGCGGCGTTGTGCGTGTCGAGGATGAGGCGCGTGACCTCGTCGCTTTCGTAGGGGATGAGCGCCTCGCTCAGAAAACGCGACAGGGGAATGTCGGCCAGGCTCAGGCGCGCGGCCATGCGCTCCACAGCCGATGTGGCTGCCACGCCTGCCAGGGCGTCGCCCGAGCGCAGCGGCGTGGCCTTGGCCATCACCTCCCGCAAGTCGCTGAACTGCCAGCGCTCGCCGCCAATGGTGTGCTGGTAGGCCATGGTGTGCTCTGCCCCTTCTGAATTGATCAGGCCACCACGATATGGCAGCCTGCTGCCTGCAGGGCCGAGAAGGCGGGCAGGGCGCGGGCGCCTGCGTCGGTGACCAGCGTGCCCACGTCGGCCAGGCTGGCATAGGTCACGCGGCTGGCTTGCCCCACCTTGCTGTGGTCGGCCAGCAAGATCAGTTCCTTGGCCTGTGCGACCATGGCCCGGGCGATGGCGGCTTCGTGGTGTTCAAAGCTGGTGGCGCCGCTGTGCACGCTGATGCCCACGGGCGAGAGCAGGGCCACATCGGCGCGGTAGCGGTGGATTTCGGCCACGGTGGTGTCGCCGTGCGTGGCCTGCACGGCGGGGTCGGTGCGGCCGCCGAGCAGGATCACGTCGTTGCGCGCACTGCGCCCGGCGTCGGCTGCTGCCAGCTTGAGCGCCACGTTCAGCCCGTTGGTAATGATGGTCAGGCCCGACAGGCTGGACAACGCTTCGGCCAGCAGGGTGGTGGTGCTGCCCGCATCAATGAACAGCGTTTGCCCCGGCTGCAGCAGCTGCAGAGCGGCGCGGGCGATGGCGCGCTTTTCGCGCTCGCGCACGGCCTGGCGCACGGCCAGCGGGGGTTCGGGCTCTGGCCCCTGGGCCACCACGCCCCCGTGCACGCGCCGCAAAATGCCCTGCGACTCCAGCGCGAGGATGTCGCGGCGCACGGTTTCGCGCGACACATCCAGGTCTTGTGCAATGCGCTCCGTGCTCACACGCGAGAGCGTGGACAGCAGGGTGCGGATGCGGAGGAAACGTTCTTCTTGCAGCATGGTGGCGATGTTAGGCGGGCTTGGAACCTGGTTTTCGGCGCTGCGTGCCCAAGTGCAGCAGCAGCGCCAGCGACCCCACCACTGCCATGATGCAGGTAGAGAACGCTGCCGCCTGCGAGGTCAGCCCCGCTTCATCCAGCCGCATCACCGTCACCGCCCCCATGGGCAGCGAGGGCGTGATGAGGAAGATCACCGCCGACAGCGTGACCATGGAGCGCATGAACAAGAACACCAGCACCGCCAGCAGCGTAGGCAGCAGCGCGGGCAGGTACACGTCGCGCAGCACGCGGGCGGTGCTGCCGCCCAGCACGGTGGTGGCGTCTTCCAGTGTGGTGGGCACGTTGCGCATGCCGGTCATCATGGTCATGAAGCCCTGCGTGTGGTAGTGGTAGTAGTTGCACAGTGCCAGCAAGATGGCCGTGCCATACAGCATGCCCCAGGGCCAGGTGGCGGTGTTGAAGGTGAACACATAGGCCAGCCCCAGCACCAGCCCGGGCACGCCCACCGGCAAGGCCGACAGCGCCGTGGCCGCCTGCGCCAGCCGCCCCGGCATGCGGCGGATGCCAAAGCACAGCACAAACAGCATCACCGTGCCCACACTGGCAGCCAGGGCTGACACCCACACCGAGGTCCACAGCGGCGCATAGCCCCCCGCAATGGTGATGTCGTAGTGCTTGAGCGTGAGGTCCAGCCGGTAGGGCCACAGCCGGATGAAGCTGGCCACCACCACCGTGAGCACCAGGGCCACGATGCTGCACGCAATGCCCATGCAGGCGATGAAGAATGCGGTATCGCGCCCCGGGCGGCGGGTGAGCGTGGGCGGCAGGGCCGATTCGGCACCTGCCCCGGCACGTTGTGCGGCCATGCGTTCGATGAACACCGACAATGCGGCGGGCGCCAGCAGCAGCATGCCCACCACCGCGCCCATGCCAAACTTCATCTGCCCGCTGACCTGGTTGTAGATCTCGGTGGCCAGCACGGCAAAGTTGCCGCCAATGACCACGGCGTTGCCAAAGTCGGTGATGGTGATGGTGAACACCACAAACCCCGCGCTCAGCAGGCCGTAGCGGGCCTGTGGCAGCGTGATGTCGCAGAACTGCCGCCAGGGCGTGGCGCCCAGCACCTCGGCGGCGTCGTACTGCCGGGCATCGCCCTGGCGCAGTGCGGTGCGCACGATGAGCACGGCCTGTGGCAGTGCATAGAGCACGTCCGCAATCAACAGGCCCCAGAAGCCGTAGATCTCGGGCCGCACGCCCAGCATCTTGCCCACAATGCCGTTGCGCCCCAGCAGGAAGATCAGGCCCAACCCCAGCACCAGCGAGGGCGCCAGCATGGGCAGCGCCAGCGCCCCGGCCACAAAGCGGCGGCCCGGCATGCAGGTGCGCTCCAGCCCAAACGCCACCACAAACGCCAGCACCAGCGTGACGGCTGTGGTTACGGCGCCCAGCAGCAGGCTGTTGGCCAGGGCCCGCCACACGCCGGGGGTGTCGAGCAGCGCGGCGTAGTTGCCCCAGCCGATGCCGCCCGTGTCCTGCACCAGGCTGCGCCAGGCAATGGTCAGCATGGGCACGCCAAAGAACAGCACCAGCGCGGCCAGCGGCAGCAGCAGGCAGGCACGCAGCAGCCAGCGCTCGCTGGCATACATGGGCGGCAGGTGGGGTGTTGGGGTTGAAGGGGCGGCGGTGCTCATGCGTGCACCCAGGCGCAGTCGGGTGCGCTCACCGACACGTCCACGCTCTGCCCCACCTCCCAGGTGCTGGCGCTGCTGGATTCGGCCAGCAAATCCAGCCCGTTCCAGTGCAGTTGCACGCGCTGGATGTTGCCCAGGAAGGTGGTGCCCGTGACGCGGCCCGTGCCCTGCGCGCTGGCTTGCAGTTGCAGCCGCTCGGGGCGGATGCACAGCAGGGCCGATTCGGGCGCCATGCCTTCGGGGGCACCGCCCAGCGCGGGCTGCAGCAGCCGTGCCTGGGCAGGCGGCAGCAGGTTGCTGTGCCCCATGAAGTTGGCCACGAAGCGGGTGCGCGGCGCCAGGTACAGCTCGCGCGGCGAGCCCGCCTGTGCAATGCGCCCGCCCTGCATGCAGACGATGCGGTCGGCCATGGCCAGGGCTTCTTCCTGGTCGTGCGTGACCATGATGGTGGGGATGCCCAGGCGGCGTTGCACCTCGCGCAGCTCATGGCGCAGGTCGGCGCGCACGCGGGCGTCCAGGGCCGACAGGGGTTCGTCGAGCAGCAGCAGCGAAGGGTTCACTGCCAGTGCCCGCGCAATGGCCACACGCTGCTGCTGGCCGCCCGACAGTTGCGCCGGGTAGCGCGTGCCAAAGTCGGCCAGCTTCACCATGTCCAGCAGCTCGGCGATGCGCGCCTGCACCACATCGGCCGGCGTGCGGTGGATGGCCAGGCCGTAGCCCACGTTCTGCGCCACCGTCATGTGCGGGAACAGCGAGTACGACTGGAACACGATGCCAAAGCCCCGGTCGCGTGCCGGCAGCGTGGCCAGGTCGCGGCCGCCCAGCGTGATGCGGCCGCCATCGGCAGGCAGCAGCCCCGCGATGATGCGCAGCAGCGTGGTCTTGCCGCAGCCGCTGGGGCCCAGCAGGCACACGAACTCCGAGGCGCCCACAGCGAGGTGGATACGTTCGAGCGCGACCTGGCCGTCAAAGCTCTTGTGCAGGGCGGTGATCTGCAGGGACATGGTGTGTGGTCCTCGGGGAGTGCGGTTCAGCGCAGCGGTTCGGTACAGCGGCTCAGCGGCCGATGGTCTTTTGCCAGGCGCCCAGGATCGCGTCGCGTTCCTTGGCGGACTTGGCAAAGTCCATGGGGTAGAGCACCTTGGAGAGGTCGGCGGGCAGGCCTGCCGCTGCGGCCGCCTTGGATTGCGGCACGCCGGGCACGGTGACGATTTCCTTGTACTTGGTGTAGAGCTGCGCCGCGCCGGGCGACAGCGTCCAGTCCAGAAAGCGCTTGGCGTCGGCCTTGTTCTTGGAGCTGGCTATCAGGCCCGAGGCTTCCAGCTCATAGCCCGCGCCGTCGGTGGGGATCACCATCTTGACCGGGTAGCCCTCGTCCGCCGACTGCATGGCCGCAAACGCCAGCGAGGTGCCAATTGCAAACTCACCCGCCCGCGCGGCCTTGCAGGGGCGCGAGCCCGACTTGATGTACTGCGCCACGTTGCCGTCCATGGCCTTGATGAGCTTCCAGCCCTCGTCATTGCCGCGCGACTGGATCAGCGCGGCAATCTGCAGGTAGCCCGTGCCCGAGGACACCGGGTTGGGCATGACGACCTCGCCCTTGTAGATGGGGTTGGTGAGGTCCTTCCACGACGTGGGCATGGGCAGCTTCTTGGCCTTGAGCACCTCGGTGTTCACGCAGAAGGCGGCCATGTAGCCCGTGGTGGTGAACCATTTGCCATCGGCGGCCTTGTCCTTGGCAGCCAGCTTGTCGCTGCCCTTGGGGCTGTAGGGCTCCAGCAGGGCGGTGATGCGCGGGTCCAGCGTATTGGTCAGCGCCCAGCCCCAGATCATGTCGTGCTGTGGATTGGCGGCTTCGGCCAGGATGCGCGCGCCCAGGTCGCCCGTGGACAGGCGCAGCACTTTGACATCCACATCGGGCAAGTCCTTTTTGGCGGCGGCCAGGTATTCCTTGATCTCGTCTTCTTCGAGCGCGGTGTAGGCCGTGACGGTGCCCGCCTGGGCGGCGGTCAGCCCGCAGGCCAAGGCGCCCAGCACGGGCAGCAGGCGCAGGGCGGCAAAGAGGGAGGAGCGTGTGCGCATGAATTTCTCCAGAACGGTGCGTTGCCAAAAAACAGTGCGGGGTCACCGCAGGCCAGGGGATTTGTTCACCAAAGTTGTGCGTTTTATTGCACTTGTGCAAATTATTGTTTTTGCACGAAAATACACAAGCACTAAATATGCCAACCCGTTCATGCCGAGCGGTAGGCCCTTCTTCATTGCCCAACCGCTGCCCGGAGCTCTCCCCTTGACCATTCCCATGAACACTTTGCCCACCCCCGTTTCCCCCTTCCTGGCCCTGGCGCACGCCCTGGCCGATGCGGCCCGTGTGCACTCGCTGCGGTACTTCCGCACCCCGCTGGATGTGCTGACCAAATCGGACGAGAGCCCGGTCACCATTGCCGACCGCGAGGCCGAGGCCGCGATGCGCGCAGTGCTGCAGGCGCAGGCGCCCACGCACGGCATCCTGGGCGAGGAGCATGGCCGCGAGCGGCTGGACGCCGAGTACGTGTGGGTGATCGACCCCATCGACGGCACCAAGAGCTTCATCACCGGGTCACCGCTGTGGGGCACGCTGGTGGCACTGCTGCACCAGGGCCAGCCCGTGCTGGGGCTCATGGATTTGCCGGTGCTGGGTGAGCGCTGGACGGGGCTGGCAGGCCAGCTGACGCAGTGCAATGGCCAGCCTGTGCGGGCCAGCGGGTGTGAACAACTGGCGCAGGCCCGCATCTACACCACGTCGCCGGACGCCTTTGGTGCGGCCGACTGGCAGTGTTTTGATGCGCTGAGCCGCCAGTGCGCGCTGCGGCGGTTTGGCGGCGACTGCTATGCCTATGCCCAACTGGCGGGCGGGCATGTGGACCTGGTGGTGGAGGCGGGGCTGCAGCCGTACGACTACCTCTCGCTGGTCTGCCTGGTGGAGGGCGCGGGCGGGCGCATTACCGACTGGCAGGGCCGCGCGCTCACGGTGGCATCGGATGGGCGCGTGGTGGCGGCTGCCACGCCGCAGTTGCATGCCCAGGCGCTGACCCTGCTGGCTGACCGGGCCGAACGGGCCGGACTGGCCACGGCGTAGCCGAATGCGGTGGCGCCTACACTCGGCGCACCATGTTCCGCTGGCTCCTCGTCATTCTCCTGGCCCTGATGTTCATCAGCTGGCTCACACCGCTGCTGCGCCGCCTGGGCTTTGGGCGCCTGCCGGGGGACTTCCGGTTTCGCTGGCTGGGGCGCGACTGGGATGTGCCGCTGGCGTCCACGCTGCTGCTGAGCTTCGTGGTCAGCCTGATCACCAAGCTGTTGTAACGGGCCGCAGCTGGGCGGCTACCCCGCCGCCTGCAATGCGTCCAGAAACGCCTTGCGCCACCAGTGCACGTCGTGCTGGCGTATACGGGCCATCAGCTTTTGATGGCGCGCCTGCCGCTCCACCAGCGGCATCTGCAATGCCTGCTGGATGCTGTCGGCCATGCCTTGGGTGTCGTAGGGGTTCACCAGCAGCGCTTCTTTCAGCTGCTCGGCCGCACCGGCAAAGCGTGACAACACCAGCACGCCCGGGTCGTCCGGGTCTTGCGCCACCACGTACTCCTTGGCCACCAGGTTCATGCCGTCGCGCAGTGGCGTGACCAGCCCCACGGCGGCGGCGCGGCACAGGCCCGGAACCCGCTTGCGGGCCACCATGCGGTGGATGTAGCGCACGGGCATCCAGTCCAGTTCGCCATAGTCGCCGTTGACAGCGCCACACAGACCTTCCAGCTCCTGGCGCAGGTCGGCATAGGCGTTGACGTCGTCGCGCGTGGGCGAGGCGATCATGATGAGCGTGGCGCTGTCGCGGTTTTCCGGGTAGCGGTCCAGCAGTTCGCGAAAGGCCCGCACACGTTGCGGAATGCCCTTGGAGTAGTCGAGCCGGTCAATGCCCAGCAGCAGGCGCCTGCGTGAATACTCGTCGCGCATGTTCTCGTAGGTTTCCACCGCGTCGGGCGCGTGCGTGAGGCGTGTGAATTCGTCCACGTCGATGCCGATGGGAAAGGACTGCACCACCACGGTGGCTCCAAAGGCGCGCACGCGCTTTTCGTCCACCTCTTCCGCGCTGCCTTCGTTGCGCACATAGCGCGTGAAATGCGACACGTCGGCCTCGCTCTGCAGACCCACCAGGTCGTAGGCAAACAGCGAGCGCATCAGCCACTCATGCTGCGGGATGGCCGCCATGATGAGCGGCGGCGGCATGGGAATGTGCAGAAAGAACCCGATGCGCTGCTTGCAGCCCATGGCCCGCAGCTCGGCCGCCAGCGGGATCAGGTGGTAGTCGTGCACCCAGATCACGTCGTCGTCGCGCAGCAGCGGCAGCAGCTTGCGCGCAAACATCTGGTTTACGCGGCGGTAGCCCGCGATGTAGCTGGCGCTGAAGTCGGCCAGGTCCAGGCGGTAATGGAACACCGGCCACAGCACGCTGTTGCTGTAGCCGTGGTAGTAGCTGTCGTGGTCTTCGCGGCACAGGTCCACGGTGGCCAGAGTGACGGCACCTGCCTGCCGGGTGTGCAGTTCGCCCTCGCCGGGTGTGCCGCCTTCGACCACGGTGCCGCTCCAGCCGAACCAGAGGCCCCCGGTCTGGTTCAGGGCTTCGCCCAGGGCGACGGCCAGGCCGCCGGCGGCGGGTTTTCGGGGGTCTGCAAGGCGGTTGGAGATGACAACAAGACGGCTCATGGGCTGATCATCGTTGTGGATCGCCCCGGGCCGCTGTCGGACAGTGCCTCAAATCACGCTGTCCCAGGGGGCCGACAGGCGCACGGCGGCGTTGATGACGCCCACCATGGAGTAGGTCTGCGGAAAGTTGCCCCACATTTCCTGGGTCTCGGGGTGTGTGTCTTCGGACAGCAGGCCCAGCGGATTGCGGGCGGCCAGCATGGTCTCGAAGATGGCGCGGGCCTCGGCCTTGCGGCCAATGCGCGCCAGCGCGTCGATGCGCCAGAAGGTGCAGATGTTGAAGGCCGTCTCGGGCTTGCCGAAGTCGTCGGCCGCCTCGTAGCGGCGCATGTAGGGGCCATCGCACAGGCTCTTTTCCATGGCCTCCACGGTGCTCACAAAGCGTGGGTCCTTGGGGTCGATCAGGCCCACCTCGGCCATCAGCAGCACGCTCGCATCGAGTTCATGGCCGCCAAAACTCTCGGCGAACGCCTGGCGCGCTTCGCACCAGGATTTGTCGAGGATCTCGGCGCGCATGCGGTCGGCATGCTGCTGCCAGTGGCTGGTACGGTCGGCCAGCTGCAGGGTGGCGGCGATCTTGGCCAGCCGGTCGCAGGCTGCCCAGCTCATCAGCGCGGACGAGGTGTGCACCCTGGCGCGCGTGCGCAGCTCCCACATGCCGGCGTCGGGCTGGCCATACACACGCACCGCGTTCTCGCCCACCTGTTCCAGCCGCGTGAACTCGGCCAGGCCCGCACGGTGCAGCAGACGGTGGTCGTGGAACGCCTGGGCTGCGCCCAGCACGATGTTGCCGTACACATCGTGCTGAAAATGCTCGGCCGCTTGGTTGCCCACGCGCACCGGACCCATGCCCCGGTAGCCCGCCAGCTGCGGCACAAGGCTCTCGGGCAGTTCTTGCTCCAGGCCAATACCGTACAGCGGCTGGATGTGGCCATCTCCGCCTTCCACCACCACGTTGCTGAGCCAGCGCAGGTAGTCCTCCATAGTGCCCACTTCGGAGATGCTGTTGAGCGCGCGCACCACGAAGAACGCATCGCGCAGCCAGCAGTAGCGGTAGTCCCAGTTGCGGCCGCTGTGGGCGGATTCGGGGATGCTGGTGGTCATGGCGGCCACGATGGCGCCGGTGTCTTCGTACAGCGAAAGCTTGAGCGTGATGGCCGCGCGGATCACGGCCTCCTGCCACTCCAGCGGCACGGCCAGAGCGCGGGTCCAGCTGCGCCAGTAGGAGGTGGTCTCCTGCTCAAACAGGCGCGCGGTGTCGGCAATGCCCTCCACCAGCGTCTCGTCCGCCCCCAGCAGAAAGTTGTGTTCGCGTGTGAGCACAAATGCCTGGCCCGACAGCACATGCGACACCGGCGCATCGGTGGACAGACGCAGCGTCATGCCCTCGCCCACGTAGCGGATGTGGTTGCTGCCGCGTGTGATCTCGGGGGTAGTCTGGCCCCAGTCGTAGCGCACCTTGAGCGCCACACGGATGCGCGGCGCACCCTGGATGGGGCGCACCCGGCGCACCAGCGTCATGGGGCGAAAGTAGCGCGAGCGGCTGTAAAAGCGCGGCGCAAAATCGGTGATCTCGATGCCGTGGCCCGCCTTGTCAAACAGCTGCGTGCGCAGGATGGCGGTGTTCGGCTCGTACCACTGGTGGGCCGATGCCAGGTCTTCCAGTTCGATCGCGAAGTGGCTGCCTTCGTCGCCGGGCTGCAGCAGGGCGTTGAACACCGGGTCGCCATCAAAACGGGGCAGGCAGCACCACACCATGCGGGCGTGGTTGTCGATCAGTGCGCTGATGGCGCAGTTGCCGATCATCCCGAGGTTGAGTGAGCCCGCTTGGGGATCGTTGGCTGCCGTGTTCATCGTTCGCGCTCCAAGGTCGTACGTGCAGAAGACAGCCAGCCGCGCAAGGCGGCGGATGTCATGCAGCGGTGTTGTGCCATGGTCGGCCCTTCGCCCACCTTGATGCCCCAGCCGCCTAGTGCCTGAACGGCGGCAAAGCCAGCCTCATCGGTGACGTCATCTCCCACAAAGACTGGGGTACGCCCGGCAAAGGGGGCCTGTGTCATGAAATCGAGAATGGCCTGGCCTTTGTGGACGCCCCGGGGCTTCACTTCAAAGACACATTTACCGCGCAGCAGTTCCACACCCTCCACCTGCTGCATGGCGCGCACGAGGGTGTCGTGGCACAACCCTTCCAGGTGGGGGGCCTGGCGGTAGTGCAGGGCCACGCTCGCGCGCTTGGGCTCTACCAGCAACCCCGGATAGTGCGCCGCAAGGTCGTACGCAGCCCGCAGGACGTTCTCCAGGTCTGGCGGCAGAACGGCAGGGTGGGATGTGTCGGTCAGTCGGTATTGGGCACCATGCTCGCTGGCCAGCGGCAGGTGCAGCGGGGCCAGAAATCCGTCGATGTCGGCCTCAGGCCGCCCGGTCACGATGGCCAGCGCGCCGTCCAGATGGGTGTACAGCGATGACAGCGTGGGGACCAGCCCGGAAGCGATGCGCACCGCCTCGGGGCGCGGCGCCAGCTCGGTGAGCGTGCCGTCAAAGTCCAGAAAAAGCGCATGGGCAGTTGTCAGTAGGGGGAGCAGCTGCATGGGCGAAACCTTATCAGACGCAGTGAAGCTGACCCGGGTGAAAGGGTGTTTCAGCGCTGGTAAACGCGCGCAAGGTGTGCGACGGGGTGCAACATCAAGACCTCAGGACTGCTAGGCCCGCTCTTGAAACGCCCGGCTTGTGCCGCCATGTGTAAGAACCTGTTGCGATCCCCGAAAAGATCTTGAACAGGTTCTAAGAGGCCCGCTTTTTGCTCACACCGATTGCCGCACCATGACCGAAGCCCTGCACATCGTCTGCCCCCATTGCCACACCACCAACCGCGTGCAGCGCGCCGACCTGGGCAACGCGCCCGATTGCGGAAAGTGCCATCAGCGCCTTTTCGCGGGGGCGCCGCTGGAGCTGGATGCCACCAGTTTTGACAAGCATGTGGTGCGCAGCCACATCCCCATACTGGTGGACTTCTGGGCGCCCTGGTGCGGGCCTTGCCGCCAGATGGCCCCGGCCTTTGCGCAGGCCGCCCGCGAGCTGGAGCCGCGTGTGCGCCTGGCCAAGCTCAACACCGAAGACCACCAGGCCATCGCGGCGCGCTATGCGATCCGCAGCATTCCGACCATGATTTTGTTTCAGCAGGGGCGCGAAGTGGCGCGCGTTTCGGGCGCGCTGGGGGCTGCGGACATCGTGCGCTGGGTGCGAACAGCGGCAGTTTAAAGAAGACAGGCGCCTCAACGAATTCCGAGTGCCCGGTCCAGTGACACGTTGCCTGCGCCGCGCCCCACCAGGTACAGCATCAGCCCCGCCCATGACAGGTGCGTGGGCCAGGCATCGGGGTACACGAACACCTGGATGACCAGCGTCATGCCCAGCAAGGCCAGGGCCGACAGGCGAGTGAGCAGGCCCAGCACCAGAAGAACAGGGAACAGATGCTCTGCCACGGTGGCCATCTGCGCCGCCAGCTCGGGTGGCAGCAGGGGCAGCTTGTACTCGTCGCGGAACAGCGCATAGGCGCTGTCGGAGATGGTGAACCACCCCTCGACTTTGGTGCGCGCTGAAAGCCAGAAGATGCCTGCAATTGCCACGCGGTTGACCATCGCCAGCAGGCTGTGCGGGGTGAGCGAGGTGGCTGCATCGGCCAGGCGCGCCAACAGCTTGCGCTGGCCTTTGGCGGGTGCAGTGGGGAAAGGTGTGCTGGTGGTCATCAGGGGCTCCTTGGCCTCGGTGTGAATTGGTGTGAGTCAGTGGGTATCAATGCGCCTGCGTCCAGCAAGGTGCCCATCAGGGCCGCAAAGTCTGCTGTGGGCTCGGCCGCAAGGGCTGAAGTGGCGGCGGCCTCCAGCGTCTGGCCTTGGGCGCAGGCGTCCAAAAAGGCCACTCCGGCGCGCGACAGTGGGCGCCACGTCACGGGTGCGTGGGGCCGGGTGAGCAAGGCCCCATCGCCGGTCCAGTCCAGCGGCTCTGTGGGGAGCAGACCTTCGCGGTGGCTCTGCCACAACGCGTAGGCGGGATGCTCGTCGCACCAGGCCCAGCGTGCGGCGGGGTGGGGGCGCAGTTGCACCAGGGGCAATGTATCGGGCGCCTGCTGTGCCAGCCAGTTGCGGTCCACTGCGGTGGCGTCTGCCGCCAGATGGCATTCGGTCCAGCAGCGGTCCAGGCGTGCCACGGCCGGCAGGTAAGGCAGCTCGGCCGCTGGTGCAAAACCGGCCAGAAAGTCAGCGAACTCCGCGCCGTAGTCCATCAGCAGTCCGTCAGCCGGCGGCTGCGTGCGGGCATACACCGCAGCGGCGGCGCGAAACCATTCTTCGCCCACCAGCTGGCACACCGTGGGGTAGCTGGCCTGCAGGGCATCAATGCAGCCCTTGAGCACGGTGTTGCGGTACACGGCAAAGCCGGGCTGGGATTCCAGCGCAGACAGCCACGGTGCGTGCTCGGCATGGCCGAACAACGCGGCAGAGAAGCCGTCCTGGAATGCGCTCAGCTGCATGCTGCCTCCTCGGGCTGCGCCGCTGTGAGCGCGTTGTGGGCCTTGTCGCGCTCGGCCAGCAGTTCGCTGAAGGCGGGCAGATTGTCGTCGCGTTCGATGAGGGTGGGCACGGGGCCTGTGCGCGCGATCACCTGCCCGTACAGCGCCCACACCGCCGGGGCGATGGACGCGTCGTGGCTGTCGATCAGCAGGGCATCGCCATGCACCGGGTCGGCATGGTGGCCCGCCAGGTGGATTTCGGCCACGGCGTGCAGGGGAAAGGCGTTGAGGTAGGTCTGCGCGTCAAAGCCCAGGTTGTTGGCACTGACGTACACGTTGTTCACGTCCAGCAGCAGGGCGCAGCCAGTCCGCTGCACCAGCTCGGTCAGAAATTCGGTCTCAAGCCAGTCGTGGCCGTCGATGTGCAGGTAGTGCGTGGGGTTCTCGATGGCGATGGGGCGCTGCAGCGCATCCTGCGTTCGGGCGATGTTGTCTACGATGCGGTGCAAGGCGGCCTGCGTGCGCGGAAACGGCAGCAGGTCGGGCAGGTACTGCCCGCGCCAGGTGGACCATGCCAAGTGCTCCGAGATGATGACTGGCTCCACCCGCCTTGCAAGGGCTGCCAGTCGCGCCAGGTGTGCCGCGTCGGGCGGAGTATCGGCAGCAAGCGACAGCGATACGCCGTGCAGCGCCACGGGGTGGCGCGCGCGGATGGCCTCCAGCCAGGCCAGGCGGGGGCCACCCTCGGCCAGATAGTTTTCAGGGTGCACCTCCCACCACAGACCCGTGGCGGTGCAGTGCAGCGCCTCGTCATAGTGCTGGGGCTTGAGGCCCAGGCCAGCGGTGAGAGGGCACAGGGCCATCGGTCAGGCCTTGATGGGGGTGAGCGAGCCCATGCCCTTGGGCGTCTTGATGGTGGCGCAGGTGCCTGCGGGCACAAACTTCCAGGCGTTGCCCTGGTAGTCCACCTTGGCGGAGCCCGCACAGGTGGTGCCGGGGCCGGCGGCGCAGTCGTTCTTGCCAGCCATCGAGACGCCGTAGCACTTCTCCATGGCGGGTTTGGCGCCGTCCATGGGGGCGGAGGTGGTTTGGGCCATGGCGGCGCCAGAGGTCAGGGCTACAAGGGCAAGGGCGCCGAGGCTGAGGGTGCGAGTGGTCATGGTACGGTTCTCCGAGGGTTGGGTCAGGGTTGAATCCGATCGGGGTGCAGCGAGAGGCCGCGTTGAACTGCCCGATCTGCGTTGTAATTCGCGCAGCGCAACTTGCGGGTTACAGCGCTGTACGAAAAATTTCGGAGCGGCATGGCGAAACATTTTTTTGCGATGCCTGTAACCCAATGGCTCCGGCATACGAATTTCTTGCAGGGAGACACCATGGAGAGTGTGGAAGAACGCCTGCGCGGCTTGTTGATGCAGGGGCTGGATGCCGACGCAGCCGCCTACCAGCGCTTTTTGAAAGAGCTGAGCGCCCACCTGCGCGCCTTTTTGCGCCGCCGCCTCGCGCAGCGGCTCGATGAGGTGGAAGACCTGGTGCAGGAGACGCTGCTGGCGGTGCACAACCAGCGCCACACCTACCGGCCCGAGATGCCGGTGACGGCCTGGGTGCACGCGATTGCGCGCTACAAGCTCATCGACTGGTTGCGCTCGCATGCCGTCAAAGAGGGGCGCAACGACCCGCTGGACGATGCCGACGAGTTGTTTGCCCGCAGCGACAGCGAGGCCGCCGAAGCCCGGCGGGACCTGGGGCAGTTGCTGCGCACGCTGCCAGACAAGCAACGGCTGCCGATTGAGTATGTGAAATTGGAAGGTTTGTCGGTGGTCGAGACGGCGCGCCTCACGGGGCTGTCGGAGTCGGCTGTCAAAGTCGGCGTGCACCGGGGGCTCAAGGCCCTGGCCGCCAAGATCAGGGGAATGGCATGAAAACCGATGAATTGATCCACCTGCTGGCCACCGATGACCGGCCGGTGCAGCGCAACGCGATAGAGCAGCGCTTTGTGGTGGCCGCACTGGCGGGCATTGCCGGCGCCGGGGTGCTGATGCTGTCCCTGTTCGGTCTGCGCCCAGATCTGCTGGCCACCATGGCGCTGCCCATGTTCTGGGGCAAGCTGGTGTTTGCCGCCGCGCTCGCTGCTGCCGGGCTGACGCTGCTGCGCCGCATGGCCCGCCCTGGCATGGCGCTGGGCCACGCAGCCCTGTGGCTGGCCATGCCGCCGCTGGTGCTGTGGGCCATGGCCTTGTGGGCGTTGTCGCAGGTGTCCGCCGCAGAGCGCATGCCGCTCATCCTGGGCAGCACCTGGCGCACCTGCCCGTTCAATATCGCGGCGCTGTCGGTGCCGGCATTTGTTACAGGCTTTTGGGCCCTCAAGGGCGCTGCCCCCACGCGCCTGGTGTGGACGGGTGCGGGCGCTGGTTTGCTGGCGGGTGCGCTGGGCGCCTTGGTGTACGCCCTGCATTGCCCCGAAATGGCCACGCCCTTCCTGGCTGTCTGGTATGTGGCGGGCATGGCCATCCCGACTGCGCTGGGGGCGGTGCTGGGGCCGCGCCTTCTGCGCTGGTGAGGGGGCGCGGCAAGTGTGCCAAGCGCCCTGGTGGTTCAGGCGCTGACGCGTTTGTTGTAGGCGCGGAAAACCGTGTCCAGCGTCCAGCCCAGCGATTCGTAGAGGGACTGCGCTGTGGTGTTGGTGTGTGCTGTGGTCAGGTCCATGCGCACCTTTCCATGGGTGCGGGCCGTGGCTTCTGCTGCCATCAGCAAGCTGCGCCCGGCGCCTGTCTTGCGGGCGGCGGGGGCCACGAACAGGTCGTACAACGTGTAGATAGGGGCGGCCTCCACCGAGCAGAACGTGGGGTAGAGCTGGCAAAAGCCTACCGCCGTCTGCGACGCATCCAGCGCCAGCAGGATCACCGACTCTTCACGCTCTAACCGCTCCGCGATGAAGGCCTTCGCTCCGGCCAGGTCTGGCGCCTGCTCGTAGAACTGCCGGTAGGCATCAAACAGCGGCGCGACGGTGTCAGCGTCGGCCGGGGTGGCAAGGCGGATGTGAACAGTGGTCATGGAGACGTTGGGATGGCTGTGCGGGCGCGAAACTGCACCAGGTTCTTGCAAGGCTGTACCCCGGATGGAATACAGGCGGACGCGGATTGTAGGAGGGGCTGTCCGCGTCTTGGGCGGTCGCGTGCGGGGTCAGGCAACGTCGCTGCGGGGCTGCAGCCACTGCGCCACCGCTTCCACCCGCGCCTGGTGGATCAACGCACCCACCTGCGGCCCAGCCACGCCCTTGGCAGCTGCCTGCGCTGCAATGTCGCGCGTGACCACCGACTGCACGGCCGCCAGCACAGCCGCCAGCCGCTGGCGCTGCGGGTAGGCGGATTCTTCAAACCCCAGCCGTCCGCGCGCATCGCATTCGCAGGCCAACAGGATGTCGGCGAACCGCTCGGGCTTGCGGATGGCGTCGCAGCGCTCCAGAAGGCGCACCAGCGCGGCGGCCGACAGATCGGTGCTGCGGTGGATGTGGCCGTGCTCGCGGGCCACCACATCGGCCGTCTCGCGGCAGTCCACGGGCACGCGCAGGCGCTCGGCCACGTCTTTCAGCAGCTCCGCGCTGCGCTCCTCATGCCCGATGTGGCGCGGCAGCATATCGGCGGCCGTGGTGCCCTTGCCCAGGTCATGCACCAGGCAGGCAAACCGCACGGGGAGTGGCGCCTGCAGCCGGGCCGCCATGTCCAGCACCATCATCAGGTGCACGCCCGTATCCACCTCGGGGTGGTACTCGGCGCGCTGGGGCACGCCCCACAGGCGCGCCACTTCGGGCAACAGCACCTGCAGCGCGCCGCACTCGCGCAGCACCTCGAACATTCGCGAAGGCTTTTCTTCCATCAGACCCCGCGCCAGCTCCTGCCACACGCGCTCGGCCACCAGGTGGTCCACCTCGCCATGCGCCACCATCTCGCGCATCAGTTGCATCGTCTCGGGCGCCACCGTGAAGTCGGTGAACCGCGCCGCAAACCGCGCCACGCGCAGGATGCGCACCGGGTCTTCGCGAAACGCGTCGGTCACATGGCGCAGCACCCGCGCCTCGATGTCTTTGGCGCCAGAATATGGGTCAAAAATGCCTCCAGCGCTTGTCCCATAAGCGCTAGTAGCTATTGCATTGATAGTGAGATCGCGGCGGGAAAGGTCTTCTTCCAGCGTCACGTCGGGCGAGCTTTCCACCACAAAGCCCCGGTAGCCGCGCCCGCTCTTGCGCTCGGTGCGGGCCAGCGCGTATTCCTCGCGCGTTTCGGGGTGCAAAAACACCGGGAAGTCTCGGCCCACGGGCAGGTAGCCCAGCTCCAGCATCTGCTCGGGCGTGGCACCGACCACCACCCAGTCGTGGTCATTCACCGGCCGGCCCAGCAGCTTGTCGCGGACCGCGCCGCCCACCATGTAGATTTGCATCGGTGTAGTTTAGGACGAGCCCTCGGTCGTATATTCCAGCCCACCATGTCCCTATCGTCCGAACTCACCATTGCCCAGCTCAACCCCGACGGCAGCGTGCCCGTGCCCACGGCGCCCGACGCAGCGGCCAACGCCGCCGCAGAAGCCCTGCGGCGCGAGGCACAGTTCGAAGCCCTCAAGGCCAAGGTGGACGACCTGCAAGAGATCCTGGCCAAGCCGCTCAATGAAATCCTGGCCGACCGCGACAAGTTCAAGGAAGCGATGGCCGCGTGGGATGCCTTCGGCGCCATGTGGATGCTGTCACAGCGCGCCATGAAGCGCGTGGCGTTGGATCTGGCTGCGCAGCAGGGTGTGAGCGACGAAGAGGTGGTGGCGCGTGCGCTGGCCTATGCCAACCAAGTGCTGAACGCGGAGGAGGAAGACCTGGGCGGCACCATTGCCCCCGCCCAGTTAGCGCACATTGCGCGGCACAAGCCGTTTTTGCGCAAGCAGTTCCGGTAGTTGGGCGGGTGCGCCCACGCCTGTTCAGCGGAACACCGGCCTGAAAAAACTCCGCTCATAACTCACGATGCACCCCGTCTCCTCGGCGTAGCGGAACGCTGCCTGGCACTCCGCGTCCTGCATCGACTGCTGGCGGTACACCTCGTAGGCCGCGAGGCTCTCAAACGTGAACAGCGCCAGCGCGATGTTGTTGGCGCCCTCGCTGGGCATGAAGTAGCCGTGGTGCTGGCCGCCGAACTTCTCGACCAGTGGAATCCACAGCTTGCCGTAGTGTTCGAACTCCTTGAGCTTGCTGGTGTTGAGCACGTAGCGCAGGTAGATGGTGACAGCCATGGCGATGCTCAGCCCTCGGTGTGGCGCAGGCGGTACGGCTCTTCGAAGTCCAGAAAGTCCTTCTCGGCCAGGGCTTCGTCGATCCAGGCTTTCACGCCGGGCAGTGCGCGCACGCGGTCTACATAGGCCTTGATGGGGGTGGGTACGGGCAGGGCATATGAGTGCAGGCGCATGCACACGGGGGCAAAGTAGGCGTCGGCCACGGTGAACTCGCCAAACAGCAGGGGGCCGCCGTGCTCCTGCAGCAGTGCACTCCACATCTCTACCAGGCGCTGCACGTCGGCGCGCACGCCGGCTTTGTCGCGCCAGATCAGCGCGCCGGCATCGGCCAGATTCGCCTCAATGTTCATGGGGCAGTTGCCGCGCAGGGCGGTGAAGCCGCTGTGCATCTCGGCGCAGACGCTGCGTGCGCGTGCGCGGGCCTTGGCGTCCGCGGGCCAGAGCTTCTTGTCGGGGTGGGTTTCGGCCACGTATTCGGCAATCGCCAGGGTGTCCCAGACGACCAGATCTCCATCGACCAGTGCAGGCACCTTTCCCGTGGGGCTCACGGGGCTCATCACACGCTTGAACTCCGAATCGGCGTCAAAGCTGTCGAAGCGCACGCGCACTTCTTCAAACGCAATGCCCGCCTGCTTGAGCAGCACCCAGGGGCGCATGGACCAGGAGGAGTAGTTCTTGTTGCCGATGTAGAGCTTGAGCATGGGGGCACCTGAAAAATGAAGGTCAGCCCGCCATGCTAGCGGCTGCGCGATGCGCCAGCGATGCCAAAAAAGGTCTGAATGATGCGCAGCGCGCATCACCGGGCCCCGAGGAGCCGGTCTGGCCGCTCAGACAGGCCAGACTACCCCGTTGTCGTTCAGGATGGCATCGAGCGGCAGGTCGAACTCCTCAGGCTCGAAGTCGTCCAGGTAGCCATGGGTGAAGCCCAGGCCCACCGTGAACGGCTTGGGCTGCAGCGTGGCCAGCGTGCGGTCGTAAAAGCCGCCGCCATAGCCCAGCCGGTAGCCACCCGGTGCGTAGCCCACGCAGGGCACAAACAGCAGCGTAGGCACGATGACCTCGGTGTCCTTGGGCTTGGGGATGCCGTAGGCGTCTTCTTCCATGGGACAGCCGGGGTACCAGGCGTGGAAGGTGAGGGTCTTGTGCTGCTTGTTGACCACGGGCAGGCCGATGCGGCGGCGCAGGGGTTCGTCCAGCAGCTCGCCGTCTTCCTTCCAGCGGTGCAGGGCGGGCAGGGGGTCGAACTCGCCCTTGATGGGCCAGTAGGCGCCAATCACCGTATCGGGCCGGTTCACCAGCCAGATGCGCATCACCTGCTGTAACAGATCGGCCCGTTGTAGGCGATCGGGCAGGTTGAGGCGTTCTTCTATCAATGCGCGCCGAAGGGCTGCTTTGTCCATCAGATAATTCCCCCATGCAATTTCTCAGAGCGATTCTGACACCCCTTGTGGCCGCCACCCTGCTGGCTGCTACCGCGCCCCTTGTCATGGCGCAAAACCGTGGTGACGATACCTTGCTGGAGATGCAGCAGGCGTTCCGCAAGGGCGACCGCAATAAGCTCGCGCAGCTGCTGCCTGCGGCACGCGGCCATGCGCTGGAGCCCTGGGCTGCCTACTGGGAGCTGCGCGTGCGTCTTGGCGAGGCCTCGCCACAGGAGATCCAGTCCTTCATGCAGCGCTACGCCGGCACCTACCAGGAAGACCGCCTGCGCAACGACTGGCTGCTGCTGCTGGGCCAGCGCCGCGACTGGAGCCAGTTTGCCGAGCAGCACCCGAGCTACCGCATGTCGGACGACCGCGAAGTGCGCTGCTACGCCCTCCTGATCGACCAGATCAAGGGTACGGCACCAGCCACCGTGGCCGAGGACGTGCGCAGCAACTGGTATGCGATCCGCGACGCCGACGATGGCTGCACCCACGCCGCACGCGAGCTGTACGGCTACAAGAAGCTCTCGGCCCTGGATGTGTGGCGCAAGGCCCGCCTGGGCGTGGAGGCCAACCGGCCCCGCGTGGTGCGCACGGCGGTCGAAATCGTCTCGCCGGAATCGCTGCCGCAGCTCAAGGATGTGCTCGATGCGCCCAGCAAGTACCTGCTCTCGCGCGCCACTGCCGCTGGCAAGGCCCGGCAGGAACTGGTGCTGCTCGCCCTGTTGAAGCTGGCCACCAGCGACCCGGACAGCGCGGCCTACCAGCTGGAGAACAAATGGGGCGTGCACCTCTCTGCCGAAGAGCGCAACTGGGCCTGGGGCGTGATTGGCAAGACCGCCGCGCAGAAGCTGGCCAGCAACGCCCATGGCTACTTTGCCAATGTGACCAAGGACAGCGACCTCAACGACGACCTGCTGGGCTGGAAGGTGCGTGCCGCCCTGCGCGCTGGCCAGTGGAAGGCCGTGGGCAAGGCGGTGGACGCCATGGGCCCTGAAGGCCGCCAGGACAGCACCTGGGTGTACTGGAAGGCGCGCTCGCTGCTGGCGGGCCGCGTGAGCGATGCCGAACGCGCCGAAGCACGGCAGCTGCTCGAAGGCATTGCCGGAACGCGCGGCTTCTATGAGCAGCTGGCGCTCGAAGAGCTGGGCCAGCGCATCACCACGCCGCCCGCGCCCGCGCCCCTCACCGCCGAAGAAAAGGCCGCCGCTCGCGCCAACCCGGGGCTCAATCGCGCCCTGTACGCCATCCTGCTGGGCCTGCGCAGCGAAGGCGTGCGCGAGTGGAACTACACCACCAACCTGCACCAAAGCGGCGGCATGCCCGACCGCGAACTGCTGGCCGCCGCCGACTTCGCCTGCCAGCGCGAGGTGTGGGACCGCTGCATCAACACCAGCGAGCGCACCAAGAGCGTCGTGGACGTCACGCAGCGCTTTCCCACCCCCTTCCGCAGCGCGGTGGTGGAGCGTGCCAATGGCATCGGCCTGGACCCGGCCTACGTGTACGGCCTGATCCGCCAGGAAAGCCGCTTCATCATGGATGCGCGCTCGCACGTGGGCGCCTCGGGCCTCATGCAGGTGATGCCCGCCACCGCGCGCTGGACGGCCAAGAAGATCGGTCTGAACGGTTTCACGGCCGACCAGATCAATGACCGCGACACCAACATCACCATCGGCACCGCCTACCTCAAGCTCGCGCTGGACGACTTTGCGGGCTCCATGCCCATGGCCGCGGCCGCCTACAACGCAGGCCCCGGCCGCCCGCGCAGCTGGCGCAACGGCCCGGTGCTGGACGCCGCCATCTGGGCCGAGAACGTGCCGTTTGCCGAGACGCGTGACTATGTGAAGAAAGTGCTGTCCAACACCACCAACTACGCAGCCATGCTCACCGGCCAGCCCCAGTCGCTCAAGAGCCGCCTGGGCACGATCGGCCCGCGCGATGCGGCGTTGCCAGAGGTGAACAAGGATTTGCCTTGATGGGCCGGTGGTTGCTATAAATAAAAGAGCTGCTGGCGCTTATCAGGTAAGCGCTAGGGCCTATTTTTGTCAATATTGGGAGGGGTAAGCCATGAGAAAACTGGGTTGGGTGGCCATGGTCGCCCTGGCGATGGCTTTGGGCGCAGCAGCGCAGGCGCAGCCGGTGTACAAGTGGGTCGATGCCGACGGCAAAACCCATTACGGATCGCAGCCGCCGAGTACCTCGCAGGATGCTGAGCCGATGAAGCTGCAGAGCAACAACGGCACCAGTGGCAGCGGTGGTGCAGGCAGCAAGGGCAGCGCCTCTTCTGCTGGCAAGTCGGCGGGTGCCACCCAGTTCAACCCCGACGGCACCAAGAAGATTCCGAAAGACGTCCAGGAATTTGGCGAGGGGCTGAAGAAGGCCCTGGGCACGGTGGACGGCAAGCAAGTGCCGCTCAACTGCGCCACCGCCGTGGACAACATCCACTACCAAGCCGACCTCATGCTGGAAGTGGGCCAGAAGAACGTGCGCGACGGTTACATGGCCCAGGCGGACTTTGACAAGGCGGCACCCAAGATCCGTGAAGCCAAGGGCAAATACAGCGTATCGGACTGCCAGGGCGCATCGGGCAACAAGAAGGCGTTCTACCAGTGCATGTCCAGCAGCAACAACCATGTGACGGGGTGCGACAAGCAGCACAAGCATTGAAGCCGTGCCGAGGCGCTGTGTGCCGTCCCCCAAGAGGGATGCCTGCAGCGGCTCGGTCAAGGGCGTGCCATGGCGGCACTGACTGAGGTGCGTTGCTGCGGTCAGCCGGGATGCCAAGGTCCGGGCGGACGTCGTATCTATGCGTTGTGCAGCATGTCGCCTTGGCGGGTGGCCGCACCGGACCGCACCAGTTCGTCGCTCAGGCTGCCAAGCCATTCAACCTCGGCCTGATCTGCAAAGTGGCGCTCGCGCAGCATGCCGAAGTAGGGCGTGGCCTGCGCCCAGGCAGCCAGGTCCTGGAGACTGATCTGCTGCCATTCCAACAGCTTGTACTTGAGCAGCACCTTGGCCGCATAGAGCGCATGTTTGCCCGGGTTGCGCACAAAACCGTCCAGGCGGCGGCGTGCGCCGTCAATGGCGCGCGACGCATCGACAAACACCGGCCCGTGGCCGGGGATCACGACCTGGGGCGATAGCTGCTCGATCACATCCAGCGTTGCGGCCACCTGGGCGAACGCGTCTTCGCCTTCCAACTCGGGAAACACCACGCCAAAGCCGTTTTCCCACAGCGCATCGGCCGAGATCAGCACACGGCCCTGGGGCTCGAACAAAACCACCGAATGCGGATCGTGCCCCGGCGCGGCATGCACCTGCCAGGGCTTGTCGCCCAGCAGTACGCAGGAGTCGGGCATGAGCAGCGTGTCGGCCCGAAAGGGTGGGCATTCCTGGCCCGTCGGTGTGTAGCTGAGCGCATAGGCATCCCACTGGCGCACATGGTCGGCCTGGCCGGGTGGAATGGCCGTGAGCACGCCGGGCCAGGCCTTTTGTAGCGCGGCATTGCCGCCGCAGTGGTCGCTGTGCAGATGGGTGTTGAGCACACGATCCAGCGCGCGGCCCTGCAGCGCGTCGCGCACCAGCTCCACAGTCTGTTCGGCATGGCTACAGTAGCCGGTGTCCACGATGGCCGTGTCGTGGTGGCCGACGAAGAGGATGTTGTTGGCCGAGAGCCAGCCGCGTTCGAGAACGGTGATTTCAGGGGGCAGGAGATCGTGGGGCGCTGTGGTGGGCATGGGTGCAGGAATTCGGGGCATCGGTGGCGGGCATCAACGCCGCGCCGTGGGCTGCTGCCCAGCGTACCGCAGGTCGCACCTGCCCGAAGTCCTCCAAAACCCGCAGCCTGGCCACCCAGGCTGTGTCAGAACGTCACGCCCGCCACCAGAATCACATTGGCATAGGGCGTGCACTCACCCGTGCGCACCATCACACGGGCTTGCTGGGTCAAGCGCTTGAACTCATCGTGCGATACGGCCTGGGGATCCACCGGCAAGTGGCACCAGGCGGGCAACTGGCCCCCGTTGCGTTCCATCGCCTCCGTGGCGATCACAGCTTTTTCGACCTGCATTTCTTCCAGCACCACCCGCAGCACATCGGCCACGGCGGGTATGCCGGGGGTCAGCGCCAGGTCAATGCGGCGCGGGCCGTTGGGGATGGGCAGGCCCACGTCGCCAATCACCAGCATGTCGCCATGGCCCAGGGTGGCGATGGCGTGGGAGAGTTCGGCGTGCAGCAGGGCGGTGCGTTTCACAGGGGGCTCCAGGCGGGCGGTTGGGGGCTTTGCGCCACGGCGGCGCGGGTGGGGATGGAGGGCTGGGCGCCCGGCTGCGTAACGCACAGGGCCGAAGCGCGGATGCCTTCGCGCACGGCGGCATCGAGCGGCTCGCCACGTGCCAGCGCCACGGCCAGCGCGCCCAGGAAGGTGTCGCCGGCTGCGGTGGTATCCACCGCCTGCACGACCAGGCCAGGGTGGTAGCGGTTGCCTGCCGCATCGGCGGCCACGGCGCCCGCAGCGCCCAGGGTCACCACCACCTGGGCGGGGCCCTTGGCGCGCAGCGCCTGTGCGGCCTGTGCGGCATCGGCGGGGGTGGTCACGTTCTGGCCTGCCAGCGCGGCGGCTTCCACCTCGTTCACGACCAGCGTGTGCACCAGCGGCCACATCGCATCGGGCGGGGGTTGAATCGGTGAGGGGTTCAGCAGCACGGGGCAGCCCGCCGCATGTGCCTGCGCGGCGGCTGCCAGCACCTGGGGCAGCGGGGTTTCAAACTGCAGCACCAGGCCGCCTGCGCCGTGCAGTGCGGTGCCCAGCGCGACGGCATCGAGCACAAACCGGCCATTGGCGCCGGGCACGACCACGATACGGTTCTGCCCTGTGGCCTCCACGGTGATGGCGGCCACGCCGGTGGTGGTTTGCGCATCGGTCTGCACGCCGCTGTGGTCAATGCCGTCGGCGTCGAGCCCGGCGCGCAGCGTCTGGCCGTAGCCGTCATTGCCCACGCGGCCAAACAAGGCCACCTGGGCGCCCTGGCGCGCGCAGGCCACCGCCTGGTTACCGCCCTTGCCGCCGGGCACCAGGTGCAGGGCGTCGGCCAACACGGTCTCGCCAGGGCCCGGCGCATGTTGCACCTGCAGCACCAGGTCCATGTTCAGGCTGCCGACCACGGCGATGCGGGGCGTGTGGGTCGGGCTCATGCCGCACCTCCGGGCGCATGGGCCGTGGAGGCGCGCACGCGCAGCTCGGGCTGCAGCATCACCTTGCGCGCGTCCTGGCGCTTGCCGTCGATGCGCTCCAGCAGCATGTCCACGGCCAGTGCGCCGATGCGCTGCTTGGGCTGGGCCACGGTGGTGAGCGGCGGGCTGGTGAAGGCGGCCAATTCGATGTCGTCAAAACCCACGATGGACAGTGCCTCGGGCACGCGCAGGTCGCGTTCGTGCGCGGCACACAGCGCGCCCATGGCCATGAGGTCGTTACACACGAAGACGGCGGTGGGCGGCTCGGGCGCGCGCAGCACGGCGTGCATGGCTTCGTAGCCACCCTGGCTCGTGAAGTTGCCATGCCACAGCAGGCCCTCCCCCGCGCCGCAGCCCGCGTCGGCCAGCGCGGTGCGCCAGCCGGCAATGCGCTGCTCGCTGGGTGCAATGCCGTCGGGGCCGCCAATGCAGGCAATGCGGCGGTGGCCCAGCGACAGCAGGTGGCGCGTGGCCAGCAGGCCGCCCTGCATGTGGGCGGTTTCCACCAGGTCGCAGGGCTGCTGTTCGGCAATGTCGATTTCGCGGTCCACCAGCACGGTGGGGATGGACAGGCCCGCCAGCTGCGTGGCCAGCGTGGCGTCATGCCCGGTAGAGACCACGATGAGTCCGTCGATGCGCCGCTCGGCCAGCACCTGCAGGTAGGTGCCCTGGCGGTGCGCCTCGTCGTTGGTGTTGCACAGGATGACGTTGTAGCCTGCGCCAAAGCAGCGGTCTTCCACGCTGTGCACGATCTCGGCAAAGTAGGGGTTGGAGCTGTTGGGGATCAGCATGCCCAGCGTGCGCGTGTTGTTGCTCTTGAGGCTGCGCGCAATGGCGCTGGGCACGTAGCCCAGGGCGCGGATGGCGGCCTCGACGCGCTCGCGCCCCTCGGGGCTCACGCGGCGCGTGCCGTTGACAACGTGCGACACCGTGGTGACCGACACCTCGGCGTGGCGCGCAACGTCCTTGATAGTAGCCATGCAAAAAGAAGAATGAGGTCGTTGTTGGTGGGGCAGACGGTCGCGGTAATCAGTCTCTCAGACCTTGGCGCGGCGCTGGCGCAGCGTGTCCACAATGACGGCCGCCACGATCACAAAACCCGTGATGATGCGCTTGCTGGGCTCGCTGGCGCCCACCTGGGCCAGACCCGCCTCCAGCACCGCGATGATGAGCACGCCAAACGCGGTGTTGACCACCGAGCCGCGCCCGCCCATGAGGCTGGTGCCGCCAATCACCACGGCCGCAATCACCTGCAGCTCCATGCCGGTGCCGGCGTTGGGGTCGGCGGCTTCGAGCCGGGCCGACTGCATCAGGCCCGCCAGGCCCGCCAGCAGGCCGGTCATGGCAAACACGATGACGCGGATGGGGCGCGGGTCCACGCCTGCGAGGCGCATGGCTTCTTCATTGGTGCCAATGCCCACCACGCAGCGGCCGAACACCGTGCGCGACAGCACCAGCTGCGCCACCACCACCAGCACCACGGCCAGCAAGAAGGCGAACGAGATGCCGCCAAAGAAGGGCGCTGACAGCCACGAGATCGCATCGCCCACGTACTGCGTGCGTGAATCGGTGACCACATAGGCGCTGCCGCGCACGGCTTCGAGCATGCCCAGCGACACGATGAACGAGGGCAGCCGCCATGCGACGGAAATCATGCCGGTGATGGTGCCGCACACCAGGCCCGTGGCCAGTGCCAGCGCGGCGGCGGCGGGCACCGTCCAGCCCCACTGCAGGATGGCGGCGGCCGAGGTGGCGGCGGCCAGCGCCATCACCGAGCCCACCGACAAATCGATGCCCGCGATGATGAGCACAAAGGTCATGCCCACGGCCATCACGGCCAGGGCCGGGATTTCGTTGGCGATGGTGATGAAGGTCTCGGCGCTCCAGAAGTATTCGGACAGCGACGAGAACAGCGCCACCATGCCTGCCAGCACGGCCAGCAGGCCCAGGTAGGTGCCCAGCTGGCTGCGCCAGACCGAGGCGGAGGAGGGCGCCGCAGCGGGCGCGGCAGGTGCGGTGGGGGCGTTCATGCGGTCACAGGAGAAGAAGTTGAAGGGGTGGTGCTGGTGCGCCCGCCGGGCTCGGAGAACGCGGCTGCCAGCAGCGATTGCTCGGACCACTCGCCGCGCTCGAACACGGCCACCAGGCGGCCCGCGCTCATCACACCGATGCGGTCGGCCATGGCCATGAGTTCGCGCAGGTCCGACGACACCATGAGCAGCGCGCGGCCTTCGGCGGCCATGCGGTCCAGCTCGCCATACAGCTCGGCGCGTGCGCCCACGTCCACGCCGCGCGTGGGTTCATCGAGCAGCAGCACGCGGCCTTCGCGGTGCAGCCAGCGGGCGAACACCACCTTTTGCTGATTGCCGCCCGAGAGCTGCCCCACGGGCTGCTCGGCGCTGCGGCAGCGGATGCCCAGCGTGCGCACAAAGCCTTGCACCAGGCGGCTTTCGAGCCCGCGCTGCAACCAGCCGCCGCGCGACACGGCCGACAGGTCGGACAGTGTGGCGTTGATCCGGATGGGTTGCGACAGCAGCAGGCCCTGGGATTTGCGGTCTTCGGTGACCAGGCCCACACCGGCGGCGATGGCCTGAAGAGGCGAGGCGAAACCACGGGGAATCGTGCGGGGTGCGACCTGGAAAACCGCAGGTTTCTGGTTTGCTATGTTTTGTATAGCTGGTTGCGATTGCGCATCAAGCGCTAGAGGCTGTTTTTGTTCATACTCTGGGTGCAGCGTCACGCTGCCGCGGTCTGCCCGGTCCGCGCCGAACAGCAGGCGGACCAGCTCGGTGCGGCCCGATCCAACCAGCCCGGCAATGCCGAAGATCTCGCCCGCGCGCAGCTCCAGGTTCACGTCCTGCACGGCGGTGCCCCGGCCCAGGTTCTCAGCGCTCATCACCACGGGGCCGACGGGGCGGCGCGGGCGGTGGTCCAGGTCGCTCACCACGCGGCCCACCATGCGCTGCACCAGGTCGTCCTCGCTCATGCCGGCCATGGGGCGCACGTCCACCAGGCGGCCATCGCGCAGCACGGCCACACGGTCGGCAATGCGGCGCAGTTCTTCGAGCCGGTGTGACACGTAGATGATGGCCACGCCGCGTGCGGTGAGGTGGGCGATCTGCTCGAACAGGTAATTGGTCTCGCGCGGCGTGAGCATGGCCGTGGGCTCGTCGAGCACCAGGATGCGTGTGTCGTCCTGCAGGTTGCGCGCAATCTCCACCATCTGCTGCTGGCCGATGCCCAGCTGCGAGACCGGGGTGGCGGGGTCGATGGTGTCGAGCCCGATCTTGGCCAGCTGCGCACGGGCGGCGGCGTGCAGCACATCGCGCTGCAGCCAGCCCAGGCGGTGTGGCAGGCGGCCCATCAACAAATTCTCGGCCACGGTGAGCGTGGGCACCAGGCCCAGCTCCTGCATCACCATGCGCACGCCGTGGCGCTCGGCATCGCGGCGCGACGTGGGGGCGTAGGCCTGCCCCGCCAGCTGCATGCCGCCGCGCGTGGGCTGCTCCAGCCCGCACAGGATCTTGGACAGCGTGCTCTTGCCCGCGCCGTTTTCCCCGGTCAGCGCCAGCACCTCGCCCGCAAACAGCTCCACGTTCACGCCGTCGAGTACGGTGGCGGTGTAGTCCTTGCCTACTGCCTGGATGGCGAGCAAGGGCGGGGACTGAGGAGCGGGCGAGCGACTGGGCATGGGGGCTTGAAGTGGGCGGCTGCAGGGCGGTGTTTATCGGTTGAGCGGGGAACAACGCCAGAAGGGCCTTGTTCGCCGCTCTCGGATTTACTTGCTGTCTTTCGTCACCAGCACCACATCCGTCTTCACCGTGGCGGGCAGCTGGTTCTGCGGCGTCTTGGCGGCCAGGGCCTTCTGCGCCAGTTCGATGCCGAACACGGCCTGCTTGGCGGCGTACTGGTCGGCGGTGGCCAGTACGCGGCCGTCGGCCAACATGGGCTTGATGGCGCCAATGTTGTCATAGCCCACCACCTGCACCTTGCCGGTCTTGCCGGCGGCCTTTACGGCGGCCACGGCCCCCAGGGCCATGCTGTCGTTGCCGGCCAGCAGGGCCACGAGGTCAGGGTGCTCGCGCATCATGCCGGCGGCCACGGTGTTGCCCTTTTCGATCTCCCAGTTGCCGGACTGCACGCCCACCACGGTGATGTTGGCGGCCTTCATGGCGTCCTGGTAGCCCAGGGTGCGCTGCTGCGCATTGAAGGTGGTGGACACGCCTTCGATGATGCCGACCTTGTCACCGGCCTTCAGCGTCTTGGCCAGGTGGTCGCCCACCAGCTTGGCGCCTGCGCGGTTGTCGGGGCCTACAAAGGGCACGGTGATGTTCTTTTCCTTCAGCGCATCGGCATCGAGCTGGTTGTCGATGTTGACCACGATGATGCCCTTGTCGATGGCGGACTTGACCACGGGCACCAGCGCCTTGGAGTCGGCGGGGGCCAGCACGATGGCGCTGACCTTCTGCGCCATGGCTTGTTCGATCATCTTGATCTGGGCCGCCGTGTCGGTCTCGTTCTTGATGCCGTTGGCCACCAGCGTGTATTCCTTGGCGTGGGCCTTCTGGTGCGCCTTGGCGCCGTCTTCCATGGTGCGGAAGAACTCGTTGGCCAGCGACTTCATGATGAGCGCGATCTTGGGCTTGTCCTGCGCAAACGCAGGGCTGGCCAGCAGGCTGCCCACAACGGCGAGGGCGGCGGCGGTCTGAACGGAACGGCGGGTGAACTGCATGGGTGTTGTCTCCAGGTTGGAATGTGGACCAAGGCGACCGACAGCGTGGAGGGAAATTCGCAGCTGATACAGCAAAAAAAGAAATGGCTGCGGGTGCCCGGTGCCTTGTCGCGAACTGGATGATAGCGAAAGCAAACGTTTGCGCAAACGTTTGCTAATCAGTAAAAACCCGAAGATAGGGACATGAGAGCACCAGGTTCCGGCGGATGGCGTCCATGGTTTGCACCAAAGAAAAAGGGCGCCGAAGCGCCCTGGGGAGAGGATGCATGGGGCTGCACTCGGGGCGCACCCCCCCATGAACAGCGTCAAGCCTTGCGCAATTCCCTGCGCAAGATCTTGCCCACGTTGCTCTTGGGCAGCTCGTCGCGGAACTCGATGTACTTGGGGCGCTTGTAGCCCGTGAGGTTCTGGTGGCAGTAGTTCGCCACCTCGTCCTCGGTCAGGGCCGGGTCGTTCTTGATGATGAACACCTTGATGGCCTCGCCCTGCTTCTCGTCGGGAACGCCAATGGCCGCGCATTCGACCACGCCGGGGCACAGGCTGATGACCTGCTCCAGCTCGTTGGGGAACACATTGAAGCCGCTCACCAGGATCATGTCCTTCTTGCGGTCGATGATGCGGGTGTAGCCCTGCGGGTCCATGATGCCGATGTCGCCCGTGCGCATGAAGCCGTCTGGCGTGAAGGCCTTGGCGTTTTCTTCGGGCTGGTTGTAGTAGCCCACCATCACGTTGGGGCCACGGATGCAGATCTCGCCCGACTCGCCCTGGGGCAGGCTGTTGCCTTCGTCGTCCTTGATGGCGATATCGATGCCCGGCAGCGGCAGGCCGATGTTGCCGCTGAAGGTGGTGCTGATCACCGGGTTGTTGGTGCCGATGGCGCAGGTCTCGCTCATGCCCCAGCCTTCGATCATGGTGCTGCCGGTGACCTTCTGCCACTGCTTGGCCGTGCCTTCGCTGGCCGCCATGCCGCCAGCCTGCGACACGCAGAGGTGCGTGAAGTCGAGTGTCTTGAACTGCGGGTTTTGCAGCAGCGCGTTGAACAGCGTGTTCACCGCAGGCAGCATGTGGAAGGGGCGCTTCTTGAGTTCGGCCACGAACTTCGGAATGTCGCGCGGGTTCGGGATCAGCGTGAGGCTGGAGCCTTGGCGGATGGCCAGCAGGCACAGCGTGAGCGCGAAGATGTGGTACAGCGGCAGCGCGGCAATGGAGTTGGCCTTGGAGAGGTCGCCCACCTTGGACAGTGCGGGCGTGAACCACGCCTCGGCCTGCAGCGTGGCGGCCACGATGTTGCGGTGGGTGAGCACCGCGCCCTTCGACAGGCCTGTGGTGCCGCCCGTGTACTGCAGGAAGGCGATGGAATCGAGCGTGGCCTGGCTGGGCGCGAGCGACTTGTGCTCGCCCAGCGACAGCGCCTTCTTGAACGTGACGACCTTGCGGCCGTTGGACAGCGGCAGGTCATACGCAGGCACCATCTTGGCGAGGTGGCGCACGGCGAAGGTGATCCATTTGCCAAACCAGAAGCCCAGCAGGTCGCCCATGGAGGCCATCACCACATGCTTGACGGCCGTGTGGTCAATGACCTCAGCCAGCGTGTGGGCAAAGTTCTCCAGGATCACGATGGCCGTGGCGCCCGAGTCCTTGAGCTGGTGCTCCAGCTCGCGCGCGGTGTACAGCGGGTTCACGTTCACGCAGGTGTAGCCTGCGCGCAGCACGGCCGCCATGGTCACGCCAAACTGCGGGATGTTGGGCAGCATGATGGCCACGCGCGCACCGGGCTCCAGGCCCAGGCTTTGCAGATAGGCACCCAGCGCGGCCGAGCGGCGATCCAGCTCGCCGTAGGTCATCCACTGGTCCATGCAGACCGAAAACGGGCTGGATGCGTGTTTGCGGAACGACTCTTCCAGCAGGTGGGCCACAGAGCGGTATTGCTCGGGCTTCACGTCGTGTGGGACGCCCGGGGGGTAGCTCTTGAGCCAGATCTTTTCCATGCGCTTGTTTCCTTGTGCTCGCCAAATGCCATTGATAGGTGGGCACAGATTGTGGAAGGCGGGCGCGTAACGGGCTATCGGGCTTGTCCTAGTGTGCTGGCGAGCTGGGTCCCGCAGGTGACAGGATCGGCATCGAACAATTGGTCCATCAGCGCCCGCTCGCGCTGCTCGATGGTGGCCAGGAACTGCTCCACCCCGCCGCGCTGGCGAGCGAGCTGGCCGAAGGTGTCAAACCCTGCCTCCAGAAACCTCTGCAGCGCGCCCATGCCGGCCGCGTTGGCCGGGCCCCGCATCATGCGCAGCATCATCCGCAGGCCGGGGGTGCGCGTGAGGCGCGCCAGGTCATTCCCCATGGCCAGCACGCGCTGCAGCTGCTGCGCTCGTGCATGGCGCTGGCCCACAGTGCGCCAGGCTGCGGTGTAGCGGATGGCGTCGCTGGCTGCGTTGGCTTCATGCACCAACCACGCGCGGCCCATGTCCTGGTCCAGTTCCTCGGTCTGTGCGTGCAGCACGGCCAGGGCCACGGCGGTGGTCACCACTGGCTGGGGGAACATGGTCTGCAGCGTGCCCGCAATGCGGCCAAACTGCAGGTCGCGGTCGGTGTAGTCGGTGTCGCTGTACAGCTCTTCCAGAAAGAACTGCGCTGCGGGTCCGAACGCGGGCGAGCCCATCAGGTCCGCATAGGTGCCCCGAAAGCGCCGCGCCTGCAGGCTTTTGACGCTGCCCACCGCCGCCCCCAGCGCCGGGTCGCCCGTGCGGTGCAGGCGCAGGGCGGTCACGTCGGCGATGCAGTCGCGGATGGTCTGGGCGGCATCCATGGGGCGGGTTCCTTTCTGCGTTCTGCGGGGTGCGGTGTCGGGCGGTGGTCAGACCGCACAATGCGGCTGGTCCATTACAACATTTGCCCATTACCACCATGATCGCGCGCTGGCAACGAATCCTGCTCCTGTTCATCCTGCTGACCATGGCCGCCTGGCTGGTGTGGCAATGGCCCCATTCACCGTTGCGTGCCGTGCTGGGGGCACTGGTGCCGCTCGGCATTTACCTGGTGGTGATGGCGGTGGAGTTTGTGCTGATGCACATCACCAACCGTGCCGATGCTGCGCCCCGCGCCCGCCTGTCGCAGGTGGTGGGTGCCTGGTGGGCCGAGGTGTGGGTGGCGCTGATGGTATTTTGCTGGCGCCAGCCGTTTCGCCATGATTCCGTGCCCGACTGGCTGCCTGCACAGCCGACGGGAAAGCGCGGCGTGGTGCTGGTGCATGGATTCATGTGCAACCGGGGCCTGTGGCTGCCGTGGTTTGCGCCTTTGCAGGCGCGGGGGCATGCCTATGTGGCGGTGAATCTGGAGCCGGTGATGGGCTCGATTGACGAGTACGCGGACATCATTGAAGACGCTGTGCGCCAAGCGACGGCGGCCACGGGCCAGGCGCCGGTGCTGTTGTGCCACAGCATGGGGGGCTTGGCGGTGCGGGCGTGGCTGCGGGCGCACCAGGCGGATGGGCGGGTGCACCGAGTGTTGACGCTGGGTACGCCGCATGGGGGCACGTGGCTGGGGCGTTTCAGCCGGGCGGTGAATGGGCGGCAGATGAGTCTGGCGGGGGATTGGGTGGTGGCGTTGCAGCGGGCGGAGCCTGCGGGGCGGGCTGCGTTGTTTACCTGTTGGTATTCGAACTGCGACAACATTGTGTTTCCCGCGAGTACCGCCAGTTTGCCGGGGGCGGACAACCGGTTCGTGGAAGGGGTTGCGCATGTGGAGATGGCGTTTGATCCGGGGGTGATGAAGGCTTGTCTTGAGGAGATGGGGCGGAGGTGATTTTTTGATTGTTTTGGCCTCTAGGGATGTCCTGCATAACCCTCGCGAGTCGGTGGTAGTGCGGATCGGGACAGACCGCAAGGCGTCTTTTTGCAGCCAATAGCGGTGCTATTGGCAAGAAAAGCAACGCAGCGGACTGCCCGAGACCGCGCTGCCACAGACCGCAGGGAGTTATGCAGGACATCCCTAGCGCTTATGTATAAAGCGCTAGCAGCTATTGTTTTCATAGTCATCGAGTTTCCGTCTACCGTTCGGGCTGAGCCTGTCGAAGCCTGGGCGCGCTGGTTTGAAGCGCATGCTTGTGGTGAGTGCGGAGGCCGGGAGTCGCCCCGGCGGGCGAGGTACTTGTTCTTTGCTTCGCCAAAGAAAAGTACCCAAAAGAAAGGCGACCCCCAGTCTGCGACCCCTTCGCGTTGCGAAGGGGCAAACCTGCGGCGGGGCGATTGCGGGGTGCGCCGTGTGGAACTCGCTTTGCGCCTGCGGCGCGCCGCTCGGACAACCACGGCGAGTCAGTTCACAAGGCATGGGCGCTTCGACGCCCATGCTTACCCCACAACCGCCCCGCCGCAAGCGCAGCCAGCAGGGGGTTGGGCAGTCGAACATCCAACAGCCGAACAGGCAAGCAACCGCACGGGCCTTTGCTGCGCTCGGCCCCATCTCGCGGGCGCAAGCGCCTCGCGCTGCGCAGGCTGGGCCGAGTGCAGCGATGGCCCGAATGGATGTCCGATTCGCGGGTTCCCTTCTGTATGCGCCTGGGGCGCGCAGGGCGCGGGGTGGGCATGGGCGTCGGAGCGCCCATGCTTTGTGAACTGACTCGCCGCAGTTGTTTGAACGTAGCGCGTCAGCGCGCAGTGAGTTCTGCGGCGCACCCCGTGACCGAGCACCCCAGGTTGCCCCGTAGCGCAGCGAAGGGGTCGCAGACAGTAGGGTCGCTCTTTCATTGGTGACTTTCTTTCGGCGACGCGAAAGAAAGTTACTCGCATGCCGGGCGACTCCCGGCCTCCGCCCTGAAACACAGGCACGCCCTCCAAACTAGCACGCCAAAGCTTCAAGAGGTTCAGCCCGTACGGCCGCTGAATGCTATGAAAATAGTAGCTATTGGTGCTTTATAGAAAAGCGGTAGCAGCCAATTTCATTCGAAAAGTCAAGCCGCCACAGCCTCCCGCTCATCCGCAGCAAACTCTGGCAACCCCCGCAGCCGCTCATAAATCGGCGCAAAGTCCGCCGCAGTCATCTCAAACAACTGCTCAAAACTGTCGATCACAAAATACGTCTGCTGGTACGTATCGATCTTGTACTTCGTGCGCATCGTCCTCTCCAGCGCCAGCGGAATCCGCTGCGGCTCCGGGCTCTGCACCGAATACGCCAGCTCGCCCGACGAACTCAAAATCCCCGCGCCATACGCCCGCAACTGCCCCGCCTCGCGGATCAGCCCGAACTCGATCGTGTACCAGTACAGGCGGCTCAGCATTTCGCAAGACCCCAGCCCCTGCGCCTTCAGACCCCCCTGGCCGTAGCGCTGCACATAGTCGGCAAACACCGGGTTGAACAGCAGCGGCACATGCCCGAACAGGTCATGAAAAATGTCGGGCTCGACGATGTACTCGAACTCCTCGGGCTTGCGGATCCAGTCCGTCACCGGGAACTTGCGGTTGGCCAGCAGCGTGAAAAACGGCACCTCAGGGATCAGCCCCGGCACGCCCACCAGCTCCCAGCCGGTCGCTTTGTAGAGGCGCTCGTTCACCTCTTCAAAACGCGGGATGCGGTCGCTCGCGCCCAGTGAGGGCAGGGCGTCGATGAACGCTTGGCTCGCCAGGCCCGGCAGCAGGGCGCGCTGGCGCTCGTACAGACGGCGGTAGGTGTCGTGGTCGGCGGCGGTGTAGGCCGCGTAGTCCTGCGGGCAGGTGTAGTCCGCGTTGGCACGCGAGTAGTCGCCACGCGGTGGGCGGGTGGATTGGCCATAGACGACAGGGGCTTGTCCCATTTTTTTCTCCTTTGCCGCCATGGTCGGCGCACCGCGACGGGGGTGCGCACCAGCCCAAGCGGCTGCTAATCGATCTTGATCTTTGCGGCCCGGATCAGGAACTCGTACTTGCTGTTTTCCGAGCGCACAAACTGCGCAAACCCGTCGAGCGTCAGCTCTTCGGGCGTGATACCCATCTTCTTGAACTTCTCCTTGCCAGCGGGCGAATGCATCGCTGCCGAGAAAGCGTTGGCATAGCGGCGCGCGTCGGCATCGGGCAGCGAGGCGGGGGCAAACAGGCCGAACCAGGTCGAGACGTTGAAGCCCTGCACGCTGTCGTTGATGCTGGGCACGTTCGGCAGCGCCTCATTGCGGCTCAACGTGGTCACGCCCAGCGCCAGCAGCTTGCCCGACTGGATCTGCGGCAACGCCGAGGCCAGGTTGTCAAACACCATCAGCACCTGGCCGGATTCCAGCGCGGCCAGTGCGGGCTTGGAGCCCTGGAACGGCGTGTGGCCCATCTTGGTGTTGGTGAGCGACTTGAACATCTCGGCCGAAATGTGGCCGATGCTGCCGTTGCCGCCCGATCCGTACTTGGCCTGGTCCGGGTTCTTCTTGAGGTACTGCACCAGCTCCGGCGTGGTCTTGATGCCTAGCTTGGCGGCCTGCGCCGCGCTTACCACCAGCACGTTGGGCGTGCGCGCCACGAGGGCGATGGGCTTGAAGTCCTTGAGCGCGTTGTAGGGGAAGTTCTTGTACAGCCAGGGATTGACGGCGTGGGTGGCCACGGCGCCCATCAGCACCTGGTTGCTGGTCTTGGGTGATTTGGCGACCTGGTCCGCACCGGTACTACCACCCGCCCCCGGTTTGTTCTCCACGGTAATGGAGCCAAGCTGGGCTGCAGCACCCTCGGCCACGATGCGGGCCGAGGTGTCCAGCGGACCACCAGCGGGGTAGGGAACCACGATGGTGAGCGGGGCAGAGGGGCTTTGGGCCATGGCAAAGGTGGCCACACAGGTCAGGCCAACACTGAACAGGGTGCTACGGAGCGACATCGGGATCCTTTTGAGTTCCGGGGAGCGCGCAGTATAGGCACCTGCTCAGGGTTAACCCTGGATGTCTGATGTCTTAGGTGTTCAGCACGCCACGGCGGATCTGGTCGCGCTCCAGCGACTCGAACAGCGCCTTGAAGTTGCCTTCACCAAATCCGTCGCGGTAGTCGCCCTCGCGCTGGATGAATTCGAAGAACACCGGGCCGAGCATGGGGGTGGAGAAAATCTGCAGCAGCAGGCGGGGCGTGCCGTCGGCCGTGGTGCCATCGAGCAGAATGCCGCGCGACTGCAACTCAGGCACCGGCTGGCCGTGGCCAGGCAGGCGGGTGTCCAGCATTTCGTAATAGACGTCGTTGGGCGCCGTGGCCAGTTGCACGCCGGCCATGCCCAGCTTGTCCACCACGTCCTGCAGGTTGTCGCAGATCAGCGCGATGTGCTGGATGCCTTCGCCGTTGAACTGCATCAGGAATTCTTCGATCTGGCCACCACCCTGCTTCGATTCTTCGTTCAGCGGGATGCGGATCTTGCCGTCGGGCGCCGTCATGGCCTTGCTGGTCAGGCCGGTGTATTCGCCCTGGATGTCGAAGTAGCGGATCTCACGGAAGTTGAACAGCTTCTCGTAGTAATTGGCCCAGAAGCCCATGCGGCCGCGGTACACGTTGTGCGTAAGGTGGTCGATGAGGTTCAGGCCATGGCCCACGGGGCGGCGGTCCACGCCTTCGATGAACTCGAAGTCGATGTCGTAGATGGACTTGCCGTCTTCAAACCGGTCGATCAAATACAGCGGTGCGCCGCCAATGCCCTTGATGGCGGGCAGGCGCAGTTCCATGGGGCCGGTGGGGATCTCGATGGGCTGGGCACCCAGTTCCAGTGCGCGGTTGTAGGCCTTGTGGGCGTCCTTCACGCGGAAGGCGAGGCCGCAGGCCGACGGGCCGTGTTCGGCGCCGAAGTAGGCGGCCTGACTGTGGGGCTCGCGGTTCAGGATGAAGTTGATGCCGTTCTGGCGGTACAGCACCACATCCTTGGAGCGGTGCTTGGCGACCAGGGTGAAACCCAGCTTTTCGAACACGGCCTCCAGCACGCCGGGCTGGGGCGAGGTGAATTCGACGAACTCGAACCCCATCAGGCCCATGGGGTTGTCCCAGGCTTCCAGTTGGGCGGCGGTTTCTTGGGGCAAGGCGGCGTTCATGGGGTGTCTCCGGCATTCGTTGAGGAATGTCATGGACTGTAGGCGCGCCCTGCCTCATGTTTCTGGCGAAATCAAGAGGCTTTGGCCTCCAATTTGCAGGAATATTGTGAATGATCAAATTTCAGCGCAAGACGAGGGCGCTACCCCGGTATGTGGCGGCTGACTCTTGCGTGGGGCCAGGGGAGCTCAGGAGCCTGACGCAGCAGGTGGCAGGCGCCGCAGCGCCAGGGCGGCGTCGATGCGCTGCTGCTCCTCGGCAGAGAAAAGCTGCTGGCGCAGTCGCTGTAGCGCGGGGCCTTCGCCTTGTTGGGTGCGCGCCTGGGTGTATTGGTCGAGCCGTTGCTGCCAGTGTTGTTCTTCCCGGTCGAGCTGGGCCATCGCGTGGGCGGCGGCCTCGCCGTATTGCGCACTGCGGGCCGCGTGGCGGGTACGCTCATCGGTGTTTTGCGCGTTGAACGCGGCGGTTTGGGTGGCGGCGTTCAGGTGTTCGGTGGTGGCGGCGCGCTCGGCGCGGCGTGCTTGGGGCAGTTCGTTCTCTGCATCGCGCAAGGCCTGGGCGCGTTGCTCGGCGGTGAGCTGGGGGTTGCGTTCGATTTCCAGGCGTGCCAGGGTGTAGCGGTCCAGTTCCGCCTCGCGGGCGAACAGGGCGTCGTGCTCGGGGCCGTCAAAAAACTGCTGGCGCACCTTGTGGCGCGCTTCCAGCGCCTCGCGCAGGGCACCGGGGTCGTTCGGGTCCTGGGGAGGGCGCAGTTGGCCCAGGGCCACGCGGTAGTCCACATAGCGCTCGGCCAGCGCCAACGCACGCGTAGCCAGGGCTGCCGGGAAGTATTTGCCCACCAGCGCCGCCAGGCGTTGTTTGAGTGCGGCGGGGTCTGTCGCGCCGTCCTCCAGGGCTTCTGTGAGCAGTGCCTCCAGCGTGTCGCGCAGGCCGTGCGTCAGCAGGGGGTCTTCACCGCGGTCGGGGTCGGTGGCGCGGCGGGTGGCAAAGAAGCTGCTCTCCATGGGCCGCGCCGACAGGGTCTGGCCTGCACCGCCGGTTGGCGCTGCCGCCGCGCCGGGCACCGAACGCGGGTCCACCGCGCCCGGCAGGCCTTGCTGTGAACCCTGCCACCAGACCACGGCGGCCGTGGCGGCGACCAGGGCCACCCCTGCGGCGAAGGCGCGGGCGCGGTTCACGGCTTACAGGCCCTGTGCCTTGAGGCGGTTGGCGTGCTGGCGGTACAGCGTCACCGGGTCGGTGGAGAACCAGTCGCGCAGGCCCAGCAGTTGGTTCACTTCGTCGAGGTGGTTCTGCCGGTAGTCGCCCAGGTGTTTGCCCAGGCGCGAGGAGCAGGCCGACACCAGGCCGTCGTTGGCTTCGCCGAAGACCAGGCCCAACACGCCCAGCAGGGCGTCGCTCGCATCCAGCACGTTGGTCAGGGTCTTGGTGCCCGTCCAGGAGTAGTAGCGCACGCCGTTGACGAGTTCTGCGCCGCTGCCGCAGCCAGAGGTGGGGACGCCTTGCGGAAAGCGTCGGTTGAAGGCGGCGGAACCGGCGGTGGTGAGCGAGTCCAGCGCGGCGGTGGGCATCTGTGGCAGGCCCGAGCCGCCCGAAGTCAGGTTGATCAGCGCGACCAGCGCCGACGCCGCCCCGTTGGCGATGGTTTCGGAGACCGAACCCGCGGGTGCCACGCCACGCATGATGTCCGCCACCCGCGATCCCCGGTTGACCCCACCGACCGAGGTCACCGAGGCAACCTTGCCCGGCGCCACCCCGGCCACGTAGCGCGCCGTAGGCCCGCCGTGTGAATGCCCCACCAGGTTCACCTTGGCCGCGCCGGTGATGGCCAGGATGGTGTTCACCTGTGCGAGCAGCTGCTCACCCCGGACCTCGGTGCTGTTGGCGGCCGACACCTGGGCCACGTAGACCTTGGCGCCGCCCTGGCGCAGGGCGTCAGGGATGCCGTAGAAGTAGTCGACACCCAGGGCCGAATCAAACCCGAAAAGCCCGTGCACAAGCACGATGGGGTAGCGGGTCTGGGTGGTGCCCGTCTGGGCTTGCGCGCTGGCGCCGACGAGCAGCAATGCGGCGGTCGCGGCCAGAACAAATCGCCGCAAAAAGCGGCTGAGGAATCCGGTCATGCAGTTGTCTCCATAGGTATGGTTTTTGTATTCGCAAAAAAGAACGACCGTTCGTTTTTGCGAGGTTTATTCTTCTTTTCTTCCTGTGGAGTCACTATCGGGACATACCCGAGCCTGCAATTCAGAAGGCGCGAAAAGTCAAAACTTCATAAAATCTTGCGCCATGCAAGCTTTAAACGCACTCGACAAGCTGGACAGGGCCATCCTGCGCCGTCTGCAAGAAAATGGCCGGGAGACGTACGACGTCATCGGTGAGCAGGTGGGCCTGTCGCCCAGTGCGGTGCTGCGCCGCGTCAAGCGCCTGGAGGAAAGCCGTGTCATCGACCGGTACGTTGCATTGGTGCCCCCCGAGGCCGTGGGCCTGGGGCTGACGGCCTACCTCAACGTCCGGCTCGAAAAACACACCGAAAGCCACAAGCGCAACCCCATGGACCTGTTCCGCGCCAGCGTGCAGACCTGGCCCGAAGTGGTGGAGTGCGCGTCGCTCACGGGCGAGATGGACTACCTGCTGCGCGTGGTGGTGGCCGACATGGCGCACTACAGCAGGTTCATCATGGACACGCTGCTCAAACACCCCAGCGTGCAGGACTGCAAGACCAGTTTTGTGCTGGACCGCGTGAAGGCGACCACAGCCGTGCCGGTGTAAATAGGCTTTTGAACGGGTGCTGAAGGTGCCGCGAGCGTGACACCCCATGTTGCCCCGCGCCCCATGCCGCTATACCCTTGCGGGAAGCCGTTGGTGGAGGCGCCCAGCTTGCCAAGTGGGGCAGGAGTGCTGTGTGGAACAGGTTTGAGCTACCTCACTAATTTGTTGCAATGCAGCATTTTTGCTGGAAATAATGAGGGAAAACCCTTATATTTGCAGCCATGATCGCAACCAAAGACTGGCTCAAGGCATCCTGGTATGCAGGCAGGGATATGCTGCGCCCGGTGATGGGCGAATCGCCTGCCCATGAAACTCGCGTCAAGCAGGAGGTCCCCGTGATGGTTCCCATTCGTGCCCTGGGTCCCTCCTACCGGGAGCGGATCACCCAACATTTGCTCCAGCTGGAGCCCGCAGACCGCTACCTGCGTTTTGGCTACGCCGCCAACGACGAGCAGATCCGCCGCTATGCCGAGCAGCTCGACTTCAACCGCGACGAGATCTTCGGCATCTACAACCGCCGCCTCGAACTGATCGCCATGGCGCATCTGGCCTTCTCGGAGCACCCAGAGTACAAACATTGCGCCGAATTTGGCGTGTCGGTGCTCAAGCAGGCGCGTGGCCGGGGCTTCGGCGCACGCCTGTTCGAGCGGGCCGTGATGCATGCGCGCAATGAAGGTGTGAACATGGTTTTTATCCATGCGCTTTCCGAAAACACCGCCATGCTGAAAATTGCCCGCAAGGCCGGTGCCACCGTGCGCCGCGATGGTTCGGAGTCCGAGGCTTACCTCCAGATCGAACCGGCCAGCCTGGACACGCGCATGACCGAGATGGTCGAGCAGCAGTTCGCCGAGGTGGATTACCAGATCAAGAAGCAGGCCAAGCAGTTCTGGGACTTTTTGGCCAGCGTGCAGGAAGTGCGCAGTGGCGTGCAGCACGCCCGCCACCAATCTGCTGAATAGTCCGTCCATCCATCCCAAGGTCGCGCTGTGCGGCCTGCGGGGTTTGCGTAGCGGGCCGTCACAACTATCCGCTATCCTAGGGGCCTGATTCACTACCGCACGTCGTGCACTCCAGTGTCTGACCCGCATCCCGCGCACCCCGGGCGACCACCCGAGAGGGAAGACAAGCGCACCTTCCTGCAGAAAGTTGCCGAGTTCATCCATCCGGGGCCAGACTCCACGGAAGAACTCATTGAGACCCTGGCCGAGGCCGAAGACAACCAGGTCATTGGGGCCGATTCGCGCGTGATGCTGGAGCGCGTCATCCGCATGGCCGATATGACGGCGGGCGACGTGATGGTGGCCGCCCCGCGCATGGACCTCGTCAACATCGACGCACCGTTTGACGAGATGCTGCACCTTGTCATCAACACCGCGCACTCGCGGTTTCCGGTGTACCAGGGCGAGCGCGAGAACATCATCGGCATCCTCATGGCCAAGGACCTGCTCAAGTTGCAGCGGGCGCCGGAGCTGAATATCCGAGCGCTGCTGCGCCCGGCCGCCTTTGTGCCTGAAAGCAAGGGCCTGAATGACCTGCTGCGCGAGTTTCGCGGCAACCGCAACCACCTGGCCATCGTGATCGACGAGTTTGGCCGCATGGCCGGGCTCATCACCATTGAAGACGTGCTCGAACAGATCGTGGGCGAGATCGAGGACGAGTTCGACATCCCCGAAGACGACGGCGACATCTTTGGCCTGGCCGACCGCACCTACCGGGTGAGTGGCGACACCTCGGTGGAGCGGGTGTGCGAGGCGTTTGATGTGCTGGTTCAGGGCAGCGACCCCCATGAAACCTTCGAAACCATCGGCGGCCTGATTGCTCATGAAATGGGCCATGTGCCCAAGCGCGGCGAGCACCTGCAGCTGAGCGGCCTGCACTTCGTCGTGCTGCACACCAAGGGCGGCGCCGTGCGCTGGTTCAAGGTGTCGCGGGTCGAAGAAGCCAGCGCCAGCGACTGATGGCCCGCGCTACCTCCACGCCGGGGCTGCCGCTGGCCCTGCAGGCGCTGCTGGCCGTGGCTGCTGGCGTTGCGCAGGCGGCCTCGCTGGCCTGGCCCTGGAGCGGTGAGCCCCTGTGGTGGCTGCAGATCGCCTCCATGGCGGTGCTGGCCTGGCTGGTGCGACCACATGCCACGGTGTCTGTCTCCTGGCAGCGCGGCGCGGTCATCGGTGGCCTGTTTGCCACGGCCTGGCTGGTCGGGACCTTCTGGTGGCTTTTCATCTCCATGCACACCTACGGCGGGCTGGCAGCGCCGCTGGCCGTGGCGGCGGTGCTGGGGCTGGCGGCGTTCCTCGCCAGCTACTACGCGGCGATGTTGGGGATTTTTTGCCGCCTGGCGCTTACCAGTAAAGCGCTAACAGCTATCACTTTTGGAGCATTCTGGCTGGTGGCCGAACTGGCGCGTGGCACCTTGTGGACGGGGTTCCCATGGGGCGCTGGCGGTTATGCCCATGTGGATGGGCCGCTTGCGGCGCTGGCGCGCTACGGGGGCGTCTATGGGCTGGGGACGGTTGCTGCGATGCTGGCGATGGGGGCGGTGCAAGTGCGGCGCGCCGACTTCCGTGGCTGGCGCCTGTGGGCGCTGCTGCTGGCGTTGGGGGCAGCGCTGGCCCTGGCCACGGTAGACCGCTTTTGTGCCATCCATCTCTGCTCCACACCCCTGCAGCGCTCCGCGCCTTCCCTGAGTCTGGAGCTTCTGCAGGGCAATATCCCGCAGGACGAGAAATTCCAGTCGGGCAGCGGCGTGCCGCTGGCACTGAAGTGGTATGCCGAAGCGCTGCGCGACGCCAAGGCCGACTTGGTGGTGGCGCCGGAAACCGCCATCCCGCTGCTGCCCCAGCAGCTCATACCGGGCTATCTGGAAGGCATCCAGCAGCGCTACGCGCAGGGTCCGCAGGCCGCGCTGCTGGGCATTCCGCTGGGCGACGAGGCGCAGGGCTACACCAATTCGGTGCTTGGCATGAGCCCCGCCACCGGGGCCACGCCCTACCGCTACGACAAACACCACCTAGTGCCGTTTGGCGAATTCATCCCGCCCTTTTTCAGGTGGTTCACGGCCATGATGAACATTCCGTTGGGGGACTTCAACCGGGGTGTGGTGGGGCAGCCCTCCTTTGCCTGGGCGGGCCAGCGCATTGCGCCCAACATCTGTTACGAAGACCTTTTTGGCGAAGAGCTGGGGGCTCGTTTCATCGACCCGGCTCAGGCGCCCACGGTGTTCGTCAACTTCAGCAACATCGGCTGGTTTGGCGACACCGTGGCCATTGACCAGCACCTGCAGATCAGCCGCATGCGTGCCCTGGAGTTCGAGCGTCCCATGGTGCGCGCCACCAACACCGGTGCCACCGCCATCATCGACCACCGGGGTGTGGTGACGCACCAGCTGGCGCGCACTACACGCGGCGTGCTCAAGGGCGAGGTGCAAGGCCGGGGGCTGGATGCGCAAAGTGGCTGGGCCATCACGCCCTACGCCTGGTGGGTGTCGCGCTGGGGCCTGTGGCCGCTCTGGATGTTCGGGGCGCTGGTGTTGGCGCTTGGCGTGTGGGCCAGAAACAAGGACATGGGGGCGCGCCGCCATTGATCCAGGTCAGGCGCCGACAGGGCGGGGCGGGTGGCTTGGCAGGCCATTGTTTAGAGGCAGCTCCCTATGCCTTGATAATAGAGCCCCGCAAGACGGGGCTGTATTGCATACAACGATGATTTGAGGCGGGCCAACCGCTGTTCTGGAGCACGACTGAAAATGGCAGATTCCTTTTCCTACGAACAACTGATCGCCTCGGGCGAGGGCCGGCTGTTCGGCGCCGACAGCGGGCGCCTGCCGCTGCCGCCCATGCTGATGTTTGACCGCATCACGCACATCGACAGCGATGGTGGCGCGCACGGGCTGGGAAAGATCCGCGCCGAGCTCGATGTCAAACCCGACCTGTGGTTCTTTGCCTGCCACTTTCAGGGCGACCCGGTCATGCCCGGCTGCCTGGGGCTCGATGCCATGTGGCAGCTCATCGGTTTTTACCTGACCTGGCTGCAGCTGCCCGGCCGGGGCCGTGCGCTGGGTGCGGGCGAGGTCAAGTTCACGGGCGAAGTGGGCCCGGACGTGAAGCTCGTCACCTACGAAATCGACATCAAGCGCGTCATCAAGCGCAAGCTGGTCATGGCCATTGGCGATGCCCGCCTGCTGGCTGATGGCAAGGAAATCTATGTAGCCAATGACCTGCGCGTGGGCTTGTTCAAGCGCGAGGAAGACGGCAAGGACGCAGCATGACCACCAAGAAGCGCGTAGTCATCACCGGCGCGGGCATCGTCTCGTGCATCGGCAACGACCTGGCCACCGTGGAAGCCTCCCTGCGCGAAGGCAAAAGCGGCATCAAGGCCGTCGAAAAATTCACCGAGCTGGGCCTGCGCAGCCAGGTGGGTGGTGCGCCTGAGATCGACATCGAGGCGCGTATCGACCGCAAGCAGCTGCGCTTCATGGGTGATGCGGCCGCGTATGCGCAGATCGCGCTCGAAGACGCCATTGCCCAGGCGGGTCTCACGCCTGAGCAGGTGAGCCACCCGCGCACCGGCCTCATCATGGGCTCGGGCGGCGGATCGCCTGCCAACCAGATCGAGGCGGCCGACACGCTGCGCGAAAAGGGCATCCGCCGCGTCGGGCCCTACCAGGTCACGCGCTGCATGAGCTCCACCGTGTCTGCCTGCCTGGCCACCAACTTCAAGGTCAAGGGCATCAACTACTCCATCACATCGGCCTGCTCCACCTCGGCCCACTGCATCGGTGTGGCCGCGCAGCAGATTGCCTGGGGCATGCAGGACGTGATGTTTGCGGGTGGTGGCGAGGAATTGAGCTGGGGCATGTCGCTGCTGTTTGATGGCATGGGTGCCATGTCCAGCAAGTACAACGCCACGCCCGAGAAGGCCTCGCGCGCCTACGACGCGAACCGCGACGGTTTTGTGATTGCGGGTGGTGGCGGTGCCGTGGTGCTGGAAAGCCTCGAACACGCCCAGGCGCGCGGCGCCACCATCCTGGCCGAAGTGGTGGGCTTTGGCGCCACCAGCGATGGCGAAGACATGGTGGCCCCCTCGGGCGATGGTGCCATTGCCTGCATGCAGCAGGCCATGGAAGGGCTCGACGCCCCCATCGACTACATCAACACCCATGGCACCTCCACGCCGGTGGGAGACATGCAGGAAGTGCGCGCCATGCGCGCCCTGTTTGGCGACAAGGTGCCGCCGTTTTCGTCCACCAAGTCGCTCACGGGCCACTCGCTGGGTGCCACGGGTGTGCAAGAGGCCATCTACTGCGTGATCATGCTCAACAAGGGCTTCATCGCCGGTTCCGCCAATGTGGAGACGCCCGACCCGGCACTGGGTGACATGCCCCTGGTTACGCAAACGCGCGATGCGCAGCTGACCACGGTGTTGTCCAACAGCTTCGGCTTTGGGGGCACCAACGCCAGCCTGGTGCTGCGCCGCTGGAACCACTGACCGCAGCCTGCCCACTGCAACGGCCTGCCTGTCTTTGGACATGCAGGCCGCTTTTCATGGGCTAGGAGGCTGCGCGGCAGACGGCATCGAAGCGAAACGCGCGAAAACCGAGGATCGCGTGGAGCTACCGACAAGCCCAGGGTGGGTCCCTGGGCGCAGGAGGTAGTACCGCGCGAGACCGGTTTATCGCGCGTTGCAGCCGATGCTCCTTCTGCAGCGCAGCCTCCTAGCGCTTGGCAGGCTTGGGGTTGGGCTGCAGGGCCTCGTGCAGCAGGGTGGGCAGCATGGCCAGCATGCGCGTGGCCTGCAGACCGGGTGGCAACGCCCTTGCATGGTAGCTGTACAGCGACATGGGGGGCAGTTCGTGCAGCTCCTGCGCCACTATCTGCGCGGGGTCGAGCCCCTTGGCGGTGAGAAAGTCCACCACCGTCCATCCCATGCCCCGGCGCACCAGTTCCAGCGCCAGGCGCGATGTCTGCACCTGGATGCCAGGCCCGGCGGGAGAGCCCAGCCGTTGCGCGAGTTCGTCAATCGCCTGGCGCATGGGGTCGTCGCCCACCAGGCGGATCACCGGCACCTGCGCCAGCCGCGCGCCCGGGCTGGCGGCACGGGGTGCACGTGCCCACACGCTGGTGGCCACCGCAAGGTACAGCCTGCCGCTGACCAGCAGGTCGCTCGCAATTTGCGGGTGCGGGTGTTTGTAGAAGCCCAGGCAAAAGTCCACGCTGCGCGTGAGCAGCGCCTGCGTCATCTGGTCCTGGTGGATGGTGCGCACCTCCACGCCCACCTGCGGATGCTGCTCGGCATGGTGTTGCAACAGGCGCGGCAGAAACTCGTGGGTGATCGACGGGATCGCCCCCAGGCGTACATCGCCCGAATCACTGGTGGCCAGGTTGCGCGCGGTGCGCTTGAGTGCGTCCAGCTGCCGGTAGATGCCAGTGGATTCGGCCGCCAGCACCTGGGCCTCGGGGGTGGGGGTCAAGCCCGAAGGTGTGCGGTTGAACAGCCGGTAGCCCAGCTGCAGCTCGGTGTGCGCAATGGCCTTGCTGACCGCCGAGGGCGTGATGCACAGCAGGCGCGCCGCTGCGCTCATGTTGCCGGTCTGCAGCACGGCCTGAAAAACTTCCAGTTGCCGCAGGTTCATTCCAGCGCTGCTCCGGTGTGTGTGCCTGTGCGACCCGAATACTGGGATCGGGTGGAGGTGTTGTGGGTGTGAGTGAAATTCATAAGGGTGGGTCAATTATTCCGCATGACTGTGTTCTGCTTTCTCATAGGATGCGGCACCGCTTCACGGGCGGGTTTTGCAAAGAGCGGCGCAACGCGCGTCGCCAACCCCAAAAAAATCAGGAGACACCCTCATGCGCATTTCTTCCTCCCCCACTGCCAGCCGCTGGCTCGCAGGCTTGCTGTTGTCGGCCGCGTCCGCTGTGGCCATGGCCCAGGCTGCCAAGCCCAATGTGGTGGTGCTGGCCACCGGCGGCACCATTGCAGGTGCTGGCGCCTCGGCCGCCAACAGTGCCACCTACGCTGCTGCCAAGGTGCCGGTCGATAAACTGCTGGCAGGCCTGCCCGAGCTGGCCAACGTGGCCAAGGTGTCCGGTGAGCAGGTGTTCCAGATCGCGTCTGAAAGCTTCACCAACGAGCACCTGCTGCGCCTCGGCCAGCGCGTGTCGGCCCTGGCCAAGCAGGCGGATGTGGACGGCATCGTCATCACCCACGGCACCGACACGCTGGAAGAAACCGCGTACTTCCTGAACCTCACCGTGCGCACCAACAAGCCCATCGTGGTGGTGGGCTCCATGCGCCCCGGCACGGCCCTGTCGGCCGACGGCGCGCTGAACCTGTACGACGCCGTGACCGTGGCCGCCAGCAAGGACGCTGCCGGCAAGGGCGTGCTGGTCACGATGAACGACGAGATCCAGAGCGGTCGCGACGTGAGCAAGACCATCAACATCAAGACCGAGGCCTTCAAGAGCCAGTGGGGCCCACTGGGCATGGTGGTGGAAGGCAAGAACTACTGGTTCCGCGCGCCGGTCAAGCGCCACACCATGCAGTCGGAGTTCAACATCGACGACATCAAGGCCCTGCCCGCCGTGGACATCGTCTATGGCTACAGCAACATGAACACCACGGGCATTGAAGCCTACGGCAAGGCTGGCGTGAAGGCGCTGATCCACGCCGGTACGGGCAACGGCTCGGTGGCCGCACAGGCGGTGGATTCGCTCAAGGCACTGCGTGCTGCGGGCGTGCAGATCGTTCGCTCGGCCCGCGTGCCCGACGGTTTTGTGCTGCGCAATGCCGAGCAGCCTGACGACAAGTACGACTGGGTGGTGGCCCACGACCTGCGTCCCCAAAAGGCCCGCATCCTGGCCATGGTGGCCCTCACCAAGACCAACGACAGCAAGGAACTGCAGCGCATCTTCTGGGAGTATTGAAGCTCCCCCTGAGGCGCTGCGCGCCTTCCCCCTGAAGGGGGACGCCCCCAGCGCGGCGGGGCGGCCCTTGCGCGGGGGCACTCGCCCAGGCAGCGCCCTGTGGTGGCGCTCCGGCCAGTGCGATGGATAGTTGATTTGACTTGGCGCACAACACGTGCGCCGACGGGCTACCCGCAAAGGTGGTCACTGGTACGCAACGGGCTATAGCCTGCGTGACTGGTTGGGAAGGCTGGTGCTCCAAAAGGGCTCCGGCCTTTTTTCATGGGCGCGGGCCGATGTTGCTGGCGCTGCCGCAGCACGTGCGGCTGCGCGCCGTAAAATCACCGGTTTGCGCGCGCGAGGCCCGTCCTTGCTACCTTTGGGGTGGCAGGCGCCGGGGCTGGCATCCGCACCGCCTTTTCTTCTTTTTCCCCTTACTTGCTCGGCCCTGGCTTGCCAGTGCCTCAGCCACAGACGCCATGTTGACATTCCAGCAAATCATTCTGAAGCTGCAGTCCTACTGGGACGCGCAGGGTTGCGCCCTCTTGCAACCCTATGACATGGAAGTGGGCGCTGGCACCTCGCACACCGCCACCTTCCTGCGCGCCATCGGCCCCGAGCCCTGGAAGGCCGCCTACGTGCAGCCCAGCCGCCGCCCCAAGGACGGCCGTTACGGCGAGAACCCCAACCGCCTGCAACACTACTACCAGTACCAGGTGGTGCTCAAGCCCGCACCGGCCAACATCCTGGAGCTGTACCTGGGCAGCCTCGAAGCCCTGGGCTTCGACCTGAAAAAGAACGACATCCGCTTTGTCGAAGACGACTGGGAGAACCCCACGCTCGGCGCCTGGGGCCTGGGCTGGGAGGTGTGGCTCAATGGCATGGAGGTGACGCAGTTCACCTACTTCCAGCAGGTGGGTGGCATCGATTGCAAGCCCGCCACGGGCGAGATCACCTATGGCCTGGAGCGCCTGGCCATGTACCTTCAGGGCGTGGACAACGTCTACAACCTCAAGTGGACCGACACCCTGAGCTACGGCGACGTGTACAAGCAAAACGAGGTGGAGCAGTCCACCTACAACTTCGAGCACAGCGATGCTGACTTTCTGTTCACCGCCTTCAATGCGCACGAAAAGCAGGCCAAGTACCTGATGGAGCAGCAGCTCGCTCTGCCTGCTTACGAGCAAGTGCTCAAGGCCGCGCACAGCTTCAACCTGCTGGATGCGCGCGGCGCCATCAGCGTGACCGAACGCGCTGCCTACATCGGCCGCATCCGCAACCTGGCCCGTGCCGTGGCGCAGAGCTACTACGAAAGCCGTGAGCGCCTGGGCTTCCCCATGGCGCCGCGCGAGTGGGTGGAACAGATGGTCAAAAAGGCAGCGTGAACGAGCGAAAGAACAAGAACATGACAACCCAAAACCTCCTCGTTGAACTGTTTGTCGAAGAACTGCCGCCCAAGGCGCTGCAAAAGCTGGGCGATGCCTTTGCCACCGTGCTGGGCGACCAGCTCAAAGCCCAGGGGCTGGCCGGCTCCGCCTCGGTGGTTACGTCCTTTGCCTCGCCACGCCGTCTGGCAGTACATGTGACAAATGTCTTGTCTCAGGCTCCGGACGTAGAGATCGTGGACAAGCTCATGCCTGTGTCCATTGCCTTTGACAGTGACGGCAAGCCTAAGACGCCTCTGCTAAAGAAGGCGGAGAAGAATCCTCGCTGCTTGGAGCAACTCAAAAACTGGCCAGCCCAAGGCACTGGAGCCGACCAGCTTTTTGTCAAAAATGATGGCAAAGAAGACGTGCTTTACTTCCGTAGCTTGGCTGCTGGACGCGATATCGAACGCGGTCTTCAAGTTGCGCTGGACACGTCCATCGCCAAGCTGCCCATTCCCAAGGTGATGAGCTACCAGCTCGAAACCGACTGCGAGCTGCCCGGCTGGACCAGCGTGAACTTTGTGCGCCCCGCGCACGGCCTGGTCGCGCTGCATGGCAGCACTGTGGTGCCCGTGAAGGCGCTGGGCCTCACGGCCGGCAACAGCACCACCGGTCACCGTTTTGAAGCCGCCGTGTCGCCCGTGGTGCTGCAGGACGCTGACAGCTACGCCGCCACGCTGCAAAAAGACGGCGCGGTGATTGCCTCGTTTGCCGAGCGCAAGGCCGAGATCGCGCGCCAGCTGGCTGCGGCTGCTGCGAAGGTGGGCAACGGTGCCCGCCCCATCGAAGACGAAGCCCTGCTGGACGAAGTGACCGCGCTGGTGGAGCGTCCCAACGTGGTTATCTGCCAGTTTGAGGAGCAGTTCCTGGGTGTGCCGCAAGAGTGCCTCATCCTCACGATGAAGGCCAACCAGAAGTATTTCCCGCTGCTGGACGCCGCCGGCAAGCTCACCAACAAGTTCCTGGTGGTCAGCAACATCAGCCCCGAGGACACCAGCTTTGTCACCGGCGGCAACGAGCGCGTGGTGCGCCCGCGCCTGGCCGATGCCAAGTTCTTCTTCGACCAGGACCGCAAGAAGACCCTGGCCTCGCGCGTCGAAGGCCTCTCCAAGGTGGTCTATCACAACAAGCTGGGCACGCAGGGTGAACGCGTGGAGCGCGTGCGCGCCATTGCCAAGGCGATTGCGCAGCAACTGGGCGACGCGCAACTGGTTCAGGATGCCGATCTGGCCGCACAACTGGCCAAGACCGATCTCGTGACCGACATGGTGGGCGAGTTCCCTGAGCTGCAGGGCATCATGGGCGGCTACTACGCCCTGAACGACGGCCTGGGCGAAACCGTGGCGCACGCCATCGAAGACCACTACAAGCCGCGTTTTGCGGGTGATGCGCTGCCGCGCAACACCGCAGGCGTCGTGGTGGCCCTGGCCGACAAGCTGGAAACCCTGGTTGGCATGTTTGGCATCGGCAACCTGCCCACCGGCGACCGCGACCCGTTTGCGCTGCGCCGCCACGCGCTGGGCGTGATCCGCATGCTGGTCGAGAAGGATCTGCCGCTGGAGATGAACGCGCTTCTGGCTGGTGCAGTGCCTGCCTTTGGCGACAAGATCACCGATGCTTCAGCGGCCCTGGCCGACTTCATCTACGACCGCCTCGCCGGCAGCCTGCGTGAGCAAGGCTACAGCGCCCAGGAAGTCGACGCGGTGCTGGCCCTGCGTCCGCAGCGTCTGGCACTGGTCGAAAAGCAGCTCGCCGCTGTGCGCGCCTTCGCCGCCCTGCCCGAAAGCCCAGCCCTTGCCGCTGCCAACAAGCGCGTTGGCAACATCCTTAAAAAGGCCGAGGTCGAAGGCCCGGTGGATGCCCACGTCAACCCCGAGCTGCTGCAGGAAAAAGCCGAGCAGGACCTCTACGCTGCCCTGCAGCGCTTCGTGCCCGAGGCCAACGCCCAGTTCGATGCTGGCGACTACACCGCATCGCTGCAGACCCTGGCCGTGCTGCGCGCGCCGGTGGACGCGTTCTTTGACGATGTGATGGTCAACGCCGAGCAGCTGGATGTGCGGATGAATCGCCTGGGCCTGCTCAAGATGCTGCACAACGCGATGAACCGCGTGGCCGACCTGTCCCGCCTGGTGTCCTGATGCATCCCCCTGAGGCGCTACGCGCCTTCCCCCTTCTCTCACATCGCTGTGCGATGTGGGAAGGGGGACGCCGCCAGCGCGGCGGGGCGGCCCTTGCGCGGCGGCCGCTGGCCTCGACAGCGCGCGTTTTGTGGATCGCGAGCGAGGCACAACGCCGCGCCTCTGTTACCCACGCCTTCTGCTAGGCTGGCGGTTCTCACAAAGTAAACCCCTCCTATGAAACTCGCCATCCTCGACCGCGACGGCACCCTCAATCCGCTGGCGGACGACTACGTCACCGCTGCCGACGAGTGGACCGCTGTGCCGGGCGCGCTCGAAGCCATTGCGCGCCTCAACCATGCGGGCTGGCATGTGGTGGTGGCCACCAACCAGCCGGGCCTGGGCCGGGGCTTGTTTGATGTGGTGGCGCTCAACGCCATTCACGCCAAGATGCACCGCCAGGTGGCGGCGGTGGGCGGGCGCATTGATGCCGTTTTCTACTGCCCCCACGCGGCCGATGAGGAGTGTGCGTGCCGCAAGCCCGCCCCCGGCCTGCTGGAGCAGATCAGTGACCGCTATGGGGTGGAGCGTGAGGATGTGCAGGTGGTGGGCAGCTGCACCGCGCACCTGCAGGCAGGCGCCGCACTGGGCGCACAGCTGCACCTGGTGTGCACGGGGCAGTCGGCGCAGGTACACCCGGGTGGCCCCTTGCCAGCGGGGGTTCCGCCGGGCACGCGCGTGCATGCCAGCCTGGGTGATTTTGTGGACCAGCTTTTGCCTGCTGTGCAGCCCGCTGCGGCACCCCTGGCGGCGACACCCCTGCCAGCGCCTGGCGGCGCTGCTTTCTGATGCTACTACTTTAATAGCTGTTAGCGCTTGATAGATAAGCGCTGGCGGCCAAAATGACCATCAAAATGGCCTTTATCCGTTCCGTCATTCACCTTCTCTGGATGGGCATCACTGTGGTGCCCTATGCGCTGACCATCATGCTGGGCACGCTGCTGGGCGTGCGCGGCAAGCCGCTGTACCGCATCGCCCGCGCGTGGCTGTCACTGTGCATCAGCGGTGCCCGCGTGATCCTGGGCATCCGCGCCAACGTGATCGGCATGGAGAACCTGCCGCAGGGCGAGAACGCGGGGGCGGTGCTGCTGGTCAAGCACCAGTCTACGTACGAGACCTTTCTGATGCCAGCGATCATGCCGCGCCCCCTGGCCTATGTGTTCAAGAAGGAGCTGCTGCGTGTGCCGTTCTTCGGCTGGGCCATCGGCCGCCTCGACATGATCCACATTGACCGCGACCAGCGCACCCAGGCCTTCCACAAGGTGGTGCAGCAGGGCAAAGACCTGTTGGCCCAGGGCATTTGGATCATCATGTTCCCCGAAGGCACGCGCATTGAGCGTGGGCAAAAGGGCAACTACAAGACCGGCGGCACCCGCCTGGCCATCGACACCGGCGCGCCAGTGGTGCCAATTGCTGTGACGTCCGCCAAGGTCTGGCCGCGCAAGGCGTTCATCAAGCGCCCGGGCGTGGTGGATGTGTCCATCGGCAAGCCCATTTCCAGCGTAGGCCGCAAGCCCGACGAGCTGATGCGCGAAGTGGAGGCCTGGATCGAGGCCGAGATGCGCCGCCTGGATCCTGATGCGTACCCAGCCGTGGTCATCCCCCCGCACGGCAAGGCGGGCGAGAAGTAGGCCAGAGCGTGATGCAGCGGCTTGTGCAGTTGGCGCTCGACTTTTTCGACCCGCCGGTCGCACCGGCAGGACCGGCTGCGGCGCCGGGGGTGAAGGCTGAAGATTCCACGCAAAAACTGCCTCCAGCGCATGATGGGAAAGCGTTAGTAGCTCCTAAAACAGTAGTGAGTCGGCCTGCTGTACCTGCTGTACCTGCTGTACCGCTGCCATCTCTGCTGTCCCCGGCCGAATTCCGCCACCCGCAGGCCAGCCGCGAAGTGCTGCTGGGCGATGCCGTCGTGGCCTATGCGTTGCAGCGCGCGCGGCGCCGCACCATCGGCTTTACCGTGGGGGCCGATGGACTGTCGGTACGTGCGCCCAGCTGGGTCACCCTGTCGGGCGTGGATTCTGCGCTGCGCGAGAAGTCCGAATGGATCCTGCGCAAGCTGTCTGAGGCGCGCGAGCGCCACCAGCGCATGGAAGGCGGTCGCATTGTCTGGGCCGATGGCGCCGTGTTGCCCTATCTGGGCGAGCCTTTGACCGTGGTGCTAGACCCGAGCCACGGTTTTGCGGGCAAAGGCGGTGCGCTGGTGGCGGGCACCGATGTGGTGCCACCCAGCCTGCACATCGGCCTGCCCCACAGCGCCAGCCCCGCGCAGATCCGCGACGCCGTGCAGGCCTGGCTCATGCGTGACGCGCGCCGCCACTTCACGGCCCGGCTCGACCATTTCGCCCCGCTGCTGGGTGTGCGCTGGGCCAGCCTGCGCCTGTCGAGCGCCAACACCCGCTGGGGCAGTGCCAAGGCAGACGGCTCCATCCGCCTGAACTGGCGCCTGCTGCACTACCGCCCGGCCATCATCGACTACGTGGTGGCGCACGAGCTGGCCCACCTGCGCGTGATGGACCACAGTCCGCGCTTCTGGGACACCGTGGCCACCGTGGTGCCCGACTATGCGCAGCTGCGCAGCCGCTTGCGGGATGAGCCCGCGCCTTTGTGGTGAATCCCCCTGAGTCGCCTGCGGCGCCTCTCCCCTAGTGGGACGACGCCCTCGCTGCGGGGCGGCCCTTGGCTTGCGTCCCTCGCACTGGTCGCGCCCAGTTCAAACGTTTTGCCTAGTGCCCAGAAAGGATCCAAACCATGACAAATACGCTCTCCTCCGTTTCTCCCGCCGACGGCTATGCCGGTGACGTGACGCCCCAGCAGGCCTGGCAGTGGGTGCAGGCCGGCCAGGCCGTGCTGGTGGATGTGCGCAGCGACGCCGAACGTGAATGGGTGGGGCAGGTGCCCGGCGCCATCGCCGTGGCGTGGAAGCAGTGGCCGGGCATGGTCATGAACGCGGATTTTGATGCGCAGATGCGCACTGCCGTGCCTGAGGGCGCCCGGGCTGTGCTGCTTTGCCGCAGCGGCGTGCGCTCCATCGCCGCCGCGCGCCGCGCCACCGAGCTGGGCATTACGGCCTACAACATCCTGGAAGGTTTTGAGGGCGACGCCGATGCGCAGGGTCAGCGCGGCAAAAAGGGCGGCTGGCGTTTTCACGGTCTGCCGTGGAAGCAGGGTTGATGCTCCCAAAAAAATAGCTGCCAGCGCTTTATAGATAAGCGCTGGCAGCTGGCTCTAAAGCTTGACTTGCCCCGGCGTTCCGTTTGTCTCGGGCGTCGGTACACCCCCGACTCAGGCCAGTGCACCCGTGAAACTGGCTTTGCCGGGCCACCGGGTGCGTCCCCCTTGGGGGAAGGCACCGCAGGCGACTCAGGGGGTTACTTAGCCTGCGGGATTCGGAGTTTCTGGCCGGGATAGATCTTGTCGGGGTGGCTCAGCATGGGCTTGTTGGCCTCAAAGATCACGGGGTACTTGTTGGCGTCGCCATAGAACTTCTTGGCAATTGCGCTCAGAGTGTCGCCGCGCACCACGTCGTGGTACTGGGCTTCGGGCTCGGGGTTGGTCACATCCATCAGGTTCTCGACGCTGGTCACGCTGGCCACGTTGCCGCAGCACAGGGTGACTTTTTCCTTGGCCGCCTGCGTGGGGGCTGTGCCCTTCACGGTGACTTTGCCTTCCGGTCCTTCAAAGGCGACCTGCACATTGCTGGCGCCCAGGTTCTGGGACGCGATGTAGGTCTCGATGGCCTTGGATGCCTTGGCGTTGAGTTCATCTTGCGTGGGGGCTGCTGCCGTGGCGGCCTGTGCTTCTTTGCCGCCGAACAGCTTTTCGCCGGCTTCCTTGATGAAACTGAAAAGACCCATGTCGTACCTCCTAATGTTGCAGAAACAGGAAGGACCACTGTAGCGGCAATGGGCGGCTGCGTCGTGTCGGACACGGGCGCGACACGATTTTTCACAATTTGTGGGCGGGCAGGGGTGGTGCAGCCGGGGGCTGTCGCCCTCGGGCAGAGGTGCATCGCAAAACTCGGGATAATCCGCCGCATGACTTTCCTGGCCATCGACGTCGGTAACACCCGTCTCAAATGGGCGTTGTACGACGCTCCCCGCCCCGGGGCTGCGCTCATTGCGCATGGCGCCGAGTTTCTCGATCACATCGACCGCCTGGCTGAAGGTAGCTGGGAGTCGCTGCCCCACCCGGAGCGCATGCTGGGCTGCGTGGTGGCGGGCGATGCCGTCAAACGCCGCGTGCAAGAGCAGATGGAAATCTGGGACGTCACCCCCTCGTGGGTGGTGTCCTCGGCGCAGGAGGCGGGGCTCACCAACGGCTACGACCATCCCTCGCGCCTGGGCTCGGACCGCTGGGTGGCCATGATCGGCGCGCGCCACCATGTGTTGGCACGTGGCCCGGCGCGGCCGCTGGTGGTGGTGATGGTGGGCACGGCGGTGACGGTGGAGTGCATCGACACCGAGGGCCGCTTCATGGGCGGCCTGATCCTGCCCGGCCACGGCATCATGCTGCGCGCGCTCGAATCGGGCACCGCCGGCCTGCATGTGCCCACGGGTGAGGTGCGCCCGTTTCCCACCAACACCAGCGATGCACTGACCAGCGGCGGCACCTACGCCATCGCTGGAGCTGTGGAGCGGATGTACCAGCACCTGCTGCAGCACTGTGGCCAGGAGCCCGCCTGCATCATGACCGGCGGCGCAGGCTGGAAGATGGCGCCCAGCATGACACGGCCGTTCGAGCTGGTGGACAACCTGATTTTTGACGGCCTGCTGGAGATTGCCGCGCAGCGGTTTGGGGGCTGAGGGCTTTGTAACGCTGTCGCTGCATCAGTGCGACGCGGCTCTCTATGACCATTGATCTGCAAAACTGGCGCTGCCCAGGCCAGGGACACCAAGCAAGGGCCGCCCCGCAGCGAGGGTGTCGTCCCCCTTCCCGAATGGCGTAGCCAGTCGAGAGAAGGGGGAAGCGGCAAAGCCGCTCAGGGGGATGCCTCTTACTCTTCTTCCAGTTCAGCCCGCGCCATCTCCACATCCAGCCGCTCCATGGCATCCATGGGTTCAGCGGCGGCGGCCTTTTCGTAGAGCGCGGTGGCTTCCTGCATTTTCTTGTCGCCCTCCAACATGACGAGCGCATTGGCGTACTCGATCATCGCGATGGCCGATCCCGGGTTGAGCTTGAGGGCTTCCTGAAACAGCTTGAGGCCCGTGTCCTTCTTGGCGCCATAGGTCATGCCGCCAATCAGCGAGCCCACCTTGTCGATCACCTCGGCATGGAAGGCGCCCAGCGCAATGCGCGCATCGGCGTGTTTGGGCGACAGGGCAATGGCCTTCTCCAGCGAGTCCTTCACCTTGCCACCCAAGCCCTGCGCCAGCGCCTTGGCCACGCTGATGCCCTGGCTGTAGCGGCCCAGTGCGTAGGCGTGCCAGTACCAGGCGTTAGCGTTGTCGGGCTCCTTGGCGGCCTGGGCCTCCGCCCGTTCGGCCACCTGCATGAACAGGTCCAGGCGCGCCTTCTCCTTCGGCTCCAGGTAGTTGGCATAGATGGAGGTGGCCTTGTTGGCGGCAGTGATACCCGCGCCACCGGCTGCCATGCCCGCTGCCGCAGCTTTCTCAAAATCACCGTTGTGGAACAGCGCCCAGGCTTCCAGCGCGGCAGCGTCCTTGGGGCAGGGTTCGGCATCACCGCCATGCAGTCGTGCCCAATGCTTCTTGACGCTCGCAGCGTCAAATTGGTAGTCGCCGGCGTGGGGGAAGGGGGTCCATTTGGCCATGGTGTGTGTCTCCGGAAGTTCTTGTTGGTGGGTGTCTGTGGCGGGTGGGCCGTGTATCAGCCTGGCGCTGGTGCGTAGGCGCCGACCAGCTGCAGCAGGTGGGCGCGCTGGCCGCTTTCGAGGTAGGGCATGAGCAGGTTCAGCACATGGTGGGCTCCGCGCAGCAGCGCGGCCTGGGCGCTTTCGGGCTCCAGTGCACGGCGTGGGTCGCGCACGTATTCGAAGCTCAGCCAGTAAGTGAGCACCACGACCATGCTGGTGGCGGTGGCCTCCAGTTCGCGCGAGTCGATGTGCAGTGCATCAGCGCGGCCCATACCGTCGAGCATGGCGCGCACGGCGCGGGTCTTGTTCTTGAGGATGGCCTGGAAGTGGGTTTCCAGGCGCCGGTTCTTGGACAGCAGGTCGTTGAGATCGCGGTACAGGAAACGGTACTGCCAGATCAGCTCGAACAGCGAGTGCATGAAGAACCAGGCGTCCTCCACATTGCGCACACCATCGGCGGCGGCCAGCAGTTCGGTCAGCGAGGTTTCGTAGCGATCAAACAGCGCGTTGATCAGTTCGTCCTTGGCCGGGTAGTGGTAGTACAGGTTGCCGGGGCTGATGCGCAGCTCGGCCGAGATCAGGGTGGTGGAGACGTTGGGCTCACCGAACCGGTTGAACAGGTCCAGCGTCACTTCCAGAATGCGTTCTGCGGTGCGGCGTGGCGCTTTCTTCACCATGTGTGCGGGCCCCTTCGCGTCGTTTGGCGTCGTTGTTGCGTTGTCTCTGATGGCTACTCTAACCCACGCGGTCATGCTGCAGTGCGACATGAACGTGGGGTGCGTATGCAGTAACTAGGCTGCTTGTAGCGCACTTCATGGGTTTCACCAAAAAAAGAAAAGCGGTCCAAACGCCTTGGCGCGTGGACCGCTTGGAGCGGGCTGGGTGCTTGCCGGTAGCAAGCCGTGATCAGCTGGCCGATGGCGTGCTGGTGGCTGCGTCGGCAGCGGCACGTGTCGCGGTCTTCTTTGCAGCCGCCTTCTTGGCGGGGGCCTTGGTAGCGGGCTTGGCGGCTGCCTTTGCAGGAGCCACCTTCTTTGCCGCTGCCTTCTTGGCGGGAGCCTTGGCTGCGGGTTTGGCGGCTGCCTTGGCAGCAGCTTTGGCGGGTGCGGCCTTGCTGCCCTTGGCCAGGGCGTCCACACGGGCGCTCAGGGCTTCCAGGTCGCGGGCCGAGGGCACGCCCAGCTTGGCGAGGGCCTTGGCCACGCGGTCTTCAAAGATGTTTTCGAGCTTGTCCCACTGGCCCTGGGCCTTGGAGCCGATGTCGCTGGCCATGGTGGTCACGCGGCTGGTGGCTTCGGTGATCTTTTCTTCGGCCACGGCCTGGGTCTTGCGCTGGATGGTCAGGCCTTCCTTGACCAGGGCTTCAAACACCTTGCCGCCTTCTTCCTGCGCCTTGGAGAAGGCACCCAGGCCTGCCAGCCAGATCTGCTGGGCGGAGTCCTTGACGGTGCTGGACAGTTGGGCGTTGCTCTTTTTCTTGTCAGCGCTGAGTTTCTGCAGTTTCTTGACCATAAGGCCTCCGTGGTGCGGTTGGTTGGGTTTGCCGGGGCGGGTTGCCTTCGACGCATGGCCGCACTGTACGCCGCACGGCGCGACAGGTGTAGGCGCGCGCTCCTAAAAATGTAGAGCGTGCCATCTAGCGGGGGCGTTCGCTGGCCGCCTAGCATCGGCGCGGGTTTCTGCTGAATCGGTGCGCGCAGGCCTTGGGCAAGAATGAAGCTATCTCAGAGGAGTTATCCATGCAGTATTTCGTGACGGGGGCAACGGGGTTCATTGGCAAGCGGCTGGTCAAGAAGCTGCTGGAGCGAAAGGGGGCGGTGGTGCATTTCCTGATCCGCAAGGAAAGTGCGGACAAGGTGGCCGACCTGCGCAGCTTCTGGGGTGTCGGGCCCACGCGTGCGATCCCTGTGTTTGGCGATCTCACCGCGAAGAAGCTGGGCGTGGCGGCAGACGACGTGAAGAAGCTCAAAGGCCAGATCGACCATTTCTACCACCTGGCGGCGGTGTACGACCTCTCTGCTGACGAAGAAACCCAGGTGGCCGTGAACATCGAGGGCACGCGCAACACGGTGGACCTGGCCAAGGCGATTGATGCCGGGCATTTCCACCATGTCTCCTCCATCGCGGCTGCCGGCCTGTACGAAGGCGTGTTCCGCGAGGACATGTTCGAAGAAGCCGAGGGCCTGGACCACCCGTACTTCCAGACCAAACACGAGAGCGAAAAGATCGTGCGCCAGGACTGCAAGGTGCCCTGGACGGTGTACCGCCCGGCCATGGTGGTGGGCGACAGCCAGACCGGCGAGATGGACAAGATCGATGGCCCCTACTACTTCTTCAAGCTCATCCAGCGCCTGCGCCAGTTGCTGCCGCCCTGGATGCCCACCGTTGGCTTGGAAGGGGGGCGCGTGAACATCGTGCCGGTGGACTTTGTGGTGAACGCCCTCAACGTCATCAGCCACCAGAAGGACATCACCAAGAAGTGCTACCACCTGGTGGACCCAGTGGGCTACCGCGTGGGCGATGTGCTCGATATCTTCAGCCGCGCAGCCCATGCGCCGCGCATGAACCTGTTCGTCAACGCCGCGCTGCTGGGCTTCATCCCCAAGAGCGTGAAGAAGAGCCTGATGGCACTGGCGCCCGTGCGCCGCGTGCGCAATGCCGTCATGAAAGACCTGGGCTTGCCGGAGGACATGCTGACCTTCGTGAACTACCCCACCCGCTTCGACTGCCGCGAGACCATGGCAGCTCTCAAGGGTTCGGGCGTGACCTGCCCCAACCTCAAGGACTACGCCTGGCGGCTGTGGGACTACTGGGAGCGCAACCTGGACCCCGAGCTGTTCATTGACCGCACGCTCAAGGGCACGGTGGCTGGCAAGGTGGTGCTGATCACCGGTGGATCGTCCGGCATTGGGCTGGCGGCAGCGCACAAGTTTGCTGAGGCGGGTGCGACCACCATCATCTGCGGGCGTGACCAGGACAAGCTCGACGAGGCGTGCTCGGAGGCCAAGGCCAAGGGCTACCAATTCATCGCTTACTCGGCAGACATTGCCGACATGACCGACTGCGACCGTTTTGTGCAGTTGCTCATCGACAACCACGGCGGTGTGGACTTCCTCATCAACAACGCGGGCCGCTCCATCCGCCGCGCCATCGAGTCGAGCTACGACCGCTTCCACGACTACGAGCGCACCATGCAGCTCAACTATTTCGGCTGCCTGCGCGTGACCATGGGCTTTCTGCCCGGCATGGTGGCTAAGCGCAAGGGCCATGTGGTCAACATCAGCTCCATCGGCGTGCTGACCAATGCGCCCCGCTTTTCGGCCTATGTGGCCAGCAAGGCGGCGCTGGACGCGTGGACGCGCTGTGCCTCCAGCGAGTTTGCCGACCAGGGCATCACCTTCACCACCATCAACATGCCCCTGGTGCGCACGCCCATGATTGCGCCCACCAAGATCTACAACAACGTGCCCACGCTGAGCCCCGAGGAGGCGGCGGACATGATCGCCCAGGCCTGCATCTTCAAGCCGGTGCGCATCGCCACGCGGCTGGGCATCACCGGCCAGCTGCTGCACGCGCTGGTGCCACGCGTGGCGCAGATCACCATGAACACGAGCTTTCGCATGTTCCCAGACTCCACCGCCGCCAAGGGCAGCAAGGACGCCAAGCCGCAGCTGTCGGCCGAGGCCGTGGCGCTGCAGCAGATGATGCGAGGCATCCACTTCTGATGACCCGCCGGCCCGGGCAGAAATACCCGCGTTGAACTCTGTTACCCGGGGGCCGGGCGGGGTGGGATAATCGTGGGTTCTGCCGAGCAGGCATTTCACACGGCCCTCCCTATGATTCTGGTTACTGGCGGCGCGGGTTTCATCGGCGCCAACTTCGTTCTTGACTGGCTTGCTGCCTCCAGCGAGCCCGTGGTCAACCTCGACAAGCTCACCTACGCGGGCAACCTGCACAACCTGGACAGCGTGCAGGGTGACGCGCGCCACATCTTTGTGCAGGGCGACATCGGCGACACCGCGCTGGTGGCCCGCCTGTTGGCCGAGCACAAGCCCCGCGCCGTGGTCAACTTCGCGGCTGAATCGCATGTGGATCGCTCCATCCATGGCCCCGAGGATTTCATCCAGACCAACATCGTGGGCTCGTTCCGCCTGCTGGAGGCCGTGCGTGCCTACTGGAGCGCGCTGCCCGAGGGCGAACGTGCCGCCTTCCGCTTCCTGCATGTGTCCACCGACGAGGTCTACGGATCGCTGGCCCCCACCGACCCGGCCTTCGCCGAGACGCGTGGCTTTGAGCCCAACAGCCCTTACAGCGCCAGCAAGGCCGCCAGCGACCACCTGGTGCGCGCCTGGCACCACACCTACGGCCTGCCGGTGCTCACCACCAACTGCAGCAACAACTACGGGCCCTACCACTTCCCCGAAAAGCTGATCCCGCTGATGATCGTCAACGCGTTGGCTGGCAAGAGCCTGCCCGTGTATGGCGATGGCATGCAGGTGCGCGACTGGCTCTACGTCAAGGACCACTGCAGCGCCATCCGCCGCGTGCTGGAGGCCGGCGCGCCCGGTGAGACCTACAACGTGGGGGGCTGGAACGAGAAGCCCAACATCGAGATCGTGAACATGGTCTGCAGCCTGCTCGACGAGCTGCGCCCCCGTGCTGACGGCCAAAGCTACCGCACCCAGATCACCTATGTGAAAGACCGTCCGGGCCACGACCGCCGCTACGCCATCGACGCCCGCAAGATCGAGCGCGAGCTGGGCTGGAAGCCCGCCGAGACCTTCGACACCGGCATCCGCAAGACCGTGCAGTGGTACCTGGACCATGCGGACTGGGTGGCCAGCGTGCAGACCGGCGCCTACCGCGACTGGGTGCAGACCCAGTATGCGCAGGAGGCTTCCGCTGCGGCTGTGACGGGCGCCACTGCATGAACATCCTGCTGTTTGGCAAGGGTGGCCAGGTCGGCTGGGAGCTGCAGCGCAGCCTGTCGGTGCTGGGCTCCGTCACGGCGTTGGACTTCGATAGCACCGAGCACTGCGGTGACTTTTCCAACCCCGCCGGCGTGGCTGATACGGTGCGCGCCCTGCGCCCCGATGTCATCGTCAATGCCGCCGCCCACACGGCCGTGGACAAAGCTGAGAGCGAAGCCGAGTTTGCCCGCACCCTCAATGCCACAACGCCCGGAGCCCTTGCGCAGGAGGCCGCGAAGCTGGGTGCTTGGCTCGTGCACTACAGCACGGACTATGTTTTCGATGGCAGCGGCAGCCGCCCCTGGGTGGAGACCGATACACCCGCCCCGCTGAGCGTTTACGGCCGCACCAAGCTCGAAGGCGAGCAGCTCATTGCAGAGGCGGGCGCCAAACACCTGATCCTGCGCACCAGTTGGGTCTACGCAGCACGCGGCGGCAACTTCGCCAAGACCATGCTGCGGCTGGCGCAAGAGCGTGAGCGGCTGACGGTGATTGATGACCAATGGGGTGCGCCCACCGGTGCCGACCTGCTGGCCGATGTGACCGCCCACGCGCTGCGCCACCTGCAGCAGCGCCCGCAGGATGGAGGCCTGTACCACTGCGTGGCTGCGGGCGAGACCAACTGGAATCAGTATGCAAAATACGTGCTGGCGCAAGCCCAGAAAGCGCAGATAGCTACAAAAATAATAGCAAAAGAGGTCGCACCTGTGCCCACAAGCGCATTTCCCACACCGGCCGTGCGCCCCCACAACTCGCGCCTGGGTACCCACAAGCTGCAGTCCACCTTCGGTTTGCAGATGCCCCATTGGCAACAGGGCGTGGCGCGCATGCTCACGGAAATTCTCTGAACGGACCCCAATGACGCAACGCAAAGGCATCATCCTCGCAGGAGGCTCCGGCACCCGGCTGCACCCGGCCACGCTGGCCATCAGCAAACAACTGCTGCCCGTTTACGACAAGCCCATGATCTATTACCCGCTCAGCACGCTGATGCTGGCGGGCATCCGGGACATCCTGGTTATCAGCACCCCGCAGGACACGCCGCGTTTTGCCCAGCTGCTGGGGGATGGAAGCCAATGGGGCTTGAACCTGCAATACGCGGTGCAGCCCAGCCCGGACGGCCTGGCGCAGGCGTTTGTGATCGGGGAGTCTTTTCTGGATGGGGCTCCGAGCGCTCTGGTGCTGGGAGACAACATCTTCTACGGGCACGATTTCCATGAACTGCTGGGCAACGCTCAACAGCGCTCTGCGGGTGCCAGCGTGTTTGCCTACCATGTGCACGACCCGGAGCGCTACGGTGTGGCCGAGTTCGATGCCCAGGGCAAGGTGTTGTCGTTGGAGGAAAAACCTGCTCAGCCCAAGAGCAGCTATGCCGTCACAGGCCTCTACTTCTACGACAACCAGGTTGCGCAGATGGCCCGGAGCTTGAAGCCATCGCCACGCGGCGAACTGGAAATCACCGACCTGAACCGGCTGTACCTGGAGCAGGGGCAGCTCAATGTCGAGATCATGGGCCGCGGCTATGCCTGGCTGGATACTGGCACCCATGAAAGCCTGCTGGAGGCCAGTCAGTTCATTGCGACGCTGGAGCATCGCCAGGGCCTCAAGATTGCCTGCCCCGAGGAAATTGCCTGGCGCGCCGGCTGGATCGACAGTGCCCAGTTGCAGCGCCTAGCACAACCTCTTGCCAAGAACGGCTACGGCCAGTACCTCCAGCGTTTGCTGAACGACAAAGTCTATTGATCCCCCATGCACTCCATCCGGCAATCCATCCCAGACGTTGTCCTCCTTGAGCCCAAGGTGTTCGGCGATAGCCGTGGTTTTTTCTACGAAAGCTTCAACCAGCAGGCCTTCCGGGAGGCCACGGGGGTCCAGTGCGATTTTGTGCAGGACAACCACAGCCGCAGCAGCCAGGGTGTGTTGCGGGGCCTGCACTACCAGTTGCCCCCCAGGGCGCAGGGCAAGCTCGTGCGCGTGGTGCGTGGCGCTGTGTTTGATGTGGCGGTGGATATTCGCAAGGGGTCACCCACCTTTGGCCAGTGGGTGGGGGCCCTGTTGACCGAAGACAACCACCGGCAGCTTTGGGTGCCGCCGGGGCTTGCTCACGGTTTTCTGGTGTTGTCCGAATCGGCGGACTTCCTTTACAAGACCACCGACTACTACAGCCCGGAGCATGAGCGCTGCATTCGCTGGGACGATCCACAGCTTGCCATCGCCTGGCCAGCGGTGGAGGCCGCCATTCAGCTTTCGGCGAAGGATCAGGCGGGGCGCTGGTTCGCTGAGGCAGACCTTTGACGACGGCGCAGGGGCGTGCAACGGGCGGATCTCTGGACCGCCCTGCCAAGCTGCGGATCGCTCTGTTGGGAGCCAGGGGCATCCCCGCGAGCTATGGGGGGTTCGAAACCTTTGCCGAACAACTCTCGATACGCCTGGTGGAGCGTGGCCACGAGGTCACTGTGTATGCAGAGACCAGCGAGTCGTCCGTCGAAGACACCTTCTACCAAGGTGTTCGCGTGCGCCACAAACGTCGGCCCCGGTGGGGAGCTGCATCGGTCCTAGCCTACGACTGTGCCTGCCTGTGGGACGCCCGGCGGGGGTACGACCTGGTCTACATGCTGGGGTATGGCGCTGCCTGGGCCTGCTGGTGGCCCCGGGTTTTTGGGGTTCCGGTCTGGATCAATGTGGACGGACTGGAGTGGGCCCGCAGCAAATGGGGGAGGGTTGCACGCATCTACCTGCGCTGTATGGAGTGGGTGGCCAGCCGGGTGGCCACGCGCCTCATCGCCGATGCCGAGGCCATTGCACAGCGGTTCCGCGAGACTTATCCCAAGGGGGCTCCGTCGAGCTTCATAGCCTACGGCGCTGAACTGGTGCAGGACCGGGAAGTGGACCCTTCCGTGCTTTCTGCCTGGGGGCTGAAGCCCCGCCGCTACATGCTGGTCGTGGCGCGCCCGGAGCCGGAAAACCATATCCTTGAAATCGTTCAAGGCTATGAGATGCACGGCGGTGACTGGCCGTTGGTCATCGTAGGGGATGTGTCCGGTGCCACGGCCTACCAGCAACTGCTGAGGGAACATGCCAGCGACCGCGTGCGTTTCGTGGGGGGCATCTACGACACCGGGCAGCTCGCAAGCTTGCGTGTACATGCGGCCTGTTACCTGCACGGGCACTCGGTGGGGGGGACGAACCCTTCGCTGCTCGAGGCACTGGCCTGCGGAAACTGGGTCATTGCGCATGACAACCCGTTCAACCGCGAAGTGGCACGCGATGCGGCTGACTACTTCGCCACCCCCGAGCAACTCGCTCGCAGCCTGGACCTGGTGGTTGGCCAGTCGGACGCCATGCTGCCGCAGCGAAGCCAGCGCGCCCGCGACATCGTGGCGGAGCACTACACCTGGGATGGCATCGCGGATGCCTACGAGGCGCTGATGCATTCAGAATGCCGGCCCCACAGCGCTGCAACAACCAGCACGGGGACCGTGTGACTGAGCCGACTCATCGATTGGCCTCACGCGGAGGGGCGGGCGGGGCTGCACCATCGCAGTCACCGTTGGTGGATGTGCTGCTGGCCACGTACAACGGGGCGAAGTATCTCCGTGCCCAGCTCGATTCGCTGTTGGCCCAGACCCACCAGAATTTCCGCCTCCTCGTCAGCGATGACGGGTCTTCGGATGACACGCTTGCAGTCCTGGAGAGCTACCGGGTGCGCTTTGGAGAGCGTTTGGTACTTGTACCCAATCCCCACCATGGGCAAGGGCTGGTCCGAAACTTTGAGAATCTCATGGTGGCCAGCCTGCATGATGGTGTGGCTGCTTGGGTTGCTTTCTCGGACCAGGACGATGTCTGGCTCCCTCCGAAAATCGAGCTGTGTCTCCAAGAAATGGTGCGAATGGAGCAAGAGGGTGGTGCGGAATTGCCTTGTCTGGTGCACTCCGACCTGACGGTGGTGGATGAGCACTTGGGCGTGATTTCGGAGTCCTTCGCCACATACCAACGTATGGACCCTCTGCAGTGCTCGCCACTTTCGCTGCTCAGCGTGAACCAGGTGACGGGATGCACGATGATGGTGAACCGCACCCTGTTGCGAATGGCCTTGCCCCTCCCGCAGGAAACCATCATGCACGACTGGTGGTGTGGCCTGGTGAGTGGAAGCGGCCATAGGCGTTTTGTGCCAACCCCGCTGATCCTGTATCGCCAGCATGGCGCCAACCAGGTAGGCGCCAAGGATCGTAGCCTGAAGACGCGTTTGCTCCGGCTGTTGACGAATGGCCAGGGGATCGTCCGGCGTGTCCGGGGGCTGGGTGGGGCTACCTATCTGCAGGCGCAGGCGCTGCAGCTGCGATTGCGCGCCTTGGGGCTGGATGAAGGCTACGTGTCAGAATACCTTGCGTGGAGGGATGGGCCTCTGAGGGCGAGAATTTTTGGGTATCGCGAATATTATGTGGGCCCCGAATTGGATCGATTAAGCCGCTGTTTGCTGTGGTTCAAGTGATTCACTCCGCCCGAGTGAGACAAGTCGGGCCCGGGTATTGGGTGGTTGGAAGAATGTTCAAAGGCGTTGGTAATGAAGCTCTCGGCTGAAATTGGTGAAGTGGAAAGCGTCGATATCGCTGCGCCCAGGCTCGGTGAGATGCTCCTTGCGGACCAGAAATTGTCGCGCAATGACCTGGAGAGGGCGCTAGAGGTCCAGCGTTCCATGGGCGGTCGCCTGGGGCGCCTGCTGATCAGTCTGGGGCTGGTGTCTGAGGTGGATGTCTACTCCGCACTGTCCCGGCAGGCCGGATTGCCTTTGGTGCGTCAGGACGCTTTCCCGAAGGAAAAGCCGGAAACTTCGCGGCTGAACACCAGCTTTTTGCTGGCCAACAACCTGCTTCCTTTGGGAAATGCAGAGGACGCTGAGTCCACGCCGGATTTCGCGTCGGTAGATCCGAAGAGCGCGGCATTGCGCGATGCATTGCGCCTGGTCTTTGGGGATGTGCCCAGGGTCTTTTTTGGCCTGGAGTCTGAAATATCCAGTCAGCTCAATGCCTGGTACGTCCAGGAGTCGGAGCCGGAAGGAGAAGCCGTTGCGGACCAGTTTGAGGCTTCGGAATTCATCGAGCACCTGAGGGACATGGCCTCGGAGGCCCCCATCATCCAGCGCGTGAGCCATATCCTCTCCCAGGCCGTGGCGGCCCAGGCCTCCGACATTCACATCGAAACCTACGAAGAAAAATCGGTGGTCCGGATACGGGTGGACGGCGAGCTGTACCCCATTGACGAGATTGATAACAAGGATGCCCCCGCTGTGGTGTCCCGCATCAAGATCCTTTCGCAGCTGGACATTGCGGAACGCCGGATGCCGCAGGACGGGCGCACCAAGCTGCGCGTGCATGGCAAGGAAATGGACTCTCGCGTGTCCACCATTCCCACCATGTTTGGCGAATCGGTCGTCATGCGCTTGCTGGAAAAGAACTTCGACCTGCTCTCGTTGGAGAGCCTGCACTTCACGCCACCCACTTTGAAAACCATGCGTCAGCTGCTCAGCGTGCCGCATGGGATCTTTCTGGTGACAGGTCCCACAGGCTCCGGGAAGTCCACCACGCTGTATGCCTCCATGCAGGAACTGGAGGGAGAGAACCTCAAGATTCTGACGGTGGAAGATCCGGTGGAGTACCGGCTGCAATGGCTCAACCAGGTGCAGGTCCAGCCCCAGATCGGGCTGACCTTTGCGAAGGTGCTGCGATCCTTTCTCCGCCAGGATCCTGATGTGATCATGATCGGGGAAATGCGCGATGGCGAAACCGCTGAAATTGCGGTCCAGGCGGCATTGACGGGCCACTTGGTCATGTCCACCCTACACACCAACAGCGCGCTCGGGGCCATCGTGCGGCTCATCAACATGGGGGTGGAGCCCTATCTGATCACGGCGTCCGTCATTGGCGTGCTGGCGCAGCGCCTGGTGCGCAAGCTGTGTGAGGAATGCAAAGCGCCGTTGCTGCCGGACCAGGCGCAGGCTGCCGCAGCCTCCCTGGGCATGGCCATGGAGGAGGGCCAGGTCATCTATCGGTCCGTCGGTTGTTCTGCATGCCGGGGGACCGGCTACCGAGGGCGGTTGGCTGTTCATGAATTGCTGGTAATGTCAGAAGACGTAAAAAAAGTGGTGCTCGAAAGAGGTTCTTCGTTGGGGGGCGGAGATGGCGCCTATGCCGGGGGGAACTTGTTGCAGGATGGCGCCACCAAGGTCTTCAAAGGTCTGACGACTGCGGAAGAAGTCCTGCGCGTTGCGCGTCAAAATGATTGAATTTCAATACGATGGAATCACGTCCGATGGCAAGGCCTGCCAGGGGACGATCCGCGCGCTGAACGTGGAGACCGCGCGACTGCGACTCATTGGGCAGGGCGTGACGCCGGTTCGTATTGCAGACGAGTCGGCAGCAGTTGCCCAACATGAGCCGCAAAGCCGGGGAGGCAAGCTCAAACGTGGCGAGATCCTTTTGTTCAGCCGCGAGATGGCCCACCTCAAGCAGGCCAACATGCCGCTGGACAAGGCGCTGGTCATGCTCAAGGAGACGGCCAACACGGAGCGGCTGAAAGCGTTCATTGCCAAGGTCGAGGAAGGGGTGCGTGGCGGTAAGTCTCTGTACCAGTCGCTGCTGCCGTTTGAGCGGGATCTTGGGCGCCAATATCTGGTTCTGATTCGGGCGGGGGAAACTTCTGGTTCGCTGCATGTGGTTCTGAAAGAACTCACGGTGCAACTGGAGGCAGAGGACAAGCTTCGCAACTACGTCATTTCCTCCATGACGTACCCCGTCATCTTGCTGATTGTTGCGGTGCTGTCCGTCGTGATGCTCCTGGCATTTGTGGTTCCCCAGTTTCGGGAAATTTTTGATTCCATGGGCGACAAACTGCCTTACTCCACGCGCTTGGTGGTCGATCTCAGTGATCTGATCCGCTCGCACTGGATGGCAATCCTGTTAGGCTTGACGGTGGTCTTGTTCCTGGGCTCCCGCTGGGGCGCGACGCCTGCGGGGCGGTTGCGCGTTGACAGTGTGCTGTTGGACCTCCCCTTGTTCGGCAAGGTGTTGCGGAATCTGCAGTTTGCTATTTATTTCCGCACCTTCGGCATCTTGCTGCAGCGCGGTGTACCCATGGTGGATGCGTTGCGCATTGCTGTGGACACACTGACCAATACCGCATTGCGCAAGGATATTGAACCTCTGGTGGGTATTGTAAAAACAGGCAAACGACTTTCCACAGGGTTTGTCTCTCCTTACTTTGGAAAATCCAGCACCCCGCAGCTTATTCGGGTTGCTGAGGAAACAGGGCAGCTTGATATTACTCTGCTGGGTTTGGCAGATCGTTACGAGGATGAAGGTCGGCGTACCATGGGGCGTGTATTGGCAGCCATGGAGCCCTTGATTATTATTGTTTTGGGGGCCTTGGTTGCCTTCATTATTATTGCGATTCTGGGTGGCGTTTTGTCGATCAACGACACAATTTGATTTTAGATTATTTGAGAGATTTTGAAATGAATGTAGTGAATTTTGAATACAAAGCAATGGCGCGAGCGCAGCGTTCCTCGGGCTTCACGCTGATTGAGTTGCTGGTGGTTCTGGTGATTCTGACGTTGCTTGCCGGGCTGGTGGGCCCGAAGGTGCTCGATCAACTCGGCGGTGCCAAGTCCAAGACGGCCCGCATTCAGATCTCGGAAATTGAGCAGAGCCTGGACCTTTTCAAGCTGGACGTCGGCCGTTATCCCAATGATGCTGAAGGGCTGCGTGCCCTGGCAGAGCGGCCCGCAACGGCCCAGGGATGGAATGGCCCCTACCTGAAGAAGGGCCTGCCTTCTGATCCTTGGGGTGCCGCCTATTTGTACAAGAACCCGGGACGCAATGGCGGGCCCGACGTGTTCTCTCTGGGGTCCGACGCCAAGCCGGGCGGTGACGGTGAGAACGCGGACGTTTTTAACTGACGCTCTGTTGCGCTTTCCACTCCCCAGTGCCGTCTGGTGACTTGTTTCGCATGAGCCGCCCTTTGTTGGCGCCAGACCTCCGCATCCGTGGCTTCACGTTGTTGGAGATGCTGGTCGTGCTGGTGCTGGCTGCCATTACTGTCTCCGTAGTGGGGGCGGGCGGGCAGGCGTACATGGAGCGGTCACGCTACAACCAGACGGTACGGGATGTTTCCAGCCAATTGAACAAAGCGCGTGCGCTCAGCGTCCAGGAAGGCCGTTCGGTGACCGTGACCTACCAGTCAGACATTCGCAGGCTGGTGGTTGACGGGCGCTTGGCCCTGGAGGTGCCTGCATCACTGGTGGTCCAGTGGGAAGCGATTGAACGCAATTCGCGGACTGGCAAAACTGCAACTGCCGTGGGAGAACCTATTTTTGTGTTCAATTCCGACGGCGGCGCACGTGGCGGGCGGCTTGCAGTGCTAAGAGGTGGGCAGGGCGTCAGCTTTCGCGTGAACTGGCTCCTCGGGACGGTGGAGCAATCCATGGTCGCGGCCCAGTCATGACCGTGACGTGCTGTCTGTTGCCCCTGATTGATCCTATTTTCAAGTCATTCAGGCGAGCGCCACGGAATCAACGGGGGTTCAGTTTGCTGGAGGCCTTGGTCGCCATGGCAATTGCTTCCATTGCGCTGGCAAGTCTTTACCGCAGCGTGGGGCAAGGCTCCAAGAATGTGGTGGATGTGGAGGCTCGGGTGGAGGCCTCTCTCGTGGCCAGGTCCGCAGTGGCTGCTGGAACCTTTGCAGAGGATTTGATGCGACAGGATTCCGGGCGGGCGGGTGATTGGAATTGGCGGATTCAGGTGGCGCCCGAACCGGTCCAAATGATGGACGAGAGTGGTCGCCCGGTAGCCGGGCCACCTTTGCGTGCGGCAAGGGTGACCGTAGAGGTCAGTAAAGATGGGGTGACGGCCGTCACATGGACCACATGGAAGCCCTACAGGTCCGCACCATGACCCACTCTTTTCGAAAAACCTCCCGTGGTTTTACCTTGTTGGAGTTGCTGGTCGCATTGGCCGTGACGTCCGCAGTGGTCGCTCTGATGTTTGCGGGCGTGGGGGTCATCGGGCGTTCGGAGGAGCGCAACCAGCGTGTCATTGAGCGCTCTGAACGCATGTTGATGGTCAGCCAATGGCTTGGACGCAAGTTTGACACCCTGCGCTTGTTGAGTCGGCGCGACGAAAACATCTTTGTGAATTTTTTTAGCGGAAATGCTGCGGGTGCGATCTGGGTGGCGCCATTGCCAGAGCGGGGGGATGCTGGGGGGCTCTATGTATTTCGCATGAGCCCCCTGCGCCATGCCGATGGGCGCGTCGATCTGTCGGTAGAAGCCGTTCCTTATGACGGAGCACTGATGGCGCTGGACTGGGGCAAGGCTTTGCGCGAAACACTTCTGTCGGATGTGCGAACGCTTCAGTGGCATTACCAGGACGGGCTGACGGGTCAGTGGACTCAGCAATGGGACTCTGCCAAAGCGCAGTACCCCGCACGTATCCGGGTGGAAATTGCCGATGCGCGCGGAGACTGGCCTCCTCTGGTGTTCCCTCTCGCGAGGGCAAGGTGATGAAGCGGTCGAAACACGGCAGCCGGGGCGCTGCGCTGATTCTGGTGCTGTGGCTGGTTGCGTCCTTGTCATTGGTGGTGATGGCGAGTTCACGGGGGATTCGCCAGCAAACGCAGCGCGCAGGGCTGGATTTGGAACGCTTGCGCGCTGAGTCCGTGCTGGACGCCGCGATCCAACTGACTGCGCAGCGAATGATGACCGAAAAGACCGCAGACAGTTGGTACCGCATTCAACGTTTGCCAATGGGGTCGAATGACATCTGGGTGGAGATCACGCCCTCTGGAGGGCTGGTAGACGTTAATGTCGCCAGCGAAGCTTTGCTGCAGGCGCTCTTTCAAAGAGCTGGAGGGCTCTCCTCGGGGGAGGCTGCCATCTTGACTTCACGTGTGCGGGACTTCATCGACCCTGACGACACGCCAGGTGGGGTGGGCGGGGCTGAGGCTGCCCAATACCGCGCTGCTGGCTGGCCCTCCCTGCCTCGAAATGGCGCGCTGGATGACCTTTCGGAACTGAGATCAGTCCTGGGAATGACGTCTGAGCTCTATGAGATAATCGCGCCCCACTTGGGTATCAATGGGCAGCAACGCATCGAAATCGATTCAGCCCCTCCCGCCCTGATCGACGTCCTCACGGGACAGCCAGGTTTGGGGGCGCGCATTCACAACTCCCCACCGGAAACGCGGGCTGGCGTGCTTTTGACAGGAGCTGCAGCCGAATTTTTCTCGCCTGCCCGCGCTGGAGGCGGTCTGACAGTGCGCCTCAATGCTTTTGTGCGGGCTGAAGGTGATCGCTGGTGGCAGCGTGAGGCATGGATCGATCTCAGCGAGCGTCCCGGTGGTCTGACGCCCTGGACAACGCTCTCTTTGGAGCCGACACGCCGCTTAAACAAGCCGGAACAGGAATTCAAGCCATGACAGGTTGGGGGCAGCTATCTCTTCGTGCGCAAAAAACACTGGACCGAATGGCATGGGGTTTCGGTGATCTCAAGCGCGTTCTCATGGAGCATGGCGCCTGGCCTGCAGTCGCGAGTGCAGCCATTGCGTCCGACGGAGAGCGTTGGACCATCACTGGAACCCGTGCCCGCAAGCGCGCCAACAACCGAAAGGCTTCCAGCCTGCTGGTACCGGAGTCCGGCTGTCTTTGGGGCACCGTGCAGTTGCCGGATATGCCGCGGCGCTCGTTGGCAGGCGGCGTCGAAGAAGCCCTGTGGCGGGTCTCACCCATGCCGCCGGAACAGATTGTGGCGGCATGGTGGGCAGAACCTCAAGCCCAAGGTGGTTGGATGGTGGAGTGGGGCATGTGCCGACGCAACACCCTGGCCGAGCAAATGGCGCAGCACGGGTTTGCCGAAAATGCCCCTGTGTATCTGATGCGCCAGGGACGCGCGCTTCCCGTCCGTACAGCGGCGTGGCAAAAGCAGTACAACCGCCAGCGTTGGATGGATTGGTTGGGGGTGGGGCTGGTGCTTGTCCTGCTCGCCGCACTGTCATTGCCGGCACTCATGCCTCTGGTCTTGAAGCGCCAGGCGGTGGTCCGCGCTGTGGAGCACGTCAACATGCTGGAGCCCAAGGCGGCTCCCTTGCGCCAGAAGATGGATGAACTGCGCCGCCAGGCAGACTTGGCGGAAGAGCTTCGCAAGAACATCAGTACGGACCTGCCTCTCGCCAGTGTCGTGGATGCGCTTTCCGCCGCTATTCCTGCCGACACCTGGCTGGATCGCATCGAAGTCAACGGTAGCGAAATCCGGATCACGGGATTGACGGCAAATGCTACCGAACTTATTGGGCATCTAGGGCGCCAGCCTGGCCTGGTGGATGTGCGCGCCACCGGGGCAAATGTGCGCGACGGCACGCTGAATAAAGAGCGCTTCACGTTTGAAATGCGCTGGCGGGGCGAGGGAGCAAAACCATGAAAATGAATGTATGGCGCCGTCATTCGGTGGTTTTGCTGCTGGTGCTGTTTGTTGGCGCCTTGGCTTGTGCCGCTCTGATTTACAGCACTCTCTGGGCGCGTTACAACAACGCCCTGCAACAACTGGAGCCCCGCAGCGAACGCCTGGAAGGGGTGGTGAACGCCGGCGCTGAAATCGAAACCCTGCTCAGCGCTGCGAGCAGTACAGTGGCCCCGCTGGTGCACCCTGCTGGCGAAACTTCTCAAAACGATATCCAGCAGAAGCTTCGCCAGATGATCATGGCTTCTGGCGGCACGCTGGTTTCGTCCCAGGTCGCACTGGAACCTGGGGTGGATGGCAAGCTGGCGCGCATACGCTTGACGGCAACCGTGAATGGTGAATGGGTCAAGTTGGTGAGTTTTATGGAAAGTCTTCAGACGCACCGCCCTCCTTTCTGGGTGCGCACCGCCAACATCACGCGTGAGGGGGCAAGTTCTGGCGCGGGTCCGCAAAATGCACGCCTGTCTTTGCAGCTGGAGGCCCCCTTGGCACCAGAAAAGGCCAAGCCATGATCAAACCCTGGTACATCGGCCCCGTTCTGGGTGCCGTAGCTGTGGCTGCGAGCGCTTACTGGTGGCATACCGAAAAAGAGCGCTGGAACCCGCCGCAGGCGCGCCGACCCGATCTTCCAAAGGTTGAGCCCATGCCCCCGGTGATCAAGGTCCGGGCAAAGCAGGCAGTGGAGCGCCCCTTGTTGTGGGCATCGCGGCGCCCGGTGGCGGTGGAAGAAAAAAAGACCAGTCTGGTCACGGAGTTGCTGCAGGCGCGCCTCACTGCAGTATTTGAGTCTGGCAAGGAGCGTGTGGCCATCTTGCAGCGTCCCGATGGCAGCACCCTCAAGATCACCGGGGAAACCAAACCCTGGCGAGTTGAATCCTTTGATGGCCGCAAGGCTCTCTTTGTGTCAGCTGATGACCAACGTGTAGAGCGCCCGCTGGAAGCGGGAAGTGCGGCGGCCGTGAAAGCCGGACCGATCGGTGACCGCCTGCGCAGGCCTGCAACAAATCAATAAGCCCTAGCGGCGTACCCCAATATTGGAGCTATCTCTATGAATATTCGGCCATCCATCCTCTTGCTCGCATTGCTGGCGGCAGGCTGTGCCAGCACGCAGGGAGGTCCTGCGGCGTCCGGAGTTGCGGACTCCAAGGTCGCAGTTGGCGGAGCACCGGGGCCATCGCAGCCTGTTGCAGCTGCGGCTGCGCCAGTGGCGCCAAGCCCTGCACCGGCAGCGTCAGCGCCCAAGGAGCAGGCGCAAAAGAATGCTTCTTCCAGCACCAAGCTTTATCCTGGCAACGACCAGTTTTTCAAGCGCGACAAGGCTCCTGCGATCGATCCCGTGCTTGCCAAGGGCGACAAGGTTGCACTCAATTTCGAGAATGTCACTGTCAGCAACTTGGCTACAGCGTTGCTAGGAGACCTGCTCAAGCTCAACTACACCATCGACGCTGGTGGCGAAACGGTGGTGAGCCTGCATACGCGCCAGCCGCTGCTGCGCAGTCAGGTTCTGGATGTGCTGGATGCGGTGTTGTTGCCCCACGACTTGGCCATCGTCCGTGACAACGCGGGGGTCTACCATGTGACCAAGCGTACCGTTACCGTGGGCGCGCGCCCGGTGGTGGGGGCGTCCAAATTCAAGGATCTGTCGGGTGCCGGGACGGTTATCGTTCCCCTGAACCACATCGCAGCGGCCGAGATGGCCAAGATTCTGGCGCCTATCGCACCCCGTGAGGCCATCGTCTACGTGGACTCCCTGCGCAACCTGCTGGTGCTGCAGGGCAGCAAGGCCCAGTTGGGTGGCTGGCTGGAAATGGTGGAAGCGTTCGACGTGGACTTTCTCTCTGGCATGTCGCTGGGTGTGTTCGTGTTGGAAAACGCCAACGTCAACGTGGTACGGGATGCCCTGCAGGCGATGCTAGGCTCCGACAAATCCTCCGATCCCTATGGGGGGGCTGGCGCCGCACCTGCGGGGGGGGCGCCTAGCACGTCGGGTGGTGCTGCAGGTGGTGCGGCCGCAAGTGGTGGTGCCAGCGGTGCCGGCGCCCAGATGGCGACCCCTTTGGGTGGCTTGATTCGCGTCTTTCCCGTTGAGCGCCTGAATGCCCTGGTGGTGGTCACGCCGCGCAGTCATTTGTTGGCCCAAGTGGAGACCTGGATCCGTCGCCTGGACCGTCCCACCGATACGCTGGAGGCCAGCCTGTTTGTGTATCCGGTGCAAAACGGCTCAGCATTGCAGCTGGCGGAAATGCTCAATGGCCTCTTTGGTGGGCAGTCCGGGCAAACCGGCTCGGGTGGTGTCGCGGCGGGCTCGGCGCCCACGCAGTTCTCTCGGGGGGCGGGGGGCTCCGGTCTGGGTGCGGGCAGTACTGGCAATACGGCCAGTTCCAGCGGCCTCTATGGCAATAGCAGCAGCTCCGGCACTGGCAGTAGTCCTATGAACGCCGCGCTGGGTGCTGGCGGAAACAGAACTTCTTCGAACAACACATCCCTTACGTCAACGAGTCAATTGGATGGCAACGTGCGTGTGGTTGCGGACGAGAAGCGCAATGCACTTCTGATTCGCGCTCCGCGCACCGAATACCGCCGCATCGAGCAGGCATTGCGCGAACTGGACAGGGCTCCAATGCAGGTGTTGATTGAGGCCAGCATCGTGGAGGTGAGCCTCACGGGCAACCTTGAATATGGTGTGGAGTGGTTCCTGCAGAACGGTCTTAGCAGGGACCGCCAAGGTGGGGCACTGTTGGATCTCAACAGCGAAATCAGCGGGATAGGCCCTAAAGTCCCTGGCTTTTCGTACACCATCACCAAGGCGAACGTGGTTCGCGCCGCGCTGAACGCCGTTGCCTCAAAAAATCAAGTGCGGTTGTTATCTAGTCCGTCGCTCCTGGTTCTGAACAACCACACCGCGACCATTCAAGTCGGAGACCAACAGCCCATTCTGAGTTCAACTTCGGCCGCTACTGGCAGTAGCTTTATCACTCAGTCCATTACTTACAAAGATACTGGTGTGATGCTCTCCGTTACGCCATCCGTCAATGCGGGGGGGTTGATCTCCATGGATATCTCTCAGCAAGTCACCGATGTGGGTGAGAGGGACGTTGTAACGAGTCAGCGGTCCTTTCAGACCCGGCAAATACAAACGCGTGTCGCAGTGCGTTCCGGCGAGTCCATCGTTCTGGGTGGGTTGATTCGTGAAAATGACACCAACAGCCGTGCCGGTTTGCCGGGGCTTGCAGACGTCCCGGTGTTGGGGGCCCTATTCTCAAATACGTCAAACCAGCGTAGACGCACGGAGCTGCTGGTGCTAATGACGCCCCGCGCTCTGGAGGACGATGATCAGCTGCGTTCGGCCAGTGCGGAGATGCGGGAACGTATGCGCTCCTTGTCCTTGCAGGCCCAACCAATGAGTTTCCGCCCCCCAGACGCCCCGTTGCAACCCTCGCGCTGAATGCGCCTGGCTGCTATGGCCCTAGCCAGCGTGGCGCATCCCATATATAGATAGTCAATCAGGAGATTCTTTACATGACAAAACCTGTTACCCGTCGTCGTCTTATTGTGACCCTGGCAGCGCCTGCGGTACTGGCAGTGCTGGTGGGCTGCGCTACCACTGGGGGGGCAGTGGTGTCGGCCGAAGATGACCAAGCTGCACTTCTGGCCCGGTCGAAGGCGTACTGGGCGTTCATTCAGAAAAACGACCGCGTGAGTGCCTGGGCCTATGAGGAAATGTCCAAGGATCCGAGCGCCACCCTGGAGGGCTATCTCAAGCGTGGGGGCATTACATTTGATGCGGTGGAGGTGCGCGGGGTGCGCGCCATTGAGGGCGACCGCGCGACTGTCAATGTGTGGATGCGCTACTCTTTGCCGTTGCTGCGCTTGAAAAAGCAAGAGGCTGCGACCGAAGACGAATGGCGCCGCATTGACGGTGTGTGGCACCATGTGCAGCGGCGCAGTGTCATGTTTCCAACAGCCCAGTGATACTTCGTTGTTTGAGTGCAACAAACAAGGGTGTGTTGGGTTTCTGGTGGAAATAGGTTGAAAAAATCAAAGGTATCAGTATAAGATTGCATCAACCCAAACGGAGTACGGATGGGTTGCAGATCCCGCACAGGGTGGGAAAGCTTCCTTCAATTATCTAAGGACTGAGAAGATGAAAAAATTTGCAATGGCAGCCGTTGCAGCCGCTGCGCTGAGTGCTGGTGTGGCGCAGGCGTACACCGTGGGTACGTACAGCAATGGTTTCGTGGTTCCTAATGTGATCCACAACGGCGATACCGACACCACTGCAGTGGGTCTGGTCAACAACACCGGCAACGTTGTGCCCGTGTTTTGGACGTTCTTTGATGCGAACTCCAACCACGTCACCGATGGTTGCTTCCCCATGACCAACAAGGACTTCGAACCCTTCGTCTGGTCGCAGCAAGCTGGTCAAGGCCTGGCTGGTACCCGTGGCTACCTGGTGTTCGCTGTGGGTGCAAACACTGCATCTACCTCCGCAGCTACCGCGTGTAATGTGGCAAATGCCACCGCAGGTGTCGCCGTCAACGGTGCTATCGGCGCTAGCGCCTTCCAAGTGACCACCACCGCGCAAGACGTTGCTTACGTTCCTGTGATCGACGGTCCTCTGACTCTGGCTACTGGCTCTGACCTGACAACCCTGGGCGCAACCAGCCTGCTGTCAGTAGCTGGTGCCCGTACCGTGACGGGCGGCGTTGCATCGGCTACGCCTTCCTTCGCAATGCGCTACGCTGTGGACAACACCCTGGACGCTGGTCTGGAAACGCGTATCGTGGTGTGGTCGACTGGCGACCACCGTGGTACCCACACGGTCAACATGTTCGACGCAGCCCAAAACCGCAAGTCGGTGAACTTTGCTCTGGCGGAAGCTGAGCTGTCGTTCTTCAATCCAGAAACGATCCCTGGTCGTCCAGCCAACTTCGCCGACGGTTTCATCGAGTGGTCGCCAATGGCGAAGCAGCCTGATGATTTCCCAGGCGCTGCCGGTTCGTCGTTCTTCTCCCTGGGTGGTTCTGTCTTCACGTACAGCGTGATCAGCATGCCTGCCTTCGGCGCTGTGCAGTCCATTCTTGGCACGCACAACTAATTTTCTCGATGAGCGCAGCACCAGCTGCTGTGTTCAGTCAGAAAAAAATGGTAGCCCTACGGGCTACTTCAAAAAATGGCGCCTTTGGGCGCCATTTTTTTTGCATGTTTTGGGGTCTTTATGAAATTGTCTTCCTCCGCTCCTTTCCGACTGCTTGCTGCGCTAGGGGTTTCGGTTTTGCTGGGTTGTCAGGTGCCCCCCGTTGCTGTGAAGGGGGAGGCGCCTTCTGTCAAGGCGCCAACGGATCAAAAGGCTTCGGATCGAATTGCCATTGAAGCGCACATGGTTTGGGGCGGCGAAGTACGTTGTTTTGCCAAGGGCGAATGCCGCTTCGTGTATGTTGAGCACGAAGAAGGCCGCGTCGTTCTGCAGCAAATCAATAGGCGCACGACACGCCAACTGGATCGCCAGTCTGTGGCTTACCATCCAGACTCTGCTATCTGGCTGTCAGACACGCTGGTGGCTGCTGCCGTGGAGGCCACGGGCAGCCTCGATATTTTCAGGGTTGAGGGCGACCGCTTGGTGCGGGTGCATCAGGCGCCTGTAGGTTTTGCTCCGCGGGATGTCATTCTCGTGAGTGCCTCGCAAGGTCGATATAAAATGCTGGCAACCCCCTACAGTGGCAAGAATGTTGCGTGGATAGATTGGCAGGAGGGTGGGGCGCAAGCGGCTGCGCCCAAGAGTGTGCGTTGGTGTGAGGCGCCTTGGCATCCTGTTCGAGTGAGCAAAGTTCCGGGCACGGCCGGTGGCGGAATTGCCGTAGCGTGTCTGGATGATCGCAAGGTGGTCGCGGTTTCCGACGTTGACCTCCTTGCTGCTCCCCGTGTGCTGGCTACTTTTGGCGCTGTGGCGCGCCACGCGCGGCCTTCTCCTTCGGGGCAATGGTTGTATGTGGCTCTGGAAACGGGTGCGCGCAATGCCCGTATCAACATGCAAACCGGGGAACTCCAATACATACAGTCACCTCTGACCGGCAGCGTCGCCGTTGCGCCCCTGTCTGACGATTTGGTGGCATGGGCTGATGACGGAAAGCTCTATCTGCAGCGCCTCGATGCCGATGCCAAAGTGCTGGAAACCCGTTGGATAAAGACCAGCGGGTTCTCTACGGGCTTGCAACTCATCGATGTCGATGGCGATGGTGAGCAGGATATTGTGGTGCTCAATTCCGTCGATGCAGTAGTGGACGTGATCTATAGCCCTCTTTGGGATCGCGCCGCTGAACGCTTGTGAGTTTGTTTTTTTGCAGAAATTTCTATGACCTCTACTCTGTGCAATCTGGGCTGGGTTCGCAGCTTGATCATGTGCGCCGCTGTCGCAACTGCCTCTTTGGCGAATGCGTCAGATACGTTGGTTCGTTTCTCCAATGGTGAAACGATCAGCCAGGCTGATCTTTCGGCTTATTTGGAGAAGCGCGTTGACCTTCGCCCTACCAGTCGCAGTGCTTGGGGCGTGCAAACCGTGTTGCGGGAAATGGCTGCGGTGCGGGTGTTCTCCCTGGAGGGTAAGCAGGTAGGGGTCCCACATGAAGAAGGGCGGGAGGCGCAGCGGTTCGATGATATTTATGCGCAAGCTGTGTACGCAAAGCTCGCTCCAGCCTGTATGCCTCCAGCCGACGAGAAGGCATCGCGTCAATACTTCAACGATAACCCTCAGGCTTTCCGGGTGCCGCCCATGGCCAGGCTGAGTCGCGTCATTCTGCCGGCATCTGAAACTGTCGAAGGTGAGTCGGCTGCTGCCTGGCTGATGAAGGAGGCTGGCGATGTTGCTGCAGGCAAGAAGTCGTTTGATGACCTGACCAAGCAGGCAGAGGCTGTCTACAAGCTGGATCCTCAGGGTGATTTGGGATGGATTACGCTTTTTGACGAAGAAGCCAGCGTGCTCCGTGTTTTGGCTACAGCAAAGCAAGGCGAAATGGTGGGGCCATTGCGTGAAGGTAACTTTGCCTATCTCTTCAAGGTCAATGAGAAGCGTGAAGGCCGTCAGTTGGCGTGGGAAGAGGTGGCGTTGTCTGTGCCTGCCCGTTCGTTAGCTTACTGCCGCCAGGAAGGGGCTAAGAAAGTCCGTAGCGACTTGTTTGCGAAGTATGGGGTGGAGCTGGACAACGCAGCCATCAGGGCAATGTTCTTGAAGCAGACGATGGCCAAGTAGCTTGAGCTTGGTCGAGGCAAGAGGTCAGGGTGCTGTTTTTGGGCGGCGCAGTACAATGGCAGGTTTTGCGGATTGCCATGGTGGTTAAACCAAAATGCGCAATGTGACCACAAGGCGCATGGCGCTTTTCCACCAACTGAGCTCCATGCTGACTGCCCATGACTGAAATGCGCGCCTCCGTGTTGATCCCCGTCAAGAACGGAGGGCCCTTGCTGGGTGAAGTGCTGGATGCCGTGCTGTCGCAGCAAGCGCCGTGGCCATTCGAGGTCATTGTGGTGGACTCCGGATCATCCGACGATTCTGTGGAATGCGCCCGGCAGCGTGGCGTTCGCGTAGAGACTATTCCTGCGGCAGAGTTCGGCCACGGGCGTACACGCAATCTACTGGCTTCCATGGCAAAGGGGCAGTTTCTGGTATTTATCACGCAAGACGCGCGACCTGCGAGCCCCAAATGGCTGTACAACATGGTGCAGGGCTGCGACGCTGAACCAGGTGTTGCGGGGGCTTTTGGTCCTCATCGAGCCCATCCCCAAGCGCGGCATATTACGCACTGTGAGCTGAACCAGCATTTTGCCGGCTTTGGCGACAAGCTGTCCGTGGTTCGCCTTGAAGACCCCGCCCGGTTTGCTAGAGATCCTGGTTATCGCCAGTGGCTGCACTTTTTTTCCAGCAACAATTCATGCATCCGCCGCTCGGTGTGGGAGCAACTGCCTTTGCCAGAAGTGGCGTTTGCAGAGGATCAGACATGGGCGCTGCGCGCCATTGAGGCTGGGCACGCGAAGGCCTTTGTGCCAGATGCGGTGGTCTACCATTCGCATGATTTCGGTGTGTGGGAGACGTTGCAGCGCAATTTTGACGAAGCGCGCTCATTCAATCTCTATTTTGGCTATCGCATTCAGGACAGCTTGGTGCAGGCTTTGAAGTCCGGTCTGTACTTGGCAAAGCGGGATCTTGGCTGGTTGCGTAGTGGGGGGCTGCAAGGCTGGCGCCTTTGTAAAAATGCGATTTACATGGGCTTCATAGAAATGGCAAGGGTGTCCGGGCAATACCTGGGCACGCGCCATGACCGTTTACCCGCTTGGCTGCTGCGCTCGGTGTCGCGCGATGAGCAATTGCAGCGTGCGGGAGCTGTCTGACCATGGCGTTGAATCTCTCCAAGAAGATCTGGCGTGTGAAAGAAATGGCGCGCAAGGAAGGCGTTTTTGCCGCTCTGCGTGCGGTGGTGCGTCGCGTGCGCCAAGGCCCAGGGCGGTATGTGGATGTCTTTCGACACTACGACTTCGCGCTGCCTTATGTCTTGCCTGCCCAGTCGGGTGAGGCCAAGCCGGGCACCCTGCTGTGGTTCATTCCTGACTTCAATGTCGGGTCCGGTGGCCATCTGAACATCTTCCGCACCATCTGGCATCTGGAGCAGATGGGCTACACCTCCAGTATCGTGATCGGCAAGCCCGTCATGCACCACGATGCGCAGGAGGCCCGCGAGGCCATTCGGACGCACTTCTTTCCGCTTCAGGCGCAGGTGTTGTTGGGTCTTGAAGATCTGCCGCCGTGCGAATTCTCCATTGCTACGGGATGGGACACTGCCTACACCGTACGCGCCTTTACGGGCGCGAAGCACAAGCTCTACTTTGTACAGGACTACGAGCCGCATTTTTACCCCGTCGGGTCGGAGTCGGTCCTGGCACAGAATACTTACAGCTTTGGATTTTTCGGGATCACGGCGGGCGGCTGGCTGGCCAGCAAGTTGGCGAACGAATATGGCATGACCACCCACCCGGTAGGTTTTGGAGTGGAACTAGAGCGTTACCGGCGCTTGCCGCGCAGGGAGCCGGAAATTCGCCGGGTTTTCTTCTACGCGCGTCCCCCCACGCCCCGCAGGGCGTTTGAGTTAGGACTTCTGGTGCTGAATGCAGTGTGGGAGCGAATGCCCGACGTCCAGTTCGTTCTGGCGGGCTGGGACACGGCTGGCTATCACATTCCGTTTCCACACTTGGGGTGTGGAACCGTGGCGCTCGATGATCTGCCGGATCTCTACAGCCAGTGCGATGTGGCGCTGGTTCTGTCGCTCACGAATGCATCGCTGTTGCCCCTGGAGTTGATGGCTTCGGGTTGTGCCGTGGTTTCGAATCGGGGGCCCAATGTGGAATGGCTGCTCAATGAAGACGTGGCCGCTTTGGCGGAGTCTTCGCCCGAGGGGTTGGCGGATGCAGTCTGTGACTTGTTGCAGAACGATGAACGGCGCCATGCCTTGAGCGCGCGGGCCGAAAAGTTTGCGCGGGCGCAGACTTGGGACATGGTTGCGAAGGACTTTGAAGCCGCCCTGCTGCACGCGCGCACCCAGCAGCAAGTGGAGACTTCCTGATGCGTTGCGCGATTCTGGGAGGTGCTGGGTTTCTGGGGCGCCATATTGGGCGTGCCATGGCGTCGGAGGGCGCAGAGGTGTGGTCGGTAGACCGGTCATTGTCGGCTGCGGGTAGTGCTCCCTGGCTGGCGGGAGAGGTGCAGGCAGATTGTTTTGACCTGCCCTCCTGGTGGGATGTGGTGGGGGGGGCAGACGTGATTGTTCACCTCGCTTCCTCCACGGTGCCGGCCACGGCCAGTGAGGACCCCATCCAGGATGTCCAGACCAATCTGGTGGGAACCTTGCGCCTTCTTCAGGAATTGCGCAAAAAGGCCGCGCGCCCCAGGTTGCTGTTTGCGTCATCCGGTGGGGCGGTGTACGGGCGGCCGCAGTATGTGCCTTTGTGTGAGGCCCACCCCACCATGCCCATGGGGGCCTACGGCGCCACCAAACTGGCGATTGAGCACCACTTGCGCATCGAAGAGGCACAGCATGGCCTGCCATGCCGGATTCTGCGTTTGAGCAATCCCTACGGTGAGTGGCAGCAACCCCATGGAGTCCAGGGTGTGATTGCCGTTTTTGCACACCGTGCGCTCAATGCGCAACCGCTGGATGTGTGGGGGGACGGGTCCGTGGTGCGCGATTTTGTTTACGCTGCGGATGTGGGATATGCGTTCGCAGCAGCGGCACGCCATGAGGGGGAGACCCGGATATTCAACATTGGCGGTGGTGCAGGGCACAGCGTCAACGATATTGTGCACACACTGGAGCAGTTGTTGGGGCATGCCGTAGAACGGCGTGTGTTCCCCGCGCGTCCTTTTGACCCACCGGTCAATGTGTTGGACATTCAGCGTGCCCGGAACGAGCTGTTCTGGAAGCCGACGATGGCTTTCGAGGATGGGGTGGCCAAATCGGTCGAATGGCTGCGGACGGTAGCATGACGCGCCCTGTTTCCCATTCCACTGGGGTCTCATCGGCAGCGCCGCGCAATGCGCGCCAGTTGTGGGTGCTTTGGCGGTACTGGATGGTGCGCGAGTTCAAGACCCGCTATGCCGGTTCGGTATTGGGTTTTGCCTGGGCTTTTGTTCAGCCCGTCGCCACGCTGGCCATCTTCTATGTTCTTTTTGGCTTGGTGCTGGCGGTGCGGGTGCCCGGGCTGGATGTGAACAATGGCTATCTGCTGCACCTTCTGGCAGGGCTTGCAGTCTGGCTGCCCTTTACCGATGCCATTGGCCGGGGGGTTGGTTCTCTGGCGGCGTATGAGGACTTTCTGCGCAAGCAGCCTATGCCTGCGGAGATACTGCCCGCAGTGTCCGTTGGCGGCAGCCTGCTCGTTCTGGGTATTGGATATGCGCTGTTGATTGTCTTGTCGGTGGTGCAGGGTGTGGGGCCTTACGCGTCACTGGCTTGGCTACCGGTTTTGGTGCTGGCCCAGATTACGCTGACCTTTGGCCTTACGTTGTTGCTGAGCATGGCCCACTTTCTGTGGCGTGATGTGGGCTCCATGGTGGCCTTCGCACTACAGCTCTGGTTCTACCTGACACCTGTCGTATACCCCCTGTCCCAGGTGCCGGAGAAATTCCACAACTGGTTCCTTTTCAACCCCGTAGCTTGCCTGGTCCTGATGGTGCAGAGCACTGTATTGCATATGCCGGTGCCGCCGGGAACCCCCGTGGCCTTGGCCGTATGGGTGTTGTTGCTGGGTGGCGGGGGGTGGTGGTTCTTCCGCTCCATGAAGTCTGCACTGGGCGAGGCCTTGTAAAGCCATGACGATCCGCTTTGAAGGCATTGAAAAGACCTATATGGTCTACAGCCGTCCGCAGGACCGGCTTTGGGAGTGGGTGACGCGTAAGCAGCGCCACCGTATACATGTCGCTTTGACCGGGGTGGATTTTGAGGTGCAGGCCGGCGAAACGTTTGGCCTCATTGGTGAGAACGGTGCGGGCAAAAGCACCTTGCTGAAAATCGCGGCAGGCACCATCCGTCCCACCCGTGGGCAGGTGTTTCAAGAAGGCCGCGTTGCCGCGTTGCTGGAGCTTGGTGCGGGGTTTCACCCGGAGGAGTCCGGCTACGACAACATCCGCTTCATGGCCGCGTTGCATGGGCTGGAGGGCGCCGCCATGGAGGACTTCATTGTCCGTGCCACTGCGTTCTCGGAGTTGACCAAGGAGACGCTGGAGCGGCCGGTGAAGACCTACTCATCGGGCATGTTCATGCGGCTCGCTTTTGCCGCTGCGACGGCCATCGATCCGGATGTGTTGATCGTGGACGAGGCGCTCTCCGTGGGCGACCTGCATTTCCAGAAGAAGAGCCTCAATCGCATTCTGGAGCTTCGTGAGCGAGGCGCCACGGTGCTTTTCTGTTCCCACAACCTGTATCAGGTACGAAGCCTCTGTCAGCGGGCGGCATGGATACACGGTGGTCGCGTGCAAGCGATCGGAGCTACCGAGGACGTGGTGACCGCCTACGAATCCCATGAGCGACGCAGGTATGCCCACCTGCGCGTCGAGGCCCATGAGGCCGCAAAAAAGGATGAAGCGGCGCAGCCCGCAGCGGCGTCTTCGTCGGGAGCACCGCTGGTAAAAATCGCAGGCCTGACGATCGAAACGGGGGACGGCATCAACCCTGCGCAGGTGGATTCGTTTCAGGATCTGTCGGTAGAGATCGAGATCGAGTCCTATGCTGACGCGCCGTTTCATGTGTTGTTTGCAATTGTTCGCCCGGACAAGGACAACGTTTTTGGCACGAGCACGCAGTTTCGTGCCGAGGGTAAGCCGCTGCAGGGCACTGGCAGCCACCGCATTCGCGCCAGGTTCCCACGCTTACCGCTCCTGTCGGGTGAATACCTCTGGAGCGTCTATGTCCTGGATGATTCAGGTATCCAGGTGCTGGACATGGCGGAACTTATCCAGCCCTTTACCGTGCTGAACCAGAAGCACCGGGAGTTTGGTGTTGCCTGGCTGGAACACGAATGGGTGCTGGTGGAATGACGCGAGCCTGGTCTCTGGACCTGCTTTTCCCTTTCATTGCCCGGCTGCCTACGACCCTGCCCTGGCGGCTGGCCGGGCGGATAGGGCGGGAATCAGCGGCGGAGCGCGAGCACCTGCTGCGCTGGCTCGAAAGCTTGTTTGCCCGGGTCTTCCCGCAAGCCACGGGGGGGCAGCATGCGCAATGGGCTCGCGCCCACTTGGACATGTTGGCGCAGGAGATGGTGGATGCCATGGCCTTCAGCCGCCTGGGCCGTTCCGGAGGGCCGACCATTGATCTGCAAGGTGCCGAGTTTGCCAAAGGCCTGGCTCGCCAAGGCAAGGGCTTCATACTGGTTCTCAATCACTATGACCGGCTTCTGACGGCCCCGGTTGCTTTGGCGAGGGAGGGTGTCGCCACCAATGTTCTGACCATGCCGGTCTTGGACAATCCGGAGCTTGAGGCTGCGCAGCGCCGTTTTTTGCTGCGAAAAATTCAAGGCTATACCGAGGTGACCGGTGGAAAATGGCACACCACGAGTGAAGGGCTGCGCCCGGTGCATGAAAGCCTGCGGGCGGGGCAAGCGTGGGTGATTCTGGCGGATGCATGGCGACCTGAGTTTGGCCGTTTGCGTGGTAACCCTTTTCTGGGCGGAAACCTGAGTCTGCCCACAGGTATTGAGCGTCTGGCCCAATCCACGGGCGTTCCGTTGCTGCATGCTGTGAGTTATTCCCGACGCCCTGACCATCTGGAGGTTGTCGTCGAGCCATTGCCGGAAAATCCCAGGCAGGCGATCGATAGAGTCATCCAGCGGCTGGAGCAGGATGTTCTGGCCCGGCCTTGGGCATGGTGGCAGTGGGGATTGTGGGATCAGATGTGGCAGCCCGAACCGGCGCCAAAGGCGGAGGGAAATGCATGACCAATATTGAGCGATACGACTACGCATTCGACCCGGATGGTGAGGAGTGGGCCGCTCGGTTGCTGCGCCGCGTACCACCAGGTGGCGGCTCGGTCTTGGAGCTTGGGCCGGGCCCTGGCGCCATGACCCGTGTTCTCCTGGCTCGGGGCTATCGCGTCACGGTGGTGGAAAACGACCCCGAGGCGCTGGAAGTGCTCAAGACACTGGACGTGGAGGTCATCCCTGGAAATCTGGACAGCACCGACTGGCTGGATGCGCTCAAGGGTCGGCAGTTTGATACGGTGATGGCTTGTGATGTGCTGGAACACCTCAGAAAGCCCGAAGATGTGCTGCAGCGGTTGAGTGAGTTGGTCGCTCCCATGGGCTGCCTACTGATTTCCGTTCCGAACATCGCCTATGCCGGGGTGCTGGCTTCTATGCGAAGCGGCATCTTTGACTATTCCGACAAGGGCCAACTGGACAGGACCCATGTCCGTTTCTTTACCAAACGCAGCATGGAGAAGATGTTGCTGGACTGCGGATGGGCTCCCCGGGTATGGGAAGCCAACAGGGTACCCGTTGAATGCAGCGAATTCGCCGGCTACTGGAGCGCCCTGTCGGGCGACCAGCGCCAGGCGTTGTTGGCTGGGTGGCAGGACTTTGACGTTTACCAGTGGATGGTGGTGGTCACGCCTTCTGTGGATGCCCCAACGTGGGAGCTGAAAGAGGCTCGGGGCATGGCGGAAAGCTTGCGCGACGAGTTGCAAGCACTGACGGTGCTGCACCAGCGCGAACGAGCTTCGTTGCTGGAGCACCAGAAGGCCTTTGCGGAAGCCAAGGACCTCATTGGGAAACTCCAGCAAGAGATCAATGAGTTGCGCACAGAGGTGGGTTCGCTGCGATCCGAAAAGACACTGGTGGAGTCTGAGCTTGCGACCACGCAAATAGCGTTGCAGGCCAGGACGGCGGAACTGAACGATCGCGCATGGCGCAGCCGTTGGCGCAGGCTCATGGGCTCGCATCACAGCCGGTGAACATGACGGACATGCTGCTGGGAATTCCTGCTTTCACGGCGTCACACGCAGGTGTGGATCGCATGGGCGCCGAATGTCGGATCGACCCGTCCGTCTCGGTCATGCGTTTCGGCCAGCGCTCCGATGTCTTGTGCCTGGCCGACGGGGTCAGTATCTATGCCCAGACACGGCTGGTGCTGGGCGATGTGGTAGCAGATCCCTGCGTGGGTATCCGCATCGGAGCCCGTACCATCGTCAATGTGGGAGGCTACCTGTCGGGTGAAGGTGGCCTGGAGATTGGTGAGGATGTCCTGATTGGCCCCCATGCCAAACTGCTGTCTGCCGGCCATGCCATCGATGGGGGGGATGTGGTGATTGCTCGCAACCGAATCACCCGGGCAAGAATCGTTGTGGAAGACGGTGCCTGGATCGGTGCTGGCGCGATTGTTCTAGAGGGCGTGACGATTGGCCGTGGCGCGGTCGTGGCAGCCGGGGCGCTGGTGCGACAGGATGTTCCGGCGGGCATGGTGGCTGCAGGTATGCCCGCCCGGCTGATCCGTTCAAGGCGGGGGGAGGCATGGCCGGAGCCTGAGCCCGAGGCAGCGGCCTCCTGGTTTCAACGGATCGGTGCTGGGCTGAAAAGTTTCTTTCGCGAAGGGCGCGAGGTCAAATGAGAACCATGAGTCTGTTTTGGAAGGAGTCTGACGAGCGCGATCTCCCATCGCTTGGGGTGGTCATGCGTGGTGTCATGCTCTTGGTTTTTCTGCTTGGGGGATGGTTGCCGTCCTCCTGGGCGAACCAGGTGTGGGAGTTTGTGGATGGGGAGGGCGTAACCCACATCGGCAATGTGCCTCCTTCGGCGGCTGCGCGGGGTGTGATCTGGCTCAGCCGTGTGCCTCCCGCCTCGGTGGTGAAGGGCAAGGATCGCAGCCCCTCTGCACTGCAGTTTCCGGGCTATGACGACGTCAAGCAGCACCTGGAAGCGGCGGCGGTGGCGCAGTCGCTGGACCCCGCATTTGTGATTGCCGTCGCGGCAGCAGAGTCGGCCTTCAATGTGAAAGCCGTTTCGCGCAAAGGTGCGTTGGGGCTGATGCAGGTCATGCCGGCAACGGCTGAGCGTTATGGGGTTGCAGCGCGCCCTTCGTCAGACGGAGAGCATGCCGCGATGGAACCCAAAGTGAATGCGCAGATTGGCACCCGCTACCTGGCCGATCTGCTGCGCATGTTCGATGGCGACAAGGAACTGGCGCTGGCGGCGTACAACGCAGGGGAAGGTGCCGTGATCAAGTATGGTCGGCGCATCCCTCCGTATCCCGAAACGCAGCAGTACGTGGAAAAGGTGATGCGTTTTTACCGTGGCTTGCTTCGGTAGTGGCCCCGGGTTCTGACCGCATGAACCTCTCCATGGCCCCCTCGGGGTTGTCGGGGGGACGGCCTGATTCAGGCTCGGACCTTCGTGGTGGCGTCTTGCCAGGTTCTCCTCACATGGCATCCTTGCAGCATGCCAGCAGCCCCAGCCCGCTGGGATGGGGCTGCGTGGATAGCGCTTTCTTACAGGCACTGGGACCGAGTGCGGGTACCATCGGCCGCTCATGATCTGGTTATCTGTGGTGGCATTCATCGTTGCAGCGTTGGCGGCAGGGTTCATCGTGCGGTGGATGCACAGCCACGCTTCCGTGTACGGCAACGGCATGCCTCAACGCTTTCATCTGGGGGACGTTCCCCGCTTGGGGGGGGCCGCATTGCTGCTGGGCATTGGGTGCAGTTGGGGCCTTGGTGTTCTTCAATCTACCCATTGGGGTGATCCTGGCTCGCTGAAGCTCGGAGCTTGGGTGGGGGGTTGGCTGGTGGCCTTGCTGCCCGCCGCGCTGGGCGGCATTGCGGAGGACATGACCCAGCGCCTGTCCGTGCGTTACCGGTTGAGCCTGACCGGTGCATCCGGCGCTCTGGCGGTGATCCTGCTGGATCTGACCTTGCCGCGCATGGGGTGGCCCTGGCTGGATTCTTTGCTGGCCGCTGCTCCGTGGCTGGGCGTTGCGGTGGTTGTTCTGGCGGTTGCGGGACTTCCCCATGCATTCAACATCATTGATGGCTACAACGGCCTGGCGGGCATGGTGGCTCTGATTGTTTGCCTGGCGCTGGCCCATGTGGCCCTGCAGGTGGGGGACCGTGCGCTGGCTGCGCTGTTGGTGTCCACGGCGGCGGCGACGGGCGGGTTTCTGGTCTGGAACTACCCGCGCGGCATGCTGTTCGCGGGGGATGGCGGTGCCTACGTGTGGGGCGGCGTGATTGCCCTGGCCAGCATTTCCCTGGTGCAGCGCAACGCCGATGTTTCGCCCTGGTTCCCCATGCTTTTGTTGATCTACCCCGTCTGGGAAACGATCTTCTCGATTTACCGCAAGACCGTGCGGGGCGTTTCCCCCGGCGTGGCCGATGCGTTGCACTTTCACCAATTGATTTACCGTCGCATTGTTCGGGGTGTCTTCCACGACGATGAATCGCGCAGGGTGTTGATGCGCAATAACCGCACATCCCCCTACCTGTGGGGCTTCACCTTGCTGACGGTGGTGCCTGCGGTGTTGTTCTGGAGCAATACCCCACTGCTGATGGCGTTTTGCGGCCTGTTCGTCATCAGCTATGTGATGGCCTACCTGGCCATTGTGCGTTTCAAGGTACCCAACTGGTTGCGCCACTGACGGCGGGTGCGCGGGCAAACCCAGCGCGCCGCGCGAATGCGGCACAATTTGCGCCTTACCGTTTTCTCTGGATGGCCCGCCTCCATGACCGACCTTCTTTCGATTGCCCCGCGCGACAAGGCTGAAATCCTGGCCCAGGCGCTGCCTTACATCCGCAAGTTCCATGGCAAGACCATGGTCATCAAATATGGCGGCAACGCCATGACCGACCCCGCGCTGCAGGCCGACTTTGCCGAGGACGTGGTGCTGCTCAAGCTCGTGGGCATGAACCCCGTGGTCGTGCACGGCGGCGGGCCTCAGATTGAGACGGCGCTGAACCGCCTGGGCAAGAAGGGGGAGTTCATCCAGGGCATGCGCGTGACCGATGCTGAGACCATGGAAGTGGTCGAGTGGGTGCTGGCTGGCGAGGTGCAGCAGGACATCGTGGGCCTGATCAACCAGGCCGGCGGCAAGGCCGTGGGCCTGACGGGGCGCGACGGCGGCATGATCCGTGCGCAGAAGCTCAAGATGGTGGACAACAAGAACCCGTCCATCGAGCACGACGTGGGGCAGGTGGGAGACATCGTCTCCATCGACCCGAGTGTGGTCAAGGCGCTGCAGGACGACGCCTTCATCCCCGTCATCAGCCCCATCGGCTTTGGTGAGAACAACGAGAGCTACAACATCAACGCCGACGTGGTCGCCAGCAAGCTGGCCACGGTGCTGCAAGCTGAAAAACTGATGCTGCTGACCAACACGCCCGGCGTGCTGGACAAGGCGGGCAATCTGCTCACAGACCTGACGGCCCGCGAGATCGACGCGCTGTTTGCCGACGGCACCATCTCTGGCGGCATGCTGCCCAAGATTGCGGGAGCGCTGGATGCTGCCAAGGCCGGCGTGAACGCAGTGCACATCATCGATGGGCGTGTGCCGCACGCCATGCTGCTCGAAATCCTGACCGACCAGGCCTACGGGACCATGATTCGTAGCCATTGAGATGGTCCATCCCTCTGAGTCGCTTCGCGCCTTCTCCCTTCTCTCGCTTCGCGGGGTGGGTGACGTCGCCAGCGCCAGCACAAGGTATTGGGGGGCCTTGCGCGGTGGCCGCTGGCTGAGGCTGCGCCAGCCCATTGCGCCTGCTGCGATGCACAGCGAACAAGTGGGTTGATATGCGACTATTGCTGGTCGAAGACGATGTGATGGTTGCCAGCGGCATCAAGCTGGGGTTGACCGACGCGGGGTACGCCGTGGATTGGGTCGGAAGCGGTGAGCGCGCCGAAGAGGTGCTGCGCACCGAGTCGTTCGACGCGGCCATCATCGATATCGGCCTACCGGCCATGGATGGGCTGGAACTCACCCGCCGCCTGCGCCGCCCCGACATGGCGAGCCCGGCTCTGCCGGTACTGATCCTCACCGCGCGCGATGCACTGCACGACCGCGTGCAGGGGCTGGACCTCGGGGCTGACGACTACATGGTCAAGCCCTTCGAGTTGCCTGAACTGCTGGCACGCCTGCGCGCCCTGCTGCGCCGCTCGCAGGCCGCGACCACAGCGGTGTTGAGCTTTGGTCCGCTGGAGCTGGACACGGCTGGCCGTCGCGCCAGCATCCGTACCGGGGACGGGGAGCAGGTCATTGAGCTCGGTCCGCGTGAATGGACTGTGCTGGAGTACCTGCTCATCAATGCCCCCAAGCCTGCCAGCAAGGACAAGCTTCTGCAGGCTCTGACGGGCTGGGACAAGGAGATCACGCCCAACGCGGTGGAGGTCTACGTCTCCCGGCTGCGCGGCAAACTGGAGCCGCATGGCGTGGCGCTGCGTTCGATCCGTGGGTTCGGCTATCGGCTTGAACTCCAGGCCGCCTGAGCGGAACCGGCCTGGCTGAAGCCGTCGGTAAGGATCATGATGACGCCGCCGGACCGAGCCATCCCTTCCCCACGGCCCGGCCTGCGTGCCATGACCTCCGACCTGCGCAATCGGCTGCTGATCTTGCTGGTGCTGCCTTTGTGCGCGCTGGCTCTGGTGGGCGTGTGGCTCGACTACCGCTCGGCCGACGAGGCCGCCGGGCGGCACGACCAGCGCCTGCTGCGGCTGCTGCCCGCTCTGGCAGATTCGGTGCTGGCCCCGTCCATCCGTGACCACGAGCCGCCCTTGCTGCTGCTGGCGCCTCCGGTCGAAGACTTTCTGCGCCAGAACACCGGGTTTGCGGGTTACAGCGTGCGCGACATCTCTGGACGTCTGCTGCTGGGCGACGACTGGGTGCACAGTGCCGTGCCCACCACCCATGCACCCGAGTTCCACAGCGTTGAGTTTGGCGGCGTGACCTATAGGGTGGCGGTGCAGCGTGGTCGCACCGGTGCTGGCGAACTGGTGGTGGCGCTGGCCGACGGGTCTGACCCGCGCCAGCAATGGGCGCAACAGCTCCTGCTGCGGGTGCTGCTGCCCAACCTGGTGCTGGTGGCCGCCGCCGCACTGGCCATCCACTGGGCTGTGGGCCGGGCCTTCAAACCGCTGGTGGACTTGGCCGAAGCGGTGGAACACCGTTCGCCGCGTGACCTGAGCCCTATCGACGAAGCCTCGTCGCCCGCCGAGGTGCGCCCGCTCGTGCACTCGCTCAACCGCCTGTTTGCGCTGGTCAATGCGCAGGCGGAAGGGCAGCGCCGCTTTGTGGCCGATGCGGCGCACCAGCTGCGCACCCCGCTGGCGGGCCTTCAGGCACAGGTCGAAGCCTGGGCCATGATGGCCAAGGCGGCGGCACCACCCCGGGTGTCTTTGTCAAATTTCGAGGGAAAATTGCCGCTAGCGCATGATGGGCAAGCGAAAGGCGCTATTGTTTTAGGAGTTGATCAGATCGAGAAGCTGCGCAATGCCACGCGCCGCACTTCGCAGCTTGCCCACCAACTGCTGGCACTGTCGCGCGCCGATGCGCGCAGCCTGGACGCGCAGCCGCCCCAGCGTGTAGACCTCAAGGACCTGTGCGAAACCCTGCTGGAGACCTTTCTCGACCCAGCCACCGGCAAGGGGCTGGACCTGGGGCTGGAAGTCCAGCCCGTGCATGTCACCGGCCATGGCTGGCTGCTGCGCGAGTTGTTGTCCAATCTGGTGGACAACGCCATCAAGTACACCCCGGCGGGCGGCATTGTGACCATACGCTGTGGCATGCGCCAAGGGCGCGCAGGGCCGCCGCGTGTGTTCATCGAGGTGGAAGACGATGGACCTGGCGTGCCCGATGCCGAGCGAGGGCGCGTCATGCAGCGTTTTTACCGGGTGCCCGGTACGGTGGGCGAGGGCACGGGGCTTGGGCTTGCCATTGCCGACGAAATTGCGCGCGTGCACCGCGCTGCCCTCACGCTGGGCACCGGCCTGCTGGGGCACGGCCTGCTGGTGACTGTGGTGTTTCCGCTGTAAATCGGCGTAGCGGTAGCTGCTCTCGCCCGTGCCCATGGGGCCGCCCCAGGGCCTGTGCGAGAATCATTTCCACACATGATTTACGCCCTGCCGCAGGCCGGTGCATGCCCACCTGGCATGTGAACCCGGCGCAGGGTGCCCTTGGCCGCATGGCCTTACCCCAAGCCCTTGTTCCTGCATGTCTGAACTTTCGCCCCTCCCCGAGCCAGCCAGTACCGACGACGGGGGCGAAACTCCGGCTGCGCGCAAACGGCCCAAGCCGGGTGAGCGGCGCGTACAGATCCTGCAAGCGCTGGCGGCCATGCTCGAGCAACCCGGGGCAGAGCGCATCACCACCGCCGCGTTGGCGGCGCGTCTTTCAGTCAGCGAGGCCGCGTTGTACCGCCACTTCGCCAGCAAGGCGCAGATGTTCGAAGGGTTGATCGACTTTATCGAGCAGACCGTGTTCACCCTGGTCCAGCAGATTACCGGCCGCGATGTACCCGATCCGGACCAGTCTGCCGAAGTGGGCACGCGCCAGGCTGCGCGCATCGTGGCGTTGCTGCTGCAGTTTGGCGAGCGCAACCCCGGCATGGTGCGCGTGATGGTGGGCGATGCCCTGGTGTTTGAGCACGAGCGCCTGCAGCAGCGCATGAACCAGTTTTTTGACCGCATCGAATCCACCCTGCGCCAGTGCCTGCGCCCGGCGGTGGCGGGCTCGGCCACACCCACTGTGGATGCCCAGGTCGCGGCCAGCGTGCTCACGGCGTTTGCCGTGGGGCGCCTGCAACGCTACGCGCGCTCGGGTTTCAAGCGCCTGCCGTCGGAACATCTGGAAGCCAGCCTGGCGCTGATCCTCTGATACCACCGCCTGGGTGCCGCCTGCCGTGGGCGGCCCCGTGGCGGGGGCGGAAGCGATGGGGTGGGGCAGAGGGTGGCACCGCCGCAACGAATGGTTTGGGTGGGCCTCCCTATTTTTTCCGGGGGTTTTGGTCGGGCGGAGAATTTGCTGCAGAATAGAACGAACGTTCGTTTTTATTTGCCCGCATGTCCGCCACCTCTTCATCCAGCCAGGTCACCCGCATCCCGCGCGCTCGCAGCGGTACCGGCCGCGCCCTGCAAAAAGGCCAGCAAACCAAGGCGGCCATCGTCGAGGCAGCGCTGGGCCTGGCCACGCACATCGGGCTGGAAGGCCTGTCCATTGGGGCGTTGGCCGACGTCACGGGCATGAGCAAGTCGGGCGTGTTTGCCCATTTTGGCTCTCGCGAAGAGCTGCAGATCTCCGTGGTTCGTGAATACCACACGCGTTTCGAGCAGGAAGTGTTCTACCCCGCCATGTCCGCGCCGCGTGGCCTGGCCCGGCTCAGCGCCATGTTCGACAACTGGATGAAGCGCACTTCCATCGAAATCGATTCGGGCTGCATCTACATCAGCGGTGCGGTCGAATTTGATGACCGTACCGGCCCCGTGCGCGATGCGTTGGCCAGCTCGGTGCTGACCTGGCACGCCGCGATGCGCCGCGCCATCGAGCAGTGCAAGGGCCTGGGCGAACTGCGCGCAGACACCAACGCCGAGCAGATGCTGTTCGAGATCCACGGCCTCATCCTCGCGCTTCACTATGAAGCGCGCTTCCTGCAGACCCCCGGCTCCATGGCCCGGGCGGTGCAGGGCTTTCACAACATCCTGGCGCGCTACAGCGCCGCAAAACCTGGCGCCACCGCAGAAGCCGCCCCCGCTGCTGCTGCCAAGCGCCGCAAAGTTTCCAACCAAACCACCACCTCCAAGGAGTAAACCCCATGCCTATGTACACGCCGCCCCTGCGCGACATGCAATTCGTCATGCACGAAGTGCTCAAGGTCAGCGATGAATTCAAGGCCATGCCGCCCCACGCCGAGGTGGATGTGGACACCATCAATGCGGTGCTCGAAGAAGCCGGCAAGTTCACTGCCGAAGTGACCTTCCCGCTGAACATCAGCGGCGACACCGAAGGCTGTGTACTCAACAAGGCCACCCACGAAGTGAAGACCCCCACGGGCTTCAAGGATGCCTACGCCAAGTACGTCGAAGGCGGCTGGGCGGCACTGTCGTGCGACCCTGCCTACGGCGGCCAGGGCCTGCCCTTCGTGCTGAACCAGTGCCTGTACGAGATGATGAACTCGGCCAACCAGGCCTGGACCATGTACCCCGGCCTGTCGCACGGCGCGTACGAAGCCCTGCACGCCCACGGCACCGAAGAGCAAAAGGCCCTGTACCTGCCCAAGCTGACCAGCGGTGAGTGGACCGGCACCATGTGCCTGACCGAACCCCACTGCGGCACCGACCTGGGCCTGCTGCGCACCAAGGCCGAGCCGCAGGCCGACGGCACCTACAAGATCACCGGCAACAAGATCTTCATCAGCGCCGGCGAGCACGACATGACCGCCAACATCGTGCACCTGGTGCTGGCCCGCCTGCCCGATGCGCCCAAGGGCAGCAAGGGCATCAGCCTGTTCGTCGTGCCCAAGTTCAATGTGAAGGCCGACGGCTCGCTGGGCGAGCGCAACCCCATCTTCTGCACGGGCCTGGAGCACAAGATGGGCATCCACGGCAATGCCACCGCGCAGATCGCCATCGACGGCGCCATCGGCACCATGGTGGGCCAGCCCAACAAGGGCCTGGCCGCCATGTTCGTGATGATGAACGCCGCCCGCCTGGGTGTGGGCAACCAGTCGCTGGGCCTGACTGAAGTGGCTTACCAAAATGCGCTGGCTTACGCCAAGGACCGCATCCAGATGCGCAGCCTCTCGGGCGTGAAGGCCAAGGACAAGGACGCCGATCCCATCATCGTGCACCCCGACGTGCGCAAGATGCTGCTCACCGCCAAGGCCTACGCCGAAGGCGGCCGCGCGCTGCAGATCTTCTGCACGCTGCTGCTGGACAAGGTGCACAGCCACCCCGATGAAAAGGTGCGTGCCGAATCCGAAGAGATGGTGGCGCTGCTCACCCCCATCGTGAAGGCCTTCATCACCGACAACGGCCACATCTCCACCAACGCCTGCATGCAGGTCTTCGGCGGCCACGGCTTCATCAAGGAATGGGGCATGGAGCAGTACGTGCGCGACAACCGCATCAACATGATCTACGAAGGCACCAACACCATCCAGTCGCTGGACCTGCTGGGCCGCAAGATCCTGGGCAACAACGGCGCCACGCTCAAGAAGCTGGGCAAGCTGATCGGCAAGCTGGTGGAAGAAGAAGGCGTGAACGAGAAGATGGCCGAGTTCATCAACCCGGTGGCCATGCTGGGTGACCAGATGACCAAGTTCACCACCGAGATCGGCTTCAAGGGCATGCAAAACCCCGACGAAGTGGGCGCTGCTGCGGTGGACTACCTGCGCGTGGCCGGCCACCTGGTGTTCGGCTACCTGTTCGCCCGCATGGCCCAGGTCGCCCTGCGCGAGATCGCAGCCGGCAACACCGACCCGTTCTACGGCGCCAAGCTGCAGACTGCGCGCTTCTACTTCGCCAAGCTGTTCCCCGAAACCGTCACGCTGATGCGCACGGCCCGTGCCGGTAGCAAGGTGCTGATGGACACGGATCTGGCCCTGGCCTGATCGGTAGACCTGCGGATTTCAAGCTTTTTTGGCACGGAGCGCCTATGTATAAAGCGGTAGCAGCTATTGTTTTTGTAGCGTCTGCGGTACCCGTCTGGGCGCAGTCGACGCCCGAAGGCCTTTGGCGCAACATCGACGACAAGACCGGCGAGGCCAAGGCCGAAATCCGCATCCGCGACATCGGCGGCGGCGTGTTGAACGGGGCGCTGGAAAAGCGCCTGTCCAAGGACGCCAAGCCCGACGAGGTCTGCGACGAATGCTCGGATGACCGCAAGGGCAAGCCCATCTTGGGCCTGGAGATCATCCGGGGTGTCAAGAAGGCTGACGGCAAAGAGGTGTGGGAAGGCGGCAAGATTCTCGACCCCGAGAACGGCCGCAACTACACCCTGCGCATGACCCCCGTCGAGGGCGGCAAGAAGCTCGAAGTGCGGGGCTCGATCGGCCCGTTCGGCCGCACGCAAACCTGGATCCGCGTCCAGTAAACCCCATTCCCGTGGCGTTGCGCACCCCCAGTGGTGTTGCGCAACGCCCCAACCAGGAACCCAACCCATGTCCCGATTCCAAGTGAAAAAAGTCGCCGTGCTCGGCGCAGGCGTGATGGGCGCGCAGATTGCCGCCCACCTCGTCAACGTGAAGGTGCCCGTGGTGCTGTTCGACCTGCCTGCCAAGGAAGGCCCGAAGAACGGCATCGTCACCAAGGCCGTTGAAGGCCTGAAAAAGCTCAAGCCTTCGCCCCTGGGCGTGGCCGACGACGCGGCGCTGATCCAGCAGGCCAACTACGAAGAGCACATGCACCTGCTCAAGGAATGCGACCTCGTGATCGAGGCCATTGCCGAGCGCATGGACTGGAAGCTCGACCTCTACACCAAGATTGCGCCCCACGTGGCCAAGCACGCCATCCTGGCGTCCAACACCTCGGGCCTGTCGATCACCAAACTGTCCGAAGTGCTGCCTGAGAGCATCAAGCCGCGTTTCTGCGGCATCCACTTCTTCAATCCCCCGCGCTACATGACGCTGGTGGAGCTGATCAACACGCCCACCACCCAGCCAGAAGTGCTGGACCAGCTCGAAGCCTTCGTCACCAGCGGCCTGGGCAAGGGCGTGGTGCGCGCGCACGACACCCCCAACTTCGTCGCCAACCGCGTGGGCATCGCGGGCATGCTGGCCACGATGAAGGAAGTCGAGAACTTCGGTCTGACCTACGACGTGGTGGACGACCTCACGGGCAAGAAGCTGGGCCGCGCATCGAGCGGCACCTTCCGCACCGCCGACGTGGTGGGCCTGGACACCATGGCCCACGTCATCAAGACGCTGCAGGACAACCTGAGCATCGAGACGGATCCGTTCTACGAAAGCTTCGGCACGCCCGCCGTGCTGAAAAAGCTGCTCGAGCTGGGCAACCTGGGCCAGAAGACCAAGGCCGGTTTCTTCAAGAAGGTCGGCCGCGACGTGATGCGCTTCGAGCTGGAAAGCGAAGAGTACGTGCCCGCCGGCCAGAAGGCCGATGAGGTGTACGCGCGCATGCTCAAGAAGCCCGCCGCCGAACGCCTGCGCCTGCTGCGCAACGCCGAAGGCGCGCCCGGCCAGTTCCTCTGGGCCATTCTGCGCAACAGCTTTCACTACGCCGCTGTGCATCTGGGCACTATTGCCGACAACGCCCGCGACGTGGACCAGGCCATGCGCTGGGGCTTTGGCATGAAGCAAGGCCCCTTCGAGCTGTGGCAGGAAGCCGGCTGGCTCGAAGTCGCCAAGATGATCCAGGAAGACATCGACGCTGGCAAAGCCCTGTGCAAGGCACCGCTGCCCGAGTGGGTCTTCAAGGGCCCCGTGGCCGACGCCGGTGGCGTGCACACCGCGCAAGGTTCGTGGAGTGCATCGCAGAACAAGTTTGTGCCCCGCCGCCAGCTGCCCGTGTACGAGCGCCAGATCTTCCCCGAGGCCCTGCTGGGCGAAACCAGCCTGCCCGACTGGCGCACCGCTGGCACCACCATTGCTGAATCGAAAGCCCTGCGCACCTGGACGCTCGATGGCCAAGTGCTCATCGCCAGCATCAAGAACAAGATGCACGCCATCAGCCCCGAGGTGATGGAAGCGCTGATGGAAGCGCTGGAACTGGCCGAGTCTGAGTACCAGGGCATGGTCATCTGGTCCGGCGACGCGCCTTTCAGCGTGGGCGCTGACCTGGAAGCCACGATGCCTGCGTTCATGGTCGGCGGTGCCGATGCGGTGGAAAGCATCGAGCAGGAACTGCAAAACCTGATGATGCGCATTCGCTACGCGCAGGTGCCCGTGGTCGCGGCCATCCATGGCATGGCGCTGGGTGGTGGCTGCGAACTGGCCGTGTATTCGGCCAAGCGCGTGGCACACATGGAAAGCTATATTGGCCTGGTTGAAGTGGGTGTGGGCCTGGTGCCTGGCGCGGGCGGCCTGACCTACATCGCCCGCCGCGCGGCCGAGAACATGGCGGCCTCGACCAGCAAGGACATCCTGCCTTTCCTGACCGAAGGCTTCACCGCCGCGGCCATGGCCAAGGTGGGTACCAGCGCCATCGAATCGCGCAAGCTGGGCTTCCTGCTGGATAGCGACGTGATCGTGCCCCACAAGGACGAGCTGCTGTTCGTCGCCATCAACGAAGCCAAGTCCATGGCCGCGAGCGGCTGGCGTGCACCGCACAAGCGCCTGTTCCCCGTGGCGGGCCGCAGCGGCCTGGCCACCATCAAGGCCCAGCTGGTGAACATGCGCGACGGCGGCTTCATCAGTGCCTACGACTTCAAGATCGGCGCCATGATCGCCGAGGTGGTCTGTGGCGGCGATGTGGATGCTGGCTCGATGGTGAGCGAGGAATACCTGCTCACGCTGGAGCGCAAGGTGTTCTGCCACCTGATCGCCCAGCCCAAGACGCACGAGCGCATCCTGGGCATGTTGTCCACCGGCAAGCCGGTTCGCAACTGATCCGAACGTCGATTGACAACCGGCTGACCGACATGAGCGAACACGCCCCCAACAAATTGCAGCGCTCGCTGATGCGCCTGGACGAGGCCCCCGCCTTCCTGCGCGGCTTCGTGCAGAACATCATCCTGCGCCGGGCTGTGCCCTTCACCGGCACGGCCGGGGTGAAGTTCGTATCGCTCACGCCTGAGCGGGTCGAAGTGCATCTTGCCAACGAGCACCGTGTGCAAAACCACATTGGTGGTGTGCACGCCTCGGCCATGAACCTGCTGGCTGAAACGGCCACCGGCATGGTTGTGGGCATGAACGTGCGCGACGACTGCCTGCCGCTGGCCAAGGAGCTCTCCATGGCGTTCAAGAAGCGCGCCACGGGCGGCCTCAAGGCTGTGGCCACGCTCACCGCCGAGCAGCGCGCCGCCATGCGGGCCAGCGACAAGGGCGAGGTGCAGGTGAAGGTCACCGTGACCGACGAAGCCGGTGTGGAGCCGGTCGAATGTGTATTTACGTGGGCCTGGGTTCCTTCCAGCCGCCCCCCCAAGAATTGAAGGAGTTTCACCATGGCTCAAAAACAAGTCCAGGACGCCTACATCGTCGCCGCCACGCGCACGCCCATCGGGCGCTCGGGCCGCGGCTATTTCAAGAACACCCGCCCCGACGACCTGCTGGTCGCCGCCATCAAGAGCGCCATGCTGCAGGTGCCCACGCTGGACCCCAAGGCGATTGAAGACGCCATCATCGGCTGCTCTTTCCCTGAAGGCGAGCAGGGCATGAACATGGCCCGCATCGCCGTGGGCCTGGCGTTCGACCACCCCGTGGGCGGCGTGACGGTGAACCGCTTTTGCGCATCGGGCATCACCGCGCTGCAGATGGCCGCCGACCGCATCCGCGTGGGCGAGGCCGACGTGCTGATCGCCGGTGGCGCCGAGTCCATGAGCCTGGTGCCCATGGGCGGCAACAAGCCCTCGTTCAACGCCGAGATTTTTGCCAAGGACGAAAACGTAGGCATCGCCTACGGCATGGGCCTCACGGCTGAAAAGGTGGCCCAGCAGTGGAAGGTGAGCCGCGAAGCGCAAGATGCGTTCGCCCTCGAATCCCACCTGCGTGCCATCAAGGCGCAAAAGGCCGGTGAGTTCAGCGACGAAATCACGCCCTTCGAAATCGTGGAACGGTCGCCCAACCTCGCTACCGGCGAAGTGGTGGAAAAGCGCCGCACTGTGAGCCTGGACGAAGGCCCGCGCCCCGACACGTCCCTGGAAGGCCTGGCCAAGCTCAAGCCCGTGTTTGCGGCACGCGGCAGCGTCACGGCAGGCAACAGCTCGCAGACCAGCGATGGCGCGGGTGCCCTCATCGTGGCCAGCGAAAAGGCCGTGAAGCAGTTTGGTCTGACGCCCCTGGCGCGTTTTGTGAGCTACGCCGCGCGCGGCGTGCCGCCCGAGATCATGGGCATTGGCCCTATCGAGGCGATTCCTGCGGCCCTGCGTTATGCGGGTCTCAAGAGCGATGACATTGGCTGGTATGAGCTGAATGAAGCGTTTGCGGCCCAGTCGCTGGCGGTGATCAATACGCTGGGCCTGAACCCTGCGAACGTGAACCCCATGGGCGGCGCGATTGCATTGGGGCACCCGTTGGGCGCCACCGGTGCCATCCGTGCGGCGACGGTGGTGCATGCGCTGCGTCGGCACAAGCTGAAGTACGGCATGGTCACGATGTGTGTAGGTACCGGCCAAGGCGCCGCCGGCATCATCGAAGCTCTTTGAGTTAGCTGGCTACTGCGCGGGCCATCTGCGTCGTTGGGCGGTGCTCGGAATCCTCACGTACAGGAAGTACGTTCCGGTTCCTGTGCTCCGTCCGCCTAGCAGCTGATCCCGCTCGCTACGCCCTGGAGGACGGGGTGTGAAGGCTGGGGTACGAGACCAGCCCGTTGTGTTTTCCATTCAAGCCGACGCAGATCGGTTTCGACACAAGGAGACAGACATGAACAAGCAAACCTTGCAGGTCAACGGGGCGGTGTCTTTGGCACTGCGTGTCTACGAACCCGAGGGCGCACCGCGCGCCAGCGTTGTCATCGGCGGCGCGATGGGGGTGCGACAGTCGTTTTACGAGGCCTTTGCGCTGTGGATGGCGCAGCAGGGGTTTCGGGTCACCACGTTTGACTACCGGGGCCACGGCGATTCGCTGCAGGGCGCCATGCGCGATGTGAAGGCGGATCTGTTTGATTGGGCGCTGGACTACGAGGCGGTGATCACAGCCGCCAAGGCCGCGCTGCCGTCGCAGCCGCTGTATTTGCTGGGTCACAGCCTGGGCGCGCAGTTGCCGGGCTTGCTGAAAAAGCCCGAGCAGGTGGCGGGCCTGCTGAGTGTGGCCGCAGGCAGCGGCTACTGGCGCGACAACGCGCCGCAGCTCAAGCGCATCGTTCCGTATTTCTGGTGGGTGCTGGTGCCGCTGGCCACGCGGCTGTGCGGGTACTTTCCGGGGCGCACGCTCAAGAAGGTGGGCGACCTGCCTGCGGGGGTGATCCTGCAGTGGCGGCGCTGGTGTCTGGACCCCGCCTACAGTGTGGGGGCTGAGGGGCCAGCGGTGGCGCAGAGTTATGGCGCGGTGCGGTTCCCGGTGCTGGCGCTGTCGATGGCGGACGACGAGCTGATGACCTTGCGCGGCACGCACAACCTGGTGAACCTCTACGCCAACACCGAGCGCCGCGTGGAGAGCATCACGCCGGCCGACCTGCAGGTGCGGCGCATTGGGCACTTCGGCTTCTTTCGCGACCAGTTTCGCCAAAGCCTGTGGCCGCGCGCAGCGGCTGCGCTGGCTGCACTGGGCGGTGGCGGAATGCCCCACGGCGAAGTCTCCGGTACGACGGCTTGAGCGGTCGTTTCGCGGCACACTTGCAGCATGACTTCCTCTTCATCCACTTCTTCGTCTGCGTCTTCGTCCTCCGCGACCCACCCGCTGGACGAGGCGCTGCAACTGACGGCCTCGTCCGCTGCGACGGGCCAGTACGAAGGGCAGACCCACCCCGGCTACTGGAACATGGTGGGCCCGTTTGGCGGCATCACCGCCGCCACGCTGCTGCAGGCCATCCTGCAGCACCCTGACCGGCTCGGCGACCCGTTGTCGCTCACCGTCAACTACGCGGGCGCTTTGACAGCTGGTGCGTTCACGGTGCAGGCAACGCCCGTGCGCACCAACCGCTCCACCCAGCACTGGACGCTGTCGATCCTGCAGGCCGGTGCCGACGGCGCGCAGGTGGTCACCACCACGGCCACCGCCGTCACGGCCGTGCGCCGCGAGACCTGGAGCGTGGGCGATGTGCCCATGCCGCAGGTGCCCCCACCTGCAGAGCAAAAGGCCATCGTCGCCCCCTTGGGTGCTGTGGAGTGGCTCAACCGCTACGAGATGCGCCCCATCGCGGGCTTCATCCCGCGCACCTGGGACGACAGCGGCGACCACAGCCTGACGCAGCTGTGGATGCGCGATACCCCACCCCGGCCGCTCGACTTTGTGGCGCTGACCGCATTGGCCGACGTGTTCTTTCCCCGTGTGTGGCTGCGCCGTGCGCGCCAGGTGCCTGCGGGCACGGTGTCGATCACCGTGTACTTCCACGCCACGGCAGAGCAGCTGCAGGCCACGGGCACGGGCTTCCTGCTCGGCCAGGCGCGCGGGCAGGAGTTCCGCAACGGTTTCTTTGATCAGACCGTGCAGCTGTGGAACGAGGCTGGCACCATGCTGGCCACCAGCCATCAGATCGTTTACTACAAGGAATAGGAAGTCGGCCTGTTGCCCTGTGCCGTACCGCATTCCTCTCGTCCCAATCCATCCGACCCGGAACCTTCACCACCATGACCGAAGCCACCCAAGACATCCTCGTCCACTCCGAAGCGGGCGTGACCACCATCACCTTCAATCGCGTGGACAAGAAGAACTCCATCACGCGCGACATGTACGCGGCCATGGCTGATGCGCTCGATGCCGCCAAGGCCGATGCCAGCGTGCGTGTGGTGGTGTTCCAGGGCGACGTGGCGATCTTCAGCGCGGGCAATGACATTGGCGACTTCCTGCAGCAGCCGCCTGCCACGCAGGACTCGCCCGTGTTCCGTTTTCTGCGCGGCATCGCCACCTTCCCCAAGCCCATGATCGCCTCGGTCTGCGGCCCAGCCGTGGGCATTGGCACGACGATGTTGTTCCATTGCGACCTGGTCTATGCGGGCGATAACGCGGCGTTCTCCATGCCGTTCGTGAATTTGGGCCTGTGCCCTGAGGCGGCGTCGAGCCTGTTGGTGCCACAGATGCTGGGGTACCACCGCGCTGCGGAAGCCTTGCTGCTGGGCGAGCCTTTCATGGCCGAGGCCGCGTTGGAAGTGGGGCTGGTGAATCGTGTGGTGCCGCCCACCGAGTGCAATGGCGTCGCACAGGCGCAGGCCAAGAAGCTGGCGGCCAAGCCGTTGTCGTCGCTCATCGAAACCAAGCGGTTGATGAAGGGCGGGCAGACGGCGAAGGTGCTGGAGGTGATGGCGGAAGAGGGCGAGAGCTTTGGGCGCATGTTGCGTGAGCCTGCAGCGCGGGAGGCGTTCTCGGCTTTTATGGAGAAGAGAAAGCCTGATTTCAGCGCGGTTTGATTCGCTAGTTCTGAGGTATTTTGGGCTGCTGGCGCTAGTACATAAAGCGCTGACAGCTATTGTTTGTATAGCTCGTTCTCGCCCCATCCGTTCGGGTTGAGCCTACCGAAGCTTGTTTTGGCGGTGGCTACTGCATGCCCGTGTGGAGTGCGGGAGCCGGGAGTCGCCCGGCGTGCGAGTAACTTTCTTTTGCTTCGCCAAAAGAAAGTCACCAAAGAAAAGGCGACCCCCAGTCTGCGACCCCTTCGCGGTGCGAAGGGGCAAACCTGCGTCGGGGCGGTTGCGGGGTGCGCCGTGGAACTCGCTTTGCTGCTGCGCAGCGCCGCTCGGACAACCACGGCGAGTCAGTTCACGAGGCATGGGCGCTTCGACGCCCATGCCACCCCACAACCGCCCCGCCGCAGGCGCAGCCAGCAGGGGGGGGCAGCCGAACATCCAACAGCCGAACATCCAAGCAGCCCCACGGGCCTTTGCTTCGCTCGGCACCATCTCGCGGGCGCAAGCGCCACGCGCTGAGCAGGCGGGGCCGAGCGCAGCGATGGCCCCTGTGGATGTCCGACTCGCGGGTTCCCTTCTGGATGCGCCTGGGGCGCGCAGGGCGCGGGGTGGCATGCGCGTCGGAGCGCGCATGCCTCGTGATCTGACTCACCGCGGTTGTTCGAGCGGAGCGCCTTAGGCGCGCAGCGAGTTCTGCGGTGCACCCCGCGACCGAGCACCCCAGGTTGCCCCGCAGCGCAGCGAAGGGGTCGCAGACAGCAGGGTCGCCCTTTCTTTGGTCCCTTTCTTTCGGCGACGCGAAAGAAAGGGACTCGCCTGCCGGGCGACTCCCGGCCTCCGTCCTTCGCATAGGCATGCGATCTGCTTCCAAATGAATATCAAATCAGGCAGTGAATACTGGCGCTCAACCTCAAAAAGCACCCGCAGCAATCACGATCAGACAAGCTATCTATTTTTACAAAGCACTTGCTTGCTAAAAATAAACAGTTTTGCTATCGTGCCTGCATGGACTCACCCGTGCCGCGCACCCGCGCCATCGCCCCCACTCTCAAGAAGCCCCCGGCCCGCCCCCGCAGCAAGGCCGTAGCGCCCCTCAGCGCCAACTCGGCAACCACAACACAATCCCCCACCGAAGAAACCACCCGCCGCCCCCGTGGCCGCCCGCGCAAAACCGCCGAAGAACTCGACGACGGCAACCGCCGTCGCAAGCTCATGGACGGCGCGGCCAAGCTGTTCCGCACCCAGGGCTTCGCCGCTACCAGCACGCGCGACATCGCGGCGGCGGCAGGCATGCACAGCGGCTCGCCCTTCTACCACTTCGAAAGCAAAAGTGCGCTGCTCTACGCCGTGATGAGCGAGGGCATGACCATGGCTGCGCAAAGCCAGCAGCAGGCACTCGATGCACTGCCCGCCGCGGCCACACCGCGCGAGCAGTTGCACACGCTGATTCGCCACCACTTCGAGATCCTGCTCGGGCCCCGCAGCAGCTTCATCCCGGTGATGCTGTACGAGTGGCGCTCGCTCACGCCTGCGCAGCGCAAGGGCATTGCCCGCATCAAAGACAGCTACGAGGCCACCTGGATGCCCGTGCTGGAAGCGCTGGCACAGCAGGGCGCGCTGCAGGCCGAGCCCGGTGTGGCGCGGCTGTTCATCTTCGGGGCGCTTAACTGGGCGGTGCAATGGTTCTCGCCCAAGAAGGGCAAGTCGCTCGACGCGCTCACCGACGAGGCGTTGGCCTTGTTCATCCGTTCATAACAAACAACCCCATCAAGGCAGAGTCACCATGGCCCCCACCGCGCGCAACGCCTACCAGTCTGTGTTTGCTCCGGGCCTGTTCCTGGGCCAGGTGGTGTTGGTCACCGGCGGTGGCTCCGGCATTGGCCGGTGCACGGCACACGAACTGGCACACCTGGGGGCGCATGTGGTGCTGGTGGGGCGCAAGCCAGAAAAGCTGCTGGCCGTGGCCGAAGAGATCACCGCCGATGGCGGCCGTGTTTCCTGTGAGGTGTGCGACATCCGCTCAGAAGAAGGTGTGGTGGCGCTGGTGCAGCAGATCCTTGCTGCGCAGGGCCACATCGATGCGCTGGTCAACAACGCGGGCGGGCAGTTCATGTCGCCGCTCGAATCCATCAGCGCCAAGGGCTGGGAGGCCGTGCTGCACACCAACCTCACCGGCGGCTTTTTGATGGCGCGAGAGTGCTACCGGCAGTGGATGGCGCAGCACGGTGGCTCCATCGTCAACATCGTGGCCGACATGTGGGGCTCCATGCCGGGCATGGGGCACAGCGGGGCTGCGCGCGCGGGCATGGTCAGCTTCACCGAAACCGCTTCGTTGGAATGGGCACACAGCGGTGTGCGCGTGAACGCCGTGGCGCCGGGTTACATCGCCTCCAGCGGCATGGACAACTACCCGCCCGAGGCGGCAGACATGCTGCGCGCTATGCCGCGCACGGTGCCGCTCGGCCGCTTTGGCAACGAGGCCGAGGTGTCGGCGGCCATCACCTTTTTGCTCAGCCCGGCAGCCAGCTTCATCAGCGGCACCACGTTGCGGGTTGACGGCGCGCGGCCCCAGGTGCGCATGGGCTGGCCGCAGCGCCCGCCTGGTGCCACTGCCGCAGCACACCCGGCCGTGCGGCCGTTTGACGGCTTTCACCGCGCGCAGGTGCCCCAGGTGTTTGCACCTTCCTATCCCCCCAAGACCGAGGCCGCATGACCGCCGTCTTCACTTCCCGATTCAACCCAGGCAGCGCCGAGGCCACGCAGCGCCGCGCGGCGCTGCAGGCCCGGCTGGACGCCCTGCGCGCGTTGGAAGAGCGTGCCGCCGCCGCCTCGGCCCGGTCGCTGCCCCAGTTTGAAAAACGCGGCCAGCTGCTGCCGCGCCAGCGTGTGGCGCTGTTGCTGGATGCGGGCGCGCCCTGGCTGCCGCTGTGCACGCTGGCGGGCTACCTGCAGGATGTGAAAGACCCCGAAAAGTCCGTGCCCGGTGGCGGCATGGTCGCGGGCATCGGCTTTGTCAGTGGCGTGCGTTGCATGGTGGTGGCCAGCGATTCAGGCATCGAAGCCGGTGCCATCCAGCCCATGGGCCTGGAAAAGATCTTGCGCGTACAGGAGATCGCGCTGCAAAACCGCTTGCCGTTCATCCACCTGGTGGAGAGCGCAGGCGCCAACCTCATGCGCTACCGGGTGGAGGGCTTCGTGCACGGCGGCACGCTGTTCCGCAACCTCGCGCGGCTGTCGGCGGCGGGCATTCCGGTCATCACCGTGCAGCACGGCTCGGGCACCGCAGGCGGCGCCTACATGCCGGGGCTGTCGGACGTGGTCATCATGGTGCAGGGCCGCTCGCGCGCCTTCCTGGCCGGGCCGCCGCTGCTCATGGCTGCGACGGGCGAGATTGCGACGGAAGAAGAACTGGGCGGTGCCGAGATGCACACCGCCGTCTCGGGCCTGGGCGAATACCTGGCCCAGGACGACCGAGAGGCCATTGGCCTGGCGCGCGATGTGGTCGCGCAGCTGGGCTGGCACATGCCCCGACGACCCAGCGCGCCCGCACCTCTGTTGCCGGCAGACGACCTGCTGTCCCTGATGTCTGCCGACCTGCGCCAACCCGTGGACATGCGCGAGGTGATGGCGCGGCTGGTGGATGGCTCGGAGCTGCTCGAATTCAAGGCACGCTACGGCATGGCCACTTTGTGCGCGCAGGGCCACATCCAGGGCCATACGGTGGGCTTCATCAGCAACAACGGGCCCATCGACGTGGCAGGCGCCAACAAGGCTACGCACTTCATCCAGTGGATGTGCCAGCTGGGCCACCCCATCATCTACCTGCAGAACACCACGGGCTACATGGTGGGCAAGGACAGCGAGCAGGGCGGCATGATCAAACACGGCAGCAAGATGATCCAGGCCGTGACCAACGCCACCGTGCCGCAGATCACCATCCAATGCGGCGCCAGCTTTGGCGCGGGCAACTACGGCATGTGTGGGCGGGGCTATGCACCGCGCTTCCTGTTCAGCTGGCCCGGCGCCAAGACGGCGGTGATGGGCGGCGAGCAGGCCGCGCGCACCATGCAGATCGTGACCGAGGCGGCGCTCGCGCGCAAAGGCATCACGCCCGACCCGGCCGAATCGCAGGCCCAGTTCGACAAGATCGTCGCCATGTTCGAGGCCCAGGCCGATGCGTTCTACACCAGCGGTCTGCTGCTGGACGACGGCGTGATCGACCCGCGCGACACGCGCGCCGTGCTGGCGTTTTGCCTGGACACATGCGCAGAGGCCCAGGCGCGCACGCTGCGGCCCCTGAGCTTTGGCGTGGCGCGGATGTAAGCGCTTCGCACGCAATCTCCCCGATGGCCGAGCCTCTCAAATACCTGCTGAACGACACCGTACCGCCGCGCATCGCGGCCATGGTGAGCCGTGCGTGGCGCAAGTTCGATACCACCGCTTTTCTGCAGCAGGTACAGCCCGGCTACGACTCGCTGGAGCTGATGGCGCGCGGCCAGCGCATTGCGCAGGCCCTGCAGACACACCTGCCGCAAGATGTGCCGCGCGCGCTGGGTGTGCTGGTCGATTCGATGGACCCGCCGATGGGCCTCGATGCCGCCGGTGAGCCCGATGCGGGTGACCGCCCCTACAGCGCCTTTTTGTACCTGCCGCACAGCATCTACATCGGCACGCACGGTCTGCCGCATTTCGAGGCGGCCATGGCCGCGCAGCATGCGCTGACCCAGCGGTTTACCGCCGAGTTCTGCATACGCCCTTATCTGCTGCACCACCAACAGGCCACGCTCGCGCGGCTGCGTGACTGGGCGCAGGATGACAACGCCCATGTGCGCCGCCTGGTGAGCGAAGGCACGCGGCCCCGCCTGCCCTGGGCGCCGCGATTGCCTACATTCCAGAACAACCCGCAGCTGGCCCTGCCGCTGCTCGATGCGCTCAAGGATGACCCATCGTCTTATGTGCGCCGCTCGGTCGCCAACCACCTGGGCGACATCGCCAAGGACCACCCCGACCTCGCCGTGGGTACCGCGCGCACCTGGCTGCAGTGCGCGCCCGCCCCGCGCGAGGCCCTGGTGCGTCACGGCCTGCGTTTTCTCATCAAACGCGGCGACGTCGGCGCGCTCGATGCCCTGGGCGTGGGCCATGCTGTGGCGCTGGATGTGCGGGCCGCGCGCGTGCTGCCCGCCCGCGCACGCATTGGCGACAAGGTGCGCATCGAGGTCGAACTGCACAACCCCACACCCCAGCCCCAGCGCGTGCTGGCGGACCTGAAGGTGCACTACGTCAAGGCCCACGGCGGTGCGGCGCCCAAGGTGTTCAAGCTGCAGACGCTGGAAATCGCCCCCGGCGCCACCGTAGCCGTGGGCAAGACGCTGTCGCTGCAGCAGATGACCACACGCACCCACTACCCCGGCGCGCACCAGGTGGAGCTGGTGCTCAACGGGCGGCCGCAGCCGCTGGGGCGGTTTCAGCTTTCGTGATCGAAGTTCGCAGGCACACAAACATACAAACGCAACAGCAGGAGACAAGCACCATGCAGTTCACACACGAGCACCGCGAGATCCAGAAGACCCTCAAACGCTTCATCGACGAAGAGATCAACCCCCATGTGGACGAGTGGGAAGCGGCCGAGATCTTCCCCGCGCACGAGGTCTTCAAGAAGATGGGCAATCTGGGCCTGCTGGGCCTGTGCAAGCCCGAGGAATATGGCGGCGCAGGGCTGGACTATTCGTACAGCCTGGCCATGGCCGAGGCGCTGGGCCACATCCACTGCGGCGGCGTGCCCATGGCCATCGGCGTGCAGACCGACATGTGCACCCCGGCGCTGGCGCGTTACGGCAGCGAAGAACTCAAGCGCAACTTTCTGGCCCCTGCGATTGCGGGCGACATGGTGGGCTGCATCGGCGTGAGCGAGCCTGCGGCGGGCAGCGATGTGTCCGGCATCAAGAGCGTGGCGCGCAAGGACGGCGACGACTACGTGATCACCGGCCAGAAGATGTGGATCACCAACAGCCTGCAGGCCGACTGGATGTGCATGCTGGTCAACACGGGCGAAGGCCCTGTGCACAAGAACAAGAGCCTGGTGATGGTGCCCATGCGCGACGGCCCCGGCGGCAAGCTCACCAAAGGCATCGAGGTGGCCCAGAAGATCCGCAAGATCGGCATGCACAGCAGCGACACGGGCCTGATCTACTTTGACGAGGTGCGCGTGCCGCAACGCTACCGCATCGGTGCCGAAGGGCAGGGCTTTATCTACCAGATGCAGCAGTTCCAGGAAGAGCGCCTGTGGTGCGCCGCCAGCACGCTTGAATCGCTGAACCACTGCATCCAGTGGACCATCGACTACGCGCAGGAGCGCAAGTTGTTTGGCGCCACGCTGGCCGACCAGCAGTGGGTGCAGTTCAAGCTGGCCGAACTCAAGACCGAGGTCGAAGCGCTGCGCGCGCTCACCTACCGCGCCTGCGACCTGTACGTGAACGGGCAGGACGTGCTGGAGCTGGCCAGCATGGCCAAGCTCAAGGCCGGCCGCCTGAACCGCGAGGTGCCCGACACCTGTCTGCAGTTCTGGGGCGGCATGGGTTTCACGCTGGAGAACAAGGTCTCGCGCATGTACCGCGACGGGCGGCTGGCGTCCATCGGCGGGGGGGCCGACGAGGTGATGCTGGGCATTCTTGCCAAGCTCATGGGCATTGCGAAGCGGCCTGTATGAGCGGGAACAATTTGTCCCTGCAGTGTGCTGCGCGCGCTGTACAGCCCCTCTCCCCTCGCGGGAGAGGGGTTGGGGAGAGGGGGCTGAACCGGCGCTGCCTTCCAGTCCGACACCCCCTCTCCCCAGCCCTCTCCCACAAGGGGCGAGGGAGTGAATGCAGCCCGCTGAGCGCGAGCAATGGAGCACGCAAATGACCGCTACTGTTTTGCTCATCGACCGCAATCCGCTGCGCAGCGGTAGCGTGGAAACCTGGACGCTCAACGACCCCGCCAGCCGCAATGCGCTTTCAGAAGCCATGGTGGACGCCCTGCTGGCCGCGTGCGAGCGCGCTGCAGCCGATGCCGACCTGCGTGGCGTGGTGCTGCGGGGGGCTGGTGGGCACTTCTGTGCGGGCGGCAGCCTGGGCGGCTTTGCCAAGACCATCGGCCAACCGCTGGCGGCAGGTGAAGCCGATCCACTGGTGCCACTGAACCGCCGCTTTGGCACGCTGCTGCAGGCGCTGTGTGCGCTGCCGCAGTGGTTCATCGTGGCGGTCGAAGGCGCTGCGATGGGCGGAGGTTTTGGCTTGGTGTGCTGCGCCGACCAGGTGCTGGCCCACCGCGGTGCGCAGTTCGCCACGCCCGAGGTCACGCTGGGCATCGTGCCTGCGCAGATCGCGCCGTTTGTCGTGCGGCGCCTTGGCCCGTCTGCTGCGCGTCGTTGTCTGCTGACGGGCGAGCGCTGGGATGCTGCTAAAGCTCAAATCGCGGGGCTGGTCGATGAGGTGGTGAGTGGCGACATGGAGGCTGCTGTGCAAGCCACCATTGCACGCCACGCTGCCGCAGCGCCGCAGGCCGTGGCCGCCACCAAACGTTTGTTGCTGGCCCAAGCCGAAACGCCGTTGCCCGCGCTGCTGGACGAAGCGGCAATTGCTTTTTCGCAAGCGCTGCGTGGTCCCGAGGCGCCGCAAGGGCTGGCGGCGTTTGCTGCGCGCAAGGCGCCGCCCTGGAGTGCGAAGCCATGAAAAAGATACTGATCGCCAATCGCGGCGAGATCACTCGCCGGGTGATTCACACCGCCCACCGCATGGGCATTGAAACGGTAGCCGTCTACTCTGACCCCGATGCCAACGCCCTGCATGTGCGCGAAGCCACCCAGGCCGTGGCCTTGGGCGGTGCTGCCAGTGCTGACACCTATCTGCGCACCGACAAGCTGCTGGCCGCCGCCCGTGCCACCGGCGCAGATGCGGTGCACCCCGGCTATGGCTTCCTCAGCGAGAACGCTGACTTCGCCCAGGCCGTGGTCGATGCGGGCCTGACCTGGATTGGCCCCTCGCCAGCCGCCATCCGCGCGTTGGGCAGCAAGTCGGGGGCCAAGGCCCTGGCCCATGCGCACGGCGTGCCCTGCTTGCCCGGGTACTCCGGCGACGACCAGAGCGACGAACGCTTTGCCGCCGAGGCTGCACGCATTGGCACGCCCCTCATGGTCAAGGCCGTGGCGGGTGGGGGAGGGCGCGGCATGCGCCTGGTCACCGACCTGGCGCAGTTGCCCGCCGCACTGGCCAGCGCCCGGTCGGAGGCGCTGGCGGGTTTTGGCTGTAGCGACCTGCTCATCGAACGCGCACTGCTGCAGCCGCGCCATGTGGAGGTGCAGATCTTTGCCGACGCTCACGGCGGATGCATCCACCTGGGCGAGCGCGATTGCTCGGTACAGCGCCGCCACCAGAAGATCATCGAAGAGTCCCCCAGCCCCGCCGTGGACGCAGCGCTGCGCGAGCGCATGGGCGCCTGCGCCGTGGCGCTGGCGCAGGCCGCTGGCTATGTGGGCGCTGGCACGGTGGAGTTCCTTCTGGACGGGGCTGAATTCTTCTTGATGGAAATGAACACCCGCCTGCAAGTGGAGCACCCGGTGACCGAAGCGCTCACGGGGCTGGACCTGGTGGAATGGCAAATCCGCGTGGCGCGGGGTGAGCCGCTGCCGATCACGCAAGATCAGGTGCATCTGCAAGGCCACGCCATCGAAGTGCGCCTGTGTGCCGAAGACGCGTACTTTCGCCCTCACACCGGCCGCGTGCTGCAGTTCAGCGCACCACCGGCCACCGCCTTTGAGCGGGCCGCACCCGGCGCGCTGCGTTTTGACCATGCGCTGGAAGAGGGCGCCGAGGTCTCGCCCCACTACGACGCCATGCTGGGCAAGCTCATCGTGCACGCGCCCACGCGGGCTGAGGCCATTGCCGCGCTGGTGCGTGCGCTGAACGAAACGCGGGTCATGGGCCTGCCGACAAACCGCGCGTTTCTCGCGGCCTGCCTGCAACACCCGGTGTTTGACAGCGGGCATGCGCTGGTGCCGTTTCTGGCGGAGTACTCTGCTGGCCTGCAGGAGTTGCTATTAAATGAAGAGCTATCAGCGCTTGTTCCTCCTGCGCTATCGGCCATTTTTGCTTCAAATCCGACGTCGGACCTGCCTTGTGCCATGGCCCGGCCCCTGCGGCTGCGCCACCAGGGCGAGGTGCACTCCATTGCCGTGCGCGAGCTGGGCGGTGGAAGACTGCAGGTGGAGCAAGCCGGTGCAGAGCCTGTGACTTTGCAACTGCCCCAGCGCGGCGTGCATTGCGTGGCGGTTGGTCCCCGGCGTTGGCACTGGCAGTCGGGCGGCGTGGACGGCTGGGTGGAAGACGCATCGTGGGAACCCGTTGCGCGCGCGGGTGCGGCGGGCGGTGCGACGGAGCTGCGCGCGCCCTTCAACGGCAAGGTGGTCGCGCTGCCCGTTGCCGCAGGCCAGGCGCTGGCGGCGGGCGACACCGTGGTGGTCATCGAATCCATGAAGCTCGAACACAGCCTGGCCAGCCCCGCAGCCGTCACGGTGGCCGAGCTGCTGGTAGCAACCGGCCAGCAGGTGTCGCCCGGCCAGGTGCTGGCCCGCTTTGCCCCCGCCACGCAAGGAGCGCCCGCATGACCGCCACGTCCGATGCAAGTTCTGTGAGCGACGAAGACCGCACCGCCCTCACTGACACCGTCACTCGCTTTGCGCGCACCGAGATCGCGCCGCATGTGGACGCGTGGGATGCCGCCGGTGAATTCCCCCGCAGCCTGTACCGCCGCGCGGCCGACCTGGGCCTGCTGGGCCTGGGCTACCCCGAACAGTACGGCGGCACGCCAGCCAGCTACGCTTTGCGCCTGCCGCTGTGGCGCGCGCTCAGCCGCCACGGCGCCAGCGGCGGCGTGCTGGCCAGCCTGCTGTCGCACAACATCGGCCTGCCGCCCGTGTTGGCCCATGGCAGCGATGCGGTGCGTGCCGAGGTTATTCCGCCCGTGCTGGCAGGCGAGCAGATCGCGGCACTGGCGATTACTGAGCCCGGTGGCGGGTCCGACGTGGCCCAACTCAAGACCACAGCGCGGCGCGAGGGCGATGAGTACATCGTCAACGGCGAAAAGGTATTCATCACCTCCGGCATGCGCGCGGACTGGATCACAGTGGCTGTGAGGACCGGGGAGGCAGGAAGCAAGGGCAGCGCAGGCATCTCCATGCTGCTCATCCCCGGCCACAGCGCGGGCCTGTCGCGCAGCAAGCTCGACAAGATGGGCTGGCTGTGCTCCGACACCGCCCACCTGCGCTTCGACAATGTGCGCGTGCCCGCCCGCTACCTGCTGGGCGAAGAGGGCGCGGGCTTTCGCATCATCATGGCCAACTTCAACAGTGAACGTTTTGGCCTGGCCGCATCGGCCCTGGGCTTTGCCGAGGCCTGCTACGACGAGGCCCTGGCCTGGGCGCGCCAGCGCAAGACCTTTGGCGCCGCGCTGGTGGAGCACCAAGTCATCCGCCACAAGCTGGTGGACATGCAAATGCGCATCCAGTCCACCGCCGCATGGTGTGAGTCCGTGGCCGCGCAGGCCGACGCGGGCCGCACCGGCCCCGAGTGGGTAGCGAGTGTGTGTCTGCTCAAGAACCACGCCACCCAAACCCTGCAGTTCTGCGCCGACCAGGCCGTGCAGATCCTGGGCGGCATGGGCTTCATGCGCGGCACCGTCAGCGAGCGCATCTACCGCGAGGTCAAGGTCATGATGATCGGCGGCGGCGCAGAAGAAATCATGAAAGACCTGGCTGCCAAGCAGCTCGGCATTTGAAGGAGACAGGCACCATGCACAGCACCGACCACGGCAACAAAGCCATCATCACCTGCGCCATCACCGGCGTGCTGACGGACCCCGGCCAGCATCACGTGCCCGTCACGCCCGAGCAATTGGCAAAAGAGGCCCGCCGCGCCTACGACGCAGGCGCCGCCGTGGTCCACGTGCACTTTCGCAACCAGGAGCCCGGCAAGGGCCACCTGCCCAGCTGGGACCCGCAGGTCGCGCGCGACTGCGTGCAGGCCATGCGCGAGGCCTGCCCGGGTTTGATCATCAACCAGACCACCGGCGTGGTCGGCCCCCACTACCAGGGCCCGCTCGACTGCCTGCGCGCCACCCGCCCCGAGATGGCCGCGTGCAACGCCGGCTCGCTCAACTACCTGAAGGTGCGCAGCAACGGCACCTGGGCCTGGCCGCCCATGCTGTTCGACAACCAGCCCGCCAAGGTCAAGGACTTCATCGACGTGATGCTGGAGACCGGCACGCTGCCCGAGTTTGAATGCTTTGACGTGGGCATCGTGCGCTGCGTGGAGATGTACGTGCAGACCGGCATGTACACCGAGCGCCTGCCCGAATACAACTTTGTGATGGGCGTTGAATCCGGCATGCCTGCCGACCCGGACCTGTTACCCATCTTGCTCAAGCTAAAAATTAAGGATGCCCCCTGGCAAGCCACCGTCATCGGCCGCAGCGAGATCTGGCCCGTGCACCAGCGCGTGGCCGAGCTGGGCGGGCATTTGCGCACGGGGCTGGAAGATACGTTCTATCTGCCGGATGGGGCGAAGGCGGATTCGAACGGGCCGTTGATCGAGAAACTGGCGGAGTACGCGCGCAACGCGGGGCGGGAGGTGGCTTCGCCGCAGGAGGCGCGGGGGATGTTGGGGTTGAAGGGGGTGGCAGCTGCTTCGATTGCCTGAGTACTACATGAGGGAGCTCATTCCGGTGCTCTCCTCAGATCCTTGCAAATTGATCGTCTCGCGATCAATTTGCAAGGTAACCCTATCTGAGCTCTGACCGTAGAGTCGGTCGGCACTCTGCGCTTCATAAGCATGCAGCTTGACGCTGGAAAGCTATTTCCCCCGCTGTTCTTGTTCAACCACCGCTTTTGGCAGGAGCCACCAAGAGCCTTTCCTGACGGGAACCAGCCTCTCAAGCGCCAGGTTGTCCAACTTTTCGCTGGGAAGTTGTGCTACGTCTGGCGCAGTTGGCGCCTCCGAATATTTTTTAAGTTCTTCCACTAGCTTGCGCTCTGCTGTCGGATCAATGGGCTCCTCAAGCAGGGGCTTTCCTCTTTTTGGGGAGTGCTTTTCCCACATTGATACAACTACGTTGCTGGCATTACCACGGGGTCTCGGCGCGATTTTGTGCAGACCTTGCTCGCGTTCCTCTTGGGGGATTGAGGAGAGTTCAGAGTTGATGCTTGAAAGCGAGGCTTTCAGATCAGGACCCCATATGAAGTCTTGGGCTGGGGCCAAGAAAGGTGGGGTGCATAGCTTGTGCAATTTATCGCCCGAGACAAACAAGTTGCAAAACGGCAGATAGAAGAGATACGCAATATCGGCCCGATTCGATGCTCGATCGGCAGAGATCAGGTTGGCTGCCAGAGCTATCTGAAAAAACATCTCAACTTTCAGAACGTGCGCTGCATAGGGCGCGTAGTTGGCAAGTGGAGGGAAGCCTGCAGAAGACCAGCGATGGAGAATTTCCCCCTGAAGATGGACCGGTACATGAACAAATTCAAAGAGCAGACCGATTTGCTCCAATGGAGCAGCTTGGGAGTGCATGAGTCCGTGAGCTAGTCCCCATGCCTCTTTGACAGATTTGCAATTTTTTGGTGTGACACCGAGGGCCCTCATTCTTTGAGCGACCTCGGGCAAGTTCAAGCTAGAGAGCATTGCCCGCCATGCGGACGCAGCATCGCGTTCGACCTCCATAAATTCGTGACGTTGCCAACGAGCAAACGATTCCGCTTCAGGGGAGGGCTTGAACACAACCCCAGCCTTGTTGTCTTTGGTTCTTATGGGGCGGCCGCCAGCGAGGGGGACTTGGCCCAATCTTGGTGCTTGGTGACCCAAGAGGTTGGCGATACACATATCCATGTGATGTACGCATGGAGCGCCAGACAACACAGGAGATTTGTCTGCAAGTATTCGGACTTCATCCTGAGGGGTTCTTGAAGAGTTTGAACGCTTGGTTTTTGCCAGATCTGCTAGTGTTTCCACATAAAAAACTGGGCATATGACGGCCAGAAAGAAGTGATCAAACCAGACCGATTCGTCAAGCGTCAGGGACTGTAAAAACGATTTGTCGAAGAGTGCGACGGGACCCATTTTTCCCTCGTGAGTAACTAGTGAACCGGGCGGTGGACATCCTTAGTGCATTCTCGATACCTCGATTGCATTTCTAGCGCACTTAGATATCCAGCGACCAACACTACCGCATCTCACTAGTAGGAGGGTTGAAGTCGTTCGACTGCCTGCTTGACTGTCTCGGAAGCTATGAAGCCGGCGCCGTGTTTAGTGGCAAGTTCTCGGGATCGCCGCCAAAACGCTTCCACGCCCATCCCATAAATAAACTGCATCGCCCCCCCCGTCCACGCCGGAAACCCAATCCCAAAAATCGACCCAATGTTCGCGTCATGCACGCTGGTCAGCACGCCCTCGGCCAGGCAACGCGCAGTCTCGATAGCCTGGCGGTAGAGCAAGCGGTCCTGGATCTCCTGCACGCTCCATTCCACGCCGGGCTTTTCGAACAGGGGTTTCAACTCCGGCCACAGATGCTTCTTGGCGCCTGCGGGGTAGTCGTAAAAGCCGCCGCCACCGGCGCGGCCGGAGCGCTTCAGTTCCTTGACCATGCGCTCCACCAGCAGCTCGCCGGGTGTGGCGGTGTAGGTCTTGCCCTCGGCGGCGAAGTCGGCACGGGTCTGGTCCAGCACATGCACGCTCAGGGTCAGCGCGGTTTCGTCCAGCACGGCCAGGGGGCCTACAGGCAGGCCCGCTTGCATGGCGGCGTTTTCAATGGCGGCGGCGGGGATGCCTTCGCCCAGCATGGCGGCGCCTTCCATTACAAAAGTGCCGAAAGTGCGGCTGGTGTAGAAGCCGCGTGAGTCGTTGACCACGATGGGCACTTTGCCCAGGGCCTGCACGTAGTCGAACGCGCGGGCCACGGTTTCGTCATCGGTCTGCTTGCCCCGGATGATCTCGACCAGCTTCATCTTGTCCACGGGGCTGAAGAAGTGGATGCCGACAAACTTCTCGGGCCGGCTGCTGGCCGTGGCCAGGCCACTGATGGGCAGGGTGGAGGTGTTGCTGGCAAAGAAGCCGCCGGGTGCCAGTTGTGGCTCGGCCTCTTGCGTGACTTTGGCTTTCAGGTCACGGCTTTCGAACACGGCTTCGATGATGAGGTCGCAGCCTGCCAGGTCGGCCGCGCTGGCGGTGGGCGTGATGCGGGCCAGCAGTGCCTGTTGCGCCTCGGCCGTCATGCGGCCCTTGTCCACGCGGGCCTGGGTGAGCTTGGCGCTGTAGGCCTTGCCGGCCTCGGCTTTCTCGGCGCTCACGTCCTTGAGCACGGTGGTGATGCCCCGGCTGGCCTGGGCCCAGGCGATGCCCGCGCCCATCATGCCGGCGCCCAGGATGCCGACCTTTTGCGGCTTGTAGCGTGGGGCTGAGCCCGGGCGCGACTTGCCGCTCTTGATCGCGTTCATGTCAAAGAAGAACGTGTTGATCATGTTGCGCGCCACGGGGCCGGTCATCAGGCGGGCGAGGTAGCGGCTTTCGATGCGCAGGGCGGTGTCGTAGTCCACCATCGCGCCTTCGACCATGGCGGCGAGAGCTGCCTCGGGCGCGGGGTAGCGGCCTCGGGTGGTCTTCTTGAGCATGGCGGGCGCGACGGTGAGGGCGCCTGCAATCTTGGGGTTGGCGGGTGTGCCGCCGGGCATCTTGTAGTTCTTGTCGTCCCACGGCTGCACCGCGTGCGGGTGGGTGGCGATGTGGGCCAGGGCGGCGGGCAGCAGCTGATCGCGCATAGCCACCAGCTCGTGCACCAGTTGCAGCTCCAGCGCTTCGGCGGGGTTGAAGAGCTTGCCTTCCAGGATGTAGGGCTGCGCGCCCATCAGGCCCAGCAGGCGCGTCATCTTGGTCACGCCGGTGGCGCCGGGCATCAGGCCCAGCGTGACCTCGGGCAGGCCGAACTGGATCTTGGGGTCGGCCACGGCGATGCGGTAGTGGGCCACCAGCGCTACTTCCCAGCCGCCACCCAGCGCTGCGCCGTTGAGGCAGGCCACCACGGGGATGCCCAGGGTTTCGAGCGTGCGAAAGTGCTTCTTCATGCGCTCGATTTCGCCAAACGCGTTGGGCGCATCGGCGGGTGTGAGGCGCATGGTGGCCTTGAGGTCGGCACCGGCAAAGAAGCTGGTCTTTGCGGATGCGAGCACGATGCCCTTGAGCGCAGCGCCCAGGCGTTCGCGGTCGCCCAGCACCTGGGCCGTGGCCTCGCCCAGCTCTTGCTGCCACTGGCGGCACATGGTGTTGACGGGGGAGTTGGTTTCGTCAAACGTGATGACGGCGACCTGGCCTTCGGTGCCCTGGGCGGGGATGAGTTCGTAGCGGATGGTTTGCATGTTGTTGTCTCCTTCCCAGTCAATCAGATTCGCTCGACGATGGTGGCAATGCCCATGCCGCCGCCCACGCACAGCGTGGCCAGGCCGTAGCGCTGGCCCCGGCGGTGCAGTTCGTCAATCAGGGTGCCGAGGATCATGGCGCCGGTGGCGCCCAGCGGGTGGCCCATGGCAATGGCGCCGCCGTTCACGTTGACCTTGTCGTGCGGCACACCCAGCTCGCGCATGAAGCGCATGGGCACGGCGGCAAAGGCCTCGTTCACTTCAAACAGGTCGATCTGGTCAATGGTCATGCCCGCGCGGGCCAGCGCCTTCTTGGCAGCGGGCACGGGGCCGGTGAGCATGATGGTGGGGTCGGCACCGCTCAGTGCCGTGGCCACGATGCGTGCGCGGGGCGTCAGGCCATGTGCCTTGGCGGCGGCCTCGTTGCCGATGAGCACGGCGGCTGCGCCGTCCACAATGCCCGACGAGTTGCCCGCGTGGTGCACGTGGTGGATGCGCTCCACCTGCGGGTAGCGCTGCAGCGCCACGGCATCAAAGCCCATGCCGCCCAGTTGCTCGAACGAGGCTTTGAGCGCACCCAGGCCTTCGAGCGTGGTCTTGGGTTTGATGAATTCGTCTTCGGCCAGGATGGTCTGGCCGATGAAGTCGCGTACGGGCACGACGGAATTCTTGAAGTAGCCCGCTGCGCGCGCGGCGGTGGCGCGGCGCTGCGATTCGAGCGCGAAGGCGTCCACATCGGCGCGGGTGTAGCCGTCCAGCGTGGCGATGAGGTCTGCGCCGATGCCCTGGGGGACGAACAGCGTGGCGGAGTTGGTGGCGGGGTCTTGCGCCCAGGCGCCGCCGTCGGAGCCGATGGGCACGCGGCTCATGCTCTCCACGCCTCCGGCCACCACCAGGTCCTCCCAGCCGCTGCGCACCTTTTGCGCGGCGAGGTTCACGGCTTCCAGGCCCGAGGCGCAGAAGCGGTTGACCTGCACACCCGCACAGCGAAAGTCCCACCCGGCCTTGAGCGCCGCGACCTTGGGCAGCACCGAGCCCTGTTCGCCCACGGGCGAGACGATGCCCATGACCACGTCGTCCACTGCCGCCGTGTCGAAGCGGTGGCGCGCTTGCAGCTCCGTCAGCAGGCCTGCCAGCAGGTCGATGGGCTTGACCTCGTGCAGTGTGCCGTCCTTCTTGCCCTTGCCGCGCGGGGTGCGCAGCGCGTCGAAAACATAGGCTTCGGTCATGAATGGTCTCCGGTGGTTTCTCTAAACTTCAAGCAGTGCGGCGGTAAAGCAGCTGGGCTGGCTCACGCCACTACAAGGTGCTTTCTGACGCGGGTGCAGTGGTTTTTGCACTATCTTTCGGCAGTTGCTGTCTACATTTCTGGTTATGGAACGAAATACATCCCCTGCATTGCAGCGCATCGCGCGCAGCGCCATCGAATACGACGACACGCGCGAAGGGTTTGCGCTGGAGCACCATGTCGTGCTGGCTGCATCCAGTGCGCTGGCGGTGGCGGCCTTCATGGCGCCCAGCCGCAGCTCGGCGGCCATTCGCGGCATTGGCGCAGGCTTGCTGCTGATGCGCGCGCTCAGTGGCAGCCAGGGTGTGCGCTCTTGGTTGAACGTGACCGACCGCCGCCCCGGTGCGCCACTCAGCCCCGAAGAAGCGCGCGCCGCCTGGTATCTGTAACAGCATTCGGCGCCTATTGGTGCGTTGTGAAGGGCGCTGTGCGGGGCATCGTGCACTGCGTGGCTCATGGCGCGGTGCGTGCTGCTATTTGCCCAGGCCCATGCCACGCGCAATCACTTCTTTCATGATCTCGTTGGTGCCGCCATAAATGCGCTGCACGCGTGCGTCGGCATAAGCGCGGGTTATGGGGTATTCCCACATGTAGCCGTAGCCGCCAAACAGCTGCACACACTCGTCCATCACCTTGCACTGCAGGTCGGTCGTCCAGTACTTGGCCATGCTGGCGGTTTCGGTGTCTAGCTGCTCGCGCACGATCAGCTCGCAGCACTTGTCCACGAACACGCGGGCCACCTGCACTTGCGTTTGCAGCTCGGCCAGGGTGTGGCGGGTGTTCTGAAAGGACGCCACGCTCTGGCCAAAGACCTTGCGCTGCTTGACGTAGTCCAGCGTCCAGTCGATGGCGGCCTGGGCGGCGGCCACGGCGGTGATGGCGATCTGCAGGCGCTCCCAGGGCAACTGCTCCATCAGGCAGATAAAGCCGCGCCCTTCCATTGCGGGGCCGCCCAGCAGGTTGTCCACCGGCACCTTCACGTCGTTGAAGAACAGTTCGGACGTGTCCTGCGCCTTCATGCCCATCTTCTTGAGGCGCTGGCCTTTTTCAAACCCGGGCATGCCGCGCTCGACCAGTAACAGGCTGGTGCCCTTGGCGCCTGCAGCCGGGTCGGTCTTGGCGACCACGATCACCAGGTCGGCATGCCAGCCGTTGGTAATAAAGGTCTTGCTGCCGTTCAGCACGTAGTACGACCCGTCCGCACTTTTGATGGCGGTGGTCTTGATGCCTTGCAGGTCGCTGCCCGCAGCCGGCTCGCTCATGGCGATGGCGCCCACCACGGCGCCACTGGCCATCTGCGGCAGGTACTTCTGTTTCTGGGCTTCAGTGCCGTAGTGAAGGATGTACGGCGCCACGATCTCGCTGTGCAGGCCAAAGCCGATGCCGGTGGTGCCGGCACGTGCCAGCTCTTCCATCTGCGCCACCGAATAGAGCTTGTCGGCCCCGGCGCCGCCGTACTCCTCGGGCAGGCTCATGCACAGAAAGCCGTTGGCGCCCGCCTGGCTCCACACCTCGCGCGCCACATAGCCCTGGTCTTCCCAGGCGGCGTGGTGGGGCGTCACTTCCTTGTCGATGAAGCGGCGAAAGCTGTCGGCAAAGGCCTGGTGGTCGGGCTGGAAGAGGGTGCGTTCGATCATGGTGGGGCAACCAGGTTATTTATGCAAAGTTACTGCTTGGTTAAATTCTGCCACCGACTGAGCCCGGATGCACCCCCTGAAATACAAAAGCCGCCCGAAGGCGGCTTGAAGGAGGCGGGTCAGGCGCTCATGGCTTGACGTAGTCGGAGACCACCTTCCACTTGCCATCGGTGATCTGCGACAGGCGAGAAAGATCGCTGCCCAGGCGCTTTTGTGGGCCAAAGGTGCCCTCGGCGCTGCCGAACATGTCGGGCGGAATCACCATGGTGTCCATGGCCTTGATGAAGCTGTCGGTGCTCAGGTTGGGACCCGCCTTCTGGGCCGCCTTGATGAAGGCGTCGATGGCGTTGTAGCCGTAGACCGAGAACACGGTGGGGTCTTCGTTGAACTTGGTCTTGTACTTGTTGGCCCAGAAACGGATGGGCTGGCTGGCTTCATCCAGGTAGGGGTGTTGCACCGTCATGGTGGCGTACAGCCCGTCCATGGGCTTGCCGCCCAGCTTGTGGATGAGGTCGGTGTAGGCGGCGCTGGAGCCCAGGAAGGTGGGGTTGAAGCCCGTCTTGCGCGCCTCGCCAATCGTGCCGATGGTCTCGCGGATGATGGTGCCCAGGATCACGAAGTCGCATTCGGACGACTTCATCTTGGCGACCTGTGAAGAGAAGTCGGTGGCGCCGCGCTTGTACGAGGTCTTCTCGGTGAAGTCCATGCCCATGGACTTGAGTGCCGCTTCGCCCCCGCGCATCACCTCCAGGCCAAATTCATCGTCCTGGTAGATGGTGCAGATCTTCTTGGCGCCCTTTTCCTTGATGAGCTTGGGGGCTGCAAGGCGGATCTGGTCGTAGTAAGTGGCGGCAAACGAATACTTGAGCTTGTGGAAGGGCTCGTACATTTCCCGCGCGGCCGTCACCGGGAAGAAGTTGATCACGTTCTTGCTGAACTGCACCGGCATGGCGGCCAGGTTTTGCGCCGTGCCGATGTGCGCCACCATCATGAAGATCTTGTCCTGGTTCACGAGCTTTTGCGCGGCCAGCACGGCTTTCTTGGGGTCGTAGCCCGAGTCCTCCACCTTCAGGTCCAGCTTGCGGCCATTGACGCCGCCTTGCTCGTTGGCCTCGTCCACGCGCAGCATCATGCCCAGCCGCACCTGCTTGCCAAAGCCCGCCAGCGGGCCGGACAGATCCTGGATGGAACCCAGCGTGATGGTGTCCTTGCTCACGCCCTGGCTGGGCTGCGCCTGTGCAGCACCTCCGGCCATGGCCACGATGGCCAGCGCGGCAATGTGATGAAGTTTCATGGCACGTCTCCTTTGGTTGGATCGAACTCGGTTGCTCGTTATAGAACGATGCCCGGGGTGGGGCACCAGCACTTTCCCTATCCTGATAGGCGTGGCCTGCGGTTGCGTGACGTGCGCACCTACCGGTACATCGCCTCAATCTGCGGTGCGTACTTCTGCTGCACCAGCTTGCGCTTGAGCTTCATGGTGGGTGTCAGCTCTTCGTCCTCGGCAGTGAGCTGTGTGTCGAGCAGGAAGAACTTCTTGATCTGCTCCACGCGGGCGAACTTGGCGTTCACGCGGTCGATTTCGCTCTGGATCAGCTCCTGCACCTCGCGCGTGCGGGTCAGGCTGGCGTAGTTGGAGAACGGCACGTCGTTGTCCTGTGCGTACTTCTCCACGTTCTCCTGGTCGATCATGATGATCACCGTGAGGTAGGGCAGCTTGTCGCCAATCACCACCGCATCGGTGATGTACGGGCTGAACTTGAGTTCATTCTCCAGCTCGCTGGGCGTGATGTTCTTGCCGCCCGCTGTGATGATGATGTCCTTCATGCGGTCGGTGATGCGCAGGTAGCCGTCGGCGTCGATCAAGCCCACATCGCCCGTGTGCAGCCAACCTTCGGGGTCGATGGTTTCGGCGGTTTTCTCGGGCTGGTTGAGGTAGCCCTTGAACACATTGGGGCCACGCACCAGGATCTCGCCCGTGGCGGGGTCGATGCGCACCTCGTTGTAGCTGGCCGCGGGGCCGATGGAGCCGGGTTTGATGCGGCTGGCCGGCACACCGGTGGAGGCGCCGCAGGTCTCGGTCATGCCCCACACCTCCAGCATGGGCACGCCCAGCGCCAGGTACCACTTCACCAGATCGGGCGAAATGGGCGCTGCGCCTGTGACCAGAAAGCGCGCACGGTGGATGCCGATGAGCTTGCGCACATTGTTGAGAGCCAGAAAGCGCGCCAGCATGAACTGCGCCTTCAGCAAACCGCCCACCGGCTGTCCGGCCAGCACCCGATCTGCGATGCGGGTGCCCACGCCAATCGACCAGGCATAGGCCGCCTGCTGCATGCGTGTGGATTCCTTGAGTGCGATCATCACGCCCGAATAAAACTTCTCCCATACCCGCGGCACGGCGGTGAACACGGTGGGCGCGATCTCTCGCACGTTCTCGGGCACGGTGTCGGGGTTCTCCACAAAGTTCAGGCGCGCGCCGGTGTAGAGCGAGAAGTATTCGCCGCCCATGCGTTCGGCAATGTGGCACAGGGGCAGAAAACACATGGTCTCGTCCGCCTCGCTGCGCGAGATCAGCGTGTTGTAGCCGCGCACGGTGTAGGTGAGCGCGGCGTGCGTGTGCATGGCGCCCTTGGGTTTGCCGGTGGTGCCCGAGGTGTAGACCAGGATGGCCAGGTCTTCGGGTCGGCAGGCCTTGATGCGCTGCATCAGCGCGTCGGGGTGTTGCGTATTCCAGGCGCGACCCAGCTCGCGCAGGGCGGCCAGGCTCAGCACATCGGGGTCGTTCAGACTGCGCAGGCCTTCCATGTCGAACACCACCACCTTGCGCAGCAGGGGCAGGCTGCTGCGCACTTCCAGGGCCTTGTCGAGCTGTTCATCGTCTTCCACAAACAGCACGGTGGTGCGAGAGTCTTCGCTCAGGTAGTGCACCTGCGCCGCCGCGTCAGTGGGGTAGATGCCGTTGGCCACGCCGCCGCAGCTCAGCACGGCCAGATCGGCCAGCACCCATTCGATGTTGGTGTTGGACAGGATGGATGCACATTCGCCGGGCGCAAACCCCAGCGACATCAGGCCGCCCGCAATCTCCCGCACGGCTTCGGCCGTCTGGTCCCAGGTCCAGCTCTTCCAGATGCCCAGCTCCTTCTGGCGCATCCACACGCGCGGGCCACGCTCGGCCACGGCGTTCCAGAACATGGCGGCGATGGTGTCGCCCGCGAGCACGTCGGTGCCTGCGGGCTGGATGTGATCGAGGTCCCAGAGGTTAGACATTTGCGCTTATCTCCAGGTCTTCTTTTTCTTCCAGCGCCGCTCTCCGCGCACGCCGACATCTTTCATCCCAAGGTAGAACTCCTTGATGTCGTCCTTCTCGCGCAGGCGCTCGCAGCTGTCTTCCATCACGATGCGGCCGTTCTCCAGCACATAGCCGTAGTCCGACGCGTTGAGCGCCATGTTGGCGTTCTGCTCCACCAGCAGGATGGTGGTGCCGCGCTCACGGTTGATGCGCACCACGATCTCGAAGATCTCCTTGGTGAGCTTGGGGGACAGGCCCAGGCTGGGCTCGTCCAGCAGGATCAGCTCAGGGTTGGCCATGAGCGCGCGCGAGATCGCCAGCATCTGCTGCTGCCCGCCTGATAGCAGGCCCGCGTCCTGCGCGGCGCGCTCCTTCAGGATGGGGAAGTAGCCGAACACGGTTTCAATGTCGCGCGCCACTGCGTCCTTGTCGGCGCGCGTATAGGCTCCCATCAGCAGGTTGTCGCGCACCGAGAGCAGCGGGAACACCTCGCGCCCCTCGGGCACGTGCATCAGGCCCCGACGCACGATCGCTGCCGGGTCGTTGGCAGTGATGTCGGCGCCCGCGAATTCGATGGAGCCCTTGCGCGGGTCGATGATGCCGCTGATGGTCTTCAGGATGGTGGTCTTGCCCGCGCCGTTGCTGCCCAGCACGGCGGCGATCTCGCCGCGCCGCACCTGCAGGCTGACGCCCCGGATGGCCTTGATGGGGCCGTAGGCACTTTCCACGTTCTGCAGGCGCAGCAGGGGTTGGTCAGCTGCTGCAGCAACTGGTGTGCTGGTAGCGGCAAGTACGGCGCTCATTAGGAAACCTCCGTGCTGCGCACTGCGGTGCGAGCTTGCTTGGGGCGGCCCGGCGTGGCGCTCATGCCCGAACCCCCATGTGGGACCCCGCCGGGCGGCGCAGGTTGCTCACATCGTCGATGGTGCCCAGATACGCCTCGATCACCCCGGGGTGCGTCTGCACCTCGCGCGGCGTGCCCATCGCCACCACCTCGCCCTGGTTCATGGCCAGCACGCGGTCGGATACCTTGGAGACCAGCGACATGTCGTGCTCCACCATCAGCACGGTGATGCCCAGCTCGTGCTGGATGTCCTGGATCCAGAAGGCCATGTCGTCCGTCTCCTCCACGTTCAGGCCCGACGAGGGCTCGTCGAGCAGCAGCAACTGCGGCTCAGTGCACAGCGCACGTGCCAGCTCCACCACCTTGCGCACGCCGTAGGGCAGGCCGGCCACCATGGTGTCGCGGTAGTGCTGCAGGTCGAGAAAGTCGATGACCTGCTCGGCCTTCTCCCGGGCCTGAACTTCGCCTTCACGCACCTTGCGCGTGAAGAACATCTCGGCCCACAGGCTGCTGTGCTGCCGGGTGTGGCGGCCGATCAGCAGGTTGTGCAGCACGCTTGCGTGCTCGAAGAGTTCGATGTTCTGGAAGGTGCGTGCAATGCCCAGGCCCGCTACCTTGTGCGGCGGCTGGTCGGTCAGCGGCAGCAGGGCCCCGCCCGCGCCCGCATAGGCGATGGTGCCGGTGGTGGGCGTGTAGATGCGGCTGATGAGATTGAACACCGTCGTCTTGCCCGCGCCGTTGGGGCCGATGAGGGTGAACACCTCGCCACGGCGCACGTCAAAGCTCACGTTGTTGACCGCGAGCACGCCGCCAAAGCGCACGCTGAGGTTCTGGGCGCTGAGCAGGATTTCGTCAGTCATGGGTACAGCAATTTGGGTCATTTCACTGGTCCAGTGTGCTGAATGCCGTCCGCAGCCTTTGCGACTGGCGTGACCGAGGCCAGTGCCCCCGCGCAAGGGCCGCCCCGCCGCGCTGGGGGCGTTCCCCTCCCGAATCGCGCAGCGAATCGAGAGAGGGGGAAGGCGCGAAGCGACTCAGGGGGTGCTTCATTTCAAGCGATCTGATTTCTGGAACGACTTCTGCCGCTTGAACAAGCCCTTGCGGTAGAACGGGAACATCTGCAGCCAGGTGCGCACCTTGAGCCAGCGGCCATACAGGCCCATGGGTTCGAACAGCACAAAGGCGATCAGCACCGCGCCGTAGACCACCGCCTGCAGGCCCGGTGCCTGGCCGATGGCGGCGGGCAGCCAGTCCTTGCTGAGCGAAATCATCTGCGGCATGGTGATGAGGAAGATGGCGCCCAGGAACGCTCCATGCACCGAGCCCAGCCCGCCGATCACGATCATCAGCAGCAGGTCGATGGACTGCAGGATGTTGAACTGGTCGGGCGAGATGAACTGCAGCTTGTGCGCGTACAACGCACCGCCGACGCCTGCCAGTGCGGCCGATATGGAGAACGACAGCGTCTTGTAGCGCGCGAGGTGGATGCCCATGCTCTGTGCGGAGATCTCTGAATCACGGATGGCGACAAACGCACGGCCCGTGGGCGAGCGCAGCAGGTTCAGGATGGCGAGGGTGCTGACCACCGCAATCACAAGGCACAGAAAGTAGAACGACTCTGTGGTCTCGAACGAGTAGCCCGCGATTTGTGGCGGCACCAGGTGCTTGCCGGAGTTGCCGCCTGTGACCGACTCCCACCGCGCGAACACCTCTTCCACGATGAAGCCGAAGGACAGCGTGGCCATGCCCAGGTAGATGCCTTTGACGCGGAGTGCCGGCAGCCCCACCACCACGCCTACAGCCGCCGACAGCCCCGCCGCGCAGGCCAGCGACAGCGCAAACGGCCAGCCCATGCCCGTGAGCACGGCCTGCGTATATGCCCCCACGCCCAGAAACGCTGCATGCCCCAGCGAGAACAAGCCGGTGAAGCCCGCCAGCAGCATCAGCCCCAGGCCCACGATGGCGTAGATGAGCACAAAGGTGAGCTGTGCCAACCAGTACTCAGGCGCCACCCAGGGCGCGGCGACCAGGGCCAGGCACAGCAGGCTGTACCAGAACACATGTCCGCCATGTTTGGCGAGGCGAATGTCTTGCTCGTACGAGGTCTTGAAGATGAAACGCATGGTTTAGAGCGTGTTATGCCCTTTGACGTGCCCACGAAAGCCGGGGAAAGGCCCGGCAACTAGGCGCAGGACGCGCTGCGGTATGGATACCGCAAGCGTTCTGCAACAACGTGGCCGGGCCTTTCCCCGGCTTTCCCGAAGGGTTGGACCAAAAGGCCAGCGCTCGCGGCGTTGCAGCCCTTGCCAAGGCCCCGGCCTTGGCTGCGGACCGCGTCTTGCGATCACGGGCCTTTTGGTGCAACGTGGGTACGTAAAAGGGCATAACACGCTCTAGACCTTCTTTCTCAGCTTCTCGCCGAACAGTCCGTTGGGTTTGACCATCAGCATGATCAGCACCACGATGTACGCGGCTGTGTCCTTGAATCCATCGGGCAGATAGAAACCCGAGAGCGATTCGACAATGCCGATCACCAGCCCGCCCACGATGGCCCCGGGCAGGCTCCCAAAGCCGCCCACCACGGCGGCGGGGAAGGCCTTGAGCCCGATCAACCCCATGTTGGCGTGCACAAAGGTGATGGGCGCCAACAGCAGCCCGGCTACCGCCGCCACCGCCGCGGCAAGCCCCCAGGCCAGGCCGTTAAGGCGCTGCACGGGAATGCCCATGTAGTAGGCCGCCAGCTGGTTCTGCGACGCGGCCTGCATGGCAATGCCGAGCTTGCTGTAGCGGAACATGGCAAACAGCAGCACGCACAGCACGCCCGTGGCGCCGATCACCACCAGCTGCTCGGCGCTGACCACCAGCTCGCCCAAGCGCAGGGACTGGTCCTTGTAGGGCACGGGCAGCGTGTGGGTGTCGGTGCCGATGTTGGGGATCATCGTGACAAGGCCGCGCAGCACGTAGCCGATGCCGATGGTGAGCATGACGATGGAGAACGCGGGCTGGCCCAGGATGGGGCGGATCACTGCACGCTCCAGCACCGTGCCAAACAGCCCCATGGCCAGGATGCTGGCGAGCACCGCCACCCAGAAGGGAAAGCCCAGCACGGTCATGAGCGCCAGGCCACAGAAAGCGCCGAGCATCATGAGTTCGCCCTGGGCAAAGCTCACGGTCTCCGTGGCCTTGTAGATGAGCACGAACCCGAGCGCGATCAGCCCGTAGATGCACCCCTGCGAGACACCGCTGATCAACAGTTGCACAAATTGCACACTGGCTCTCCAGAATAAGTGATACGCAAAGCGGGTAAATGCGGGGTGGATGCCTCGTGGGCATGGGATGGCCGCATCGTCGCTTGCGCAGGTCCTGCAGAATATTTATACAAAGCGATTGCTTTGTATAAATAATGGTGCACGCGCGCTGTGCATACCGCACTCGGGGCTAACCCTGATGGGGCGGGCAGCCAGGGATCCTCTGCACGAATCACCGCGTCGTGTGCATCTGCGGTCTCGGGCGGTCTGCGGCGTTGCAAAACCTCGCAATAGCGATGGCTATTGCTGCGTTTTGCGCCTGGCAGCCCATCCCGATCCGCAGCGCCCACTTTGGCGGCGGGATTCGTGCAGAGGATCCCCGGGTAGCGGCGGATATTGACGCAGTGCTGCACCCTGCGCAATAGGAGTAACGTCGGGTGGGTGAACAGGTTCTGACACCGGGCCACAGGAGAGCCACATGTCCACAGAGGTTGAAGTGCAAGGCGGTGTCACGCTGGTGACATGGTGCAGGCCCGATGTGCGCAACGCGGTGGATGCCAGCACAGCCCGCATCAGCACGCTTCGCCGCCGAAGGGCTGCCGTTACGGCGAGCCTTGCTGCAGGAACAGGCGGGCGGCCGCGAATGCCTGGCCGAAGCACTGCGCGGCGCCTCGCGGTTTGCCGCAGGGCAAGTGCGCCACGGCCAGTTTTAAGTAAAAATAGCCTCTAGCGCTTATCTATTAAGCGTGAGAAGCTACAAAATCAGGAGCATCTGGATGGTTTCGATTGCACGCACCATCCCGCAGTGACCCCCAGGAGACCCATGAGCAAATCCACCGCCACCCCAACCCCGCAAGCCTTTGAGCCCGAGTTCATTGCCGGGCTCAAATCCATCTTTGAAGAAAAAATCGTGTTCAACCAGGTGCTGGGCCTGAAGATCACGTCACTGGCACCCGATGGTGTGGTGGGCCGCATCGACATGAAACCGGACCTGGTGGGCCACTATGCCTACAACCGCATCCACGGCGGCGTGATCAGCGCGGGGCTCGATGCCATGGGCGGGCTGGCCGTGATGGCCGCGATTGGCGCCAAACACCTGGATGAAGCACCCGAGCAGCGCCTGCACCGCTTTGCCAAGCTGGGCACCATCGACCTGCGCATCGACTACCTGCGCCCCGGCATTGGCAGCCACTTCGAGCTGCGCGCCCAGGTGCTGCGCCTGGGTTCGCGTGTCGCAACCACGCGCATGGAGTTCCTGGGGCCGGATGGGCAGATCATGTCGGCCGGAGCTGCGGCTTACATCGTCTCTTGATTGGGGCGCGCTGCTGAGCCGCCTCGCCACGGGGCGTTGCCATGCGCCGGATGTGTAATCCCGCAAGCCTTGCAAGCGCATGCTACGAGAGAACCGTTTGGTTACCGTTCTTGCGTAACCAGGGCATCTTTCACGGGGCGCGATACCTACGATGACTCTCTTTTCAAGGAGATCTGATGGCCGTGCAAAACCCCTTCTTTGGCAAGCGTGAACCCGAGTCGTTCCAACCCCGCAACAGCACCACTTCAGGCTCCGTATTGGGGAGCTCAGCGGCGAGCAGTGCTGCGGCTGCACAGCCGGTGCCCAGCCCTGCTGTCCCCAAGGCCGCCAGCAGCAGCGACAGCTCGGGCAGCAAGCTCACGGTGGGCCCGAACATCAAGCTCAAGGGCGTGGAAATTACCGATTGCGACACCCTCGTGGTCGAAGGCACGGTGGAAGCCACCATGGATTCGCGCGTGATCCAGATTGCTGAGCATGGCGCCTTCAAGGGCTCTGCCGAGATCGACATTGCCGAGATCCATGGCGAGTTCAACGGCACACTCACCGTGCGCCAGAAGCTGGTGATCTACAGCACCGGCAAGGTCAACGGCAAGATCCGCTACGGCAAACTGGTGGTGGAAGAGGGCGGTCAGCTGGCGGGTGAGATCGAGGCCGGGTTCTCGCCCTCGTCATCCAGCAGCACTCTGCAGCGCACGGCAGCTCCTCTGCGCACCGAACCGGCCACTGCACTGGCCGCCTGACCGGGCCATGAAGGCGTCCGCGCACCGCCAGGCGTGGTCTGCGCGAACCGACCTTCCGTGCTTTTACCCCGGCGCGTTGTGCTTGGGCACTGGGCGCGGCCTGCCCTGGTCGTCGATGGCCACATAGGTCAGGCGCGCCTCCGTCACCTTCACATACCGGCCCTGGTCGGTAAACCGTTCGGCATACACCTCCACCTCCACGGTGACCGAGGTGTTGCCCACCCGCGTGATGGACGAGAAGAACGACAGGATGTCGCCCACGCGCACGGGCTGCTTGAAGATGAATTCATTGACCGCCACTGTGGCCATGCGCCCCTGGATGTAGCGCGCGGGCAGCACAGAGCCCGCCAAGTCCACCTGCGCCATCACCCAGCCGCCAAAAATGTCGCCATTGCCATTGGTGTCGGCGGGCATGGGGATGACCTTGAGCACCAGTTCCTTGTCGGTGGGCAATGCGGCGGGTGGTGGGCTGAAAACGGCAGACATGGGCACAATCTCGGTTGGGGCTGAGCCAATCCTTGTCGGAACCTGGGGTTCTGCAAGGCGGCTGGCCCGCAAAAAAACCACCTTGGCATCAGCCGGGTCGGTAAAAACAACAACAACCGGAATTGTCCCCCATGCGCCACCTTGGCGAAACCGCACCCCCCACCCCTGGCACGCCCGCGCCCCCCAAGTCCGACTGGGTCACGCTGAGGCGGCTCCTCCCTTACCTGTGGCAATACAAGTGGCGCGTGGTGGCGGCCATTGTGTTCATGGTGGGCGCCAAGCTGGCCAACGTCAGCGTGCCGCTGCTGCTCAAGACACTGGTGGACGCGATGGCGTTCAAGCCTGGTGACCCCGCCGCGCTGCTGGTGGTGCCGGTGGGCTTGCTGGTGGCGTACGGGGCGCTGCGCCTGTCCACCTCGTTGTTCACCGAGCTGCGCGAGCTGGTGTTTGCCAAGGCTACGCAGGGCGCGGCGCGCTCCATTGCGCTGCAGACGTTCGAGCACCTGCACGCGCTGAGCCTGCGCTTTCACCTGGAGCGCCAGACCGGCGGCATGACGCGCGACATCGAACGCGGTGTGCGCGGCATCGAGTCACTGATCTCGTTCTCGCTGTTCAACGTGTTTGCCACCTTGATCGAGGTGATCCTGGTGTTGAGTGTGCTGGCCGTCAAGTTCGATGCCTGGTTTGCCTGGATCACGCTGGCCGCGCTGGTGCTGTACATTGCCTACACCGTGCTGGTGACCGAGTGGCGCACCAAGTTCCGCCGCGAGGCCAACGAGTTCGACTCGGCAGCACACTCCAAGGCCGTGGATTCGCTGCTCAACTACGAGACGGTCAAGTACTTCAACAACGAAGGCTTCGAGGCCCGCCGCTACGACGAAAGCCTGGAGCGGTTGCGCCTGGCCCGCCTCAAGAGCCAGACCACGCTGTCGATGCTCAACACCGGCCAGCAGCTCATCATTGCCGTGGGCCTGGTGGCCATGCTGTGGCGCGCCACTCAGGGCGTGGTCGATGGCCGCATGACGCTGGGCGACCTCGTCATGGTCAACGCCTTCATGATCCAGCTGTACATCCCGCTCAACTTTCTGGGCGTGATCTACCGCGAGATCAAGCAGAGCCTCACCGACCTGGACAAGATGTTCACGCTCATGGACAAAGAGCGCGAAGTGGCCGACGCACCCGGCGCCCAGCCGCTGGCGGGGCTGAGCCAGCCCACCGTGCGTTTTGAGAACGTGCACTTTTCCTACGACGTGCGCCAAGGCAGCGACTTCAGCAGCGGCCGACCCATCCTGCAGGGCATCAGCTTCGAGATCCCGGCGGGCAAGACGGTGGCGGTGGTGGGGCCTTCGGGTTCGGGCAAGTCCACACTGGCCCGGCTGCTGTTTCGCTTCTACGACATCCAGCAGGGGCGCATCACCATTGCGGGGCAGGAGATCCGCAGCGTGACGCAGGCGAGCGTGCGCCAGGCGATTGGCATCGTCCCGCAGGACACGGTGCTGTTCAACGACACGGTGGCCTACAACATCGCCTATGGCCGCACCGGTGCCAGCCAGGATGAGATCGAAGCCGCCGCCCGTGCTGCACGCATCCACGACTTCATTGCCAGCACGCCCAAGGGCTACGCCACCATGGTGGGCGAGCGCGGGCTCAAGCTCTCGGGCGGTGAAAAGCAGCGCGTGGCCATTGCGCGCACCCTGCTCAAGAACCCGCCCATCCTGATCTTTGACGAGGCCACCAGCGCGCTGGACTCCGCCAACGAACGCGCCATCCAGGCCGAGCTGCAGGGCGTGGCGCAGAACAAGACCACGCTGGTGATTGCGCACCGCCTCTCCACCGTGGTGGACGCCCACGAGATCCTGGTCATGGACGCGGGCCGCATCATCGAGCGCGGCACGCACGCGCAGCTGCTGGCCCAGGGTGGCCGCTACGCGAGCATGTGGGCGTTGCAGCAAAGTGCGGGCGAGGGTTGAAGTCGCGGGGGCTCAGGAATTGGAGTGGTACAGGACTTGCAGGTCGGGTGAACAATGCAGGAGCCCTGTTGTGGGGCACGGATTGTTGGAACCAAGTGAGTCCCAAACCATGACCATCCTCCAGGCGCCCCCCACTGCCCATGACGCCAGCAGAGTCGCCAATATTGTTGCCAATGTCGCCAGGTCCCTGTTGGGCCTGATCGATGACCGGGGTTTGTCCCCCGAACGGTTGTGCCGAGGGCTGGGCTTCACCTACCAAGACCTGCAGGACCGGGAGGTCCTGCTGTCCCACCACCAGACGCGGTCGTTAATTTTGCGGGCCCAGGCCACGTTGGCAGAGTCAGCGCTGGGCCTGGCGGCGGGGGCTCGGCAGACGCCGGTGTCGTGGGGACTGCCGGGGTTGGCCATGCTCACGTGCGAGACCTTCGGCGAAGCCATCAGCTATGGTCTGGGCCACCAGAATGAGGCGGGCGCCATGATGCACCACCTGTTCGAGGTGCATGGGCGGGAGATGTACATCGAGCTGGTGCCCCGGATTTACGACCTGGAGATCGAGCCCTACCTGATCGAGGAGGCGTTTGCTTCGGCATTGAACGTGAGTCGGTATCTGGTGGGCACGGACCTCTCGCCGGTGCGGGTGGAGCTGGCCTACCCGGCGCCCGAAACCCTGGAGCCGCATGCGCGATTTTTTCGCTGCCCGGTGCATTTCAGTGCAGGTTGCAACCGCCTGACGCTGGAGTCGCGCTGGATGGGTGTGCGCCTGCCCGGATACGACCGCATTACCTGCGGCCTGCTGCGCAAACAACTCAATACCCTGCTGCAGCGACCCTTGGGTCGCCATGAGCTGGTGGAGTCGATTACCACGCGGCTGCGGGTCAGTGCTGAAGGGCTGCCGCGCCAGAGTGATCTGGCGCGGCAGGTCAACCTGAGTGAGCGCACCTTGCGGCGGCGCCTGCAAGCCCAGTCGGTCGGGTTCCGGGCGTTGCGCAACGACGCGCGTTTTGAACGCGCCAAGGACATGCTGCTGAACTCGCGCGTGGCGATCTCCGAGGTTGCCCAGGCCGTGGGCTATGCCGACGTGAGGACCTTCCGGCGGGCCTTTAAGCGCTGGTCTGGGCAGGCACCGCTGGAGTACCGCAACTCGCATTGACATGGCTAGCCCGGCGGAATCCAACCCCCCCGCACGTGTGAAGGGGGTGCATCCGGGAACTTGTACCCACCGTCGGCACCACGGGCCTGGTGTCACGGTGCGCAGGCGTGAGCGGATGGAATGCGCCGCAAGGCTGATGGTCAGCGTGCGGCGTTGCTGCTGGCTGCGCGGTCAGCCGTCAGCTCCCACTGGCCGTTGTGCTGGCGCACCAGGCCGCGCTCCACCAGCGTGGCCAGGTAGCGCTGGTGCCCGCGCTCTGCGCTGCGTTGGAAAAGGGGCAGTGCCTTGCCCAGCAGGTTGGGTAGCAGCATGGCCAGGCGTACCGTCCACGATTCGCTGGTGCGCACAAAGCGCTCCAGGCAGGGCTCGTCCAGGCAGCACAGCACCTGTCGGGCCACCTCGTCGGGCGTTTGCGGCGGGTCCATGAACTGCAGCTTGTTGCCGCCGTGGATGGCTTCGCGCATCAGCATGGGGGTTTCGGTGGCGGATGGGTTGACCACAGAAAACTTCACGCCCAGGCGGTCGCCATCCAGGCCCAGGCAGAGCATGGCTCCGCGCAAGCCGAACTTGCTGGCCGAGTACACGGTGGATTCGGGCAGCGGGAACATGCCACCCAGCGAGACGATGCTGACCACGCGCCCGCTGGGCGCGCGCTGCAGCAGCGGCAGCAGGCGGTGGGTGAGCAGCAGCGGGGCCATCAGGTTCAGCTCCATCTCGCCCCGGATGGAGGCCTGCGAGCGCTGCTCGAAATGCGTGGTGCCCACGATGCCCGCGTTGTTGACCAGCAGGTCCAGCCGCCCCCATTGCTGCTGCACGGCGCGCACCAGTCCCTCGCGGGCCGCCTCGCTGGTCAGGTCCACCACTTGGGCGCTGGCCTGGGGGCCCAGCGCGTGCACTGCCTGCTCCAGGGCGACGGGGTTCACGTCGGCCAGCACGCAGTGCACGCCGCGCTCGATCAGCCTCGCTGCGATCGCGCGGCCCAGCCCCCCCGCACCGCCGGTGATGAGCGCCACCCAACCCCGCAGGTTATGCACTGATTTAGCCATGGGCCACCCCTGCGGCGGCGCGCTGGGCCGGTGTGGTGCCGCCGCGCAACGCGCTGTGGGCGGGTGTCACCACTTTCAGATGGTCGTACATGCCGTCTTGCAGTTCGCCCCAGCCCATGCGTTGGCGCAGCTTGCGCAGATACGTTTTGAAGGTGTGAGCGTCGATGTAAACCGCATGCCGCTGCGACTTCACGAAGTCGATGCCGCCGGACAGATCGGGCTCGTCCTGCAGGATGATGGCGTCGAACTTTTGCGCGCTCTGGGGCGCCGTGCGCTGGGCCTTCAGGTACGAGGCGATCATGTAGGCCTGCGTGTCAAACAGCTTGTAGGCGCTGGAGTTCGTCTCCAGGTAGCCGATGCCAAACAGGTTGCGGTGGTTGCGGTTGAACATCGACAGGTACATCTGCGGGCGCCCGCCCACCCACTCGAAAAACTCGGTCGCGTAAGGGCAACTCCAGCGGTAGCCGGTGGCGCACAGCACCATGTCAATGGTTTCGCGCGTGCCGTCCTTGAACACCACCTGCTTGCCGTCGAGCCGTTCAATGTCGGGCTTGGCGCGGATGTTGCCGTGCTGCAGGTGGTGCAGCAGTTGCGAGTTGAGCAGCGGGTGCGTTTCAAACAAGCGGTGGTCGGGCCGCTGCAGGCCCAGCCGGGTGAGGTCGCCGTTCACAAACCGCAGCAAGGCGCTGAAGATGGGCCGCGCTAGCCACATGGGCAGGTGGGGGCCGGTCTCGGCAAATTCGTCGGCCGGTTTGCCCATCAGGTGCTTGGGCACGAAGTGGTAGCCCCGGCGCATGCTGATGAAGGCCTGCTGCGCATGCGTTGCCGCGTCGCAGGCAATGTCGGCCCCGGAGTTGCCAGCGCCCACAATCAGCACGCGCTTGCCGCGAAACTCGTCGCCGTGTTTGTAGGTGACCGAATGGCGTACTTCGCCGTCAAACTGCCCCGCAAACTGCGGCATGCTCGGGTCCCAGTTCACGCCGGTGGCGCAGATCACGGCGTTGTACAGGCGGCGTGTGCCGTCCGATAAATCGACCACCCAGCGCGCGGCGCTGTCCTTCTGGATGCGAACCACGTGGGTGTTGAACTGGATGCGCTCGCGCAGCCCGAAGGTGTCGGCAAAGCTGCGCAGGTAGGCCAGGATCTGGCGGTGTGAGGGGTAGTCGGGGTAGTCGCGCGGCATGGGGTGGCCGATGAAGGCCGACAGGTCACGCGATGAGATGAAGTGGGTGGATTCATAGATGGGCGAGCCGGGGTTGGTCGGGTCCCACAGCCCACCCAGGTCGCTGTGGCGATCAAACTGCTCGTAGCCCAGGCCCTGCGCCTTGAGGGCGCGCGCTGCGCTCAGGCCACCGGGCCCCGCGCCGATGATGCAGACAGCGTCTGAGCGGTCCATCACACTGGGTTGCAAAGGGGTGTTCATGTGTTCCATCCTTGAGTGAATGCCTAACTGGCATGGAAAGAATGTAGAAAACAGGCCCCCCTTGGCATGGGGGTCTTTTTGGCCGTCGGTGTGTCCAAACTGGCCAGGAGTGCCCCGGGAAATCCCTGGCTTGTAGCAGGTGTTTTGCGGATGGGGCGACGAGGCCTGCATGCCTGCGTTGCCAGCGGAGTTGCGTGGGTGCTGGGGCACAATGCTCGGGCGGTTGCTGGCCGCCATGGCGTGGGTTGCGGTGCCAGTGTCTGCACCGTGGCGCCGTGTGCCCCGTGCCCTGCCTGTGCCGGGTGACGCTTGAGGGGCCGGTCGCGGCCATCCCGCCCGCCGCTGGCCAGCCTGCTTTGTTCGCTGGTTTGCACGCCTGTTTTATCCCTCCCTGTTGCGCTATGAAGCCCGTTCTGCTTGCCCTCATGTTTTTGTCTGAAGAGCACATCGCCCAGATGGCCCAGACCTTTGAAGTGATCTACGCCCCCGATGCATCGCAGGCCGCCACCGCCATCGCGCAGCACGGCAGCCGCGTGCGTGTGGTGCTCACCATCGGTGCGGTGGGCCTGAGCCCGGCGCAGATCGATGCGCTGCCCGCGCTCACACTCATCTGCGCGCTGGGCGCAGGCTACGAGAACGTGGCGGTCGCCCACGCCAAGGCGCGGGGCGTTGTGGTGGCCACGGGCGCGGGCACCAATGACGACTGCGTGGCCGACCACACCTGGGGCCTGCTGATTGCCGCGCAGCGCCGCATCCTGCCGCTGGACAAGGCCACGCGCGCAGGCATCTGGCGCACGGCCCTGCCGCTGCCGCCCAACGTGTCGCACAAGCGCCTGGGCATCGTCGGCCTGGGCACCATCGGCAAGAAGATCGCACAGCGCGCGCTGGGCTTCGAGATCGAGGTGGGCTACCACAACCGCAGCGCGCGCGCCGATGTGCCGTACCGCTACTTTGGCGATGTAAAGGCGCTGGCCGAATGGTCGGACTTCCTCGTGGTCGCCACGCCCGGTGGCGCGAGCACCAAGCACCTGGTCAACGCAGACGTGCTGAATGCCCTGGGCGCGCGCGGCGTGGTGGTCAACATCGCGCGCGGCAGCGTGATCGACACTGCCGCCCTGGCCGCCGCGCTGCGCGAAGGTCGCATTGCGGCAGCAGGCCTGGATGTGTACGAGAGCGAGCCCGCGCCCCCGGCTGAACTGCTGGACCTGGACAACGTGGTGCTGACACCCCATGTGGCGGGCTGGTCGCCCGAGGCGGTGCAGGCTTCGGTGGACCGTTTCCTGGAAAACGCTCGCCGCCATCTGGCAGGCGAGGCGCCGGTGTCTCCGCTCTGAAATTTGAATGAAAAATGGCTCTAGCGCTTTATGGATAAGCGCAAGCAGCTATCAAATAAGGAGTTTTGGCAATGCCCCTGGATGTCGATGCCTTGCAGGCGCGGCTGCGCGCCTTTGCCGCCGAGCGGCAGTGGCAGCCGTTTCACACCCCCAAGAACCTGGCGATGGCGCTGATGGTGGAAGCGGCGGAACTGATCGAGATTTTCCAGTGGATGACCCCCGAGCAGTCGCTGGCGGTACGTGATGACCCGGCGCTCACGGAGCCCATTGCCGATGAGGTTGCCGATGTGCTCCTGTACCTGCTGCAGCTGGCAGACCACGCGGGTGTGGACCTGGCGCAGGCGGTGGAGAACAAGCTGCGCAAGAACGCCGTCAAACACCCGGCGCCGTGCGATGGGGGTGCAGCCGTGGGTGGTCGTGACATTTAGATGAAAAGTGCCGCTTGCGCTTTATTGGTAGGCGTTGAAAGCTATCAATAGTGAAGCAAATGGCCCGCACCCTGCAACGATCCAGCGACAGCAAAAAGCCCCGCGAGCGGGGCTTTTGTTGGAGGCTTTGGCGAACCAGCGCCTGACTTATTGCTTGCGGGCCGCAATCGCCTTCTCGGCCGAGGTCACCAGGTCGGCACCAATCTGGCCCTTCCACTTGTCATATACCGGGCGTGTGGCCTTCACAAAGGCGGCGCGTTCGGCGGGGCTCAGCTGGGTCACCGTCACGCCCAGTGCGGCGATGTCTTTGAGCAGAGGTTTGTCGGCTTCGACCACGCCCTTGCGGGCCAGGGCGATTTCTTCCTTGCCCGCGTCGATGGCGGCTTGCTTGACGATCTCGCGGTCGGCTGGGGTCCAGCTGTTCCAGATCTCCTTGTTCACCACAAAGATCAGCGGATCGTTCACGTAGCCCCACAGCGTGATGTGCTTTTGCGCCACGCTGTGCAGCTTGGCGGCGGTGAAGATGGATAACGGGTTTTCCTGTCCGTCCACCGCGCCGCTGGCAAAAGCGGGCTGTGCGTCGGCCCAGCTCATCTGCGTGGGGTTGGCGCCCAGGGCGGTGAAGGTGTCGAGGAACAGCGGCGAGCCCACCACGCGAATCTTCAGGCCTTTGAGGTCTTCAGGGCTCTTGATGGCCTTTTTGGAGTTGGAGATTTCGCGGTAGCCGTTCTCGCCCCAGGCCAGTGGCATCACACCGGCCTTGTCCAGCGTGGCGAAGATGCTCTTGCCCACGTCGCCCTGCGTTACAGCGTCCACAGCGGCGTAGTCGGGGAAAAGGAAGGGCAGCGAGAACAGGTTGAGTTGCTTGACCTGGGGTGACCAGTTGATGGTGGAGCCCACGGCCATGTCGATCACGCCCTGGCGCAGCGCGCTGAATTCACGCGTCTGGTCGCCCTGGATCAGCGACACGCCGGGGTAGAGCTTGATGTTGATGCGGCCATTGGTGCGCTCGCGGACCTTGTTGGCCCACAGCTCGCCGCCCTTGCCCCACGGGAATGCGGGGCCCAGCACCAGCGACATGCGGTATTCGCTCTTGTACGCAGTTTGTGCGATGGCGGCAGGTGCGGTGAAGGCCAGGGCGGCTGCAGCGGCCACGGCAGAGGTGAGGAAGGTGCGCAGTTTCATCGGTTGTCTCCTTGTTGGATGGTGAATGGGTGAGGAAAAATCAGTAGCCCAGCCGCTGGGGCAGCCAGAGCGCAATCTGCGGAAACACGACGACCAGCAGCATCGCCAGCGTCATGGCCAGCACCAGCCAGACGACCCAGCGGGTGGTCTGCTCCATGCGTACACCGGCAATCTTGCTGGACACCATCAGGTTCACGGCCATGGGCGGGGTGAACTGGCCGATGGCCACCGTGAGGGTCAGCACCACGCCGAACCACACCACGTCCCACTGGTAGTGCTGCATGATGGGCATGAGCAGGGGCACAAAGATCAGGAAGATGGAGATGCCGTCGAGGAACATGCCTGCGATCAGCAGCATGACGATCAGCACGCCGAGCACACCCTGCTCGCTCAGCCCCGACTGCACGATGGTGCGGGTGATGGGGTCGATCACTCCGAGGGTGGACAGCGAGAACGCAAAGATGCCAGCCAGCGATACCACCACGAGGATCACGGCCGACAGTTCACCGGCTTCGCGCAGGATGGTGAACAGGTCGCGCACACGGATCGTGCGGTGAATGCACATGCCCACAAACAGGCCGTAGAACACGGCCACCACGGCAGCCTCGGTGGGAGTGAACCAGCCGGCACGCATGCCGCCCAGAATCACCACCGGCGCGGCCAGCCCCCACGCCGCCTCGCGCAGGCTGCGCCAGAACGGCGGGCGGGGCATGTCGGCTTCAGCGCCACCCATCTTGTGGCGGCGTGCCAGCCACACGGCGGGCACGATCAGCGCAATGCCCGCCAGGATGCCTGGGAACATGCCTGCGGCAAACAAGGCGGGCACCGAGGCGCCCGGCACCAGCACCGAATACACGATGAACGCCACCGAGGGCGGGATGAGGATATCGGTGGCTGCTGCGCCCGCCACCACACTCGCCGAGTAGGCGGCGGGATACCCGGCGCGCGCCATGGCGGCGATCATGACGCCACCCACCGCCGCTGCGGTAGCAGGGCCCGAGCCGGAGATGCCGCCCAGGAACATGGCCACGGCAATCGCCACCAGCGGCAGCATGCCGGGCCCTCGGCCCACGATGGACACCGCAAAGTTCACCAGCCGCAGCGCCACGCCTGAGCGGTCGAAGATCGAGCCCACCAGCACAAACATTGGGATGGCCAGCAGCGGGTATTTGCCCAGGCCTGCGTAGAAGTTCTGCGGCACGGCCAGCAGGCCGAACCAGGGGGTCTCGGCATTGGCGACGGCAATGGCCGTGGCGCCCGCCAGACCCAGGGCCGCACCAATCGGAACGCCCAGAAACATCATGCCCAGGAAGGCGACAAACAGCAGGGTAGCGATCACGGGCGGGCCTTCGGTGCGGTCGATGCGGCCGATGCACGCCGCAGGCGGACAAACAATTGCAGTGCCCGGGCTGTGGTCAGCGCGCAGAGTACAGGCAGCCAGACGGTGTACCACCACTGCGGCACACCGATGCCGGGCGATGTCTCTTCAAACCGATAGTCGTCCCACACCACGCGCACGCTCAGCACTGCGATGAGCCCAAACAACAGCGCCACCATGAGAGCACCAAACTGCGCCAGCACCTGGCGCCGGCGCTCGGAGCCGCCATCGGCAAAGAACTCGATGCGGATGTGCAATTGGCGCGCCACGGCGGCAGAGCCGCCGACCATGGCCAGCACGATCATCAGGAACACCGATATTTCTTCGGTCCAGGCGAAGGACGCGTCGGTGAAATAGCGCAACACCACGTTCACAAAGGTGATGAGCGCCAGGGCGGCCATGGTCAGGACGATGAGCCAGTCTTCCAGGCGCAGGGAGCGGGGTTCGTCAGCGGCAGCGGGCGCTGCAGGCACTATGGGCGCAGAGGGCTGCCCATCGGGAGTGGAGGTGGACATGAACGCGGGGAGTCAGAAGAACACGGGGCAAATGCCGATCTTGCTCCCCGGCGGCGTTGTGCACCTGGGGCGTTGACCGAGGGAGAAGCGGGGTAGACGCGCTGGGTATTATGCGTCGCTCGCTATGCATGCACAGCATTGGTGCGGGGGGCAGCGCAGCCGGGAGACGCGCATGGAGCCGAGGGCAGCAGGCGCACGGGCCTGTGGAAACCCTGATGCCCGGTGCCAGCACGTTGCAGCGCCCGCGCGGATAATGCGCCGATGGAAACCAAGTGGCTTGAAGATTTCGTCAGTCTTGCGGAAACCCGCAGCTTCAGCCGGTCAGCGCAGCTGCGGCATGTGACGCAGCCCGCGTTCTCGCGGCGCATCCAGGCGCTGGAAGCCTGGGCTGGCACCGATCTGGTGGACCGCAGCTCTTACCCCACCCGACTCACTCCGGCTGGCAAGACCCTGTACGACCAGTCTCTGGAAGTGCTGCAGGCGCTGCAGAACACGCGTGCCATGCTGCGGGCGCACACCAGCGCGGGCAAGGACATGATCGAGTTTGCCGTGCCGCACACGCTGGCGTTCACGTTTTTCCCGGCCTGGGTGTCGAGCTTGCACGACAAGTTTGGGCCGTTCAAAAGCCGGCTGATTGCGTTGAACGTGCACGACGCCGTGATGCGCCTGGTGGAGGGCGGGTGCGATCTGCTGATTGCCTACCACCATCCTTCGCAGCCCTTCCAGCTGGATGCCGACCGTTACGAGATGGTGAGCCTGGGGCAGGAAGTGATCTCCCCCTACAGCAAGGCCGACGCCGACGGACAACCCGTGCACCGCCTGCCGGGCCGGGCCGGGCAACCACTGCCCTACCTGGGCTACGCCCCGGGCGCCTATCTGGGGCGCGTGACCGAACTGATCCTGAAGGAATCCGGCACGCCCATCCATCTGGAGCGCGTGTACGAAACCGACATGGCCGAGGGCCTCAAGGCCATGGCGCTCGAAGGCCATGGCGTGGCCTTTCTGCCGCACAGCGCCGTGAAGAAAGAATTGCGTTCGCGCCGCCTGGTCAGTGCAGCACCGGTCGATAGCGAAGGCCTGCAGATGACCATGGATGTGCGCGCCTACCGTGAGAAACCAGCGGGCAAAGAGGCTCCCAAAGGCACGGCACAGGCGCTGTGGATGTACCTTCAAGCGCAGGCCGGGTCATGCTAAGGGTAAATACGGATATAAACACTTTGCATAGTTGCGCGCGCAAACGGCATTGGAATTTCACGGTAACGACACGTACAGTCGGCGCCATCGCTGGGTCGGCTGCCGCAGCGTGTGCCGTCTAAGAGCAGATTCTTAGTCCCCACGGTGGCACGAACATTGCGAATCCGATCCATCCACTCACCGAGACGCCGTATGAAAGTTCAGCATTGGGGAATTGCCTGGGGCCTTGCCGCTGCAAGCTGCGCTTTCGCGGCCTCTGCGCAGGCCTCGGTGCTGGAGCGCATCGGTGCCGGCGGCAAGCTGGTGATTGCGTACCGTGAATCGTCGGTGCCTTTTTCGTACATCGACACCCAGTCCGGCAAGCCGGTGGGTTATGCCATGGACCTGTGCCTGCGCCTGGCCGAGGTGGTGCGCAAGAAAACCGGCAAGAAGGACATGGAGGTCGAGCTTGTAGCGGTCACGCCGGCCAACCGTATCGCCATGATCGAGCAGGGCAAAGCCGACATGGAGTGTGGCTCTACCACCAACAACGCCGAGCGGCGCCAGAAGGTTGCGTTCACCATCCCCCATTTCATCACCGGTGCGCGGCTGCTGGTGAAGACCTCCAGCCCCATCGACCGTGTGGAAGACCTCAATGGCAAGAAGCTGGTGTCCACCAAGGGCACGACACCGCTCAAGGCCGCCGATCAGGCCAACCGCGAGCGCCTGATGGGGATCACCATTGTTGAGGCGCCGGACCATGCCAAGGCTGTCGAGATGGTCGAGAAGGGCGAGGCCGATGCTTTTGTGATGGACGACGTGCTGTTGTATGGCCTGGCCGCCGGGCGGCCTGACCCCAAGGCGCTCAAGGTGGTGGGCCGCTTCATGACCACCGAGCCACTGGCCATCATGCTGCCCAAGAACGACCCCGAGTTCAAAAAGCTCATTGATGAAGAGATGCGCCGCCTGATCACCAGCCGGGACATCTACCCCATTTATGACAAGTGGTTTAACAAACCCATCCCTCCCAACAACACGGTGCTGAACCTGCCGGTCAGCTACTTGTTGCGCGACTTCTGGAAATACCCCACCGACCAGGTTCCGTTCTGACTAATATCCAGGTCGAGGTTTCTGTTTTTGGAGAATGCGACCTGCCGGCACAGCCGGCGTGGGCGAATCTCTAGAATCCCCCCGTTTTTAGCTTCACACACAAGGAGATACCAATGAAGAAGCATTTGCTCGCGGTTGCCGTGACCGCCCTGGCTGCAGGTAGCGCTTTCGCTCAAGCCACCGATACCCTGGCCAAGATCAAGGCCTCGGGTAGCGTGACGCTGGGCGTTCGCGAATCTTCCGGTCTTTCCTACACCCTGGGTAACGGCAAGTTTGTGGGCTTCCATACCGAAATGGGCGAAATCGTCCTGGCCGACATCCAGAAGCAACTGGGCCTGCCCAAGCTGGATATCAAGTACCAGCCCGTAACCTCGCAAAACCGTATTCCCCTGGTGACCAATGGCACCGTGGATCTGGAGTGCGGCTCCACCACCAACAATGCCGCCCGCCAAAAGGACGTTGCCTTTGCCGTGACCACCTACGTGGAAGAAGTGCGCACCGTTGTCAAGGCCAACTCGGGCATCACGTCCATCAAGGACCTGAACGGCAAGACCATCGCCACCACCACGGGCACCACTTCGGTGCAAACCCTGCGCAAGCATGAGCGTGCTGGCGGCATCGACTTCAAGGAAGTCTTTGGCAAAGACCACGCTGACAGCTTCCTGATGCTGGAAACCGGCCGCGCCGATGCGTTTGTGATGGACGGCTCCATCCTGGCTGCCAACATCTCCAAGTCCAAGAACCCTGCCGACTACAAGATCGTCGGTGAAGTTCTGAGCGTGGAGCCTATCGCCTGCATGCTGCGCAAGGACGATCCAGCCTTCAAGAAGGCCGTGGACGACTCCATCAAGCGCCAGATTGCAGACGGTTCGCTGGCCAAGCTGTACGACAAGTGGTTCATGCAACCCGTGCCACCGACCAACACCAAGATTGGTCTGCCGATGTCCGACGCTACCAAGGCAGCATGGGCATCGCCCAATGACAAGCCCATGGAAGACTACGCAAAGAAGTAATTTTCTGAACGCTTGTGCCCCTTCGGCCAACCGGTTTGAAGGGGCTTTTTTGTTGGGCTCGCAAAGGGTTGCGCCCAACGCAATACCAAGAATTTAAGGGGTGCTCCTATGAGTTGGGATTGGCAGGTGTTCTGCCAGGACACCATGGACAGGGAAGTCGTGCAAAGCTGCTTTGGCAAGGGCGGCGATATCACCTACCTGGACTGGATGCTGTCGGCCTGGGGTTGGACGGTGTCTGTTTCGGTGCTGGCCTTGGTGCTGGCGCTTGTGTTGGGTTCCTTGATCGGGACGCTGCGTACCTTGCAGGACCGGCCCATGATCGTGCGCTTGGGCAATGCCTGGGTCGAGCTGTTTCGCAACATTCCGTTGCTGGTGCAGATTTTCCTGTGGTACCACGTGCTACCCAGCCTGTTTCCGGTGCTCAGGGGCGTTCCTGGCTTTGCGCTGGTGGTGCTGGCACTGGGCTTCTTCACGTCGGCACGTATTGCCGAGCAGGTGCGCTCCGGCATCCAGGCGTTGCCACGCGGCCAGCGGTACGCAGGTCTGGCCGTAGGCTTCACCACGTTCCAGACCTACCGCTATGTGCTTCTGCCCATGGCGTTTCGCATCATCATCCCGCCGCTGACCAGCGAGACGATGAACATCTTCAAGAACTCGTCCGTGGCGTTTGCCGTGTCGGTGGCTGAACTCACGATGTTTGCCATGCAGGCGCAGGAAGAGACCTCGCGCGGCATCGAGGTCTACCTGGCGGTGACGACGCTGTACATCATCTCGGCATTTGCCATCAACCGCATCATGGCCTTCATCGAAAAACGCGCACGCATCCCTGGCATGGTCGTGAGCGGCGCGGCCGGAGGGGGGCATTGATATGAATATCGATTTCTCCTTCTACAACTGGGAGCTGATCTCCAACTTCGTGCTCAAAGGGCTGTATTTCAGCCTGCTGCTCACGCTCATCGCCACCATCGGTGGCGTGATCTTCGGCACGGTGCTGGCGCTCATGCGCCTGTCGGGCAAGAAGTGGCTGGATGTTCCTGCGACCATCTACGTCAACGGCATGCGATCCATTCCGCTGGTGATGGTGATCCTGTGGTTCTTCCTGCTGGTGCCAGCCATCATCGGCCGCCCCATTGGCGCGGAAGTGTCGGCGATCATTACCTTCATCGCCTTTGAAGCGGCCTACTTCAGCGAAATCATGCGCGCTGGCATCCAGTCCATCCCACGCGGCCAGGTGTATGCCGGCCAGGCGCTGGGCATGACGTACGGCCAGAACATGAAGCTGGTGGTGCTGCCCCAGGCGTTCCGCAACATGCTGCCGGTGCTGCTCACGCAGACCATCATCCTGTTCCAGGACACGTCGCTGGTCTACGCCATCGGTGCCTACGACATGCTCAAGGGCTTTGAAGTGGCGGGCAAGAACTTTGGTCGTCCGATTGAGGCGTACCTGGCCGCTGCGGTCCTGTACTTCATCATGTGCTACGCGCTGTCCTGGGCGGTCAAGCGCCTGCACCAGAAGATCGCGATCATCCGCTGATCGATGCTGGTGCAAAAGAGATTGGATTGAGGAAAAAGAAATGATCGAACTCAAAAACGTATCCAAGTGGTATGGCCCGGTGCAGGTGCTCAACGAATGCACGGCCACCATCCAAAAGGGTGAAGTGGTGGTGGTGTGCGGCCCCTCGGGCTCGGGCAAGTCCACGCTGATCAAGACCATCAACGCGCTCGAACCCTTCCAGAAGGGCGAGATCACGGTGGACGGAATTGCACTGCACGACCCCAAGACCGACCTGCCCAAGCTGCGCAGCCGCGTAGGCATGGTGTTCCAGCATTTCGAGTTGTTCCCGCACCTGTCGGTGACGGACAACCTGACCATTGCGCAGATCAAGGTGCTGGGCCGCAGTGCGGACGACGCCAAGAAGCGCGGCCTGAAGATGCTCGAACGTGTGGGCCTGATGGCGCACAAGGACAAGTTCCCCGGCCAGCTCTCGGGCGGCCAGCAGCAGCGTGTGGCCATTGCGCGCGCGCTGTCGATGGACCCCATCGTGATGCTGTTCGACGAGCCCACCTCCGCGCTCGACCCCGAAATGGTCGGCGAAGTGCTGGACGTGATGGTGGGCCTGGCCAACGAAGGCATGACCATGATGTGCGTGACCCACGAAATGGGCTTTGCCCGCAAGGTGAGCAACCGCGTGATCTTCATGGACGTGGGCGGCAAGATCCTGGAAGACTGCTCCAAGGACGACTTCTTCAACAACCCCGACGCACGCCAGCCGCGTACCAAGGACTTCCTCAACAAGATCCTGCAGCACTGAACGGTGCTTGCACGCCCGTGCCGCAGGGGTTTGGGGCTACAAAAAAGCGCTCTCCGGAGCGCTTTTTTCATGGAGCCACCCAAGGCTGAACGACTGCTGCGCGCAGGCTAACGCTTGCCCCGCCGACCGGCTGGCGGGTGGCCTTCCACGATGAGCTGCGACTCGAAATCCGTCCACAGGTCATCGCGCCGCTTCAGTGCCTCGGACACCGCCTTGTGCCGCAGCTGGGCCACAGCCGAGACCAGCGCGTTGCACAGGAAGAACGCGGCGGTGTACGAGTCGAACGGCGATGCGTTGGACGTGCGCACCTGCAGCCGGTGGTGGGACAGCGCGGCCAATGGCGCTGCGGCGCTGTCGGTGATGGCCAGCACGTGGGCCCCCGCGTCGCGAAAGCGCTGCGCCACTTTCACCGGCCCGCTGGCGTAGCGGCGGATGCTGAAGACCAGCAAGGCGTCCTCGGGCTGGATCCACAGCAGCTGGTCGGTGGCGTCCACCGCGCCAGCCCCCAGTTCGTGCACGCCGGGGCGGCACATGTTCAGGTGCAGCGCCAGCCAGGCGGCCACCGGTGCGCTGTTGATCTGCGCCAGCACAAAGATGCGTCCCTTGCCCTGTGCGATACGTGCCACCATGGCCTCGAAGGCCGCCATGTCCAGTCCGTCGCGCGTGGTGGTGAGGTTGTGCTGGTCGTGCAGCAGCGCGTCGTCCACGCACTGCTGCAGGCTGCGCCGGGTGCCGATGGTGACCGGCGCGCGCTGCCCCGCCGTTTGCAGCAGGGCGGTGACCTCGGCCCGCGCCTCGCGCTGGGCCTCGGCATAGCTGCCGTAGCCCAGCTTGGCAAACAGCCGCACCACGGTCGATGCACTGGTGCCAGTGCGCGCAGCGAGGGCGGTGGCGGACTCCAGCAGAGCGTGGGGGTAGTCGCGCCCCAGGGCCTCGGCCAGCGCCCGTTCGCTGGCGGTCAGGTCGGCGTCCTGGCGGGCCAGCCGCTCGGTCAGCAAGGCGCTGGATTCGTGCAATGATGATTTCATAAAATTCTCATTCGTGCAAAATACGTTGCAGAACTTCGGGTCGCGTGCAACACTGCGGCCCAAATTTTGCCCCTACCTGGGGCTTGCCCAAGGACAACGATGCTCAATACCCCCAACGAAAGCCAGCTGCCGGTGCATGCGCAGGTCCTGGACTGGCTGGCCAGGCAGCAGCAGGCCATGCAAGACCTGTTGCAAAAAGTGGTCAATATCGAGAGCGGCAGCCGCAATGAGGCGGGCGTGACGGCCGTGGCGCATGCGCTGGCCGAGCGCCTGCAGGCGGCTGGTGTGCCCGTGCAGTTCGAGCCCGTGCCCGGCTATGGCGTGCTGCTGCATGCGCAGGTCAACCCAGCAGAGGGCGCTGAAGCCGGTGGCGCGCCCATCATCCTCATGGGGCACATGGACACGGTGTTCCCGGATGGCACCGTGGCCAAACGCCCCTACCGCGAAGAGGCAGGGCGCGCCTACGGCCCCGGCGTGGCCGACATGAAGTCCGGTCTGGTGCTCAACGTGTTTGTGGCCGAGGCCTTTGCGCGCTGTGGCGGCCTGCAGGCGCCGCTGCACCTGTTCTTCTCGTGCGATGAAGAGATCGGTTCGCCCGCCACGCGTGACTTCATCATGGCCCGCGTGCGGGGGGCGCGTGCCGTGTTCAACGCCGAGCCCGGCCGCGTGAGCGGCAACGTGGTCACCAGCCGCAAGGGCTCGATGGTGGTGGAATTCGAGGTGCAGGGCGTGGCCGCGCATGCAGGCATCAACCACGCCGCTGGCGCCAGCGCCATCGAAGCCTTGGCCCGCAAGACCCTGGCGTTGCATGCGCTGACTGACTCGGCCACGGGCGTGACTTGCAACGTGGGCGTGGTGCAGGGCGGCATCGTGCCCAACATGGTCGCCCCACACGCACGCGCCGAGGTGGACCTGCGCTTCACCGCCGACACCGACCCCGACCAACTGCTAGGGCGCGTGCGCGCCATCGTCGAAGTAGAGTCCGTGCCCCGCACCCAGGGCCGCATCACCACCACGCGCCGCACGATGCCCATGAAGCCCACACCGGACGACTTGCTGGCGCTGTACCAGCAAGGTGCACGCGCGCTGGGCTTTGAGGTGCAAGGTGAGTTCACCGGCGGTGCGGCCGACAGCGGCCTGACTGCGTCTGTGGGTGTGCCCACGCTGTGTGCCACGGGCCCGGTGGGCGGACATGCACACACCGAACGCGAGTACTGCGAGCTGTCCACCTTTGTGCCGCGCGCGCAGGCCGTGGCGCTGGCCGTGCTGTCACACCCTTGATTCTTTCCGTATCTTTTCAACCTGTTTCTTGAGTTCTTTGACCGCCATGAACACCACACCTTCCCGCCGCCACCTTCTGACCACCGGACTGGGCCTTGCCGGCCTGGCCGCGCTGCCCGCCATGGCACAAGATAAGTTCCCTTCGCGCCCGATCACGCTGGTGGTGCCGTTCCCGCCCGGTGGGTCGGTGGACATCATGGCGCGCCAGTATTCCGAGCCGCTGTCGCGCGTGCTGGGCGTGCCCATCGTGGTGGAAAACCGCGCCGGCGCGGGGGGCTCGGTGGGCGCGCAGTATGTGGCGCGCTCCAAGGCCGACGGCTACACCCTGGTGGTGTCGTCGCAAAGCAGCCACCTGGCCAACCCGCTCACCCAGCCCAAGATTGGCTACGACCCGGTCAAGGATTTTGAAAACATCGCCATCCTGGGCCGCCAGCCCAACGCCCTGGTGGTGCACAGCAGCCTGCCTTTCAAGACCTTCAAGGAGTTCATCGACTACGCCAAGAAGAACCCCGGAAAGCTCAACTATGGCAGCGGTGGCGTGGGCAGCATGGGCCAGCTCAATGTGGAGATGCTCAAGGTCTCCACGGGCGTGTTCACCACGCACATTCCCTACCGTGGGGGCACGCCGCTGATCACGGGCGTGCTGGGCAACGAGGTGCAGTTCATCCTCGACAACCTGGTCATCATGCTGCCGCACATCCAGGCGGGCAAGGTGCGCGCCCTGGCCGTAGCGGCCGACCAGCGCCTGCCCCAGCTGCCCGATGTGCCCACCATGGCCGAGGTCGGTCACCCCGAGCTGAACCTTACCTCCTGGACGGGCCTGGCCGCGCCCGCGGGCACGCCTGAAGCGGTGGTGCAGACGCTGTACAAAGCCGTGCGCCAGGTCGCCACATCGCCCGCCATGGTGACGAACCTCAAGGAGCGCGGCGTGATCGTGCCCGAAGAGATGCCGCCCGCCGCGTTCGAAAAGATGATGGCAGAGCGCCTGGTGAAGTTTGGCGACGTGGTGCGCAAGGCAGGCATCACCGCCGAATGACGCGGTGTTGCTCTGAATTTTGAGTGTTTTTGGCTGCTAGCGCTGATTGGATAAGCGCTAGCAGCTATCAAAACAATAGTTGATAACCCGATGGGACAATGCTGCCCATGACAGCCGCACTCCACACCCCCACCGCGCCCACCACCCTCACCATCACCCGCCCCGACGACTGGCACCTGCACGTGCGCGACGGCGAGCCCCTGCACACCGTCGTGCCCCACACCGCCGCCCAGTTCGGCCGCGCGATCATCATGCCCAACCTGCGCCCGCCCGTGACCACGGCCGAGCAGGCACTGGCCTACAAGCAGCGCATCCTGGCCGCCGTGCCCGCTGGCATGAGCTTTGAGCCGCTGATGACGCTGTACTTGACCGACAACCTGCCGCCGGAAGAAATCGTGCGTGCCAAGGCCGCAGGCGTGGTCGCCTGCAAGCTCTACCCCGCAGGCGCCACCACCAACAGCGACGCGGGCGTGACCGACCTGCGCAAGACGTACAAGACGCTCGAAGCCATGCAGAAGGCCGGCATGCTGCTGCTGGTGCACGGCGAAGTGACCGGCAGCGACATCGACCTGTTCGACCGCGAGGCCGTGTTCATCGAGCAGCAGCTCATCCCGCTGCGCCGCGACTTCCCCGAGCTGAAGATCGTCTTCGAGCACATCACCACCAAGGACGCGGCCGACTACGTGGCCAGCGCCGACCGCTTCACCGCCGCCACCATCACCGCGCACCACCTGCTGTACAACCGCAACGCCATCTTCATCGGCGGTGTGCGCCCCCATTACTACTGCCTGCCGGTGCTCAAGCGCGAAACGCACCGCGTGGCCCTGGTGCAGGCCGCCACCAGCGGCAGCAACAAGTTCTTCCTGGGCACCGACAGCGCTCCGCACCCTGCGCACCTCAAGGAACATGCCACCGGCTGCGCGGGCTGCTACACCGCCCACGCGGCCATCGAGATGTATGCCGAGGCCTTCGACAACGCCGGTGCGCTCGACCAGCTCGAAGGTTTCGCCAGCTTCCACGGCCCCGATTTCTACAGCCTGCCGCGCAACACCGGCAGCATCACCCTGCGCCGCGAGTCGTGGACACCGCCCGACAGCTTTGCGTTTGGCGAAGCCGAACTCAAGCCCCTGCGTGCCGGTGAAGTCCTGCCGTGGCGGCTGGTGTAAGCGAAGCCTTCGACGCCATTGACTGGAGCGCCCCCTGGCTGGCGCCGTTGCGCAATCTGGGCCAGCCCGTGGCGCAGCAGCTGCAGCACGATCCTGCAGTGCACCGGGCGTTGCAGGCCGCAGCGCCGCCAGCGTTGCCGGTGGGTTTTGTGCCCCAGTCCGAGCTGCCTGAAGGCACGGCCTACGAGCAGTACATCTGGGACACCCGCCGGGTGCCCACGCGCGACAACCTGCACGACTTCTTCAACGGCCTGGTCTGGCAACAGTTTCCGCACACCAAGCGGCGCCTGAACGAGCTGCAGGCCCGGGCCATCGCCGCCGATGGTGTGCAGGCTGTGCGCGGGCCGTTGCGCGATGCGCTCACGGTGTTTGACGAGAACGGCGCCGTACTGCAAGCGCCGCCCGCGCTGTGGGCCGCGCTCAGGGTACGAGACTGGCAGCGCCTGTTCATCGACCTGCGCCCGCTGTGGGGGCACGCCCGGCTGGTGGTGTTCGGGCATGCGCTGCTTGAAAAGCTGGTTATCCCTCGAAAACCCATGGTGGCGCATGTGTATCAGGCGCCAGTAGCTATTGAATCAATAGCAATTTTGGATGCTTGGCTGGCGCAGGAAATTCAGCCGCAGCCGTGGTCTGCCAAGCCCTTCACCCCGCTGCCCGTGCTGGGCGTACCCGGCTGGTGGCCCGCCAACGCTACGCCGGACTTTTATGCGGACACCCAGGTGTTCCGCCGGCCCCGGGCTGTGTCAGGGGGCTAATTCCCGTCAACGCTTGTGTGATAAGGCCTGTGCGCGGGTTTGCACCTACCATAGCGCGATGAAATCGCGGCCATGGGGCTGCCAGGGGCGTGCAGTGGCCCCAGCAGCGGGTGTTTGGTGCTTGAAGCGCAGCACCCGGCCCCCATCTGAGCCAGCAAACACTTGTTGTTGTTTACCCCACGGAGAAACCATTCCATGAAGCGGATCCTTTTGTTTGTGATGACCAACCTGGCCGTCGTTGTCGTGCTGGGGGTGGTGGCCAGCCTGCTGGGCGTCAACCGCTACCTCACGGCCAACGGGCTCAACCTGGGCGCGCTGCTGGGCTTTGCGCTCGTCATGGGCTTTGGCGGCGCCATCATCTCGCTGCTCATCAGCAAGCCCATGGCCAAGTGGACCTCGGGCGTGCGCGTGATCGACGGCTCCGGCTCGCCCGACGAGCGCTGGATCGTCGAGACCGTGCGCAAGTTCGCCACCGAAGCCAAGATCGGCATGCCTGAAGTCGGCATCTTCGAAGGCGACCCCAATGCGTTTGCCACGGGCGCGTTCAAGAACTCGGCCCTGGTGGCGGTGTCCACCGGCCTGCTCCAAGGCATGACGCGTGAAGAGGTCGAGGCCGTGATCGGCCACGAGGTGGCCCACATCGCCAACGGTGACATGGTCACCATGACGCTGATTCAGGGCGTGATGAACACCTTTGTGGTGTTCCTGTCGCGGGTGATCGGCTATGCGGTCGACAGCTTTCTGCGCAAGAACGACGAGAGCAGCTCGGGCCCCGGCATCGGCTATTACGTGACCACCATCGTGCTCGACATCCTGCTGGGCTTTGTGGCCGCGATGATCGTCGCCTGGTTCAGCCGCCAGCGCGAGTTCCGTGCCGATGCAGGCGCGGCGCAACTGATGGGCCGCCGCCAGCCCATGATCAATGCCCTGGCCCGCCTGGGTGGCATGCACCCGGCCGAGCTGCCCAAGAGCATGGCCGCCATGGGCATTGCTGGTGGCATTGGCAAGCTGTTCAGCACCCACCCGCCCATCGAAGAGCGCATTGCTGCGCTGCAGAACGCGCAGCAGCAAAGCTGATCCGGTTCAACCTGGCCCTTGAAGGCCGCTGCAGGGGTTGCCCCTGCGGCGGCCTTTTTGTTTCTGGGTGGGTTGTCGGCCTTGTGGGGCGGCTAAAGGGCTTGTAACCTTTTGTCGATAACCAGTGGCAACCCGAGCCCGCATGCCGTGCGCGGCAGCAGCGGGTTGCCGATCCTTATTCCTACGAGAACACCTTATGTCCATCTCCCACGCACGTGTTGCGGTCCGTCTGGCCCTGGCCTTTGGCGTTGTCTGTCTGGTCATGTCGCTCTCGGCCGCCGTCGGTATCTGGCGGCTGGCGGGGCTGCAGGACATTGCCGACGACCTGGGCGGCGCATCGTCCGAGCGCGCGCTGCTGGCGCGTGAGCTGCATGCCATCGTGGTGCTCAGCTCCGCACGCGCCGAAACGCTGCTGGAGATCGACAACCCCGCCTACGCGGCGCGCATCGACGCGGACCGCAAAACCACGTCGGCCCGTTCGTCCGAAGTGCGCAAGCGCCTGGACGAGCTGGCGGCGGACCCGGAATCCCAGGCCTTGTTCGATGCCATCGACAAGGCAGGCAACGGTTTTCGCACGGTGCGGGACGACCTTGTCAAGCGCCGCAAGGCGGGCGAGGCCCTGCCGCCCGACGCCATTGCCAACCAGCTGCGGCCTGCGGCCGATGCCTATGCCGCCTCGGTGAACAAGCTGGCCGAGTACCAGCGCCAGCGTGTGGCCGAGGCCCGCGAGGCTGCCGCCCGCAGCGAGAGCCAGGGCATCACGCTGCTGGCCGCAGGCTCGCTGGTGGGGCTTCTGCTGAGCCTGGCCTGCGCCTGGCTGCTGTCGCGGTCCATCCTGCAGCCCCTGGTCCATGCGTCCGAGGTGACCGACCGCATTGCCGAGGGCGACCTCACCTCCCCCGTGCCCGCGCCGCAGGCGGGCAGCCGCGACGAACTGCAGGCCCTGATGGCGCGCCTGGGGGGGATGCAGGCACGACTGGCGGAACTGGTGGTGGGCATGCGCCAGGCCAGCACCTCGGTGGCCGGTGCCAGCAGCGAGATCGCGGCGGGCAACAGCGACCTGTCGGCCCGCACCGAGCACACGGCTTCCAATCTGGAAGAAATCGCCGCCAGCATGGAAGAACTCCTGGCCACCGTGCGCCACAGCGCCGACGCCGCAGCGCAGGCCAGCACCCTGGCCACCGGTGCCAGCAGCGTTGCCCAGCGCGGGCGCGAGGCCGTGGACCGCGTGGTGGGCACCATGGATGGCATCGCGCTGTCGTCGCGCCGCATTGCCGACATCACCAGCGTGATCGATGGCATTGCGTTCCAGACCAATATCCTGGCGCTGAACGCGGCCGTAGAAGCGGCCCGTGCCGGTGAGCAGGGGCGGGGCTTTGCGGTGGTGGCCAGCGAGGTGCGCAGCCTGGCCCAGCGCTCGGCCACGGCGGCCAAGGAGATCGGGGGGCTCATCAGCGACAGCGTGCGGCAGGTGGACGAAGGCACCCAGCTGGTCCATGCGGCAGGCGGCACCATGGGCGAGATCGTGAACTCCGTGCAGCAGGTGGCCACCATCATTGGCGAGATCAGTACCGCTGCCCGCGAGCAGACCACGGGCCTGAGCCAGGTGGGCGAGGCGGTCTCGCAGCTCGACCAGATGACGCAGCAGAACGCCGCGCTGGTGGAAGAATCATCCGCCGCCGCACAGGGGCTGCGGGTGCAGGCGCAGCAACTGGCCGAGCTGGTGGAGGCGTTCCGCCTGCCCGCAGCGGCTGGGGGCCAGAAGGCGCTGCGGTAGACCCCACAGGTCAGGCGCGGACCACCATCAGCCCCAGCCACGGCCAGTAGGTCAGCGCAAAAACCACCAGCAGGGCTACTCCGGTCAGCGTGATCACGATGCCGGTGCGCACGAAGTCGTGTGCATCAAAGGTGTCGGTGCCGTAGGCGATCATGTTCTGCGGCGCGTTCACCGGCAGGATGAAGCCAAAGCTCACCACGAACTGCAGGATCATCGTCATGCCCACCACGTTGATGCCGGGCGTCTGCACAGTGGATAGCACGCTGATGACGATGGGAATCATCGTGGACGCCAGCGCCGTGGCGCTGGCAAAGCCCAGGTGAATGACGATCAGAAACGCCGACAGCAGCATCAAGATGGCAAAGGCCGACGCCATCTGCAGGCCCAGGTGGCCCACGATGAGCTGGGCCAGCCAGCCCGCTGCCTTGGTCTGCAGCAGCGCAGAGCCCACGCTGATGCCCACGGCAAACAGCACCACAGTGCCCCACGGAAAACCCTTTTGCGACTGCTTCCAGTCCATCACACCCACGCGTGGAAACAGCATCAGCGCCACGGCCGCAATGGTGGTGGAGGTGGTGTCGAAGTTGTGCAGCACCTTCTCGGTGGACCAGAAACCCAGCAGCACCAGCACCACGGCCAGCAGCTTCCACTGGTTCAGCGTCATCGGGCCCAGCTCGGCCAGCTGCTGCCGGATCGTCTCCTGCCCGCCAGCAATTTCCTTCATCTCGGGTTTCATCATGCGCGTCATGATGAAGAACAGCGCCACTGTCATCAGCGCCGCAAACGGAGCGGCTGCCACAAACCACTCGCCCCACGTGATCTGAGCGCCCAGCTGTTTTTCGATGAACCCGATGGCCACCATGTTCTGCGCCGCAGCGGTCTTGACGCCCACATTCCAGATGCTGGCGGTCTGCGCCGTGGTGATGACCAGCAGCGCGGCAAAGCGGCTCTTGCGGTCCACCTTGAAGGCCAGCACAAAGCCCATCATGATCGGCATCAGGCAGGCCACGCGCGCCGTGGTGCTGGGCACGATGAACGACAACAGAAAGCCCACCACCATGGCCCCGATCACGATGTGGTGGGTCTGGGCGCCGACCTTGGACAGCACCGTGAGCGCGATGCGACGGTCCAGCCCCGTGGCGGTCATGGCCGACGCGATGAAGCACGCTGCTGCGACCAGCGCCACCGCACTGTTGGCAAAGCCCGAAAGCGCCAGGTTCAGCGCCGCACCCGTGCCCATGTCTGCGCCATCGGGTTTGGCCACGCTGGGTGCGTAGGCCAGCAAGAACACCATCAGCGCGGCAATCACCACCGCACTCACCGAGTATTCGAGCGCCTCGGTCATCCAGACAATCACGGCGAACGCGAGGATGGCCAGCATGGTCTGTCCCGCCACCGGCAACCCTGCCGGGGTGGGCAAGGCCAGCACAGCCATCAGCGCCACCAGGGCGCCGAGCAGGCCGAGCCGTTTGGCGAGGCTCCCGGATGCGGGGGCGGAGACCGGGGAGGTGCTGGATGCTGCGGTGGACATAGGGTGGCTCCGGTGGGGCGCGCAGGGCGCGAACCCTTGCACCGCGCGTGCGGATGCACGACAGGCTCAGGGCCCCCCAGTGTTGCGCGCTGTCCGCTGTGGGTGTTGATGCAAGTCAAGGGTGCACGGCGGTGTGGCCGTGTGCGCAGCCGCCCACACTCCTAGTGTCCCGAGTTGGAAGTTCGTTGGTGAAATAAAGATGTCGAAATTGTCATCAGGCAAGGCGCAAACCACAGCGATAGCCGTAGCTATCGCGAGGATTTGCAACGCAGCATGGCGGCGATTCTCGACGTCTTTATGAAACGAATTTCCAACTCGGGACACTAGGCCCCCACATCCAGCCGCCAGCGCCTGCGCGGCGCGCGCAGGGCGTGGCGCTTGCGGTACTCACCGGGGGCCATGCCCGTGTAGCGTACAAAGATGCGGCGGAACGCGGCGGGGTCGCTGTAGCCGCAGGCCACCGCAATGCTGGGAACGCTTTCCAGCGTCACCTCCAGCAGAACCTTGGCGCGTGCGCAGCGCAGGCCGTGCAGATGGTCCAGCGGCGACTGCGACAGCTCCTGCTGAAAGTGCCGCAGCAAGGTGCGTGGGCTCACTGCCGCAGCCTCTGCCAGCCGTGCCAGCGAGTAGGGCTCGTCCAGATGGGCTTCCATCCAGGCAATCGCGCGGGCCAGCGTGCTGTCGCGCGTGGCAGGAATGTGTTGCTGCGCGTTGGCCTGCAATGCCGCGCGGGTACGCTCATGGTCGGGGGCCAGCACACTGGCACAGGCTTGGGCCAGTTCGCTGCCCAGGGTGTGGCGCACGAGGGCCACTGCCAGGTCGCCCACGCTGAGCGGCAGTGCACCGCTGATCCACAGGCCGTCTTCGGCGATGTCCTGGCCCAGAGCGAAGCCGATGTCTGGATGGTCCCGCTCGAACCCTGCCACATAGAACCAGGGCAGGCTGACCTGACGGCCGGTCAGGCGGCCGCTCCCGGCGGCCAGCCAGGCACCGTTGCCCAGGGTGAATACCTTCTGCCCCGCGTCCAGCGCGATGCCGATCTGGCGCACGAGTGGCTGGTTGCGCGCCACCATGCTGCGGATGGCCGGAATATCCGCCGCATGGAACGAAGGGATGAACACTGCGCACGGCGGTCCGTTATGGGGCTCTGCAGGAGGGGGTGTATAGGTCGCCAAGGGCCCGGGCAGCGTGGCCAGGGGCACTCCATTCGCATCCAGCAGCCGCCATGTCAGGCGGGGGCGGCCGGAACCCAGCCGCAGTCCGGCCAGCAGGTTGGCGCTGCGCAAGAGGTCGATGAACTGCAGCGCATTGCCCACGGCCGATTCGGGCAGCAGCGGGATGTCGATGCGGAAAACCGGGGCCGTCGCGGAGTGGACAGAGGAAGAGGGCATGGCGATATTGGCTCTGTGGTTGGCCATTTTCGCTTGTCTGCAAATTGGGGGGAGCTCTTAGCATGAATGCGCGTTTTGTTGGCCTCTTCCCCCTTTTTTGTCGTCATTCACCGTACGGATCTGCCCCATGCACAAACCCCTCTCTGCCATTTCCTGGGCCACCGGCCTGCTCCTTTGCGGGCTGACGTTCGCATCGTCCGCCCAGGCCCAGGCGCTGGACGCCGCCGGCCTGCAGGCCATCGATGCGGCCGTGAACAAGGTGGCCCCTAAGATGGTCAACTGGCGCCGCGACATCCATGCCCACCCGGAACTCTCCGGCCAGGAGGTGCGCACCGCCAAGCTGGTGGCGGAACACCTCAAGAAGCTGGGCATGGAGGTTCAGACCAACGTGGGCGGCACAGGCGTGGTGGGCACGTTGCGCGGCGGCCTGCCGGGCAAGGTGGTGGCATTGCGCGCCGACATGGATGCGCTGCCCGTGCCCGAAAACACGGGCCTGCCGTTCGCCAGCAAGGTCAAGGCCAACTACCTGGGCAAGGAAGTGCCCGTGATGCACGCCTGTGGACACGATGCGCACACCGCCATGCTCATGGGCGCCGCCGAGGCGCTGGCGGGCATGAAGGCGCAACTGCCCGGCACCATCAAGTTCATCTTCCAGCCCGCCGAAGAGGGCGCGCCGGTGGAGCCCGATGCCAACGGCAAGGTGCCCAGCTTTGGCGCCAAGGCCATGGTGGAAGAGGGTGCGTTGAAAGACGTGCAGGCCATCTATGGGCTGCACATCACCGCCAACCTGCCTTCGGGCGTGGTGGGCTACCGCAGCGGCCCGCTGATGGCGGGGTCCGACAGCCTCAAGATCCTGGTCGAAGGCCGTGGCGGCCACGGTTCGTCGCCGTGGAACGCGGTAGACCCCGTGGTGGCCGCAAGTCAGGTGGTGCTGGGTCTGCAGACGGTGGTCAGCCGCCAGCTCAACATCAGCAAGGAGCCTGCGGTCATCACCATTGGCTCCATCCAGGGCGGCACGCGCTACAACATCATCCCCGACAACGTCGAGATGATGGGCACCCTGCGCACCTTTGACGAAGAGATGCGCCAGGACGCCTTGAAGCGCATCACCACCACCGCAGAGTCGATCGCGATGTCGAGCGGCGCCAAGGCCAAGGTGGTGTTTGGCCCCGTGGCCTACCCGGTCACCACCAACCCCGCCGAATTGACGGCAGCCTCGCTGCCCGCGCTCAAGCTTGCTGTGGGTGGCAAGGCGATGATCATCCCGAAGGTGAGTGGCTCGGAAGACTTCTCCGAGTTCCAGAAGGTGGCGCCGGGCTTCTTCTACTTCCTGGGCGCGCCGCCCAAGGGTGCGGATTTCAATAAGGCGCCGTCCAACCATTCGCCACTGTTTGACATCGACGAAGACCAGTTGCCGGTGGGTGCCCGCACGCTGGCGGCGCTGGCGGTGGACTTTTTGCAGCGCAAGTAAGCGATACCACTGGCCTGCACCGCCAAGGGCAGGTCAGCCCGCTGCGCCCAAAAGGCTCCGGGCGACGGCTTCGCCCACCTTGATGCCATCCACGCCCGCCGACAGAATGCCGCCCGCGTAGCTGGCACCTTCGCCCGCCGGGTACAGGCCCGGCGTGTTCAGGCTTTGCAGGTTCTCGCCACGCCCGATCTTCAGGGGCGATGAGGTGCGCGTCTCCACGCCCGTCAGCACCGCGTCGTGCATGTCAAAGCCCTTGATCTTGCGGCCGAACGCGGGCAGCGCCTCGCGCAGCGCCGCGATCGCGTAGCCGGGCAGGGCGGCGTGCAGGTCGGTGAGAAGCACGCCGGGCTTGTACGAGGGCTCCACTTCACCCAGCTGCGTAGATGGCTTGCCCGCGATGAACTCCCCCACCAGCTGGCCCGGCGCGCTGTAGTCGCGCCCGCCCAGCACAAATGCGTTGGATTCGAGCTGGCGCTGCAGCACGCTGCCCGACAGGGGGTGGAACTGCCCGGCGGGCAGGGCCTCGACGCCATAGGTCTGGCCCAGGTGGGTTTCAAATGCCTGCGCATCCTGCGGGTAGTCGCGTGGGTCGATGCCCACCACCATGCCTGCGTTGGCATTGCGCTCGTTGCGCGAATACTGGCTCATTCCGTTGGTCACCACGCGGTTGGGCTCGCTGGTAGCGGCCACCACGGTGCCACCGGGGCACATGCAGAAGCTGTACACCGCGCGCCCGTTGGCGGCGTGGTGCACCAGCTTGTAGTCGGCCGCGCCCAGCAGCGGGTGGCCCGCGTGGCGGCCCCAGCGGGCGCGGTCGATCACGCCCTGCGGGTGCTCAATGCGGAAACCGATGGAAAAAGGCTTGGCCTCCATGGCCACGCCGCGTTGGTACAGCATGGCAAAGGTGTCGCGCGAGCTGTGGCCCAGCGCCATCACCACGTGGTCGGCACGCAGCTCGGTGGTCTCGCCCGTGGCCTGGTTCAGCACCTTCAGGCCGCGCAGGTGGCGGGCTTCACCGGTGCCTTCGATGATCACGTCCGTCACGCGCTGCTCAAAGCGGATCTCGCCGCCCAGGGCGATGATCTGCTCGCGCAGGTTTTCCACCACCTTCACCAGCTTGAAGGTGCCGATGTGCGGGTGGGCGACGTACAGGATTTCTTCCGGGGCGCCCGCCTTGACGAACTCGTTCATCACCTTGCGGCCCAGGTGGCGCGGGTCCTTGATCTGGCTGTAGAGCTTGCCATCGCTGAAGGTGCCTGCGCCGCCTTCGCCAAACTGCACGTTGCTCTCGGCATGCAGCTCGCGCTTGCGCCACAGGCCCCAGGTGTCCTTGGTGCGCTCGCGCACGGTCTTGCCGCGCTCCAGCACGATGGGCTTGAAGCCCATCTGCGCCAGCACCAGGGCCGCAAAGATGCCGCAGGGGCCAAAGCCCACCACCACGGGGCGCAGGGGCAGGTCGGCGGGCGCCTGGCCCACGGGGTGCCAGGCCATGTCGGGCGTGGGCTGGATGTGCGGGTTGCCCGCAAACTGGGCCAGGAGGGCGGCTTCGCGCGCGGGCTGCGCGAGGGTGATGTCCACGATGTAGACCGCCAGCAGGTCGGCCTTGCGCGCATCAAAGCTGCGCTTGAAGACGTGCAGGTGGGCGATGTCGGCATCGGCGATGCCCAGGATTTGCGAGGCAGCGGCGCGCAGGGGCGCCTCGGGGGCTTCGGCCACGGTGAAGGGCAGCCGGATTTCGGAGAGTCGGATCATGTTCTTGCGGGCCCGTGTCGATCGGGCGGGTTGCAATGGCGTGGGGCCGCGATGATACGGGGTGCTCGCCACCCTCGGAAGCCCTGGCGTGCAGGGGGCGTGGAGCCGTGTGCCTAAAAAACTATCAAATCAATAGCTGCTCGCGCTTGATGGATAAGCGATAGAGGCACTTTTGAATCATATTTTTCGAGCTTTTGGAACTTCATCATCGCTGCCCGACTGTTGGCGCCAGCGCAGCTCTGCCACACCAAAGGCTATGGCCGCCAGCACCAGTGGCCCAAAGTAATACAGCGCCCGGTAGGCCAGCAGGGCCGCCAGCACTTCTTCCTGCCCCAGCGCCTGGGTGGCCAGCAGCGCCACGCCCACGGCCTCCAGCACACCCAGGCCCGCAGGCACGCGCAGCACCAGCCCGGCCACCGCCCCCAGCAACACGGTGGCCAGCGCGGCGGGGTAGCTCACCTGGTGTTGCAGCACCGTCCACAGCGCGGCGCCCATCAGCATCCAGTTAGCGGCCGACACGGCCACCTGCCACAGCGCCACGGGCCAGCCGGGCAGCGGGAACGCGTGGCCTCTCAGCGTGAGGGCGCGGCCACTGCGCAGGGCACACAGCGCCACATAGGCCAGTGGCAGCAATCCCAACACGGTGCCGCCAAGACGCCACTGCCAGGACTCTACAGCCCACCCGGCCACCGCAGGCGGCTGCCACGTCCACGCCAGCACGCCAGCCAGCAACAGGTAACCCACCCAGTTCGTCACGATGCTGGTGCCCACCACCTGACCGATCGTGCCGGGGTCCACGCCACGCCGGTCATACAGCCGGTAGCGCACGCCCACGCCGCCAATCAGCGAGCCCAGGTTGAGCGTGAACGGGTAGCTCGTCATGGCGATGGCCAGCGTGGTGGTCCGCGCCAAGCGGTGGCCGCTGCAATGGCGGCCCACCCAGTCAAAGCTGCCGTAGGTGAAGTGGCTCAGCAGCGCCAGCGCACCGCCCACGGCCAATGCGGTGGTGGGCAGGTCGCGCAGCGCCTGCAGCACGGCGGGCCAGTCCACGGTGCGCGCCTGCCGAAAGATCAGCCCGGCTACCACCGCAAAAAAAGCGGCAGCGAGCCCCCGGGTGACCCATGGCCACCAGGCCTGCTCCCGCCAGTGCCGCCACCCGCGTGGGCTGCTGCTGGTGGTGCTGCTGCTGGGGGCAAGTGATGCCATGGCGTCGGCGGTGCCCGTCTGGGTGTCCGCGGGCAGTGTGGAGGTAGCCATGGCGAGGGCTCCGGGGCGCCGTCAGGTGGCCGCGCTGCTGGCGGGCTCGGCCGACGACGTACCTGGGCTGGCCAGCGTGATCGTGGGCTCATGGTGGGGCAGCCAGCCTGCCCACGCCGGGAACCAGCGCATCAGGTGGTACACCGCATAGCTGCGCAGCAGACGCAGTCCATTCCAATGGCTGGGCGCTGCAGCTTCGATCTGCTTGCAACTGGTGTCCATCAGGTGCGACAGGCGGCGGTGCAGGTGGGCGTTGAAGTCGCGGTCCTGGATGATCACGTTGGCCTCCAGGTTCAGCGACAGGCTCAACGGGTCGAGGTTGCTGGAGCCCACGGTGGACCAGTCCTCATCCACCAGCGCAACCTTGCCGTGCAGCGGGCGGTCGCAGTATTCGTACACCCGCACGCCCGCGCGTTGCAGGTGGTCGTACAGCAGGCTGGCTGCCGTCTTCACGATGGGCATGTCGGGCTGGCCTTGCAGGATCAGCCGCACGTCCACGCCCCGCTTTGCGGCCCGCCGCATCTCGCGGATGAAGCGGTAGCCCGGGAAGAAGTAGGCATTGGCAATCACCACCCGGCTGCGCGCGGCGCGCAGGGCCACGCGATACTGGCGCTCGATGTCGTTGGTGTGCTGCTGGTTGTCGCGCGTCACAAACATGGCGTTGGCTGTGCCTGCGTGGGGGCGGCCGGTAATGTCTGTGGCGTGGGGGCGTTGGTGCGCGTTGCGGTCCAGCACCGCCTCGCGCGTGAAGCGGTGTATCTGCGCCACGACCGGGCCGCGCACCTGCACGGCGTAGTCCTGCTTGGCCTCGGGGCCGAAGTCGGCCATGTGGTCGGCTGAATAGTTGATGCCGCCGATGAAACCCAGCTGGCCGTCCACCACCACGATCTTGCGGTGCATGCGGCGCAGCACGTTCAGGCGCTGCCCCAGAAAGCGGCGGCCCGGGTCAAAGATGCGAAACCGCACACCGGCCTCAACCAGGCTGCCCACAAATGTGTCGGACAGGTCGGGCGAGCCAAAGCCATCCACCAGCACATGCACCTCGACACCGCGCTTGGCTGCGGCCAGCAGGGCGGCATGCAGTTCCTGCCCGATCTTGTCCTCGAACAGGATGAAGGTTTCCAGCATCACCTCGCGCCGGGCCTGGGCAATGGCGTTGAACACACGCGGGAAGAACTCCTCGCCGTTTTCCAGCAACTCGAAGTGGTTGCCCGGAACCCAGCGGGATGAGCGTGGCAGGCTGAAAGCAGGGCGCTTCATAGCAGGATCTCCGCCGCCAAAGGCGCATGGTCCGAGAGCTTGTCCCAGGGTTTTTTGGGCAGTGACAGCGGCGCATGCACAGCGGCGTTGCGCACGTAGATGCGGTCAAGCGCCAGCAGCGGCATGGAGGCTGGAAACGTGCGCACCGCACGGCCAAAGGCCTGCACAAACACCTCTTGCAGGTCCGCTTCGCGGTGCAGGATGTCGTGCGCGCGGTTGCGCCAGTCGTTGAAATCCCCCGCCAGCACCACGGGCTCGTTGGCTGGGAAGCTGCGCAGCAGATCGCACACACGCAGCAGCTGCCGCTGTCGATGGGATTCCTGCAGGCCCAGGTGCACGCAGACCGCATGCACCGGCAGGTGGTGGGCCGGCGGCTGCAACACGCAATGCAGCATGCCGCGCCGCTCAGGCCCGCTGATGGAGATATCGTGGTTCTCGTAGTGCGTGATCGGAAACTTGGACAACAGCGCATTGCCGTGGTCGCCGTTGTCATACACCGCGTTGCGCCCGTAGGCGTATTGCGACCAGATGGTGTCCGCCAGAAACTCGTAGTGCGGCACTTGCGGAAAGTTGGAGAACCGGCTGGCATGGCGGTGGTGCGTGCCCAGCACCTCCTGCAGAAAAACCAGATCGGCTGCCACATCCCGCACGGCATCCCGCAGCTCATGCAGCATGAAACGCCGGTTGAAGGTGGTAAAGCCCTTGTGCACGTTCACGGTGAGCACCTTGAACGCGATGGGCTGGGGATCGGGAGCGGCGGTGGTGGCCATGGGCAGTCAAACAATCTTTGGAGTGGGTCCCCCGCGAAGCCGCCGCGGTGTGCGCAATGGCCACCAGGGGCAGGCCGAGGGATGACTCGATTGTTTGGGCTGCACTGCCTTGCCGCTGTAGGACGGCTGGCCGTGGTTTTGTGCTGCTGGGGACGAAAAAAATGGGGCCTGATGGCCCCATTTCACATGGCAAAGTCTGTATCTGCGGGGCCGTTACGCTGGCAGGAAGCCTTCCACCGACAGGTAGCGCTCGCCCGTGTCGTAGTTGAAGCCCAGCACCTTGGCGCCCGCAGGCAGCTCGGGCAGCTTTTGTGCAATGGCGGCCAGCGTGGCGCCCGACGAGATGCCCACCAGGATGCCCTCTTCGCGCGCAGAGCGGCGTGCGTATTCGCGGGCCGGTTCGGCATCGACCTGGATCACACCGTCGAGCAGGCTGGTGTCCAGGTTCTTGGGGATGAACCCCGCGCCTATGCCCTGGATGGGGTGGGGCGACGGTGCACCCCCCGAGATCACGGGCGACGCCGTGGGCTCCACCGCAAACACCTTCAGGTTGGGGAACTTGGCCTTGAGCACCCGTGCCACGCCGGTGATGTGGCCGCCCGTGCCCACGCCGGTGATCAGCACGTCGATGCCATCGGGGAAGTCCGCCAGGATCTCCTGCGCCGTGGTGCGCACATGCACATCGATGTTGGCGGGGTTCTCGAACTGCTGGGGAACCCACGCGCCGGGTGTCTGCGCCTGCAGTTCTTGTGCGCGGGCAATCGCGCCCTTCATGCCCTTTTCGCGCGGGGTCAGGTCGAACTGCGCGCCATAGGCGAGCATCAGGCGGCGGCGCTCGATGCTCATGCTGTCGGGCATCACGAGGATGAGCTTGTAGCCCTTGACGGCGGCCACCAGCGCCAGGCCGATGCCGGTGTTGCCGCTGGTGGGCTCGATGATGGTGCCGCCGGGCTGCAGGGCGCCGGACTTTTCAGCGTCTTCCACCATCGACAGTGCGATGCGATCCTTGATGGAGCCGCCAGGGTTGCTGCGCTCGGACTTCACCCACACGTTGGCCGCCGGGCCAAACAGGCGGTTGATGCGCACGTGGGGCGTGTTGCCGATGGTTTGCAGAATGTTGTCAACTTTCATGGCGTCTCCTGTGAGTGGCAAAGAAGGGGGTTGATGCAATCCAGCCCTTCAGAACAAATCCGTTCGGGCTGAGCCTGTCGAAGCCGGCGCGCGACGGCGGGCTCCTCCACAAACTCGGGCGAACGGGTTCGCGGGCTGGCATGGCGGTACCACGCGCATTCTGAACCAGTTGTTCTACTGCCTGGGTGATATGGATATAGCCAAGGCATCCACCCCAGTCTCTGCAACCCGGCTTACAGCTGCGGGCTGATCTCCACCAGCATGGCCTGCTTGACCGGCGTGATCTGCACCCGCACGGGCAACCCCAGCGCGATGGTCTGCGCGTTGGTGGCAGTGTGCTGCGTCACCTCGGTGCAGGTATAGCGGGCGGCCTGCCCGCTGCGCCACACCGCCAGGGCGAGCGGCAGCATCCACTGGTCGGCCAGGTGCGGGCCCAGGGCGCCCGCGCTGCGCTGGTAGTCGCGCACCTCGTCCACCAGCCGCTTGGCCACCTGCTCGGCCGACAAGCTGCGCTCGCCCAACTGGCAGAACACCTCGGTGATGTGCTCGTACTCCAGCGTGGCGATCAACGCGTTGCCCGGGCCTTCGTTCTGGCGCGTGGGTGGCTGGCGCAGTTGGCCTGCCTCGAAGGTCCAGCCCATGCGCTGGCCCAGTGCCTCCAGCTCCCGCGTGGCAATGTTGCGCGCCAGGCCGGGCACCAGCGCCTCGCCCCAGGCGTTGTGCAGCGGGCCGCGCTCCAGCAGATCCACGGGCGCCAGGGGTTGGGTGGTGGTGGCGGCGGGTGCGATGTGCGCCACCAGCTCGCCGCCACCAGCGGGGTAGAAGCCGCGCCGCTGCAATTGCAAGTCCAGCCCTACACCCAGGCGCCGCACCAGCGGGGCAAACGCCCGCTCCAGAAAGTCGAACGGCGGTGCCATGGGGTTGTGCGTGCCGCCCAAGAGCTCCACGCGGCTTTCCCCGTGCGCTAGCATCAACGCAGGCAGCACGGTCTGCAGCACCAGCAGGCAGCTGCCCGCCGTCGCAATCTGAAAGCGGTAGTCGCCCGCTCGCACGGCGCCCGGCGTGAAATGCAGCGTTTGCGAGCCCAACTCTGCGCCTTCTGCCTGCCCGCCACACACGGCCACGGCCGCTTGCACGCAGGCCAGGTGCTGGCGCATCAGACCCGGCTTGGGCCGCCCGGCACGGATGCGGTTGATGTGCAGCTGGCGGCCCGTGACCATGGACAGCGCCAGGCCCGTGCGCAGGATTTGTCCGCCGCCTTCGCCGGTGGAGCCATCGAGGATCAGCGGCTTCTGGTTGCGAGTGATTGATTCGGTCAGTTCCATCAGTTCATCGTAAAAACATCGCCCCGGGGCGTGAACGGCAAGCGCCGCCCCGGAGCCAAAAGGTAAGCATGCGGGCGGCGCACATCCAGGTGGTCGCAGTCCGCGTCGGTAATGATGAGCAGCGGGCCTTCCTTCGGAAAGTCCGCGCTGTTCTCCAGCAGCGTGATGGCGGGCTGCAGCACGGTGCCGCCGCGCCCCTTGATCTGTACCCGGTGCGCAATGTCCTGCGCGGGCAGGTAGCCCAGGTCATACGGCGCGGCATCGCAGCACACGACCCGCACGGCGGGCACCTCCTTGGCCTCGGCATAGCTGGCAATGCTGCCCAGGGCTTTGGCCAGGGTGTGCTTGTCCATCGATCCCGATGTGTCGAGCACCACACCAAACGTGCGCCCGTCGCGCCAGCGGCTATCGGGGCCCACATGGGGGCGCGGAATATCCGGCGTGGCCGACTGGCGGCGGCTCAGGCGCGCATAGGTGCGCCGGGTTTCGATGGGTGGAAAGTGGTGGTCAAACCACCGGGCCAGTTCCACCTCCCACGGAATGGGCGGCTGCAGCAGTGCGCGGATTTCTTCCAGCAATCCCGCAGGCAAAAAGCCCCGGCCTTGCGATTCGTGCAGCATCAGGCCTTTGCCCAACTGCTCTTTGTAGAAGGCATCCAGGTCGGTAAAGGGCACACGGTCGGTGCGCAGGCGGCGCTGCAGCATGTCGCCCTGCTGGCCCGCCAGGGTTTGCAGTTTGCGCATGCGCCGCAGGTCCACCACGATGCGGTCGTACACCTCTTCAGCTGAGAGGCCGCGCAGCTCCAGGTCGTGCAGCAGGCCCAGCGCCGGGGCGCTGCCCACCTGCATCTGGATCAGCCAGTCGTTGATGACGTAGTCGCACGCCACGTTCCACAGGTAGTGGTCACGCCCCCGCTGCCGGTCCATGTGGCGCAGGGCCACGTGCAGAATTTCGTGGGCCAGCACAAAGCGGGTTTCCTGCTCGCTCAGACCCGCTGCGGGGTTGAGGTAGATGGTGCGCAGGGTCTCATCCACGGCGGCCACCATCACCTCCTCGCGGCGGCACAGCTCGGCATCTTCCAGAATCTCAAACGCCGCCACCATCGACCCCAGCAGCGGAAAGCTGCTGATGAACCAGCTGCGTGCACGTTCGGTCACGCTGCGCGGTGCATTGCGTGTGTTGGCGCCCAGCGCCGTGCGGGTGCCTGCCGCAATCTCCACCGCTTGCGTGACCGAGTTGGCAATGCCTGCGGCAAAGACTTCGCTCCAGGTTTCTTGTGTGCTGGCAAAGCCATAACGCCTTTGCACAGGCGGTGCCTGTGACCAGTCTTCGGGCGCTTGCAAGCTCGTCGTGCGGGCACCGGCCAACCCCAGCCCGGCAGCCCACCCGGGCACCCCGTTTTCGCCAAACTGGCGATACCAGCGGTCCTCGTCCCACGCGGGTGTATCCACCGGCATTTGCATGTCGTGCGGGCAGTTACCGAATTTGACGGTGGCCAAAAAGCGGGTGCTTGCCACATCGCAGGCTGCGCTCCACGCAGCCCAGTCGCCCCGGTCGCGCTGGAAGAAGTCCATGGCGTAGCTCAGCACACCCCGCGCCAGCACAAAGGCCCATTCGGCCGCTTCAGCGTGGCGTTTGGGGTGGACGTGGATGGTGCCGTTTTGCAGTACCACCAGCCAGCCGTCGGCCGGGCATTGCGATGCAGGCGTGCGCACCCAGTAAGCCCGATGCGCCAACGGCCCAAAGATGGGGTGGGCCTTCACCATAGCCATGCCCGCGTCAAAGGCTTGCGTGGCGGGGTTGGGCTTATGGTTGGTTTTGGCCATGGGGGCTCAGGCAGTTTTGGTCTGGCGTTCCACCAGGCGGGGCAGGTCGCGCACCACTTCGATCATGTACCAGGCAGGCAGCGTCTGCCCAGCCTCTTCGGCTACGGCAATCTGCGCCATCTCCAGGCTGATCTGGGCCAGGTCTTTGAGCATGGCTTTGGAGCGGTGCACCAGGGCTTGCAATTCGCCCGTGTTCGCGCTCTTGTCTTGTGGCAGGGCCTTGATGAGCCGGGCGCGAAATGCCTGCGCCAGAAAGTACAGCACGTCGCGGTCTTCGGGGGCGTGGGGCCAACGCGCATCGCCCTTGAAGATGGCTTCCAGCCGGTGCCGGTCGGCCGCCAGCTTGCCAAACGCCTTGAACTGCGCGGCATGCTGGGGCGTGAGGCAGCCATAGGCCAGCGCCTCCACCATCGAAGCTGAGGGCGCATAGCCAAACGCGTGCAGCGCATCGCTGAGCATATGCCACGAGCGGGGCGTAGAGAACGGCTCCTCGTGCTTGGGCGGGGCGTTCCACAGGTGGTCGGGGCGCTGCTGCAGATACTCCAGCACCAGGGGGTGAATGGCATTGGCCGTGGCCCAGTTCAACCATTCAGCGGCCGACACCTTCATGTGCACATGCACCATGCGGTTCATCAGCGCCGATGACATGGGCTTGACGATGGCAGAGTCCTGCGCGCGGTTGCCCGCGCCAATGACGATGGAGCCCTCGGGCAGGGTGTACTCGCCCACGCGCCGGTCGTGGATCAGGCTGTAGAAAGCCTTTTGCACTTCCTGCGAGCAGGCATTGAGCTCATCCAGAAAGATGCAGTAGGGCTCCTTGCGCGCAATCATGGCGGGCGGGCAAAAGCGGCTCACTCCATCGATGATCTGGGGCACGCCCATCAAGTCCTCGGGGGCAAGCTGGCTGCCCAGCAGCGACACGCACTCCAGCCCCACGCTGCGGGCAAACTGCTCCACCAGCGCCGATTTGCCCACCCCAGGCGGGCCCCAGATGAAGACGGGGCGCGTGATAGCGACGTTCAACAGAAACTCGGTGAGTTGCGACGGGGACAGGGCGTGTACGGTTTGCATGGTGTTGTTCTTGTTGTGATGGGGATGCGTCAGCGTTGGTAGCGCAGCACTGTGTCATGCAGCAGCGCATCCAGCACCGCGTTACCAGTCACGGGCAGCGGCTGCACAGGCTCGGCCGCGTTGCGCGCCAGTTCGGCTTCGATGAACGCATGGATGCCGGGCCAGCGTGGGCTGGTGGCGGCTTCGCCCGCGCGCATCTTCACCTCCAGCAGGGCGTTGATTTCATCGACCAGCGCCGCATCGTGCACCGGGTGCAGTGTGTGCTGGGCCAGCTCGGCAAAGCGCATGGGCGGCACGCCGGGTTGGGTGCGTATCCAGCGCGCGGCCAGCAGCGGGCGCAGCACGTACAGGTACTTTTTGTAGCGCACCTCGTCGGCCTGCAGATGCTCGCGAAAGTTCTTCTTCGCCATCGATGCGTAGTGGTGCCAGCCCTTGGCGTTGGAGAACACCTGCGCAGCCAGCGCGCGGAACTGCGCCATCGTCTCCACTTCTTCGCGGTAGACGATGGGCGAGCCCAGCCATTCGAGCAGAGTGGGGTTGGACTCGCGCATCAAGCCCAATGCCTTGCGCAGGTCCCAGCCGTTGATGTCGAGGTCACCGCTGATGGGCACTTCGATCACGTCGCGCCCGGGCGTGACCGTGAGGTACCAGGGAAGGCGGTTGACGTAGATGAAGCGTACGTCGTAGTCGCTGTCGGGCGAGGCAAAGCCCCAACCGCGGCTACCGGACTCGCACGCGAATAGCACCGTTACGTTGTGCGTGGCTTCGATGCGCTGCAAGGCCTCCAGCACTTGCGCGCGCATGTGGGGCTCCACCGGGTGTGCGGAGCGCAGAAGTTCTTGTTTTTGTTCTGATTTATGCATAAAAATTGGCTGTAGCGCTTATTGGATAAGCGCTAGCAGCTATCAAAAATGTAGTAATGCCGAAGCCATTCGCAACTGTCGCGGCCCAGGCGAGAGACGCCAAGCAAGGGCCGCCCCGCAGCGAGGGCGTCGTCCCCCTGGAGGGAAGCCGCGCAGCGTCTCAGGGGGTTACCCTTTTACACAGACGACTTGCTTGAGTGTGTACACCACCTCCACCAGGTCTTCCTGCGCCGCCATCACCGCGTCGATGTTCTTGTATGCCATCGGAATCTCGTCGATCACGTCGGCATCCTTGCGACATTCCACGCCCTCGGTGGCGGCAATCTGGTCGGCCACGGTGTACATCTTCTTGGCCTTGGTACGGCTCATGGTGCGGCCAGCGCCGTGGCTGCAGCTGTTGAAGCTCTCGGGGTTGCCTTTTCCGCGCACGATGAAGCTTTTGGCCCCCATGCTTCCCGGGATGATCCCCAGCTTGCCTTGCTCGGCACTCACCGCGCCCTTGCGGGTCACGAAGACCTCTTGCCCGAAATGCGTTTCGCGCTGCACGTAGTTGTGGTGGCAGTTCACCGCCTCAATGTGCGTCTCGAACGGCTTGGTGATCACCGTGCGCAGCGCGGCAATCACGCGGCCCATCATCACTTCGCGGTTGGCGGCAGCAAACTTTTGCGCCCACCCCACGGCCTTCACGTAGTCACCGAAGTACTGCGCGCCTTCCTCGAAGTACGCCAGGTCCTTATCGGGCAGGTTGCGCTGGTTCATCTCGGCGTCCTTCTTGGCCAGCTCGATGAAGTGGGTGCCGATGGCGTTCCCCACCCCGCGTGAGCCGGAGTGCAGCATCACCCACACGGACTGGTGTTCGTCCAGGCAGATCTCGATGAAGTGGTTCCCCGTTCCCAGCGTCCCCAGGTGCTTGTAGTTGTTGGTGTTCTTGATGCGCGGGTGCGCCTCGCAAATTTCCTCGAACTCATCCACCAGACCGGCCCAGGCGCGGTCGGTCTCGGCGGGCGGGGTGTCCCAGCTGCCTTTATCGCGGCCCATGCGTTTGGGCGTCATCCCCACCGGCACGGCGCGCTCGATGGCGGAGCGCACGCCGGACAGGTTGTCGGGCAGGTCGCTGGCCGTCAGCGTGGTCTTGCACGCCATCATTCCGCACCCCAGGTCCACCCCCACCGCAGCGGGAATGATGGCCTTGAGCGTGGGCACGACCGAGCCGATGGTGGCGCCAATCCCCAGGTGCACATCGGGCATCACCGCCACATGCTTGAACACGATGGGCAGGCGCGCGATGTTGCTCAGCTGGTTCCGGGCTTCTTCTTCCACGGGCACGCCGTTGGTCCACATCTTCACTGGGACGCCGTTGGGGACTTCGAGTTGTTGGTAGTTGTTGTTCATATTGTTCTTTCGTCTTTGTTGTTCATTGAACCATTCCACGGGTTGCGGCCTGGGCGTAGGTTTTCAGTTCGTCGTCGTTCTTCACCTGGCGGATGAAGGCACCCATGTGTGCCTGCAATTCCTTGGGCCGGTTCAGGCGGTTGCCCTCATGGCCGATCCCGTGCAATGCCGATACCTGCGCTTCGCGCCAGGGCATGGCCAGCATCTCGCAGAACACCTGCCACATCGCGTCGCGCCATTCAGGAATGTCCTTGGCGTTCCAGAACGTGGGCCACACGTCAAACCACATGTAGCTCACGAAATAGAGGCGGTCGCTTCTGCTCCCGATTGCGCTCTGCTCGGCAGTGCTCAGGCGCGGGCCAAGGCAGTCGCGCCACAGGGTGGGCAAGGCCCGCATCATGCGCATCGCGTCGACCAGCGGCACGGACGGGTCGTTCACCATGTGCGGGATGTCGCCCGCGTTGTTGCTCATCACATGGTTCAGGCCCATCCCCACCTGGTCATCGCTGTAGGTCGCCAGATCGGCCCCCGCGTTGGCAAACAACACGGTCTGGATGTGCGTCCATTGCAGTGGCGTGGCCTCGAACTCTGGCGCGTCGATATCCCAGTACCACTCTTGCCCGCCTTTTTCTGGCACGGGGCGGTCGAACAGGTAGCGCAAGGCTGCGCTGTAGACCGCCGGGTTCAGTCCCACGGACTCGCAACTCACTGAGGTGGTTTCCCGGCTCAGGCGCCTTTCACGCGCAGTCAGTTTCTTTGCTTTCATCACGATCTTCTCTTTGTCTATTTGCGCTCAACGCATCTTCACCAAGCCATTCAGCACCTGGTCCAGGCCACCAAACACCGAGATCTTGTCGATGCGCTCGGCCACGCGTTCCAGCGTCTCCAGTTCCTTCATGCGCAGGGCGACGGGGTTGTCCTCCATGACCTTCGCCGTGTTGAGCAGCGAGCGCGTGGCGGCGGTCTCTTCGCGGCGGCGGATCACGTTGGCCTGGGCCTGTTTCTCCGCCTGCACCACCTGGGTCAGGATGGTTTTCATCTCGCCAGGCAGCACGATGTCCTTCACGCCAACGCTTTCCATCACCATGCCAAAAGGCATGAGCTTGGTAGCCATGTGCGCGGTCACCACGTCGTCGATCACCGTCTTGTTCTCCAGCAGCTCATCGAGCGTGCGGGTGCCCACGGCGGCGCGCAGCGCAAACTGCAGTTCGCGGTACAGGTGGTCGGCAGGCTTTTGCAACTGGGCAAAGGCGCGCAGCACATCGGTGTAGCGGAAGGTGGCCGACAGGTTCAGCCGCAGGCTCACCTTGTCGCGGGTCATGATGTCCTGGCCTGACACCTCCACGGCTTGCAGGCGCAGGTCCACCAGCTCCACAGCGATGGTGCGGCCGTACTTCCAGTACGCATAGGCGCCCGCAGGCAGCAGCCGGTCCACTTTGCCGTCGATGCTGAGCAGTGCGCACAGGCCTTCGGGCACCTGCACTTGCAGCACGCCGGTCAATCCGGTCACGCTGCGCTGGCGCAGTTGTGTGTGCGTGAGGCGCGCCACCAGGGCGGCGGGCAGCTCGGGGCCTGCGTCGAGGTCGATCACCTGCACGCTTACCTCCACCAGGCCTTTCCAATACAGGCGGCGTGTGCCGGGCGGCAGCACCTCGACCAGCACGCCGTTTTCGCTGCGCAGGCCCACTTGCTGCTCCGACAGGTTCACTTGCACAAACTCTGCCGCCACCACGGCAGGCTCCTGCGCCATCAGGTAGTCGGCCAGGCCGTGGGTGAAAGCGGGTTGTTCCAGGGCGAAGGTTTCCACGCGCAGTTGGTCCATGCCCGCAAACAACCAGTAGGTGCCGCTTTGGAGCACGCGGTCAAAGCTGCCGTTGCGCAGCAGCAGGGCGCGTTCGTTTTTCTTCACGGTCACTCGTTCGATCAGCTTCATCATTTTTCTTCTCCTTGTTCTGTCGTTGTCGTTGCAATCAGGGTGCCGTTACAGCAATGGCGGGGTGCCAGGGGGCACAGCCAGGGCCCTGCAGTGCGCCGTGGTTGCTGCCCTGCAAGCAGGGCGGCAGCGTGGCTGGCTGCGGGCGCGGGCTGTGCCGGGTGCTGGCACAAACCGCCACCGGCTGACGGGGCCTTGCCTTGCGGTTGCGTCCAAAAACGCCACCTTGGGGCAACCCCCCGCGTTCGGCGGGTGGTCTTTCGACCGGTACTTCCAAACAAGGCCTTGCGGCCATGGGCAGGAATCGAACCTGCGACAACCCCTTTCGGGGGGCTCTACCAGACTGAGCTACCAGTGGTGGCAAGCCGGGAGTCGAACCCGGCACGTCCTCTTGCGAGGCGTCACCCGACCTTGCCGTTACCCAGCGTTTGCGGTGTGCGGCATGCGGGGAATCGACAAGGCCTTGATGGCCCGGATTCCCTGCACCGGCGGGGCGAACGTTGGTCCTAACCCCGGCCTGTGAGCGGTCACCGCTTGCGCTGGATGTCTTATCTATTGCCAGATGTGTGCCAGCCTGAGTTTTGTCGGTTGAATTCCTTCAAGTCGTTGATTTGTATAGAGAAATTCATCCGTAAGATTTTTTGCTTCTTAGGTGAATATAAAATTAATAGAATTAAAGATAGCTAAATAGATAAACAGCATGCGCAAAAACAAAGTCGTGATCGGTTTCCTTGGCACCCAGCTCGACTCCGGCCGGGGCGCGGGGCGGTGGGAGAAGTGGCGCCCCACCGTATCGCTGGTGCAGCATGAGGACGTGGTGATCGAGCGGCTGGAGCTTCTCTACACACCGCCTCACCAGGACTTGGCGCAACAGGTGCGCGCGGACATGGTGATCGCGTCCCCCGAAACCACGGTGAACCTGGTACCCCTGCCCATTGCCGACCCGTGGGACTTTGGCGAGGTGTACGCCAAGCTGTTTGACTGGGCGCAGGCCTACCGCTTTGACACCGAGCGCGAGGAATACTGGACCCACATCACCACTGGCACCCACGTGGCGCAGATCTGCCTGTTCCTGCTGGTGGAGTCGCGCCGCATTCCGGGCGTACTGGCGCAGACCTCGCCGCCCAAGCGCCAGCAGATGGGCGACCCGGGCAGCTACACGCTGATTGATCTGGACCTCTCGCGCTACGACGTGATCGCGCAGCGCTTTGGCGCCGAGCAGCAGGACGCGGTGCAGTTCCTCAAAAGCGGCATTGCCACGCGCAACGCGCGCTTCAACGCGCTGATCGACGAGGTGGAGCGCGTGGCGGTGCGCTCGCGCGCGCCCATCCTGTTCACCGGGCCCACGGGCGCGGGCAAGTCGCACCTGGCGCGGCGCATGTACGAGCTGAAGAAGGCGCGCCACCAGGTCGAGGGCGAATTTGTGGAGGTGAACTGCGCCACGCTGCATGGCGACGGCGCGGCATCCACGCTGTTCGGCCACAAAAAGGGCGCCTTCACTGGCGCAGCGGCCGACCGTGCGGGCCTGCTGCGCACGGCACACAAGGGCGTGCTGTTCCTCGACGAGATCGGCGAACTGGGCCTGGACGAGCAGGCCATGCTGCTCAAGGCCGTGGAAGAAAAACGCTTCTACCCCATGGGCAGCGACCGCGAGGTGGCCAGCGACTTCGAGCTGATCGCCGGCACCAACCGCGACCTGCGCACCGAGGTGGCGGCCGGGCGCTTTCGCGAAGACCTGTATGCGCGCATCAACCTCTGGAGCTATGTGCTGCCCGGCCTGGCGCAGCGGCCTGAAGACATCGAACCTAATGTGGACCACCAGCTGGCCCGCGCAGGCACCGAGCTGGGCCGCAGCGTGCGCTTTTCCAACGAGGCGCGCGCGGCGTACCTGCGCTACGCCCAGTCGCCGGAGGCCCTGTGGACCGGCAACTTCCGCGACCTTTCGGCCAGCGTGACGCGCCTGGCCACGCTGGCCGACAGCGGCCGCATCGGCCTGCCGCTGGTCGAGGCCGAAATGGCTCGACTGCGCTGGCTGTGGCAGCCCGCCAGCGATGCGCGCAACGGTTTGGCGTCCACGCCCGGCGCGTTGGGCCGCGACGATCTTGCGGATCTGCTCGGCAAGGATGCCGTGGAGTCCATGGATCTCTTCGACCAGCTGCAACTCGCTGCCGTGCTGCAGGTCTGCCGCCAGGCCCGCACCCTGTCGGACGCAGGGCGCCTGCTGTTCCAAGCCTCGCGCACGCAGCGCACGGTGGTCAATGATGCGGACCGGCTGCGCAAGTACCTGGCGCGGTTTGGGCTGGACTGGGAGCGGTTGACTTCGGCGTCGTTCCCGTCATGGTTGGGACGACGCCATTAGACACAGCGCGTGGTCCCGCGCGGTGTTTGCAGCGCAAGCCTCGGCGGCCGCCCTACGATGGCTGGCGGGGCAGCGCCCAGCCGCGCAGCAGGGCGGTGATGCGGGAAGCGTCTCACTGCTCGCGCGCGAAATGGTGAGTCTGGCCATCTGTCCAGGTGATGATTCCTGTTCCCAGCAGGTCGAGCTGCCAGTGAAGTTGGCGTTCGCCCCGAGCGTTTACTGCGAACCCTTCCGCGTAGCAGCCAGACCAGTCACGTTGCGCGAACCCTTCTTCCGGGACGCGCTTGGCTTCGTGCAGAAAGTACGTCCTTAATTCGGCTTCACTGAAGCGCGGTGCTTCGCAGCGGTTACGTGTGCCTTCTTTGACGGCGAAACTCTGTACCCAATGAAGGTTGGATGGCTGTGCCACTGCGGACGCGCAGGCCCAACAAGACAAGAGGGTGATCAGCGCCACCCTCATTGGAACACCAGGCTCTTGGCCTCATCGGCCTGTTTGTAAGAGATGTCGGAGTGACGGTAAACGTCCGTTTGCAGGTCCAGCCCGTAGTGGCTACCCAATGCCTGCGTCAGCCATTTCAGCGATTCCGTCTGCTCTGCCGTGGGACGTTCGAACAGTTTTGTCTTCGGGTCGAACTTGGCTACCACTTCAATGGCCACGGAGTCACCGTTGGTGGGATATCGATCGGGGTAGGCCTTGGCCTGCTCCCGGGTGTTGAGCGCTTTGACTTTGGCGCCGTAGCTTGCAGAGGAGTTCATGAGCGTGTCGATCGCCGTTTTCTCTTCTTTGCTGCAGGTTCGGCTGTCATCGCATCGGGAGCGGATTTTTCCGACGCTGTAGACGCTCTGGTCCAGTCGCGCAGTTTGGTAAATGGTGCCGTCTTTTTCGATGTAGAAGTGCGCGCCGATCCCGTCGGTCTTGGCGTGTTCTAGATTCATGGTGCTGCTGTCGGTTTGGTGCAGCACGATGGCATCGACCCTGGTCATGGCGCCGTGTTCCAGTGCCGCAACGCGTTTATCGACTACGCGTGGGTCGACGATAAAGCCGTCCTTGATGATCAAATCTTCATTGACCCCGTGGCCACCCGGAACTCCTCCCGCATGGGTCGTTGCAGTCACGTTCATTGGCATTCCTCCTGATGTTGCTGTGGTAAACGGTGCGGGGCCAGTGTGCCCATTGAGAACCCATGGCGCCATATGTGTGATTACCAGTGAGACAGTGTTTCTGGTTTCATCCTGTAAGTAGTCATTGCACGGCCTGTCACGATCTAGGACCCGTTTTCAATGGCTGCATACCGTTTATGCACGCAAAGCCGGAAAGCGACTCAGGCAGGTCAACAAGTGGCCACCGGCCTACCGGGGCGCACTAAGTAGATTTTTGAGACAGGTGCAGCTGGCGGATGGCGCAGCGCAGTGCGCAGTGGCCCGGGGCGATGCGATAATCGACAGCGTGAAGCGCGCCAGACCGCCGCTGGTGCAATCTGGGAAACCAGGCACTGGAGGAACGTCCGGACTGCACAGGACAGCGTAGCAGCTAACGGCTGCCCACCGTGAGGTGAGGATCAGAGCAACAGAGACGAGTCCCGGGGGAGTGCCGCAAGGCAAACCACCGGGGGTGAAACGGGCAATCTCTACGCGCAGCAATACCAAGTAGGCCAACGTTGATGTGGTTCCGCAGAGTTGGCGGGTAGGTAGCACCGAGCCGTGGTGGCGACACCCGGCCCAGATTAATGGCGGTCACACTGCGGGCAACCGTGGTGCACAGAATCCGGCTTATCGGCGCGCTTCACACTTTATTTCCCATCCCCGGTTTCCCCACCGCGGTTCCCAGGCCCTTCGCGCCTCAAGCTCTGCCGATGGCGGGAATAAGCCGGCCTTGCCCAGCAAGGGGCGGGGGCTGGCTCAGTTTTTCGTGCAATGGGGCGCATGCCCCTTTTCCAGCTCGCTGGCTCGCGCCACGGTGTCGGGGTGGCTGCTGAGCAGCGACCAGACAGGGTGCGACGCCATCTCTTCGGCCGTCTTGCGCTGGCGCGCGCGTTCGGGGCTGCTGGCGCCGGGGTCTGCCTTGGGTGCAGCCGTCTTGTCCTGGCCTGCTTTCTCTTGTTCTTTCTTCTTGTTTTCTTCTTCCTCTTCGTCGTGGGCAATGGCTAGCAGCAGCTTGCCCATGGGTGCCGTGGGCAGGGCCGTGTGGTTCATGAGGGCGATGGCGTAGCAGTCGGCTTCGCGTTCGTGGCTGCGGCTGTAGGCCAGGCCGGTGAGCACCGATGCGCCTGTGGACACCACGGCCGACACGTCCCCGAGCGCTAGGCCCAGGCCCATGTTGAGCACGCCTTGTTCCACCACCATGCGCGTGGTGTGGCGGTACACCACGTGGCCGATCTCGTGGGCCAGCACGCCCACCAGGGCGTCGTCGGGCAGGCCCTTGTCGGCGGCGGCCTTCACGATGCCGTCGGTCATCACCACCTTGCCGCCGGGCAGGGCAAACGCATTGGCGCCCATGCCCGATCGGAACTCCAGCGACAGCGGCGGACGGTAGTCGGGGTAGCGGTGCATGGTTGTGGGCGTCTGCTGCACCAGGGCGTCAAAGCGGGCCTTGAGCTGCTCCTGCCGCTCCTTGGGGAGCTTGCTGGGCTTCAAGGTGCCGTCGTCCATCTGCTGGAGCACGTTCTCGGCCACGCTGGTTTCCCAGCCAAGGGGCACAAAGCGGGTGAGCTGGGTGGCTGCCCAGGGTGTGCCATAGCGGTAGAAAAGCGTGAGGCCGATGACGGCGGCAGCCGTTACACCCAGCAGCACGGGCCAGCGCGTCTGCATGCGCTGGGCCAGGCCGGGGCGTTCGCCAGCGGCGGCGAGGGCGGCGCGCCAGTCGCTCACGGCATCGATCTCCACGCTGCCGTGGTCCCGCAGGTCGACCACCACCCGGGGCTGGGGCTTGTGTTCGTTCCAGGCCTCCGGCCAGCCCACGTCCTTCCAGGCGAACATGACCGGCTCGGCGCCCGGCTGTGAGAGCGGGTGCAGCACCAGCGACGGGCCCTGCGGCGTGGGTCGCAGGCTCACCATCACGGGGCGGGCTCTGCTGCTCTGGCCGTCGAACCAGCGTCCTTGGAGCAGGTCTGTGTTCACGGGGGCGGGCATGCTCAACCGATGAGGTCCAGGCCTGCCGCATCGGCCAGCGCGTCGCCCAGGCCGCCCTGTTGCTGGCGCACCATGGCGCCCGCCACCTGTTCGACGCCGCCCTTGACGTGCAGGGTGACGGATTCGCATTTCATGCGGTATTCACTCACCCGTGCAAACGGGCGGTAGAGGCCGAGCGTGAGCAGGGTGAGCAGCATGTTCTTGACGCGCAGCCCCACGTAGCTGCCGCTCTTGAGGTGGCACTTGAACCGCGCCACATGGCTCACGCCGATGTTGTTCCACATGAGCTGGAACATGCGCGCCTCGCGGTAGGCGCGGGCGGGGGCCGAAGCCAGGATCAGCATGAAGATGCCCGCGATGATGGACACGATGATCACCAGAATCATCCACAAGCCCATGCGGCTGCTCTGACCGGCGAACAGGGCGATGGAACTGCCCGCCAGCACGCCAATCAACACCGAGAACCCCACCACGGTCAGCACGAAAACGGCCACCGTGGCCAGCCACACCTTGACGAAATCCATGTACACCGGCTTCCAACGGCCTTTTTCGGCGCCTACCTGGGCCTTGAGCACCAGCAGGCTCTTGTAGTTGTATTCCAGGCGGATGAAGCACAGCACGGTCAGCACCAGGCCCAGCAGCAGCAGGGCGCCCATGGCCGGGGTGAACGAAGGCATCTTGGGGTTGGCGGCTTCGTCCTCCACCTCCTGCAAGACGTCGGCCAGTTCGGGCGAGAGGATCTGCATGCCAAAAAACACGCCGAACCACACCAGCGCCAGTGCAAACAGGGGCCAGCTCGCGAGGTAGACCTCTTTCCAGTGGGCAGTGAACTGCAGGCGCAGGCCGCGCCAGCGCGTGACGCCCAGCCGAAAACGCATGGCACTGCCCCAGATCAGCGGCGAGAGCACGGCGCCCGTCAGCAGCAAGACGCCCACGGCAGCATCCTGCCCCGTGTTGGCGGCAATGTTGTAGGCCAGGGTGATGAGCATCAGCAGCACGAAGCCCATCACCATCTTGCGCTGCTGCGCAGTGAATTCGAGCGGGCTGCCCGCCACCAGCGTGTGGCTGTAGAAGTACTGCGCCGTGCGGCGCCGGGCCCAGGGGGTGTAGATGCCCAGCGTGACGATGGACAGCAGCACGTTGACGATCCACACCCGGAAGTATTCGCCCCCGCTGCCCGTGAACTCCATCGGGTGTGCATCGATGTTCTGCGGCATGAACGTAGACATCGGCCCCGCAGCGCTGTCTCTGTCTGATGAAACTTGGCTCATGAACTCCCTCCTGTTTGCCGCGCAGTGTAGCAGCGGTCAGTGGAAGAAAAATTTATGCCAAATTGGCCTCTGGCGCTTTTCCATCAAGCGTGAGTAGCTATATTTTTAGTAGCTGACTGGTGCAGCGATGTCTCTGCCGGCTCTGTTGTCAGCAGCTGGCGCGTCATCACCAGCGCACCCGTGGAACTGGCTTTGCCAGGCCACCGGGTGTGTCCCCCTCAGGGGGATGGCGCCGAAGGCGACTCAGGGGGAGTCAGAACTTCTCCCAAGGCTGCAAATACCGCCACTGCCCTTCAGGCACCTTCGCCAGCGGCACGCGGCCGATGCGGATGCGCTTCATGGCCACCACCGTGAGGCCCACGGCCTCGCACATGGCCGGGATCTGGCCGGGGCGGATGCCCTTGAGGGCAAAGCGCAGCTTGGTCTCGTTTTGCCAGCTCACCTTGATGGGGGGCAGCGGGCGGCCGTTGAACGAGAGGCCGTGGCACAGGCGCTGCAGACCGTTCGGTGCAATATCCCCTTTCACCTCCACGATGCACTCCTGCTCCAGCGACTCGATGTCTTCCGCCAGCTTGCGCGCGATGCGCTTGTCCTGCGTGTAGACCACGAGGCCACTGGCCTCGGTGGGCAGCGGTGTGAAACATTCCAGCTGCTTGAAGTGGCGCTGCAGCACACGGATGCCTGAGGCGTCTTCAGGCAGGTGGGATGCCGGGCGCAGCAGGGTGGTGGCCGCAGTGGCGCCCTGGCTGCGGCTGGCGTGGGCCGCCTGCCCGGCGGGCAGACCCAGGCCCGCTTCAAACCCCACCGGCTTGTGTAGCAGCAAGGTCACCGGGGTCAACTCCAGCAGGCTGGCGTCTGGGGCCACCGTCACGGCCTGGTCGGGGCGCACGCGTGCGCCGGGGGCTTCCACCACCTGGCCGTCCACGCTCACAAAGCCGCCTTCGACGAACTGCTCGGCCGTGCTGCGCGAGCAGTTCAGTTGGTCGGCCACACGCTTGGCCAGGCGGATGTGGGAGGGGTCGGGGTTTTTGTCATTCATGGGTTGGGGCGGCTTTCTTTGTTGGATGGATTGTGTGGGCACGCCTCTTGTTGTTCGTGGCGCGTGCAGCGGGCGCGCTCTCCGCCAGGGACGCCAAGCAAGGGCCGCCCCGCAGCGAGGGCGTCGTCCCCCGGATGGGGGAAGGCGCCGCAGGCGACTCAGGGGGCGAACATTCTTATTCGCTCCACATGCGCCAGGAGCGAGCGCTGCGCAACGGGCCACATGCGCGGCGGCACGTCGGCGTAGGCGTGCCGCACCCAGTCTTCCATGCTGCCCTGGGGCAGCGCCTGCATGGCGGCCAGCACCTTGGCCTCGCGTGCCAGGCGGTGGGCCTTGAGCTTGGCGATGGCGCCACGGGCATTGCCCAGAACATAACCGTGCGCAGGCAGGATGAACTCCACGCCATGCTCGGCGCACACGGCGTCGAGCTTGTCCAGCGAATCCAGGTAGTCGGCCATGTTGCCGTCGGGTGGGTCCACCACCGTGGTGCTGCCGTTCAGGATGTGGTCACCGCTGAACAGCAGGGCGTCTTCCACCAGCAGCAGGCACAGGTGGTTGGCGGCGTGGCCCGGGGTGTGGATGACCTGCAAAGTATGGGTAATATTGCCCTCTGGCGCTTGTCCATCAAGCGCGAGCAGCTCATTATTTTGTAGCGATCTGTCGGGTGTGAATGCGCTGGCCGTGCGCGCGGTGGGCGCCGAGGCCAGGCCCAGGATGGGGGGCCGGGCTTTGCCCGCCTGCACACACAGTGCCTGCAGCGGCGCGGCGCCCGGCGAGTGGTCGGGGTGCGAATGGGTGCACACGATCATGCGGATGTCGCCGCCCGCCGAGCGCCAGAGCTTGTCCAGGTGTTCGGGGTCTGCCGGGCCGGGGTCGATGGCGATATAGCCCGTGGCGGGGTCGCCAACCAGGTAGCTGTTGGTGCCGGGGCCGGTCATCACGCCGGGGTTGGGGGCGGTCAACCGCTGTACGTTGCGCAGCAGCGGCACGGGGCGCTCGGTTTGCCAGTCCAGCGGGTGCACGATCTGGCCGTCGGGGCACACCAGGGCCAGCTCGCCGTAGGGCATGTCGCTTTCCATGTACCGCGCTTCCTTGCCCGCCAGCGTGCCCGCGCGCGGGCAGCTGGTCCACAGGGGCAGCTCGTGGGCCAGTGCATCAAACACGGCCTGGGTGGTGGCAAACGTGGCCAGCCGCTGCAGTGTGCGGATGGTCGGAAAGATCATGAAGAACTGCCCCGCCTCATGCCGCGCCAGCGCATCGGCCGGGCGCACCCACACGGGCTCGAACTGCTCGGCCTCGTCGGCCACGGGCTCCTGGCCCTCGGGCATGCGGGCGACGAGAAATGGCACGTCGAAGCGGCGCGGCAGGTCGCGGTCGGTGATCCAGTGGGCCAGCATGAAAACGCTGTCGGCCGCCAGCCGCAGGCCGCGCGCGGTGCATTGCGCCACAAAGGGCTGGTGGCGGTCGATGGCGGCGATGTCCTGCGCATCGGCCATCAACCCCTTGCGGGGGCCGTCGGCATGGCGGGCCAGCAGCACACCCAGTTCTTCAAAACTCTCACGGATGGCGGCGATGGCCTGGGTGAGGTGCAGGTCGCTTTGGGTGGGGCGGCGGTCGGCGGCGGAGTGCGATTGCGCATCCAGCGCATCGATGCCCCCGCCCGGGAACACATAGGCACCCGGTGCAAAGCTGGCCTTGTCGGAGCGCCGGGTCATGAGGACTTCGATGCCTCCCGCATTGCCGGGTGCATCGCGCAGCAGCAGCACAGTGGCGGCAAGGCGGGTGGCTACAGGTTCGCGGTAGGGGTGCAGTTGTTGGCTGGTGCGGGGCATCGGGCCATTATCGAGGGGAGGCGCGCCATGTGCACACGTCCCACTTCGGTACGGCCCATGGGCCGTACTACGGCGGGTGTGCTGGGTTTGACCACTCAGCGCAACGCCCGCAGCTGCTGCAGGCGCAGCAGCACCGCATCAATGACGGCGTTGGCGCCTTCCACGTCGCAGCTCCACAGCATCTCCAGCAGCTCGATCAACGCGATAGCGTTGGTCTCCTGCAGTGCCGCCTGGGCAGCTGCCTGAAGGTTGTGCGCGCCCAGATCGTCCAGAACGTTGACGGTCAATCCCATGAGGTACTCCCGGTTTTTTTAAGGAGGTCCATCGTAGGTGCGCGGCGGCCGTGCGGCAGGCTGGCGGGCATGATCAATATCAAGGGCGGGCGAGAAAGAAAGCGCCAGCGCGCACCCTCTCCTCGCTCAACCGCGTGCCGGAATCGCCAGACCCCTGACCACCGCAGGGCGCGCCACAAACACGTCCAGCACGCGCTGCACGTCGGTGAACTGGCCAAACTCCACCAGGTCGCCCGCGCCGTAGAAACCAATCAGGTTGCGCACCCAGGGCAGGATGGCGATGTCGGCAATGGTGTACTGGTCGCCCATCACCCACTGGCGGCCTGCCAGGCGCTGGTTCAGCACGCCCAGCAGGCGTTTGGACTCGGCCACGTAGCGGTCGCGCGGGCGCTTGTCCTCATAGTCCTTGCCCGCAAACTTGTGAAAGAACCCCAGCTGGCCGAACATCGGGCCCAGGCCGCCCATCTGCCACATCACCCACTGGATGGTTTCGTAGCGCGCAGCGGCCTCCTGCGGGATCAGCTGGCCGGTTTTCTCGGCCAGGTACAACAGGATGGCGCCGGATTCGAACAATGCCAGTGGCTGGCCGCCCGGGCCATTCGGGTCCAGGATGGCGGGGATCTTGTTGTTGGGGTTGAGCGACAGGAACTCGGGCGAAGTCTGGTCGTTGGTGTCAAAGCTCACCAGGTGGGGTTCATACGGCAGGCCCAGCTCTTCGAGCGCAATCGACACCTTCACGCCGTTGGGCGTGGGCAGCGAATACAGCTGGAGGCGGTCGGGGTGCTGGGCGGGCCATTTGTGGGTGATGGCGAAGGCGGAAAGATCGGGCATCAAAGAGTCCTTGGCGGGTGGCAGCCAGAGCGGCGCCCAAAGAGCGCAAGCCTAATGGGGCCGTGAAACCGGCGCTGCCTGAGGTTATTGGCGGCCCACCGACGATAATCTGACGGATGCAGATTCGCTTCACCAAAATGCAGGGCGCGGGCAACGATTTCGTGGTGCTCGACGAAACCCAGGGCCGCCTGGGGCTCAGCACCGCCCAATACCGTTTTCTGGCCGACCGCCACTTCGGCGTGGGGGCCGATCAGATCCTCACCGTGCGTCCTTCGCCCGCTGACGGTATCGACTTCGAATACGTGATCCACAACGCCGATGGCGGAGAGGTGGAGCAGTGTGGCAACGGCGCCCGCTGCTTTGCGCGCTTTGTGCACGACAAAGGCCTGTCGGGCAAAGACACCCTGCGGGTGCAGACCAAAAGTGGCGTGATCGCCCCCCGCCTCACGCCCGATGGCCGTGTCACCGTGGACATGGGCCGCCCGCAGTTCGATCCCGCGCAGGTACCGTTCGATGCCAGCGGCCTGAGCCCTGTAGAGCAAGGATTAGGGCAAAAATGGCCTCTAGCGCTGGATGGTAAAGCGCTAGCAGCTACTGTTTTGATAGCGGTTGTCTCCATGGGCAACCCCCACGCCGTGCAACTGGTGGACAACGTGGACACCGCCCCCGTCGCCGAAGCGGGCCCTTTGATCGAGCGCCACGCGCGTTTTCCACAGCGCGTGAACGCAGGCTTTTTGCAGATCGTGGACCGCACCCACGTGCGGCTGCGCGTGTTCGAGCGCGGCGCTGGCGAAACCCTGGCCTGCGGCACGGGCGCCTGCGCCGCCGTGTCGGCCGGCATCCGCCTCGGCCTGCTCGATAACGAGGTGCATGTGGACACGCGCGGCGGACGCCTCACCATTGCCTGGAGCGGTGCCGACACCGATTCCGTTTTCATGACAGGCCCCGCCACCACGGTGTTTGAAGGCCAGATCGATATTCCTGACACCCTCCTATGACGTCCCACATCCCACCGATCACCGAAGACGACATCGCCCAGTTCCTCACCAACACGCCGGGCTTTTTCGAACGCCATGCCGAGGTGCTGGCCAGCGTGCAGATCACCAGCCCCCACGGCGCGCGCGCCGTGAGCCTGCAGGAGCGACAGGCCGAAATGCTGCGTGAAAAGATCAAGGGCCTGGAGCAGCGCATCATGGAAATGGTGCGCAACAGCACCGAAAACGCCGCCATTGCCAACAAGGTCCACCAATGGACCGGCAGCCTGCTGCAGGTGCGCGACCCGTTCGACCTGCCCCAGGCTGTGGTGGATGGTGTGCGCACCCTTTTCGACGTGCCCCAGGCGGCGGTCCGCGTGTGGGAGGTGGCCGCGCCGTACATCGACGCCGACTTCACCCAGGGCGCCAGCGAAGACGCTCGCGCGTTCGCCTCGTCGCTCACCATGCCGTTCTGCGGCCCCAACCTGGGTTTCGAGCCCGCGGCCTGGCTGGCCAACGAGGCGGGCGAGCCCGCCCAGTCGCTGGCTCTGCTGCCGCTGCGCGCAGGCGCCATCGACAGCGCCACGCCCGCCTTTGGCCTGCTGGTGCTGGGCTCGCAAGACCCGCAGCGTTTTGACGCCACCATGGGCACCGAATTTTTGTCACGCATGGCCGAGCTGGCCAGCGCTGCATTGCTTCGTCTGAAGTAGCCAGACGTCCAGCGGCCACTCTGCGGCGGCTCAGCCACGGTAACCATGTCTGACACGCCCACTGCGCCCACCACGCTCGACCCCCACGTTCTGCGCTACCTGGAGCACGTGCGCGTTGAAAAGCGGCTGGCAGCGCGCACGCTCACGCTCTACACCCTGGACCTTGAAAAGCTCGCGCAGTTTGCGGCGGCGGTCAGCGTGCCGCTGCTGCAGCTGCAGACCGCACACATCCGCCGTTTTGTCGCGCAGATGCACAGCGGCGGGCGCAGCGGGCGCGGCATTGCGCTCATCCTCTCGGGCTGGCGCGGTTTTTTCATCTGGGCGGGGCGGCAGGGGCTGATTCCGCACAACCCGGTGCAGGACGTGCGCGCTCCCAAGGCGCCCAAGCCACTGCCCAAGGCGCTGGGCGTGGACGACGCCGTCCGGCTGGCCGAATTCGACAACACCGGCGCCGACCCCTGGCTGGAGGCGCGCGATGCTGCGATGGTCGAGCTGCTCTACGGCTGCGGCCTGCGCGTGGGAGAACTCGCGGGGCTCGACGCCATCCCCAATGCCGACACCCAGCGCCAGGGCCGGGGCTGGGTCGATCTGCAAGCGGGTGAGGCCCATGTGTTCGGCAAAGGCAGCAAGCGCCGCAGCGTGCCCGTGGGGCGCGCGGCCACCGCAGCGCTGCAGGCTTGGCTGCTACTGCGGGCCACGCCCTTCGGCGGTGAAGGATCGGCGCGGCTTGACACCGCACTGTTCGTCGGCCAGCGCGGCAAGCGGCTCACGGCACAGTCGATCTGGTTGCGCCTGCGCCAGCGCAGCCAGCAGGCGGGGCTGACCACGCCGGTGCACCCGCACATGCTGCGCCACTCCTTTGCCAGCCACCTGCTGCAAAGCAGCGGCGACCTGCGTGCGGTGCAGGAGCTGCTGGGCCACGCCAACATCACGACCACGCAGGTCTACACGCGCCTCGATTTTCAGCACCTGGCCAAGGTGTATGACGCGGCGCATCCCCGAGCTAGAAAAAAGCCCCCCTGAGCGGCTGCGCCGCTTCCCCCAAGGGGGGCGCACCCCCTGGCCCGGCAAAGCCGGTTCCACGGGTGCACTGGAATTGGCTGCGCTCACAGCAGGTGCTGGGGGAGATCCGCAATGGCCTGCCTCACGGAACCAAGTTGCAACAGGGCGCATCCGAGCAGAGCGCTTGCTTTGAAGCTACTTGGAGTTGTCGTCATGCTGCTGAAATGGATCAAATCGAACCGTGGGTTCATTGTGTTGCTGCTGTGCTTCGGCATCTTTCGCACGGCGGTGGCGGACTGGAATCCGATTCCTTCGGGGTCCATGCGGCCCACGCTGCTCGAAGGCGACGTCGTTTTTGTCAACCGCCTGGCCTACGATCTGAAGTTGCCGCTGACCGATGTGGTGCTCGCCCGCCTGGGCGAGCCCGAGCGGGGCGATGTGGTCACCTTCTCGTCGCCGCGCGATGGCACGCGGCTCATCAAGCGCATTGCGGCGTTGCCCGGCGACACTGTGGAAATGCGCGACGAGGTGCTGTACCTCAACGGCGAGGCGGCGCGCTATGACGCGCCCGAGGCGGTGACCGAAACCCTGGCGGAATGGGGCGCCCAGGTGCCCGCCACCCGCTGGACGGAGCACCTGCAGGGCCACGAGCGCCGTGTGCAGTGGCTGCAGGGCGTGACCGCGCACCGCAGCTTCGGCCCGGTGACGGTGCCCGAGGGCGAATACCTGGTGCTGGGCGACAACCGCGACAACAGCGCCGACTCGCGCTACATCGGGTTTGTGCCGCGCCACCTGCTCATCGGCCAGGCGCGCCGGGTGCTGGTGTCGGCCGACATCCTTGCCAATTGGGCCCCGCGCCTGGGGCGTTTCGGTCACGCGCTTTGATTCGGCGCGAGCGCTGAACCGCGTTGTGCGGTGGGCGCTGAGAGGCATTGTGGCCACGTCCGCGACTCGGGCAGCGCTTCACTTTCGCCTTCATTGGTCGCATACAAGCGTGGGGTTGACCTTGCTTGAGGCGTGAGGGACGGGGGGCTGCTGACCCCGCATTCAGAGGGAGTCACTCTGGAGCTTGCGGCCGCCGCAGGTAGCAGATTGTCAACAAATGTTGCATTTTGGTGGTGTTTGTCGCTTTGCGTAACAGCCCCCCTATGATCGCGGCCACACTTTTGAGCCTGTCCCGATCTATGCGCTTCTCCAGTTCTCTGCTGCGTCCCCCGACCTTGTCTGCCGTGCTGATGGGTGCGGCTTCTTTGCTGAGCGGCTTTAACGCTGGCGCTCAGACTCTGGACGTATACCTTTCACCTCCCGGCGAACAGAACACGACGCGATCGGGCGCCATTGTTGAAACCTTCTCGGATGCAGCGGGGGCAATTGGTGCGACGGGGAGTTTTGCCATCGGGGCTTGGACGGGTGCCACCGGGGGTGTCAACCGCACTGCGGCTGACCAGTACGGTGGCGCAGATGGGACAGGGAACTACCTTGCTATAGGAAACGGCAACCAAGTCACTATCACCCTGATTGGCGACCGGAAGTACGTTGGGTTCTGGTGGTCGGCGGGCAATGCCGGCAACACCATCGAGTTCTATGACGACACCAACACCTTGTTGGCGCAGTTCACGACGAACTCGCTGACAACGCTGCTGGGCGGGGGCGGCAACATCACGGCGATCGACGGCAATTCGTACGCCAAGGCGGACTACTTTGGCAACCCCAACCCGCCTGCGGGTCGCAATACAGGAGAGCCCTATGGCTACATCAACCTGTTGCTGCGGGGGGCCAGCGTCAATTTCAGGACCATCGTTGTCCGCCACGCTGGAGGAGGGGGCTTCGAGCTGGACAACCTGGCCGTGACCGATGCAGCCACGGTGCCAGGCACCTGGGTGGATGTTGGAACCGTGACGGTGACCTTGCCGCCTGGGGCCATCGGTGCTGTGGACGACACGGCCACCACCCCGTTCAACACCCCTGTGCCGGGCAATGTGGCCACCAACGACACGACCGTGGTTGGCTCCACTTTTGCCGTGGTTGCGACACCCGCCAACGGCTCTGTGGTGCTCGATCCATCCACGGGAGCCTACACCTACACGCCGCAACCTGGGTTTTCAGGTCAGGACACGTTCACCTATCAACAATGCAAGCCAGCACCTGATCAGGCAACCTGCGTCCCCGCTACGGTCACAGTGACCGTCGGCCCGAATGCGGTAGATGACAATGCAGGCCCCGCCACCCAAGGGGTGCCGTTCAATGCTTCGGTGACGGGCAATGATTCTGCCCCGGTGGGTTCCACGTACGCGGTGCTCGCGAGCACCGCCAACGGCACCCTGAATCTGAACAGCGCGACGGGTGCTTACACCTACACGCCGAATGCTGGCTTCAGCGGGACCGACACATTCACCTACCGGGTGTGCCTGCCTGCTCCGAACGCGGCTCTTTGTGACGATGCGACGGTGCAAATCTCGGTGGTTGCGCAGGTGCCCCCCGTGGCCCTGTCCGTGTCCGTTGCGGGCGTGCCGACCATTGGGCAACCCGCCACAGGCAACTACACCTACACGGACGCCAATGCAGACGTGCAAGGTGCATCCACCTTCCGCTGGGTGCGCAGCCCCAGCAACAGCGTGGCGGCAGGAACGAATGTCGCCACAACGATGGGGTATACCCCGGTGGCAGGCGATATGGGCAACTTCCTGTTTTTCTGTGTGACGCCAGTGGCCGCTACCGGTGCCACGCCGGGTCTGGAAGTGTGTTCGCCGGCAAGCCAGATCGGGTTTGCGTCACCCATTCCTACGCTGTCCCAGTGGGGGATGATCATTTTGTCGATTCTGATGGGCTGCTTCACCACGGCCTTTGCACGCCGTCGCCGCTGATGCATAACCAATGAACTACTGCGGTGTCGGTGTATCGGCCCCGCAGTGGTAAGCAATGCGGCTTATACGAAGGGCGGGGCGGCTTTCGGCGGAATTTGCAGAGGCAGCGACAGCGTAAATGTGGAGCCCTCGCCTAACCGGGACCTGACGGTTAACGTGCCGCCCAGCAGTTGGGCAAGCGCACGAGACAGCGACAGCCCCAGTCCGGTGCCCCCGTGCTGGTAGCTGACGCGGGCGTGGCCCTGGCTGAACTTTTCAAAAATGACCTCGTGCAGGTTTTCCGGGATACCGGGGCCCGTGTCTGTGACATGGAACTGCACGTGGTGACCGTCTGCGCTGGTATCCACGGCCAGGCACACGGTGCCCGATGGGGTGAATTTGATGGCATTGGACAAGAGATTGTTCAGGATTTGCTTGAGCTTGAGGCGGTCGGTTACCAGAGAGTTCGGGACGTTGGCGGCCGTGGTCGCCGTGAGCGCCAGTGATTTGGCCACTGCACTGACACGGAAAAGCTCTATCACATCGTGCAGCAGACCGGGCAGCTCCACGGGCTCGGGGTGTGCAGGCATGGCACCCGCTTCAATCCGCGCCAGGTCGAGGATTTCCGTCAGCAGAGCGTTCAGGTGCTCAGCGCCCTGGCGGATAAGGCTCGATTGCTCCCGGGTCTGTGGATCGCTGCTGCGCAGCTCCATGAGTTCGGCAAAGCCGCGGATGCTCGTCAGCGGAGTACGCAGCTCGTGCGACATGGCGGCCAGGAATTCGCTTTTGGCCTGGTTGGCGCGCTGGGCTTCGGCCTCGCTGCGGGACAAGGCCGCGTGGCTGACCGCCAGCCTGCGTATGCTTCCCAGAAATACGGCGACAAAGGCCACAACCGCCAGGCTCAACAGTGCCGTCAACCACAGGATCGTGTCGCGTGTGGTGCGCCACGTGGCGAAGGCCTGCCCCTCCGAGGTGCCGCTGAGCACGGCGAGGGGGTAGTTGCCAACGCGACTAAACCCGATGATGCGCGACATGCCATCGGAGGTCGGCGACATGGTGGCGCCGCTTTCCTTCGTGCGTAGGGTCTGCACCAAAGACGCGGGCAGAGGCATGTCTACACCGGTGCTGTCGCCACCCAGGACCCGCACGCGGATCACGCCATCAAGTCCCGCCAGCACGACGCCGCCTTCGCTGCCAAGCTCAACGCCTCGGAAAACGTCGGTGAAGTGGCGAGGGTTCAGGGACGCCACCACCACGCCCAGAACACGGCCGTCGGCGGCGGTGACCTTGCGTGAGAGCTGGATGGTCGAAACCCCCGACACCTTGCCCAGCAGAGACTTGCTGATGAAAAGGCCGTTGTGCAGCATGCCAGCGCTGGGTGGGGCTGCTTCGGCGGGCAGCAAGTGCACCCGGATATGGTCGCGGTCCATCAGGCTCACATGGTTGCTGCGCGAGCCGTCGGGGTCGAGGTTGCTGCCCTGAAAGCGGCCATCGGGGCCCACGAAGGACAACTGCGTCAGGATGTGCGGCACCATGCCGGTTTCATTGGCGATGGTGGCCAGGTCCTGGCCGTTGAGTGGTCCGTCTTCGGCGGTATGCTGCAAACGCCACATGGCCTGGTCCACCGTGTCCAGGATGCGCAGCGTGTGCTCCTTCAGTGCCAGGGCGGTGTTGGTGTTCTGGCGCATCTCGGCGTCCAGGGTTTCCTTCCACTGCCAGCGCAGCATGGCGGCCATGGTGGCCCAGGCACCCAGCAGCACCACAGCGCTGAAAACGCAGGCCACCACAAAGTACATCAGCGCCGGGCTGCTGCGCCAGTCGGAGGATTGGGGCTTGCTGGGCTTCCTGTTCATGTGAGCGGCGCTGGCATGGTGTCCGTGTAGCCTGCGGTGAGCAGCGTGATATGGAAGATGGTACCGCCGTCGGGCCCGTTGGTGGCATGGATGCGCCCCCCATGTGCTTCGACGATCTTGCGGCATATGGCCAGGCCCAGGCCCGTTCCGCCGGAGCCATCGCGCGTCTTGCTCGATTGCACAAAGGCCTGGAACACGGTCTCCAGTTCTGCGGGAGGAATGCCAGGGCCTTGGTCGCGTACCTGGATGTGGATGTTGTGGTCGTCCGAAACTCCGGCGGTGATGTCGATAAGGCTGTCTTCGGGCGAGAACTTGATGGCGTTGCTCAGTACATTGCGCACCACTTGCTGAAAGCGCGATGGATCCACTTTGGCGATCAAAGGCATGCGGCCCAGGCGTAAGCCCAGGCCCAGGCGCTTGCGGTCCAGCAGCAACTCCATCTCTGCCGCCACTTCCTCGATGAGATCGCGCACGTCGGCGCGTTCGAATTGGAAGGCTCCGACCGTGCTCTCGATCTTTGCGATGTCGAGCAGGTCATTGACCAGCACCAGCATGCGCTGGCCGGCGTCGTGGATGTCGCTGAACATGGATGCCAGCTTGGATTGATGGCGACCCCGCGCCAGTCCGAGTTCGGAGAAGCCCAGGATGGATTGCAGGGGCGTGCGCAGCTCGTGGCTGATGTTGGCCACAAATTCCGACTTGGAGCGCGACGCCTCTTCGGCCAGATCGCGTGCAGCCCGGAACTCCGTGATGTCCATCTTGGCGGTCAGGATGCCGATGGGCTGCTTGCCGTTGGTGGTGACGAGCACCTTGGTGACCTGCACATCCCGGAAGCTGCCATCGGGTCGGCGCATGCGCTCTTCGTAGCGAACACGACCGCCCTCGCGCAACAGTTGCTCGTGGTATGCGGAGTACGCCTGCGCCTCCTGCTGAGGCAGAAAGTCGATGTTGCGCATCCCCAGGACGCTCTTGCGCGACAGCCCCATGAAACTTTCCCAAGCCTGGTTGACCGAGAGAAAGCGTCCTTCGGTGTCGATCATGCAGATAGGCAGCGGATTGCATTCGAGCACCTGGCTTGTGAGTGCCAGCTGCTCTTGCAGGCTTTGCTGGGCGGCGAGCAGGGCTGTCACATCCACCGCGCTGCCTGCAAAGCCGCGCAAATGGCCCGACCGGTCACGCAGCGGAACCACCGAGATGTCCAACGCGCGCGTTTCTCCAGCGGGCCCCGTGAGGCGGACCTGCGCCATGCGCACGCCAGGGGGCTGGGTAGCGTCGAACAGAGCATCCACGCCATCGCGGCACTCGGGGTGGACGACGTCCCGCAGACGCTGGCCTCGCGCCATTTCAGCGGGCTGGTTGGTAATGGCATGCCAGCGGGGATTGACGAACCGGATGGTCCCTTGAGCAGCGGTGCGGAATATCAGCTCCTGAACACTCCGGAACAGGACGGACAGCTCTTGTTCGCGCCGTGCAGTTTCTTGCTGTGCCTCATCGCGTTCACGTTGCGCAACTTCTTTTGCGCGGGCATTGCGCCAGGACGCATGGGTGAGAAGTCCTATCAGCGCCAAGGCCACCCCCATGAACAGCAGCGGTCCTCGCATTGCGGCCAGCCACTGCTGGGTCGTGGCTTCGTGCGGTTGCTCTACAAAAGCCACCAGGGGCTGGCTGTTGGAGCTGTGCCAAGCGCCCAGGCTACGCGCCTGAAAGGTCTGGACGGGGCCATAAGTTCCTTTGTGTGCTGGCAGCAAGCCCTGGAACAGCGGGTGCGTGCCCAGGCTGCTTCCAAGATTCAGGGTGTCGTTGCCTACTTGGGTAAGCAAGGTCCCGTTGTCCAACGCCAGCATGACCTGTGTGCCAGGGTTGCCTGCCTCCATCAACTGCCGCTGGTAGGTGGCCAGAGCATCGGGATTGATCTGTGCCACCAGAGCCACCACAACGTTCGATGGCAGGCGGACGAGGCGCACCACGGGAATGTAGCCAAGGCTTGCGGGTACGGCTGCATTGCGCACATCTTGGGTGAGTGTGCGGCCACGCACCCAGGGGCCAACGACTGCCCGCTCCTCGCTCACCGGAGTAAGGGTCAGGCGCCGCAGATCGACTTGTCCACCCCGGTCCGAGGCGGTCGTGGAAGCCAGCACCTGGCCTTCGGGGCTGACGATGGCGATGCTGCGCAAAAAAGGCAGGCCTTGCAAGCGGTAAGACTGCTGTGCTTCGAGCTGCGCGGGAGTGTGGTTTTCGGTGGTCAGGCTTTTCGCAAGGCTGTCCAGGGCCAGTCCGGTGTTGTCGAAAACCTGGCTGGCGTGCGATTCCATGACGCTGGCCAGTAGTTCGAGCTGTTTGCGGTCCTGAGCTTCTGTGCGGCGGAACTCCAGCCACATCAGCGATGCGGTGCCGATGAGCACGGCCAGAATGAGCAGCATGCCCCCGAAGAGGACCCTGCAGCTGGCAACTTCCAGGAAGCAGCGCTTGGCAAGGGGAATAGTTCGTTTCATGGCTGGGGCATCAGTTCAGAAGGATGCTTTCGAGTCCGTGACGCCGTGCCGTTGTTTCAAGGCGACCGTCCTGCCGAATGCGCTCCACAAAGGCATTCAGCACGGCTCGCCATTCGGCGTCTCCCGGTTTGCTGGCATGGGCGTAGGGGAGGACATGGAAAGGCTTCGGGGGCGCCACCAGTGCGGCCCATTCGGTGCTTTCGATCAGTGCGCGCCCGTAGGGGTAGTCGGTCATGAAGACGTCCACACGGCCGGCAATGAGTTCACGTTCCCGCGTTTGCGGCAGGTGGATGGAGACGAGACCTGCATGCTTGAGGCGTTGCCGCATGATGGGCTCCATGAACGTTCCAGCCTGCACGCCTACCTGCACGCCGGGTTGGTCGATGTCACTCCATTGCCGCACGATGCGGCTGGTGCGTGTGGTTACGGCATAGATGTCGCTTTGCAGATAGGGCGTGGAAAACTGGAGTTGTTCCATGCGCTGCGGCAGCATGGCGATGCCGAACATCGCTACATCGCAGGTGTCTGCCTGCAGGTCCTGCACCAAGGTGACGAAGGACGAGTCCACGAATCGCAGCTTGACGCGCAGATCAGACGCCAGTGCGGTAGCCAGATCGATGTCCAGGCCGCTGAGCTGGCCGGAGCGCGGGTCCCGAAACGAGATGCGCTGGTACGCGGGCCAGATACAGACCCTGACTTCACCCCGGGCCTGAACGCGGTCGTGCACCTCACCTGCTGTGGCAGCCCAGGAGGCCAGAGCGGTAGCCAGGAGCATCAGCACCGTTGCCCCCACTCGGCATGTGCGCAAGATCATGGCGCCTCCTGCTTGCGGTTGATCAGGTCGGCGAAGGTCATTCGTCCGGCCGTTACTTGCTCACGCAAGGCCGAAATGGCGGCGCTGTTGCGCAGGAAGCAGTCCACGATGTCCGGGTCGAAGGCCTTGCCCCGTTCGGCCAGGAGCATCTCCAGCGCTTTTTCGTGGCTGAAGGCCGGGCGGTAGACGCGGTCCATGGTCAGGGCGTCATAGAAATCCACGATGCTCACAATGCGTCCCGACAGGGGGATATCTGGGCCTGCCAACTGGTTCGGGTAACCCTTGCCATCCCAACGTTCATGGTGTGCAAGCGCAATTTCGGCCGCCATCTGGAATAGCGCAATGCGCGATTTGCCCAGGATATCTGCACCGATGGCGGAGTGCTGGTTCATGATTGCGCGCTCTTGGGGCGTGAAGGCGCCGGGTTTCTTCAGCACGTCGTCAGGAATGCCGATCTTGCCGATGTCGTGCATGGGGGCTGCCTTGCGCAGCATCAGGGCGTAGTCCTTGGACTCGCCCAGAAAAAGTGCCAGGGCCTCGGTCAGAAATCCGATGCGCACGATGTGGATGCCCGTGTCCCCGTCTTTGTATTCCGCCGCCATGGACAGCAGAAACAGTGCTTCGTGGTGGGCGCGGGCCACTTCCTGCAACGCCTCGTTGCGTTCCTGGTACATGCGCCCCAGATCGGAGATGATCTTCTCCATCTGGTCGGCCGCGGCCGGGCTGAACTGGGTGTTTTCGCGTGCAGCTGCAACCGTGTTCATGGCGCCTCGCCGGGGGTTGTGCCCAGGTGGTTGATGGTTTCGATCAGTTTGAGGGGGCTGAAGGGCTTGAGCAGATAGGCATCAGCCCCGGCCATCATCCCCGCCTCGATATCCTGGCTTTGCCCGCGAGCCGTCAGTAGCACCACCCAGGGTTTACCCAACGATGGGTCGCTTTTGACAAGGCGGCACAGATCGAGTCCGTCCATGCTTCCGGGCATCATGATGTCCAGTAACAGTAACTGGGGGCGCAGCGTTCGCACGGCCTCCAGGCCCTCGTCGGCGTTGACGGCTTCATGGATGTCGTGGTCTTCGAACTCCAGGGTCATGCGGATCAGTCGGCGGATATCCGCATGGTCTTCGATGATCAGAATGCGTTTGTTCATGGTTGAGGCCATTGGTGTAACTAATTTTATCAATTTTATCATAAAAGTGATTTTTTGAAGTGATAAAATTTGCCACTATGGAACTCAGTCTTCTTTCTTCGCTGCCGGTGGATTGCAGTACCCGCGATGTGGCGCGGGTGCTGGGTATGGCGGTTCGTTCTGTTCAGCTGATGGTGGACCGGGGTGAGCTGGAGGCCTGGAAGACTCCGGGGGGGCACCGGCGCATCGCGAAGGCATCGGTCGAGCGCTGGCTGGCCCAGCGGCAGGGTCAGGGCCAACCCGCCGTACCGGTTGCCGAAGTTGCCGTGTCTGGTGCGGTGGTAGTGCCAGACGATGGGGTGGTCAAAGCTGCACCCAGGCGCGCCGAGCAGGTCAGCCCTTCTCGCGAACCACCGGGTACACACGGCCAGCGGGTGTTGCTGATCGAGGATTCCGCACATTTCCAGACCCTGGTGAAGCTGTTGATGGCGCACGATTTCCCGCAAGTGGATCTGCATGTGGCAGACGATGGCATCGTTGGCTTGGCGATGGCGGGCGAACTGCAGCCGGATGTGCTGATTGTGGACATCCTTCTTCCTGGCATTGATGGCGCAACGCTGATTGCGCGTCTGCGCTCGCATCCTCAGTTCCAGCGCAGCCGTCTGATCGTTGTGACCTCGCTCGACGAAGAGCAGCGCAGTCCCTACGCCTTTGCGCTGGCCGGGCTGCCTGTGGTGCACAAGCCCCGCTTGGTGCAGGAGCTGCCTGCGTTGCTGGCGGGGTTCCTACGTCCTGTGGCCGAGAAGGCCTGATCGTCATCGTGACGCAGCCGCGCGTGCTGTTGGTGGAGGACGATCCGTCAGTGCGCCGGTTTGTCCAGATGGCGCTCGATCCCCTCGGCGTGAATCTGGTGCAATGCGCCACGCTCGCCGAGGCGAAGCAGGCGCTGACCACCGAAGTGGCACCCCTGGTCCTCACGGATCTGACCCTGCCCGACGGCTCCGGCCTTGATCTACTGGTTTGGATGCAGGCACGTCTTTCTCCGCTGGGTACGGCCTGCCGCACTGTGGTGTTCAGTGGTGGAGTCGATCCAGCCACGCAGCGCAGACTGGAGTCGCTCAACGTCTGGCGCGTTCTGCACAAGCCCGCCTCGGTGGGCGCTCTCATGGCTTGTGTCTCTGAAGCGCTGGCCAGCCTCAACGGGGGAGGGGCTGCTGTTCTGGCTGTTGCCGCCCTCGGTACTCTCGATCCAGTGACCGAGTATTTCGGTGGTAACCGAACGCTTTACGAAGCTTATCGACAAGCATGCCTGGCCCGTTTTCCCCAAGATGTGAAAGAAGGCGATCTGGCTGCGGGTGGCCCAGATACGCAGGCGCTGCGGCGCGTGGCGCACAACCTCAAGTCGGTGCTTACGATGCTGGGCGAAGCGCAGGCTGCCAAGTGCGCGCGAAGCACCGAGGAGTGGGCTGCAGCTGGCGATTCCGATTCCATGCAACTGGCATGGCTGCAGCTGCGCCAGCAGGTACTGCGTCTGGTTGCCCCGCAAGACGCTGCCTGATCGTGGCCCCGCCC